>Ga0228698_1000017_pt1 | contig 195459 bp, 169 predicted proteins | sample McNCre117_Aug_MG_FD_178015 | JGI IMG/M metagenome (GOLD analysis project Ga0228698, IMG submission 178015) | Freshwater microbial communities from McNutts Creek, Athens, Georgia, United States - 1-17_Aug_MG | ecosystem: Environmental > Aquatic > Freshwater > Creek | place: USA: Georgia... | reverse complement strand
GGCAGTGCCCCACAACACCACTTCCGCCCCCAGCCCAACGGGTTCTTCGCCCCGTAGCGCGCGTTGCGCATCCACCGGGGTGAGATCCACCGTCACCATGTCCATGCTCACCCGCCCCACCAACCGGGTGCGCACACCGTCCACCAGCACTGGTGTGAAAGCACCGTCCTGCCCCCCCTTGGCATGGCGGGGGTATCCGTCGGCATAACCACAAGCCGCCACGCCAATGCGCATGGCCTGCGGTGCCGTGAAGGTGGACCCATATCCCACGGTGTCCCCGGCCTGCAGGGTTTGGGTGGCCACCAGCCGGGTACGCAGACTCATGGCGGGCAACAGGTCCCAATCCTTGTGGGTATGTTCGGGACCATCGGGAGTGCCTCCATACAACAGAATGCCGGCCCGCACCCAGTCACCCCGAACAGCCGTCTGTTCGCCATATCTCAGCGTGGCCGCGCTGTTGGCCAGCGTGCGCTCGCCAGACAAATCGGTGGTGGTCTGGTCGAACACCGCCATTTGGTGGGCAATGCCGTCAGCGCCCTGCCGCAAGCCATCGGCATCGGAAAAGTGCGTGATGAGTGAAATTTCGTCCACCTGTGGCAGTGCGTCCAGCCGTGCCCAGGCGGCACGAAAGGCCGCGGGCGTGAAGCCCAACCGGTTCATGCCACTGTTCATCTTCAAAAACACTCGATGCGGTTCATGGGTTTTGTGCGCAGCCAGCCAGTCAATCTGTTCTTCGGTGTGCACCACATGCCACACATGCAATCGGGAACACAGCTCCAGGTCACGCGGCTCAAAGGCACCCTCCAACAGCAAAATGGGCCCCCGCCAACCCAGGGTGCGCACCCGTTGGGCTTCGGCCAGGTCGAGCAACGCAAACCCATCGGCCGCCCGGAATGCATCGAACACGCGTTCGATGCCGTGCCCATAGGCGTTGGCCTTGATCACCGCCCAAACCTGCGAGTCACCCGCTCGAATGCGCGCCTGTTGCAAGTTGTGGGCAAGCGCATGCGGATGGATGAGGGCGTGAATGGGACGAGGCATGGCGGGCAGTTTGCCAGACTGGATGCCCATGGCATGCAACGGCCTGACAAGGTCCGCCGCGACCGCTTGAGGCTAGCTGCTATAAATGCGGACCGCCTCCACGGGTGCTTCAAGCATCCAACAGGAGTGGCGAGGTTACGAATGGGTTGGGCGCCAGGGCCCAATGCAAAACAGAGACATGGAAGTTTTCAACGCGCTGCTGCCCATCTTCACCGAATACGGCTACTTTGCCGTGTTCACCATGCTGCTGGTTTGCGGCTTTGGAGTTCCCGTTCCAGAAGATGTCACGCTGGTCACCGGTGGTGTGATTGCCGGTTTGGGCTATGCCGATGTGCACACCATGTTCGCCGTGGGCATGGCGGGTGTGTTGATTGGCGATGGGATGGTGTTTTCCATCGGTCGCTTTCAGGGTGAACGGGTGATGGCACTCCAATCGGTGCGCCGCATCATCACCGCCGAGCGCTACCAGTCTGCACAAGACGCTTTCCACAAATACGGCCGCTGGGTGATGTTTGTGGCTCGCTTTCTGCCCGGCCTGCGCACGCCGGTGTTCTTTTCAGCGGGCATGTCGCGCCGGGTGAGCTTTCCAACTTGGTTTCTGATGGATGGCGTTGCAGCAGCCATCAGCGTGCCCATTTGGGTGTATTTGGGCTACTTCGGCGCCAGAAATTTCGACTGGATGTTCACCATCCTGCATCGGTTCCAGTACGGCATTTTTGCGCTGCTCGGGCTGGGCGGAGGCTGGTTGGGCTGGCGCTGGTGGTGCAAGCGTCAAATCACTTCGGCGGAGTAAATTTCAAATAAAAAAACAGCCTCTACCGCTTTATTTTCGGTCGGTAATCGCTATAAAAAAAGCACCCACTTGGGTGCTTTTTTGTCATCCCTCTGAAGGCGCGCTTGACTGCGCACCTTCAGGGTTTACAGCACGGGGCTGTCGGATGATTCTTGGGCGGCCTGATCGGCGGCCAGCTGAGCCGCATCGGCCTCGGCAATGGCACGGCGCTCGTCGTCGTCCATCTTTTCCTTGATCTTGCGGGCGTCGTGATAAGCCAAGCCGGTACCGGCCGGAATCAGGCGACCCACAATCACGTTTTCCTTCAAACCACGCAGCTCGTCGCGCTTGCCCATGATGGCAGCCTCGGTCAGCACACGGGTGGTTTCCTGGAAGGAAGCCGCAGAAATGAACGAATCGGTCGACAGCGACGCCTTGGTGATACCCAGCAGGATGTTGCTGTACGTGGCCGTGATCTTGCCATCGGCGCGCAGGGCGTCGTTGGTGTTGAGGATCTCGGAACGCTCGATCTGCTCGCCAGCGATGTAAGTGGAGTCGCCTGGGTTCTCCACCACCACACGACGCAGCATCTGGCGAACAATCACTTCGATGTGCTTGTCGTTGATCTTCACACCCTGGAGTCGGTACACGTCCTGCACCTCGTCCACGATGTAGCGGGCCAGCTCTTCCATGCCCAGCAGGCGCAGGATGTCTTGTGGATCGGCAGGTCCGTCCACAATATTTTCGCCTTTGTTGACCACCTGGCCTTCGTGGACCAAGATGTTCTTTTCCTTGGGAATCAGCTCTTCCCACACCTTGCCATCCGGGTCGGTGATCTGCAGACGAATCTTGCCCTTGGTCTCCTTGCCGAACGACACCGTACCGGTGGTTTCGGCCAGGATGCCTTTGTCCTTGGGAGAACGGGCTTCGAACAGCTCGGCCACGCGGGGCAAACCGCCGGTGATGTCTCGGGTCTTCTGACCTTCGATGGGGATACGCGCCAGCACTTCGCCGGGGCCCACATCCTGACCATCACGCACCTGCAACAGCGCACCGACCTGGAAGCCAATGGTCACCGAGTGGTCGGTGCCAGGAATCTTCACTTCGTTGCCCTGGGCATCGATCAGCTTGACCTGTGGACGCACCACCTTGGCGGCGCCACGGCGCTTGGGATCGATCACCACCAGGGTGGCCAGACCGGTGACTTCGTCCACCTGCTTGGCCACCGTCAGACCTTCTTCCACATTCTCGAATTTCACCTGACCGGCGAATTCGGTGATGATGGGTCGGGTCAGCGGATCCCAGTTGGCGAGGATGGTGCCGGCCTTGATTTGCTGATCGGGCTTGACCGTCAGGATGGCACCGTAAGGCACTTTATGGCGCTCACGCTCACGACCATGGTCGTCATGGATGATGATTTCGCCGGAACGCGCAATCACCACCAGTTCGCCCTTGCTGTTGCTCACATAGCGCATGGTGCCGTTGAAGCCAATGGCACCGTTGGACTTGGCTTCCACGCTGGAGGCAATGGCTGCACGCGAAGCCGCACCACCAATGTGGAAGGTCCGCATGGTCAGCTGAGTACCAGGTTCGCCGATGGACTGGGCCGCAATCACACCCACCGCTTCGCCCATGTTCACCAGACCACCACGGCCCAGGTCGCGGCCATAGCACTTGGCACAGATGCCGAAACGGGTGTCGCAAGTGAGGGCTGTGCGCACCCGCACTTCGTCCACACCAGCGGCTTCCAACTCCTCAATCAGGTCCTCGTCCAGCATGGCGCCTGGGGCGACCAGCACGGCACGGGTCTCTGGGTGCAGCACTTCTTCAGCGGTCACGCGGCCCAGAATCCGGTCGCGCAAGCTCTCGATGACCTCACCGCCTTCCACAATCGCGCGCATCAGCGTGCCATTGGTGGTGCCACAGTCGTCTTCGTGCACCACCAGGTCTTGGGTCACGTCCACCAGACGGCGGGTCAGGTAACCGGAGTTGGCGGTTTTCAGCGCCGTGTCGGCCAGACCCTTCCGCGCACCGTGCGTGGAAATGAAGTACTGCAACACGTTCAGGCCTTCACGGAAGTTGGCCGTGATGGGCGTTTCGATGATGGAGCCGTCTGGCTTGGCCATCAGGCCCCGCATACCGGCCAGCTGACGAATCTGAGCGGCAGAGCCGCGGGCCCCGGAGTCGGCCATCATGTAGATGGAGTTGAACGACTCTTGGTCTACTTCCTTGCCTGAGCGGTCGATGGTCTTCTCTTTCTTCAGGTGATCCATCATCACCTTGGAAATGTCGTCACCGGCCTTGCCCCAGATGTCCACCACCTTGTTGTAGCGCTCGCCAGCTGTCACCAGACCGGAGGCGTACTGCTGGGCGATTTCCTTCACCTCGGCTTCGGCCCGCTCAATGATGCCGTGCTTCTCGGGTGGTACCAGCATGTCGTCCACCGCAATGGAAATGCCAGCGCGGGTGGCCAGACGGAAGCCGTTTTGCAGCAGCTTGTCGGCAAACACCACGGTTTCCTTCAGACCACACTTGCGGAAGCTGGTGTTGATCAGACGGGAAATTTCCTTCTTCTTCAGCGCCTTGTTCAGGTTGCTGAAAGGCAGGCCCTTGGGCAGGATTTCCGACAACAGCGCACGACCCACGGTGGTGTCCACCATGTTCAGCTGGGGCACAAATTCGCCAGTGGTTTTGTCCTTGACGTATTCCACCAGGCGCACGCTGATTTTGGCGGTCAGTTCGGCCACACCGGCGTCCAGAGCACGTTGCACCTCGGCCACGTCGGCAAACACCATGCCTTCGCCTTTGCCATTGGTGCGTTCGCGGGTGGTGTAGTACAAGCCCAGCACCACGTCTTGCGACGGCACGATGGAAGGCTCGCCGGAAGCAGGGAACAGCACGTTGTTGGAGGCCAGCATCAATGTGCGGGCTTCCAGCTGCGCTTCCACCGACAGCGGCACGTGAACGGCCATCTGGTCACCGTCGAAGTCGGCGTTGAACGCCGAGCAGACCAGCGGATGCAGCTGAATGGCCTTGCCTTCAATCAGGATGGGCTCAAACGCCTGAATACCCAGACGGTGCAGTGTGGGCGCACGGTTCAGCAGAACCGGGTGCTCTTTGATGACCTCTTCCAGAATGTCCCACACCACGGGGGTGCCGGATTCCACTTCCTTCTTGGCCGCCTTGATGGTGGTGGCAATGCCCATGGCCTCCAGGCGAGAGAAGATGAAAGGCTTGAACAGCTCCAGCGCCATCAACTTGGGCAAACCGCACTGGTGCAGCTTGAGGGTTGGGCCCACGGTGATGACGGAACGGCCCGAGTAGTCCACCCGCTTGCCCAGCAAGTTCTGACGGAAACGACCGCTCTTGCCTTTGATCATGTCGGCCAGGGACTTCAGGGCACGCTTGTTGGCGCCGGTCATGGCCTTGCCACGGCGGCCGTTGTCCAACAGACTGTCCACGGCTTCCTGCAACATCCGCTTTTCGTTGCGGGCGATGATTTCAGGAGCCTTCAACTCCAGCAGACGCTTCAGACGGCTGTTGCGGTTGATGACGCGGCGATACAGATCGTTCAGATCGGACGTGGCGAAACGGCCACCGTCCAGAGGCACCAACGGACGCAGATCGGGCGGCAGCACAGGCAGCACGTCCATGATCATCCACTCGGGCTTGATGCCCGACTTCTTGAACGCCTCCAGCACTTTCAGGCGCTTGGCGTTCTTCTTGACCTTCAGTTCGGAACCGGTCAGGTCGTTGCGCAAGCGCTCGATCTCGGATTCGAGGTCGATGCTTTCCAACAGATCCTTGATGCCCTCGGCACCCATCTTGGCCACGAACTCGTCATAGCCGTATTCGCGCTGCTTGGCGTCGAAATCGTCCTCGGACATGATGCTGAACTTCTTCAGCGGTGTCATACCGGGGTCGGTGACCACATACGCTTCAAAGTACAGCACGCGCTCGATGTCTCGCAAGGTCATGTCCAGCACCATGCCCAGACGGCTGGGCAGGGACTTCAGGAACCAGATGTGGGCGCAAGGTGCGGCCAGGTCGATGTGACCCATGCGCTCGCGGCGCACCTTGGTCTGGGTGACTTCCACACCGCACTTTTCGCAGATCACGCCACGGTGCTTCAGGCGCTTGTATTTGCCGCACAAACACTCGTAGTCCTTGATGGGACCAAAAATCTTGGCGCAGAACAGGCCGTCGCGCTCAGGCTTGAACGTGCGGTAGTTGATGGTTTCTGGCTTTTTGACTTCGCCAAACGACCAGGAGCGGATTTTTTCCGGCGAGGCCAAGCCGATGCGGATGGCATCGAAATGTTCGTCGGGCGTGAACTGTTTGAACAGGTCGAGTAATGATTTCATGGTTTGAATCCTTTATCTTTCCTGTGAATCAAGAGCGGTCGAGCTCGATGTCGATGCCCAACGAACGGATTTCCTTCACCAGCACGTTGAAGGACTCGGGCATGCCCGCAGTGATGGCGTGCTCGCCCTTGACGATGCTTTCGTACACCTTGGTACGGCCTTGCACGTCGTCGGACTTGACTGTGAGCATTTCCTGCAGGGTGTAGGAAGCGCCGTAGGCTTCCAGCGCCCACACCTCCATCTCACCGAAACGCTGACCACCGAACTGGGCTTTACCACCCAGCGGCTGCTGCGTGACCAGCGAGTACGGGCCAGTGGAACGGGCATGCATCTTGTCGTCCACCAAGTGGTGCAGCTTCAGGTAGTGCATGTAGCCCACCGTGGTCTTGCGCTCGAACGCATCACCCGTGCGACCGTCGTACAGCTGCGCCTGGGTGCGGGTTTCGGTCAGGCCTTTGGACTTGGCAATGTCGTCTGGATAGGCCAGTTTCAACATGTCCATGATCTCCTGCTCGGAAGCGCCGTCGAACACCGGGGAGGCAAACGGCACACCTTTGGTGAGTTCCTTGGCCATGGCCAACAGCTCGGCATCGGGCATGTCGGCCAGGTTTTCCTTGCGTCCGGTGCCGTTGTAGATCTGCTCCAGGAAACCACGCACTTCCGTGACGGCTGCCTCACGCTGCAGCATGTCGCCAATGCGCTGGCCCAGACCCTTACCGGCCCAGCCCAAGTGCACTTCCAGCACCTGCCCGATGTTCATCCGCGAGGGCACGCCCAGCGGGTTCAGCACGATGTCCACTGGCGTGCCATCGGCCAAATGGGGCATGTCTTCCACCGGCGTGATTTTGGAAACCACACCCTTGTTGCCGTGACGGCCGGCCATCTTGTCGCCAGGTTGCAGGCGGCGCTTGACGGCCAGGTAAACCTTGACCATCTTCAGCACACCAGCGGGCAGCTCGTCACCTTGTGTGAGCTTCTTGCGCTTCTCTTCGAAAGCCAGGTCGAAGCTGTAACGGGTCTGCTCCATGGAGTTCTTGATGGACTCCAGCTGCGCGGCTACGTCATCTTCGGCAGGACGGATGTCGAACCAGTGGTACTTCTCCAGATCGGTCAGGTAACCCTGGTCGATGGTGGTGCCTTTGGCCAGCTTTTTGGGGCCACCGTTGGCCACTTTGCCCAACAGCAACTTCTCAATCCGGTCAAACGCATCCGCTTCCACAATGCGGAGCTGGTCATTCAGGTCGAGGCGGAAGCGCTTCAGCTCGTCGTCAATGATCTGCTGGGCGCGCTTGTCGCGCTGAATGCCTTCTCGGGTGAACACCTGCACGTCGATGACGGTGCCGGAGCTGCCCTGGTCCACGCGCAGCGAGGTGTCCTTCACATCGGAAGCCTTCTCGCCGAAAATGGCACGCAGCAGCTTCTCTTCAGGGGTCAGCGTCGTTTCGCCCTTGGGCGTGACCTTGCCCACCAGCACGTCGCCAGGCACCACTTCAGCACCCACGTAAATGATGCCGGAATCGTCCAGGCGGTTGAGTTGTTGCTCGGCCAGGTTGGGGATGTCGCGGGTGATTTCCTCTGCGCCCAACTTGGTGTCACGCGCCATCACCACCAGTTCTTCGATGTGAATGGAGGTGTAACGGTCTTCGGCCACCACACGCTCGCTGATCAGAATCGAGTCTTCGAAGTTGTAGCCGTTCCAAGGCATGAACGCGATCAACATGTTCTGGCCGATGGAAATTTCGCCCAGGTCCGTCGAAGCGCCGTCGGCAATCACGTCGCCCTTGGCCAGCTTGTCCCCCTTCTTGACGATAGGGCGCTGATGGATATTGGTGTTCTGGTTGGAACGCTGGTACTTGATGAGGTTGTAGATGTCCACACCCACTTCACCAGCCACCGCTTCGGCATCATTCACGCGGATCACGATGCGGGTGGCATCCACGTAGTCGACTACACCACCGCGCTTGGAAGTCACCACCGTGCCAGAGTCCACAGCGGCTACACGCTCGATGCCCGTGCCCACCAGGGGCTTTTCGGGACGCAACGTGGGCACAGCCTGACGCGACATGTTGGCGCCCATCAACGCGCGGTTCGCGTCGTCGTGCTCCAGGAACGGAACCAGCGATGCCGCTACCGACACGATCTGAGCAGGAGAAACGTCCATGTACTGGATGGTTTCTGCGCCAACCAGCACCGATTCGCCCTTTTCACGGGCAGACACCAGATCACCAATTAGGCGGCCTTCGGCATCCAGCGTGGCGTTAGCCTGCGCGATGACGTATTTGCCTTCTTCAATCGCAGAAAGATAATCGATCTGATTGGTCACCTTGCCATCCACCACACGGCGGTAAGGCGTTTCGATGAAGCCGTACTCGTTCAAACGGGCATACAACGCCAGCGAGTTGATCAGGCCAATGTTCGGACCTTCAGGCGTTTCGATCGGGCACACACGGCCATAGTGGGTCACGTGCACGTCGCGGACTTCGAAACCGGCACGCTCGCGGGTCAGACCACCTGGGCCCAAGGCCGACACGCGGCGCTTGTGGGTGATTTCGGCCAGAGGGTTGGTCTGGTCCATGAACTGAGACAGCTGGGACGCGCCAAAGAACTCCTTGAGGGCCGCAGAAATCGGCTTGGAGTTGATCAGGTCGTGCGGCATCAGTGGCTCTTGCTCGGCCTGACCCAAGCGCTCTTTCACCGCTTTCTCGATGCGCGCCAAACCGGTGCGGTACTGATTCTCGGCCAGCTCACCCACGCAACGCACGCGGCGGTTGCCCAGGTGGTCGATGTCATCGACCTCACCACGGCCGTTGCGCAAATCGACCAGAATTTTGACCACAGACAGGATGTCATCGTTCGACATCACCATGGGGCCAGTGGACTCATCGCGGCCCACACGGGCGTTGAACTTCATGCGGCCCACGCGGGACAAGTCGTAAGTATCCGGATTGTAGAACAGCCGCTGGAACAGCGCCTGCACCGCGTCTTCGGTGGGTGGCTCGCCAGGACGCATCATGCGGTAGATGGCCACGCGGGCGGCGAACTCGTCCACCGTTTCGTCCATGCGCAGGGTCTGGGAGATGTAAGCCCCCTGATCCAACTCGTTGGTGTACAGACAGGCCAGATCCTGGATACCCGCAGCACGTAGCTTTTTCAACAGCGCTTCGGTCAGCTCATCGTTGGCCTTGGCCAGAATTTCGCCAGTGTCCGGGTCCACCACATTCTTGGCCACGACACGGCCAACCAGGAAGTCTTCCGGAACCGACACATGCGTGGTGCCGGACTGATCCAACTCCTTGGTGTGACGCGCGGTGATCCGCTTGTCCTTGGCCACCACCACCTTGCCGCTCTTGTCGGTGATGTCGAAGCGAGCCACTTCGCCTTTCAGGCGTTCGGCAACAAACTCCATTTGCGCACCACTGTCCATCAGGCGGAAATGGTCGTTCACAAAGAAGTTGGCCAGAATGGTTTCCGGTGTCAGCCCGATGGCCTTCAGCAGAATGGTGACCGGCATCTTGCGGCGGCGGTCCACGCGAAAGAACAGGATGTCCTTGGGGTCGAATTCAAAATCCAGCCACGAACCACGGTAAGGAATGATCCGGGCTGAAAACAGCAATTTGCCTGAGCTGTGGGTTTTACCCTTGTCGTGTTCGAAAAACACGCCAGGCGAACGGTGCAGCTGAGAAACGATCACCCGTTCGGTGCCGTTGATGATGAAAGAGCCTTTTTCGGTCATCAGAGGCACTTCGCCCATGTAAACCTCTTGCTCTTTGACTTCCTTGACCACCTTGGATTGGGCGGTGGAAGACTCACGGTCATAGATGATGAGCTGCACGCGGGCACGCACAGCCGAGGCAAATGTCAAACCACGGGTTTGGCACTCACGCACATCGAAAGCGGGTTTGGCGAGGTTGTACTCGACAAACTTCATCTCCACAAAACCGTTGTGCGAAACGATGGGAAACGCAGCTTCAAAAGCGGCTTGCAACCCCTCGGGGGAACGCTTGCGGGGTGCAGAGTCGGCTTGCAAAAACGCGGTATAGGCGTCCTTTTGCATTTGCAGCAGGTACGGAATGGTGAGAACGTTTTCTCGAGTACCAAAGCTTTTTCGGATGCGCTTGCGTTCGGTGTATGCGTAGGCCATGGGTTCTCCGGGCAAAGACATGGAAAGGTGTCTTCAACGACTGGATGGGGGTCACCCCTTCACTCGGTGGCTGGCCTCTACCAACCAATGGCGGACGGCTGCGCATTGCACGCAGCCCGAACCGAGCGGTCTTCAGCAGTCTGATTCAGAAGACACTGGTGGACACCCGTAGGCAAGATGTCCACCAATGCACTCTGGCGAATTGAATCGAAAAACGCCAAAAGGCTGGCGACCCCTGAAGGGGCCACCAGCCTCGGACACAAGCAAGAATTACTTGAGTTCGGCCTTGGCGCCAGCTTCTTCCAGCTTCTTCTTGGCGGCTTCGGCGTCGGCCTTTGGCAGACCTTCTTTGACAACCTTGGGAGCACCGTCCACCAGATCTTTGGCTTCTTTCAGACCCAGACCGGTCAACTCGCGAACCGCTTTGATGACGGACACTTTGTTGGCGCCGGCTTCAGTCAGAACGACGTTGAAGTCGGTCTTTTCTTCAGCAGCAGGAGCAGCAGCGCCACCGGCAGCAGCGGGAGCAGCCATGGCGGCAGCGCTCACGCCAAATTTCTCTTCGATGGCTTTCACCAGGTCGTTGAGTTCCATCACGGACATGCTGTCCAGAGCGGTCAAAAATGCGTCTTTATCGAATGCCATTTTGATTTCCTATATAAGTTGGTGGGTACCACGCATCGCCTCAGGCGGCCTGCGCTTCGCCTTTTTTCTCTGCCAATGCAGCCAGCACACGTGCGGTGCGGGAGATGGGGGATTGCATCAAGCCCAACAACTGCGCCAACAGCACTTCCTTCGATGGAATGCTGGCCAGTTGCTTCACGCCATTGACATCCAGTGCTTTGCCAGAATACACACCGCCACGGATGACCAGCTTGTCGTTGGTCTTGGCGAAATCAGCCACCACTTTCGCGGCGGCTACTGCGTCTTCGGAAAAGCCATAGATGAGCGGACCGGTCATCATGTCGGCACCGACTTCAAAGCTGCTACCAGCCACAGCACGGCGGGCCAGGGTGTTTTTCAACACACTCAGAGCCACACCATTGCTGCGCGCATTGGTGCGCAACTTGGTCATGTCAGCGACCGTGATGCCGCGGTACTCCGCCACCACCAGCGTTTGAGCTTTAGCTGCGAGTGCCGTCACTTCGTCGATGACGACTTGCTTCTCACTGCGATTCAGACTCAAGGTCTACTCCTTCAAAATGCCTGACCGATGGGTCAAGCGCCTCATTGCAGCGACCAACTGTTCATGGAAAAACCAAGTTCAGCGGGATCGCCATCTGCGTTGGCAAACATTAAGCACCCTCAACAGGTACACCAACGGTCTTGGATGGCCTGATCAGCTCGATGCCGATCAGCCCACCACACCGAGTCGCTTTTTAAAACGACTCGAATTTCAATCAACCAGCCACCGTCTGAGTGTCAACACGGACGCCCACACCCATGGTGGAAGACACCGCCACTTTGCGCAGGTAAACACCTTTGCTGGAAGCGGGTTTGGCCTTGTTCAGTGCATCGATCAAAGCAGCTAGGTTGCCCTGCAGCTTGTCGGACTCAAACGAGCGGCGGCCAATGGTGCCATGCACGATACCGGCTTTGTCCACACGGAACTGAACCTGACCAGCCTTGGCGTTCTTCACAGCCGTAGCCACATCGGGAGTCACAGTACCCACCTTGGGGTTGGGCATCAGGCCACGTGGACCCAAAATCTGCCCCAACGTCCCCACCACGCGCATGGCGTCGGGTGAAGCAATGACCACATCAAAGTTGATGTTGCCAGCCTTCACTTCGGCAGCCAGATCGTCCATACCAACCACGTCAGCGCCAGCGGCTTTGGCTTCTTCAGCCTTGGCACCTTGAGCGAACACGGCCACACGCTTGGTTTTGCCAGTACCGTGAGGCAGCACAACCGCGCCACGAACCACCTGATCAGATTTTTTGGCATCCACACCCAGCTGAACAGCCACATCAATGGACTCGTCAAACTTGGCAGTGGCAAAGCCCTTCACCAGTTCCAACGCATCGGCGATGGCATACAGCTTGTTGCTGTCCACTTTGCCTTGTTGGGCTTTTTGTTTTTTGGTCAGCTTGGCCATTTACACACCCTCCACCGTCACGCCCATGGAGCGTGCAGAACCAGCGATCGTACGCACAGCCGCATCCAAATCGGCAGCGGTCATGTCTTTCATCTTGGTTTTGGCGATTTCTTCCAGCTGAGCGCGGGTGATCTTGCCAACCTTGGACTTATTGGGAACAGAAGAACCCTTGTCCAGCTTGATCGCCTTCTTGATCAGCGTCGTGGCTGGAGGTGTCTTGATGATGAAGGTGAAGCTCTTGTCCGCATAGGCCGTGATGACCACAGGCAGGGGCAGACCTGGCTCGACGCCTTGGGTCTGGGCGTTGAACGCCTTGCAGAACTCCATGATGTTCAGACCGCGCTGACCCAGCGCTGGACCGATTGGGGGAGATGGATTGGCCTTACCAGCTGGCACTTGCAGCTTGACAAAGCCGACGATTTTCTTCGCCATGCTTACTCCTTGCGGGTGTTAACGCCAGAACACGGTTCTGGCTTCCCGGGGTGTCGACTCTTTGAAAAAACTCACCTGCGGCAGAGTCTGAACGCCACAGGCAAGGTGAAATCAGGTTTTTTCGACCTGATTGAATTCCAACTCAACAGGCGTGGCACGACCAAAAATGGTCACCGACACCCGCAGCTTGCTCTTCTCGTAATTGACCTCTTCCACCGTGCCATTGAAGTCGGTGAATGGCCCCTCTTTGACACGCACGTATTCTCCAATGAGGAATTCGGTTTTATGTCGAGGCTTGTCGGTGCCCGCCTGCATCTGGGACACCATTTTTTGAAATTCAACATCAGAAATGGGCGCAGGACGGGTTTTTGCCCCTCCCACAAAACCAGTCACCTTGTTCGTGTGCTTGACCAAATGCCAAGTGTCATCGTCCATGACCATTTCGACGAACACATAACCAGGATAAAACTTGCGCTCGGTGGTACGGCGCTGGCCATTTTTCATTTCAACCACTTCTTCAGTGGGAACCAAAATCCGACCAAATTTGTCTTGCATGCCCGCATTGGACACACGCTCCTGGATGTTGCGCTCAACCGCCTTCTCCATCCCGGAATAGGCATGCACCACATACCAACGCATGCCGGCGACCGGCTCAAAACCGCTGTTGACAGCTGCTGCTTCAGTCATCACTTCCTCCAACCCAGAATCAGGTCATAGAAGACCCATTCAATGGTCTTGTCGGTGAACCAAAGAAAAATGGCCATCACCAGCACAAAGCCAAATACATACAAAGTCATTTGGACAGCCTCTTTGCGCTCCGGCCAAACTACCTTGCCTGCTTCACGATAAGACTCCCGCCCGAATGCAATCAACCGCTTGCCCGTATCAGAAGTAAGAAACACCACCACGGCACCGGCCATACAGAGCAGCAAACCTGCCCACTGCACCACACCACCTTGCTTACTCAGCAGGTAATACACCACAAACGCAGCCAGCAGCAAAACCACGGAGGCCGCCAGCTTGGCCTTTTCGGCGCTGCCACCCACGGTTTCTATGTCTGGAGAGGCCATACTGTTCAATCAGAAATCCAAAATAAATCAGACGCGCAAACCCACCAGAAGTTTTACAACTTCGGTGGGTCTTCTTTTAAGAAGCCAAACCCCGCATTCAGCGAGAGGTGGCAGGGGCAGTAGGAATCGAACCTACAACCTTCGGTTTTGGAGACCGACGCTCTGCCAATTGAGCTATACCCCTAAATATTCACAATCAAGCAAAAATCTTGGCCACGACGCCGGCGCCGACGGTACGACCGCCTTCACGGATGGCGAAGCGCAGACCTTCTTCCATGGCGATGGGGGCGATCAGCTTGACGGTGATCGACACGTTGTCGCCAGGCATCACCATCTCTTTGCCTTCTGGCAGTTCGATGGAGCCGGTCACGTCCGTTGTACGGAAGTAGAACTGAGGACGGTAGTTGTTGAAGAAGGGGGTGTGACGACCGCCTTCGTCTTTGCTCAGCACATAGACCTCACCCGTGAAGTGGGTGTGGGGCTTGATGGAGCCGGGCTTGCACAGCACTTGGCCGCGCTCGACGTCTTCACGCTTGGTGCCGCGCAGCAGGATACCGACGTTGTCGCCAGCCTGACCTTGGTCCAGCAGTTTGCGGAACATTTCCACGCCGGTGCAGGTGGTTTTCTGGGTGTCTTTGATACCGACGATTTCGATTTCTTCGCCGACTTTGACCACACCACGCTCGATACGGCCAGTCACCACGGTGCCGCGACCGGAGATGGAGAACACGTCTTCCACGGGCATCAGGAAGGCACCGTCCACGGCACGCTCGGGCGTGGGGATGTAGGTGTCCAGAGCTTCAGCCAGGCGCATGATGGCTTCTTCGCCCAGGTTGCCTTTGTCGCCTTCGAGGGCGAGTTTGGCGGAGCCTTGAACGATGGGGGTGTCGTCACCGGGGAAGTCGTACTTGGAGAGGAGTTCGCGAACTTCCATTTCGACCAGCTCGAGCAGCTCGGCGTCGTCGACCATGTCGCACTTGTTCAGGAACACGATGATGTAGGGCACGCCAACCTGACGGGCCAACAGGATGTGTTCGCGGGTCTGGGGCATGGGGCCGTCAGCAGCGGAGCAAACCAGAATCGCACCGTCCATCTGGGCGGCACCGGTGATCATGTTTTTCACATAGTCAGCGTGGCCGGGGCAGTCCACGTGGGCATAGTGGCGGTTGGCCGTTTCATATTCCACGTGGGCGGTGTTGATGGTGATGCCGCGAGCCTTTTCTTCAGGGGCTGCGTCGATCTGGTCGTAGGCTTTGGCTGCGCCACCGAACTTGGCTGCCAGCACGGTGGTGATGGCGGCTGTCAGGGTGGTCTTGCCGTGGTCCACGTGACCGATGGTGCCCACGTTCACGTGCGGCTTGGTACGTTCAAATTTTTCTTTTGCCATTTCGATTCTCCAAAAGATCTATGCCGTGGGGTTTTACGTCTGCACTGTGTTGCTCGTTCCCCCGGCACGGCGAACCAGGGGGCACACAATCGCAGACTTTGAAACAATAGCACTCACCGCTTACTGGATAGGCGGTGTGGCCGCTTTTGATTACTTGCCGCGAGCCGACACGATGGCTTCAGACACGTTACGCGGGGCTTCCGAGTAGTGCTTGAATTCCATGGTGTAGGTGGCGCGACCTTGCGACATGGAGCGCAGGGTGGTGGAGTAGCCGAACATTTCAGACAGGGGCACTTCGGCTTTGATGGCCTTGCCGCCACCAACCATGTCGTCCATGCCCTGCACCATGCCGCGACGGCTGGACAAATCGCCCATCACGTTGCCGGCGTAGTCTTCGGGTGTTTCCACTTCCACGGCCATCATCGGCTCAAGGATGACAGGGCTGGCTTTGCGGCAGCCTTCTTTGAAACCCATGATGGCAGCCATCTTGAACGCCTGCTCGGACGAGTCCACATCGTGGTACGAGCCGAAGTGCAGGGTGACCTTGATGTCCACCACAGGGTAGCCGGCCAGCACGCCAGCGTTCAGGGCTTCGATCACGCCCTTCTCGACGGCGGGAATGTACTCGCGAGGCACCACGCCGCCTTTGATGGCGTCGATGAACTCGAAGCCTTTGCCAGCTTCGTTGGGTTCGATCTTGAACACTACGTGGCCGTATTGACCCTTACCACCGGACTGACGCACGAACTTGCCTTCGGCATCGTCCACGTTCTTGCGGATGGTTTCGCGGTAGGCCACCTGAGGCTTGCCCACGTTGGCTTCCACACCGAACTCGCGCTTCATGCGGTCAACGATGATTTCCAAGTGCAGTTCGCCCATACCGGCAATGATGGTCTGACCGGATTCTTCGTCGGTTTTGACGCGGAAAGAAGGATCTTCGGCAGCCAAACGGCCCAGCGCGATGCCCATCTTTTCCTGGTCGGCTTTGGTTTTGGGTTCCACAGCCTGCGCAATCACGGGCTCAGGGAACACCATGCGCTCCAGAGTGATGACGGCTGCGGGATCACACAGGGTTTCACCCGTGGTCACTTCCTTCAGACCCACGCAGGCGGCGATGTCGCCAGCACGGATTTCTTCCACTTCCTGGCGGTTGTTGGCGTGCATCTGAACGATACGGCCAATGCGCTCTTTCTTGCCCTTGACGGGGTTGAACACCGAGTCGCCCTTTTTCAGCACGCCGGAATACACGCGCACGAAAGTCAACTGACCCACGAACGGATCGGTCATCAGCTTGAACGCCAGTGCAGACAGCTTCTCTTCGTCGTCGGCTTTGCGGCTGGAAGGCTGCTCGTCTTCGTCGGTACCGCCAACAGGTGGAATATCCACAGGGGACGGCAGGAAGTCGATCACAGCGTCGAGCATGCGCTGCACGCCCTTGTTCTTGAACGCAGTGCCGCACAGCATCGGCTGGATTTCCACAGCCAGCGTACGGGCACGGATACCAGCCTTGATCTCGGCTTCGGACAAGTCACCTTCTTCCAAGTACTTGTTCATCAGCTCTTCAGACGCTTCAGCAGCCGCTTCCACCATCTTTTCGCGCCACTCTTCGGCCTGAGCCTGCAGTTCAGCGGGAATGTCGTGGTATTCAAACTTCATGCCCTGAGAGGCTTCGTCCCAAATGATGGCCTTCATCTTGATGAGGTCAACCACACCCTTGAAGTTTTCTTCGGCACCGATGGGGATGACGATGGCAACGGGGTTGGCCTTCAAGCGCAGACGCATTTGGTCGTAGACCTTGAAGAAGTTGGCACCGGTACGGTCCATCTTGTTCACAAAGGCCAGGCGAGGCACTTTGTATTTGTTGGCCTGACGCCAAACGGTTTCAGACTGAGGCTGCACACCACCTACGGCGCAGTACACCATGCAAGCGCCGTCCAGCACGCGCATGGAACGCTCCACCTCGATGGTGAAGTCCACGTGGCCGGGGGTGTCGATGATGTTGAAGCGGTGCTGCTCGTAAGAGCTGTCCATGCCCTTCCAGAAACAGGTGGTGGCCGCAGAGGTGATGGTGATGCCACGCTCTTGTTCCTGCTCCATCCAGTCCATGGTGGCAGCGCCGTCGTGCACTTCACCGATTTTGTGGTTCACGCCTGTGTAGAACAGGATGCGCTCGGTGGTGGTGGTTTTACCGGCATCAATGTGCGCCGAAATACCGATGTTGCGGTAACGCTCCAGGGGAGTGGTACGTGCCATGAGAAATTCTCCAATGATGATGTACTGAAGCCCGCCACCCCTGGATGAGGGGCGCGGGCTTGCTTTCTAGACTCTGGCAGGCGCGGTTGGCCCCACCGAAGTCAGAAGCAGGATCAGAAACGGAAGTGGCTGAACGCCTTGTTGGCTTCGGCCATGCGGTGCACTTCGTCACGCTTCTTCATGGCGCCGCCGCGGCCTTCTGTAGCCTCGATCAACTCGTTGGCCAGACGCAGGGCCATGGACTTTTCACCGCGCTTGCGGGCCGCTTCCTTGATCCAACGCATGGACAGAGCCAGGCGACGGACAGGGCGCACTTCAACGGGCACCTGGTAGTTGGCACCACCGACGCGGCGGGACTTCACTTCCACCAGTGGCTTCACGTTGTTGATGGCAACGCTGAATGCCTCGACCGGGTCTTTGCCGATCTTCTTTTCAATTTGTTCCAGAGCGCCATAAATGATGCGCTCTGCAACCGCTTTTTTGCCGCCTTCCATGATGACGTTCATGAATTTGGACAGCTCGACATTGCCGAACTTGGGATCCGGCAGGATTTCACGTTTAGGGACTTCGCGACGACGTGGCATTTTTCACCTCTGTTGCTTCAGTTGGCATCCTTCCGGACACCGCGAGAACCCAACCCTTTGAGGGGCTCTCACTTACTCGACCCAGCGCGCCAATTTGGCACAAACGCTTTGGGGTCACTACGTTCAAGGGGCTTGCCGGCCTCTCAAACACCGAAAAACAAAACCAGTAACCGATGGATTACTTGGCCTTGGGGCGCTTGGCACCGTACTTGGAACGGGACTGCTTGCGGTCTTTCACGCCTTGCAGATCCAGCGAACCGCGGACGATGTGGTAACGCACACCTGGCAAGTCCTTGACACGACCACCGCGCACCAGCACCACAGAGTGCTCTTGCAGGTTGTGGCCCTCACCGCCGATGTAGGAAATGACTTCAAACCCGTTGGTCAGGCGCACTTTGGCGACTTTACGCAGAGCGGAGTTTGGCTTCTTGGGCGTTGTGGTGTACACACGGGTGCACACGCCACGACGCTGGGGGCAGTTTTCCATCGCTGGGCTTTTGGATTTGGTCGTTTCGACCTCCCGCCCGTGACGAATGAGTTGATTGATGGTTGGCATTGATTAAACGTCCCTAAACGTTTGAAAAGCGAAAACGAAAACTCCTCGGAATTTTCCGAAAAGCCTGCGAGTGTAGCACGGATTTATTTGATCCAGAGGCGGATGGCATCCCATGCACGCCCGAGAATGCCCGCTTCCTCCACCGCATCGAGCACCTGCAGAGGCACTTCGGCCACCACCGTGCCATCTGCAGCCGAAACCTTCAACAGACCCAAGGCTTGGCCTGCCTGCAGAGGCGCCACCAGTGGCTCGGGCCGCACCACCTCGGTTTTGAGTTGACGAGCGGTACCAGCGGGCACAGAAATCACCACACCGTCGGGCAAACCCAGACGCACATGAGCACGAGTCCCCTTCCAAACAGGAGGCTCCACCACCGCATCGCCAGCCTTCACCAATCGGACTGACTCATATGCGGTGTAGCCCCAGTTCAGCAGCTTCTGGCTTTCGGTGGCACGGGCATTTTCGCTGGCCGCCCCGAGCAACACACTCAATACGCGGCGCTTCCCAGCATCTCCCTCACCCAAGCCAGCCACCTCACGGCGAGCAGTCGCCACCAGGCAATAGCCCGCAGCAGCGGTATGCCCTGTTTTGAGACCGTCCACCGACGGGTCTCGGAACAGCAGCAAATTGCGGTTGGTGTCATTGGACGACGGTGTGCCTGGATACCGGTATTTTTGAATGGCGTAGTAATGCACGTACTCCGGGAAATCCTGCATCAACCGCGTAGCCAGCGTGGCCAAGTCACGAGCTGTCGTGGTGTGCCCCGTTGCCGTCAGCCCCTCGGGGTTGAGATAACGGGTGGACTTCATGCCCAGTGCCTGCGCCTGGGCATTCATCATTTCAACAAAGCGCTCCAAGGTGCCGCCAACGCCTTCAGCAAGCGCAACGGTCGCATCGTTGCCCGACTGCACGATCATGCCCTTGAGCAAGTCTTCCACCGGCACCTGCATTTTGGGGTCGATGAACATGCGGGAACCCGGCATCTTCCAGGCACGCTCGCTGACACCAAAGGTTTGTCTGAGATTGATTTTTTTGGACTTGAGCGCATCAAACGCCAGATAAGCGGTCATGAGCTTGGTCAGAGAAGCAGGCTCCACGGGCATGTCTGCATCTTTGGCAGCCAACACCTGGCGAGCCGTCACGTCGTACAGCAAATAGGCCTTGCCCGCCACCTCAGGCGGCTGGGGTATGCCCTGCGCCAGCACGACACCTGCAGTCAACCACACAGCAGCCGCCACGGCCCGGGGTGCCGCCCATTGCAAAAAGGAAAACGTCATATCAGGAAAGCCCAAAAACCCCCACAGGGAGGCAAGCAAAAAAGAAGAATCAGCCGCGCAGGTGCCTCAGCGCCAGCGACTTGAGAAGTGGGAGTTGACCGTGGAAGAAATGTTCCACACCAGGCACCACGGTCACTGGCAAATGTTGGGGACGAGCCCAGTCGATGACCGATGCGAGCGGAACGGTGTCATCCACCTCCCCATGCACCACCAGCGTGCGATCGTGCAGATGGGCAGGCACCGCAGGCACTTCAAACCGGCTGGCCGCCGTGCCCACCAGCATGAGGTGGCGCAAGCGCTCAGCCACCAACTCACCAGCTTGCTGACAAAGGGCATGCACAGCTCGTGCGCTCACCATGGCACCAAACGAAAACCCCGCCATGACCAACAACCCTTCAGGGGCTTGAGCCTGGATGATGGCCAGCAAGTCGTCCACCTCGCCCACACCATTGGCATGCTCTCCTGCACTGCCTCCCACACCCCGAAAGTTGAACCGGACGGTACGCCAACCCGCCTGCACGCAGGCACGAGCCAGCGTTTGCACCACCTTGTTATGCAAGGTGCCACCAAACAGCGGGTGCGGGTGCGCAATGACCGCCGTGCCAATAGGCGTCTGGACCGGCAAATCAATGGCCAGCTCCAGCACACCCACCGGACCTGGCATGTGCGTCATGGTGGTCTGTGAGTTCATTTTTTCAATAGCACGTCGTGCTGATTCAGCAAGCGATGAGGGATAAAAAAATCATCGACCTACATTTGCGGGCGTCACCAAGCGCTCCACCACCTCACCCTTGGCCAAATGGCGTTCGACGATTTCGTCGATGTCTGCCTGGTCCACATAGGTGTACCAAACGGCCTCTGGGTACACCACCGCAATGGGGCCGCCAGCACAGCGATCCAGGCAGCCTGCGCGGTTGACGCGCACGTTGCCTTGGCCGGCCAAGCCCAGTTCTTTGACCCGGGCCTTGCAATGATCGAATGCCGCACTGGCGCCGTTGTCCTGACAGCACGCCTGGCCGTTGTCACGCTGGTTGGTACAGAAAAAAATGTGGCGCTGATAGTAAGAAGGTGTGTGGTCTGCCGGGTTGGCAGCATCGACGGTGTAGGAGGTAGAACTCATGGATCGGAATTGTAGGAGGGCTCAAGGACTGGGAAGGGTAAGCCCAGACTGTGGATGCCCCTGACCGGCAACCCGCAGGGCGTATACCAGCGTCAGGTAGGGCCATAGCCAACCCAACCATTGGGTGAGCCCGTAAAACCGAATGAAGCGGCCTTGTGCCCACACCTCCTGAGACTCCGTCAAATATGGCACCTCGGGCATGCGATTGAGCAAAAACAACGAGACCAGCAGCGCCATCAGCATCCATACCAAGGCCGCGCGACGGGTCAGACCCGACAGCGCCAGCCCTGCCAGCAATGCCAATGTCACACCAACAGCCGCTGGGGCCGACCACCAGGACCAGGCATGTTGAGGGCCGTGCGCCAAGGCCGATGACAAACCCATCATGCCCATCCCCACCAGCACCACCAGCACCGTATGGATCCAGCGCCGCCAAACGTCTCGCAGCACGCTGTACCCCAACAGACAAGGCACCAGCAAACCCGCACCGATACCCAACGCCGTTTGGGCCAAACTCAAGGAATTGGCGGAAGGCGGTGGCACCACCCACCAACCAGACCATGGGGTACCTGAAAATGCATCGGCCACCCATCGATTGACACCCAACCACACCTGCCCCAGCCCAAACGGCAGCGCTGAGGGGTACAGCAACGCACAGGGCCACAACACCAGCAGCACCAAAGCACCGTGATCATCGGGCACAAACCAATGCCCTCGGGTACGCCTCCAAAGGGCCAGCAACCCCGTTTTGTGCGCCACGACCGCCAACACCACGCCGGCCAGACCACCCCAAGTGTTTAAAACCCAGTCAAGCCGCGAGGGAACTCTGCTGGGCAAATACACCTGCAGAGCCTCCAACAGCAACGACAGCAAGCTGGGAAGCAACATGGCCATCAACCAAGCGCCACCACCTCTTCCGGTATGCAGCACCCACACACCCAATAGGAATCCCAGCGGGATGTAGCCCACCCAGTTGGCAAAAAAGTCGAAACGCGAAGCAGCCGGGGCCACTGTTGCCCACATGAACGACAACCATGGTTCATCTTGCGAGCGCCAACCCGCGAACGGATACAGGCTGGCATAAGACACCAGTGCCACATAGGCCCAGGCCAATGGCCGTGCCAAGGTGGGAGACATCATGCGCCAGCCATCAGAAAGGCTTCACCACCACTAGACACACCGCCACGATCAGCAAAAGCACCGGTACCTCGTTGAACCAACGAAACCACACATGCCCTCGAACATTGGCACCAACCTCAAATTGACGCAACACCCGCACGCAGGCATGGTGATAGCCCAGCACCAAGCCCACCACGGCCAGTTTGCCGTGCATCCAGCCATTGCCAGGACCCCAGCCAATGCCATAACCCGCCCACAGCCAAGCGCCCAGCAACAAGGCAGGCACCATCAATAGGTGGGTAAAACGCATGAGCTTGCGGGCCATGAGCATCAGCCGCTGATATTCCGCATCGCTGCCGGCGGGAACCATGGCCAAGTTGACAAAGATCCGAGGCAGGTAGAACAACCCCGCAAACCAGCTTGCCACAAACACAATGTGAAACGATTTGACCCAAAGCATGGCGGCAGTGTAGAAACAACGGGCAAAAAAAAGCCCAGCCAACCGGCTGGGCGTAATGCCTTATAGCTGTCACACTCCAAGGCACCCGCTCAGGGAGGAAAAGCGGGGAGCGTCTTTCGACAGCTCGGAATCAAGTATATCCAAAACCGCACAAATTCAACCCATAGGTCGCGACAAACATAGGGTAGTGTGTCTTTAAAGCCACAATTAGCAATTCGATCAATTTAAACATCCCAGGCTGCCCGTCGCAAACATCCGTCCGGGTTTGCCAAAATGCAGACATGAACACCCTGCCACCGCTCCCGGCCTTCCCCTCCGCCCGCCCCCGCCGCCTACGCCGCGACACCTTCACCCGCAACCTGGTGCGCGAACACACCCTGACGCCGCACGACCTGATCTACCCCGTGTTCGTGCTGGAAGGCCAAGGCCGCCGTGAAGCGGTGGGCTCCATGCCCGGCGTGGAACGCCTGAGCCTGGACCTGCTGCTGCCCGTGGCCGAAGACTGCGTGAAGCTGGGTATCCCGGTGATGGCACTGTTCCCGGTCATCAGCCAGCACCTGAAGACGCCCGACGGCCAGGAAGCCACCAACCCCGACGGCCTAGTGCCCACGGTGGTACGGGCGCTGAAAAAGGAATTCCCCGACCTCGGCGTGATGACCGATGTGGCGCTGGACCCCTTCACCAGCCATGGACAAGACGGCCTGCTGGACGACGACAACTACATCATCAACGACGCCACCGTCGAGGTGCTGGTGCAACAGGCGCTGACCCAGGCTGACGCCGGGGTGGACATGGTGGCCCCGAGCGACATGATGGACGGGCGCATCGGTGCCATCCGTACCGCCCTTGAAGCCAAGGGCCATGTGCACACCCGCATCATGGCCTACAGCGCCAAATATGCCAGCGCGTTCTACGGCCCGTTCCGCGATGCGGTGGGCTCGGCCGCCAACCTGGGCAAAGCCAACAAAAAGGTCTACCAGATGGACCCCGGCAACACCGACGAAGCCCTGCGCGAGGTGGCACTCGACATTGCCGAAGGTGCCGACATGGTCATGGTCAAACCCGGCATGCCCTACCTGGACGTGGTGCGCCGCGTGAAAGACCAGTTCCACATGCCCACCTTTGCCTACCAAGTGTCGGGCGAGTACGCCATGCTCAAGGCGGCCGCCCAAAACGGCTGGCTGGACCACGACGCGGTGATGATGGAAAGCCTGCTGGCTTTCAAACGGGCAGGAGCAGACGGGGTATTGACTTACTTCGCACGGGATGCAGCAAAACTTCTAAAAGAATAGCAAATTATTGTTTAAATAAAAGCGATACATCTTTGTTTTTTATAAAAATCAAAGCCATCGCTCATTTCCCCACCTTGATGCGCTTGCACTGGCCCCACACACCCGCCCCACAACAAGGTGCGGCAACGAGCAGGCCAGTTCATCAGGCGTGTCGCATCTGCCTGATGGGGGCCATGTTGGCCTTGAGCGGGCTACCGACACCGCCACTGGCCCTTGCGCGCGAAGGATTGACGGTAGGCGTCCTGTCCAGCCGGAACCCGGAGGTGATGAGGGAACGCTTCACCCCGCTGGTAACCCACATTGGCCAGCAATTGAAAAGCCCTGTGGAGCTGCAGGTCCTGGACCAACCCAGCATGGAGTTGGCCCTGAAACACCAGCGACTGGATTTGGTCATCACCAATCCCAGCCATTATTTGGTTGTGCGCAAGCACAATGCCCCCACCAGCGTGATTGCAACCTTGGTCACCGCCGAGCAAGGCGTGGAGGTAAACGCCCTGGGGGGCGTGATTGTGGTTCGTCCGGAACGATCGGATCTCATCCAACTGACCGATCTGCGCGGCAAGCGGGTGGCGACACCCGGTCAGCAGTTTCTGGGCGGATACCAGACCCAAATGCTGGAATTGATGGACGCAGATCTAAGCGCCGAAGACCTTCAATTGCAGATGGTGGGCACCCATGATGGCGTGGTTCAGGCAGTTCTGAACCGGCAAGCCGATGCAGGTTTCTTGCGCACCGGCGAACTCGAAAGCATGATGACCCAAGGCAGGCTGGCACCCGACCAACTACGGGTGATCAACCTCCAACGGTTGAATGGGTTCCCATTTCTGTTGTCCACCCGGCTGTACCCGGAGTGGCCGGTGCTGACCATGCCCCATGTCGATCCCCACATCGTGCGGCGAGTGGCCAGCGTTTTGCTGGGACTACCAGACAACCACCCCGCCATGCAGACCGCAGGACTGCATGCGTTCACCGTTCCCGCCGACTATGTCCCAGTCGAAGAGCTGGCCCGCAAACTGCGCTTACCGCCTTATGACACTGACCCCCGCTTTACCCTGATTGACGTGCTCAAGCAATACCGGACCAGTGCCACACTGATCACTGCACTGATGGCTGCACTGGTAGCGGTTCTGTGGGTATTGGCACTGCAAAGCCGTCGTCTGAGTCAAGCCTTGCAGCGCACACAAATGGGCGACAGCGTGTTTCGCCATGCACAGGAGGGCATCCTCATCACCACACCGGAAGGTCGCATCGTCGACGTGAATGCGTCTTTTAGTCGCATCACCGGGTATGGCCACAGCGAAGTGCTGGGCCGCACACCTGGCATCCTGAGTTCTGGCCTACACGACACCACGTTCTATCAACACATGTGGAAAGACCTGCTGGCCAATGGTCGCTGGCATGGTGAAATCTGGAACCGTCGCAAAACCGGTGAAGTGTTTGCGGAGGTTCTGACCATCACATCGTTGTTCGACCCCGGCGGAAAGCTGAAAAACCATGTGGCCGTGTTTTCTGACATCACCAGTCAGAAAGAACATCAGAAGCAGTTGGAACACATCGCCCACTTCGATGCGCTGACCAACCTGCCCAACCGTAGCCTGCTGGCCGACCGATTGCGTCAGAGTTTGGCTCAAGCCCAGCGCCGCCAGACACAGGTGGCCCTGGTGTTCCTTGATCTGGATGGGTTCAAGGCCATCAACGACACCCACGGGCACAACGCCGGCGACCATCTTCTACAAGAATTGGGGCGACGCATGAGCGCCGTGCTGCGCGACGGCGACACACTGGCACGTGTAGGCGGTGACGAATTTGTGGTTGTACTGGTCGATGTACCCCAAAACACCGACTGCCAACAGGTGCTCAACCGCCTGCTCGAAGCTGCATCCATGCCCGTGCCATTGGGTGATCAATGGCTGCAGGTTTCCGCCAGTCTGGGCGTTGCCGTGTTTCCACGCGACGCTCAGGACGCTGACCTGTTGCTGCGTCAGGCCGATCAGGCCATGTACCAAGCCAAACGCCGAGGCAAGAACCAGTACCATTTTTTCGATGGCGAGAGCGACAAAGCCTCCCATGTCCAGCAAACACAACAGACCGAACTGGAAGTCGCCTTGAACCAGGGGCAGTTCGAACTGTATTTCCAGCCCAAGGTCAACATGCGTCTGGGTGAAATCATGGGGGCAGAAGCCCTCATTCGATGGAACCACCCGGATGGCCAAGTGCGTACCCCAGGCAGCTTTCTACCCGTACTGGAAGGCTCTCAACTCTCCGTGCGACTGGACCAGTGGGTGTTGCGTCAGGCACTCCACCACCTGAACCACTGGAATGCCGCAGGCCTCACCATGACGTTGAGCGTGAACATCTCCGCCCGTTACCTGCAACAACCCACCTTTGTCGCAGACATTCAAACCCTGCTTGGAGCACACGCCACCCTACCCCCAAACAGCCTGCGACTGGAAGTGCTTGAGACCAGCGCCTTGCAGGACATGGAAGGTGTTGCCAACGTCATACGCGCTTGCGCCGCCCTGAACATCGAGTTTGCGCTGGATGACTTCGGCACCGGCTATTCATCGCTCACTTACCTCCGGCGCCTGCCCGCCCAGGAACTCAAAATTGACCAGAGCTTCGTGCGAGACATGCTCATCAATCCTGAAGACCGGACCATTGTGGAAGGCGTCATCAGCCTGGCAAAGGCCTTTGGCCGCTCAGTGGTGGCAGAAGGGGTTGAAACCACCGAACACGGCACCGTACTGCTACAACTCGGTTGTGAACAAGCGCAAGGCTACGGCGTGGCTCGCCCCATGCCAGAAGCCACATTTTTGCAGTGGTGCCAGACTTGGCAGCCACCCAACGAATGGCAACAACCCCACCTGCAAGCCCACTCCCCGTTGAACCATTCGCAGGTACCAGACCAGTGTCCAGGCAAATGAAACCACCGCCGGACGGCGTACAAGGGGAAACCCCACGCCAGGCCTCCTAGAAAACACTTTTTCCGACACAAAACAATGGTAAAAAGTGAATCAATGCGCAAATCGATGCAATTTCCCCTCTATGCTGCCTTCTGATCATCCGCACGCCCCAGCCTTCCAGGCCCTTTGCGCCGAGGTCGTGCCCCTGTGGAAGCGGCATTTGGCAACCGCTCAGCACCAAAGCGAAACTGGCGTTGGAAATTTGCTGCAAAGCTTTGCCCAACTCCGCAAGCTGCTGGTGACTGCACCGTCACCAAGCCGGGCTCAACAACTGGACGCCTTGCTGGAAGACATTCTGGTTCACCTCCAGTTTCAAGACCGCACCTCCCAGATGATGGCTCTGCTCCAAGAAGACATGGAGCGTCTGACCCAAGCCGCAGCCGATCGGCAAAACCCGCCACTGGAACCCACGGACTGGCTGTCACGTCTGCAATTGGGCTATGCCATGCAGGAGCAACACACCAACCACGCGTCACCCGGTGCCGATCCAGCCGCATCGGGTGGTGAAACCACTTATTTTTGATTTTTTGCAGGAAGACTAAACATGGCCAAAACCATCATGGTGGTAGACGATTCCTCCAGCCTGCGCCAGGTCGTGCGCATGGCACTGGAAGGTGCTGGTTATCAGGTTCTGGAAGCTGGCGACGGACAGGCCGCCCTGGCACTGCTTGATGGGCGACAAATCAACATGGTGGTATGCGACGTCAACATGCCCAAGCTGGACGGCATCTCGTTTGTCAAGCAAGCCAAGCAGTTACCGGCCTACCGCTTTCTGCCCGTGCTGATGCTAACCACCGAAAGCAGCGAAGAAAAGAAGCAAGCGGGCAAAGCAGCGGGCGCAAAAGCCTGGATGCTCAAGCCCTTTTCTCCCAGTTCCATGTTGGCAGCAGTGGCAAAGTTCTGTGCCTGATAGCCAACATCCAACAGGCACACCGTGAGCGACGAAACCTTCCAGTTCCCTCCTGAGCTGACCATTTATCAAGCTCAGGACATGGGACACAAATTGCGCGATGCGTGGCTGGCAGGCGCGCGCGCCTTCGATGTGTCAGCCGTGACAGCTATCGATGCTTCAGGTGCCCAGTTGCTGGCCAGTCTTCAAAAAACCGCCGAACAACAGCACGAGCCCATCACCTGGCAAGGCTGGACAGCAGAGGCCAAAGAGGTTTTGGCCGTACTGGGCATGAACCGCGTTCTGGGGCTCTGACCCCCACTACACCGGCCAAGGGAAACCATGAACGACGACGAAATTCTGCAGGTCTCCCGAGCGGTCTTCCTAGAAGAAGCCGGCATCATGCTCACCGAGCTGGAGCAATCGCTGCTGAGCATGACCGACGATCCTTCGGCCGAAACGGTGAACGCCGCATTCCGGGCCGCGCACACCATCAAAGGCTCGGCAGGGCTGTTTGGTTTTGACCGAGTGGTCGCCTTCACGCATGAGGTTGAAGCCCTGCTGGACCGGATGCGCTCCGGACAACAAACCATCGAGTCATCGGCCATCAATTTGCTGCTGAGTTGCAAAGACCAGATCGAACAACTGCTGCAGGAACTGTCCGGAGGCAACGTCGATCTGGCCCAAAACGCCAGCATCAGCAAGCAACTGATTGGTGACATCAAAACCATCATGGGCGAAGCTGCACCGACAGCCGCCAAAGCGGGCAAAGACACCAAGCCCACGCCGCAAATCCCGGATCAGGCCCTGCAAACCAAAGGCGGCCAGCCCGAGTGGATTGTGTGGGTGAAGTTTGGCCCAGAAACCTTCACCGATGGCTTCGACCCCGGCTCCTTCTTCCGCTACATGGCGCAAATGGGCGAGGTCATGGAGTGCGAGGCGCTGATTGACGATGTACCGCTACTGACAGACCTGGATGCAGAGCGATGCCACCTGACCTTCATGGTCCGCCTGCGCACCGACGCCAACAAACAAACCATTGAGAACGTGTTCGAGTTTGTGGCCGACACCATTCAGCTGCGACTCATGCCTTCGCCCTTTCACATTGAGCACATGAAAGTGCTGTTGGGTGAACTGGAAGGCGATCAGGATCGTCTGGGTGAAACCTTGGTGCGCATTGGCGCCATCACCCAGAGCGAACTGGAACAGGCATTGGCCGTTCAGCAGCAAGCGCCCGAAACCAAACTGGGTGAAATTCTGGCCCAGGAAAAACTGGCTCCGGAACCCATTGTCCAAGCTGCGGTGCAAAAGCAAGGCCAAGCCCGGGAGAAAAAATCCGAGGAATCCCGCTTCATCCGCGTATCAGCCGACAAATTGGATGACCTCATTTCCCTGATTGGCGAATTGGTCATCGGTGTGAGTGCCGCACGCATTGTGGCCACCAAGCGCGACGACCTTGAAATGTTCGAAGTGGCAGAGCGCTTGGAACAATTGGTCGAAGGTGCTCGCGATCATTCCCTGCGCTTGCGCATGGTGCCAGTGGGCGACACGTTCTCGCGCTTCAAGCGCATCGTGCACGACGTGTCCAAAGCGCTGAGCAAAGACGTGGACCTGGTCATCACCGGTGGCGATACCGAGCTCGACAAGTCCATGGTGGAACAGATTGTTGATCCGCTCACCCATCTGGTACGCAATGCGCTGGATCACGGCATGGAAACATCTGTCGAGCGCGAGCAAGCCAACAAACCGCCCAAAGGGCGCATCGGACTGAACGCATACCATGATGCGGGAGCCATCGTCATCGAGGTATCAGACGACGGACGCGGGCTCTCCCGTCCCAAGATTTTGAGCAAGGCCCAGGAAAAAGGCCTCATCCCCGCCGATGCGCAGCTCACCGATGCCGAGGTGTGGAACCTGATTTTTCTGCCCGGTTTCTCCACCGCCGAAAAAGTCACCGACATTTCCGGCCGTGGCGTGGGCATGGATGTGGTGCGCCGCAACATTGAATCCCTGCGCGGTGAAGTCACCCTGCTCAGCCGCACCGGCAAGGGCTCCACCGTCCAAATCCGGTTGCCGCTGACCCTGGCCATCATCGATGGCTTCCTCATTGAAGTGGCTGGCGCCACATTTGTGCTGCCGCTTGATGGCGTGGAAGAGTGCATTGAAGTTCCCTCTCAAGGCCAGAAGATGACCACGGCGGCCGGTTATTTCGAACTGCGCGGCGTGGTCATTCCGTTGCTCGATCTCACACGGCATTTCCACTTGGAAGGGCCATCTCACCCGCGCGGTAGCGTGGTGGTGGTCCGGCACGGCACCAAGCGCGTGGGCATTCGGGTGGACAAATTGCTGGGCGAGCATCAAACCGTCATCAAGCCGCTGGGACGGCTGTTCAGCCGGATGCGCAGCATCAGTGGTTCCACCATCCTCGGCTCCGGAGCCGTTGCACTCATTCTGGACGTTGGCGCCCTGCTGGCCGACGCAGGCAAACACCAAACGCACATCACGGAAGGCATGACACCAGCATGAAATCCTCTCTCCCCATTCCACCAACCGACAGCGAGGGCACGGCATGAGAGTCAACTCACCCGTCACGGGCAAAGAAGTGATGATGAAGGACGGTGAACCCATCGTCTCGAAAACCGACCTCAAAGGCCGGATCACCTTTGTCAACAAGGCATTTGTGGATCTATCCGGTTTCACGGAAAAAGAGTTGATGGGCCAGGCCCACAACATCGTGAGACACCCGGACATGCCAGAGGAAGCCTTTGCCGACCTTTGGAAAACCCTCAAAGAAGAGCGACCTTGGACCGGTTACGTGAAGAACCGGTGCAAAAACGGTGATCACTACTGGGTCAAGGCCAATGCCGCCCCCATTTTTGAAAATGGAACCGTGGTGGGCTACATGTCTGTTCGGGAAAAACCCTCCCGCGAAGCCGTTGCCGCACACGAGGCAGCCTACGAATCCATCCGCAAAGGCCAAAGCAACCTCGTGGTTGTCGACGGTCAAGGTTTGCCCAACAGTCCTTTGAAGCTCGCCATGAGAAACATCACCATTCGCCAAAAAACCTTGATGGGCATGCTGATTGTGCTGCTGTTCACAGCCTTGTTGGGCTGGTCCGGCTTGTCCAATCTGGGTGCTGCCTCGCGCAGCAGCCAAGCCGTGTATGACGAGCACATCCGCGAATTGGAAACCCTGAAAACGGTTGCAGACCTGTACGCCGTCAACATCGTGGATACAGTGCACAAGGCTCGTGGGGGCTCACTCACTCCCGCTGCGGCATTGGGCAATATCGCTGAAGCCAAAAAGGGAATTGCAAAGGCTTGGCAAGCCTACAGCGCCCGCCCGGACCATGCACCCGAAGTCCGTGCACTCATCCAGTCTGCCAACCTGTCCATGAAGACAGCGGACGCAGGCATACAAAAAGCCGAGGACCTGCTGAAAGCCAACGATGCAGCAGGGCTGGCCACCTTTGCCAACAACGCGCTGTACCCGGCGCTTGACCCTGTCGGCAACGACGTGAGCAAAATCAGCGAGTTGTTGCTCAAGTCAGCCAAAGCGGCAACCGAGCGGGTCGTAGCAGACACCAGTTCTGCCCAAACCACCATGATGGTGATGCTGGGGCTGGCCATTCTGGCGGGCATGTGGGTCGCAGGTTGGATCGGTGGAACGATTCGCACCAAAGTGGCCAGCATCGAAGGCTACTTCCGCCAGTTTGCTGAGGGGCGCCTGGATGTGGACATTCCCATCACCCATCACGACGAAATGACTGCGCTGCTCAACGCAGCCAAGACCATGCAAGTCAAGCTGGGCAATGACATGGCGGAAACCCGCATTCGTGCAGAGGAAATGACCCGCATCAAGATTGCCCTGGACAACGTCAGTACCGGCGTGATGATTGCCAACGCCGACCGCAACATCATCTACGTCAACAACTCGGTGCAACGCATCCTGAAGGAAGCCGAGTCTGATCTGCGCAAAGTGTTGCCCACCTTCAATGCGGACAATCTGGTAGGCCAGAGCATCGACCAGTTCCATAAGAATCCACGCCACCAGGCCGACTTGCTGGGTAACTTGCGCCAAGCTGCCACTGCCGAACTCACCATTGGTGCACGCCGCATGCAAGTGATTGCCAACCCGGTGATCGCTGAAAACGGTGACCGCCTGGGCTCGGTGGCTGAATGGAAAGACCGCACGGCAGAACTGGCCGCAACTGAGCGGGAAGCCAAACTGGCGCAAGAGAACCTGCGCGTCCGCATTGCCCTGGACAACGTCAGTACCGGGGTGATGATTGCCGACAACGAACGCAACATCATCTACGTCAACGCATCGGTCCAACGCATCCTCAAAGCCGCCGAGGAAGACCTGCGCAAGGTGTTGCCCACCTTCAATGCGGACAAGCTGCTGGGTCAAAGCATCGACCAGTTCCACAAGAACCCCAAACACCAGGCCGACATGCTGGCCGCGCTCGCCAAAACCCATGTGGCAGAACTGACCATTGGCTCACGCCGCATGCAGGTGGTGGCGAACCCCGTCATCGACCGAGATGGTGCCCGTCTGGGCGCAGTGGCGGAATGGAAAGACCGCACCGCAGAACTGGCTGCAGCCGAACGCGAAGCCAAGCTGGCCGACGAGAACCTGCGCGTGCGCATCGCGCTGGACAATGTCAGCACCGGCGTGATGATTGCCAACTCACAACGCGAAATCATCTATATCAACAACTCGGTGCAGCAAATCCTGAAAGCGGCCGAAGCCGATCTGCGCAAGGTGTTGCCCACTTTCAATGCAGACCGACTCATTGGTCAAAGCATCGATCAGTTCCACAAAAATCCCAAACACCAAGCCGACATGCTGGCACGCCTGTCCACCACACATGTGGCACAGCTTGCGATTGGTGAACGGCACATGCAGGTCACAGCCAACCCCGTCATCAACGCTCAAGGCGAGCGTCTGGGTGCGGTGGCCGAGTGGAAAGACCGTACAGCTGAAATTCAGACGGAGCGCGAAGTGGCCATGGTGGTCCAGGCCGCTGCAGCGGGCGATTTCAGTACCCGCATCGATGTGAATGGAAAAGACGGTTTCTTCCGCAGTTTGGGGGAGCAAATCAACACCTTGGTCAACACCGCAGATGTGGGTCTGAACGATGTGTCACGGGTCTTGAGCGGCTTGGCCCAGGGCGATCTGACCGAACGCATCAATGGCGACTACCAAGGCCTGTTCGACCAACTCAAAGGCGATTGCAACCGCTCCATGGAAGTGCTGTCCAAAACCATCGGCGAAGTGCGTGCAGCAGCCGATGCGCTCACCGGTGCGGCCGGTCAGGTGTCATCCACCTCGCAATCCCTGTCGCAAGCGGCCAGCGAACAGGCCGCCAGCGTGGAAGAAACCTCAGCGTCCATGCAGGTCATGTCAGGCTCAGTGCGCCAGAACTCCGACAACGCCAAGATCACCGACGGCATGGCCACCAAGGCGGCCGAAGAAGCATCGGAAGGTGGACAGGCGGTGCAGCAAACCGTGCACGCCATGAAGCAAATTGCCACCAAGGTGTCCATCATTGATGACATCGCCTACCAAACCAACCTGTTGGCCCTGAACGCAGCCATTGAAGCTGCGCGTGCCGGCGAACATGGCAAGGGATTTGCTGTGGTGGCGGCCGAAGTGCGCAAGCTGGCCGAACGCTCACAGGTTGCCGCGCAGGAAATTGGTCAGTTGGCCACCAGCTCGGTGGACATGGCCGAACGTGCAGGCACCTTGCTCACCCAGATGGTGCCGTCCATTCGCAAAACCTCCGAACTGGTGCAGGAAATTTCTGCGGCCAGCGAGGAGCAGAACGAAGGCATCAACCAGATGAGCTCAGCCATGGGTCAGCTGAGCCAGTCAACGCAGCAAAACGCATCGGCTTCGGAAGAACTGGCTGCCACGGCCGAGGAAATGTCGGGCCAGGCCGAACAGTTGCAGCAGCTGATGAGCTTCTTCCGCGACAGCGATGGCAGTGGCTCCTCTGGCATGCCCATGCTTACCGCGATGAAACCGGTGCGCCGCGGCGGCCCTGCGCCACGAGCTGCGCTCGGCAACGCCATGAATCGCCGTTCCAGCGATGCCCAGTCGGACAGCGGCACTTACGTCCACGGACCAGTCACCGTCGATGAATCCAGCTTCTCTCGCTTCTGAGCAGGGCCGATTCGGCCAGACGCTCACCTTTGCGCTCAAAGGTGAGACGTTTGCGGTATCGATCGATTCCATCAAGGAAATCATCGAATACCCCGAACTGACCGCCGTCCCCCTCATGCCCTCGTTTTTGCGGGGAGTCATGAACCTCAGGGGGGCGGTGATTCCCGTCATCGACTTGGCAGCCCGGTTCAACCTGGGCGCATTCGAGCAAGGCCGCCGAACCTGCGTGGTGATTTTCGAGGTACGCGCAGAAGACGGCCAGCAGCACACCTTGGGCATGGCCGTGGACATGGTGAACGAAGTGGTGGATATCAGCCCCGAACAAGTGGATTCAGCACCCGAGTTTGGTGCGTCGATCCCCACCGAATTCATCCGAGGCATGTTGCGGCTGGGCACCAAAATTGTGGTGTTGATCGCACTGGATAAGGTGTTGTCGATCGAGCATCTGGAATCGTTGATGATTCCGCAGTAAACCCTCCCCAATGCAAGATCAACTTTCCATTGAAGCATTTGACCTGGTTTCGGATTTTTTCTTTGAAGCATCGGGCATACGCCTCAAGCGGGACAAAAAACCGCTGGTCACCGGACGTTTGGCCCGGCGCGCGGCGGTCATGGGGTGCAGTCTGGATGAATACGCGCAACGCGTGATTGACAACCCGAACGACGCCGAAGCGTTCATCCTGACCGACCTGCTCACCACCAACGAAACATATTTTTTCCGCGAACACCAGCACTTTGAGCACTTGGTGACGGCAGTCAGAGCCAGTGCCGCCAATCCATTCAGGGTTTGGAGCGGCGCCAGCTCCAGTGGCGAGGAGGCATACACCACCGCCATGGTGCTGGCCCGAACCGCTGGAACCCGTCAATGGGAAATCGTCGGCACCGACCTGTCAGGCCGCATGGTGCAGCAGGCACAAGCCGGTTTGTATGTGGCAGAACGCTGTACCAAAGTGCCGCTAGATGACCTGAAACGCTGGTGCATGAAGGGCGAGGGCAAATACCAAGGCTATGTGCTGGTGCGCAAGGAGTTGCGCCACAAAGTGCGGTTTGTTCAAGCCAACTTGATGGAACCGCAGGACAACCTGGGCAAGTTTGATGTGATTTTTTTGCGCAACGTGCTCATTTACTTTGAGGGCAAAGCCAAGGCTTCGGTGGTTCACAATGTGATTCGAAACCTGAAAAAGGGCGGTTACTTCTACACCGGCCATGCGGAGTCGCTTCAGGGCATTGACCATGGGTTGGCCCGAATATCGCCAGCCGTTTACCAAAAAATCACCGGCTGACCTACAGCCGGCATCTCCACGCCACTGGCGTGGCGTTTCATGTCTCAACAGTCGTTCAAGGATATTTTTCTACTGCCTGGTGCATTGGCATTTGGTGGGCCCGAACTGCGATTGCGCACCCTGCTGGGCTCTTGCGTATCGGTGGTGGTGTGGCACCCTCGGCTACGCCTTGGGGGAATGTGCCACTTCCTGCTGCCTCACCCCGGCACGTCACAGCCTGGCCATCCCGATGGCAAATACGCCACAGACGCCCTGGAAATGCTGCGAACACAAATGAACCGTTACACCGCCAGCCTGAACGATTTTCAGGCCTTCATCTGCGGCGGGGCCGACTGTCTGTCCACCGCCAGCCGAGGCAAGGTGGTACAAGGGTTTGACATTGGCAACCGCAACATCGAGGCTGCGCAGGCCTGGATGCAGCAGCATTCCCTGCCGGTGATGCAAAGCGATGTGGGCGGCAGCGCCTATCGCCATGTGGGCTTCGACATGTGGTCAGGCCATTTGCGCGTGCGCAATGGCAACGAAAATGAGTACGCCAAACAAACTTTCTAAACATGCCGACCAATACCTCCGAAAAACCCATCCGAGTCATGATCGTGGACGACTCCGCCGTGGTTCGTAAATTTTTGGCCGAAACCCTGCGCGCAAAAGGCTTCGACGTGATTGCCACGGCGCAGGATCCCTTGTTTGCATTGGAGTTTTTGAAAAAAGACCATCCTGATGTCATTGTTCTGGATGTGGAAATGCCCCGCATGGACGGGCTGACCTTTTTGCGTCAGTTGATGCAAACCAACCCCATTCCGGTCGTCATGTGTTCCACCCTCACCGAAAAAGGCGGTGAATTGACCATGGCAGCGCTGTCTGCTGGCGCGGTCACAGTGGTCACCAAACCCACACTGGGGTTGAAAGATTTTTTGCAGGGTGACGAAGGCGGACTGGTACAGGCCTTGCGCAGCGCAGCACGGGCCAATATGCGCAACGTATCGCGCACCCCTGTTGCCCCCCCCGTTGTTGGTACAACCACCGCCGCTGCCCCTTCAGAACCCACTGCCCTGCAACGTGCCAACCCGTTCGCTTCGGCCAGCACTACGGGCGCCTCTCATTCCGGCGCCAATGCGTCAGGCAACATGTTTGGCACCACCCACAAAGTGATTGTCATGGGGCTTTCTACCGGCGGAGTACAAGCCATCGAGGCCGTGCTGCCATTGCTCCCCCGCAACGCACCGGGGATTGTGATCGTGCAGCACATGCCAGAGAAGTTCACCGCCTCTCTGGCCTCCCGTCTGAACAGCATTTGCAACATCGAAGTACGGGAAGCCAAAGACGGGGATCGCGTCATTCCTGGCCTCGCCCTGATTGCACCAGGCGGACGGCATACCAAGTTGATGCGCAGTGGCGCGCAGTTCACCGTTCAGGTGTTTGACGGTCCGGTAGTCAATCACCATCGCCCGTCGGTGGACGTGCTGTTTCGCTCCGCAGCCCAATGTGCCGGACGCAATGCGGTGGGGGTCATCATGACGGGAATGGGTGATGACGGTGCACGGGGCATGCGCGATTTGCATGAAGCAGGCGCACACACCATTGCGCAAGATGAAAACACCTGCGTGGTATTTGGCATGCCCAAAGAAGCCATCAGGCTAGGTGGAGCGAAGGAAGTCTTGCCCCTGACCAGCATTGCCGCCCGCATGCTGAAGGCGGCTGCAGCCGCCGATGGCAGCTCCAGCTGAGATCGGTGCACGCCGCATGAGCCCGTTGTCACAACGGGCCGGCCCTTCCGGTTTCGCAAACCTCAGTGGAAAGCCGCCGAGTGATACGCGCCACACCCGATGGCCAATTCGGCCGTCAGCCCCGTCACGTAGCTGATTTTGTGACGGGTATCGCCCGTTAGAGGGTTGACGATGTTGTACTCCACCCAGCCAGAGCCACTCTCGACTCGATTCCACACGTCCTGCAGGAAGCGGGATGCATCCAGGCCTTTGATTGACGACACATTTGTGCCCACCTGATCGGCTTTGGCGGCATGCACCACATAGTTGCCATTGCGATCCAGCACAAAAATGTACAAATCCCGGTCGGAATACCCACTGCCGGAACGCTGATAGTTGGCCAACGCTTTGTCCAACCCATTGTTCTTGAATTCAGACTGTGCACGCAACACCATGGCCATGGCTTCATCGGCTGTGCCCTGGCGCAAGCGGATGTGGTCCACCGCTTCCCGCAGTTGACCCGACCGTTCAATCAGGCGGGCGGAGCGGTGAGAGGTGCGCTCCACCAATGCGGTGTTTTCGAAAGTGACGGCATCAATGTCACCCACGGCCTGTACCACTTCGTGCAATGAGGAACTTTGCCTGGAACTGGCATCGGCCATGGAATCGATGCTCATGGCCACTTCCCGGATGGAGGTGATGAGACTTTCGACCGTTTCAGAAACCGTGCCGATTTGTTCAACAGTGGAACCGATTTTGGTGCCGGATTCCTGAATGAGCTTGCGCACTTCGCCCGCAGCGCCTTGGCTGCGTTGCGCCAAGGCTCGCACCTCTGAAGCCACCACGGCAAACCCTCGCCCCTGCTCGCCCGCACGAGCCGCTTCCACCGCAGCATTCAAAGCCAGGATGTTGGTTTGGAATGCGATGGTGTCGATCGTGCCGATGATGTCGTTCATGCGGGCTGATGTACTGCTGAGTCCTGCCACACCGTCTACCATGGAGCGCATCTTGGACCCGGCGCTTTCGGTTTCGGTGTGCAGGTGCTTGGTCATGAGGCTGAGCTCGTGCGCAGCCTCGGAGTTGCGCATCACCGTATCACCCACCGTACGCACATGCTGGGTCGTGATTTGCAAACTGTCCGACTGAGCCTGGGTACGCTGCGAGAGCTGCTCGCTGTCTTCCACCAGCTGCTCGCCCACCATCCCCACCATGGTGGCGGCACTGCGCACATCGGCCACCAGCTCGGACAGCATGTTCAGCATTTTGTCGAACTCGGTGGCCATGGCAGAAAGTTCATCGTGCCCCGCCACCGTGACAGGCGTGGACAAATCGCCCACCGCAGCTTCTTTCATGGCGTGGCGGAGATTGCTCAAGCTTTGGGTCAGCACGAAGCTGAACGAGCTCAACACATACACCAGCAAGCCACCAAACAAAAGACCACCGCCCAGCATGTAGCCCAGCAAAGTCAGTTTGGTGTGATAGCGCAGCTCCAGCATGTCCACCAAGTGGGTGGCCGCATCGGCCTGCAAGCCTCGGATCGTCTGGATGGTTCGGGTGCCCTGTTCAAAAAATGCCCCTGCATCTGCCTGGGGAGGCTCCACACCGAAGGTGGCTTTGACGGCGCCATGAAAGGCCCGCACAGCCTCTTCGGTGGTCTTCCACTTGGACAGGGAAGCATGGCTTTGCCCCCCCAGGGATTCAATGGAATTTTGCAAGTTGGCCAAATGGGTTTGCAGCAATGCACTGCGTACGTCGAATTCGCCCGTTGCTCCCCCGCTTGCGCCAGACTTGGCCAGCAAAAAGCCGGTGCCGCGGCCCCGCAACTGTGCAATGTCTTCGCCCAGCGGCAGCGTGCGTTCAACCAGAATGTCCATCAGCAGGTAACTGTGAGATTCCGGGTCGAGCAACAACTTGGAGTCGGCCGCAGCCCGATAAATGGTGGCGCGCAAGCGGGCCACGATGTCGGAATGCCGGGTAAAAGAACTGGCTGCGTCTGTCGCCTGCCATTGAGTGCCCAGAACATCTGTGATCTGGCTTTGGGTGCCTTGCCAAAACTGCACCCAATTTGCGCCCCGGTCAGTCGCCAGGCGGTCCACCTGGGCCATGGCCTGACGCAACTCAGAAATGGCCGCATTGCGCTGCCCCTCTGCGGCCGCATGGCCCGCCAGCAATTGAACGGTGGCACCCCGCACATTCTGTACGCCGATGGCCACATCCAGCAGCGCGTGGACCACATGCGAGCCATTGCGCTCGTCTTGAGCCAGCTGGGCATCGTCCCACAGCATATGGGCCAACGATAGGCTGGCTGCAATCAACGGCACCACCAGCAAGCTGGTGACCATGGTGAACTTGGCCCGCAAACTGAACCGGGACAAAAATGCCACACCCAGCCGCAGAATGCCCGGACGTCGGAAGCCGAAATTGGAAAGAGTGGCGCTCATGATGTGCGGAGGCTGTGTGGTCAATCGATCCGAGGATCGATCAAAAGAAACAAATTTATCGCTTTGTATCCGTAGCAAGTCTCACGCCCACGGAGCATGCTGTCAATTCCAAGTCGCCCTGAGGGAGGCGCTCGTGGAACAAAACCAACGTTCCACGCAGGGGAATTGGCTCACGCTGGCGGCATGCCATCGCAGCCAGGAAGCGGCAAAGAAAGTCTGACACAACAAGTTGACCGGGATGTGTCGATCAACTATTCATAAAAAAATAGCACCACCGCTTGATTGATCAATGATTGCCGCTATGGTTTCAATGAATGCATTCATCCAACCACTCGATCCAATGCTGCACCGGCGTGGCGGTACCGCTTTGTAGGTGGGTGATACACCCGATGTTGGCCGACACAATGCGCTCAGGCCCGCAACCCTGCAGGTGGCCCAGCTTGCGGTCGCGCAGCTGGGTGGCCAGCTCCGGGTTGAGCACCGAATAGGTGCCTGCCGACCCACAGCACAAATGGCTTTCAGCGCAGGCCAGTTGCACCGGCAGGCCCAGCGCGGCCAAGTGCAGCTCCACCCCGCCGCGCAGCTTTTGCCCGTGTTGCAGGGTGCAGGGAGGGTGGTAGGCCACCATTTCGCGTGCAGGCGGATTGTTTTCCAGGTGCGCTTTGAGGGCTGGCACCAGATCGGGCAGCAACTCACTCAAATCGCGCGCCAACTGGCTGACTCGAAGGGCTTTATCGGCATAGGCCGGGTCGTGTTGCAGCACATGGCCGTAATCCTTGACCATGACTCCGCAGCCCGAGGCATTGACCACAATCGCCTCCACTTCACCGCGCTCCACCCACGGCCACCAGGCGTCGATGTTGGTGCGCATTTCGTCCTGGCCACCATCGTGGTCATTCAGGTGGAACTTGACCGCCCCGCAGCAGCCCGCTTTGGGCGCGAGGATGGTTTGGATGCCTGCCGCATCCAGCACCCGCGCGGTGGCGGCATTGATGTTGGGACTCATCGCCGGTTGTACGCAACCCGCCAGCAGCAATACCTTGCGGGCATGGGCGCGGGTGGGCCAGGGCCCCGCGTGCTGTCGGGGAGGTACCTTGGCCTTCAGGCTCTGGGGCAGCAGTTCGCGCACCAGTTGGCCCATCTTCATGGCCGGGGCAAACAGTGGGGAAGTCAAGCCTTGCTTCAGCGCCGTGCGCACCACCCGTTCGCCCAGGGGGCGGGGCACTTTGGCATCCACCACCTTGCGGCCAATGTCTACCAGATGGCCGTACTGCACCCCGCTGGGACAGGTGCTTTCGCAGTTGCGGCAGGTGAGGCAGCGGTCGAGGTGCAACTGGGTGCTGCGGGTGGGCGTTTGCCCCTCCATCACTTGCTTGATGAGGTAGATGCGGCCACGCGGGCCATCCAGCTCATCGCCCAGCAGCTGGTAGGTGGGGCAAGTGGCGGTGCAAAAGCCGCAATGCACGCAATTGCGCAGAATGGTCTCGGCCTCCCGGCCTTCTGGGGTGTTCTGGAATTCAGGGGCGAGATGGGTTTGCATGTTGCGCTCGGGGGGTCAGACAGAGGCCATGCGCCCCGGATTGAAAATGCCAGCCGGGTCGAACTCGGCCCGCAGGCGTTGCTCGATGGCTCGCACCGCCGCCGGTGCGGGGGTGTAAACGCCCACAGCGCGGTCGGCCTCGGCAGCAGGCCGGAACAAGGTGGCATGCCCACCCAGAGCCTGAGCCTGGGCCCGGATGGCACCCACCTCGCTGGCGGGAGCCCACAGCCAGCGCTGGGCGCCTTGCCATTCCACCAATTGGTCGTCAGGCTGCGCCGGGCCCAAGGTGGCAGCCGGCGCCGTTTGGGGAACCGACACACGCCACAACGCAGCACCTGGCGAAGCTTGGGTAAAAAACGGCAGGCGTTGCTCGCGGCAGTCGGCCCAGTCGCGCTGCACACCCTCGCCATCCATGCGTTGGCCGCCCATGGTGCGGCACGCGGCTTCCACCGCCGCTACGGCGCCGCGCAAACGCACAAACAGCAGGCGACGCTCGCCATCCTTGACCCAGCAGCTGGCATTGAGCGGCAGAGGCTGACAGCCCCAGCGGTGTAGGGCATCCAGCGCAGAAACCTGATCCAACTCAAAGGCCAGTGTGGTTTCGGCCGGAGCCACCGGCAACACTTTCAGCGACACCTCAGCCAACACGCCCAACGTACCCATGGCACCCGCCAGCAGGCGACTGACGTCGTACCCAGCCACGTTCTTCATGACCTGGCCGCCAAAGGTCAGCAGCTCGCCTTGGCCGTTGATGAGTTGCGCGCCCAGCACAAAGTCACGCACCGTCCCAACGGTGGCACGGGCAGGCCCGCTGAGACCTGCCGACACCATGCCCCCCACGGTGGCGGTGGACTGGCCTTGCCCCAAACCATGCGGAGGCTCGAATGCCAGGCATTGGCCTTGTGCAGCCAGCAAGGCCTCCAGCTCGGCCAACGGGGTGCCGCAACGAGCCGTGACCACCAACTCGGAGGGCTCGTAACTCACCACCCCTGCGTGTGCACGAACATCAAGCACCGTGCCGGTGAACGCCTGTCCCAGAAAGTCTTTGCTGCCTCCGCCACGAATGCGCAGCGGCTGACGCGCGGCAGTGGCGGCGCGAACGGTGTCGGTGAGGTATTGCAGCGCAGGTTCCATGCCGGGCATGGTAGCCAGTTGGCCCTTCATGCGCCCAGGGCAGTGGGTTGAAAATTTTGAAAGGCGAACGCGAAATTCAGGACGCGTAACCGCTGCACGCACCTGCGTTGGGTCGTCCTTTGCATTCGCGCAGCAAGCGGCGCTCGCGCTCCGCCCGTGTTTCACCCCCCGGCAGCCGGGGTTCGGGCTCCACCTGGCGGGCTTTTTTTACCCGGGTGGTTTTTTTGGCCTTGGTGGTAGGCGGCACGGGTGTGGTTTCGGTGGTTTGCGCCGCAGCAGGAAGCGCTGACCATAACGCTACCACCAGTCCAAGGCCCATCGACAACAGCACCGTTCTCACACCACTCGGTCTCACTTGTGTTTGCATACCGCCTCCTTGTCAATGCCAACGGCTCGCCCATGAATGGCCACCGAATGCAACCATTTTGCACGCCCCATCTGCCAAAAAAAAACCGCCCGAAGGCGGTTTGCAGGGAAAGAAGCGAAGAGGCTCAGCGACCGTAGGCGGTTTCGCCGTGGCTGGAAATGTCCAGACCTTCGCGTTCTTGCTCTTCGGTGACACGCAGGCCAATGACCACGTCCACAATCTTGTAGGCCACCAGAGACACCACACCTGACCACACCACAGTCAGCAGCACGGCCTTGGTTTGTGTCCAGACCTGGGCACCCACAGAGTAGGCGTCGGCCGCAATCATGGAGGCAGTGACCCAGTCGCCCACGGCGCTGGGGCCACCCAGGCTGGGGCTGTTGAACACGCCGGTCAGGATGGCACCCATGATGCCGCACACACCGTGCACACCGAACACGTCCAGGGAGTCATCGGCACCCAGCAGCTTCTTCAGACCATTCACGCCCCACAGACCGGCAAAACCAGACAGGAAACCAATGATCAGTGCACCGCCGATGCCGACGTTGCCGGCAGCAGGCGTGATGGCCACCAGGCCAGCCACAGCACCGGAAGCGGCACCCAGCATGGAAGCCTTGCCACGCAGCATGGCTTCACCCACGCACCAGGCCAGCACGGCAGCGGCAGTGGCAGCAAAGGTGTTGATGAAGGCCAGGGCAGCAAAGCCATTGGCTTCCAGGGCAGAACCGGCGTTGAAACCAAACCAGCCCACCCACAGCAGGGATGCACCCACCATGGTCAGTGTCAGGCTGTGAGGCGCCATGGCTTCCTTGCCATAACCCACGCGTTTGCCCGCCATATAGGAGCCCACTAGGCCCGCCACAGCGGCGTTGATGTGCACGACGGTACCACCGGCAAAGTCCAGCGCGCCCCATTGCCACATCAGACCGGCTTTGCCGTTCATTTCGTCCACCACACCAGCAGCGGTGTAAGCGTCAGGACCCATCCAGAACCACACCATGTGGGCCACAGGCAGGTAACTGAAGGTGAACCACAGCACCATGAAAGCCATGACTGCGGAGAACTTCATGCGCTCGGCGAATGCACCAACGATCAGCGCGCAGGTGATGCCCGCAAACGTGGCCTGGAAGGCGGCAAACACGATTTCAGGGATGTACACGCCTTTGCTGAACGTCGCGGCATTGGCAAAGGTGCCAGCAGCGTTGTCCCAGATGCCTTTCATGAACAGGCGGTCAAAACCACCAATGTAGGCATTGCCTTCGGTAAAGGCCAGGCTGTAACCGTACAGGAACCACAGCACCACGATCAGGCTGAAGGTGACCATGACTTGCATGAGCACAGACAGCATGTTCTTGCTGCGCACCAAGCCGCCGTAGAACAGGGCCAAGCCAGGCACCGTCATGAGAATGACCAGCAGGGTGGAAACCATCATCCAGGCGGTATCGCCCTTGTTGGGAACCGGTGCGGGAGCCGCTTCGGCCGGTGCGGCTTCGGCAGCGGCGGGGGCCGCAGCAGGCGCTGCGGCAGCAGGAGCGGCTGGGGCGGCGGCTGCGGGCGCGGCGGCTTCGGCCGTTGCCGCAGGCTTGTCAGCAGGAGCGGACTGGGCGATGGCCGCCGCGCCTCCAAACGCCAGGCCGAGGCCCAGCATCAGGGTTGCAATCAGTTTTTTCATGATCGACGTCTTTCAGATGGATGGGTTACAGGGCTTCTTTGCCGGTTTCACCGGTGCGAATGCGAACGACCTGTTCCAGGGGGAACACAAAAATCTTGCCGTCACCAATTTTTCCGGTGCGGGCAGCGCCTTCGATGGCTTCGATCACGCGGTCCACGATTTCGTCGGCCACAGCGGCTTCAATCTTGACCTTGGGCAAAAAATCAACCACGTATTCCGCGCCGCGATACAGCTCGGTGTGGCCTTTCTGACGACCAAAGCCTTTGACTTCGGTCACAGTGATGCCCTGCACGCCCATGGACGACAGCGCTTCGCGCACCTCGTCGAGCTTGAAGGGTTTGATGATGGCGGAGACCAGTTTCATGAGACGACACTCCTCGAAAATTGGGGGATGATTCGCTCAAGCACAGACCGTGCCAAACAAACCTGACACCGCCACCACCCCTCCGTCGAACGATCCACGCCATACACATGCTCATGGGTGTGCCGGTATGCTGCACACACCTATCACGCACAGGCGGCGGGTGAATGGACTTGGAAAACACCCGTCAGCCTTTTGTTTGCACCAATTTTGTGCAAAACCGCCTGCAACCAGCTGCACCACTTCAGGGAATTGAGTCCATGGGCCTTGCCACCATTCAGAGCCGCGCATTGCTGGGCTTGACCGCACCAACGGTGTGCGTGGAAGTTCACTTGGCCAACGGTTTGCCCAGCTTCACCCTGGTGGGCCTGGCCGACACCGAAGTGAAGGAAGCCCGGGAACGCGTGCGCTCCGCCTTGCACCACAGCGGGCTGGACTATCCCAGCAACCAGCGCATCACCGTCAATCTGGCACCCGCCGACTTGCCCAAAGACAGTGGCCGCTTCGACCTGCCCATGGCACTCGGCCTGCTGGCGGCCAGTGGTTCGTTGGATGCCATCCGGCTCGCCCGCCATGTCTTTGCCGGGGAGCTGAGTCTGGGCGGAGAACTGCGACCCATACGCGGGGCGCTGGCCTTGTCACTGGCTCTGCAGGCAGAGGCGGAGCAAACCGCCCATCCTCCGCCCACACTGGTACTGCCCCCTGGCAGCGCCGAAGAGGCAGCCTTGGTCCCCAACACCCGTGTGGTGCGCGCTCGCCATTTGCTGGATGTGGTGCGGGCCATGGCACCAGAGGGCTCCCCACTGAATGCCGACACCCCACCGGATCCGGACGGCTGGACGGTGCTGACGCCCTTGGCACCACACGCAGCCACCCCGGGGCCTGACCTGGCCGATGTGGTGGGCCAGGCTGGGGCGCGGCGCGCCTTGGAAATTGCCGCAGCGGGCGGCCATAGCCTGCTGCTGAGCGGGCCGCCAGGTGCTGGAAAAAGCATGCTGGCCCAGCGGTTTGCCGGCTTGCTTCCTCCCATGAGCGTGCTGGAGTCACTGGAAAGCGCAGCCATTGCCTCGTTGGTGGGCCGATTTGACCGAGACCGACTCGGTCAACGCCTCACCGTAGCCCCCCACCACAGCGCCAGCGCGGTGGCTTTGGTGGGTGGGGGCTCGCCACCCAAACCCGGCGAAATTTCCCTGGCACACCATGGTGTGCTGTTTTTGGACGAGTTGCCAGAATTCCCCCGTGCCGCGTTGGAGGCCTTGCGCGAACCGCTGGAAACCGGCATGGTACGCATCAGCCGGGCCAGCCAACGTGCCGAGTTTCCCGCCCGTTTCCAGTTGATTGCCGCCATGAACCCGTGCCCCTGCGGCTACCTGGGCCACCCCACCATTCCTTGCAAAGACACGCCAGATCAAGTTGCGCGGTACCAAGCCAAACTGAGCGGCCCATTGCTGGACCGCATCGATCTGCATGTGGATGTGCCCCCTTTGCCCCCCGAAGAATTGCTTGGAAAGTTTGCATCTTTCAGTAGCAATGAATCCACATCCACAGTGCGAAAACGGGTTTTATTGGCACAAAATTTAGCCGCCAAGCGCCAAGGCTGCCCCAACCATGCCCTCAGCGGCGACGCGTTACAGCACCATGTGCAGCTCGACGATGCGGCGCGCGCCTTTGCTCAGAAGGCCGCCACCCGGTTGGGCTGGTCGGGCCGGGCCACCCACCGTGCGCTGCGGGTGGCGCGCACCATTGCCGACTTGGCCGGAGCACACTCGGTCAACACCAGCCACCTGGCAGAAGCCATCCAATACCGGCGGGGTCTGTCCAGCACCAGCTGAGCCGTCAAGCCGGTTGCGGCTTGCGGCTCCCCACCCAACGCAGCGACAGTTGGACGCCCGCAAGCCTGCGTTCCACCTGCTCGTGAAACACAGCCCCCACCCCATTGGCCAGTAGCCAGGCCACCAGCACACCAGCGGTTTGGGTATAGGGATCGGCACTGGCATACCGGGTGAACCAGGCATTCACCACCAGTGCCACCGGAAAGTTGAGCAAAAACACCGCGTACGAAATGCGGCTGAGGTAGGCCACCCAGCGATGGTTGGGCCACTTGAAAAGCCAACCACTGCGTTGCGCCCAAGCCAATAACAAGCTGACCCCCAGCGCCAGCGCCAGACGCCCCCTGAAATCCAAGTACAGCGCCAGCACCGTCAGCCCCACCGCAGCGACCAGAATTCCAGCCGATGGCCGAAGGTTCTCACGACGGCATGTGGCCCAGTGGGCCAAAGCCCCCAGACCATAGGCTGCGAAAAAATACACCGCCCACACATCCCACTCCGCATGGCGGTTGAAATAGAACAGTGACATCGCCACGGCTGCCAGCACCCACACCTGCGCTGGGCGAGCACGAAGCTGACCTGGGTATTTGCCCCGGCCACGCGCCAGCATCAGCAAAGCCAACAACAGACCATACAACTGCAAATCGATGGCCACGTACCACACACCTGCGGACAAGGCCTCCACATCCAACAAGTTATGCAGCAAGGCGACATGGGCCATGAATTGGCCCCATGTCGGGGATTGGGGCACAGTGTTGTGCGTCATCCAGTGGCGGGCCCACTCTGCACACAACATGGCCACCCACAACGCCACCAGGTACGGAAGGCCCACCCGCACATAGCGTTGCCCCAGCTTGCGCCAAGGAGCTTGCACCACCGGCTCCCCAAATGGGGCGAGGCTGCGGGCTGCCAAAAAACCAGCCACCACCAAAAACACCTGCACCGCCATGCGGGCATGCTGGCTGAACCAGCCCACCACCTCGGGCATGAGACGATGCGTCCAATCGGACATGGGGCCGTAAAAAGCCAGGTGATGCAACACGATCAGTTGCGAGCCCACGGCCTTGAGTGCGTCCACCATGGGCAGGCGCTCGGGGGCTGGCTGGTGGGCAGCGTTGGAGGAGTTCATGATCAGCAGTCGGGGACCAGTCCCGCTGCTGGCTCAAAAAAACGGCATGTGCAGATGCGGGTTAACCCGATATTTTCCACCTTTCAGCCGGCCCGCCTGTCACTTCCGCTCGGAGTTTGCCGCACCCACTCCAAAAACTGAGGTTCGGCCATGGGACGACCAAATCCGTAACCCTGCAGCTCGTCGCACCCCAGGGCGGTGAGCGCTTGTGCAGTGGGCATGGTTTCCACCCCCTCCGCCACCACCTTGAGGTTGAGGGTGTGGCCCAGACCAATGACGGCCTGGACGATGGCGGCATCGGCCGCATCGTCGAGCATGCCGCGCACAAACGACTGGTCCACCTTCAGTTTGTCCATTTCAAACCGCTTGAGGTAGGCCAGGCTGGAATACCCCGTCCCAAAGTCGTCGATGGACACCTGCACACCCAGCTCCTTCAAAGCCGACACCTGTTGCTGGGCAAACGCCGGGTTGTCCATCAAGTGCGACTCGGTCAACTCCAACTCCAACTGAGTCGCCGCCAAACCGGTGTGCCGCAACGCCGCGCGCACCTGGGCCACCAACTGCTCATCTGCCAATTGCGCCGCCGAGAGGTTGACCGACAGCTGCAAGCCCGCCAGTGCAGGCTCGGTCAGACCCATGGCCACCCACTGCTGACAGGCCTGCTGCAGTACCCAAGGGCCAATTTGCTTGATGAGGCCGGTTTCCTCGGCCAGTTGAATGAACACACCCGGCGGCACCTGACCCAGCACCGGGTTGTGCCAGCGCAACAAGGCTTCGGCCCCTCGCAACTTGCGCTGGCGTGCACCCAGGCGAGGCTGAAAATGAAGGCTGAATTCCTGGTTGACCAAGGCACCGCGCAACTGCGTTTCCATGGCCTGACGGGCCAGCACGCGCTGGTCGGTTTCGGCTGAAAAATAGCGAGCGGTGTCACGCCCGGCCGACTTGGCTTCGTACATGGCCGCATCGGCACGGCGCATGAGCTCGTCCTGATCGGTGGCATCACCAGGGTAGAGCGCCACCCCCACACTGCACGACACATTCAGGGTGTGCCCGTCCACCTCCATGGGCTGGCGAATGGCGGGAATGAGCCGCTGGTGCACCAGCGCATCCAGCTCGGCCCGCCCCGAAACCCGACGCATGACGATGACGAATTCGTCGCCCCCCAGGCGGCTGACGGTGTCGTGTGCCCGCACCGCCTGCGTCAGGCGACGGGCCACGGTGCGCAGCAGGCCGTCGCCAATGTGGTGGCCCAGCGTGTCGTTGACGAGCTTGAAGCGGTCGAGATCGATGAACAGCACCGCCACCTGCTCGCCCGTACCCTGCGCAGCAGCCAAGGCCTCGCTTAGCCGGATTTGGCACAACGCTCGGTTGGGCAGCTCGGTCAACACATCGTGCTGGGCCAGGAAGCGAATGCGTTCCTCCTTGGCCTTGCGGTCGGTGATGTCGATGGCAATGCCAATGTGGTGCGTGGGCACCGGGCTACCGCCTTCTCGCACGGCAGACACCATGAGCCAGGCCGGGTAGCTTTCGCCGGACTGCCGCCTGAACCGCACCTCGCCCTGCCAGCTGTCCATGTCGGCCCCGGCATTCCATTGCGGACGGCCACCGTCGATGAGGTTGCTGAAGTCTTCACCCAGCACCTCGTAAAACTCGTAGCCGGTGCTGCGGCAAAAGGCTGCGTTCACGCTGAGAATCTGGAATTGGTCGTCCATGATGGTGATACCTTCGGACGAGGCCTCGAACACCTTGGCCCACAGCTCCAACCGGTGCTCCATCATCTTGAGCACATTGATGGGGGTGAATGAGGTCAACACCGCCTCGCGACCCTGATACATCAGCCGTCGGGCCGACAGCACCGCCCAGGAAGGCTCGGCACCGCCACGCCAGCGCACCTCGAATTCGTCCACCTGATCGCGGTCGGCCAAGCGCTGGAAGAAGCGCGCCCGCACACCGGGCTCCAGCCCGGTGCGCCAGGGGTCGGCAGGAATGGGGGCATCGACCCCACCCAGCCACGGGCGCGCGGGGGTGTTGAGGTGCAGTACCTCGTGGTCGGGTACCGAGGTGACCATCAATGCAATGGGCGAGGCTTCCAGCAAAGCGTGCTGTGCCTCGGCGGCACGGGCGGTAGCCGCCAGCTCCTGCTGCACCAGCCGGTCGCGGTCGAGCTGGGTGAGCATGTCGTTGAAGGCATTGCACAGGCGGCCGATTTCGTCGCTGCTGCTCCATTCGGCGCGGCGGGAGTAATCGGTGGTTTCGCGCACTTGCTCGGCTACAGCAGCCAGCTGGCGCAGGGGACGGGCAATCTGGCTAGCCACCAGGTACACCAGACCCAACACCGCCAGCAGCAGCGCCAGCGCAGTGCCCAGATGCAGGGCCATGCGGGCCTGCAGGCCGTGCTCGCGGGCCTGCAACAGCTGGCGCAGCTGGGTCAGACCGGCTTGCCAGCCCTCATTTAGGCGCTGCAGGGCGGCCTGATGCGACACCCCCAGGACGGACAAGGTGTGGGCAGCGGCGGGGCGGTCAAGGGCGGCCACGTCTTCGGCCAGAGTGCGCACCAGCGCCTGGTGGGCTTGCAGCGCCTGCAAGAGGGTTGCACCCTCGCCATCGAGCATGGCACGCAGTGTGGCGTTGCCGGCTTTGTAGGCCTGCTCCTGGTCAGACTGCACGCCCTGGGTGATGGCCGCCAGCTGGCCCGCCACGGTGAGCAGTTCAACCCGCAGGTGGGCACTCCAGGCTGAGGTGGAGGCCAGGCGAACCATGTCGTGGGACTGCACGCCGCCCTGCACCTGCCCGACCAGGGCCTGTGTATCGGCCAGCAGCTGCAGCAGCTCGGGATAGCGCAGCGAGGCCAGCGACATAACGTAGTAGCTGTCCAGATCAGGGTCCAGAATGAGGTTGGACTGATTGGCCACTGCCGTGAGCAGGGTGCGGGTTTGTTGCACCAGGGCTGTGCGTGCCGGGTCAGCACCGTTGCGGCTGGGGTCGGTCGCCTGGGCCAGGCGGTCTTGCCAGGCGTCGGCCATGCCGGTGGTTTGCAAAGAATCATCGTTCTGGCGACGGATGTCGGCCAGAGGCCCGGCCTCGGGGAGTGAGGGAAGCAGTTGGCCCGCGCCAGCCAGCAGCACCGGCATGAGCTGGCTGCGCACAGCATCGGTATAGGCTGCGCCCACCACCTCGCGCTGGGTAAACGCAATGGCCTCCAGCTTTTCCTGAATCAGAATGCTGGAAACGTAGATCACCGCCGTCAAGTCCAGCAGGTAAATGAGCATGAGCTTGCGCCCCACACCCAAGCGGCCCAGCCAGGCCATGAAATTTGATGGCATCTATATCCTTCGCGGGCAACCCAACCGGGCAGCCTCCCAAAACGCCAAGCAACTTTCACACCAAGGCAGGTGGTGGTACAAGCTCATACAGCTTGAAACCGCCCCATCACACCCACTTTTCCAACCGCACACCGCCCCCCGCACACGGCGCCCACCGTGCGGAAGTTGACCCCTGGTTGACGGGCTGGCTGTCGCTGGCACAACTGGTGGGATGGGGATCCACCTTCTATGCGTTTTCCATGCTGGCTGCTCCCGTGGAGCAAGCACTGGGATGGAGCCGGGCCGAAGCGTCCATCGGTTTCTCGTTGGCCCTGCTGGCCGAAGGCCTGGGGGCTTTTGCGGTAGGCCGCTGGATCGACCGTGGGTTTGCCCGGCGGGTGATGGTGGGCGGCTCGACGCTGGCAGGGGTGGCGCTGGTGGCACTCAGCCAAACCAGTAGCTGGGCAGGTTGGCTGGCCGGCTGGCTGGTGCTGGGACTGGCCATGGCGGCCACGCTCTACACACCCACCTTTGCGGTGCTCACGCTCATGCACCCCACTCACTTCAGGCGGCACATCATCTCGGTGACGTTTTTGGGTGGGCTGGCCAGCACGGTGTTCATCCCTTTAATGGCCTGGTTGCTTCAGCACCTGAGCTGGAGCGCCGTGTTTCTGGTGCTGGCCGGTTGCCAGTGGCTGGTATGCGTACCCATTCACTGGCGGGTGCTGCGGTACCTGCCGACACAGCCGCAAGCCAACCTGCCCACACAGCCAACAAACCTGCGCAGTGGACGGACGCCTGCCAATGCAACCTACCGCGCTGCCATGCGCCTGCCCGCGTTCTGGCTGGTGGGTGTGTTTGTGGTGTTGACCATGTCGGTCACCGTGGCCGTGGCGGCCCATCAGGTGAACCTGTTGACCGAAAGCGGCTTACCCGCCGCCTGGGCCATCTGGCTGCCCGCATGCGTGGGCCTGGTGCAGGTGGCTGGACGGGCCATGTTGTTTGCCTGGGAGCGCCATGCCAGCGTCCATCAGGTCAATCGGTGGATTCCGGTCTTCATGCCTCTGGGTTTGCTGGCCTTGCTGGCTGCGTTGGGAGTGGTCCACCAATGGCCCCAGGCGGCACTGGGCCTGGCCGCAGGCTTTGTGCTGCTGTACGGGTTGGGCAACGGACTGGTGACCATTGTGAAAGGCACCGCCATTGCCCAATATGTGAGCCAGCGCCATGCCGCCAGCCTCAATGGCGCATTGGGCATACCGATTGCCTTGGCACGGGCGGCCGCACCGGCGTGGTTGGGCTGGCTGTGGTCGCCAGAGTCGGGTTACCGAATGGGACTGTGGATACTATGGGGCTGCTGCGTGGTGGGCTGGCTGGCGCTTTGGTCTGCCCAACGGCTGCACAGCGAGCCCCCCACTGATTGACTGCAAGAGGTAGACCATGAACCCCATTTCCGCGCTGGCACCGCTGACCCGCCGTGCATCGACCCTGGCTCTGGCCGCCCTGCTGGCAGGCCTGGGTACCCAGGCTGTGGCCGACAGCGGCAAACCCATCAAACTGTTGGTGGGCTTCCCACCCGGTGGCGGCACCGACGCCATTGCCCGCATCCTGGCCGAAAGCATGAAGGACACCCTGGGCCAGCCGGTGGTGGTAGACAACAAACCCGGCGCAGGCGGTCAAATCGCAGCCCAAGCCCTGAAAGCCGCGGTGCCCGATGGCACCAGCTACTTCCTGAGCCACGACCACACCATCACCATCCTGCCGCTGGTGGTCAAAAACCCGGGCTTCAACCCCGCCACCGACTTTGTACCCGTGGCTGGTTTTGCCACCTTTGTGAATGCGTTTGCGGTGTCGGGCGGCACGCCCGCCAAATCCGTAGACGACTATGTGGCCTGGGTAAAAAGCGCGGGCCAAGGAAAAAGTGCCGTGGGCATTCCAGCGCCAGCCTCCACCCCTGAATTTTTGGTGAAGCTAGTCGGCCAAAAGTACAGCCTCGATCTGGTGGCCGCCCCCTACCGCGGCAGTGCCCCCATGATGGCCGACATGCTGGGCAACCAGATTGCCGCTGGTGTGGCTTCGGTCCCCGACTTCATTGAAAACCACAAAGCGGGCAAGCTGCGCGTGGTGGCGGTGCTGGGCAGCCAACGCCAGGCCGCACTGCCAGAAGTCCCCACCTTCAGCGAACTGGGTCTGAAGGGTCTGGAAGACATGCCCTACTACGGTCTGTTTGCGCCCACCGGCACCCCCAAGGCCGAGCTGGACCGCGTGAGCGACGCCCTGGCCAAAGCCGTGGCCAAACCCGACGTGAAAGACCGCCTCTCCGCCATGGGGCTGACCGTGGGGCACATGACCGGCGCACAACTCGGCGAACGCGAAAAGGCCTACCGCACGGTGTGGACTGGCATCATCGAGAAAAGTGGATTCAAGCCGCAATAAACAGCGGCAAGGCGGCCACGACCGCATGGGGAGGAGACATGACCGCGCCGAAAAAAATATCCGGCTTTTGGGTGCAGTGGTTGGCATTGGGTGGCGCGCTGACAGCCATCGGTATCAGCATGGGCTACAACCAGTGGCGTTCCGGAGTGGAGTTGGAACGCCAAGAAACCGCTCGACTCGAAACCCAGGTCCGTGTGGCCGACCAGGTGCTCAGCGCCCAGATTGCATCGGTCGACGCCAGCCTGCGCACCCTGATTGAAGGGGTGGACCGCTGGCGAATGGCCGATGGCTTCGCGCCTTTTGCCATGGAGCATCTGAAGCGGGTAGAGCACATGGTGCCCGCTGCCCGCACCTTCGTGGTTCTGAACAGCAAGGGGGACTGCCAACTGTCCAACCGCCCCGAACTCGTGGGGCAGAACTTCCAGCAACGGGCCTATTTCAGCGAGGCCATGCGTTTGTCCACTAGTCGGCAACTGGTGGTGTCAGCCCCGTACAAAACCGCGTTGGGCATATGGGCCGTCACGCTTTCGCGCCCTTTGCTCAACCCACGGGGCGAGGCTACCGGAGTGGTGGCGGCCACCTTGTCGGTGGATTACTTTCAAAACCTGGTCAGCAATCTCAGCTACGCCCCCGATATGCGGGTGACGCTAATGCACACATCGGGCATGCTCTACACCACCGCACCGCCCAGCGCAGAAATGTCGGAGGTGAACTACCTCCAACCCGGAACGTTCACTCGCCAACACCTGGAAAGCGGCCGCACAGAGAGCGTGTTTCAGGGCCCCTCCGTGATACCCGGCATTCCGCCCCGCATGACCGCACTGCGTACCGTGGACTTGCACGGCTTTGAGGCCACCCACGGCTTTGTAGCCCTGGCCGGGCGCGACCTTGATGCGGTTTATGCAGACTGGCGCCAGGAAAACGGCATACAGGCGATGCTGTTTATGGTGTTGCTGCTGGGCTCCACCGCCAGCCTGGCGCTGTACCAGCGCTGGGTGCGGCTGCTGCAACGGCAGCGCCGCGAGGCCCGCAGTGAGCTGGAACACAGCCACGCCCGCTACCAACAGCTTGCCAACACCCTGCCCGCTGTGCTGTTCGACCACACCCGCGACGCCGAGGGCTGCATTCAGCACAGCTATGTGAGCCCATTCAGCCAAACCTTGCTGGGCGTACCAGCCGAGCAGTTCATGGCCAACCCCGACCTGCTGCACAGCATGGTGGACCCGGCCGATCGGGCGGCTTTCAAGGCCGAGGCCAACCGCGCCGCCCACAGCATCACCCCGTTTTCGGGTACCTACCGGATGGTGCGCCCCGACGGTCGGACCGTGTGGGTGCAAATGACGGCGACCCCCACCCCGGTGGCGGGCCCCAACCCGCAGATGCTGTGGAGTGGGGCGCTGTTCGATGTGACCGAGCGCATGCACCTGGAAACCGAGCTGCGCGAACTGGCTTACCACGACCCCCTGACCGGCGCGCACAACCGGCGCAGCTTCATGGCGCAGCTGCAAAACGAGCTGGACCGTGTGCAACGCACCCAACAGAACGCCGCCGTGCTGATGCTGGACATCGACCACTTCAAGTTGGTCAACGACACCTGGGGCCACGACGCTGGTGATGTGGTGCTGAAAGCCCTGGTCAAGCTGGTGGGGGCAGAACTGCGCCGCATCGACATGCTAGGTCGCCTGGGTGGCGAGGAATTTGCGGTGCTGCTGCCCGCCACCTCGGAAACAGGTGCCACGGAAGTGGCCGAGCGCTTGCGGCTGCAAACCGAAATACAGGCAGTGGAGTGGCCGTTGGCGCAGCCCGATGGTCACATCTGCATCACCATCAGCCTGGGCGTGGCCCTGCTCACTCCCAACGAACACGACCCTCTGGCGGTTCTCAAGGCGGCAGACACCGCCTTGTACGAAGCCAAACACACCGGACGCAACCGGGTGGTACTGGCATCTGCACAAGCATCCTGAACAGCGCGCTCAACCCGAGCGCCCTCCGACACCGCCGCTCAAACCTTGAACACTGACACCACCCGCACCAACTCCTTGGCCTGCTGACTGAGCGATGTGGCGGCAGAAGCCGACTCCTCCACCAACGCCGCGTTTTGCTGGGTACTCTGGTCCATGAGGTTGACCGCCTGATCCACCTCGGCCACGCTGATGCTTTGCGACGCGCTGGCTTCGCTGATGTCCGACATGATGGCGGTGACGCGCTGAATGGCCGCCACCACCTCGGCCATGGTGGCACCGGCCTGATCCACCAGGGTGGTGCCGTGCTGCACGCGCTGCACGCTGTCGTCGATCAGGTCCTTGATCTCCCTCGCCGCCTGCGCGGAACGGCCCGCCAGGCTGCGTACCTCGGTGGCCACCACCGCAAAGCCGCGGCCTGCCTCGCCTGCCCGGGCGGCTTCCACCGCTGCGTTCAACGCCAGGATGTTGGTCTGGAAGGCGATGCCGTCGATCACGCCAATGATGTCGGCGATCTTCTTGGACGATGCGTCAATCCCCCGCATGGTGTCCACCACCTGCGACACCACTGCACCCCCCTTTTGCGCCACATCCGACGCACCGTGCGCCAAGGTATTGGCCTCACGGGCATGTTCGGCGTTTTGCTTCACATGGCCATTGAGCTGATCCATGGCGGCGGCGGTTTCTTCCAGTGCACTGGCGGCTTGCTCGGTACGGGCCGACAAATCGTTGTTGCCCTGGGCAATTTCGCTGCTGGCATTGGCCACCTGCTCGGCATCGGCCCGCACGGTGGACACCAGCTCACGCAACTGGTGCTGCATCGACTGCAAGGCCTCCATCAGACGGCCCATTTCGTTGCGGCCATGGGAGGGGCAGGGGACGGTGAGATCGCCCTTGGACACCGCCTGCGCCACCCGCACCGCCGACTCTACCGGCCGGGTGATGCTGCGCACAAACACCCACGCCAAGCCCAAGCCAGCCAACAAGCCTCCCACCTGCAGCGCCAGCAAGGCCAATTGCTGTCCCATCAGGGTTTGGATGCGGCTGCTCTGCGCTTGCTGCAACTCCTTCATGGCTTCGCCGTTGAAGGCATAGATGGCGTCGATGCTGCGGGTGAACTCGTCAAAGTATTCGGCGGGAGCCAGATCCAGCTCTTTGGCCGTGAGCAACCGCTGGTTGGCCAGCGTGAGCGTGCCACTGACACGCTGCTGAATGGCCTGTGCCTGGGCGTGCAAAGCGCCCATGCGCTTAGCATCTGCCTTCTGGGCGGTGGCCATGCGATCCAGGTATTCCTGCAGCAGCTCGTTGGAACGGTCGCGCAGACCCGTGATGACGCCCCGGTTGAAGTCTGGCAACTGGCGCTGGGTCAGAAACCCGGTGCCCATGGCCCGCATGATGCCCATTTTCTCGGTCAACCAGGGCGAAGCGGTAAAAGCAGCCCGAATGAGTTCGTTGGTGGCCGGGTCGGCATTGACGGTGAGGTGAAATTCGTCCAGCACGGTGTCGTTCACCCGGAAGATGCTGGCAATGAATTCGGTGTGCGCCTGGGTACTTTGTGCGGCCGTAACCGCACCGCCCACCACCGACTGGGCAATTCCTTCCCACCGGCGCTTGCGCTCGCCCCACTGGGCCAGCAAGTCGGCTGACGCCCCCGATTGGGCCAGCGCCTGATCGACGGCGGTCACCGCTTCGTCCACCTTGGTTTTGACCCCTGCACGGCGGTCTTTCATGGCAGCATTGCCCGACAGCACGCCCGACGACAAGCCCCGGTGCTGCTGAGCCATCTGGATGACTTTTTGCAGCGCCATGAGCGGGGGCAGTCCTTTGGCTTCGCGGCGGGCGGCACCAATCTCTTCTGCACCATTCCATGCCACTTGCACCGTAGGTACGGCCACCATGACCAGTGCAATCAAGCCCAGCACCCAGAATTTGCGCCCCAGGCTCCAATGTTCAAGCATTCCCATGCGGGTTCTCCAATCTGCTTTGCGTTTGCAGCAAACCGCTCATTGTCGGTAACTTCAGGATATGGCGATTGACCTCTGTCAGATCATGCACACCTGATTGCGCCCTCCGCCCTCTGGCGTGACCCTAGCCAGCCTGCAGCGCCCGACGAACCCACACCGCAGCCTGGGAAAACTCCATGGCTTGCACCGCCGCATCCAGATCAACCCAGCGTATGGCATCACCTTCGGCCACCAGTTGGTCCACCACATCAAACACACCCATGTCCGACCCTTCCAGCAACGGCAAGAGGCGTTGCAGGGTCTCGCGCTCAGGGGCCGTCAGCGGTGACACTCGGAACTGCTGGAGCGGATCGGTCTGTTCCAAAGCGTTTGTACTTCCACTGATGCCCATGGCCGCCAGTTGCTCGCGGGTCTGGGCTGCCACGCGTTGCAAGTTGGCGAAATCGAACGGCTCTCCGTCCTTGCTCGCAAGTTCAGCCTGTTTGGCCAAATCGGCGAGTGCATCTGCACCGATGGTGACGGCCACACCTTTGAGCGTGTGCAATGCCCATTGAACCTCAACCTGGTGCTGCGGGTCTCCAGTTGCCTCGCAAGCTTGCATCAGGCCGGGCAACTGCCCCAGAAACTGGTCGCTCAGCCGATTCAGCAGGCTGACACTGCCCCCCACCCGTTTCAGCGCACCATCTCGGTTGAGCACGGCAACTTCACGAACTGTTGCGGTCGTCCCCTCCGAGGTCGAGGGAGCATCTGTGAGTGAATCGGGGGCGCCGTGCTCTGCCCCTTTGGTCCACAGCAACAGGGTGGCCACCAGCTGCTCCAAATCAAACGGCTTGCCGACGTGATCGTTCATGCCCGCTTCCAGGCATTCCACACGGTCGCTGGCCATGGCATTGGCAGTCATGGCAATGATGGGCAGGTCCGCCACGCCCAACCGGCTGCGGATTTGGCGCGCGGCAGTCAAACCGTCCATCACCGGCATTTGCATGTCCATCAGTACCAGGTCGTAGGGCTTGCCTGCAGCCTGTGCAGCCTGCACCGCTTCCACCCCGCGCAGACCGTTGTCAGCCATGTCCACCGCTGCGCCCTGGCCACTCAACAGCTCTTCGGCCACCTGCTGGTTGATGGCGTTGTCCTCCACCACCAGCAGGCGCAGACCCACCAGCGGCCGAGACACTGACGCCACCTTGTGCTGGTTGGCGCGGGTGTGGTCAGGATGCAAAGCACTCTGCACGGCGTCGAACAGCATCGTTGCGGTAACTGGTTTGACCAGATAACCGTCAATCAGCGCCTGCACCTCCGTCGTCTGCTGCGCCAACATCTCCCGGCCGTGGGCGGTGACCATCATGATCAAGGGTGCTGCACCTGCATCGCCGTTGGTTTTCACCGCATCGCGGATGCGAGCGCTGGTCTGCCAGCCATCCAGCCCGGGCATCAGCCAGTCCACAAAAACGGCCTGGTAGGGCTCACCACGTTCAACGTGGGCCTCCACCATTTCCAGCGCCGCCATGCCGCTATCGGCCACTTCAACCGCCCAGCCCAGAGACTCGGCCATGGCGCCCAGCAACTCACGCGCCATGGGATTGTCATCCACCACCAACGCCTTTAGGCCCGTGTTTGCCATAACCGGACCGGCAACTTCAGCAAGCACTTCCACACTCTCAGCAACCGTGGGCAGGGGTACCGTGAAAGAGAACGTGCTGCCTTGACCCAGGACGCTTTCCAGGTGCAGCTGCCCGCCCATCATTTCGACAAGCCGCCGGCAAATGTTGAGGCCCAACCCCGTGCCACCAAAACGTCGGGTGGTAGATGCCTCAGCCTGGGTAAAGCCCGCAAAGATTTTTTCCTGATTCTCGGGCGCGATGCCAATGCCACTGTCCTTCACCGCGAAGTGCACCTTGGCCGTGGAAGGGCCTTCTCCTCCATCGTCTGCCTCGGACTCCTCCAGTCGCACGCTCACCACCACCTCGCCCTGCGAGGTGAACTTGATCGCGTTGCCACCCAAGTTGATCAGAATCTGCTGCAGCCGCAGACTGTCACCCACCAGTCGGGGAGGAACGTGCGGGTCGATGTCAAACAGCACCTCTACCGGCTTGTTGCCCACACTGGCCGAAAAAATCACCGACAAATCACGCAGCAGGCGATCGAGTTCAAACGGTAGCGGCTCCAAGGTCATCTTGCCCGCCTCGACCTTGGAAAAATCCAGGATGTCGTTCAGCAGACCCAATAACGCCTTGGCCGCACCCTCGGTTTTCTCCACATAGTCCAACTGGCGCGGTTGCAGCGCCGTGGTTTGCAACAGCTTGACCATGCCCAGAATGGCGTTCATGGGCGTACGGATTTCGTGGCTCATGTTGGCCAGAAACTGGCTCTTGAACTGGCTGGCCTGTTCCGCATGGGTTTTGGCGGCTTCCAAGGCATCGGCCTGCGCCTTCTGCTCCGAGATGTCCTGAATCGCGCCCACCAAGGCCACCGGAACGCCGCCCTCCAGTTCAAGCTCTCCAAGTACCCGCACCCATATGGATCGACCCGTCGCGGTGGTTAGCGGCAGTTCCAGGTCCCAGCCCTTCCCGGTGGTGATGCCTTGCTGCACCGACTGGGTGATCAGCGGCCGGGCTTCAGGGGCATAGAAATCGAGGGTTTCTTCCATCGTGGGCTGATGGCCCACCGGCAAATCGTGGATGCGGCAGGTTTCTGCAGACCACTCGGTATGCCGAGTCTTCAGATCCACCCGCCAAGCACCGACTTTCGCGATGTGTGAGGTCCGATCCAGCAGTGCGTCACTGCGCTGGAGACGCAATTCAACGTTTTTCTGGGCGGTAATGTCGGTTCGAAATGAAAAGTACCGCTCCACCAACCCGTCAGCGCCCATGATGGGGGCGATTGTGGACTCTACCCAGTACAACGAACCGTTTTTGGCCCGGTTGCAAACGGTGCCGCGCCAAATCCGACCCGAGCTGAAGGTAGCCCATGCATCGTGCCACATGGCGTCATCCTGCACGCCGGATTTCAGCAGGCGGTGATTGGCCCCCAACAATTCGTCGCGGCTGTAGCCGCTGATGCGCTCGAAGGCATGATTGGCGTCGATGATGCAGCCTTGCAAGTCGGCAATCGAGAAAATGGTGCCCTGGTCCAACGCCTTCATCAGCACCTGCTGTTCGGCCAGGGTGTGGCTCAACTTCAGCTCTTTCTCCAGCAGAGCGCGCTCTGCCTCTTTGCGCTCGGTCACATCGAGGCCGATTTCAATGAACCCGGTCAAACTGCCCATCTCGCCCCAAAGCGGCTGCACCTCGGTATCGACCCAGTACTCGCGTCCGTCTTTCGCACCATTGAGAACTTCAGCCCGGCAATGGAGCCCCTGCGCAAAAGCATTTTTCAGGAGGGCTAACGTCGCTGAATCAGAGTTGGCACAGGTCAAGAGTTCACCGGGTGTTTTGCCTCGGGCCTCTTCGAGGGTGTAGCCAGAAACACGGGTAAAGCCTTCATTGATCCAGCTGATGCGCGATTGCGCGTCCATCACCGTCACGGAGTTGGCGGTTCGCTCGGCGACCAAGGCGAGTTTTTGCAAATCGGCAGTCAGGACTCTGGCCCGAGCTTCGGCCCTTGAGCGGCTGGTGGCCTGCAGCCACAGCATCAGGGCCAGCAGAGTACTGAGCACAGTACCCAGACCCGCCCGCCCGGCCACTTCACGGGCCACCGAACGTTCCAGAGCCGGCGTGCTTTGTGTTCTGAGTGTGAGCAGTCGTCCGGCCACGAGCAAGGGCGTCTCCGCGCTGAGGCCTGGGTTGGCGGGCGCTTCACCTGCGCTGTACAGCACCCGCCCACCATGGGATGCCGGTTGATCGGCAATCTGGAAGACCACGTGGTCGCCCAACAGCAAATCCAGGCCAGGTTTCAGCATTTCTTCCAACACGATGGGCGAATACGCCAGCCCCTGCAAAGCGGCCTTGCGCTGCTCGGTGGTAGCGATGGGCTGGCCAAACCGGTACACCGGCAGGTACATCAAGAAACCGGGGCGTGCCTGTTGGTCTTGCACCAAGTTGATGACCTCGGTAAGCGTGGTTTGCCCGGTGCGTACGGCAGTTTCAGCAGCCTCCCGGCGCAACGGCTCGGCACCCACATCCAGCCCAAGAGCCGTTGGGTTGTTGGCCAGGGGCTCAATGAACTTGACGATGTACAGGTCCGCCGCATCGCCACCCGTCTTCACGGTGAACTCAGGTGCACCGTCTGCCATGGCCTGCTGCTCAAACGCGGCCAAGCTTTCACGGGGCACCTGCTCGATGAAGCCCATGCCGCGAACCCCCGGGAACTCGGTCTCCAGGCTGCGCGACGCCACAAAACGGCCAAATGCTTCGCGGCTGACTGCTTCACTGGCATCGAACAACCCACGCACACCCATCAGACCGTATCGGGTGACATTGAAACGCCGCTCGATGTCGGTGGCGATGCGGTTGACTTCGGTCTCGAACTCGGCTTGAAGCTGCGCGTTTTGGTACTGCTGGAGCGAATGGGTCAACCACCCCGTGATGACCAAACCCAATAACCACACGGTCAGCGACAAAACCAACGGTGAGCGCCGGGCAGCGGATCTGACGGGTGATTCAGTTTCAGCCATTTCAGCGGTTTTAGGTTTTCAAATGCTCAATGTATTCCAACTCACCCGTCAGGTCATCAAAAAATCCACTCGCCCCAATTGGCAACGAAGCCCTCACAGGTTGGGCGACAGCCAGCGGCGCAGTTCTGCTTCGGGCATGTGACGCCGCGCAGCCATGTCCGTCAACTGGTCCTCCCCCACCTTGCCCACGTTGAAGTAGGTGGCCTCGGGGTGACTAAGGTAGAAGCCGCTGACACTGGCCGCCGGGGTCATGGCCAGACTTTCGGTCAGACCCATACCAATGTCTGACGCACCTAGCAGCGCAAACAGGGCGCTCTTGACGGTGTGATCGGGGCAGGCCGGATAGCCGGGCGCGGGGCGGATGCCTTGGTATTTTTCGGCAATCAGTTCGTCATTGCCCAGAGCTTCATGGGGCGCATAGCCCCAGAGATCGGTGCGCACGCGCCAGTGCAGCCACTCCGCCGCCGCTTCGGCCAGGCGGTCGGCCAGCGCCTTGAACAGGATGGCGTTGTAGTCGTCGTGCGCGGCCAGGAACTCCGCTTCCTTCGCCTCCACACCCAGACCGGCGGTCACGGCAAACACGCCCACATGGTCGATGGGCGATGAAAATTTCATACTTTTTTGACCTTCACCGCTTGTGTTCATTGATTGGAATGCTTCTGTTTCAGATGCACTCAAAGGCGCCACAAAATCGGCCAGGCAGCGACTGGGACGCAACCGGGTTTGGCCATGTTCATCGGTGTATTCGGGCTTCTCGGTTTGCTGGCGCAGGCCGTGCCAGGTGAGGGCGGGCTGAGTGCGGTGGGCATCGGCCCAGAGCACGATGTCGTCACCCACGGCATTTGCAGCATACAAACCCATCACACCGCTTGCATGTAGACATTTTTCAGCTATGCATTTTTTCAACATGGCCTGCGCATCGGCAAACACCTGCCGCGCCTGCTCGCCCACCACCTCGTCTTGCAAAATGGTCGGATAGGAGCCCGCCAAGTCCCAGGTCTGGAAGAAGGGCCCCCAGTCGATGAAGCGGGCCAATTCGGCCAGGTCGATGTTCTGGAACACCCGCCGCCCGGTGAACTGGGGCGCTGGCGGCGTGTACCCGCTCCAGTCCATGGGCGTGGCATTGGCGCGGGCGCGGTCCAGGCTCCACAGTGGCACCTGCTTTTTGCTGGCGTGCTGGCGGCGCACGGTGTCGTAATCGGTCGCCAGTTCGGCCAGGTAGGCGTTGCGGCCTTCGCCCAGCAGGCCTTGCGCCACCGCCACGCTGCGGCTGGCATCGGGCACGTACACCACCGGTCCGCTGTAGTTGGGCGCAATCTTCACCGCCGTGTGCACGCGGCTGCAGGTGGCCCCGCCAATCAGCAGCGGAATGGCCTGGTCGCGGAAATGGGCGTCTTTTTCCATCTCGCCCGCCACGTATTGCATTTCTTCCAGGCTGGGGGTAATGAGCCCTGAAAGACCCACGATGTCAGCCCCCACCTCTTTGGCTTTGGCCAGAATGTCGTGGCAGGGCACCATGACGCCCATGTTCACCACCTCGAAGTTGTTGCACTGCAAAACCACCGTGACGATGTTTTTGCCGATGTCGTGCACGTCGCCCTTGACGGTGGCAATGACGATCTTGCCCTGGGTCTTCACCTCGCCACCGGCGGCCAGCAGCGCGGCCTTTTCTTCTTCGATGTAGGGCAGCAGGTGGGCCACGGCCTGCTTCATGACGCGGGCGCTTTTCACCACCTGGGGCAAAAACATCTTGCCGTGGCCGAACAGGTCGCCCACCACGTTCATGCCGTCCATCAACGGGCCTTCGATGACGTGCAGCGGGCGACCGCCGTCGGCGCGAATCTGCTGCCACATTTCCTCGGTGTCGACCTCGATGTGGGTGTTGATACCGCGCACCAGCGCGTGGGCCAACCGCTCGCGGATGGGCAAGGCGCGCCATTCGTTTTGCTTGCTGTCGTCCTTGGCCGCGCCCTTGGCGGTTTCGGCCACTTCCACCAGGCGCTCGCCTGCATCGGGGCGGCGGTTGAGCACCACGTCTTCCACCCGCTCGCGCAGGGTGGGCTCCAGCTCGTCGTACACACCCACCATGCCAGCGTTGACGATGCCCATGTCCATCCCGGCTTGGATGGCGTGATACAGGAACACGGTGTGGATGGCTTCGCGCACCGGGTCGTTGCCCCGGAAGCTGAAGGAGACGTTGCTCACGCCGCCGCTCACCTTGGCACCGGGCAGGTTCGCCTTGATCCAGCGCGTGGCCTCGATGAAGTCCACCGCGTAGTTGTTGTGCTCTTCAATGCCGGTGGCAATGGCGAAGATGTTGGGGTCGAAGATGATGTCTTCGGGCGGAAAGCCCACTTCGTCCACCAGCACGCGGTAGGCGCGTTCGCAAATCTCGATCTTGCGGGCGTAGGTGTCGGCCTGGCCTTGCTCGTCAAAGGCCATGACCACGGCCGCTGCGCCATAGCGCTTGACCAGCGTGGCCTGGCGTTTGAACTCGGCCACGCCTTCTTTCATGCTGATGGAGTTGACCACCGCCTTGCCCTGCACGCAGCGCAGGCCGGCCTCGATCACGCTCCACTTGCTGCTGTCGATCATCACCGGCACGCGGGCGATGTCGGGCTCGGAGGCCATCAGGTTCAAAAAGCGCACCATGGCGGCCTGGCTGTCCAGCATGGCCTCGTCCATGTTCACGTCCACAATTTGGGCGCCGTTTTCCACCTGCTGGCGGGCCACGGCCAGGGCTTCTTCGTAGCGCCCTTCCAAAATCATGCGGGCAAAGGCCTTGGAGCCGGTGACGTTGGTGCGCTCGCCCACGTTCACGAACAGGCTGTCTTCCCCCACCACCAGTGGCTCCAGGCCAGACAACAGCATGGGCGGCACCGTGGCGGCAGCGGAGTGGGAAAGGGATACGGCTGAAGTCATGGCACTCACCTGGGCAACAACGAAAACGGGCCATCGGGCCCGGCAGGTGAGCGCAGAGAGGAGCCACCTACGGGACTGGACTCAGCCTGACGACTCTGCCTGCTGCATTTTTTGATAGGGAAAGGAGTCGCTGCAGCGCCCCTTGGAGACCGGGCATTTTATCGAGGCAGAAGCAGCGATCTGGGTCCCTGCCCGATTGGCACGCGACCTACAACCCGGCGCAACTGGCTTGAATCAACCAGTTGGAGACAGAACCCCCGCTCTGCAGCTGGTTGCCCTGCAACAGGTACAAGGCTTGGTCTGCCGACGAAACGGCCAGGTAAATGCCCGTCTGTGAATAAAACCGGTAACGGTATGTGCCTAGCGTTTGAGACAAGGCTGTTGCAGGCAGCAGCACACTTGGATAATGCCGCTGCGCCCAATTGAACAGGCAGTCAATCGCCACATCCGAAGCGCCTGAACCCACAGGCGGTGCCAAGGGCAGATTGGAAGCGGCTGAAACTTCGACTGACTTGGCCAGACTCCACTCCCCAAACACACCGTACATCCCGGGGCGTACCTGCAGCAACACGCTCCCCGCCTGCGTGGGAATGAAATTGAATTGCGTTGCACTGCCCATATCCGTTGGCGCCCCCGTACCGGTGATGCGGCTCACACTGTCCAGGCGAATGTCATCCACAAACCAGCCTGCAGTGGTGCTGGTTTGTGGGTAGTAGCTACCCCCTGCGAACGCATATCGGAATCGGAGTTGGATGGTGCGACCACTGTACGCAGCCAACGCAATCTGTTTTTCCGAAAAGGTCGTTTCTCCGAAACTGGATGTGGAACCGGACTGGGTTCCCGCCTGCTCAAACAGCGTCATCCAGCTTGCACCCCCATCTTGTGACACCTCCACCCTGGCACGCTGGCTGGGCGATGCCAGCCCCAGGCGACTGGAAAAAACCAGCCGGGTTTGTGCAGCAGGCACCCAGTCGCCCTGCATCACAAGAACCTGATCGACAGGTTCGGGATGTGCCAGATGAAACGAGCGGCCACCCGATGCAGCCACGCCTGACGCCAGAACGGCATATCCCGGTGAGGTGGTCACCATGAATTGCGACAAATCACCCTCCGCGCCATCGTTGAACGACGACGCACCGACTTGCAAGCTGCGCCATTGATATTGCATGGCACCAGGCACCGCCACAAAACGGTATGGACTGCTCTGCCCCAGAGTGGCTGTGTCATTGCCTGCAAGCGCCATGGTTTGTGTGGCAACGTCCGGATCGAACACCCTGACGGTGTAACTGAAGTTGCGGCTGACCCCATTGATTTTGACGCCGCTGATCTGAACCAGATATGCGGTATCCGCACTGGGGCGAAGCCAGCTCATGCCGTCGGTGTAGGTGCCTGGCAACCAGACCAGCGTGTTTTCGCCCGCTCCGCTGGACAGCGCCTCCTGGCGTGTGGCAATGGATGCCCCGTTTTCACTCATGCTCACCGAGGCCGAGGAAAAATCGGCTTTCGGGTAGGAGAACGACCACCGTGGATACACCGTGGTGTACGGCACATATCCAGGCGGTGGCCAGGCCACAAATTCATCTCTCACACTCGGGCGAGCTGCGCCAAACCGGTTGTCAAACACCCACAGTGCATTGGCCTGGGTCGTGCCCGTCACATCGCCGGTCCCCATGGTTTGGGTTTGGGGATATAGAACCCAGCGCCGATGACCGACCGCCGTGTTGTTGCTGCCGCTGTCCGCTATGTACCCACCGGCCACACTGTCAGCACCCGAGCGCCCCAGCGCCAGATTGGAATTGCCGGCAGCTTCTGTGGCATCGGCGTTGTTGCACGCCCAGGAGTTGGGTGGTGTGTGACTGAGGTTGTTGTTGGCCGCCATCACCAGCGCGGCCTGCTGCGCTTTGCGATTGAATGTTGCATCAAACTGCACCGTGGCTGGTACACCCGCCATGGCACGAAACCAGTTGAGACGCCGCAGCACCGCTTCTTTGTACACAGCTGACGTGTCTCCGGGAATACAGCCGGAAATGGACCCCGTCCATTCGCTATCCACCCCCTCGGAAGCGTTGTAAACCGTGGCATAAAACAACCGAACCGCTTCGCGCTGAGACAGATCAACAGAAAAGCCACCTGTCGATCTGTGCTGTTCCCGCTCAACTCGAATGTCTTCACCCGAGTCAAAAACAGCGTCATTTTGTCGCTCGGGTGCCTGAGGGCCCACTCGAAACGCTGCGGGGCGATCCACCTCCCCGGCCACCGTCACGTCACCTCCACCGCAGGCCGATACAACCAAAACTGCAATGCCAAGCGACCAAAGGCAAGACTGTCGCCACAAAAACTCAGTTGCCATGCACGCTCCTTTCGCCCCATTTTTTGCAGTACGACCCCATACCGTCAACCCACAACATGAAAATCACCCGCAAGGGATCGTCCATTTCAGGGCAACCACACTGCCTCATATCCCACCACAATCGGGGGTACAAAGAGCCAGCGACGCACCTACACAGGCATTCACATATGCTCTTCACACCATGCTCAAAAATCTGATCAACAAGGTTCGGTCTGCCACGGGCAATGGCCCCGGAGAAGCCGCCCACTGGAAACTGGACTTCACCGAACCCCTGACCAGCGCCGAAGCCGCTGCAGAAATGCTGCGCGCGCCCACCGCACTGATGCAACTGACAGAGGAAGAGGCCACGACCGTGGTCCGGTTCATGCAGCCACGCATCATTCCAGCAGAAACCGTCATCTTCCAGGAAGGTGACGACACCGATACGGGATACATGCTGCTGGTCATTGATGGCGAAGTCACAGTGGAAACACTCATCGTCAGTCGCAAGTCACCCGATACCCTCAACGTGCTGGGCCCTGGCAGCCTGATTGGCGAAATGTCACTGTTCGACGGTGCCGCCCGTTCGGCCACCTGCACCGCCACGTCGGACCTGCGTTGCGCGGTATTGACCCGCGAAGCCATGGAGCAGCTCACCCGCTCCGAACCCACGACGGCAGCCCATCTGGTTACTGCCATCGCCCAGCGGCTATCGGAACGGTTGCGCCAAAGCGATGAAAAAGTGCGCCTGTACAGCCACCTGGTTCGTACCATGCAACAGGAAATCCACACCCTGATGCCCTGAAGTCGCCATGCCGTACCGCTTGCCACTGATGTACAGACCGCCTGGCACACCAGGCCATGTGCCTTCGCCTGATGTGCGCAGTTTGGCAGCGCAAGCAACAGCCAACATGCAGGCTCCGGTGGCAACTGACCAACACGGTTCTCCCACCGTCACAGCCGCCGCGACCGTCCCGCCATCTGTGCAGCCTGCATCCGTGCAAAACCCGGCTCCGCTCGCCTCAGAACCCGCACGAGAAGAGGTGCCGGTGAAGACTCGCGCAGGTCGATCCACCGTGACCAAACCGGCGTCACCCATACCGGCGCAGCCCATTGCGGATGCCGTTATCCTTGAACTTCAGGCTTCCACAGAGAAGGCCACGCCCCAAATCCAAAGTCCACCACTGGTCATCAAACCACGGAAAACAGCCCCCAAGCAAAAAGTGGCAAAAACCCGGCGTGGCCGCGCTCAGCAGCAGCACCCTTCTGCTCCCAACATACCATCCCCACCCGTCGCATTGACGAAACCGCCTGAGCCACCTTCAATGGATGCGATGGAATCACTTGCTTCGGCAGTCGTTCCCACTCCCCTCACCCCATCGGTAACGCCTCCCCCAGCCCCAACGCCCATCCCTCCAAAAGCAACGCCCCCCAAATCCGAGCAAACCAAGCTGGCCTCACGGCAGAACATGGACTGGGTGCAAACCAAAACCCGCAAACGGTTCACGCCAGCGCACGCGGCAGAATGGTTGACCGAGCGCACCACACTCATGCCACTGAGTAGCGAACAAGCCTACAAGGTAGCCGAGCTCATGCAACCACTGAGTCTGTCGGCAGGGCAGATTCATCCCCGTGCAGATCAGCCGGTGATTGGGGCCAACGAGCTGCTGCTGATTCTTCGGGGCACCATCACCGTTCACTTGGCACAGGACACCATAGGTTCTGAACCGGTTCCCTTGCCCTCTCTGCTGGCTGGAGATTTTTGGGGTGAATCGGCATTCCTGGATGTCGCAGACACGCCGCGCAAGGTAGTAGCAGAAGCACAAAGCGACATCACTGCCGCGAGCCTGAGCCGGGAAACACTGACCACCCTGGCCGAAACCGATCCGGAAATAGCAGCACGGCTCATGGCCACTGTGTGCCAGTCTCTGTCGCAAATGGTGCGGGAAGGGCACCGCCGAGTCGCCCAGGTTTCTCAAGCCATGCGCAATGCCCAAGCAGACAGTTAAACCACAGTGACAGGCATCAGCTGGCACGTCGAACACAGAAAACGCACCAACGCTAGGCTAAAAACCCGAAGTCCCCGATAATCTAGGGTTGCTTTTGAGCAACGCTCCAACCCAAGGACACGGCCATGGCCAAAGAAGAACTGATTGAAATGACCGGCAAGGTCGATGAAGTGCTGCCAGATACCCGCTTTCGCGTCACGCTGGACAACGGGCACCAACTGATTGCCTACTCCGCCGGCAAAATGAAAAAGAACCACATCCGCATTCTGGCGGGTGACCGGGTTTCCCTGGAACTGTCTCCCTACGATCTGACCAAGGGTCGCATCAATTTCCGTTTTATTGAAAACCGAGGCAATACGCCCCCTGCAGGCGGACAAGGCGGCCCACGTCGCGGCTCTCGCTAAGGCAATCCGTTCCCGGTGGGCGCGGCTGCACCTCGCGCTACGCCCTCCCGCCTGGGGTCCGCTCCGCCTGCCCAGTTTCCCTTGCCAGGATGGAGGGCCAGCCAGCCCGTGCGACCATCCGGGCGCACGCCGTTGAACACGATGCCGTGCAATCCGCTGGTGAACCCAGATGTGGTTTGTGGTTGGTGGCCCCAAAGGGCCAATGCCTCAAGGACCGCTGGAGTGTCAATGGCAGAACCCGTCTCAATCAGCGTCACCGCCCCCCTCTGGGCTCCCACGTGCGGCAGTTCCACGGCTTGCTGAATGTCCAGGCCCCATTCCGTCAAGCCCAGCAACGCACGGGCCACGTACTGGATGATGGCGCTGCCACCTGGCGAACCCAACACCGCTTCCAGCGCACCGGTTTGCGCATTCAGCACCAGGGTCGGCGCCATGGAACTGCGCGGGCGCTTGCCCGGCTGCACCCGGTTGGCCACCGGTCCATCGGCATCGTCAGGAACGAACGAAAAATCGGTGAGCTGGTTGTTGAGCACAAAGCCACGCACCAACTGCAGGCTGCCGAATGCCGACTCCACCGTCGTGGTCAGGCTGACGGCACGGCCCTCGCGGTCCACCACCGACACATGGCTGGTGCCCCCGCGCTCCAATGACGCATCCAGGCCCCATGCCACCGGCTGTGCACCGGGTGGCCTGCCCGCAGGCGGACTGCCCAAGCTACGCCCCGGCCGGATGAGCGCCGACCGGGCGGCCAGATACGTCGAATCGAGCAGGCCAGTGGTTGGAACCGGTACAAAGTCCGGGTCGGCCACATAGCGGGCGCGATCGGCATAGGCCAGCCGGTGGGCCTCGGCCAGCAAGTGCAGCGCTTGCGGTGTGTTGGCCTCCAGACCCGGGGTGGCGCCGAGGTGGAAACGCTCCAGCAGGCCCATGATTTGCCCCACCGCAATGCCCCCGGAGCTGGGCGGTGGCATTCCACAAATTTTGTAGCTGACTTTGTACGAAAAACATACGGGAACGCGTGTTTTTTCTTGATAAATGGCCACATCTTGCACCGTCATCCGGCCAGGGCGTGTGGGATGGGTGCGCACAGCGGTCACCAGGTCTGCAGCCACATCGCCCCGGTAGAAGGCATCGGCCCCGCCTTGGGCCACACGGCGAAGGGTGTCGGCCAACTCGGAGTTGGTGAGGTGGCTGCCCACCACCCGGGGCTGACCGTGTGCATCCAGATACTGCCGGGCCATGGCCACCCCCGATGCATGGCCCAACGCCGCCTGCGCCCGCATGCGCGGAGCCACCGAAGCCACCACCGCATGCAAGCGGGGCGACACCGCAAACCCCTGCTCGGCCAACCGGATGGCGGGCTGGAACAACGCGGCCCACGGCAGCCGCCCGTGCTGGCGGTGCGCAGCCTCCAGCATGCGCAGCACACCGGGCACGCCCACCGACAAGCCACCATCCACCGCTTGCGCAAAAGGCAGAGGGTTGCCGTGAGCATCCAGAAACTGGTCGGGCGTGGCCGCGGCCGGTGCGGTTTCCCGCCCATCCCAGGCGTGAATGGGGACCTGTGGATGGGCGGGGTCAAAGTGGAGCAAAAACGCACCACCGCCGATGCCGGATGACTGCGGCTCCACCACGCCCAGCGCCAGTTGAACCGCAATGGCCGCATCGGTGGCGGTGCCACCTTGCTGCAGCAGGGTCACACCCGCTTGCACCGCCAGCGGGTGTGCGGCCACCACCATGTCGTGTGGGGCGAAAGCAATGGCCTTGGGGGTGTAACCCGAAGGGGGTTCGGGCGGGGTGACTGCTGGCGCAGGCGCAGCAGGCGGTGGCACGCTGGTGCACGCACCCAGCACGGCCCCACACACCAGTGAAGCCAACCTCAAACCCCACCAGGAGTGCTGCAACCAGGTCGCCATTTCTTGCCCATTCAACGCGCTGCATCCAGCTGATACAGGGCATTGAATCAGGAATCACCGGACTGTGCGAGGAGGCCCGTCCACAGAGCCGTCAAGGCGAATGGGTCAGGCCGGTTCGGCAACCAGCAAAGACTCCAGCGCGTCGGCAGTGACCGGTTTGGAGAACAAATACCCTTGGGCAAACTCGCACCCCGTGCTGGCCAGAAATGCGCGTTCCGCTTCAGACTCTACGCCTTCAGCCACCACCTTGAGTCCGAGCTTGTGGGCCATCACCACCATGGCTTCGATGATGGCTTGCCCATGCGCATGCTCGATGTTCCGCACAAACGACTGATCGATTTTGAGCAGGTCGAGCTGAAATTTGAGCAGGTAGGACATGGCGGAATAGCCGGTCCCAAAATCGTCGAGTGCGAGCTGCAAGCCGGCCTTGCGCAGGGCGAGAAGCTGTGCCATCACCTCCTGTCGGTGGTCGAGCAACAGCCCCTCGGTGATTTCAATGGCGACTCGATCGGCGGCAATGCCCGCTTGTTCGAGCTTCTGTTGCCAACCGACCGATGCATCAGACGCCCCAAACTGGCGGGGAGACTGATTGACGGCAATCTGGATCGCTTGGCCAAAGCGTCGCTCCAGGCGCTTGCTCATCTGCAGCACTTCATCAAACACCCAGTCACCAATTTCTTCGATCAGACCGTTTTCTTCGGCAATGGGAATGAACTCTGCGGGCCCCACCTGGGGAACATCGGTGGAATGCCAGCGCAGCAAGGCTTCGGCCTTGACGATGCGGCCAGTAGCGAGATCGACCACCGGTTGGTAGTGGACTTCGAGCTGGTTTCGGGCCAATGCCGAATGGAGGCTCTCGGCGAGTTTGCGCTTGCGCTCTGCCGCCGCATGCAGGCTGGGTGTGAACCACGAAAACCGATTGCGCCCTTTGCTCTTGGCGGCGTACAAGGCCTGCTCGGCGTGCTTCAGCAGGTCGTGCACATCGACACCATCCGACGGGTAGATGGCAATCCCCATGCTTGCCGTCATGTGCACCGTCTCCCCGCCGACATGGAACGACTCGGTCAATGCAGCCATCAGATCATCGGCTTTGGACATGGCCAGCGAGTCCACTTGCTCGCCCGCCAACAGAACCGCAAATTCGTCTCCACCGAGCCGAGCCATGGTGTCGCCGCTCAACACCAGCGCATCCATGCGCCGGGCTGCTTCCACCAGCAACTGGTCGCCCACCATGTGGCCCAAGGTGTCGTTGATTTCCTTGAAAAAATCCAAGTCCAGCAACAGCAAGGCGAGTCGCTGCCCGTCCCGCCCACAACGCTCCATGCCGTGTGCCACACGTTCGTACAGCAGCTTGCGGTTGGGCAGGCCCGTCAGGTGATCGAAATGCGCCTGGCGCCAGATGTGCTCAGATGCCCGTTTGGCCTCCGAAATGTCTTCAAACACCACCACCCGGTGCGTCACGACTCCACTGGCATCGGTCACATTGCTGACCCGAAGCCATGTGGCGAGCAGCTCGCCGCTTTTCCTGCGGCCGCAAACCTCACCCTCCCAGAAACCGTTCTGTCGCAGTTCAGCCCTGGCGTTGCAGTCCAAAAACCGCGCGAAAGCCCCGCACGACAGCCGTCCCAGCTTCTGACCGGCCATCTCGCCGTCCTCAAACCCCGTGATGCGGACAAATGCCGGGTTGACAGTGACGATGGCATGCCTCTTGTCGAGCACCAGAATGCCTTCTCCGCTGGTATCGAACACCAGCGAATTCAAACGCAATTCTTCTTCGGCGAGCTTGCGCTCGGTGATGTCCATGATGATGCCGTGCCAGGCGATGCTGCCATCGTCCTGTCGCTCAGGTCGGGCTGTGCCGTGGCGCCAAACCACTTTTGCGCTGGGCAACAACAGGCGGTACTCGTGGTCCCAGGTCTGCATGGTCTGGGCAGAGCGCAGCATCGAATTTTGCAGCCCAGCCGCATCCTCGGGGTGGCGAAACGCAAAAAACGGCGTGGCATCGTCCACCAGGTCCTCTGGCCTGACTCCAGGGTACATGGTGCTGACCGCATCACTGATGTAGGGAAAGCAAGCGCGGCCATCCGGCCACATCTTGAACTTGAAAATGATGCCCGGCACCTGCACTGACAGCTTGTTGAGCAATGCATTGCTCGCATCGACATGGCCCTCCAGCATGACCACGGGCGTGATGTCTGACCACGACCAGAACACGCCCGCCTCGCCAGCAGGTCCGCGCACCGGACGTTTGCGCTGCAACAGCCAGCGCCCGTCGGTCAGGCGGATGCGCTGCATGCTGGGCGGGGCATCCATCACCGTGGTGGCCGTTTCGTCCCATGCAGGCGCATGGACACGGGCTTGCAGGATGTGCTTCCATGTCGGGGTGGTCAGATCCTCCTCCCCCACATTCCAGACGTGCAGAACACTGGGATTGAAATAGGCAGGCTGTTGCCCCGGAGCGCAAAACAGTGTTGCCGTTTCGGACTCCAGCAGTGCTCTCTCCAGCCAATGGGAATTTTCAGTGTCTGGCTTGTGCATCACGCGTTACCCTGACTCACCTGTTTTTGGCAGATTCATTCCCATTGATGGAATTGAGATGCGCGATTTTATTCATCCAACTTGACGGATGTTTGCACCACGCTGAGCAGCGCCTGGCTTTCTCTGATGGGCCTCACTCAACAACGGCGGCATGATCAAATCGACTGATGTCAAAACCTGAGCCACCCGACTGAGGACATCAGGTGCTTTCCCGCACCCGCAACTCGAAGCCCAGGTCCAGCGCGCTGGGCTCCGGCTTGTCGCCACGGATGAGTTGCAGAAGCATTTCGCCCGCTGCATGGCCAATGGCCTGCCGGGGGGTGTGCACGGTGGTGAGGGGAGGAACCATCTGGTCACTGCCCGACAGGTCGTTGAACCCGGCCACCGCCAGGCGCTGCGGCACCGCCACACCCATGCGCAAAGCGGCCAACAAACCACCCTGGGCCAGGTCATCGTTGCAGAAAAACACCGCATCGCAATCGGGGCGACTTTGCAGCAAATCGGCCAGCAAACGACCGCCCAGGGCCATGGACGAGGGCTCAGGGCTCAGCAACTCCAGCCTCGGGTCGTACAGCCCGTGGTGTTGCAGGCACGCCCGGTAGCCCTGCGCCCGCTGCATGGTGCGGGGGTCGAGCTGGGCGGCGGCAAACGCGATGCGCTTGCGGCCTTGTTGCACCAGGTGCTCGGTGATGGCGTACCCGGCTTTCTCCTGCGAAAAGCCCACGCAGTGCACGCCCTCGGCCGCAGTCAGCTCCATGAGGTGCACGCACGGCACCCCACTGTTGGCCAACAGCTGGCGGGCGGCCTCGGTGCGGTCAAAGCCCGTCACCAGCAAACCTGCAGGGCGGTGCGCCAGGTGGGTGCGCAGCAGCTGCTCTTCCTGCTGCGGCTGGTAGTGGGTGACACCAATGAGCGTTTGGTAGCCGTGCGGGGCCAATGTGCTGTGTATGGCTTCCAGCACATCCACAAACAAGGCGTTGGACAGCAGCGGCACCAGCACCGGCACCTGCATGCTGCGCTGGGAGGCCAGCGCACGCGCGGCGGGGTCGGGTACATAGCCCAGCGCGTCCACCGCCGCCTTGACCCGCGCCACCAGAGCGGGGTCCACCGCCCGCTCACCCCGCAGGGCGCGGGATGCGGTGATGGGGCTGACTTCGGCCATGCGAGCCACATCGCTCAGGGTGATGCGGCCATGGGTGCGACCGCTGAGGCGGCGCTTGCGTTCGGGAGTGCTCAAAGGGTTAACCCTGAATAAACAACCGGGATTGGAGAGTTAGGATAGCGCTATCCAATTCAAAATTCAAGCCAAAACAGGCGTGCATTGGTCGAAGATGGTTTCATTATCAGTGGCAGCGTGGTCTGCCTTTTTTCAAACCCAACGGGATAGCGCTACCCATGACTGATTTCAACCCACAACCGGTGCTGGTGGTCATGGGTGTGGCGGGCTGCGGCAAGTCCAGCCTGGGTCGTTTGTGTGCTCAGGCGCTGGGGGTACCCATGCTGGAAGGCGACGACCATCACCCCCCCCACAACCTGGAAAAAATGCGCAACGGCACCCCGTTGACCGATGCCGACCGCTCCACCTGGCTCCACACCCTCGCACAGGAACTGCGCCGCCACACCCCAGGCGCCGTGCTGACTTGCTCAGCCCTCAAACTCAGCTACCGCAACCAGCTGCGCGATGCGGTGCCGGGCCTGCGGTTTGCATTCCTGAACCTCACACCCGAGCAGGCCCGCACCCGGGTGGCCGCCCGGCCGGGGCATGTGTTCCCCGTCAGCCTGGTGGCCAGCCAGTTCGAAACCCTGCAACCCCCGGTGAACGAGCCCGGCGTCCTGACACTGGACGCCATGCTTCCCCCCCCAACGCTTTGCCAGCAGGTTGTGCAATGGCTGACGCAGGAGACCGCCCATGTCTGAACACGATCCCACCATGGCCCCGCCGCACTGGAGCCAAAAGCTGGCCAATGTGGCCATGGGCACCTGCCTGGGTGTGATGGCTTGCGCCGTTTTCCTGAACGTGGTGCTGCGCTACGGGTTTGGTAGCGGATTGGCCGCCAGCGAAGAGCTGTCGCGCCTGCTGTTTGTGTGGATGGTGTTCATCGGCGCGGCAGCCGCCTACCCGTTGGGCGAGCACATGGCCTTCACCAGCCTGCTGGCGCAACTGGGGCCGCGTGGGCTGAAGGCCATGACCGTGGTCATCCGACTGCTGGTGGTGCTGGCCTGTGTGCTGCTGGGCTGGGGTGCCTGGCAGCAGGTGGTAGTGGGCATGGGCAGCCACTCGGTGGTGCTGGGTTACCCGGTGGCCTTGTTGCCATTGCCCGCCTTGCTGTGCGCGCTGGCCATGGGGGCCACCGCACTGGTGGAGCTGGTGCGCAACCAGCCGCTGGATTTGGGCCACACGGCGGAGGTGGAGTGATGGAATTCCTCGGACTGAGCCTGGAGGCGCAGGCCTTCATCGTGTTCTGCGTGGGCATGCTGGTGCTGATGGGGCTGGGCATGAACATGGCGCTGGCGCTGGTACTGACCGGCGCAGGCATGGCCTGGGTCATGGGGTTTTGGGACACGCAGTTGCTGGCCCAGAACCTGGTGGGCGGGGTGGACAGCTTCCCGCTGCTGGCGGTGCCTTTTTTCATTCTGGCCGGTGAGTTGATGAACTCGGGCGGCATCAGCCGCCGCATCATCGACATGGCGCAGGCCTGGGTGGGGCACATCCGCGGCGGGCTGGGCTATGTGGCCATTGGCGCGGCGGTGCTCATGGCCAGCATGAGCGGCTCGGCTTTGGCCGACACGGCGGCTCTGGCCACCATTCTGTTGCCCATGATGCGCGACCAGGGCTACCCCATGCGCACCTCGGCGGGGCTGATTGCGTCGGGCGGGATCATTGCGCCCATCATTCCGCCGTCTATGCCGTTTGTGATTTACGGCGTGACGACCAACACCTCCATCTCGGCGCTGTTTGTGTCGGGCATCGTGCCGGGGCTCATCATGGGTGCCGGGCTGATCGTGGCATGGAAGTGGGTGCTGCGCCGCATCGACCTGCCCGCTGGCGAGCCGCTGACCCTGGCTGCGCGGCTGCAGGCCTCGGCCAAAGCCATTTGGGCGGTGCTGATGCCGGTCATCATCATTGGCGGCATGAAAACCGGGGTGTTCACCCCCACCGAGGCCGCCGTGGTGGCCGCGTTCTACGCGCTGGTGGTGGCCCTGTTCATTCACCGCGAAATGACGGTGGCGCAAATGGGCCCGGTGCTGGTGCGGGCGGCCAAAACCACCTCGGTCGTCATGTTCCTGTGCGCAGGCGCTCAGGTGGCCAGCTACATGATCACCCTGGCCGACCTGCCCGGCGTGCTCACCGGCTGGCTGGGCCCGCTGATCGAACACCCCCGCACCCTGATGGCCGTGATGATGGTGGTGCTGGTGCTGATTGGCACCGCCCTGGACCTGACGCCCACCATCCTGATTTTTGCCCCCGTCATGCTGCCCATTGCGGTGAAGGCGGGCATTGACCCGGTGTACTTTGGGTTGATGTTTGTGCTCAACGGCGCCATCGGCCTCATCACCCCGCCGGTGGGCACGGTGCTGAATGTGGTGGCCGGTGTGGGCAAGTTGTCGCTGGCCCAGGTGGTGAAGGGGGTAAACCCCTTCCTCATCACCTACACCGCCATATTGGCTTTGTTTGTTCTGTTTCCCCAGCTGGTCACTGCGCCAGTGGCGTGGCTGCGCTGATCCCTCGTTTTTTCACCGCCCTCGATTCATTTTTATACCTGGAGACCCACCATGACCCTGTACCGCCGTTCCCTGTTGGCTGTTGCCACTGCCGCTGCCTTGGCCGCACCGTTTGCTGTCCTGGCGCAGGACATCAAGCCCCGCATCATCCGTTTTGGCTATGGCCTGAACGAGCAAAGCAACCAGGGCCGCGCCGTGAAGGTGTTTGCCGAGCATGTGGAAAAGGCCTCCGGCGGCAAAATGAAAGTGCGCGCCATTGGTGCCGCCGCCCTGGGCCCTGACACGCAAATGCAGCAGGCCCTGATTGGCGGCGCACAGGAAATGATGGTGGGCTCCACCGCCACGCTGGTGGGCATTGCCAAGGAAATGGCGTTGTGGGACACGCCCTTTCTGGTGAGCAACACCAAAGAAGCCGATGCCCTGCTGGACGGCCCCATCGGCAAAAAGGTGATGGACAAGCTGCCCGAAAAAGGCATGGTGGGCCTGGCCTACTGGGAAAACGGCTTTCGCAACCTGACCAACTCCAAGCGCCCGGTGGCCAAGCTGGAAGATCTGGATGGTGTGAAGCTGCGCGTGATGCAGAACAACGTGTTCCTCGACAGCTTCAAGAGCCTGGGTGCCAACGCGGTGCCGCTGCCGTTTTCAGAGCTGTTCAGCGCCCTTGAAACCAAAACGGTGGATGGCCAGGAGAACCCGTACAACACCATCCTGTCCAGCAAGTTTTACGAGGTGCAAAAGTACCTGAGCGTGACCAACCACGTCTACAGCCCCTGGATCGTGACCGTCAGCAAAAAGTGGTGGGATGGCCTGAGCAAGGACGAGCAGAAAATTTTGCAAGACGCCGCCAACCTCAGCCGCGACTTCGAGCGCAAAGACACCCGCGAAGAAGCTGGCCGCGCCCTGGCCGACCTGAAGGCCAAAGGCATGCAGATCAACGAGCTGACCCCGGCCGAATCGGCCCGCATGCGCGACAAGCTCACCCGCGTGAACGCCACCATTGCAGCCAACGTGGGCATGGACCTGTGGAACGACACCCAGGCCGCACTGGGCAAGCTGCGTGGTGGCAAGTAAATCGTTTAATTTTCAATAGCAAAAAAAGGCTGCAAACAAAGCGCTGGCGGCCTTTTTTATTTGCAAATTCTGGCAAACGCCCAGTTCAAGCCTTTTTCAGGAACTCGGCCTTCAGCATGAAGGCGCCCTGGTCGGTCTTGCAGTCCACCTCATGGTCGCCCGCGCCTTCGGGCAGGCGAATGCTTTTCACCTTGGTGCCCTTTTTCAGCACGATGGAGGAGCCTTTGACCTTCAGGTCTTTGATGAGGATGACCGCGTCGCCCGTGGCCAGCGGGGTGCCGTTGCTGTCGCGCACCACGGTGTCTTCTTCGGCATCGGCCTCGGAATCAGCCGCCATGGGCCATTCGTGCGTGCAGTCGGGGCAGACCCAGTTGGTGCCGTCGGGGTAGGTGTTTTCGAGCCCGCAGACGGGGCAAGGGGGGCAGGGAAACGCTGTGTTCATGCAGCGAGTGTAGGCAACGTCAGCTTGGCCGCGTTCAGTGACTCGCCACCTGCTCGTGCTCTGCGGCAGGCACAGTGGGTGTAGCAGGCATCGTGGCCGTGCCCAACATGCGCGCCAGCATGGCCTGCTGGCAGTCTTGCAGCGGTGTACCGGGTGGCAGCGGCACCCACACCCGCACCGGGTTCCCCTGGGCCACGGCCACCGGCTGGCCGTCGGTGTTGCGCATGGCATCGAGCTGGAAAATGCGGTTGCCCGCCGGGTGCACCAGCTCCAGCGTGTCGCCCACGGCAAAGCGGTTTTTGGTTTCCACTTGCACCCAGTTGGCCTCCAGGCCCAGGGCCGCTGCCCCGTCCTGGCCCAGCACTTCGGCCACAAACTGGCTGCGGTCGGACACGGAGAAACCGGTGGTGTAGTTCTGGTAGCGGTCCATGTGCTGCGGTTGCAGCAGACCGGGGGTGTAGCCCCGGCTGGCCAGGCCTTCCAGCTCGTACAGCAGCTCGGGGTTGAAGGGGCGGCCGGCCACCGCATCGTCAATGGCGCGGCGGTACACCTGCGCGGTGCGGGCCACGTAATAGCGGCTCTTGGTGCGGCCTTCGATTTTCAGCGAATCAATGCCAATGGCCGTCAGGCGGGCCACATGCTCCACCGCCCGCAGGTCCCGGCTGTTCATGATGTGGGTGGTGGGCAGGCCGTAAGCGTCGTCGGCATCGCCCCAGGCTTCTGTGTGGTCGTCGGCCGCGTTGGCATCGGCTCCCAGCCACTGCACCGGAGCAGATGAAGCCGAGGCAGCTCCATGGCCACACCCACCACCGACACGGGCCACCGCATCGCCGGTGTTGGGGTCGGCATCGGCCGCATGGGTGTGGTACTCCCAGCGGCAGGCGTTGGTGCAGGTGCCCTGGTTGGGGTCGCGGCGGTTGAAATAGCCCGAGAGGTAGCACCGGCCCGAATACGCAATGCACAGCGCGCCGTGCACAAACACTTCCAGCTCCATGTCGGGGCATTCCTGGCGGATGGCGGCCACTTCGTCCAAGCTCAACTCGCGCGACAGGATGACGCGGCTCACGCCCGCTTTCTGCCAGAACTTCACCGCTGCCGCGTTGGTGGTGTTGGCTTGCACCGAGAGGTGCACCGCCACCTCAGGCCAGCGCTCCTTGACCTGCATGATGAGGCCGGGGTCGGCCATGATGATGGCGTCGGGCTTCATGGCCACCACCGGCTCGATGTCGCGCAGGTAGGTGCGCACCTTGTCGTTGTGGGCAATCAGGTTGCTGGTGACAAAGAATTTCCGCCCCCGCGCATGCGCTTCCTCGATTCCTTGCTGCAATTGCTCTAGCTTGAATTCGTTGTTCCGGGCGCGCAGGGAATAGCGGGGCTGGCCGGCGTATACCGCATCGGCACCAAAGTCGTAGGCGGCACGCATGCGGTCCAGCGTGCCGGCGGGCAGGAGCAGCTCAGGGGCGCGGAGTGGGGTGGTCATGCGGGGCTTTCGGTTCGGAGCAGGTGAAGAACGGTGTTGGAGGTAGGCCGCGTCAGTCGAGTTCCACCTCGGGCAAGGCACCGGGATGGAGGTTTTTGAAATCGAAGGCCTTGGGGTCCAGAAAGTGCGATGGGCTCAGGTGCTTGAGCGCCGTGGCCATGGAGGCCAGGCGGCCGGGGTGCTGGGTTTGCCAGTCGGCCAGCATTTGGCGCATGTTTTGGCGTTGCAGGTTGTCCTGGCTGCCGCACAGCGTGCAAGGAATGATGGGAAACGCCTGCAGCTCGGCCCAGCGGGCCAGCTCGGCCTCGGCCACATAGGCCAGCGGGCGGATGATGGTGTGGCCGCCCATGCCCTTTTCGCCCCCCTCGGCCAACCCCTTTTTGCTCACGCCTTTGGGCGGCATGGCCCGCAGCTGCCCGGCGTAGAACAGGTTGAGGAAGAAGGTGTGCAGCATGTCGTCGCGGTGGTGGCCCAGCGCCAGCTTGTTGCAACCCAGCTCGGTAGCCACCCGGTGCAGGATGCCCCGGCGCAGGCGGCTGCACAGGCTGCATTGGGTGGCACCCTCGGGCAGCTGCTGCTTGACCACGCTGTAGGTATCGCGCGTTTCAATGTGGAACGGAATGCCCCGCCCGCTCAGGTACTCGGGCAGCACATAGGCCGGAAAGCCGGGCTGCTTCTGGTCGAGGTTGACGGCCACCAGTTCAAAGGGCGGCGTGCCGTGGATGTGCCTCCAGCGCAGCAGCAAATCGAGCAGGCCATGGCTGTCCTTGCCGCCCGACAGGCACACCATGACCTTGTCGCCCGGCTCAATGAGGCCAAAGTCGGCAATGGCCTGGCCCATTTGCTTGAGCAGGCGCTTTTCGAGCTTGTGGGTTTCGTGGGCCTGTGCGGCTTCGGTTGCGGCTTCGGCTGCAGCGTGTTCCACCGGGCTGGTGGCATTGCCGTTTAACACCTGTTCCGTCATGGCCACTCAGGCCTCGGCCGGGTAGAACAGGCGGCCCGCTGCACGCGGCGCCTCGGGCTTGACCGCATTGGCAATGGCCGCAATGTGATCAGGCGTGGTGCCGCAGCACCCGCCCACGATGTTCACCAGCCCCTCGGCGGCAAACTGGTGCACCAGGCGGCTGGTCACGTCGGGGGTTTCGTCGAAGCCGGTGTCGCTCATGGGGTTGGGCAGGCCGGCATTGGGGTAGCAGCTGATGAAGGTGTCGGGCGCGGCCTTGGCCAGCTCCTGGATGTAGGGGCGCATCAGCGTGGCACCCAGCGCGCAGTTCAGGCCCACGGCCAGCGGCTTGACATGGCGCACGCTGGCCCAGAAGGCGGTCACGGTCTGCCCGCTCAGGATACGGCCCGACGCATCGGTGACCGTGCCGCTGATGATGACCGGCAGGCAGTGGCCGGTGGCGTCAAAGAATTCTTCAATGGCAAACAGCGCGGCCTTGGCGTTGAGGGTGTCAAAAATGGTTTCGACCAGCAGCACGTCAGCCCCACCTTCCACCAGGCCGTCAATCTGCTCGTAATACGCGGCGCGCAGCTGCTCGAACGTGACGTTGCGCGCGCCGGGGTCGTTCACGTCGGGGCTGATGCTGGCGGTTTTGGGTGTGGGGCCCAGGGCACCGGCCACGTAGCGGGGGTGGTCGGGCGTGGAGAACTTGTCGCACGCCGCGCGGGCGATGCGGGCCGAGGCCACATTCATCTCACGCGCCAGGTGGGCCATGCCGTAGTCTTCCTGCGCCACGGTGGTGGCGCCGAAGGTGTTGGTTTCAATCAGGTCGGCCCCTGCGGCCAGGTAGCGCTCGTGGATGTCGGCAATCACGTCCGGGCGGGTCAGGCTCAGCAGCTCGTTGTTGCCCTTCACGTCACTGGGCCAGTCGGCAAAACGTTCGGCAGCGCCACCAGGGCCGGCGTAACCGGCGCCCCGGTACTGCGCCTCGCCCAACTTAAAGCGCTGGATCATGGTGCCCATGGCCCCGTCGAGGATGACGATGCGGCGTTTCAGGGTCTCGGGCAGCGCCTGGGCGCGGGTGTAGCTGGGGGTTTGTGGGCGGACGGCGGTCATGCCCCGAATTGTAGGGAGCGCCCCCTTTTCAGCCGATTTCCAGGCGGCTACAACCCCAACAACCGCTGTGCATTGCGCCACATGACCTGCTGGTGCACCGCCTCGTCGGGCATGAGCATCTGGGCCAGCTGTTGCAAAGGCCCCAGGTCGATGCGCTCGGGCGCACGTAGGAACGGCCAGTCGGTGGCCCATAGGCAACGCTCAGGGCCAAAGGCGTCCAGCAGGGCATGGGCATAGGCGTGGGTATCGGCCCACGGAAACGGCTGCGCCGAAAACTTGGCATAGCCCGACAGCTTGACCCACGCGCGGCCTGCCCAACCATGGCCACCGTCGTCAGAGCCACGGCGTTCGCGGCCCAGCGCCAGCAGCGCCTGGAACCCCGGCTGCATCAGCCCGGCGGCGACATCAGGCCTGCCGCAATGGTCCAACACCAGGCCCACGCCACTGGCTTGCAGCAACGGGAGTACCTCGGGCAGTTGCTGCCCTTGCACCTGCACATTGGCAAACAGGCCACGGCTGGCCATGCGCTGCAACAGCGGGCCGATGTTGGCGTAATGCCCCGCGCCATACAGCGCCACGTTGAAGGCCAAGCCCACCACGCCCGCTGCTTGCAAGTCGGCCAACTCGTCCATCGATGCGTCGTTGCGCACCACGGCCACGCCCTTGAAGCGGGTGGGGTGGCGCGTCAGCGCGTCCAGCAGGCAGCGGTTGTCGGTGCCGTAGCCCGAGTTGGGCCCCACCAGCAACGCGTGGCAAATGCCGTGGGCGTCCATGGTGTGCACCAGCGTGTCGGCAGAACCGGCTTCCTGGCCCTGCGGCCGGTACGCGGTGTCGGCCGCGTAGGGGAAGCGGGCGGGGTCGAAAACGTGGCAGTGGGTATCGATGCAAGGTTCCATTTCAGGCCGATCATGCCTGGGGCTGACTCCCTGCCTGGGTCTGCCGCCAGTCCTGCACATGGACAGCCACCTCGCTCACCGCCTGCATCACCACCACCCCGGAAGGCATGCCTGTGCGCAGCACATGCGGCGATGCCCCCCCCACCCAGAGGGCCACATGAGCGGGCAGCATGTGTCGGAGCTGCGTGAGGCCGCCCCACACATCGGCAGCGGCCGCATGACCGCTCACACTCAGTGCCACCACATCAATCTGCCAGTGTTTTGCAGCGACCGCCACCTCGGGCAAAGGGGTGTCGCGCCCCAAGGCATAGCGGTCGCAGCCTTCCAGGGCCAGCACGCATTCCGCCATGAGCAGGCCCAAGGTGTGCTGCTCCCCCGGCAGAGTGGTCAGCAACACCCGGGGAGTCAGCCGTTGACCGGCTTGTTGCGCTTTTTGCAAAACGTCATGCAAAAAACGATGCACCGCCTCGGTGTACAGGTGCTCTTGGGCCACCGAAATATCGCCCGCCCACCAAGCCTGGCCCACCGCATGCCCCAATGGACCAAGCAAACCGTCGATGGTTTGCAGGAGGCCGTGTTTCATGGCGTGCTGGGTCAACGCTTGGTGCAGAGGCTCCACCCATCCGGCGCGCACCCACTGCATCCAAGACTCCACGTCCAATGCGGGCCATGACGTGGCCGCCGTCGGCACTGCCAGCCGCGTAGCGGCACCGACGGATGGCGGAACCTCTGCACGGACTCGCCCCACCTTGCGAGAGCCGGCATTCGAACGGAACGCAACCTGGCGAATGCGCGCTTCCAACTCCGACTGCGGCAACGCCACCACCCCACCGGGCCGCGACCCTGCATCCAGCAAGCGCTTGATGAGCCCCAGGCGCACCACCTGATCTGCCGGGTACTGGCGTTCGCCGAAGGCATCCCGCTCGGGTTGAGGGAAGCCGTAGCGCCGCTCCCACACCCGCAAGGTGTCTTTCTGCACACCCGTTTCCCGCGCCACATCGGCGATGGACAGCAGCCCACCGGAAAGCGTCTGAAAGGAATCTGGGTTGGACATCAGGGGTTTTGCATTGGACAAACAGCTGTTGCGTTGTACCACATTGGACAAATTCACACCACTTGCCTTGCTTGTCCTAGACAAACTACACTTTGCACAACCGAAGCGTGTTGTTCACCGCGCACCAAAAGGGTTACATGAAAGTTGCTGTCATCGGTTCGGGCATTGCAGGCGCCAGCGCAGCGGCAGCCTTGGCAGGACATGTGGAGGTCACGCTGTTCGAGGCCGACCAACGCCTGGGTGGGCACAGCCACACGGTGGATGTGACGCTACCCGGGTTTGGCGGCATGCCCGTCACCCACGGGGTGGACACCGGTTTTCTGGTCTACAACCCGCGCACCTACCCTCGGTTGGTGCGACTGTTCAATGAGTTGAACGTGCCCGTGGCCAACGCAGACATGTCGTTTTCGGTGCAGGCACCGGGTTGGGCGGGCAGCGAAGCGCTGGAATGGTCGGGCCACGATGTGTCCACCGTGTTTGCCCAGCGCAGCAACCTGCTGCGCCCCCGCTTCTGGGGCATGCTGGTGGACATTCTGCGGTTCAACCGGCTGTGCACCGCCATGGCCCAGCGTGGTGAGGCCGACACCCACCTGCAACCGCTGGGTGAATTTCTGGACGCCCACCGGTTTGGCACCCCGTTTCGCAACGGCTATTTGCTGCCCATGCTGGGTTGCATCTGGAGCTGCCCCACCGACCAGATGCTGCAGTTTCCCGTGGCCACCATGGTGCGCTTTTGCCACAACCATGGTTTGCTACAGGTGGCCGACCGGCCGCAATGGAAAACCGTGGCGGGTGGCTCGCGCGAGTATGTGCGCCGCCTGATGGCACCGGTGAACGACATCCGCACGGGCACCCCGGTGCACCAGGTGCGCCGCACCCCACAGGGCGTGGAGGTGGTCACGCACCGATACACCAGCTTGTTTGACCAGGTGGTCATGGCCAGCCACAGCGACCAGTCGTTGGCCATGCTGGCCCAGCCCACCACGCTGGAGCAAACCGTGCTGGGTGCCATCCGCTACCAACCCAACCTGGCGGTGCTGCACACCGACACCCAGGTGCTGCCCAAGCGCCAGTCGGCCTGGGCGGCCTGGAACTACGAACGCGCGGCAGCGGCAGACGACGAATCGGCCCGGGTTTGCCTGCACTATCTCATCAACCGCCTGCAGCCGCTGCCGTTCACCCAACCGGTCATCGTCTCGCTCAATCCGCTGCACGACATCCGGCCAGAGGCCACGCTGGCCCGCATCGACTACGCCCACCCGGTGTTTGACGCCGCCGCCATCCACGCCCAGCGCCAGATGCCCCATTTGCAAGGGGCGGGTGGCGTGTGGTTTTGCGGCGCCTGGACAGGGTATGGCTTCCACGAAGACGGCCTGCGTTCGGGCCAGATGGTGGCCGAACAGCTGCTGGCCCGCACCATGCAGGCGGTGGAATGAACCCGACTCCCACCACGTCACCCAGCGGCCCCGGGCACCCCGGCATGGCCGCATGGCCTCGCGTGCCCCTGCTGGGCACCGGGCCGGTGCGGCACACCCGGCTGCAACCCACCCACCACGCATTTGCCTACCCGGCCTGCTTTCTGTGGCTGCCCATGCGCACGCTGGCCACCCGGCCCGACTTGCTGCAACAGGCGGGGCTGAACGGACTGCTGCTGTCGTTTGCAGCGGCCGACCATGGCAACGGTGCAGCCGATCTGCGGGCGCTGGTGCGGTGGATGACTCATTTGCTGCACCAGCACGGCGTGACCGACGCCGACGGCGAGCTGTGGCTGCAGTGCTTCCCCCGCACGCTGGGCCATGCCTTCAAGCCGGTAAGCTTCTGGCACGCCCTGCGGGCCGATGGCAGCCTGCGCGCCACCGTGGCCGAGGTGAACAACACCTTTGGCGAGCGCCACTTTTACGTGCTGGACGGTGCCCGCTGGGGCCGCACGCATTGGGTGGACAAAGCCTTCCATGTGTCCCCATTCTGCGAGGTGCGTGGGCAGTACGCCTTCCGGTTCCTGTGCACCACCCATGCGCAACAACACCGCAGCGTGGTGCGCATCGACCACACCGAAGGTGCCGCCACCGTGCTGCAAACCAGCATCAGCGGCCACCTGCAACCCGCCACCCCAGCCCTGCTGCGCCACGCGTTTTGGACGCACCCTCTGCAAAGCTGGGGCGTGACGCTGCGCATCCACTGGCAGGCCCTGCGCCTTTGGTTCAAGGGCGTGCCAGTGCACCGCAAACCCACCCCACCCAGCCATTGCGTCAGCGTGGCTCCGCTGGACTCCCACAACTCCACATCGGCATCCACATGAACACCACCACCGCACAACGTCCGTTTTTGGCACCAGCACAACGCACGCCGGCGGCAGGCAAGGCCGTTCAAGCCCTGCTCAAGCACCTGGCCCACGGGCAACTCACGGTGCACTGGCCCGATGGAACGACGCAAACCGCCGGGCAGCCCAGCACACCCAGCGCCCAGTTGCACGCCACCCTGGTGCTGCACAACTGGTCCCCGTGTGAGGCCGCCTTGCGCTCGGGCGACATTGGCTTTGCCGAAAGCTTCATCGCTGGCGACTGGACCAGCCCCGACCTGCCCGCCCTGCTGCAACTGCTGTCGGCCAACCGCAAAACGCTGGACAGCCTGATTTTTGGCCACTGGGCCGCCCGCACCTGGCACCGGGTGCGCCATTGGCTCAACCGCAACACCAAGGCCAACAGCCGCAAAAACATCCACGCCCACTACGACCTGGGCAACGACTTCTACCGCCTGTGGCTGGACCCGACCATGAACTATTCGTCGGCCTGGTTCGAGGGCGCCAAACCCTCTGACAACCCGGCCGACAACTCCAGCGACCTCGTGGCCGCCCAGCACGCCAAGGTCAGCCGGGTACTGGACATGGCTGGCGTGCAAGCCGGCAGCCGCGTGCTGGAAATTGGCTGTGGCTGGGGTGCTTTGGCTGAAAAGGCCGGGCAACGCGGCGCATCTGTCACCGGCGTCACCCTCTCCACCGAACAACTGGGCTTTGCACGCAACCGCCTGTACGACGCGGGCCTGGCCACCCAGGCCGACCTGCGCCTGCAGGACTACCGCGACATTCAGGACGAACCCTTCGACGCCATTTGCTCGGTCGAAATGGTGGAAGCCGTGGGCCAAGCCTATTGGCCCACCTACTTTGGCACGGTGTCCCGCCTGCTGAAGAGCGGCGGCAAGGCGTGCATCCAGAGCATCGTCATCCGCGACGACCTGTTTGAGCGCTATGTGCAATCGAGCGACTTCATCCAGCAATACATCTTCCCCGGCGGCTGTCTGCCCAGCCCGCAGGCCTTGCGCCAGCAGGCCAACGCGCAAGGGCTGGAGGTGGTGGACGAAATGGCCTTTGGCATCGACTACGCCGAAACCTGCCGCCTGTGGCGCCAGCGCTTTTTAGCCCAGCGCGATGCGGTGATGGCGCTCGGCTTTGACGACCGCTTCATGCGCACCTGGGAGTTTTATCTGGCGTATTGCGAAGCGGGCTTTCGCACAGGAGACGTGGATGTGGTGCAGTACACCCTGGCCAAAGCCTGAAGGCCCGTCCCGCAACCGCCGCCAGATGCTGCGGGCTGCAGGCATGGGTGCGTGTGCGGCTGTGGCGGCCAAGGCAGCGGCTTGGGCCGTGCCCGCCTGGGCCAACCCAGCCGCTCCCGCACCGGCAGGCAAACAGCCCCTCACCCACCTGGGCCCCACCCTGTGGCCGCGCGGCGAGGGCGGTTTGCGGTTTTTGGGTCTGCCCATTTACACCGCCCGCCTGTGGGTGGCCGAAGGGTTCGAGCCAACCGACTACGCCCAGCACCCGCTGGCCTTGGAATTGACCTATTCCCGCGCTTTCAGTGCCCGCCAGATTGCCGAACGATCGTTTCAGGAAATGGAGCGACAAACTACCGTAAAACAAGCGGATAAGGCCAATTTCATTGAAAAAATGATCGCCATCTTCCCGGATGTGAAGCCAGGCCACCGGCTGCTGGGCCTGCACAGTCCAACGCAGGGTGCCCGGTTTTGGTCGGGCTCTCAGCCGGGAGCCGCTGCGCTGGGCGCGGTGGACGACCCAACGTTCTCCAAGCTATTTTTTGGCATCTGGCTGTCCAGCGCCACCTCCGAGCCCAACCTGCGCCAGGCCCTGCTGGCGGCGGGTTGAAGCACGCCACCATGGCACCCAGCTCCACACCAGTCTTGGCGAATGCCCAGCCACCCGCATGGGCGCACTTGGCCTATGGGCTGTTGGGATTTCCGCTGGCGTTTGTGGCCTTGCCGCTGTATGTGCACCTGCCGCCCCATTTGGCGGGCACCCTGGGCTGGTCGCTCGCGGCCACCGGCGGGGTGTTGCTGGCGGTGCGGGTGTTCGATGCGCTCATCGACCCCGCCCTGGGCCGCTGGAGCGACCGGTTGCTCGCGCGCTCGCCCCGGCACCTGCTGGTGGCCGCAGGCGTGGCGGCTGTGGCAGTGGTGCTGGGGCTGGCGGCGCTGTTCACACCCGGCTGGAGCGCACCCGCAGCGGTGGTGGTGCTGGCCTTGCTGCTGGCCGGTTGTGCCAACAGCCTGCTGACCATTGCTCACCAAGCCTGGGGTGCCGCACTGGCAAAAACCGACGCCCAGCGCAGCCACCTGTTTGCCTGGCGCGAAGGCGCTGGCTTGGCCGGGGTGCTGGTGGCCTCGGCATTGCCCGCGTGGCTGGGTTGGGACTGGACGTTGGCGGTATTGGCTTTCGCCATGGCGACGGGCTGGCTGGCTTGGTGTCGCGCCCAGCGGCCCATGGCAGTGGCAGCCGCACAGGCGGTGGACAGCGCCCACTCGCCCTGGCGCAACGCCAGCTTTCGCCGCCTGATGGGGGTGTTTGTGCTCAACGGCGTGGCAGGCGCCATACCCGCCACGCTGGTGGTGCTGTACATGACCGACCGGCTGGGTGCCAACCCCAACTGGCAAGCGGGGCTGCTGGCCACCTACTTCGCCAGTGCCGCGCTGGGCTTGCCCGTGTGGCTGCGGGCCGTTAGGGCCTGGGGGTTGGCACCCGCCTGGCTGGTGGGCATGGTGCTGGCCGTGCTGGCCTTTGCAACAGCCGCGTGGTTGGGCCATGGCGAGGTGTGGGGCTTTGCAGTGGTGTGCGCCCTGTCGGGCCTGACGCTGGGGGCCGACCTGGCCCTGCCCAGCGCCCTGCTGGCGCAGGTGCTGGACCGTTCCCCCTCCGCCCAAGCCCACCGCGGCCTGTACTTTGGCTGGTGGGCGCTGGCCGCCAAGCTCAACCTGGCACTTGCCGCAGGCCTGGCGCTGCCCCTGCTGCAACTCTGGGGCTACCAACCCGGCACCGCGCAACCCAACGGGCTAGCCGCACTGGCCTGGGCCTACAGCGGCTGGCCCTGTGTGCTCAAACTGGCAGCGGCCACCTGGCTGTATGCCGGGTTCATTCGCCACGCACCACACCACACCCCTTTGCCCACTCCGTCGCAGGCCAACCCATGACGCACGCACCTTCTACACCCCGTCCGGCACACTCGCCACGCCCGCGTCGCTGGCTGCTGGCGGCCACCGCAGCGGCCGCTTCGCTGGCCATGCTGACGGGTTGCGCTGGCCAAAACCTGAGCGGCTACGCCCAGGCCAAGCCCGCGCTGGATCTGGCCCAGTATTTCAATGGAAAGGTCGAGGCGCACGGCATGTTCCAGGACCGCAGCGGCCAGGTCATCAAGCGGTTTGTGGTGCAAATCGACGGCAGCTGGCAAGGCCCACAGGGCGTATTGGACGAACGCTTTGTGTACGACGACGGCAGCACGCAGCGCCGCGTGTGGCGCCTGACGCGCCACGCCGATGGCCGCTACACCGGCACCGCCGACGACGTGGTGGGCGAAGCCAAAGGCCAGGTGGCCGGCAACACCCTCAATTGGGCCTACACCCTGCAATTGCCGGTGGACGGCAAGGTCTACGAGGTGCAGTTTGACGACTGGATGTACCTGATTGACGAGCGCGTCATGCTCAACCGAGCGGTGATGAGCAAGTTCGGCATTCGCCTGGGTGAGGTGAGCTTGAGCTTCACCAAGCACTGAATGGGCCAAGGTCATCCACATGCCGCTGTTCACCCCCTTGAATCCACCGCTGGCCGACTGGGCAGGCCGCCGCGTGTGGCTGGTGGGCGCCTCCAGCGGCATTGGCCGTGCCACCGCTGCAGCCCTGCACGCGCAAGGGGCGCAGGTGTGGGTGTCGGCCCGCAACGCGCAGGCTTTGAATGGCTTTGTGCACCAGCACCCCGGCAGCCACGCCGTGCCGCTGGATGTGACCGATGCCCAGTCGGTGGCCGCAGCGGCGCAGCAGGTGCTGGCGCATGGGCCGTTGGATGTGGTGTGCGTGTGCGCCGGGCACTACCGCGCCATGCGCGCCCACACGCTGGACCTGGCCGATGCCCTGCGCCACCAGCAGGTAAACGTGACCGGCACCTGGCATGTTCTGGCCGCCGTGCTGCCCGCGCTGCTGGCACAGGGGCACGGCCACATCAGCCTGGTGGGCAGCGTGGCGGGTTTTCGGGGCCTGCCCCAAAGCCTGGCCTACGGCCCCACCAAAGCGGCGCTGCAACACCTGGCCGAGGTGCTGTATTTGGACTTGCACCCCCAAGGCCTGGGCGTCAGCATCGTGGCGCCCGGCTTTGTGGCCACCCCGCTCACCGCGCAAAACGACTTTGCCATGCCCGCCCTCCTGACGCCCGAAGCGGCAGCCACCGCACTGCTGCAAGGCTGGGCGCGGGGCGAATTCCTCATCCACTTTCCCAAGCGCTTCACCCGCGTGCTGCAAGTGCTGCGCCTGTTGCCCTACCGGTTGTACTTTGCACTGGTGCGGCGGCTCACCGGGCTTTGAAAGATGGCCATGACCCACGCTGCGCCCACCCCCACTCCGTCGCTCGATGCACTCGTCCATTGGTTTGAGCACCTCACCCCTCAAACCCTGGCCGAACTGGACCACCACTACGCCGCCGACGCCCGCTTCAAAGACCCGTTCAATGAGGTGCAAGGTCTGCCCGCCATCCGGCATGTGTTCGAGCACATGTTTGCCAGCCTGCACGAGCCGCGCTTTGTGGTCACCGGCCAGTTGCAACAGGGCAACCAGGCGTTTTTGACCTGGGACTTCGTGTTCCGCTTGCGCCGGTTCGACACCACCACCGTGCAAACCGTGCGCGGCGCCACCCACCTGTTGCTGGACGACGCAGGCCGCGTCACCCTGCACCGCGACTACTGGGATGCCGCTGAAGAACTGTATGAAAAGCTGCCTGTGGTGGGCGGGCTGATGCGCTGGCTCAAACGCCGCGCCAACACCTGACCCCGCCATGGAGCACGCGCCCGTGCAAGTCGTCTGGTTCAAACGCGACCTGCGGGTTCACGACCACACCCCCCTGGCACAGGCACTGCAACAAGCCGCCACCCACGGGCCGGTGCGGTGCCTGTATGTGCTGGAGCCCTCGCTGTGGGCGCAGCCGGACATGGCGGCGCAGCACCTGGGCTTCATCCGAGAAAGCCTGGCCGACCTGGGCCGTGCCCTGCGGCAACTGGGCGGCCACCTGCAGGTGCAGGTGGGCGAGGTGGTGGATGTGCTGGCCGCTCTGCACGCCCAAACCCCCATCGCCGCCCTGCACAGCCACGAAGAAACTGGCAACGCCCACACCTTTGCCCGCGACCTCGCCGTGGCCCGCTGGTGCCGCGAGCAGGGCGTGCCCTGGCACGAGCACCGGCAGTTTGGTGTGGTGCGCGCTTTGAAAGACCGCAACCGCTGGCAACGCACCTGGGAAGCCCACATGGCCGCGCCCCAGGCCATGCTCCCCGCGCCAGATGTCGGCCACTTTGCCGTCCCGCCTGAGCATGGAGCGGCCCCCCACCCGGTTTGGCCCACATCCGAGCAACTGGGCCTGGACCCGTACCAGCCCCTGCAGCGCCAACGAGGCGGGCGCATATGCGGCCTGGCGGTGCTGGACGACTTTTTGCAAGAGCGCTGCACCCGTTACCGGGGCGGTATTTCGTCCCCCCTGTCGGCCCCCGACGCCTGCTCGCGCCTCTCGGCCCACCTGGCCTGCGGCACCCTGAGCCTGCGCGAGGTGGTGCAGGCCACCCGCGCACGCATGGTCCATCTGGCCCAAAGCTCCGCCCCCGATGCCCAGCGCCAGCGTGCGGGTCTGAGCGCCTTCGTCAGCCGCCTGTACTGGCACTGCCACTTCATTCAAAAGCTGGAAAGCCAACCCGACATCGAATGGCGCAACCTGCACCGGGGCTACGACGGCCTGCGCGAGCCCGACTGGAACCCCGCCCACTTTGAAGCCCTCACCCAAGGCCGCACCGGCTGGCCGCTGGTGGACGCCTGCGTGGCCATGCTGCACCACACCGGCTGGCTCAACTTCCGCATGCGGGCCATGCTGGTGTCGGTGGCCAGCTATCCGCTGTGGCTGCACTGGCAGCCGGTGGGGTTGTGGCTGGCACGGGAGTTTCTGGACTACGAACCCGGCATCCACTGGAGCCAGATGCAAATGCAGGCCGGCACCACCGGCATCAACACCACACGGGTTTACAACCCCGTCAAACAGGCGCAAGACCACGACCCCCACGGCCACTTTGTGCGCCGCTGGCTACCCGCCCTGCGCCGCGTGCCCGACGCCTGGCTGTTCGAGCCCTGGCGCATGCCGCCCTCGGTACAGGCCGCCTGCGGTGTGACGGTGTGTGCCGACGCACCCGCCCGTGCCACCGACGCATGGCCCCTTCCCCCGGTGGATTTGGGCCAGGCCACCCGCACTGCCAAGACCCGGCTGCACGCGCTGCGTGCCCAGCCCGAGGTGAAAGCAGCCAAAGCCGCCATCGTGCAGCGGCACGGCTCGCGCAAAGGCATGCCCGGCGCCACCGCGCGCGACGCCAACGGGCACGAAGCCCCCACCGGCGGCCGCAGCGGCACAGCCACTGGCAAACGCCGCACCCAGCCTGCACCGACCCTGTCGCCGCCGCCTCAGCTCAGCCTGGATTTCTGACGCCTACCCCTCACCACCATGCACCACAAAGCCACTCTGCCCACCAAAACCTGCCCCATCTGCCAGCGCCCGTTTGCCTGGCGCAAAAAGTGGGCGCGCGACTGGGCGCAGGTGGTGTACTGCTCGGAACGCTGCCGCCACACGCCCAAACCCAGCGGCACACCGGCCACCCCCGGCCTTGCAGGCCTAACGGCTCCAGCACGCCGCCGCACATGAGCGCATCGCCCCTGGTGCACTGGTTTCGCCGCGACCAGCGCCTGCACGACCCCGTCGCCTTGCGGTGTGCGCTGCAAGCAGCCACCGAGCGAAACGCTCCGCTGCTGCCTGTGGTGGTGGAAGACCCCACGCAAACCGATGCCCTCACCCCCTGGGGGTTTGCCCGCCGTGGCCCGCACCGCACCCAGTGGGAGGCCGAGGCCACGCAGGGGCTTGAGGCAGCCCTCGCCCAACTGGGCATGACACTCACCCGACTCCACGGCCCCTGCGCCACCGTGCTGGCCGACTGGTGCCGTGCCCAAGGCGTCACAGAGGTGTGGTGCGAGGACATTCCCTGCCCCGAAGAGCAGGCGCAAGTGGCCGATCTGCAGGCTGCAGGCGTCAAGCTCCACGCCATCTGGACCAGCACCTTGGTGTCGCCCGCGTCATTGCCGTTTGCACCCGCGCAAGTGCCCGATGTGTTCACGGCGTTCCGCCAGAGGCTGGAAGCCGCAGGCGTGCGCGAAGCAGCGCCCCTGCCCACCGTGACCCAATGGCCTTGCTCTCGGGCCAACCGCCCTGACCCACCCACCCCTGGCAGCGAAGCCGCCGCGCTGGCCCACCTGGCCGCCTACTGCGCCGGTGGCCACCCGCACCACTACAAAGCCACCCGCAACGCGCCCGACACCACGCTGGGCACCCATGCCAGCAGCCGCTGGTCGCCGTGGCTGGCCACCGGAGCCCTGTCGGCCCGCACGGCCATGACCGCCATCCGCCAATTCGAGGCCCACCACGGCGTACACCCGGCCAGCCGGGACGGCACCTACTGGCTGTGGTTCGAGCTGCTGTGGCGCGACCACTTCCGCTGGCTGCACGTCAAACACGGGCGGGCGCTGTACCGGGCGCGGGGCCTGTCAGGCACGCCTTTGTCATTGCCCCCAGAGCCACTGCACACCGAGCGCCTGGCCCAGTGGCGCGAAGGCCGCACCGGCCAACCGCTGGTGGATGCCGGCATGCGCGAACTGGCCGCCACCGGCTGGCTGAGCAACCGGCTGCGCCAGATCGTGGCCAGCTTCTGGGTGAACGAACTGCAAGGCGACTGGCGGGCCGGTGCGGCGTGGTTCGAGCATGCGCTGATTGACCACGACCCCTGCAGCAACCAGGGCAACTGGCTGTACATCGCCGGGCGCGGCACCGACCCGCGCGGGGGCCGCCGCTTCAACCCCGACAAACAAGCCGCCGAACACGACTCACATGGCTACTACCGCCAGCAGTGGCTTGGTTGATCACTTTTTTCATAGCATATTAGTCATACAAAACCTAAGGTAAATCCTGTTTTTTCATGCATTATTCCTCCACTCCGCTGTTGCGCCTGGTTCTGGGCGACCAGCTCAACCCCCTGCACCCCTGGTTTGCCACGCCGCAGCCCAGCGTGGTGGTGCTGCTGATGGAGCTGCGCCAGGAAACCGACTATGTGCGCCACCATGCGCAAAAGGTCATTGCCATCTTCGCAGCCATGCGGGCGTTTGCGGCGCAGCTCAAGACCCAGGGCCACCGAGTGCGCTACGTGGCCATTGACGACCCCAGCAACCGCCAGAGCCTGACCGCCAACCTGGACGCGCTGGCCACCCACTACCGCGCCAGCGGCGTGCAATGGCAGCAGCCCGACGAATGGCGGCTGGACGCCCAACTGGCCGAATGGGCCACCCACCAGCCATTTGCCTGCGAGGCGGTGGACAGCGCCCACTTTTTCACCCAGCGCGTTGACGCCGCCCAGGTGTTTGCCGGGCGCAAGCAGTGGCTGATGGAACACCTCTACCGCCGCCTGCGCCGCCAGCACGGCGTGCTGATGGGCGCGGATGGCCAGCCCGCCGGCGGCCAATGGAACTTCGACCACGACAACCGCAAGCCCTGGCGCGGCACCCCGCCCGAGCCTGCCGACCCGCGCCCGCACCACAACCACAGCGCGCTGTGGGCCACCATCCAAGCCGCAGGTGTGCACACCTTTGGCGAGCCGCAGGCGGCCGACTTCCGCTGGCCCATCAACCGGACCGAATCGCTGGCGGTGTTGGACGCCTTCATCAGCCACACACTGCCGCACTTTGGCGATTTTCAGGATGCTTTTGCCATCCACCGCACCAATTTATTCCATTCATTGCTATCGTTTTCACTCAACACCAAGATGCTGTCCCCGCACGAAGTGGTACAACGGGCCGAGGCAGCGTGGCAAAGCGGCCAAGCCCCGCTGGCGGCAGTGGAGGGCTTCATCCGGCAAATTCTGGGTTGGCGCGAGTACGTGCGCGGCGTGTACTGGGCGCACATGCCCGGCTACACCGCGCACAACGCGCTGGGCCACACCCGGCCCCTGCCCAGCTGGTTCTGGACCGGGCAAACCCACATGGCCTGCGTGGCGTCGGCACTGCGCCATTCGCTGAGCAATGCCTACGCCCACCACATCGAGCGGCTGATGGTGATTGGCAACTTTGCCCTGTTGGCCGGGCTGGACCCGGCCGAGGTGCACCAGTGGTACCTAGGTGTGTACATCGACGCCTTTGAATGGGTGGAAGCGCCCAACACCCTGGGCATGAGCCAGTTTGCCGACGGTGGCCTGCTGGCCACCAAACCCTACGTGAGCAGCGCCGCCTACCTGAACAAAATGGGCGACGCCTGCAAAGGCTGCGCCTACGACCCCAAGGCCCGCCTGGATGCGCCAGACGGCACTGCAAACCACACCACCCACAGCAAACCCGCCTGCCCCTTCAACGCGCTGTACTGGGCGTTTTTCATGCGGCACGAGGCGAAGTTCAGCAAAAACCCACGGCTGGGCATGGTGTTCAACCAGTTGGGCAAGATGGACGATGCGCAGCGCGGTTCCATTCAACAGCAGGCGCTGCGCACGCTGGAGCGGATGGAGGCGCTCTGATTGATCCCGAATTGTCGGCGCATGGATCAGAAGGCTGTTGATGCCCGAGACTTCTTTGTGGCGCGAACTGGTAGCCAGGTACTGGCTCGCAACTGGGGCAAGATGACCCGTTGTTGACTTCTCAGATTTCATTTACATTCAATATTCGCGATTCACGAATATTGAACTTCTGTGCAACTCAAACCCCAAGACTTTCTGGTGGCCCTCAAGCTGGTGGCTTGGGGTGAGCAACGCTGGACATATGCGCGGCTGGCGCAAGAGCTGGGCATCAGCGTGTCGGAGGCGCACGCCTGCATCAAGCGTGGTTTGCAGGCCGGGTTGCTGTTACCCAACCGCGAATCGCTGCCACAACCCAGCGACGCCAACGGCCGTGTTGCGCTTGGCGTGCAAGAGCCCGTCGGCATTTACAGGGTCACCCGCAAACGGGTCCGCCGCTCGGGTTTGCCGGGCAGCGACGCGCCTGCCGACAATGCGGTGCGCCCGCATGCCCACAACCTGGCGGAGTTTGCGTTGCACGGGGCCAAATATGCATTTCCGGCGGTGAAGCTACCGCTGGTGGTGGGTGTGCCCACCAGCCACAGCGCCCCCGCATTTACCGGTGTGTTTGCGCCGGGCAGCACAGACTTTGTTTGGCCGCACCCCAATGGCTCGGTGCGCGGTGTGGGGGTAGAGCCCTTGCATCCATCGGTGCCCTTTGCAGCCACGCAGGATGCCAGGCTGTACGACATGCTGGCCCTGTTTGATGCACTGCGGGTGGGCCGGGCACGAGAACGCGGCATGGCGCTGGAGCGGCTGCAGGTGTTGATTGACCCAAACGCACCCCAGCCCGTGAAAGGACCCATGCATGGCTAACCCAAACTTGGACCTGTTGGTTGCCATGGCGCGGGCCATGGGGCCGCTGTGCGAACAGGTGGTATTCGTCGGTGGCTGTGCCACCGGCTTGCTGGTAGACAACGCAACCCTGCTGGACGTGCGCCCCACGGAAGATGTCGACGCGATTGTGGAAGTGGCCTCACTGGTCGCCTATCACCGCTTGGCCAAGCAACTGACGGCGCGTGGTTTCAAGCAAACCATGGCAGACAACACGCCGCCGTTTCGTTGGTTTTGGAACCGCATGCAGTTGGACTTGGTGCCTGTGGACGAAAAGGTGCTGGGCTTTGCCAACCCGTGGTACCGCCAAGGCTTTGACGCAGCCTTGACGGCAGAGCTGGCCGATGGGCTGCTGTTGCGCCATTTGTCTGCCCCGCACTTTTTGGCAACCAAGTTCGAAGCCTTCAAAGACCGTGGCCACCATGATGTGTACCTGAGCCATGACCTTGAAGACATCATGACGGTAGTGGAAGGGCGCAGCACGGTGGTCCAAGAGTTGGCCACCGCACAGCCTGCTGTCCGTCAGCACGTGAGCCAAGCGGTTGCCGCACTGCTGGACCTGCCTGCCTTCCACAATGCACTGCCAGGTTTGTTGAGCAACCCCGAGCAAGAACAAACCATCCGAGCACGGTTGATGCAAATCGCGCGACTGAAAAACCCATGAACACCGCTCCCCACACCCCCGCCCGAAAACCCAGAAGCAACAACACCGTGCGTCGCGCCAGCCTGGCCACCCTTGCCGCCACACTGGCTCTGACCCTGCTCACCACCGGCTGCACCGCCACCAACCCGTACTTCGACCCTACCAAACCCCACCACCGGCCCGATGGGTTCGCGAACCGCTTTGCGCCCGAAGGCCCACCAGGCCAAGGTGACTTCTGGCGCTGGCAGTGGGAACGGCTGTGGGCCACCGAAGCGCCCAACGCGCCCGACCAAATCGGCATTGCCACTCCCGACACCGCCTACCTGCGCACCAACCGCCAAGACGTGACCGCCACCTGGCTGGGCCACTCCACGGTGCTGTGGCAAATACACGGATTCAACATCCTCACCGACCCGCACTTTGGCCAGCGTGCCTCGCCGGTCGGCTTTGCCGGCCCCAAGCGCCATGTGCCTCTGCCCATGACGCTGGGCGAACTGCCCCGCATCGACCTGGTGCTGATCAGCCACAACCACTACGACCACCTGGACCGCGACACCGTGCTCGCGCTCAATGCCCAGCCTAGTGGCCCACCGCTGTTTGTGGTGCCGCTGGGTGTGGACCTGTGGATGCAGCAGGAGGGCATCACCCGCGTGCAGCGCATGGACTGGGGCGACCGGCACACCATGGCACCTGCATCGGGCCATGACAACCACACGGGCAAGGGAGAAGCGTTGACGGTGGAGTTCGTGCCGGTGCAGCACTGGTCCAGCCGCACCCCGTGGGACCGCAACGCCACGCTGTGGGGTGGCTATGTGGTGAGCGCCCCCGTCAACGGCCAGCCCTATCGGCTGTTTTTTGCGGGTGATACCGGCTACTCGGCCGATTTCAAGGACCTGGGCCAGCGGTTTGGCGGGTTCGACTTCTCGGCCATTCCGGTGGGCTGCTACGAGCCGCGCTGGTTCATGGACAAGCAACACGTGAACGAAGACGATGCGGTGCGCATCCACCAGGACGTGAAAAGCAAGCTCTCCATGGGCATCCACTGGGGCACCTTCCGGCTGTGCGACGAGCCCATCCAGGCACCGCTTCAAGGCCTGCCCAAAGCCAGAGCCCAGCACGGTGTCGCCGACGATGCCTTTGTGCTGTTTCAACTCGGCGAAACCCGGGTGCTGAAGAAGGTCAGACCATGAGCTGGTCATGCACACAAATACGCCTTGGCAGGCTGTGCATGGCACTGCTTTGGATGACGCTGGCCAGCGCAGCCCTTTTGGGCAACATACAAGCCCAAACCACCCCCGCTGAACAAGCCCGCATCGAACAACTGCTGACCACCCTGGCGCAGGACCCACACCACCAGTTCGAACGCAGCGGCACCCGTTACACCGGCACCGAAGCCGCCCGCTTCCTGCGCGCCAAATGGCAGGCCAAAGGCAGCCACATCCGCACGGCCGAGGAGTTTGTGGAGCAGATTGGCAGCCGCTCCACCACCACCGGCAAACCCTACCGCGTGTGCACGGGCCCCGAGGCGTGCATACCCGCCCGCGAACACCTGACCAGCGTGCTCAAAGGCCTGTAACGATCAATACGCCTTGTAGGGCAAAAACTTGCCCGAGAGCACCACATTGACCCGATCGCCCTTGGGATCGGGCTCGCGCTTGATGTCCATGGAAAAGTCGATGGCGCTCATGATGCCGTCGCCAAACTCCTCGTGAATCAACTCCTTGATGGTGGAGCCGTACACGTTGACGGTTTCATACCAGCGGTAAATCAGCGGGTCGGTCGGCACCGCCGTGGGCAACGACCCCTTGTAGGGCACCACTTGCAGCCATTTTTGCTCTTCCGCCGTGAGGCCGAAGATCTTGCCCAGCACCTTGGCTTGGGCAGCGGTGGCGGTCATCTGGCCCAGACACAGTGCGGTGGTCCACTCCTTGGATTGGCCCACCTTTTGGGCCACATCGCACCATTTGATGCCTTTGGCCACCTTGGTGGCGATGATTTTTTCGGTCACGTCCAGTCGGGTCATGCTGCAGCTCCTGCGAGTCAAAAACCGACCGGCCCTGTTCGCCGGTCGGGCTCACAAAAACTTAGCAAGCGGTATGCCACCCGATACCGCCAAGCAGCCCCATCAAGACTTGATGTAGTTTTCCAGCTGGTTGATGGTCTGTTCGCTGTCTTCGATGATGTCGTCCATCAGGTCGCGAATGGACACCATGCCCAGCACCTTGGTGCCATCCATCACCGGCAAGTGGCGGATTTTTCGTTCACGCATGAGGGTCATGCAGGTACGGGTGTCGGTCTGTGGTGTCACTGTTGCCACATTAGCCGTCATGATGCTGGCCACCGTCTCCGCCTTGGAATTCTTGCCTTGCAGTGCAATTTTGCGGGTGTAGTCACGTTCGGACACGATACCGACCAGCTGGTCGCCAGTCATCACCATCAGCGCGCCCACTTCATGCTCAGCCAAAATTTCGAGGGCGTGGTACACCGAATCGTTGGGTTGAACAGACCAAGTGGGCCCCTGGCGCTTGTTAAGAACGGACGAAATGGGTTTCATACGGTACTTCGCTTTCTGGCCAAACGGGGGTTGCAACAGACACAACCTGGGGTTGCGCCGCCAGCGTAACACGGCAAAAGGGTCGGCAGCCCTTGGAACCCTGGCAAGCAGTGATCTAAATCCGGGCGATTTTCAAATCTGGGTTGCTGGTGGCGGCCAGGTTCGCCACATCCAGCTTATCGAGCAATGGGTAGAGCTCGTTGTTCTCAGCAATGAAGCGGCGCTCCAGCCATTTCAGAATGTCGTCGGCCTCTTTCAGAAACTGCGTGCCATTGGCCCGAATGTCGTTCGCACTGGGCCAGTTTTTGTTGAACTGCGCCAGCCTGGGAAACATCTGCTTCATTTCCAACCCGAACCGCTCGGCCACCTGGCGCACCGCAATGTCCTCCACCTCGGCCAACGTGGGGTAGACGTCTTTGCCTTCTTGCTGCAAATGCTTGCCCAACTCGCCAAACAACTGTGTGAGGCCCTGGCGCACTTCAATGGCGTTGCTGGCCAAAATGAGAGGGCTCAGGTTTTTGCGAATGCCATCAATGCACTTGCGAATGGATTCGTGTTGCTGACGCAGCGGGGCAGATTTCAGAGCAGCCATGGAGCAATGGGCAAAGAATGGAATGCGGAATGTGACAGAGAACCGGGAGGCATTGTGCGTGTGCCGCGCCCGCAAAGCAATGCCCGACAATCACATCCCATGAAACACCTTTCCCCCAGCGACGCATGGGCCTTTGTGCAGGCACACCCCAACGCCCTGTTCGTCGATGTGCGCATGGAAATCGAATCCATGTACGTGGGGCGCCCACCGGGCGTGCAAAGCATTCCCTGGTACGAATACCCAGACCTTACCCCCAACCCGGCCCACTTTGTCGCCGCCGTGCAACGCGAAGCCAGTGACCCAAGCACCCCGGTGGTGCTGATCTGCCGCAGCGGCAAACGCACCCTGGATGCCGGCAAGGCCTTGGAGGATGCCGGGTTCACCGATGTGGTGAACGTGCTGCACGGCTTCGAAGGCGAGCTGGACGATGCCTTTCACCGGTCCACCATCAGTGGCTGGCGCTTCGAAGGTTTGCCCTGGGAACAAATGTGACGCCCAACGTAGCCGCACTGGAGGTGCTGCAAAGCGTGTTTGGCTACGGCGCGTTCCGCGGGCCGCAGTCCGACATCGTGGCCCACGTGCTGCAAGGTGGCGACGCACTGGTGCTCATGCCCACCGGCGGCGGCAAAAGCCTGTGCTACCAGGTGCCCGCCATCGTGCAGCACCGCCAGGGACTGGGCGTGACGGTGGTGGTGTCGCCCCTCATTGCCCTCATGCACGACCAGGTGGGCGCGCTGCACGAAGCCGGGGTGGAAGCCGCCTTCCTCAACTCCAGCCTCAACAGCGAAGAGGCCAGCCAGGTTGAAAAGCGCCTGTTGCGCGGCGAGCTGGTGCTGCTGTACGCCGCCCCCGAGCGCATGGCCACGCCCCGCTTCCTGGCTCTGCTCGATTCCCTGCACGAGCGCGGGCTGCTCAGCCTGTTTGCCATCGACGAAGCCCATTGCGTGAGCCAGTGGGGCCACGACTTCCGGCCCGAATACCGCAACCTGGACGTGCTGCACACCCGCTACCCCGGCGTGCCCCGCATGGCCCTGACCGCCACCGCCGATGCACTCACCCGTGCCGACATGGTCGAGCACCTGCAACTGCATGATGCCGGCCAGTTTGTCAGCAGCTTCGACCGGCCCAACATCCGCTACCGCCTAGTCGAAAAGACGGAGCCTTTGCGCCAGCTGGTGCAGTTCATCCGCCATGAGCACGAGGGCGATGCGGGCATCGTCTACTGCCAGAGCCGCCGCCGGGTGGAAGAGGTGGCCGAGGCCCTGCAACGCGAAGGCGTGGCCGCTTTGCCCTACCACGCCGGGCTGGACACCCACACGCGCCAAAAGCACCAAGACCGCTTTTTGCGCGACGAAGGCCTGGTGATGGTGGCCACCATCGCGTTTGGCATGGGCATCGACAAGCCCGACGTGCGCTTTGTGGCCCACCTGGACATGCCCAAAAACATCGAAGGCTACTACCAGGAAACCGGCCGTGCCGGGCGCGACGGCGAACCCGCCAACGCCTGGATGGCCTATGGCCTGCAAGACGTGGTGAACCAGCGCCGCATGATCGACGAAAGCGATGCGGGCGACGACTTCAAGCGCGTGCTGCGCGGCAAGCTCGACGCGCTGCTGGCCCTGGCCGAAGCCACCGATTGCCGCCGGATGCGGTTACTGCAGTACTTTGGCGAAGCGTCCAAGCCCTGCATGAATTGCGACAACTGCCTGCAGCCACCCAGCACCATCGACGCCACCGAGGCCGCCCGCAAGCTGCTGAGCTGCATCTACCGCGTACAGCAAGCCAGCGGGCTGGCCTTTGGTGCTGGGCACCTGATGGACATCCTGCGTGGCAAAGCCACCGACAAGGTCAAGCAGCATGGGCACGACAACCTGAGCACCTTCGGCATTGGCGCGGACTGGTCGGAAACCCAATGGCGCAGCCTGTTGCGCCAACTCATTGCGCGCGAAGTGGTGGCGGTCGCCACCGACGGATTCAACACCCTTTCCCTGACCGATGCCGCGCGACCTGTACTGCGAGGCGATAGCCAGGTCATTCTGCGCAGCCCGCGCCCGGATGTCCCTCGCTCCAGCCGTGGGTCCAAGGCCAGCAGCCAGGCAGACCGACCACAACCCCAGCTCACCCCCCAGCAGCAAGGCGCACTGGAAGCCCTGCGCCAATGGCGGCGCAACACCGCCAAGGCCCGCAACCAACCCGCGTTCGTGATCTTTCCCGACAGCACCTTGCTGGCACTGGCCCAGCGCCTGCCCATGTGCCTGGACGACCTCAGCGGCATTCCCGGCATGGGCGCGCACAAACGCGAAGCCTATGGCCCCGATGTGCTGGCCACGCTAGGCCCCCTGCTGGAAGCAACGGCATAACCCGCCAGCCCGTTCTGGCGAAGGTGCTCACCTGGCGCGGGCATTGAAATCGGTCAGATTCGGCCTGCCCGGGCCAACACCCGCTGCAATTCTTTGACCAGCCATTTGCGCTCAATGGGCTTGGTCACATAGCCGTCCATGCCACCGGCCTCACAGCGCTGACGGTACCCTTCCATGGCATGAGCCGTCATGGCCACAATCGGCACCGGTGTCAGCCCCTTTTGCAGCTCGTGGGCCCGGACCCGGCGAGTGGCCTCAAAACCATCCAGCTCCGGCATTTGAATGTCCATGAACACCAGGTCGTAACGGTTGTTTGCACAGGCTTCGACCGCCTGCAACCCGTTCGAGACCAACGTCACCACCATGCCAAAGTGCTCCAACACCTTGCGAGCCACCACCTGATTGACCGGGTGGTCCTCCGCCACCAACACCTGCAGCCCACGAGGCAACGTCACTTCCATGGTCGGTATGACCACGGTATCGGGCGAATCGGTCACCGGCAAAGGGAGCACAAACCAGAAGGTCGTCCCTCGACCAGCCACGCTGCTGACGTTCAGTTCACCCCCCATCAGTCTCACCAACCGCTGGGTGATGGTCAACCCGAGCCCTGTGCCACCAAACCGACGGGAAATGGAGGTGTCAGCCTGGGCAAAGGCCTCGAACACCCGGGTCTGCTGCTCCAGCGTCATGCCAATGCCGGTATCGGTCACAGCAAATTTCAACCATTGCACGTCGGTGGTGCCGCTGGGTGATTCCACATGGGCAGGAGGCGTCACAGGCTCCACCGTCAGGGTCACGGTACCCGCCTCGGTGAATTTGATGGCGTTGCCCACCAGGTTCACCAGTACTTGGCGCAACCGGGCCGAATCGCCCAATCGCCACACCGGCAGGCGTTGGGACAGGTTGGCATTCAGCGTCAGACCGGCCCTCGACGCCCTGTGGCGCAATGGGGCCATGGCATGGCGGACAGCCTGCCCCAAGTCAAAAGGAATGTGCTCGATGTCCAGACGATTGGCCTCGATCTTTGAAAAATCCAGCACATCGTTGATGACCGTCAGCAGTGCCTGGGCCGACGACTGCACCATTTCCAGGTACCCACGTTGCTCGGTATTCAGCTCGGTGGACAGACACAGCTCCGTCAAACCCAGCACACCGTTCATGGGGGTGCGGATTTCATGGCTCATGTTGGCCAAAAAATCTCCTTTGGCTTGGCTGGCAGCCTCTGCCGCCGTCTGGGCCTGTGCCATGGCCTGTTCCAACGCTTTTCTGGCCGAAATATCCAGGCTCACACCAGTGGCGCGGCGCGGCTCGCCGTCTGGCGACATTTCCACAATCCGGCCTTTGAATTCCACCCATTTGTAGCTGCCGTCGTGGCAACGCAAACGCACATCGTCTCGATACACGTCGGGCTGGACCTGTGAAAAATAGGCACCCATGGTCTCGCCAAACCGAATGCCGTCTTCCGGGTGCAACAAACCCACCAGGGTTTGGGCATGGGGCACCAGATCCTGCGCGTCGTAACCCAGCATGCCAGCCCACTCGGGGCTGAAATACACCGCATCGGTTTCCAGATTCCAATCCCACAAACCCACACCGGAACTTTGCACCGCCAGGGCCAGCCGCTGTTCGCTCAAGCGCAGGGCGTCACGGGCCGTGGCCATGTCATGGACCAACCTGCCCACTTGCTGGGACACGGTTTCGAGATCGGACGAAGACTGTCCTGCCGGCACATCGCCCGGGACAGCCAGGGCACCTTCCCGACCCAACGTCTCCCGCAACGTGCCCAGGGAACGCTCCATTTGCAGGCGCTCGGCCCAAAGACGCTGGTTGGCGTCGGTCAGCTCCTGGCTGCTCAAATCCAGGCTGCGCTGCGCCAGCGATACATCGCGCTCGTGCTGGAGATACGTGTCGTTGACCTGCGCCAGCAAACGCGGCAAACCCGCCAGCACCGCCCGGACCCTCTCTGTCACCGGTCCGCCCTGGGCCGCCTGCAGCACCTCTTGCTCCCACTGCTCAGCGGCGTTCACCCCGCAAGTGCGGGTGAGCTGGCGCAGCAGGGAGCGGGTCAGTTCCACAGCGGTCACTCACTTCTGGTTTTTCAACCCCGTGCTTCGCGCAGCAAGGTGATGGTCATGGTCTGGTTGTGCAAATGGCAGGCCGTACCGGGGAGGTTGGGGCAAATTTCACCATTGGAATAAAAACCCGCGACCGTGACGGCTTTGCCCAGCACACCGGCCACGGCCTCCACCTCTTCGTCCACCCGGGAACCCATCACCAACTTTCGACCGACGCAACTGACCAGCAGCGCCAGCGCCTGGTCATCGGCTTCGGCTTCAAGGTGGTCGGCCGACTGCGCAGCCTGTTCTGCGGCGTCCACCAGCGCATCCACCGATGCGTGCATGAGCTGCAGATGCCCGCCATGAGGGACATCCCCCGCCAGAATGAGGCTTCCTTCGGCTTCGTCAATGCCCAGCAAGGTACGCACCACGCCCTTCTCGGCAGTGGGCGCACCAGGGTTCACCACCGACCAAGGGAACAGCAAGCCCGAAGCCGGCAGTTGTGCCGCATAGTCACCCAAGTAACGCTTGTAAATGTCCAAGGCACGTTCGCCATCCAGACTGACCAGCACGTTGTCCCGGCTGGCCGTGACGCGGCGGATGGGGCCAAACGGCTGCCAGCCACCCAGCGAGCCATGGGTGATTTGCCAGGAAGGCCCGTCAAAACCAATGGCCACCAATCCGTCACCGGTGACGCCTTGCGGATCCAGCACTTGTGCGCCGGTAAAACGGCCACCATCGCCAGCCAGCCCCCCCGTGATGGCCACTTGCGCCCCCAGCTTCTCGGCCATGCCGGCCACCAGGGCACTGCCATTGATGTTCGCACCCTGCCCCAATATCAGCACATGCCTCAGGGCAGGGCTCGCCAGTTGTACACCCAATCGTTGACCCGCCGCCTGCGAATCGGCCATGCCTTGTAAAGGCTCGCTCACCACCCGGAATTCGGGGCGATTGAAGCGCAGCGCCGTGAGCACCACCGAATGATCGGACACCCCCTGAGCTGAAATTTCTCCCGCCGTGGAGCACCCCACCCACTGTGCACCGGGGACCGCCTGCGTCAACAGGGTGACATCCAATGCCTGCATGGCCTCCAAGCTGGCAAACACCAGGACCAGATGCGGCCCAAGCGCGCTGATGGCCGTCAGATCAGACCCCGTGACGGTTTCAGAAGAAATGACTTGCTGGTGAATCTGCATGATGTCTCCTCGGAGATGGTGAGCACGGCTTGAACCAGGTTTGACCATCAGCATATCCGCTGTGGCTGACGGGAAGCCAAGATTTGCATCACAGACCTGTTTGGACTCAATTCCACAGCGACAGATCAGATTCACTGGCATTGGCCTAAAATCTGCGCCCATTCGAGCCAATGTGCTCGCACTTCCGCCACAACCATCCACTTCGGAGAACGACATGGGTCACGCCACTCCTCACCAGCCCGACAATCATCAGCCCCAAGATGTGGTGGAAGCCATCGTTCCCCACATGCCCGTGGTTCTGCCTGTTGCTGGCGCTGTGCTGATTTTTTTGCTGGCATTCATCGCCGTGTTCATGGCCTGATCCACTCTCGCTCACGCTACAAAAGCCGGGTCATGCCCGGCTTTTGTGTTTCTAGAGAGTCCCTGTTTCAACCTCACAGACCAAAGTGCCTGCTCAGGCCACTTCCAGCGCAATCCTCGGCCTGGCCAGCAGCACGCCATGTAACCGATTGGTAACCGGTTGAGTCTTTTCATACAATTGGTGAGATTTTTTCATCCTCTCGCCGCCGTCTCCCATCGCTAGCAGGTGTCTGTTCGTCGGCATTTTTTTGGATTTTTCCGATGAACGCACCGCAGATGCAGGGCTTGGCCCTCAATACTCCGTCTTACGTCAAAAACCCCAAACTGGTGGCTTGGGTGGCCGACATGGTGGCCCTGTGCAAACCCGCCGCCGTTCACTGGTGCGATGGTTCCAAAGAAGAGTACGACCGTTTGTGTGCGCAAATGGTGGCCGCTGGCACCCTGAAAAAATTGAATCCAGCCAAGCGCGCCAATTCGTTCCTGGCCTGCTCCGACCCGTCCGACGTGGCCCGCGTGGAAGACCGCACCTACATCTGTTCTGAAAAGAAAGAAGATGCCGGCCCTACCAACAACTGGATGGCCCCCGCCGAAATGCGCACCACCCTGCAACCCCTGTTTGACGGTTGCATGGCTGGCCGCACGATGTACGTGGTGCCCTTCAGCATGGGCCCCTTGGGCAGCCCTATTGCCCATATCGGCATTGAACTGTCTGACAGCGCCTACGTGGCCGTCAACATGAAGATCATGACCCGCATGGGCAAGGCCGTGTTCGACGTACTGGGTACCGACGGCGAGTTCGTGCCCTGCGTGCACACCGTGGGCGCACCCCTGGCCGCCGGCCAACAAGACACCGCTTGGCCTTGCAACCCCACGGTGAAGTACATCGTCCATTACCCCGAAACGCGCGAAATCTGGTCTTACGGCTCGGGCTACGGCGGCAACGCGCTGCTGGGCAAGAAGTGCTTTGCGCTGCGCATCGCCTCCAACATGGGCCGTGACCAAGGTTGGCTGGCCGAGCACATGCTCATCCTGGGCCTGACCAGCCCCGAAGGCAAAAAATACCACGTGGCCGGTGCCTTCCCCAGCGCCTGCGGCAAGACCAACTTCTCCATGCTGGTGCCGCCCGAAGCGTTCAACGGCTGGAAGGTCACCACCATCGGTGACGACATCGCCTGGATCAAGCCCCGCAAAGACGCGCAAGGCAACACCCGCCTGTACGCCATCAACCCCGAGGCAGGCTACTTTGGCGTGGCCCCCGGCACCAACACGCTGACCAACCCCAACTGCATGGCCAGCCTGAACAAAGACGTGATCTTCACCAACGTCGCGCTGACCGACGACGGCGATGTGTGGTGGGAAGGCGTTGAAAAAGACACCGGCAATGTTCCCGCACACCTGATCGACTGGCAAGGCAAGGACTGGACGCCCGAAATCGCCAAGCAAACCGGCGCCAAGGCGGCTCACCCCAACGCCCGCTTCACCGTGGCCAGCACCAACAACCCCGCGCTGGACAGCGCATGGGACGACCCCGCTGGCGTGCCGATTGACGCGTTCATCTTCGGTGGCCGCCGCTCCACCACCGTGCCGCTGGTGACCGAAGCCCGCGACTGGACCGAAGGCGTCTACATGGCCGCCACCATGGGTTCCGAAACCACCGCTGCCGCCTTTGGCGCCCAAGGCGTGGTGCGCCGCGACCCGTTCGCCATGCTGCCCTTCACCGGCTACAACATGGCCGACTACTTCCAGCACTGGCTGAACATGGGCGACCGCCTGAAGGCCGAAGGCGCCACGCTGCCCGCCATCTTCTGCGTGAACTGGTTCCGCAAGGGCGACGACGGCAAGTTCGTGTGGCCCGGCTACGGCGAGAACATGCGCGTGCTGAAGTGGATGATCGACCGCCTGGAAGGCAAGGCCCAAGGCGCTGAAAACATCTTCGGCACCAGCCCCACCTACGGCGAAATCAACTGGACAGGCCTGGACTTCAGCACCGCCCAGTTCAACAGCGTAACCAGCATCGACAAGGCCGCCTGGCAGCAGGAACTGGGCCTGCACACCGAGCTGTTCACCCAGCTGCAATACCACCTGCCCCAGGCACTGGAACAAACCAAGCAGCGCTTGCAAACGCGCCACGGCGATTGACAGACTGCGACCCAGTTGTCAAGAATTTCACGAGCCACCCACTGGGTGGCTTTTTTTACGCCTGCCTGGCCCACGCCAACAACTTACACTCGGTCACACCCATTCGCCTGCCCGGCTGTCATGCGGGGCGACACGCACATCATCCATGCTGAAAAAAATCAGGGTCGAGGACGTTCAACTCGGAATGCACATCAAGGAGTTCTGTGGCTCCTGGATGGACCATCCGTTCTGGCGCAGCCAGTTCGTCATCAGTGATCCCAAGGACTTGGCCAAGGTCAAGGCCAGCAAAATCACCCAAGTCATCATTGACATCGGCAAAGGCTTGGACGTGGCCCCCGAAGCCCCGACCCCCCCCGTGCCTGAAGAACCCGAAACACCAGAAGCCACCGACATTGAGGAGGCGGTCAAGTACGACCGCCCGGTGTTCAGCCGCATTCAAAAGGTATCAGCCGACAAAGAGTTCGCCCGTGCGGCGGCCATTTGCAAGCAGGCCACCGGGGCTGTGGCGTCCATGTTTCAAGAGGCCCGCATGGGCAAGGCGGTGAACAGCGAGGTGGCCAAGGCGGTGGTGGAGGACATTGCCGAATCGGTATCCCGAAATGGAGGGGCACTCATCAGTTTGGCTCGCCTGAAAACGGCCGACGATTACACCTACATGCACTCGGTGGCCGTGTGCGCGCTCATGGTGGCGCTCGCTCGTCAGCTCAAAATGAGCGATGACGAGGTGCGTGCAGCCGGGTTTGCCGGCCTGCTGCACGACATTGGCAAGATGGCCGTGCCACTGGAGGTGCTGAACAAGCCCGGCAAACTGACCGATGAAGAATTTGCTTTGATCAAAAAGCACCCCGAGGAAGGCGTGCGCCTTCTGCACGAGGGGGGAGTGACGGACGAAGCCGTCATCGACGTATGCCTGCACCATCACGAAAAAACCAATGGCACCGGCTACCCCAAGGGACTGGACACCACCCAAATCAGCCGCCTGGCCAAAATGGGGGCGGTGTGCGATGTGTACGACGCCATCACCTCCAACCGGCCCTACAAAGCGGGCTGGGACCCTGCCCAGTCGTTGAAGCAGATGGCCTCTTGGGCCAATGGCCACTTTGACCCCCAGATTTTCCAGGCCTTTGTGAGCAGCCTGGGCATTTACCCCACCGGCTCACTGGTTCTGCTGGACAACAATTTTCTGGCGGTGGTGGTGGATCAGTCACCCGAATCGTTGCTGAAGCCTCAGGTCAAGGTGTTTTTCTCAACCCGCTCGGGTCTGAGGGTCAAGCCCGAAATGGTGAATCTGGCCCACCCCAGCTGCAAGTTGAAAATTCTGGGCCGCGAAGACCCCGAAAAATGGAAATTCCCCGACTTGGATGAACTCTGGTCGGGCGCTCCTCAGGCCAAAAGCTGATCGATCAGGCGGCCTCCACCCCCGCGCGGCCGTTTTGCACCCGGTAACGGGCTTGCACCCCCAAACTGGCACCCGCCTGCGCCGGAAACGGCGTACCCAGGAAGGTGCCTTCAATGGTTTGCGGCGTCACATCCACCAACACATAGCCTTTTTCGTCGCTTCGGGCGTGAAGAATGTCTGGGTTGTTGGCCCGGATGCGCTCCAGCATCGACTCCCCCATGCCCCTGGACGTGATGGACGAGCACACAAACTCGCCAGCAATCACCGGTGAATCCGGCTGATTGGGTTGCAACCTCAGGTTGGCGGCCACATGCTGATGCACATCGCCCCCGAGCGTCAGCACGTTGCGCGGGCCGGTGGACATGGCCTGAAGCAAACGGGTGCGGGCTGCTGTGTAGCCATCCCACCCATCGGTAAAGGCGCTGCGCCCCAAAGGAGTGGCCACCGTGGTGGAACTGATTTGCGTGCTTTGGGCCACCAGTCGCCAGGTTCTGCGGGATGCGGCCAGCCCCTCCGCCAGCCAAGCCTCCTGGGCCAAACCCAGCATGGTCTGAGATGGGTCGTCGCGCTCGGAGCAATCCACCACCACCCGCCCTCCGCCCTTGAGGGGGTCTCGACAAGGCTGAGGGCTGCGGTACTGGCGGCAGTCCAGCATCCATAAATCGGCCAATTGACCCCAATACCGGTGGCTGTGAATGCGCTGATGCGCACCACCCGGACCGCCTGGCCACACCGGCATGTGTTCGAAGTAGGCCTGGTACGCCGCCGCACGCCGCTTGAGGGCCTTTTGCGGGTCGGAATACGCCTGGTCCTGGTCGTTGGCGTAATCGTTCACCACCTCGTGGTCGTCCCAGGTACAAACCCAAGGATGGGCGGCATGGCTGGCCCGCAAATCGGCATCCAGTTTGTACAAGGCATGGCGCTCGCGGTATTCGGGCAGCGTACGAGGAACGCCGCCGGTGTGCGGCCGAATGCGGTAGCGAGGGTTGGAGCTTTCGTAGATGTAGTCACCCACAAAAGCCACCAGATCCACGTCGCGCCGGGCGATGTCGGCATGAGCCGCGTAGTAGCCTTGTTCGTAGTGCTGGCACGAAGCCAACGCCAGCCGCAGGCGACGGACATCGGCATCGGGCAGCGGACTGGTGCGGGTGCGCCCCACCGGGCTGGTGACATCACCACACCGGAAGCGGTACCAGTAGTGGCGGTCGGGTTCCAAGCCCTTGACCTGCGCGTGCACGCTCCAGGCACGGTGTACGTCGGTTCGCACCGCGCCGGTGGCAACACGGGTTTTCAGTTGTTCGTCCTGATAAATTTCATAGCTAACTTCAATTGAAAATAAAGCGGTAACACCCGATTTTTCTTCAAAGTATGCTCGCCATTCTGCCTCTGTGGCCGATTGACCTGCAAGGGCTTGGCCCGGGTACAAACGTGTCCACAGCAGCACACCATGCGGTCCAGGCTCGCCGCTGGCCACCCCCAGCGCAAACGGATCGGCCTTCCAGCGCGGCACCGCCACAGGCAGGGTCACCGGCTCGCGCAAATTGGCCCAGGCCATTTGCTGGGCCAACGGAGAAAACAGGGCTGAAGCGAAAAGAAATTGACGACGGTCCATACCGCACATTGGACACCATCCGCATCGCTTCCTGCGTCCCTCATGTGCCCCCATTGCCGCTCATTTGCGGGCTTTGCGAGACAAGAAACGGATGCGCAGCCGTTTGGCGGACAATGACTGGCTCCATCAAGCCTCACCTCAGCATGTCCAACACGCCCGCTCCCGCCCACCGCGAACCTGACCGCGCACTGCGGGCTGCGTTGAGCCAATTCGCCACCGGTGTGACCATTGTCACCGCGCTGTCTCCTGACGGCGAACCCATTGGCCTGACCGTGAGCAGCTTCAATTCGGTGTCGTTGTCTCCACCGTTGGTGCTTTGGAGCCTGTCACACGGCTCACACTCGCTGGACACCTTCCGAACATGCAGCCATTACGCCATTCATGTGCTGTCAGCCGCGCAGCTGGAACTGGCCCAACGGTTTGCCGCTCGGGGAGTGGATCGTTTTGCAGGGCTGGTGTGTACAACGGGACTGGGCCAGGCACCGCTGTTGCCCGACACCTTGGCCACCTTCGAGTGCCGCAACCACCGCCAGCACCCGGAAGGGGATCACACCATTTTTGTGGGTGAAGTGCTGCGCTGCACCTACCAGACCGAGGCCCCCCCTCTGCTCTACCACCGCAGCACCTTGATGGCTGCCACGGCACTGGAACAGGCATGACGCCCCCCATCCAGCCGCGCCCTCAGCTGGATCGGCTGGCCGTGATGCTGTTGCTGGTGTGTTGCAGCTTTTGGGGGTTGCAGCAAATTCTCATCAAGGTCACGGTACCCGCCATTCCCCCTTTGTGGCAAGCCAGTTTGCGCTTTGCCGGCGCCGCATGGCTGCTGGTGCTGTGGTGCCGCTGGCGTGGCATTGCGTTGCCCTGGGGCAATGGCAGCCTGCGCGCGGGCCTGCTGGCGGGTGGGCTGTTTGCGGCAGAGTTCGTATGCATTTACATCGGGCTGGAATTCACTTCCGCCTCCCGGTTGACGGTGTTTCTGTACACATCGCCCTTTGTGGTGGCCTTGTTGCTGCCCCGCTGGCGGCCTGCCGAGCGCCTGCAGCGCTGGCAATGGGTGGGGTTGGGTCTGGCGTTTGCCTCGGTCGCACTGGCCTTTGCCGAAGGGTTTGGCCATGCACACCCCAACCAACTGCTGGGCGACGGCCTGGGCCTGGCCGCAGGGCTGATGTGGGGGCTCACCACACTGGTGCTGCGCACCACCCGGCTGGCCAGTGTGTCGGCCGAACAGGCTTTGCTGTATCAGGTGGCGGTGACGGCTGCCGTCATGCCGGTGTTGTCCTGGTCATTGAACGAACCCTGGAGCCTGAGCTATCCGGCTTGGGCCTGGTGGTCACTGGCCGCGCAGACTGGGGTCGGCGCCTTTGCCAGCTACCTGACCTGGATGTGGATGCTGCGCCACTATCCCGCCATGCACATGGCGTCGTTCACCTTTCTCACGCCCTTGTTTGCGCTGCTGTTTGGTGTGGTGCTGCTGAACGAACCGCTGACCTTGCAATTGGGTCTGGCCCTGGTCGGCGTGGCGACTGGGATTGTTCTGGTCAACCGGGCCAGAAAGCCGGTTCAGCCGACCTGAACGGCTTCAAACAACGGGTGAAGCTGGTCTTCCCACAGATCCACCTCGGTTTGCTCCACCGCCAGGTGCTGAAGGCAGGTGACTCCGTGCTGGCTCCACTCCCGGGATTCGGGCATTTGCTCAAAGCGCAGGACCAGATGCTCGGCCACCAGACCCATGGCCACCAGCGTACGCACGGTTTCGCTGAAAGAACTGTCGTTCAGACCGGTGAAATCGTGATGCAGACGCACCGCATAGGCCACCTCCAGAGGCAGCCGCCAGGTGCGCGCCACGATGGCCCCCACCACCGCATGATCGGTACGGTGGTTGGCGTTTTCGGTCTGCACAAACGTGCGGTCTTTGCGGGCCAGTGCCTCCACCAGGGTGGAACCATAGCCCTTGACGCCTTGCATCATGACCGGAATGCCCACATGGCAAAACAAGCCAAAGCTGTAGGCCAGCCCTGCATCCAGGCTGTAAAGCTGGGCCGCAATGTGCTCGCAGGCAAGGGCACGGCGGGTCGAGCTTTCCCAGAAATGGGCCAATACCGTGGACGCCGGGCGAATGGCGCCACGCACCAGAAAGCCCGATAACAACCGCACCGAGGGCTTCAGCCCCACCACCGTGAGCGCCTGCCCCACTGTGTTGACGGGATGCTCCAACCCATAAAACGGGCTGTTGGCCTGACGGATGAGTGCAGCGGCCATGGCCACATCGGCACCGGCAATGCGGTCGATTTCGGCCAGATCGGGATCACCAGTGGCCGTGGCGTTTTGCAGGCGCACCAGCAACTCCGGGCAAGGCGGAATGATGATGTCCTTTACCGGCCCGTGTTGGCGGGCCTGGTCCAGTTCTTGGCCTAGTGGGTCCATGTCGGGTCTACGATGCGGTTCATGGGCATGAAATCATCATAATCTGTTGAAAGTGCTAATTTGCATTGCGGCACAATGGCTCCATGCGAACGCTGTTGGTAGACGATCACGCGATGTTTGTTCACGGAATGCGCTTTCTCCTGGAAAGTCTGCAACCCGACATGCATTGCACCACAGCCACCAGCATTCAGGAGGGATTGGCGCAACAGGGTCCGTTCGACTGGATTTTGTTGGACTACCAGCTACCAGACGCCCACGGTCATGATGGCCTGACGCGCATGCTCGCCCATTACCCCGAGAGCGTGGTGGTGGTGGTGTCGGGCGTCGAAAACCCAGATTGGGTCCGCCAGATGATTGAACTGGGCGCGGCAGGCTTTGTCCCCAAAGCCGCCAACACCGACGCTCTGATCGGGGCCATGCAAACCATTCTGGGCGGTGGTGTGTACCTGCCCTCGTTTGCGCACGAAGGCACGCCCCTGGCACCCATGCCGCTCAACCTGAACGAGTTGCTCACCCCGCGCCAGCTGGCCTGCGTGCTGCGCTTGGTTCAGGGCAAATCCAACAAGCTGATTGCCCGTGACCTGGACTTGGCCGAGAGCAGCGTGAAAACCCACCTCTCGTCCGCCTTCAAGGCCCTGGGGGTGAACAACCGCACCGAGGCGGTGTTCCGCATTGCCGCCTTGGGCCTGATGCCGTCAGACGCACCCCTCGTCTGACGGGGCCGCCTCAACCCGTCGCCCGGCTGCGGGCGTAGGTCTCGTACCAGGCCAGGCAATCGGGGTTGGCCATGGCGTCGCGGTTGACCACCTTGCTCAGGTCGTGCCCCAGCAACAGCTTTTTGATGGGCAATTCCTGCTTTTTGCCCGAGAGCGTGCGGGGGATTTCCGGTGCGGCCACGATGTCATCAGGCAAAAAGCGGGGTGACAGCGCCAGCCGGATGGCCGCACGGATGCGCTCGGTCAGCGCCTCGTCAAGCACCGCCCCGGGGCGCAGCGCCACAAACAGCGGCATGAAGCTGTCGCGCCCCAAAAACTCCAGGTCCACCACCAGACTGTCGAGCACTTCGGGCAGGGCCTCCACGGCGTTGTAGATCTCGCTGGTGCCCATGCGCAGACCATGGCGGTTGATGGTGGCATCGCTGCGACCGTAGATGACGCAGCCCCCATCGGCCCCCACCTTCAACCAGTCGCCATGCCGCCAGACCCCCGGGTAAGTGTCGAAGTAGCTGGACACGTAGCGGGCACGGTTCTGGTCGCCCCAGAAATACAGCGGCATAGACGGAATGGGGCGGGTACACACCAGCTCACCGACCTCGCCAAACACAGGCATGCCATCTTCGTTCCAGGCCTCCACCGCGCAGCCCAGCAAGCGGCACTGCATTTGCCCAGGCACCTGCGGCAGTTCGCGGTGGCCGCCAATGAAGGCACCGCAGAAGTCGGTTCCGCCGGAGATGTTGCACCACCAGATATCGGGATTTCCCAGCTGCCTAAACTGCTCGGTGCCCCAGCGCTGCACGTCCTCGGCCAAAGGGGAGCCGGTGGCACCCAGAGCGCGGATGCGGCTCAGGTCGTGGCCCTGGGCCTGCAGTGCGGCCAGGTCCACACCGGCTTTCATGCAGCTGGCGTAAAAGGCCGCTCCGGCGCCAAACCAGGTGACGCCATGGCGGGCGGCAAAGCGCCAGAGCACCGTCCAGTCGGGCGCGTCTTTGCTGCCGCCCGGGCTGCCATCGAACAGCACCACGGTGGTGCCGCCCGCCAGCCCGGCGAGCTGGGCGTTCCACATCACCCAGCCGGTGGAGCTGTACCAGTGGAAGCGCTCGCCCAGGTTGTTGGGGTCGGCGCTGGCACCAATGTCGTTGTGCAGGCATTTGAGCGCCAGCAGCGTCATCAGGATGCCGCCGTGCCCATGCACGATGGGCTTGGGCAGGCCGGTGGTGCCGCTGGAATAGACGATCCACAGCGGGTGGTCGAACGGCAGCCATTCGGGTTGGAAAGCCTCAATTTCTGAAGAAATTTGGCCATTTGCGCTTTCCCATGATTGATAGTTTGCTATCTTGTTGGTGGCATAAGGCGACTCCACCAGCAGCAGGTGCTGCACGCTGGGCAGCGCCTCGCGCAGGGCCTGCACGGTGGCGGAACGGTCCAGCGCTTTTCCGGCGTAGTACACGCCGTCGGTCGCAATCAGCACCTTGGGCTCGATCTGGCGGAAGCGGTCCAGCACGGCCGGGGTGCCCATGTCAGGCGCGCACACGCTCCAGATGGCACCGATGCTGGCGCAGGCCAGAAATGCCACCATGGTTTCAGGCACATTGGGCAGGTAGGCCGCCACACGGTCGCCCCGCTGCACGCCCAGGCCACGCAAGGTCAGCGCCACCGAGGCCACCTGGCGGCGCAGCTCGGGCCAGCTCAGCTCGCGGGCCTCGCCCAGTTCGTTGTCGCTGACGATGGCCGGGAAACCCAGCGCATGGGCGGCATCGGCATGGCGCAGCACCTGCTGGGCATAGTTCACCTGCGCGCCCTCGAACCAGCGGGCGTGGGGCATGGCATCGGGCGACAGCACGCGGGCGATGGGCGTGGGCGACTGCATCTCAAAATAGTCCCAAATGCTCTGCCAGAACGCCTCCAGGTCGGTGGTGGACCAACGCCACAGCGCGTCGTAGCTGTCGAACGTCAGCCCGCGGGTTTGCACCAGCCATTCCTGGTACTGGCGGATGCGGGGCACATGGGGAGGGGCGGTGCGAGTGGTGGTCATGGCCGTATGTGGAACGTGGATTCAACCAAGTGGGTCTGACGGATGGGAAACGCCCGTGGCAACCAGGTCACGGAACTGGTGGATCAGGTGGTCCACAAAGGCGGTTTGAACCAGCGATGCAGGCACATTGCCATTGCGAACAGCCACCACGTGGTAGGTAGGCACTTCTTGCAAACAACGATACCGCAAGCCGTGCACCTGCCACGACTGGGCGGTGAGGTTGTCCACGATGGCAATGCCCACACCGTGCGCTGTGAGGGCACAGGCCATTTGCCCTGACCGTACCACGCACTGCGACCGCAGCGTCACCCCTTCCCGGGCACACCACTGCTGCAGGTACTGGCCCTGCGGGGTGTCAGGGCTGAAGGCAATCACCGGGTCTTGAAGCACTTCCTGGAGGGTCAGTGTGTCCAGCGCCTCCAGCCGGTGCCCTTGGGGAAACACGCACACCAGCGACCAGCTGCCAATGGGCTCAGTGACCAGCAGCGGCTGCCGGATGTCGATGGTGGAAATGGCCACATCGGCCAGCTGCCGGGTCAGGGCAGATTCCATCTCCTTGGCCAGCTGGGTTTCCACCTGCACCTGCACACCCGGGTGGGTCTGACTCAGCCGGGCAATGGCTTGGGGCACCAGCTGGTGGGCGGTGGCGGGGCTGGTCAGGATGCGCAGGCTCATTTGCTCGCCCAGGCGCAGGCTGTGGGCGCGTTCGTCAATGCGCCCCACGCCCCGGTACACCTGCTCCACCTCCTCGAACAGCGCATGCGCTTCCGGGGTGGGCACCAGCCGTCTGGGCCCACGCTCGAACAGGCGCAGCCCCAATTGCAGCTCGATGTGCGCGAGCATGCGGCTGATGCCGGGCTGCGACACATGCAGCAATGCGGCGGCACCGGTCACCGAGCCGGACAGCATCACCGCACGAAACACTTCAATTTGCCGCAAATTCATGAACAGGGCCACCTATGCATAACTGTACGTTATGCATTGCATTCAAACAGATATTTGATGGCATGGCCATGTCTGCCTACCATGCCCGCACACCACCCCTTGTTCAGGAGACTTCATGAGCCCGATTTCCCGTCGCACCGTGGCTGGCGCATTGGCCGCCACGCTGCTCGCCCCGTTTGCGGCCCTGCACGCCAACGACACCTGGCCCAGCAAAACCGTGCGCATCATCGTGCCGTTTGCCCCGGGCGGAGGTGCCGATGTGTCGGCCCGCGTGCTGGCCGAGTTGCTGGCCCCCGAGCTGGGGCAAGCGGTCATTGTGGACAACAAGCCCGGTGCCGGCAGCGCCATTGGCGTGGCCGCCGCTGCGGCCGCCAAAGACGGCCACACGCTGCTGATGGGCAGCAACAGCATGGTCATCAACCCGGCGTTTGCCCCCAACATCGGCTACGACGTGGCCCGCGACTTTGACGCCGTGGGCATGGTGTCCGCCCAGCCCCTGGTGCTGGTGGTGCCCGCCAACTCCCCTGCTAAAACCCTGGCCGAACTGGTGGCCCTGGCCAAAGCCAAGCCCGGAACCTACTCCGCAGGCAACAGCGGCAACGGCACGCTGGCGCACCTGACGGCGCTGATGTTTGAAGAAGAAACCGGCCTGCAACTGCTGTCCATCCCGTACAAAGGCGAATCGGCGCTCATGCCCGACCTGATGTCGGGCCTGGTGTCCATGGGCTTTTTGAACCTGCCCAGCGTGGCCCCGCACATCCAATCTGGCCGCTTGCGCGCGCTGGCGGTGTCGTCCCCCCAACCGTTGACCAGCCTGCCCGGTGTGCCCACCTTGCGCGCCCTCCAACTGCCCAGCCTGGAGGTGCAAGGCTGGGCCGCGCTGGTGGCCCCCAAGGGCAGCATTCCCGAAAGCGCCTTGGCCCGGCTGGAACAATTGCTGGGCAAGGCACTGGCGTCGGACACCGTCAAAAACCGCTTTGCGGCCCTGAACGTGGCGCCACTGGCTCAGCCCCGCCAGGCCACCGCCCAGTTTCTGGCTGCAGAAGGGCGCAAATACGCCCACATCATCAAAAGCAAAGGCATCACCCGTGACTGACCCCGCAACCACTCCGGTGACCGATGCAGCACACCCCCCAACCCCCTTGCCGGAGTTGGCCTGCGATGTGCTGGTGTGCGGCGGCGGCGTGGCGGGCGCCATGGCAGCAGTGGCCGCAGCCCGCCATGGCGCACACGTGGTGCTGGTTGAGCGCTATGGTTTTTTAGGTGGCAATGCCACAGCAGGCGCGGTGGCACAGTTCAACAGCTGGCAAACGGCGGGGGGCCGGCGGGTGGTGGCAGGCCTGGCCGACGAAGTGGTGGAGCGGCTGCGAACCTACGGCGCCGCCCGGGAGCACGAGGTGTTCACCATGTCCACCGGCCACCGCATGGACCGGGTGGAATACGCCCCCGAGGTGCTCAAACTGGTACTGGACGACATGGTTCAACAGGCCGGTGTTCAGCTGCTGTTGCATACCAACTTGCTGGACGTTCAAGCCGCCCACCACCGGGTGGCCACCGTTCGGCTGCTAACCAAAAGCGGCGTGCTGACGGTGCGCCCCTCGGTGCTGGTGGACTGCTCGGGCGACCTCGATGCCCTGCGCCAGGCTGGTGCCGAATTCTTGCCACTGGAAGACGGCGAGCACCTGCAACCGGCCACCATGATGTTCCGCTTCGGCCCGGTGGATTTTGAGCGTTTCGATGCCCTTTCGCCCTCCGAACTGAGCGCGCTGGCCCAACGTGGCTACCAGAGCGGCCAGCTGGCCCGCGCCGCCTTGCATGCGGCCCGCGATCCGTTCTCGCAAGACGCCTGGTTCAACATCAGCCGGCTGGGCATTGATGCCACCGACGCCTTTGCCCTCGGCCGCGCCGAGGTGCAAGGGCGCCGCCAGGCCTGGAGCGCTGCGCAATACCTGCAAAGCCAGGTGCCTGGCTGCGAGCAAGGCCGCCTGCTGGCCTTTGCGGCCCAGGTGGGCGTGCGGGAAACCCGGCGGGTGCGCGGGCTGCATGTGCTCACCGCCACCGAGCTGCTGCAGCCTGTGCCGTTTGCCGATGCGATTGCCGCCGGGGCCTACCCCATCGACATTCACCCGGCCAGCGGCAGCGGGCTGGACTACCGCGGGCTGGGCGAAGACCATGCCTACCAGATTCCCTACCGCAGCCTGGTGCCACGGGGCCTGAGCAACGCTTTGGTGGCAGGGCGCGGTCTGTCGGCCACCCACCAGGCCTTGGCCGCTGTGCGGGTGATGACGATTTCGATGGCGGTGGGTCAAGCCGCAGGAACAGCCGCCGCGCTGGCGGTCAAAGGCGGCACCACCCCATCAGACATCAACACCGCCGATTTGCGCGAGGCGTTGCTGAAAGACGGGGCTTGTCTGGCCTGACCTCAGGAAGCCGCTCCGCTCATCCGCTCGCTTTTCCAGTACACGTCGTCCCCCACACCGCCATCTGGCCGATGGCGGTTGAGGGTGCGGGCCAGCACAAACATCAGGTCGCTCAGGCGGTTGAGGTACTGGCGGGGTTCGTCGCGCAGGGTTTCGGCTTCGCCCAGGGCCACCACTGCCCGCTCGGCGCGGCGGGCCACGGTGCGGCACACATGGGCCTGCGACGCCGCACGCGTGCCAGCCGGGAGGATGAATTCCTGCAGGCGGGGCAGGGGTTCGTTGAAGGTGGCCAGGGCTTCGTCGAGCTGCAGCACCGCATCGGCCTTGAGCAGCTCAAAACCCGGAATGCTGAGCTCCCCGCCCAGGTTGAACAGCTGGTGCTGGATGTGCACCAGCAGCTCGCGCACGGCGGCGGGCATGTCTTCGCACAGCAGCAGGCCGATGTGGCTGTTCAGTTCGTCCACATCGCCCATGGCGTGCACGCGCAGGGCGTTTTTGCTGACGCGCTGGTTGTCGCCCAGGCCGGTGGTGCCGTTGTCGCCGGTGCGGGTGGCAATTTGGGTGAGGCGATTGCCCATGCGGATTCCTTGAAAATGTCTACTCAGGCCGCTGCACCAGCCGGGGTTTCGGGGTGGATGTAGCGGGGCAGCAGCACCGTGAGGGTGGTGGTTTGCGTGGCATCGCTGGTGGCCATGCTCACGCTGCCGAGCATGGACTCGGCCATCAGCTTGGCGGAATAGGTGCCCAGCCCGCTGCCGCCGGCTTTGTCTGCGGTGACGAATTTGTCGAAAAACGTGTCGCGGATGGTGGCCGGCACCACGCCCTTGTTGTGCAGGGAAATGCGCAGGGGCGATTGGTCGTGCAGCACCACATGCACCGCCCCATCGGCCGGCGAGGCTTCGCAGGCGTTTTTCAGCAGGTTCTGGAACAGCGAGTGGCACAGGGTTTCGTCGCCCAGCGCCAGCGGCAGTTCCTGACCCACGGGCCGGTCCACATCCACGGAGATGGTGAGGTGTTTGTCGGCAAAAGCCTCGCGGGCCAATGCGGCCAACTGGTGCAGCAACGCGCCCACGGCCACCGGCTGGGCGTTGAGCTGGTAGCGGCCGGTTTCCATTTTGTAGATGTCGCCCCCCAGGTTGACGGTGTGCAGGGCGTGCTGCGCGGTGTCGGCCATGAGCTGCAGGCGGCCCACATGGCGCTCGGGCATGTCGTCTTCGGCAGCCAGGCTTTCGGCCATGCCCACCAGGCCGAACAGTGCGCCTTTCAGGTCGTGCCGGGTGAGGTTTTCCACCTCCTGGCGCAAACGGGCGGTTTCCAGCATGGCGTCGTATTCGCTTTGGAGCTGCTTGCGCATTTCGATCACACGCAAAAAGTTGCGCACCCGCTGGCGTAGCAATTTGGGGGGCGAGGCTTTGGCCACGAAGTCCACCGCGCCCAGCTCCAGGCCCCGGGTGCGGTTGTCGTCGCTGGCATCGGCGGTGACGAACATGACGGGCACATTGGCGGTGGTGAGGTCTTCGCGCAAGCGTTGCACCACTTCAAACCCGTCCATGCCGGGCATTTGCACGTCCATCAGCACCAAATCGGGCAGTTGGTTCTGGCAGGCGGCCAGCGCGGCGGGGCCACCGTCGGCCACGGTCACGTCGTAATAGTCGTCGGCAAACAGCTTTTGCAGCAGCAAGCGGCTGGTGGGGTTGTCGTCCACCACCAGGATGCGCAGCGGGGGCAGGCTGTCGGCCTCGGGGCCATCACTACCCAAGGCGCCACCAGTGATGGGGTTGGCCGCCAGGCTGGCAGGCTTGGGCGCAGGCGTCGCCGCTGGCTGCAGCAACCGTTCAATGCGGTCGCGCAGGGTGGCGGCGTTGTAGGGTTTGACCAGCAGGGCGTTGACGCCAGCGGCAATCACGTCCTGGATGCGCTTGCGCTCGGTTTCCGCCGTGATCATGAGGAATGGCGTCTTGGCCAGTTTGGCGTCGGCGCGAACCGCCTGCAAAAAAGCCAAGCCGTTCATGACGGGCATGTTCCAGTCCGAGAGGATCACATCCACCTGGTGCGACCGGGTCTGGCTCAGGCCCATGGCGCCGTTGCGGGCGGTGAGGATGCGCGTCCAGCCCATGGACTTGAGCTGGTTGACGGTGACCGAGCGCATGAGCTCCTGGTCATCCACCACCAGCACGGTCAAACGGTCAAACGGGTTGGTCATGGCGCAGGGGCTTGTGAGGCTTGAGCAGCAGTGGGCTGGATAATGGTTTGCATTATCCAGAGCTTTTTCCATCGTTGGAGTCCCTCACATGAACGCGCCCGGCACCGCCGCACATCTTCTGCCCGCCACCCAACTGCGCGAGGTGCCGCAAGCGCTGATCGACGCGCTGCGCCAGCGTTTTGGCCACCAGTGCTCCACCGCCCAGGCGGTGTGCGAGCAGCATGGGCGCGACGAGTCGGCCTTCACCCATGTGCCCCCGCCCAGCGCCGTGGTGTTTGCCGAGAACAAGCAGGACGTGGCCGATGCCGTCCAGCTGGCTGCCGCGCACCAGGTGCCGGTCATCCCGTTTGGCGTGGGCTCCTCGCTGGAAGGGCATTTGCTGGCGGTACAGGGCGGCATCAGCATCGATGTGAGCCGCATGAACCAGGTTCTGGCCATCAACGCCGAAGACCTGACCATCACCGTGCAGCCGGGCATCACCCGCAAGCAGGTGAACGATGCGGTGAAAGACCAGGGGCTGTTCTTCCCCATTGACCCGGGAGCAGACGCCTCCATCGGCGGCATGGCCGCCACCCGCGCCAGCGGCACCAATGCCGTGCGCTACGGCACCATGCGCGAGAACGTGCTGACGCTGGAGGTGGTGACGGCGCAGGGCGACATCATCCGCACCGGCACCCGCGCCAAAAAAAGCAGCGCCGGTTACGACCTGACCCGCCTGATGGTGGGCAGCGAAGGCACGCTGGGCCTGTTCACCGAAATCACCCTGAAGCTGTACCCGCTGCCCGAGGCCATTTCAGCCGCCACCTGCTGCTTCCCCAGCATTGCGGCCGCCGTGCACACCACCATCCAGATCATCCAGATGGGCATCCCCATTGCCCGCTGCGAGCTGATCGACGCGGCCACCGTGCGCGCGGTCAACCGCCACAGCAAGCTGAGCCTGCCCGAATCGGTCATGCTGCTGATGGAGTTCCACGGCTCACCCACCGGCGTGCAGGAGCAAGCCGAGCTGGTACAGGCCATTGCCGCTGAACAGGGTGGCACCGCCTTTGAATGGGCCACCGCCCCCGAAGACCGCACCCGCCTGTGGGCCGCGCGGCACAACGCCTACTTTGCCGCCGTGCAAAGCGTGCCGGGCTGCCGGTGCATCACCACCGATGCGTGTGTGCCCATCAGCCGGCTGGCCGATGCGGTGCTGGCCTCGGTGGACGAAGCCGAAGCGGCCGGGCTGCCTTACTTTTTGGTGGGGCATGTGGGCGACGGCAACTTCCACATGGGCTACCTGATTGACCCCGACAACGCGGCAGAACGCGAGCTGGCCGAACAGCTCAACCACACGCTGGTGACCCGCGCCCTGGCCCTGGGCGGCACCTGCACCGGCGAACACGGTGTGGGCCTGCACAAAATGGGCTTTCTGCGGGAAGAAGCAGGCGACGGGGCCATTGCCATGATGCGCGCCATCAAGCAGGCACTGGACCCGGACAACATCCTCAACCCCGGCAAAATTTTTGTGCTGTGACGGTGGCGTTATTTAAATTTAAATCAGGCCTCATCGCTTGATTTAAATGGATTTTTAGCTACCATTTTTGATAAAGCCACAGTGGCCGCCCGTCCGGGCACGTCCACACCAATGTGGGCGGCACATCGGGCACCGCAAACTCCAGGCTGGCCAGCCAGGCACCGGGTTTGAGCTGGGCCTGAGCGTGTTGCCAGGCCCGGGGCATGCTTTCGGGGCGCTGGAACAGGTACACCAAGTCGTAGGCAGACCAATCGGCCGCCCAAATGTCCCCCTGCCACACCTTGGCGGTGGGTACCCGCCATGCGCACACCCACCGCAGGGGCCAACTGCGCTCAATGCCATGCAGATGCACCTCGGGGTAGGCCCGCTCCAACGCCTGCAGGCCGTCGCCCACCCCGCACCCGGCATCCAGCACATGTCCAGCCAGTGGCAAGGGCACTTGCAAGGCCAGGCCGTCCAAGGCGGCGGAAGGGGTGGGGAACAAGGGCGCATCCCGCCAGGATCCCGGGGGGTACAGCAGCAACAGCCCTGCCAGCGGCACCAACCAACCCCAGGCGGGCAGGCTCATCAACCATCGCGAACCCTCCCCCCCGGCCAGCAACCACCACGACAACGGAAACCCCAGTGCCACCATGCCCCGGCGCACCCAGGAGGGCATGAGCACCGCCACCAGCAGGCCCAAGAGCAGGGCGGCCATCCACGCCAGCCCCACATTCACCTGCAGCATGCACAAGGCCAAAAACAACGCCCACGCCAACGCCCACAGCCCCAGAGCAGGGAGTGGCCAAGGAGATTGAAGGAACCACCGCACAGCATTCATACTCGGACATCGACAACGCAACCCGCATCATTGTGCAGCGCACGCCCACCCAGACCACTGCATGTTGAATCACCCCACCCACAAGCCCCAACCCACATGGATGGCGTGCCTCGTTGCCGCTGCCCTGATGGCCTGTGGCGGAAGCAGCACCGCTCGGGCAGACGGCATGCCGGCCCGTGCCACCACCTTCGCACCAACCCCCTCCGCCACCGAACTGCTGGACTGGGCCCAGACCACCTATCCCACGCTGTTCCCTGTTGCCAGTGCATCGGCAAACCGCGCGCTGAACGGCTACACCTACCGCAGCTACGGCACCACAGGCTTTGCATTGGCCATCCACACCGATGGCACCGTACTGGGCTTTGTGGGCATTTCCACGGCCCTTCCTGGCAAGGTGCCATTGGGCAAGCTGAGTGATTACGCCTGCTCTGTCTTCCCCGCCAATTGCACCACCACGGTCACCCTGGCGCAAAAAGCAGGCGCACTGGCCGCCGCCATCGGCAAACCCAAGCGGCTGCTGATTGGGCTGGGCGATGTCAGCGTGGCCGACGCCCAGGCCCAGGGACTGAAACCCGACATCTGGGAGTTTTACTTGGTGGGCGCGGATTCACGCTGGGACTGGCGCACCTGGAACCAGCCCGATGGCGCATTTGTGCAAGTGCATTCTTCGTATGCAGACACCATGGGCGCTGTGCCCATGTTCACGCTGTACCAAATGGCCACGCAGGGCAACGGCAACATCAGCGTGCTGGCCGACTCCACTTTCATGACCCGCTATTGGGACAACGTGCGGGTGATGTACGAACGCATCAAGACCTACGGCAAGCCCACGCTGGTGCATTTCGAGCCGGACCTCTGGGGCTACACCCAGCGCGTCACCAGCAACCCCAGCCAACATTTTGTGCAGGTGGCCAGCGTCAACACCCGCTGCGCCACCCAACCCAACAACATGGTGGGCTTTGGCAACTGCCTGGTGCAAATGGCGCGCGACATGGCCCCCAACGCCAAGGTGGGGTTCCCGCCCTCCATGTTCGGCGATCTGATAGGCAAAGAAGTGCCCTACATGAACGCCGTGGGTGCCAACAAGGCCGATTTCATCGTCATGCAGACGCTGGACCGCGATGCGGGCTGCTTCGAGCTGCTGTACACCGCCAATAACGCCGACTGCTCGCGCACCGACCCCAACCCGTATTACTGGGACGCGACCAACACCGCGTCCACATCCACCTTCGCTCAACACTTTGCCGTGGTACGCAACCTGCACGAAGGCATTGGCCTGCCGGTGCTGTGGTGGCAAACCCCCATGGGCGTGCCTTCCACCACACCGGGCGGCCGGGAAGGCGCTTTCCGCGACAACCGGGTTCAGTACTTTCTGACCCACCCCGCCGAATTGGTGGCTGCGGGTGGTGTGGGGGTGGTGTTCAGCGCTGGCAATTCCGCCCAAACCAGCATCAACACCGATGGCGGCCAGTTCCGTCGGCTGTCTGGCAGCTATCTGGCCAGCCCGGCGGTGTTGCCTTGACGCGGTGACGCGGCATGGGCATGAACTTCAATATCCCGCAGCGGCAGCGGCCTGAATCAATTGGCTGTTGCTACCGGCCACCGTCAAACCAGCACCGCCGCGGGTGTAAACGATCAGACCATCCACACTGAACAGACAAGTGGAGGTGCTTGGGTAAGTGCGTCCGTACGCCCCAGGAATGGCGCTGGCGCAAGCCGGGTTCAACACCGATGAGGTGCCTGCAGCGCCCAAGGCAGGCCCCATCATCGCTTCGGCCCAGTTGAATATCCGGTCTGCAGACTTCATTTGTCCGCCGGGCATGGGCACCGTGGGATCCAGTTTGACGATGGGCACAGACGCCGTTTTGCGCAAGGTGCTGTATCCATCGCTGACTTCAACGGTCAATGTGTGTTCGCCTGCGGGCAGGCTGCCCACATTCGCATACACCTCGTATCGACCGGGTGCCACCCCAGAAGCACTGGCAACAACCGTTTGCCCGCTCTTGACCGTCACCTGCAGCTTGTCCCCCTCTATGTCTGCCAACTGAAGCACGACGGGAACCACATACCTGGCGGCCACCGATGAACGCAACTGAGCAGGCCCCATGTAGAAGTGGCGGCTTTCCGGGAACTCGAACGGATCCACCCGCAAATATGGCACCAAGCCCGCCCACGTGCGGGAAGAAGCGGGCTCGTACACCAGCTTGCTCATGTCAAACCAATACCGTTGAAGACCCGGACGCAACACGATGTCATCGCTTGTAACACCGGGATCGGTATCTGAACTCTTCCACGCCAGCCGGGCCACGGCACCGCGTGTCAGCTCACTTTGCTGGGTGGCATCCATCGGAACATACAGGTCAAACCCCAACCAGCGGTACTGCGTAGCATCGATAGGGTGGGTGTTGTTCTGGTAGCTCAGAAAAACCTGCGGGTCTCCTTCCGTATGTCCAGCAGCAGCCACGTTGGAGGTGGCATGGAAAAACGTCCCTGTCACGCCCAGCTCGGCAATCTGATTCACCGTCTCCCAACCCGACAGATTGCTGAGTTGAGGCTGTTGGACCTGTCCAGGCAGCATTTGCCAGGATTTACCGGTTTCCACCAACGCGTAGTCGTCCCCACTGTCATACCCCGGCGACACCATCTGCACGCCCGGCCGGCTATTGACCACCAGTTGGTCGGTGGCCCACACCACCTGTTCCTGAAAATTAGGTTGACTGGTCAGCCGCACCCCATGCAGCGTGAAGGGAACCGACGATGCGGCATTGGGACCATTCAATGGATCAATGCGCAACGCCTTGACCAAGCCACGCCAGTTGGCGTTGGTGCCCAGATCAATGGTGTAGGTGTTGCGCCCGGCACGCAGAGGGACAAAAGCGCTCGGATACGCCACGGTTGCCGGAGCAGATCCCCACCACGCCAACAGGCCGGATTCCTGGGCAGGAATGGCGTTGACGGTCAGATCCACCGCCAGATAACGGTATTTGGTGGTGTCAATCGGGGCTTGGACGGGGACGTCCAGCAACACAAACGGGTCTGCGTTTTGCGTGACGACACTCAACCCGTTGGCCGACACCGTGGCCTGCCCCAAGCCGCTGTTTGATGCCCACAGCGCATCTGTTTTTTGATCAAACGCCCACGCCTTGCCGCGTTGACTGAGTGCGTAATCGACATCCGAAATCGGTGCATAGGCATAGCGCCCCGCAGGCAAACGGCTTGCGTACAGCGTGTTGCCTGCAACGGGCAGCACTGTTGGTACCGCGGCGGCTCCTCCAGCGGGAGGCACATTGACCAGCACGCGACTGGCACTGGCAGGCAAGCTGGTTGCCGGGACGGCCACCTGTGGCTCGTTTTTGTACAAGCGCGCCCAGTCGATTTTGAACGTCACGTTGCAACCCAGGCACGGGTCGATCCGCAAGCCCTGCAAGGCCCCACGCCAATCGGTTCCGGAAAGAATGCCCAAGGTGGGCAAGTCAAAATCGTACAGCCGCCAGCCCGGGTAGACCGGGAATAGGGTGGACTCGGAATACGCCGCATCAAAACTTTGCACGGTGCTACCGCCCTGGTGCCACACCAGGCGGCCATTGCGGCTGCCTGGAACCACCGAGTCCGGCAGCCACATCAGTACCGACAATCTGGTGTAGGTGTTGGCATCAATGGATGGCTGAGCCAGATTTACCGGATCCATCGACGATGGAATACGAGGAAATTGCAACCAGAAATGCGGATCCGTGTCCCTCGCAACACCCGTCAAAACACCGTCTGTCGCAGTGGCCGATGCAAGGTTGTGCGTCCAAAGCAGAGGAAACACCTCGGCCTGGGTAGACATGGCCCACGGACGCCCCAGGACATCGGTCGCATGTTCTGGGCCTTCCGGTACCGTCAGCGCAGCTGCGTGCCCGCAAAAGGCAGCCAGCCCGAGGAGCATTCCCCCGAAATGCGTTGTCTTGAATGTGTGGCGCTTGGTCTTCATCCTGTTTTCCTTCCCTGTTGGTGATTCATTTGACAGGCTGTGTCAGGGCCTGTTTCATTGTTGCAAGTGTGTTCTTCATGAACCCCGCAACCGCTCAATCAACCCATTGAGCTCGTCCAGCGAGCCAAAGCCAATGGCCAGCTCGCCCACATCTTCCATCTGACCGTGGCGTTTGACGCGTTTTTTCACCCGCACTTCCACATGGGCCATCAGCAGGTCGGCCAGTTCGTCCTCCACGCGCTTGATGTCCCGGGATTTTTCCTTCTTGGGCTTCTGAGGCGTGAGCGCAAATTCGGCCGACAGTTTTTTGGACAGGCTCTCGGCCTCGCGGACCGACAGTTTTTTGGCCGCAATCTGCTGCGCCGCCGTGATTTGCGTGGCCCGCTCTAGGCTGAGCAAGGCACGGGCATGGCCCATATCCAAGTCACCGGCCATCAGCATGGTCTGCACCGGATCGGCCAGGTTGAGCAGGCGCAGCAGGTTGCTGCCCGCACTGCGCGAACGGCCCACGGCCTGAGCGGCCTGCTCGTGGGTGAGCCCGAATTCCTTGATGAGTCGCTGCAGGCCCTGGGCCTCTTCCAGCGGATTCAGGTTTTCGCGCTGGATGTTCTCGATCAGCGCCATGGCCGCTGCCGCTTCGTTGGGCACATCGCGCACCAGCACCGGCACCGTGTCCAGTCCGGCCAGGCGGGCGGCCCTGAAGCGGCGTTCGCCAGCGATGATTTCGTACACCGCGCGGGCACCCCGATCGGGTAACGGCTGGCCCTGGGTTTGGGCAAACGACTGCAGGCGGGCCAGACCATCGGCCTCATCGAGCTTGCGCACCAGAATGGGCTGCATGATGCCCTGGGTGCGGATGCTTTCGGCCAGCTCGTACAGCGCCCCTTCGTCCATGCGGGTGCGGGGCTGGTAGGTGCCGGGCACCAGGTCGGTCAGGGCCAGGGTGCTGGGCACGTCGGCGCTGACGGCACCCAGGTTGTCGGTGGCATCGGTCAGTTTGGGGCCCAGCAGCGCCTCCAGGCCGCGGCCCAGGCCTTTTTGTTTGGTGGTTGCCATGGTTTCAGCGGGTTGAAGTGTTTGGAAATGGTGCCAGCAAGTTGTGCAACAGCGCCAATCCTTGGGGCCAGTCGCCCAAGCCGGTATCGGCATTGATGTGGCCCGCCTCGCCCATGTCATGCACCGAGCAACCCCAGTCTTGTGCCAGGGACAGCACACGCGCATGGGAGCAATAGGGGTCGTTGCGACTGGCCACCAGCAGGCTGGCAAATGGCAGGCGCTGGCGGGCAATGGGCTGCCAGGTGGGCAACTGGGGTGCCAGGTCGGGCTGCTCGACATCGCCCGGGGCCACCAGCAACGCCGCGCAGACGCGGTGGGTGTTCTGGCTGTGGGCCGCCCATGCGGCCGTTTGAATGCACCCCAGACTGTGCGCCACCAACACCACCGGCCGGGTTGCCACAAGCACGGCTTCTTCCAGTTGAATCAACCAATCACCACGCAAGGGTTGGTTCCAGTCATGCTGCTGCACGCGCGCAAAGCCATGAAGGGCTTCCCAGCGACTCTGCCAGTGTGCGGGGCCACTGTTCTGCCAGCCGGGCAAGAGCAGCACATCGAACGGCGCAAACAGGGCGTGAATAGGCTCCATGAATTGATAGCGATCAATGCTTGTATATCAAGCGATGAATGGTATTTTTATTAAAAACGGATAGATGTATGCAGGCGCCATCAAAGCCCAGGCGCTCTTTCCACCAGCTCTTTGGCAAACGCCACAAACGCCTGACTGCCTTTGGCCGATGCATCAAACACCACGCCCGGCAATCCATAGCTGGGGGCTTCGGCCAGACGCACATTGCGGGGAATCACGGTGTCGAACACCTTGTCGCCAAAGTGCGCCTTCAGCTGGTCGCTCACCTGTTGTTGCAGGGTGATGCGGGGGTCGAACATCACGCGCAGCAGGCCAATGATTTTGAGATCGCGGTTCAGATTGGCATGCACCTGCTTGATGGTGTTGACCAGATCGGTCAGCCCCTCCAGCGCAAAGTATTCGCACTGCATGGGCACGATGACGCCGTTTGCACTGCACAGCCCGTTGAGGGTGAGCAAGCTGAGGGATGGCGGGCAGTCGATGAGGATGAAGTCGTACTCGGCATCCACCTCGGCCAACGCGGCCTTGAGGCGTTTTTCGCGCCGCTCCAGATCCACCAGTTCCACCTCGGCGCCAGCCAGCTCGCGGTTGGCACCTAGTACATCGTAGCCACAGCCGCTTTGTGCGAGCTTGTCGCTGGTGGTGCGGGCTTCGCGCACCGTGGCCGACTCCAGCAGCACGTCATACACCGTGCGGGCCAGTTGGCGCTTGTCCACACCCGAACCCATGGTGGCATTGCCCTGGGGGTCCAGATCCACCATCAGCACCCGCTGCCCCACCTTGGCCAGTCCGGCACACAGGTTGACGGTGGTGGTGGTTTTGCCCACTCCGCCCTTCTGGTTGGCAACACAGAAAATTTTGGCCATCGTTCAGTGCTCCACCCTTGCCATGACTTGCTTTGCCATCATTTGGACAGCGCCAGCTTGACGCCAAAACCCACCAGAAACAACCCAGCGAGTTTTTCCAGCCCGCCGGAAATACGGGGATTGGCCCGCAGGCGCTCGGCCAGGAAATGCGTCAACAGGGTCACGCTCAAGCCGTACAAAAAAGTCAGCACAGCAATGGTGGTTGCCATGGCCCCAAATGTCAGCAACCCTTGGTGCAGAGCGGGGTCGACAAACAATGGGAAAAAGGCCATGTAAAACACAATGGCCTTGGGGTTGAGCAAGGTGATGCCCAGCGCCTGCTGAAAATATTGACGGGGCCGTATGTTCAGAATGGGCGCACCACCTGGCTTGGCGATGAGCATTTTGAATCCCAGCCACGCCAGGTAAGCTGCTCCCAACCATTGCACCGCATGGAACGCCGTTGGGTAGGTGGCCAGCAACGCAGCCACCCCAGCCACCGCCAACCACATGAGCACTTGGTCTCCCGCGATCACGCCCAGCGTCGCAGCCAGCCCTCCACGGATGCCCCCCTTGCCAGTGGACGTGATGAGGGCCAGATTGCCCGGCCCGGGAATGGCCAGAAACAACACAATGGCCGCAACAAACGCGCCGTAATCTGCAATGCCGAACATGGGTGGTGGTGGGTAAAAAGGGGTTTGAGTTTACGGGAGTCGGTAGGTCGTTGATCGTGGCTGAAGTTTTGGTTTTGGTGTGCGCTGCTTGTGAGGTGGCGGGGAGCGGCGGGTACGTGGACTCCGGGCATGCTACGCCCCCTGCGTCAATGCGCCATTCGGGCACGCCCGCTCTGTGGCAACCGCGAATAGGAATCTGCGCTCACGCACCCACCACTCCCCGCTGGCTGGCTTGGTTGGCCTGCTTGCAGAAAGCAGAAGGTCTGTCATGGTCTTTCTGGTCGGCGTTAGAAGCACAAAAAGAAACGACTGGTTTCCCCTTGTGGCACACCGTGCTCTCACTCACAGGGGGTGGGTGGGGCGGATGGACGCAGGCCCCCATTTGCGGTTGCCACAACAGTGGGCCACCCCACACGGTGTTGACGAAGTAACCGCCAAGAACCCAAGACGTTGGCCCGCGAGCAGGGCTGGAGAACAGCCGTCACGCCCACCCCCTGGCGCGAAGTATCCGCAAAAAATCTAGCCCACTCGACCCCGCATCCAAACCAAACACCGCTCCGCATCCAACCCCGGCACCACCAACGGTTCCACGTGAAACACATCCACTTCAGGGGCATCCGTAGCCAGTGCCGCCAGTTCAGGCGCTGGCTGCTTGCCCTTCATCGCCATCCACACGCCTTCCGGTGACAACGCCTTGCGCGACCATTGCGTGAAGTCCACCAGCGACGCAAACGCCCTTGAGGTCATCACATCAAACGGCCCCGCCAACGACTCGACCCGAGCATGCACCCCCCGCAAATTGGGCAAACGCAAACTGGCGGCCACTTGTTGAATGAACGCTGCTTTTTTCGCCACCGTGTCCACACAGGTGACCTGCACATGCGGCAAGCAAATGGCCAACACCACACCCGGCAGGCCACCGCCTGAGCCTACATCCAACACCCGGGCAGAGTCCACCAACCCGGCCTGTTTCAAATGCCGCTGCAACGGGGCCACGGCAGAAAGGCTGTCGATCAGGTGGTGGGTGAGCGCCTCTTCGGGGTTGCGCAGCGCCGTGAGGTTATAGACCCGGTTCCATTTGAGCAACGCCGTCAGGTACTGTTGCAACAGTCCGCAAGCATCTTCTTCCAGCCGCCATCCCATGGCAGTGGCCGCCTGCTGCAGACGGGCACCTGCATCAGCAGGCAAAGTCGGCGCAGCATGGACTCGCCCGGTGGTTTCTACGCCGGTCATGCCACGCCTTCTGTCGAGGACAACTCGGCAACCGGGGCGGTGGTGAATCCCTTGAATCCACCCTTTTTCAAGTGAATCAACAGCAGCGAAATGGTGGCAGGCGTGATGCCAGTCATGCGAGCGGCTTGCCCCAATGTTTCTGGGCGATGTTTGGTCAAGCGCTGTCGCGCCTCCATGCTCAATGCCGAAACCTGCATGTAATCCAGCTCGGCTGGCAACTTCAAGCCTTCGTAGTACGCGGCACGCTGCACCTCGTCTTTCTGGCGTTCGATGTAGCCCGAATACTTGGCGGAAATGCCCACTTGCTCCAATACTTGAGGTTGAAGCAGGTCGAAGTCGTCGCCCAGTGTTTCACGTGAAACCACGGTGGCGGCGCCATGCTTGCCACCGTCCATGCCCGCCATTCCCATCAGGCCGTCGTAGCTCACGTCCGGGCGGCGCAGCAGGTCAAACAGGTTGTACTCGCGCTCGATGGCCTTACCCAGCACCCGCTCGGACTCGGCCTGCGGCAAGTTGCGCGGGTTGACCCAGGTGGCTTTGAGGCGCTCTGTTTCACGTGAAACCGCGTCGCGCTTTTTGCAGAACAAGTTCCAGCGGGCATCGTCCACCAGGCCCAGCTGGCGGCCCGCTTCGGTCAGGCGCATGTCGGCGTTGTCTTCGCGCAGTTGCAGGCGGAACTCGGCCCGACTGGTGAACATGCGGTAGGGCTCGGTCACGCCCTTGGTGATGAGGTCGTCCACCAGCCCGCCCAGGTAGGCCTGATCGCGGCTGGGGCACCAGGTGTCGCCAGAATAGGTGACGGCACCGGCCACGCTGGCTGCATCATTGCCACCACCCAGTGCACGGACTTGCAGCGCCGCATTCAATCCGGCAAACAAACCTTGGGCCGCCGCCTCTTCGTAGCCGGTGGTGCCGTTGATCTGCCCGGCAAAAAACAGCCCGCCGATCTGCTTGGTTTCGAAGCTGCTTTTCAGCGAGCGGGGGTCGAAGTAGTCGTACTCGATGGCATAGCCCGGGCGCAGAATGTGTGCGTTCTCCAGCCCCGGCATGCTGCGCACCAGCGCGTACTGGATGTCGAACGGCAAGCTGGTGGAAATGCCGTTGGGGTAGAACTCGTGGGTGGTCAGGCCCTCGGGCTCCAGGAAAATCTGGTGGCTGTCCTTGTCGGCAAAGCGGTTGATCTTGTCTTCCACGCTGGGGCAGTAACGCGGCCCCACCCCTTCGATCTTGCCGGTGAACATGGGGCTGCGATCGAACCCGCTGCGGATGATGTCATGCGTGCGCTGGTTGGTGTGGGTGATCCAGCACGGCATCTGGCGCGGGTGCATGCTAGGCCGGCCCATGAAGCTGAACACCGGCACGGGCTTGTCGGCCGTGTCCGAACCGGGCATGCCGTCGCCCGGTTGTTCGGTGCATTTGGAAAAGTCGATGCTGCGCCCGTCGATGCGCGGGGGCGTACCGGTTTTCAGGCGACCCTGCGGCAGCTTCAGCTCTTTCAGACGGCCCGACAGGCTCACAGCAGGTGGGTCGCCCGCGCGGCCTGCGGCATAGTTGTTCAAGCCCACATGGATTTTGCCGTCCAGGAAGGTGCCCGCAGTCAGCACCACGGTACGGGCCTTGAACTGAATACCCACCTGCGTGACCGCACCCACCACCCGGTCGGTGACCCCATCGCTTTCCACCATCAGGTCATCCACCGCCTGCTGGAACAGCCACAGGTTGAGCTGGTTTTCCAGGCGGTGGCGGATGGCAGCCTTGTACAGAATGCGGTCGGCCTGCGCACGGGTGGCACGCACGGCCGGGCCTTTGCTGCTGTTGAGGATGCGGAACTGGATGCCGCCCTCGTCGGTGGCGATGCCCATTGCCCCGCCCAGTGCGTCCACTTCTTTCACCAGGTGGCCCTTGCCAATGCCACCAATGCTGGGGTTGCAGCTCATCTGCCCCAGTGTTTCGATGTTGTGGCTCAGAAGCAGGGTTTTGCAGCCCATGCGGGCCGCGGCCAGCGCGGCCTCGGTGCCGGCATGGCCACCGCCGACCACGATCACGTCAAACAAATCCGGGTAAAGCATGAGGCGTCAAAGAAAAAGAACTGCAAAATCGGGAGCAGTCCACACAGACCGCCTTTACCGCAAAGAATGGGCTTGAATTTTATAGACCCCCTGTTTCACGTGGAACACCCCTTTCGCCTGTCATGAATTGCAGACCCGGTTGTGCAGCGTGTTGCATTGCACCATCCATCAGCACCCCCATTCCCCGACCTGACGGCGGGCCACCAAGGCCCAAAGCAGCCGGTGTGCCCTGCCCTCAGCTTGACGCCGATTTACGGTGCCGCCTGTTTGGTCATCCGGATCGACCCGCCGTGTGTGGCTCGCTCCAGCCGGAGCCAGACATGTGCGGCACCAACCGAACGCATGCCCTGGCCTGGCTGACCCTGTTGGAAGCACAAACCGGTTGCACACCAACCCCCACTGCATCACATTCCTTCCCGTGATTCTCTCCACCGAACCTTGCCATGTCGTACACCCATTTGCCTGATCTTTCTGCACAGGTCATGGCCCACTACCCTTCGCTGGCGTCCGTGGCCATGCAGTTGGACCAACCTGGTCTGGTGCAGGAACTGCCCAACATGGCCGTGGCCAGCGGAACCACCCTGTTCCGTGAAAACGACCCATGCACCGGTTTTCCGTTGGTGTTGGAAGGTGAAGTGCGCGTCAGCAAAACTACCGCCAATGGCCGTGAACTGGAGCTGTACCGGGTGGTGCCGGGAGAAATGTGCCTGGTGTCATCGGCCAGCCTGTTCAATGGCATGGCACTGACGGCCCGCGGCATCACCACCCAGGCAACCCGATTGGCGTTGCTGCCTGCGCCCTTGTTCAAGCGCGCGCTGCAGGCCGAGCCATTCAGGGACTATGTGTTGGGTCTGTTTGCCACCCGCATGGCCGAGTTGACCTCGTTGATTGAAGCGGTGGCCTTCCAGCGGTTGGACAGTCGCTTGGCAGCCACCTTGCTGGGCCATGGCACACAGGTGGTCACCACCCACCAAAAACTGGCCGACGAGCTGGGCACGGTGCGTGAAATCGTCACCCGCCTGTTGCACCGGTTCGAGCGCTCGGGGTGGGTGGAACTGTCTCGCGAGTGCATCACCATCAAAAACAGCGTTGCGCTTCGGGCAACGGCCAGCGGCGTGCCCCCACAACCCCCCGCTGCGTGACAGGAGTCACAGACCATTTTTACCCCCCAGGGTTCAATCACTCCTACACAACCTGCACGGGGCCATGGTGGCTCGCCGCAGATTCATGCAGGGATGCCCTGCTCGGAGATGAACATGAACAAGAACGTCGGCGGTATCGACAAAATGTTGCGCATCGTGGCCGGCGTGGCATTGATTGCCTTGACCGTGATGGGCGTTTTGCCGGTGTGGGGTTACATCGGCATCGTGCCCGTGGCCACTGGGTTGATGGGCTGGTGTCCGCTCTACCCTCTGCTGGGGCTGAACACCTGCCCCATGAAAAAACCCGACTGAGCGAACCGTGGCATGAGGCCGAACGTGGGGTCATTGCCCCCGCGCGGCTGCGGCCATTTCTCGCTCGCGCCTGCGGGTTTGCCGTGCCACCCACACGCTGTAAGCCACGATGACCACGGTGACCGTGGCAATCAACAGCGTGGCCGCCGCATAAATGGTGGGGTTGATGCCCCGGCGGGCATAGCCAAAAATGACCTGTGGCAGCGTGCTGACGCCAGGGCCGGACAGAAATTCGGAAATCACCACATCGTCAAAACTGAGGGTAAAGCTCAACAAAAACGCCGCCAGAATGGCCTGAAAAATGTTGGGCAGGGTCACCAGAAAGAACACCTGGTGGGGCCGAGCACCCAGATCCATGGCGGCCTCTTCAAGGCGGCGGTCCATTTCCATCAGCCGGCTTTGCACCACCACCATGCCGTAGGCCATGCCCAGCAACGTGTGCCCCAGAATGATGGTGAACAGGCCACGCTCGGGCCAGCCGAACAGGTTTTGTGCACCCACCATCAACAGCAGCAGCGACAGCCCAATCACCACCTCGGGCATGACCAGCGGCGCATTCACCATGCCGCTGAACAGGGTGCTGCCGGTAAACCGCTTGTAGCGCACCAGCACAAAAGCAGCCAATGTGCCCAGCACGGCTGACAGCACGCCGGTTACCGCAGCCACTTGGAGTGAAAGCCAAAAACCGTCAACGATTTTGGTGTCACGTGCCAGGGCTTCGTACCAGCGCAACGAAAAGCCGGTGAAGTGGGCATCCTGCCGGGTGCTGTTGAAGCTGAACACCACCATGAACAGCAAAGGCAGGTACAGGAACAGATACACCTTGGCCATCCAGATCTTGCCAAAGTGCTTTTGCAGCCAGTTTTTCATGTCAAAAAAACCTTTTACCGCTTATATTTATTCAATAGTTTGCTATTGAAAAATCAATGCGTTTCAACGTCTTGGCGGCCAGTGCGGTGCTGATACACCGCCAGCGGCACCACGATGAGGGCAATCATCACCACGGCCAGTGCAGAGGCACGCGGCCAGTTGTTGGCAGTGAACATTTCGTCCCACACCACGCGGCCAATCAACAGGTTCTCCGGCCCGCCCAGCAAGCTGGGAATGACAAACTCCCCTACCGCCGGAATGAACACCAGCATGAACCCCGCCACAATGCCGGGCTTGGACAACGGCACGGTGATGAGCCAGAACGCCTTGAACGGCGTGGTGCCCAGGTCGTAAGCGGCTTCCAGCAGCCGGAAATCCATCTTCACCAGGTTGGCATACAGCGGCAGCACCATGAAGGGCAGGTACACATACGTCATGCCCACCAGCATGGACACATTGGTGTAGAGCATCTGCACCGGTTCGGTGGTCAGTCCCAACCCCATCAGCAGCTGGTTGAGCACCCCCTGGTCGCCCAGAATGCCCTTCCAAGCGTAAACGCGCAGCAGGAAGGACGTCCAGAACGGCAACATCACCATCATCAGCAGCGCCGGGCGCACGGCCGGTGATGAACGCGCCATGAAATAGGCAAACGGGTAGCCCAGCCCCAAACACAGCAGTGCCGTGACCAACGCGTAGCCAATGGAGCGCAGATAGGCCTCGACATACACCGTCTGGAACAGCGCGCCATCCCAACCCGTTTTGAAGATGCTCCAGTAGTTTTCGTACTTGAGGTGCAGCACGCCTTTGCCCGAATCCCACAGCGGCTTGAATGGATGCAGGCTCTCGCCCATGTCCACCCAGCTGATGTACAGAAGAATCAGAAACGGCAGGAAAAAGAACACCAGCAGCCAGGCATAGGGCACGCCAATGACCAAGCGACGGCCTGGCATGACCGAGGAAGCGGCGGGGGCAACTTGGCTTGAATGGCTCATGACAGCAAGCTCAAATCTCAGTCGCGCAGAACGATGGCATCGGTGTCGTCCCACCAGAAAAACACCTCTTCATCCCGTTGGATGTCCAGCATCTGCAGGTGCGAGCCGTTGGGCTCGGTGATTTTGAGTGAGGTGCCCTGCAGCGTTTGCACAATGTAGTTGTTGTACGAACCCAGGTAGCCAATCTCCCGAACCACGCCTTTGAACAGGTTCGCAGCCACTCCCGATGGCTGCTGCCTGGCAATGCTGATTTTTTCAGGGCGCACCGCAATGGCCACCGGCATGTGCAATGCGCCGGTGATGCCATGGCCCACCTGCACCTCGCCAATGAGGGTGCTGACGGCGCAATGGTCTGATTCGTCCACCGACAGCTTGCCTTCCAGCACATTCACATTGCCAATGAAGTCGGCCACAAACCGGTTGGTGGGGTATTCGTACACCTCTTGCGGTGTGCCCACCTGCAGCACCCGCCCTTTGCTCATGATGGCAATGCGGTTGGCCATGGTCATGGCCTCTTCCTGGTCGTGGGTGACCATCACGCAGGTCACACCCACGTTTTGGATGATGTTGACCAGTTCAAACTGCGTTTGCTCGCGCAATTTTTTGTCCAATGCGCCCAGTGGCTCGTCCAGCAACAACAACTGAGGCCGCTTGGCCAGGCTACGGGCCAGCGCCACCCGCTGCTGCTGCCCGCCCGAGAGCTGATGCGGCTTGCGCTTGGCGTACGAGCCCAGTTGCACCAAGTCCAGCATTTCGCCGGTTCGCCGTTTCACTTCGTCTGCAGGCAAGCCTTCACGCTTCAACCCGAATGCCACGTTTTCCCAAATGTCCAGGTGCGGAAACAGCGCATAGCTCTGGAACATCATGTTCACAGGCCGCTCGTAGGGGGGCATGCCAGCCACGTCCTGACCACCCAGCAAAATCTGGCCCGATGTGGGTGTTTCAAAGCCTGCCAGCATGCGCAGCAAGGTGGACTTGCCACAACCCGAACTGCCCAGAAGGGCAAAAATTTCGCCCTTGCCCACCGACAACGACACCTCATCCACCGCCAGCGCGTCGTCAAACCGCTTGACCAGTTGGATGGTTTCGAGAAAGTGCTCGCGCAATGCCTGGTCAGCAGGTGGTGTGGCCATGGTGGATGGTCTTTGTGGCAATGAAAGAAAAGGGCTGCTCGCCCAACCGGTCGAACAGCCCTGACGAGCGGCCTTTGTTTTTGCTCAAACAATGTTGAACGTCAGCTCGGCAAAATCAGTTGCCCTTTTTGAATGCGTTGTAGGTGGTGGCCAGCGCCTCACGGGCTTCGTTGCTGAAACTGGATGGCGCCACCATTTTGGGCATGTAACCGGTTTCGACAAAAATGGATTTGTTGCCCGCAATTTCGGGTTTGATTTTGTCTTTGGCTGCCAGGTTGCCGCTGTTGTAGGTCATGTCGTTGGCCATAGCGGCACCGTTTTCGGGGCGCAGGAAAAAGTCGATGAAGGCATGGGCATTTTGCGGATGCTTGGCATCCTTGGGAATGGCCATGGTGTCAAAAAAGGCAATGGCACCAGCAGATGGCAGCAAGGCCTCTATCACTTCTTTGCTCTTGTTTTCTGCAGCTCGGGCAGCGGCAATGTTGATGTCGCCCGACCAACCCACCACCACACAAGCCCGGCCACCGGCCAGGTCATCGATCATGGTGGCGCTGAACAGGCGAATGTCCTTGCGCACCTTGGCCAGCATGTCGGCAGCGGCTTTGTAGTCTTCGGGATTGCTGCTGTAGGCGTCTTTGCCGATGTAATGCAACGCGGGCGGCATGATTTCGGTGGGCGCATCCAGGTAAGCAATGCCGCAGGCTTTGGCCTTGACGGTGTACTCGGGGTTGAACACCAATTCCCAGGCGTTGTCGGGCAACGGGGTTTTGCCAAGCGCTTTTTCCAGCTTGGTGCGGTTGATGCCCACGGTGGTGAAGCTCCAGGCCCAGGGCACCAGGTGTTGGTTGTTGGGGTCTGCCTTGGTCAACACGGCCATGACGGCGGGATCGAGGTTTTTCAGGTTGGCCAGCTTGGTTTTGTCCAGTGGCTGGAACAAACCACCTTCCAGTTGCGGCTTGGCAAACACCACACCCGGCACCACGATGTCATAGCCCGTATTGCCTGCCATGAGCTTGGCGTTCAGGGCTTCGTTGGTTTCGAAGGTGTCGTAATTGACCTTGATGCCGGTTTCCTTCTCAAAGGCAGCAATCAGGCCTTCGGGAATGTAGTCGGGCCAGTTGTAGATGTTCAGCACCTTTTCTTCCGCAGCCGGTGCAGAAGGCGTCGTGGTTGCAACAGATGCAGCCGGTGTGGCTGCGGCAGGCTCCTCTTTTTTGCCACAAGCCGTGACACACAAAGCAGCCGCGATGCCTGCAGCCAGAACGAGCTTTTTCATGTTGCAAAAACTCCCGCTATAGGAAGGTGAAAAGGGGTAAACGGCCCAGGGGCGAGGACAAACTTCCGAATTGTAGTGAGGCATCCAGCATCCAGCGGAATGTCTGCCAATGCCTCCCAAAAAGCTTGTCTCGAACCCCAGTCTTCAAGATTCCGGCAAGCGCTGGGTCTGATTCAGCCCCAAAGCCGCAGCAGGCATGGCAGACAGGTGCCGGGCGGTTTGCCCCGCCAGGTAAGTCCACACAAAATGAGCTGCGGCCTGGCTGGTCAGGTCTGCATGGTCGTAAGCCGGGGCCACTTCCACACAATCCATGCCCACCCAATTGAGGGGTGTGAGTCCTTCCAGCAGCGTCAGCACCTGCGAACTGCTCAATCCACCGGGCTCGGGTGTACCGGTGCCGGGTGCAAAGGCAGGGTCCAGGCAGTCGATGTCCAGCGTCAGGTAGCAGGGTCGGTTGCCAATGCGCTCCCGGATGGCTTCCACCACTCCATCCAACGCCCCGCCATCGCGGCCACGCAGGTCACGGGCGGTGTAGATCAGGCCACCCTGGTCTTTGACGAATTCCCGGGCTTCGCGGGCGCCGCTGGAGCGCAAGCCGAGTTGCACCGCGTGAGTGGAGCTCACCAAGCCTTGTTGAATGGCCTCGTACATCCAGGTGCCGTGGCCAGAGGGTTCAGAGAAATGGTCTGTCCAGGTGTCGCAATGGGCATCGAAATGCACCACTGCCAATGGCTGGCCATGCCGTGCGTGCGCCGCTTTGAGCAAAGCCAGGGTCACTGAATGGTCGCCCCCCAAAAACACCACATGGTGGTGTGCCATGAGCGCTGCGGCCTGCGCCACGATGTGGTTGCGCACTTCTGGCAAGGGTGATGCATTGGGCAGATGCATGTCTCCCGCATCAGCCAGATAAGCCAAGGGAGACACATTGAACACCGGGTGAATGCCGTCGCACAGCATCAGGCTGGCGCGACGAATGGCTTCCGGCCCAAAACGGGCTCCCGGCCGGTGCGTCACAGCGCCGTCAAACGGTACACCGGCCACCACAAAAGGGGCGTGGGGTTGGTTGGCCAGCGGTGCAGCAGCCAAAAACCGGTTGCTGTGGTTGGCATAGGCAAAGTGACCGAGACTCATGTTGGTTTCTCCGGGTCTGAAACAGCGAATGGCATGCCATCAGGTGATGGTCACACCCGAAAAATTCAACCGCCCGGCTCAGGCATGCAATGGCCTTTGCCTCCAGGCCAACAGCGCCCCCAGCCATAACGCCACCGCCGAAACCAACAACCCTTGCTCCAGCCCCCCAGCACCATCGGCAATCCATCCCACCATGGATGGCCCCACGATTTGCCCAGCTGCAAATACCACCGTGAACGCACTGATACCCGCGGGCCATTGACCCATTGGCAGGTTGTGCCGCACCAAGGCAGTGGTAGAGGCCACCACCGATAAAAACACCCCGCCAAACATCAACCCTGACAACAGCATCCACCCCCAGGCCGATGCCACCGCCGGCAACACCGTTGCAACGCCCAGCAAGGCATTCAATGTGGCCAGCGCACCCCCACCCTTGGATTTGTCCAAAAGCCCCGCCCACAACCGGGAAGAGGCCACCACAGCCAAGCCCAGCAAGGCATAAAACAGCGTGATGTCAGAAGCAGGCCAGCCCCTGCCTCGCAAAAGGGCAATGACGAAGGTCATGTAACCGATGTAACCCACCCCAAAACAGGTATAGCCCGCCAACGCAAACCCCAGTTTTTGCCATGAAATGGGGTGATTGGAATGATTAGAAACCGTAGCACTGATCGATTGATGAACAGGCGGTGAAAGCCTATTTTTCTTGAAAAATTGCACAGGCCACACCAACACCAGTGTTGCCAGCACACAAGCTGCTGCCAACCACCACCAAGCCCAGACCCAACTGTGAGCCTGCTGAGCATGGGCACTCAGGACCATGGGTACCAATAGAGCCGACAACGCAATTCCCCATCCCACTCCGCCATAAAACACACCCAGCAGCAAGCCTGCATGCTGGCCATGCTCGCTACCCAACCGGGCGGCCAGCAGTCCTCCAGCGACAAATACCCAGGCACTGGCTACACCAGCCAGTAATCGTTGACCCAGCAGCGGCCAGGCATCTTCAAAAAAACCACTGGCTGCCATGAACACAGCAGCCAATACAGAACCCAATAACAACAAAACAGGAGCTGTCAATCGTTTGATGAGCCAAGGTGAACTCAATGCGCCTATCAGGTAACCCGCTGCATTGGCGGTGTTCATGCCACCAGCCAGGGCATAGCTCCAGCCCAAATCGGCCCGCATGGGTGGCAGCAGCAGCCCGTATGCAAACCGGGTAATGCCCAACGAAACGGCCGCCGCCAACGAAAGTGCAACTGCAATACGAAAGGCTGGCCAAGGAAAAGAAGCCTGGGAAGTCATGCCTTGAATCTTGTCTTTGGTTTTAATTTTTAAATTAGTGGTAGTAGTAGAAGGTCAAAACGGCTGTTGATAACTGAAATAAGTAAATGTTAAACAACCATTTGATCTTGTTTAACACTGTTGAACGAATGGTCTGCAAGCCTGTTCGAAACCCATAACAACTTGCTATTGAAGATGAATGCTGTGGACAACTGCCTGGTTATGCGGCTTTTGATGACAGAGTTATCCACAAATTCGTCAAGTTGAGGGTGCATGGGGTTTCCAGCGCTTCAGCAGCAAGGCGTTGCTGATCACACTCACCGAACTGAAGGCCATGGCCGCACCAGCCACCACCGGATTGAGCAAACCCATCGCGGCCAGCGGAATACCCGCCACGTTGTATGCAAAGGCCCAGAACAGGTTCTGGCGAATCTTGCACACGGTGCGTTTGGAAATGTCCAGTGCATCCACCACCCGCATGGGGTCGCCTTGCATGAGGGTGATGCCAGCGGTGTGCATGGCCACGTCCGAACCACCCCGATGACGGGCGGTACCAGGTGCGCCGCCGCTGGGCTGGTTGTTCATGGCCAGGCCCACATCGGCAGCTGCAAGGGCTGGGGCGTCGTTCACGCCATCGCCCACCATGGCCACCCGTTGTGGTTTTCCACCTTGGCTTTGCAGGTTGCGGATGGTTTGGGCTTTGTCGCCTGGCAATACCTCGGCCATCACGTTGTTGGCAGGCAACCCCAAACGTTGGCCCACCGCCTGGGCCGCAGCGTGGTTGTCACCCGAGATCATGACCACCCGAATGCCCTGCTGCTGCAACCGGGCAATGGCTGCTGCTGAGCTGGGCTTGGGTTCGTCGGCAAAGGCCAGATGCGCCATCACCTGTTGCCCCCAGGCCAGCGCCGACACGGTGGCGCCGACGGTTTCAGGTTGCTGTTGCAGGGTTTCGGTCAGCTGCTGGGCTTCGTCAGGGGTCATCAACGCCAGTTCCACCATCCACCGCAGGCTGCCAAGCCGCAATGCCTGGCCTTGCACCATGGCCTCGGTGCCACGGCCGGGCACGGTGTGCACATCGGTCAGCGGTGGCAAGCTGGTGTGACCTAACCCCGATTCAGCTGTTTGAGCCAATGGGGGCAATTGATCAGCTGCGGCCACCACCGCACGGCTCAGCGGGTGCTCGCTGTGCCGTTGCAGTGCGGCAGCCAGGCGCAGGGCCTGGCCTGCATCCACACCGGGCGAGGGTTGCAGGCTCACCAGAGCCGGTTGACCGCGGGTGAGCGTGCCGGTTTTGTCAAACGCCACGGTGCTGACCTGGTGGGCCAGTTCCAAGGCTTCTGCATCCTTGATCAGGATGCCGTGCTGCGCTGCCACACCGGTACCGGCCATGATGGCAGCGGGTGTGGCAATGCCCAGCGCGCAGGGACAGGCAATCACCAGCACCGTCACAGCGTTCATGATGGCCTGTTCCCAGCCTGCACCCACCAGGTGCCAACCCACCAGGGTGCCCACTGCAATCAACAGCACCACCGGTACAAACACGGCGGCCACCTGGTCGACCAGGCGTTGCACGGGCGCTTTTTGGCCCTGGGCGTCTTGCACCATCGCAATGATGCGGGCCAGCGTGCTCTGTGTGCCCACTGCAGTGACCTGCACATGCACCACGCCGTCGCCGTTCAGGGTGCCGCCGGTCACGGTGCTGCCATCGGCTTTGGATACGGGGAGGCTTTCGCCGGTGAGCATGGATTCATCGGCCTGGGTTTGGCCTTCGGTCACCACGCCGTCGGCCGGAAAACGTTCACCGGCCAACACCGTCACCCGGTCGCCGGGCAGCAGCTCGGCCACCGGCACATCCACCGCTTCGGTGCGGCGCACGCCGTCGGGTAGCAGATGGGCCACTTCGGGCCGCAATTGGCGCAGGGCGCGGATGGCGCTGGTGGTCTGACGCTTGGCACGGGCTTCCAGCCATTTGCCCAGCATGACCAGGGTGATGACCACGGCCGAGCCTTCGAAGTACACATGCACCATTTCTCCGGGCTCGGCCTGCCACCACAGCCAGGTTGACAGTGCCCAGCCCGCCGTGGTGCCAATGGACACCAGCAGCTCCATGTTGCCGCTGCCGTTTTTGAGGGCATGCCAACCCACTTTGTAAAACCGCCACCCCAAGCCAAACTGCACCGGTGTGGCCAGTACCAGCTGCCAGGTGGCTGGCAGCATCCAGTGCTGGCCAAACAGGTCGCCCACCATGGGGCCAACCAGAGGCAACGACAAAAAAATGCCCATCAAGATGGGCCAAAAATCCAGCGGTACCCCCAGCCAGGCGGGTTGTGCGTCGTCCTGGTCTGCCGCTTCAACCGGACGGGGTTCGTAGCCGGCATCGCGCACAGCGCGGGACACCCACGCTGCCATCGGCGTGGCATCAGTGGGCGCTGCATTGGATTTCCACACCACCCTGGCCGATTCAGTTGCCAGGTTGACTGTGGCTGTTTCAACACCTGGCAATTTTTTGAGCGCACGTTCCACCCTGCCTACGCAAGAGGCACACGTCATGCCTCCCACGCCAATGTCCAGGGTGCATGAATCTGTGGTGCTTGGATGGATGTCTGCGTTCATGAGTTTCAGCTTAAACCTTTACCCTGTGGGAGAGTCAAGGGAACACATCGAACCAATCAGCAGCTTGACCTTCCCACAATGGCAAGGTTCATGATGGCAGCATCTTCAACTTCCCCTACAGGAGCTTTCCATGTCTGAACAAACCTTTAACGTCACCGGTATGACCTGCGGTCATTGCGAAAAATCGGTGGTGCAGGCGGTCAAATCTATAGACCCCCAGGCCGAAGTGAAGGCCGACCGCACCACCAACACCGTGGTGGTGCAGTCCGAGCAGTCACGTGAGGCGCTGGCTGCCGCCATCCGTGAAGAAGGTTATGCCGTTGCCTGAGCACCTCCCGGGAGCCGCGACAGCGGCCTTTCCGGTGCACATTGGTGAAGCAGCCCGGCTGAGCGGCGTGTCGGCCAAAATGGTGCGGCACTACGAAAGCCTGGGGTTGCTGCCACCCGTCTCGCGCACAGACAGCGGCTACCGCCTGTATGCACAGGCCGATGTGCACACCCTGCACTTCATCCGCCGCTGCCGCGAATTGGGCTTTGCCATGAGCGATGTGCAAAGCCTTGTCAATCTCTGGCACGACCAGGGGCGGTCGAGTGCCGATGTGAAGGCCATTGCCAGCCGACACCAGCAAGCATTGGCCGAACGCATTGCAGGCTTGCAGGCCATGCAACGCACCCTGCAGAGCCTGATGGGGTGCTGCCATGGCGATCAGCGGCCCGATTGCCCCATCCTCGACGAATTGGCCCGTTGATTGGGGCTTGTCGTATACCCCCTATGGGTATTTTCAACAAACTTTACACAGCCTCACACAGGTGCCACGCCCGGTTGACACACGCGGCAGACACTTCTTCCCATGCCACGGTTCTCAGTCAGAACAGTTGGCAGCGGGGGCAGACGAACTGCCCGTTTCTCGCCGTTGACATTGACGTTGACACTCTGAAAAGGAACATCACCATGACACACACCACACGCCGTTTGCTTGCCTTGGTTGCCGCCGCCGTGGTGGCCAGCACCTCCACCCTGGCGCTTGCCCGGGACAGCGATTGCGGCCACGGCATGGGCGAAGGCATGCAAGGCCATGCCATGCAGGGCAAGATGGCCGAGCGCATGAAAGAGCGCATGGCCAAACACCAGGCCGAACTGAAAGCCAAGCTCAAACTCACCGCCGAGCAAGAAGGCGCTTGGAGCCAGTTCACCGCCGCCATGCAGCCACCTGCCAACTTCCAGCGTCCCGACCGTGCCGAGATGGAAAAACTCAGCACGCCCCAGCGCCTGGAAAAAATGCAAGCTTTCAAAGCCCAGCGCGAAGGTGAAATGACCAAGCGCGTGGATGCCACCAAGGCCTTCTATGCTGCACTGACACCCGAGCAGCAAAAAGTGTTTGATGCCGAGCACAGCCGCATGGGTGGCAACGGGGGCAAACAGAGTGGGCACGGCTCCCAAGGCGGTCATGGCCAGATGATGGGTCGCCAAGGCTAAGCAGCGTCTTCGCAGGTGCCGCCAGCAGCCGTGGGCTGGTGGCACTGATAACATCCCTGACATTTTTCAGGGATTCGATCCGCGCATGTCCGCCAACCCTTCGTCAGCTGCGCCCCACGGCAAACCGGGCTCTTTCGAGCTCAAGAGTGCACAGTTGCCACTGGTTTCCTTGCTGGTGAAGTCTGCAGACTTCACATTATTGAAGCAAGAATGGCAGGCCCAATATGCGGAGACCCCGGATTTTTTTGATCAAGATCCGCTGGTTCTCGATCTGACCCCCATCGCCGATGACACATCGGCCATTCCCACGTTCACCCCCCTGATCAAGCTGCTGCGTGCCAGCAACCTGTGCCCCATGGCGGTTCGGGGCGGCAATGCTGACCAAATGGCTGCAGCCGTCAAAGCCGGCCTTGTGGTGGCACAAGATGTGGTGCTGGCCAAAGGCACGCGCAACACCCAGGCGCCACAGACAGAGCCCGCGCGCTCACCTGCAACGGCGGCTCCGGCACCCGCACCTACACCGGCACCAGAGCCGGCACCCGATGTGGCGCCCGCCGCCCCTGTTGCACAGACCGCCCTGGTGCTCGACAAACCCTTGCGCTCCGGCCAGCAGGTGTATGCCCGTGGCCGCGATCTGGTGGTGCTGGCCATGGTCAACCCCGGTGCCGAGGTGATTGCCGACGGCAACATCCATGTGTACGCCCCGTTGCGTGGCAAGGCCATTGCAGGGGCGCGGGGCGATGCGTCGGCCCGAATTTTTGCCCTGTCGCTGGAGGCAGAGCTGGTGTCCATTGCCGGCATTTACCGCACCAGCGATGTGCCGTTTCCGGCCAACGTGGCCACCCAGCCCGCCATGATTCACCTGCACAGCGGGCCCGATGGCGACAAGCTGGTGATGCAACCGCTCAAGCCCTGAGTTTTTTTCTGAATCAACCCGTTCCTGTTCCCGAACCGAGGAATCCCCAAAAATGACAAAAATCGTCGTGGTCACATCCGGCAAAGGTGGCGTGGGCAAAACCACCACCAGCGCCAGTTTTGCAACCGGGCTGGCCTTGCGCGGCTACAAAACCGCCGTCATCGACTTTGACGTGGGCCTGCGCAACCTCGACCTCATCATGGGCTGCGAGCGCCGGGTGGTGTACGACCTGATCAACGTCATCCACAACGAGGCCAACCTCAACCAGGCCCTCATCAAAGACAAGCAGTGCGACAACCTGTTCGTGCTGGCCGCCAGCCAGACGCGCGACAAAGACGCCCTCACCCAAGACGGCGTGGAGCGCGTGCTCAACGACCTGAAAGGCATGGGCTTTGACTACATCGTGTGCGATTCACCAGCGGGCATTGAAACCGGTGCGCTCATGGCCATGCACTATGCCGACGAGGCGCTGGTGGTTACCAACCCCGAAGTGTCCAGCGTGCGCGATTCCGACCGCATTCTGGGCATGTTGGGCAGCAAAACCCACCGCGCCATGACCGGAGCCGAGCCCATCAAAGAGCACCTGCTCATCACCCGCTACAACCCCAACCGCGTGCAGGACGGGCAAATGCTCAGCCTGGAAGACATCCAGGACATTCTGCGCATCAAGCTCATCGGCGTCATTCCCGAGAGCGAAAGCGTGCTCCAGGCTTCCAACCAGGGCACACCGGCGGTGCATCTGCAGGGCTCCGATGTGTCCGAAGCCTACAAGGACGTGATTGCCCGTTTCCTGGGTGAAGACAAGCCACTGCGCTTCACCGAAGCGGAAAAACCCGGCTTCTTCAAACGCCTGTTTGGAGGTCGTTGAGCCATGTCTTTCCTGTCATTCCTGCTGGGCGAAAAGAAAAAAACCGCCAGTGTGGCCAAGGAACGGCTGCAGATCATCCTGGCGCACGAACGCAGCGGCCGCAACGCCGCCGAACCCGACTACCTGCCCGACCTCCAGCGCGACCTGGTGGCGGTCATCAGCAAATACATCCACATCAACCCGAACGACATCAAGGTCAACCTGGAGCGCCAGGACAACCTGGAAGTGCTGGAAGTGAAAATCGAACTGCCTGAGAGCAAGTGACGGGTGACACGGATGCAGATGCCCCTGCACATCCAAACCCCACTCATCCCATCCCTTGCGCTGTCGGCCCGCACCGGTTTGGAGGTGTGGCTCAAGATGGAAAGCGCGCAACCGCCGGGCTCGTTCAAGCTGCGTGGGGTGGGGCTGGCGTGCCAGACCCATGCGCAGCGGGGGGCTCGGCGCTTCATTTCTTCTTCCGGCGGCAATGCGGGCATGGCCGTGGCTTATGCCGGGCGCATGCTGGGTTTGCCGGTGGAGGTGGTGGTGCCGCAAACCACCTCGGTGCGCGCACGCGAACTCATTGCCCTGCTGGGTGCGCGGTTGACGGTGCACGGTGCCTCCTGGCAAGAGGCCAACGAGCTGGCCCAGTCCATGATGGGACCGCAAGACGCCTTCATCCACCCGTTTGACGACCCCCTGCTGTGGGAAGGCCATGCCACCCTGGTGGATGAAGTGGCCCAGGCACAGCCCGGCACCGGTTTTGCGCCCGACGCCGTGGTGCTGGCCGTGGGCGGTGGGGGTTTGCTGTGTGGTGTGGTGCAGGGCTTGCAGCGCAACAGTTGGGGCCATGTGCCGGTGCTGGCGGCTGAGACCCGGGGTGCCGATTCACTGGCTCAGTCGGTGGCTGCGGGGCAACGCATCACCTTGCCCGCCATTACCAGCGTGGCTACCTCGCTGGGTGCACGGCAGGTGTGCGAGCAGGCGTTCGGTTGGACGAGCCGCCACCCCGTGAAGCCGGTGGTGGTGAGCGATGCCGAAGCGTTGACGGCCTGCCGCCAGTTTCTGGAGCACCACCGCGTGGTGACCGAGCCGGCTTGCGGTGCGGCCTTGGCGGCGGTGAACCATGTGGCCGAGCATTGCCCGCAAGCCCGGCAGGTGCTGGTGGCGGTGTGCGGCGGGGCGGTTGCCACGGCAGCCGATGTGCTGGCTGCAACCGGCGGGGGCTGAAACCAGCCTCTGAACTCGGTGGAACTGTCTGCGCGACAGGCCCCGCCTCACCCCCCCGGAATGGGGGAATCCATGTCCAACCCGGCAAACTCGAAGCCGCGCTTGTGGTCCAGCAGGTGCTTGCGGGTCCAGGTGATGGCGGCTTCGGCGTCGTGGCGGCGCAGGGCGTCCAGCACATGGCGGTGGGCTTCCAGCAGGCGCGCGCCGGACTGCGGCAGCACCGGCGCAATGGCGGTGTAGCCCGAGCGCATCAGCAAGCTCACCGGGGCACGGGCTAGCAGCAGAGCAGTGTTCTGGGTGGCTTCGGCCACCAAAGAATGGAACTCGATGGTGGCGGCAATGGGAGCCACGCCGCAGTTCACCAGCGTGGCGGTGAGATCGAGGTTGTGCTCCAGCAGCGCCAGCTCGTCTTCGGTGATGCGCTGGGCGGCCAGCCCGGCGCACATGGGCTCCAGGGTGGAGGCGACTTCCCACACGTCGCGGTACGTCACCTGGCGCATGCGCAGGGCGCGCTCGGCAGCGTGGGCCAGGTCGGCATGCTCGGGAATGCTGACGATGAGCCGCTTGCCCACCCGGCGCAGCAGGCCGTCCTGCTCCAGTTGGCGCAGGCCTTCGCGGATGGTGGAGCGGTGCACGCCGTATTGCGCGGACAGCTCGGTTTCGGTGGGAAAAGCCTGGCCGGCGGGCACATCGCCACGGACGATGCGCTGGCGCAAGCTGTCCGACACGACGCGGTACGCAGGGGTGCTGGCGGGTTTGGACGGTGGCATGGGGGCAAAAAAAGGGCCTGCAGCAGCAGGCCCCCGATTACATCACTGCGTGGACGGCCTGCGTGGCGGCCAACGGTCGGCCACCACGCAGTTCGGTCATCAGGCCGTGCTCAGATGGTGCTCAGTCTGCGGTGAAGCCGGATGCCTTGATGACCGGCTCCCACTTCTTGATGGCCGCGTTCTGGCGGTCAACCAGTTCCTGGCTGGATTTGCCCACCGGCAGGAAGCCCATGTTGGTGATTTTTTCCTTCACATCGGGCATGGCCATGATTTTCTGGAGGGCGCGGCTCCACTGGTCCAGGGCTGCGGCAGGCGTGTTGGCGGGTGCATACAGCGCATTGAAGCCGGAGCCGCTGATTTGCGGAAAGCCCAGTTCGGTGAAGGTGGGCACATCGGGCGCCTGCGGAATGCGCTGCTCGGTGGTCACGGCCAGCATCTTGATTTTGCCGGCCTTGTGGTTTTCCACCTGGCTGCTGGCCACGTCGATGGAGGAGCTGATCTGCCCGCCAATCAGCGCCAGGGTGATGGGGGCGCTGCCCTGGAAGGGCACGTTTTGCATGGACACGCCAATGGTGTCGCCCAGCAGCACGCCATAGAAGTGGTGCGGCGCGCCCAGTGCAGGAATGCCGTAGTTGGCCTCCTTGGGGTTGGCTTTGGCCCAGGCCACGTACTCGGCCCAGGTGTTGACCTTGGGGTTGCTGCCCACGGCAAAGCTGAAGGCGAATTCGGCCACGGTGCCAATGGGCACGATGTCTTTTTTGGGGTCGTAGTTCAGCTTTTTGAAGGTGAAGGGGTACAGGGCGGTGAGGGCATCGGGGCCGAGCATGACCACGCTGCCATCGGCAGGGGCTTGTTTCAGCACATCCACCGCAATGCGGCCACCAGCACCGGTTTTGTTGTCCACCACCACCGGGCGGTTCAGCTCCACGCGGGCTTTGTCGGCTACCAGGCGGGCAATGGCGTCAAACGAGCCACCCGCCGGGAAGCCCACAATGATTTTGGCGGGCGAGCCGTCCTGTGCCACGGCGGGTGTGGTTGCCAGCGTGCCCAGCAGGCCGCACAGCAAGGCGCTGACGGAGGCGCCGAGGGTGTGGCGGCGGGTGAGCGGGGTGTGGAAGGGGGTCATGGTTGTCTCCTGTGAATGAATGGGGGAACGGTCAGCGGGTGGGAAGGTGGGGGTTCAAGCGCGGTGGGCCGCGTCTGGTTTTTGTGGGGTGCTGCTGGCGTGCTGTGCATCCAGCGCGTCCTGCTGCGTTTGCAGGGTGCGCCACATCAGCTTGCCCGATGCGTTGCGCGGCAACGCCGTGGCAAATTCGACGATGCGGGGGTATTTGTAGGCGGCCATGTGCTCGCGGGCCCAGGCCACAATGTCGGCCTTTTTTGTGATATTTATATGGCTTTGCCGCAATACCACAAACGCTTTCACGCTCTCGCCACGGTAGCTGTCGCGCGAGGCCACCACGCAGGCCTCCTGCACGGCGGGGTGGCGGTGCAGCAGGGCTTCCACTTCCGCGGGCCAGACCTTGAAGCCGCTGGCGTTGATCATGCGTTTGAGCCGGTCGGCCATGTAGAAGTAGCCGTCGGCATCCACCCGGCCCAGGTCGCCGGTGCGAAAGTAAGTGGTGCCACCAATGTCGATGAACGCGCTGGCCGTGGCCTGCGGCTGGTTCCAGTAGCCCTTGAACACCTGCGGCCCGTTCACCACGATTTCGCCCACCGTGTCCACCGGCAGGGGCTGCAGGGTTTCGTGGTCAATCACCAAGGCTTGCGTGCCAATGTAGGGAATGCCCAGGCAGTGCCTGCGCGGTGCCTGGCGCGGGTTGGTGTGGGTGGGGGCGGCGGTTTCGGTCAGGCCGTAGCCTTCCACGTAGTGCAGCCCGAACTGCTGGTGCAGGTGGGCGGCCACGGCGTCGGGCATGGCCGCGCCGCCGCCACCGATGTAGCGCAGGCTGGACAGATCGTGCCGTGCCAGAGCGGGGTCACCCAGCAGGTCGATCACCATGGTGGGAATGTTGGGCCAGTGGGTGATGCGGTGGTGCTCAATGGCCGCTGCGGCCTGCTGGCGGTCCCAGCGGGGCAGCAGCACCAGCTTGCAGCCGTGCCGGATGGCCGACAGCATGCCCACCACCAGCCCGGTGATGTGGAACATGGGCACCGCCACCAGCACCGCGTCGCCAGGGCCCATGCCCAGCCAGGGCGCGCTGGCCAGCACGTTGTGCAGCAAGGTGGCGTGGGTGTGCATGCAGCCTTTTGCCGCCCCGGTGGTGCCGCTGGTGTAGGGCAGCAGGGCCAGGTCGGCGCCTTGTACCGCCACTTCAGCAGGGGCGGGAGTGGATGCCGAATCCATCAACGTGGCCCACGCGTGCACCCTCAGCGCCTCTGGCCCCTGACCATGCCCATGTGCCTCGCTGCCTGGCTGGAAGGGCAGCGCGGGCAAGCCGTGGCGCACCGGCAGCCACTGTTGCCACACCACGGGCCAGCCGGTGGTGTCGGGCTGTTGGTTGGCATTCAGCGGCAAGGCATCGGCCAGTTCAAACACCACCAGGTGCTTCAACTGACCACCCGATTCCGCCGCTTGCGAGGCACGGGCCAGTTCCGGGGCGATGTCGGACGACGCAATGGCCACATGCGCCGCTGCGTCCTGGATGTAGTGGCCCAGTTCGTCGGCCTTGTTCATGGGGTTGACCGGCACCACCACCGCCTCCAGCCGAATGACGGCATGAAAGGCCACGATGAACTGCGGGCAGTTCTGCATGAACAGAATCACCCGGTCTTGCCGTTGCACCCCCAGTTGGGCCAGCGCGCCGGCCAGTTGCTCGGCGCTGCGTTGCAGTTCGCGCCAGGTGGTGCCTTGGCCCAGAAAGTCCAGACCCACTTCGTCGGGGGTTTGGGTGGCGCGGGTTTGCAGGCCCGCCCAGAGCGATTCGTCGGGCACCTGAAAATGGTGCGGAACGCCTTCCGGCCAGAAGCGGAGGTGGGCGGTGGGGTCGTGTGCTTGCGTCATGGGGTCTGCAATGGCCGGGCTGGCGTGGGCTGGGGCGTGGGTGGGCGGCAGGAGGGTTCAGCAGCCACGGGTGACGGGCATGTTCACGGCTTTGCGGCGCAGGCCCAGGCGGGCCAGCTCCAGCTTGGCCAGGGACTGGCGGTGCACTTCGTCCGGCCCGTCGGCCAGGCGCAGGGTGCGCTGGTCGGCATAGGAAAACGCCAGCGGCGTGTCGTTGGACACCCCGGCACCGCCGTGGGCCTGGATGGCCCAGTCGATGACCTTGCAGGCCATGCTGGGGGCGACGATTTTGATCATGGCAATCTCGCCCTGGGCGGCCTTGTTGCCCACGGTGTCCATCATGTAGGCGGCTTTCATGGTGAGCAGGCGGGCCTGCTCGATGAGGCAGCGCGACTCGGCAATGCGCTCGTGCCACACGCCTTGCTCGCTGATGGGTTTGCCAAACGCCGTGCGCGCTGCCGTACGTTGGCACATGAGCTCAAACGCCCGCTCCGCCGCGCCGATGGAGCGCATGCAGTGGTGAATGCGGCCCGGGCCCAGGCGGCCTTGCGCGATTTCAAAGCCCCGGCCTTCGCCCAACAGGATGTGGTCCACCGGCACGCGCACGTTCTCCAGCAGCACTTCCATGTGACCGTGGGGGGAGTGGTCGTAGCCAAACACTGGCACCGGGCGCACCACCGTCACACCGGGGGTGCTGGCCGGCACCACCACCATGGACTGTTGCTGGTGCCTCGCCGCGTCGGGGTTGGTTTTGCCCATCACGATGAACACTTGGCAATGCCGGCTGCCCGCACCGGTGGACCACCATTTGCGGCCGTTGATGACGACATGGTCGCCATCGCGGCGGATGTCGCACTGGATGTTGGTGGCGTCGGACGAGGCCACGGCCGGTTCTGTCATCAGGAAGGCGGAGCGGATTTCGCCGCGCAGCAGGGGCTCCAGCCAGCGGTCTTTCAGCGCTTCGCTGGCGTAGCGCTCCAGGGTTTCCATGTTGCCGGTGTCGGGGGCAGAGCAGTTGAACACTTCGCTGGCCCAGTGCACCCGGCCCATGATTTCGCACAGCGGCGCGTATTCGAAGTTGGACAAGCCCTGCGGCGCCCGCTCGGAGTGGGGCAGAAACAGGTTCCACAGGCCCCGTGAGCGGGCGATGCCCTTCAGGCGCTCCACCGTGGGGCAGGTGGTCCAGCCATCGGGGCCATCCCAGCGCTGGGCGGCGGCTTCTTTCCACACCTGCTCTTCGTGGGGATAGATGTGCTCGTCCATGAACTGGAGCAGGGCCTCGCGCAGTTGGCGGGCTTTGTCGGATGGCTGAAAGAAGTCCATGTGGGGGTTCCGTGGAGTTGGATGTGACGGGGTTCGGTGGGGCTTTTGTGTGCCGCCTGGGTCAGCTTGCCTCTGCGGCGGGCAGGCCCTGGGCAATGGCCCAGCCCCAGCGGGCCACGGGTTCGGCCATGGTGGCGATGTCGTGGGCATTGGCGCTGGAGGCCTTGCCCTCGCGCGCCCGGTGCCCAATGCCTTGCAGGATGGCGCTCAGGCGGAACAGGTTGAAGGCGAGGTAGAACGGCCAGTCGGCGTTCAGGGCGGCGGTGGACTGGGCGTCCAGGCCCATGTTGTGCGCATAGCGGGCGATGTAGGCCTGCTCGGTGGGCAAAGCCAGTTCTTGCAGGCTCTGGTCGGCATACCCGCGCAGCAGACCTTTGGGCATGTGCCAGGCCAGGGCGCTGTAGGACAGGTCGCTCAAGGGGTGGCCCAGGGTGCACAGCTCCCAGTCCAGCACCGCCACCACTTCCGGGCGGGTGGGGTGGAACATGAGGTTTTCCATGCGGAAGTCGCCATGGGTGATGCAGGTGGCGTCGGCTCCATCTGCCCCGGCGGGAATGTGCTGTGGCAGCCAGTCCATCAGGCGCTCCATGGCCTCGACCGGGGTTTGGCGGGTGGCCATGTATTGCTGACCCCAGCGGCGGATGAGCCGGGTGTAGAACCCATCCGGGCGTCCAAAGTCGTGCAGGCCCAGTGCCCGCCAGTCCACCTGGTGCAAGGCGGCCAGCACGCGGTTGGCCTCCATGTAGCAGGCGGCGCGTTGGTCGGGCGGCAGGTCGGGCAGGGTAGCGTCCCGAAAAATGCGGCCTTGCACAAAGTCCATCACATAAAACGCCACGCCAATGACGGACTCGTCCTCGCACAGCACGCGCACCTTGGGCACCGGCACGGCGGAGCCTTGCAGCGCGTTGAGGATGCGATATTCCCGTTCAATGGCATGGGCCGAGGGCAGCAGCCCGGCGGCAGGGGCCGGCTTGGCGCGCAGCACCCAGGTGTGTTCGCCGTCTTTCAGCAGCCAGGAGGGGTTGGATTGCCCCCCGTCCATGCGCTGGGCCTGGAGGTTGGCGGTCACCCCCGGCAGGCGCGGGGCCAGCCAGCGCACCAGGGAAGGAACGTCCAAATGGGTGGTGATGCTGGGTGGCGGTGTGGCCGCTGGCTCAGAAATGGGGGTTGACGTGCTCATTGAAAATAATTGTCGGACAATCATTTTCAGAAGGCACTCAGTAAAACCCCTAACTCAGACTCCAACGAGACAGGGCTGAAGTAGGCTTATAAAATATATAGCATACAAATGAATAATATAAAGCGATAAGACGCGTTTTTAACTCATAAAAACAATCGAATGCGCTGACCGTCTTTTGACTGTACAGATCTCTTGTTGTCCGACAATGCGCTTGGCTGGTTTGATGAATGGCTTGGATCAGCCGGGCACAGCCTGTTGGCGGATCAATGCAGGGGCTGGCAGGTCAGCGCGCCTGGGGCGGCGGCGTTGTGGGTGGGTTGGCGCAGTTCGGCATAACCCAGCATGGCTGCGTTCGGCAGCATGTTCAAGGCCTGGGCCACGCACATGTTGACCATGACGGTGAAGCGTTGCAGCGTTTCAATGGGAATGTCAGCCGGGTTGGCCTGCCCCTTGATGATTTGCGATGCCTTGTGCGCCACAAAGCGGGCCATGCCGTCTACAGGCGAGAACATGCCCACCAAGGCGTTGCCATCCCGAACAGCGGTTTCGTTGGCGGTGAAGCTGGGCAAAGCCGCTTTCACCGCAGCGTCGGTGGTGGTTTTGCGGTGGGTGAAGGCCACAAACGTGTCGGGCCCCAGGTACAGCCATTCGGCGCCACGGGCTTTGAGCTTCCTGATTTGCGACTCCAGCGTGGTGGGGTCGGGCTCGCCAGCCAGGTTCAACCCCACTTTTTCCACCAGCAGTTCGATGCCGTTTAGCCGGGCGCTGGCGGTCAGGTCCTCGACCATGAAGCGTGCGTTGGGTTCGGTGGGGTTGTAAACCACGCCCATGGCTTTGAATGGCCGGTAGTTTTGCATGGTGCCGAACTGGGTGGCCAGTGGGGCCAGGTGGGAGGTGCCGGTCAGGTTGCGACCCGGCGTGCGCAGACTGGAGACGAGCTTGGCGCGCAGGGGGTCTGCCACCACGGCAAAGACGATGGGAATGTCTGAAATGGCGGGTGCGTCGTGCGTTCCGGCGACGGCCAGTGTGGTGGGGGTGCCCCAGGTGTAGACCAGCGAGGGCTTTTCTTTGCGGATGCGCTCAGGCAGCGCAGCCATGTCCTGAGGGTTCGACGGGTCGGACTTGACCAGGGTAAAGCGCACCGGCCCGGCCAGCCGCTGGAGTTCCTCCTTGAAGGTGCGTTCCATGGCGGTTTCGCCACGCGGGGTGACCAGCACCACATGGGCCGGGGCCGCCTGCGCGGGGGCCCCGAGCAGGATTGCGGCCCAACCCAAGGTGACCCACCTCTGCGTGTTCCAACCGAATGTCATGGCGTTTCTCCAAATGAGGAGTTGCCATTGTGGTCATTGGCTTGACGCCAAACTGATCAGGCAGGTTGCCTGCCCGTGCAGTGTTTCCCGTGGTTCAAACCTGGGCCAGGAACTGCTCCAGGGCTTCCAGAGGCACCGGCTTCTCGACGGCCCCCACCACCCGGTAACCCAAATCAGCAGCCATGCTGCGGGTCAGGTCCAGCATTTCGATGTTGACACCGCTCATCAACGCGACGGCCCCGCTGTAGCCGCAAGGCAGCAGGGCGGTCAGAAACTCAATGCCATCCATCTCGGGCATGTAGATGTCCAGCAAGATCAGGTGAGGATGGTCCTCTGGCTTGCTGAATTGACGCAGGGCTTTGCGCCCGTTGGGCGACGACGACACCCGACCCACCCCCAAGTGCTCCAGACCCATGCACAGCGCCTCGCGAATGATGGATTCATCCTCGACCACCAAAACATGGAGGCCGTTGAACGGATGCGAGGTGGAGTGGTTCATGTATGCATGGATCGTAATCTGAATTGGTATACATCATAACAAAATATCAAATTTATCCAATTTAATTCTTTTGAGTTGATGAAGTGCATTTCTTCATGTGGATCGCATCGAACGGGCAACGGACCGCGCACAAGGCGCACCCGGTGCACTCGGTGGGTTGATGCAGCACAGAGCGCTTGCGCCCACCCGGCTCGGGCGTGGCGAGCGACAACACATGGGGCGGGCAAACCGCTACACACCAGCCGCATCCGGTGCACCGCTGCGGGTCAACGACCGGCAGTGCCATGGCCTGTGCGGGGGTGCGCATGGGTTGATAAAAATCAGAGCAATCAAATACTGATTGATATGCGCTAACGTTTGTTTTTATTCAGAAACAGGTAGCCGGTTTCAACCTTGGCACGTGCCCACGGCGTTTTGCGCAAAAACGTCAGGCTCGATTTGATGCTGGGGTTCATCGAAAAGCAGCGAATGGGAATGCGCTGCGCCAGCCCTTCCCAGCCGTGGTGGGCCACCAAGGCCTCCAGCATGGCCTGAAGGGTGACGCCGTGCAGTGGGTTGTTGGCTTGGTTGTCCATAACGGGAATTGTGCACACTTACGCAGTCACGTCATCCCACATACCGACACACGGAGCACCACCACCATGCAACGCCGCCAATTTGTACCCATTGCTCCCAGTCTGTTGGCCATTTGGTGCGGATGGCGCGCGCGCCTGGCCGGGGCTCAAGGTTTGTCAAATGTGGACGCGCTGGGGGGCATTCGAGCTGCGTTGGCCAGTGGGGCCAAGGCGGCGGTGTTGCAACTGGGCCAAAACGGCGGGTTCTCGGGCAATGCCAAGTTGCGCATTGGGCTGCCGGGGGTGTTGGCCGATGCCGCACCCGCACTCAAAGCCATGGGGCAAGGCAAGCGACTGGACGAACTGGTGGCCGCCATGAACCAGGCCGCCGAGCAAGCGGTGCCGCTGGCGGCCGATTTGCTGGGGCAAGCCGTTCAAACCCTGAGCGTGGACGATGCCCAGCGCATCCTGCGGGGCGGGGAAACGGCGGCAACCGATTTTTTCTCCGCCAAAACCCGCCAGCAGCTGACCGCCCAGTTTTTGCCAGTGGTCAAAACCAAGACCGACCAGGTTCAACTGGCTGACAAATACGAGGCGGTAGCAGGCCGTGCGGCCAAGTTGGGCCTGATGAAGCCCGAAGACGCCAACCTGCCCGGCTATGTCACCGGCAAAGCGTTGGATGGGCTGTATGCCGTCATTGGCGAAGAGGAACGCAAGATCCGCCAAAACCCGGCTGCCGCCGCCAGTGCCCTCATTCGCAAGGCGTTTGGCGGGTAAACGGGGAACTCAAAGGCCTTTCGCCCCAAAGGCGCAGTAGCCCAGCCGCGGGCTTTTCTTTTGGGGGTGCAAGCGACAGGTGTCGGGCCGCTGCTCGTACACCGTGCACAGCCGGGTGTTGAAGTCGAGGTAGGTGCAGTCGCCGTCCGCCCGGCGCATGAGGGTGAACACCTCCCCCTTGGTGTTGTAGCGCTCCACAATGCGCGCCTTTTGCAGGCGCTTGGCAATGCGGGCGGGGTTTTCGTGCTCTGCTTCGAACGCATCCACCAGCCCCAAGCGCACCAGGTCGCTCACTCGCACCTCCAGGGGCATGGTGCAGCAGTTGGACTGACAGGCTTCGCACAGCCCGGCGCGGTAGCGCGTCCAGGTGTCGGAGCTGTCCACGTTGACGACAAAAATGGGAGATCGCATGGTGGCAGTGTGGGGGTAATCGGAATCAAACGGGGGCAAACGAACACGCAAAGATCAGGGAAAGTGGGCAGGGACCGTGCGTCAGGACGCAAAGACTGCAAGGGAATCAGTCGGCCTGCCTTGTGCGTTGGAATTGGGCCAGCCGTTTGGACCAATCGGCCAGCGGGTGCTTGGAGTCGGTTTGGGCCAGCTGGGTGTTGGCTTCAATCAGCTGGTCCAGCAGGGCTTGCTGGTGGTCGTCGAGCGGGGGGAAGGAGGGCGTGACCCGCACCACAAAGTCGCCCCGGGGGCCATTGGGCTCCAGCGGGAAGCCCTTGCCCGCCAGCCGGTAGGCCAGTGCGTCGCGGTTCAGGCGCATGTGCTGCAGGCCGTCGGGGGTAGGCACATCCACCCAGCTTCCGGTCAGCCAGGCGTAGCCGTTCACCGGCATGTCGCAACGCAGCAGGTTGTCGTCATCGAGCGTGAACAGGGGGTGCGGCTCTACCTCCACATGCAGCTCCAGGTCGACGTCCAGGTCGCCATGGCGGGCCGCAGGCACGCTCAGCACCTGGCCGTTGCGTGTGCCCGACGGAAAACGCACCCGGCGGCGGTACGACACCGTTTCGGTACCCGAGCCCTCGCACCGGTCGCACGGTGCGCGCCCACGGCCGTCGCCATCGCAAGCCGCGCACGGCTCTTCGGTCCACGACCAGCCAAACAGCACCGGCTTGCGGATCTTCCCGTTGCCTTTGCAGGTGGGGCAGCTGCTGGCCAGGATCTGCTGGCCACCTCCGTGGCAGGCGCGGCAGGTTTGGTTGAAGTGCCCGCGCACGGTGCGGGTGCAGCCCAGGCAAGCATCGTCCAGCGACAGGCGCACCTTGCGCACATGGGGGGAGCGCGGCGTGGTGCCCGATGGTCCACCGTCGTCGTTGGCCTCCGGGTCAGCGGACGGGTCAGCGGATGGGCCTTCTGGCGGGGGCTCCGGAGCCATGCCACCGTCGCGCACCAGCCGAATGTGCTGGTACGCCTTGTTGATGCCCTGCATGCGCTGCACCGCATCGGCCGCCGGATTGCGGTCGGGGTGCCAGGTGGCCACCAGCTTGCGCCAGCGGGCCTTCAGCTCGGCGTCGCTGGCGCTGTGGTCGAGGCCAAAGACCTGATATGCCTCCTGGGTGTTCATGGCGTTGGGTGCGGTGGGCGGTTACAGACCCCGCGCCCAGGCGGGGCGCAGGGCGGCATGCTGGGGTTGCTCGATGGCGGTGCGTACCTGGGCCAGCATGCGTTCCTTCTCGGCGCCCAGGGTGCCTTTGAGGACCAGCCAGTTGGAGGCATGGTCGCTGCGAAACACCGTGCGTTTCAAGTCGGTGGCCTGGAGCAGTGTGGCCATTTCGGCAAACAGGTCGGGCAGATCGCAGGGCTCCCATTCGGGGTAGTGGGCGCGAAACCGCGCCTCGCCATGCGGAAAGCTCACCACCAGCGTGGCCAGAAATTCGGGTTGTGTGGCATTGGCCAGTTGGGCCGAATTCAGCGCATGCTGCTGCGAATGCGCTTTGCCGCCCAGCCCATTGAGCAGCATGACCGAACGGCTGATGCCGGCCTCGCCCAGCTTGCACAGCGCATCGGTGGTGGAGGCCAAGGTTTCGCCCTTGTTGACACGCTGCAGCACCAGGTCGTCGCCCGACTCGGCGCCCACATAGGCCAGAGACAGTCCGGCTTGCCGCAGCTCGGTCAGCTCGGCCACGGATTTGTGGCGCACATTGCGCGGCAGGCAATAGCTGGAAATGCGCCGCACCTGCGGCATGTGGGTGCGAATGGCCTGCAGCACCGCCATCAGCCGCCGGGTAGAGAGGGCGAGCGCATCGCCATCACCCAGAAACACCCGCACCACCTGGTTGCCAAACAGGGCGGCGCTGCGGGCAATGGATTGCCGCAATTCGTCCTCGTCGCGCAACGCGAACTTCTTCTGCGGCGCGGTGTACATCTCACAGTAGGTGCAACGGTTCCACGAGCAACCGTTGGTCACCGGGAGGATGAGCGAATCCGCCTCGCTCGGTGGGCGAAACACGGGTTCGATGTAGCGGATGGGGAAGGCGGTTGTCACGCGGGTGGTCTGGGTAAAACGGTATTGTCCTTTGCCCGGGGCTTTCCCACAGGCGACCATGCTTCATGTGGCAACCGGTTCAAATGCGGGGCATGACGCAAAACCCTGTTGTGATTGCCGTGACCGGCATGCTGGCGCTGGCTGTGGCCATGGGCATTGGCCGGTTTGCTTTCACCCCGCTGCTGCCCATGATGCTGCACGACGGGGTGATTGGCCTGCCGCAGGCCAGCTGGCTGGCCACCGCCAATTACCTGGGCTACTGGCTGGGGGCGATGGCCTGCGCCGCTCAGCCCTGGGTGTGGGCGCGTGTGGCGCGCAAGGGCCTGGCCATGACGGGTGTGATCCGGCTCGGGCTGGTGGCCACTGTGGTGCTCACGCTGGCCATGGCTGGACCCTGGCCACAGGTTTGGGCCGCCCTGCGCTTTCTGGCGGGCGTGGCCAGTGCCATGGTGTTTGTGTACACATCGGGCTGGTGTCTGGCCCGGCTGGCGGCCTTGGATGCCCCCCGGCTGGCCGGCATCATTTACGTGGGGCCGGGTCTGGGCATTGCGGTCAGCGGCCTGTCGGCCACGGCGATGGTGGCCAACCAGTTGTCGGCAGCCACCGGGTGGGCGATTTTTGGTGCGCTCTCCCTGGTGCTGACCCTGGCGATCTGGCCCCGTCTTCAGGGGAGCGTGACGGCCGCGGCATCGACCCAGTCGGCGCCCCTGCCCGTCCATGGGGCCGTCATGGTCCTTCTGGTGCTGGCCTACGGCTTTGCGGGGTTTGGTTACATCATCAGCGCCACGTTCTTGCCGGTGATTGCGCGGCAGGTGTTGCCCGGTTCCGTCTGGCTGGATCTGTTCTGGCCAATGTTTGGCGTGGCTGTAGCGGCCGGCGCGCTGCTGACCATGCGGTTACCTCCGCACTGGGACCGCCGTCATCTGCTGATGGCCTGCTACCTGCTGCAGGCAGCGGGTGTGATGGCCGGCATGTGGTGGCCCACCCTGGCCGGGTTTGCGCTGGGCAGTTTGCTGCTGGGCCTGCCGTTCACCGCCATCACCTTGTTTGCCATGCAGGAGGTGCGGCGTGTGCGGCCTGCCGATGCGTCGGTGTTCATTGGTTTGTTGACGGCGGCTTATGGCCTAGGCCAGATTGCCGGCCCCGCGCTGGTGGCCTGGCTGTTGGCGCGCAGTGCCACCCCGCAAGCAGGGTTCGACGCATCGCTGCAAGTGGCCGCCGCCGCGCTGCTGCTGGGCATGGCCCTGTATGCGGTGCTGGTGCGGCTCAGCCCTCAGCGGCAATCTGGCGCAGGGCTTGCACAAACACCTCGGGCGGCTGCCCGCCCGAAATGAGGTGCTTGCGGTTGACGATGAACGCCGGCACCGAGCGGATGCCCAGCCCGGCCCACTCGGCTTCCTGTACGCGTACTGCATCGGCAAACTCGCCGGTTTGCAGCACGGTGCGGGCGCGGTCGGCGTCCAGCCCCACCGCTTGCACGGCTGCCATCAGCACCGCCGGATCGGAAGGGTTCTCGGCCCGGCCGTGGTAGGCGGCCAGCAGTGCTTTTTTCAGGGCCAGGGCCTGGCCGGGTGTGCCTTCCAGCGTGGCCCAGTGCAGCAGGCGGTGGGCATCGAATGTGTTCCAGATGCGCCCGCGCCCCTCGGCCCTGAAGGCAAAGCCCACGGCTGCGCCCCGTTCGGCAATGGTCTGCTGCACCTGCGCCAACTCCGCCCGCGAGCGGCCGTACTTGCGGTTCAGGTGCTCATAGATGTCTTCCCCCTCCGGCCCCATGTTCGGGTTCAGCTCGAACGGCTGGGGCTGGATGGTGGCGCTCACTTCGCCTTGCAGCTGTTGCAACGCCCCTTCCAGGGCCCACAGCCCCACCGCGCACCAGGGGCAGGCCACGTCGGAAACCAGGTCAATGTGCACGGGGGTGGGGGCTTTGGTGGTCATGCCGCGATGGTAGTGGGTGCCTCCGTTGCTGGCTTGGGCGCTGGTTTCTGCTCTTTCTGCTGGGCATGTGCCAGTGTGTGCTGGAGTGCTTTTTCCAGCACCGCCAGCCCGTGTTCCACCTCCGCTGCAGTGGTGTTGAGCCGTGGCATGAACCGCAGGCAGTGCGGCCTGGCCGCGTTCAGCAGCAGGCCCAGGTGGCGGCAGGTGTGTACCACTTCGGGGGCGATGTCCTGGCCGAGTTCCAGGGCCAGCAGCAAGCCTTCGCCCCGCACTTCACCCAGGCCCAGCTGGCTGGAAAGGGCTTCCAGGCCTTCGCGCAGCGCTTGCCCCTGCTGGCGCACGTTGGCCAGAAAAGCGGGTTGCCTCAGTTCGTTCAGCACCGCCAGCGCCACCGCGCACATGAGGGGGTTGCCTGCATAGGTGCCACCCTGGTCGCCGTGTTCAAACACGCTGCAGTGCGCCTTGGCCAGCACCGCCGAAATGGGCACCCCGCCGCCCAGTCCTTTGCCCAGGGTCAGGATGTCGGGCTCCACTCCGAAGTGCTGGAAGGCAAACAGCTCGCCCAGGCGGCCACAACCGGTTTGCACTTCGTCGAAGATCAGCAGCAGCAGCTGGTGCTGGTCGCACAGCGCACGCAACTCGCGCAAAAAGGTGGCGGTGGCCGGGCGTACACCCGCCTCGCCCTGCACCGGCTCCAGCAGGATGGCCACGGTGCGCTCGCCCAAGGCTTGGCGTACCGATGCGATGTCGTTCAGCTGGGCCTTCACAAAGCCGGGCATGGTGGGTGGAAACAGTTGGTCCCACCCCGCTTTGCCACTGGCGGCCATGGTGGCCAGGTTGCGGCCATGAAAACCGTTGTCGAAGGTGATGATTTCAAAGGCCCCCGCCGCCGCGCCCCCTCTCCCCGGTTTGCGCACCCGCCCCCACTTGCGCGCCAGCTTGATGGCACCCTCGTTCGCCTCGGCCCCGGTGCTTCCAAAAAACACCTGGTCGAACCCGCTGAGCGCGCACAGCCGGTGCGCCAATGCCAGCGAGGGCTCGTTGTACAGCGCCGGGCTGGGCGTGAGCAGCAGGGCCGACTGTTCGTGCAGCGCTTCGCGCACCACCGCCGGACTGTGACCCAGCGCGTTCACTGCCCAGCCTTGCAGCCAGTCGAGGTAGCGGTTGCCGGCCTGGTCCCAGAGCCACGCGCCTTCGCCGCGCACAAACACTTGGTCGGGGCGAAGTGTCACGGCCATCAGGTGCTGGCTGTGGGGCGGCAGGGGGTTTGGGGGCAAGGTGTGCGTCGTCATGGTGAAGGGCCTTTCAAAAACGGCAGGGAAACAGATGGGAAAAGGAAGGGACAAAGAAAAAGGCCACGGGGGTGAGCCGTGGCCTTTGCGGGGGAAACTGGAACCGGGGTGGGTCTATCGGGACGGTTGCCTAGGGTTCCGGGCTTCGCGCGCAGGGCACGGCAGCGAGCGACGGGCTCGTGCAGAACGTGCAGCTCGGGCAGCGAAGGTGGAACGGGTGAGGGCGAACATGTGTGCCATGGTAGCGCAAAGTGCCACTGCGGGCATGGTTACATCAGGGCCAGAGCGCTATGGAACGTTGAGTCGGTTCATCATGCGGGCATGAACACCTTGAATGCCTCAAAACGCGTGAATGCCCGTTGGTGGCCTAGCCTTGGGCTGGCCGCCAGTTTGCTGTGGGGCGCGCCGGTTGCACAGGCCACCAACCTGTGTGCAGGCCTGACCAGCTACATGGTGAATCCCATCATCGGCGGTAGCCCCATGAATGTGTGCAACCTGCCCGCCAAGGCGTTGTTGGTGGTCAACACCGCCAGCGAATGCGGTTTTACGCCGCAGTACGGCAGTCTGGAAAAGCTGTACCAGCGTTACAAAGCGCGGGGGCTGGTGGTGGTGGGCATACCGGCCAACGACTTTGGCGGGCAGGAGCCGCGCAAGAATGCCGACATCGGCTCGTTTTGCGAAGTCAACTACGGCGTCACCTTTCCGGTGGCCGAAAAGCTCACCCTGCCCCTCCAATCCGACCCGTTGTTTGCCCGGCTGATTGCCGCCACCAAAGACGCACCGATGTGGAATTTCCACAAGTACCTCATCACACCGGATGGCAAGGTGACCAGTTTTTCCACCCCCACCGACCCGCTGAGCCCGAAGGTGGTGCGCGCTGTGGAAAACGCGCTCATCGGGATGAAGTAAGCGATGGAGGCCAAGGGCCACCAGTCGGTCAGGCTGGTGCGATGTGCTCCGATTCAATGATGCGTTCACCCGGCGTCGCCACCAGCACCGCATCCAACAAAGCCTGCGCAATGGCGGTGGCCGACACCGGGCGGTAACGGCGCGGCACCAGTGGGCCCAGCAGGCGTGCCACCCACAGCCCCGCTTGCTCGCCAGGGCGGCTTTGGGCGCGTTGCGCGTCAATGAGCGAAGGCCGCACCACCGTGTAGCTGGCAAACCCCAGGCTTCGCAACGCAGTTTCTGCCTCGAACTTGGTGCGCAGGTAGAAATTGCCGCTGGCGCTGGCTCCCAGCGAAGAGTTCAACGCCAGGCAGCGTGCGCCCAGCCGCTGCGCTTCACGGGCCAGTGCCCAAGGCAAATCACGGTCCACCGCAGCAAAAGCCGCCTGGGAACCTGCTTGCCGGATGGTGGTGCCGAGCGCACACACCACCGCATCAACCTCATGCCCCGCCAGTGCCTGACTGGCACTGGAAAAGTCGGTCACCGGGTTGGCCAGTTTGGGGTGCCCGGCCCATTGGTTCAGTGGCCGCCGGGTGGGGGCCACCACCTGCTGCACCTGCGGGTGGGCCAGCGCCAGCCGCAGCACCTCGCTGCCCACGGCGCCGGTAGCGCCCAGAATCAACAAGCGTGTGGGGGCGGAAGTGGTCATGGCTGTTGAGCCTTTTCACGACATGTGTGCAGCGGGGTGAGGGTTGGTACGAACAGTCTATTCATCTCAAAGGCCGCAGCAGGTCGCGCAGGCCGTTGTGGTCGATGGTTTGCATCAGCGCCAGCAGGCGGCCCAATTCGCCAGAGGGAAAGCCCTCGCGGGCAAACCAGTTGAGGTAATTGCCCGGCAAGTCGGCCAGCAAACGGCCCGCGTGCTTGCCGTAAGGCATTTTCACGGTAACCAGCTTGAGGAGCAGGGCGGGGTCGAGGGGGTTCATGGCGGTGTGACCGGGAATTTATAACGCCGAAATTCAAACGCCTGATGTATGGTTTTTGGCAAAGATACCCCGCCACATCGAATCAACCCTGCGACAGCGTCTCACTACCGGCGTGCCTGCCGCTGTGCTGCTGGGGCCGCGCCAGGTGGGCAAAACCACGCTGGCACGCCAAATGGCCGCCACCTGGCCCACCGGCGCGGTGTATCTGGACCTGGAGTGCCCTTCTGATCGCCGCCGCCTCGACGATGCCGAGGCTTATCTGCGCGCCCAGGCTCCCAAGCTGGTGGTGATTGACGAAATCCACCGCGCCCATGAGTGTGACGTTGGCCTTGCCGGGTCAATTCAGAATATGGATGCTGCGAAAAATATAGTGATTTGTGGTATTTTTGTGTAAAAAAGTAGAGCTATAAATGACGCCAATCAAGCGATAGGCCCATTTTTTGTTAAAAAAATGGGCGGACTTGGACCTTGAAATCTTTTCGACTGCCTGTTGACGTAGTTCGCGGCCCCGAATCGGTCACTCGTCTCGATACCCGTTGCGGCAGTCACCACCTCACGACCCAGCCCCAAGCGCGAGCGTTTGCATGGCCACCTGCAAGGGCATGGCCTCGATGCCGTCGCGCATGGGGTATGCCTCGACCCCGGGGTACACCAGCCATTTCCGGCTGGGCTGAATGTCTTCACACGCGCTGTGAAAGCCCCGCTCCACCTTGGGTGCGGTGCTGCGCTTGATTTCAATGGCCAAGTGTTCGCCGTTGGGCCAGGTCAGCAACAGGTCAATTTCTGCGCCTGCACCGCTCAAGCTCAGTCACTCGTCTCGACCTCCGCAGCCTCATACCCCGCCCCAGCCAGCGCGGCTGCGATGTCGCCCGGGTCAATCATGCGGGTGTGTTCGGCCCAGGCCCGGCGTTCGGGCAGCTCCACCCAGGCGTTGCCGATGCAGGGCAGGTCTTGCAGTTCGAACATCACCGCGTCGGCGTCGGCCTGGGTGAGCATGGTGGGCAGGGTGAACGTGGTGGTGGGCATGGGGTTGGGCTGGTGGTGGTGGCTTACTGACTGATTTCCCGCAGCTTTTCCAGCACGTCGGGCGCGTCCCACACCGCGCCGGTGTTGATGCTGTAGCGCACGCGGCCTGTGCGGTCGATCAGAAAACTGCTGGGAAAGGCGTACACCTTCCAGGCTTTGGAGACTTCGCCGGTGCGGTCCATCAGCACCGGGAAGCTCATGGGCACCTTTTTCTGAAAGGTCTGCATGATGGCTTCGGTGTCTTTGTACGACACGGAAACAATAGCAAATCTTTCTTGATCCAATTGCGACAAAGCCCGATTCATGCTTGGGATTTCTTCCACGCAATGTGGGCACCAGGTGGCCCAGAAACTCAGCAGCACAGCCTTGCCGGCGTAGTCGCGCTTCAGGTCCACATCGCGGCCAGAGATGTCTTTCAGGCGAAGGTCCTGAAGCGTCATGCCGTCCACCGGCACCAGCCCGGCGGCCAGGGTGCTCTGGGGTTCTTGGCTGGCGTCGTAAGGGGGCAGCGCGGCCAACTGAAAGCCTTGCTGCTTGCGCGCGTCGCGCATGGCGGTTTCGGCTTCGGCCAGCAGCTTGGCGGTGTGGGCCGATAGGGTGCGAATGTGGTCGAACTTGTACAGCCCGTCGGTGGTGGCCGCCACCCGTTCGATGCGCACCAGGCTGCCCCCCTCGCGCAAGGCGCTGGCGGTTTCTTCGATGGTGTTGGCCTGCGCGCCCAGCTCGGGCTGCACGATGGTGATGGGCAGCGCCGTGTGCCGCGCAATGGGGAACAGCACCCGCTCGCGCCCGGCCACCGGGGTGTTGACGTACAGGCTGGGGTACAGCAGCACCACGTGCGCCAGCTTGGCGCGATCGGCCTCGCTGGCCTGGGTTTGCCACTGACGCAGGCCGCGCAGCAAGGGGACGCTGGCCACGTCCATGGTCACCAGGGTGATGCGGGCAAACTGCCGCGCCGCCTCAGCCATGAGAGGCGGCACAAATTCGCCATGGTGGTTGCGCATGGCCATTCGGTCGCGCTCCATGAACAGGGCGTCGGGCGTGTCCAGGTACCAGACGGTGCTGGCGGGCTGGGCGGCCACCAGGTGCTGCATGACCAGCGCATCGCCGTTGTTGGGTTGGGCCCCGGCTTCGCCCACAAACAGGTAGAGGTGCGAGCCATCGGCCTTGGGGTTGGCCACGGTATGGACGGTCAATGCCTCGCCACCGGCATTCACCTGCGCGGTGGGCAGGGCTTTCCACAGGTCGCGGTCGGTGTATGTGTAGGCGGGGGGCTCGGGGGTGGTGCGTTGGCAGCCGGGTAGCAAGAGGGCGAGGCAGAACAGGGTGGCCAGCCAGGGCCGTAGCCAAATGGTCATTGGGTGTCAGCTCCGCGTCGGGCGATGGCTTGGTTCATGGTGTGCCTCAGAGTGCCGATGCCAGCAGATGCGCCGCAGCCAGCGGGTTCATCACCTCAATGCCCTCGCGCATGGGGTAGGCCTCTGCCACCGGTGCCACCAGCACTTTGCGCGTGGCCCCCACGTCGCTGGCGGCCAAGTGAAACCCTTTGGACACCGTGGGTGCCGACGAGCGTTTGACTTCCACCACCCAGGTCTGGCCGTTGCGCAGTTGCAGCACCAGGTCTGCTTCTGCCCCATGGCTGGTGCGGTAAAAGCTGGCCTGGGCCTGCGGTATGGCGGCCAACAGTTGCTCGATGACAAAGCCCTCCCAGCTGTGCCCTGCCACGGGATGGCCCAGCACATCGTCCAGCGTTTGCAGGCCCAGCAGGGCGTGCACCAGACCGCTGTCGCGCACATACACCTTGGGCGAGCGCACCAGCCGTTTGCCCACATTGCCGCTCCAGGCAGGCAGGCGGCGCACCAGCATCAGGTCGCACAGCAGGTCGATGTAGCGGGCCACGGTCTGGCCGCTGATGGCCAATGAGGCAGCCAGCTTGGACGCATCCAGCAGCTCGCCCTGGCTGTGGGCCAGCATGGTCCACAGGCGGCGCAACGTGGTGCTGGGAATGCGTGGCCCAAGGGCGGGAATGTCTTTGTCCAGGTAAGTGGCGATGAACATGTCGCGCCAGCGCAGGCTGGAGGCGTCGTCAGCGGCCAGAAACGACAATGGAAACCCGCCGCGTACCCACAGGCTGTTCATTTCAGTGGGGGTGGCTGCCGGCGCAAACACCTCGCGCAATTGAAGTGGCGGCAATTCCAGTTGCGCCACGCGGCCGGCCAAACTTTCGCTGGTTTGTTGCAGCAGCACGCCCGATGCCGAGCCCAGCAACAGGTATTGGCCTGCCGCTTCACCGTCACGGCGACGCTGGTCGATGACCGAGCGCAGCACCGCAAACAGATCGGGCTGGCGCTGCACCTCGTCCAAGATCACCAGCTGCTGACGGTGGGCCTGCAAAAAGGCCTCCGGGTCGTCCAACTGGCGCTGGGCCGAGGGCAGTTCCAAGTCCAGGTAGTAGGCGTTGGGGTGCTGGCTTTTGGCCTCAAACGCCAGTGTGGTTTTGCCCGCCTGGCGGGGGCCCAGCAAGACTACAGCCGGAAACTGGGCCAACAGGTGAGTCAACAGGGGTTGAGCAAGGCGAGAAAACATGAGTGCATTTTATCCATTAAATGGAGAAAATGCACTATTAATGCCAGAGGGGGGGCAAACCCCGTCAGCTCACCACCCCCAAATGCCAGGGCACAAACTCATGGTCGCCCAGGCCCAGCAGTTCGCTGCAGGTGCGCTCGCCGGAGGCGTGGCGCAGCAGGGCGTCAAAAATCAGCTGCCCCATTTCCTGCACGGTGTGTTCGCCGTCAAGGATGGTGCCGCAGTTGATGTCCATGTCCTCCTGCAAGCGCTCGTACATGGGCGTGTTGCTGGCCAGTTTGATGGTGGGTGCGGGCTTGGAGCCAAACATGGAGCCACGCCCGGTGGTAAAGCAAATGAGGTTGGCTCCGCTGGCAATTTGCCCGGTGGCGGCCACCGGGTCGTAACCTGGCGAGTCCATGAACACAAACCCTTTTTGGGTGATGGGTTCGGCGTATTCGTACACGCCTTGCAGTGGGGTGGTGCCCGCCTTCATGGCCGAGCCCAGGGATTTTTCGAAGATGTTGGCCAGCCCGCCCTGCTGGTTGCCGTGGCCCACCACGCCGTTGAACTGCACGTTGGTGCCCTTGGTGTATTCGACCCACCAGGCCAGGCGGTCCAGGAGCTTTTGACCCACTTCGGGCGACACGGCGCGGCGGGTGAGCATATGCTCCACGCCATGGATTTCTGGTGTTTCAGACAGGATGGCCGTGCCGCCGTGGCGCACCAGAATGTCCATGGCCGCACCCAGTGCCGGGTTGCAGGTGATGCCCGAAAACCCGTCGGACCCGCCGCACTCCAGCCCAATGGACAAATGGCTGGCGCTGACGGATGTGCGCCGCGCACGGTTGGCCTGCTCCAGCATGCCTTCCACCGCTTCAATGCCAGCCGCAATGGAGGCTCGGGTGCCGCCGCTGTCCTGCATGACCAGGGTGCGCATGAGGCTGCCGGGCTGCAGGTGCTGGCTTTGCACCAGGTCGGCCACCTGGTTGCGCTCGCAGCCCAAGCCGACGATGAGCGCGCCCGCCAGGTTGGGGTGGCGCACATAACCGGCAATGGTGCGGCGCAGCAGGTCAAAGTGGGGGCTGGGCGAAGCCATGCCGCAGCCGGTGGTTTGGGCAAAGGCCACCACGCCGTCAATGTGCGGGTAGGCCGCCAACCGCTCGGGCGTGAAGTGCGCCGCAATTTTGTGGATGACGGTGGCCGAGCAGTTGACCGACGAAAACAGGCCAATGAAGTTGCGGGTGCCCACCCGGCCATCAGGTCGCACATAGCCCATGAAGCGGGCTTGCTGCTCGGGCGGCAGGACATCCACCGGTCGCACGTCTTCCCCAAAGCAGGGCTGGTGGTAGAACTCGGCCAGCTCGATGTTGTGCCCGTGCACATGCTCACCCGCTGCAATGTGGCGGGTGGCCACGCCAATCTCGGTGTTGTATTTGAGGATGCGCTCGCCCTGCGCAATGTCGCGCAGGGCAATTTTGTGGCCCGCAGGCACCTGGGCCTTGATGCGAATGCCCCATGGGGCCGCCTCCTGGCCAATGGCCAGCGGGGCTTTGGCGACGAGGACGTTGTCGAGGGCGTGGAGTTGCAGTAAAGACATGGGGAATCAGGACTTCAGGAGTTCCTTGAGTTTCAGGCGGTCGATCAGCATGGTTTCGTTGCGGTACACCTGCTGCACGTACTTTTCGTAGTCGGGGCCGTCGAGGTAGAGCACCGGTGCGTCGATCTTGTCGCACGCGGCCTTGAATTCGGCGCTGGCCACTGCAGTACGGAAGGCCTGGCGCAGGCGCTGGGCAATGGCCGGGTCCAGGCCTTTGGGGGCACCAATGCCATTGGGGGCGTCCACCACCACGTTGTAGCCAGCGTCCTTGAGGGTGGGCACGTCTTTGAAGCGCTGGGTGCGCTGCTCGCCCCAGGTGGCCAGCAGTCGCAGCTTGCCCGATTCGACATGCGGTGCCCAGGAGGAGGAATCCACCAGCACATCCACATGCTCGCCCAGCACCGCTTGCAAGGCTTCAGAGCCGCCCTTGTAGGGAATTTGTGTGAGCTGGATGTTGGCGGCCATGCAGAACTCTTCCATGCCAACATGGGTGGCACCGCCGACTCCGGCGTGCGCGTAAGTGGCCTTGCCGGGGTTGGCCTGGGCTTCTTTCACCAGGTCCTGCAGGGTTTTGAAGCGGCTGTTGGCATGCACGGCAATGCCAAATACCTGGCCCGAGGTGCGGGCGATGTAGGTGAGGTCTTTCAGTGGATCAACCTGCACCGTGCCCAGTTGCGAAAAGCGGGTGACCGAAATGGGAATTTGCCCAATGGTGTAGCCATCTGGTTTGGCCGAGGTCATGGTCTTGAGGCCAATCATTCCCGAGGCACCTACCTTGTTTTCCACGGCAATGGCCTGGCCCAGGTCCTTGGCGGCGGCGGCGCAGAGGGCGCGCATGGTCTGGTCGGCCGTGCCCCCTGCGGGCCAAGGGCAAATGAACGACAGCGGTTTGTTGGGGTAGGTGGTGCTTTGGGCGTGAGCCGAAAGGCCAGCGACTCCAAGTGCGGTGCCCAGCAAGCTGGCGTTGAATTGGCGGCGGTGCAGGGTCATGCGGGGTCTCCAGTTTTTGTTGTCGGTGGTGCACGGAATTTTGGCGGCGTAATCCATCAGGTATTCATGAAATAACATGATTACTTCATGCACAAAATGTGATGTATTTATGACCACCACCATCGACCGGGTGCTGCGCTCCAACCTCAAGCTCAAGCACCTGCAACTGGTCATTGCGCTGGATCAGTTTCGCCACCTGGGGCGCACGGCAGAGTTTTTGTCGGTCACGCAGCCTGCGGTGTCGCGCATGCTGGCCGAAATCGAAAAAATGTTTGGTTCGGCCCTGTTTGTGCGCTCCACCAAGGGCACCGAACCCACCACCACTGGCCAGACGGTCATTCGCTTTGCGCGGCAGGTGATTGCCGAGTACGAAAAAACCCGCGATGCCTTGGACATGGCGCAAGCGGGTGCCGTGGGCCGCGTGAGCGTGGGTGCCATGGCGGTGGCCATACCGGTGCTGCTGGCCCAGGCCATGTGTACCTTCAAGCAGGCCATGCCAGCCGCCACCGTGCTGGTGGAAGAAGGGGACCTGACGCGCCTGCTACCCCGTTTGCGCATGGGCGAACTGGAACTGATTGTGGGCAGACTGGAGCCTGGCTATGCAGCCCCCGACCTGCACACCGAAGTGCTTTGTGCGGAGCCCATGCGTCTCATCTGCAGCCCCCGGCATCCGCTGGCCACGCGTCAACGCGTGACCTGGGCGCAACTGCAAACGCAGCGGTGGGTCATGCCGCCACCCTGGGCCACATCGCGCACCAAACTGCACCAGCTGTTTTACAAAAACCGGCTCAATCCGCCGACCGACTGCATGGAAAGCGCCTCTTACCTGGCCACGCTGGCGTTTGTGCAAACGCAAAACGCCATTGGCTTTGTGGCCCGGAATGTGGCCCATCACTTGCAGGCGCTGGGGCTGGTGCGGGTGTTGCCAGTGGCCTTGCCCATGGAGTTGCCGCCCATTGGGGTGATGACTCTGGCCGGCAAGTTGCAGGGCACAGCGGCGCTGAAGCTGGTGGAGGGGTTGCGAGGCGCCGCGGCCGGCTGGGAGACATGATGGCCGTCCACAACGGCGCATCTGGGCGTTGGCTTACAGGAGCAATGGCGTCTGCGGTTGCAAAACCTCGCGGGCCAGCCGGAGAAACTGCGCGCGGTCTGGGGCGCTCAGGGGCTGAAGAATGTCGGCTTGCAATGCCTGCACCACGGGCTTGAGGGCTGCAAGCAGGGTCTCTCCTTCGGGTGAGAGCGACAGCTCGCGTGCCCGGCGGTCCCGCTCGCTCACCACACGGCTGATCCACCCCTTTTTTTCCAGCCGTTCAATCACCCCGCCCATCGTGGCCCGGTCGTAGGCAATCAACTCGGCCACATGGGCCTGGTCGGTGCCCGGGTGGGCGTGGATGGCGTCCAACGCGGCAAATTGCACCGGGGTCAAATCGAACCCTGCGGCCTGTGTGCGCTGCACAAACACCAAGGTGGCTTGCTGGTGTAACCGGCGTATGAGGTGCCCGGCCATGTCGAGAGATTCCACGACGGTGCTCCTGTGGATGAAGTGGGACAACGATTTGTCGTTGCATTTAATAAGTATACGTACCGTATTGACAAGAAATAGTAAGCATAGATATCATTGCATCATGTGCTCCCCAACAGTCCGTGGAGCGCCCTCACTTTTTGGAGACAAACCATGCAGTTTTACAAAGACGGATTTCGCGGTGGCAACCCCGATGTCAAACAGGCCGCGCCCAACCGCCGCAACAGGGGCATCAACGAGCCACTGCCCGAAAAAGTGGATGTGCTCATCGCCGGTACCGGCCCCGCGGGCCTGTGCCTGGCCGCGCAGCTGGCGCAGTTCCCCGAGATCGAAACCCTGATCATCGAGCGCATGCCCACCAACATCATCAAGGGCAAGGCGGACGGCATCAACACCCGCACCATGGAAATGTTCCAGGCGTTCGGTTTTGCCGACAAGGTCAAGCGCGAAACCTATTGGGTGAACCAAACCGCGTTCTGGATGCCCGACCCCCAAAACCCCCAGCACATCAAACGCGTGGGCCGTGTGCAAGATGTGGCCGACGACAGCTCGGAAATGCCGCACATCCTCATCAACCAGGCGCGGCTACACGAGCTGTTTTTGGAGGTCATGGAAAACTCACCCTCACGCTTGCAGCCCGACTACGGCTGGGAAGTGTTGGGCCTGACCGTGGACCCCACCACCGACGACCACCCCGTGACCGTCACCCTCAAAGATGCCACCGGTGTGAACTGGGGCGCCACCCGCACCGTACGTGCCAATTACGTAGTGGGTTGCGACGGCGCGCACTCTGCCGTGCGCAAAGCCATTGGCGGCGTGTTGCATGGCGACGCAGCCCATCAGGCTTGGGGCGTGATGGACATTCTGGCCAACACCGACTTTCCCGATGTGCGCCAGAAGTGCCTGATTTCGTCGGCCAGCGAGGGCAACGTGCTCATCCTGCCGCGCGAGGGGGGCTATGTGTTCCGCATGTATGTGGAGCTGGACAAGCTCCGGCCCGACGAAAAGGCCGCCAGCAAAAAGTTCACCCAAGACGACATGATTGCGGCGGCCAACCGCATCATCAAACCCTATGCCATCGACGTGAAAGAGGTGGTGTGGTGGTCCATTTACGACATCGGGCACAGCATCACCGACAAGTTTGACGACGTGCCCGAAGGCTCTGGCCGCAACCCCCGGGTGTTCACGGCGGGCGATGCCTGCCACACCCATTCACCCAAGGCGGGCCAGGGCATGAACGTGTCCATGCAAGACACCTTCAACCTGGGCTGGAAACTGGTGCACGTGTTGCAAGGCCGGGCCGACGCCAGCCTGCTGCGCAGCTATTCCAAAGAGCGCCTGACCGAAGCCAAGCGCCTGGTGGACACCGACCACGAATGGGCGCGCATCATGTCGGCGCCCACCACCCAAGCCGAGCGCGATGGCACCGAAGAGCCACGCATCATCCGCCAGTTCAAGGCCAACCTGGAGTTCACCGGCGGCACGGCGGTCAAATACGATGCGTCGTTCCTTTTTGCCCCCGCTGCGCACCAGGCGCTGGCGCAGGGCGAGGAAATTGGCCGCCGTTTTCATTCGGCACCGGTGGTGCGGTTGTCAGACGCCAAGCAAATGCAACTGGGCCATGCCGCAGAGGCCGACGCCCGCTGGCGCATTTACGCCTTTGCGGGCCAGGCAGACGGCTCCAACCCGGGCTCCGCCATCCACAAGTTGGCCGACTGGCTGGAGACCAACCCCAATTCACCGGTGGTGAAGCACACCCGCCAAGGTGAGGACATTGACGCGGTCATCGACTTCCGCGCCGTGTTCCAGCAAACCTTCGACCAGTTGGTCTACGAGGACATGCCCTCGCTGCTGAAGCCCAAAACCGGCAAGCTGGGTTTGCAAGACCACGAAAAGGTGTTCTGCGTGGATCACAAAGGCATGGGCGATATTTTCGACATGCGCCGCATCAACCGCGAAACCGGTTGCATGGTGGTGGTCCGCCCCGACCAATACATTGCCCATGTGTTGCCGCTGGACGGCACCGCAGAACTGGCCGCGTTTTTTGCGGGAGTGCTGCGTTAAGGATGGCCGAGATGGTGGCCAGCACACCTTACGCTGATGAAACGTGCTCAGAGTTTTAGCTGCGGGACATGGCTTATTGTTTACCCGGCAATGAAGTATTGAAAGATTTCAAGCCGCATACTTGACGCGAAGGTCCTGGAAATAGGCCTTCACGTGATCGGGGTTTGCCGCCAGCATGTTCATGTGATTTTCCGTGGCGGTGCGCAGTTTTGCCTTGGTGCGCACCTGCACACGTGAGCCCAATGCCTGTTTCAAATCCGCATTGAGCCGCTCATCCGGGTTGAGCTCCGGGCTGTAGCTGGGCAGGTAGCCCCGGCACCGCACATCGGTGTCGAACTCGGGTTGCCCACCTCCAGCAGATCAGCAGGTTTCAATCCACATCCGCCATTTCTGGCGGATGAATTAATCGACCCTGAAGAATCACCGGAATCCGCATGAGCACTGGTTTTTCGGGGGATTCTGTGGTCGCAGAACTCCCAGTTTGAATTCCAATAGGGGCTGATACCTGGGAGTTCTGCCGTGCTGTTTGCCTGCCCCGCCACAGATGATTTCTTTCGTTCGCGCATCGACCACATGATCGACCTGCGCCACCCGCTGGCCGTGCTGTCCTCGCGCATGCCTTGGCAGGAGATTGAAGCACGGGTGGCCCAGGTCTTTTCCCGCAAAGGCCGAGCCGGGGTGGCCATGCCCGACCTGGACCTCTTTGGCGAACAAGTGCAGCGTGTGGCGGTGGCCAGCAATGCGGGGCGGCCCCGTGTGCCGCTGCGCACCATGATCGCCCTGGGCGTTATGCCCATGCCCGCCAGTTCAAGCGCATGCGTCGCGCCATCAAACGCCAGCGCACCATCGTGGGCCGCCTGCAGCGAGATGTTGAGCGCAAGGCAAACGCCATCGGCACGGCCGTGCGCGAAGCACTGGGGGAGACCTTGGGCAAGGCCGCACGCATCGTGGCCCAGAGTGGCCAGCGCAAAGCAGTGGAAGGAAACCCCAAGCTCTACGCCTGGCACGCGCCCGAGGTGGCCTGCATCTCCAAGGGCAAGGCCAAACAGCCCTATGAGTTCGGCGTGAAGGTGGGCATTGCCAGCACGCTCAACGGCAACCTGATCGTGGGCGCCCGGGCGTTCCACGGCAACCCGTATGACGGCCACACCTTGAATGCCCAACTGGAGCAGGCGGGCATTCTGATGCAGGACACCCAGACAAAGCCCGTCACAGCGTTTGTGGATCTGGGCTATCGGGGTGTGGACGCACAGAACCCGGATGTGCACATCGTGCACCGGGGCAAAGCCAAGCGGATCAGTGAGCAAGACAGGAAGCAGCTCAAGCGGCGCCAGGCCATCGAACCGATCATCGGCCACCTCAAGGCCGATCACCGCATGGACCGCTGTCACTTGAAGGGTGAAACCGGTGACCGGCTGCATGCGGTGCTGTGTGCGGCGGGCTACAACATCCGCTGGCTGCTGCGCATGATCGCCAAGAAGGGGGTAGCCTTCTTGCAGCTGGTTCATTTGCGCCTTTGCGAGATCACGGGCATTTCGCCGAACTGGCCGAAAGCACTGGGCGCTTTGATGATCCGAGCACTCACCGGCTCAGCCCAATTCCAAGTTGGCGCTCGGATTTGAATAAATCAGGGCCGACGAATTAGGGTAACTGTATGGCCGACTTCCTTCCTGCCTTTGTTTCAATCCACATCCGCCATTTCTGGCGGATGAATTGCCGGTACGGGATAGCTGGCGGCGCGGCCACGGCGGTTTCAATCCACATCCGCCATTTCTGGCGGATGAATTCCTTTCCTTGTAAATCTTTTCCCTGTATGCAGAAAACCAGCTGTTTTCGCGAACTTGTAGCCCATGTCACTTCTGTTTTTGCGCAGGGAGAGGATGAAAGTCAAAAAATGCTTTCAGATCAACAGGTGGCAGGAAGCGCGAACCCCTTGGGGCAGTGGCCTGTCACTTGGGGTTCGCGGCTTAATGGTACTGGGTGTGTGGGGTCACAGCACCAGCGGGCCTTCAAAGTCGGTTGCTCTGAAGTACCCATACTCTTTCACTTCTGCGCCTCGGGTGTCGGGCATGCGGTAGAGGCGCAGGCAGTCTTGGTTCAGGTTGATTTCCGACAGCAAGCGGCGTTCAAGCCCTTCGTATTCAGCCAGCGTCACCTGGCATTCAAACACTGACTTTTGCACGCGTTGGCCAGTACTTTCACATATTTTTGCCACTCTGCGCAATCTGCGTCTGCCTTCTTTGCTCTCAGTATTGACGTCGTAGCACACGATGATCAGCATGGTTTCCTCAATTCTTTGTGCACCCACTACCGGGGCATGAATGGCACGTAGCCACAGGCTTGGCCCTGGGCGTTCAGCTCGCCACGGATGGCGCGTGCCAGCAGGCGTGCTTGCACCAGTGGTACCAACCCGAGTGCAATGGGCTGGGCCAGCAGTGGGTGTTGAATGGCTTCCTGCTTGCGCTCTTGAAACGCCACCACCACGGTTTTGCGTCCATCGGGCAACAGCGTGACACCGCCGCCTTCGCGCACGGCAAAGTCTTTTTCGGTCACTTGCGCACGGTTGACCAGGGTGAGCGCCAGCCGGTCGGCAAAGCTGCGGAACTCTTCCATCAAATCCAGTGCCAGGGCTGCACGTCCGGGGCGCAGCACATGCAAAAAGCCCACTTGTGGGTCGAGCCCAGCAGCCTCCAGGGAGCTGCGGCAGTCGTTCATCCACATGGCGTACAGGAATGACAACAGCGCGTTGAAGCGGTCGCGTGGGGGGCGGCGGGTGCGCCCGTCCATGCTGAAGTGCGGTTGCATGTCGGCCCGCACCAGCGTGGGCATGCATTCAAAGTACTGGCGAGCGGCTTCGCCCTCCAGGCCGCGTAGCACGTCCATGTCGGGCGCAGTGGGCAAAGCGCGCAGGGTGGCAGCCAGGTTTTGCGCGCCGCGTGTCAGTGTGGCTGCGTCGCCTTCGGCCTTGGCATCGCGGGCACCGCGCAGCAGCACTTGGCGTGAGTTTTTGACCTTACCCGCAATGAAGGCACGGGCCAGGTCAAGGCCAAAAGCCGTGTTCATGGACTGGGTGTGCTGCGCCCGGCGCAGCAACACGTTGCCCGAAACGGCACCTTCCAGCCGGGCTTTGAAGCGGCCGTTGTCGTCCAGCAGCACCAGGGCAATGGCCTCATCAGCCAGGCGGTGCATCAGCGGCACTGACAACCCTATGCGGCCAAAACACACCACGGCCTGCAAGTGGTGCAACGGCACGCGCAGCCGGGTTTCTTCGCCCAGCATGATGCGCAGGGTGTCGTTGTCCAGCCGCAGATAGCTTTCGGGCGTGTTGACGTAGAGGGTGTTAAGCAGTTGCATGGTGCTCAGTCATCAACATCAAAAAGATGAGCGCGAAGTTGAATGAGGGAAAGCGGCAGGGCTGTTTCAGGCATGCAACGGTCTTTCAGCGAGCAGCCTTTGCAGCGTTGGGCTGCTTGCTCGCCCGCCAGTGGCGGGGGCAGGGTTTGGCTTGTCAGCATGTGGCGCACGGCCTGGGCGGTGTGCTCGACCGCCTGGCGCAACTCGGCGCTGATGGCCACCACGCGCCGCCGCTTGGAGCTGGCGTAGTACAGCGCTGCCTCGGCAATGGTGTGGCCGGTCATGGCCTCAAGGCACATGGCTTGTGCGGCCAATTGCAGGTCGTCACACGTGGCAATGTCTTTGGCTTTGTGGCGGCTGCCGTGTTTGTATTCCACGGGGTAGGGGGTGCCGTCAGGCAAAAACTCCACCACGTCGGACTTGCCAATGAGGTCCAGCGCGTCGTGCCACAGGGGCAAGGCACGCTCTACTCGTACACCTTTGGCGGTTTCCACGCCGGGTTGGTCAACCCGCGCATGCACGGCGTTGCCGCGCAGGGTGTGGATGTTGTCGTCAAACGCCTGCTCCAGGTGAATGAGGCCGCACTGGCGCGGGCAGTAGGCCCAGTGCTGCAGGGCTGACAGGGGGATGGGGTCAGGCGGTTCGGTGGTCATGTGCTTGCAGGGTTGGGGTGCCTGAAACCACGGGCGTGGCTACACTGAAGCCTTGTTTTGGGAGCCACTCAACATGAGCAACACCCTTGAATACTTGGAAGGCGAAGCCCTCAAGCTCGCACCACCCGAGCGGCGCAAGCTGGTGGAGTTGCTGACAGCCAGCCTGGCCCCCGAGCTGGGGCCGGGCTGGACCGAAGAAATCACCCACCGGGTGGCGTGCATGGAGGCAGGGCAAAGTACCTTTGCCCCCGCCCACGAAACGCTGACTGACATGCGCCAGTACTTGAGCCAACGGCGGGCGGCCGCATGAATGTGGTGCTGAGCCAGGAGGCCCGACACGACATTCAACTCACGCTGGACTGGTACATCGAGCAAGACGCCTGGACTGCCGCTGCCGATTTTCTGGTGGAGGCAGAGGCGGCCTTTGAGCGCTTGGGCCTGTCTCCCGGCCTGGGCACACCCGGCCCTGCAGGCACCCGCATCTTGCCGCTGCACAGGTTCCCGGTTTCGGTGGTGTACCGCCATGGTGAAGATGCTTTGTACGTGGTGGCACTGGCTGCGCAGCGGCGACGGCCTGGGTATTGGGTGGGGCGGGGGTGAGGGGCGCGGTGGTCAGCCCAACTTGCGCAGCAGGGTGATGCCGCTTGGCAAGTCAGCCTCGTTCACAGAGATGCTGTAGTCGGCAAAGCTGCGGGGAACATCCACATTCTTTTCTGCTTTGATCCGCTCAAACAGCGCATGCGCAGGGGCATTGCCCAACTCGGAGTCGTGTTTAAAAACGTACAGTCCACGGGTGGCCATTTCGCCACGGGCGGCAGAGCGGTCATGCTCGAACATCTGGCCTAGGGCTTGCCACAGCAGTTCGAGATCGTCTTCGCCAAAGCCGGTTTGTTTGGCGAGGAAGGACGATACGAAACCGTGCGCTACGTACACGCCGTAGGGCACGGTGTGTTTGCGGCCCATGGTGCGGTTGTCACCTTGCTGCTTTTCGGCTTCGCCTTCTGTGGCCACGGCCATGCGGGTGATGGAGTGCTCCAGCGCTACCACGGGTTCTACCGAGCGAGCAAACGTCAGTTGCACCGGGCCACGCACTTGGCCGCAGTTGATGCCAGTGGACATCACCGCGCCAAAGGTGCGCACGTCAAAGAAGTTCTGGCACATCCAGTCGCGGGCTTTCGACACGTCTTCCGCACTGCCTTTGCGCTTTTCTTTTTTGGCGGGTTTCTTTTTGGTATCTGCGTCCTCGGCGGCTGCTGTGGGTACCTCGACTTCTGCCAATGCCTCAGCGGGGGCCTCAACCGCGTCCAGCTTCAGCGCGGCATAGGCGCGCTGGTGCTGGTGATTGAGGATGGCTCTTTCTCGCACATAAATTTCAAAGCGTTTTTGCCCGGCTTCTGGTTCGCGTTGGTCTTGATCTTTGACCAGCGCCACAAAGTTACGCACCTTGCGCTTCAGGGCCACATCGGTCACCAGTCCGTGGCCGGTTTCTGCATCCAGGCGCGGCATGTTGCCCGCATCGGGGTCACCGTTGGGGTTGCCGTCGCGCACGTCAAAAATCAGGGCGAAGTCGTAGCGGTTGTTGAGGCTCATGCTGGGTTTCCTTCCTTGGCTGGTGTGTGAGAGTCGGTTGATTTGCTGAAAAAGGCTTGCCGCTGGTGGTAGTAACCCAGGGCAAAGCGGCCCTGATCAGGCAGGGACAAATGGACGGGGAAGTCGGTGACAGTGCCGAGGATTTCGGTCAGCAGCTTTTCAAAGTTGACCGACTGGCCGGTGGTCAGTTTTTTGAGGTGGGCGTTTTTGAGGCGCAGCAAGGTGGTGAACACCGCCACCGGGGTGCTGGAGGCTGCGCCGTAGTAACGGTCGCGGATGGTGGCGTTGAGTTGCCCCGGCCCGCCTGCTGCAGCTTCCTGGATACGTTCCAACGCGGCAAATAGCCGACCCAGCCGGTAAGCGGGGCTCGTGTTGTCGAGGTCAAGCATGGGCAAAAACTCCTTTTCTGGCGGGGTGGGAAATCGGGTTGACGTGGGGGCTGGCTGGTCTGAAATGGCTGCACTCTGACTCTGGCGGCGAATCTGGCGGTTGAGGCTGGCTTTGATGGCGGCTGCCCGAAGGTAGGTGACGTTTTGCTCTGCCCGGCAGCGGCCCACCGCAGCGTTCAGCCACAGGGTGGGGTAAGGCACGTCTGGCCCGGCGAAGATGGCATCCACAATTGCGCCGCCCAGGTTGGACGGGATGTTGTCGGCCTTGTTTTGCAGTGAAACCGCGGTCAACAACCGAAACAGCGATGGGTAGGGCGGGTCGTACTGGCCGCGCACCATGTCCATATCGTTGAAGTGCTGGACGATGCGTTGCGCCATCTCCGGCAATGACAGGCAGTGGTAAAAGCGGATGCTGATGCGGGCCGCATTGGGGGCCAGGCCCAGGATGTGAAAGCGGTTGTCTTCTGGCTCGGCAAATTTGCCAGAACGCACAGCTTCAAACAATGCCCTGACGGCCTGTGCGTTCCCATCTGGTTTGTCTTTGTCTGGCTCACCAAACGCCTCCACCCCCAGAAACTCGAATTCCGAATCCTGGTCTGCCCAAAACACCGTGGAAGCATCACCCACCTGAATACGCTGGGGAGAGTCTTTGCGCAGCAGGTGGTTGAGTGCAGTGGTGTAGGCAAAGGCAGCGGCTTTGCTGACCGGGGCGTTTTCGCCCTGGCGCTCGGTTTTGCCGTAGGACTCAAAGGCCCGCGCGTTGAACGACACGATGTTGGCCCCGGAGGTTTGCGCCCCCCACACGCCCTTGATGGTGGTGTGCAACCGCTCAACGGGGGCGAACGCCCCGGTCACCAAGCACATGGCTTGTCGCTCGTCGGCATCGGCTGGCACGTTGAGTGCGGCCTGAACCACTGCCGGGCGCTGGCAGACCAAATCCAAATCGTCGTGAAGCCGAAAACTCAGCACGGGGTTGGTTTCCTGCAACTCAGCCCAGTCGGGTAGAGACTGGAGTTTCCCCAACTGCTGCGCCCAGTCTTCATGCTCCAGAAAACGCCGCACAGCCTGAATGCCCGTGTCGGCCTGTGCAGTGGCAGGCAACTGGGCAATGCGCTGCACAAATGCGGCGTGCTGCTCGGCCACGCGCTTGGGCTTGCCTTTGGTGTCCACCCCCAGCACGTATTCCAAGGTGTCCCACAGCAAATTGGCTGTGATGTTGCTTGCTCTCTTCACACCTTGTGGCACCCGGAAACTCTGGGCGACCTTCTTCTTACCTTGGGGTGTGCGGGTGTCACGCAACTGCACCAACTCGCCTCCGGCGGTGATTTCCAGAATGAAGGGAATTTCTTTCTGCTCCAGACCAAAAGCGGGCAGGCGTTGCGCTGGGTCGGGGTCGTCGCACTTGCGGCGGTAGTAGCTGTTCAGGGCTTGGAGAATCATCCGATGGCCTCCTCGAAAGGGGGAACTTCAACCACCCCAGCGTTCATTTGCGCTCTGAAAAAACGCGGTTGTGGGTCGGTGGGGTGGGTGTAGTCCATGTCGTGCAGCATCCAGCCCAGTTCGCGGGTCTCTGGAATGGACGGTGCAAGCGATTCGGTCGGTGCATCGGCGGGCACCAGCTTGAACTCTGCCGAAAACTCGCGGCAACCCAGGTAGGGCTGGTTCACGCACTGACCCTTGCTGGCGCGGCGGGCAAACATGGCGGTGTACTTGGCCAGCGGGTCATTGGCCTTGCCCGGCACCAGTGACAGCTCCGCATGGAGGCGGTAGGCCACATCGCGCAAAAAGTAGCCTGCCCGCTGCTGGCGTTCGTCTTCAATATACAGAGCCAACGTGCCGCTGCCTGTATGCATGGCCTGCTGCACGTTGCGGGTGGACACCACGGCACTGACTTCATTGCGCCGCAGGTTCACCCAGCGGATGGGCTTGAGCACTTCGATACGATGTACCCGCCATCGGATTTCGGGCTTCCACAAAATGGACTCGAACACCGCTCGGGCCGCAGAGGGGGTCATCACGTCATATGAGACGCGCTCCACCTTCATCTCGGGGCGGGTAAAGCAGGCAAACGGGCCTGTGACTTCAAGGCAAAACGTGGTCATGGTGTGCTTCAGAAGGTGTGGTCAGGACACAAATCCACTGGGGTTGTACACATCGTCCTCCAGCTTCAGACCAAGCTGGGGGTCGTAAAGATTGTCGGCATCAGCTTGCACATACAGACCAGGCATGGGCAATGTCAGGCTGCCTTGGGCCAGCATCTGGTCGGCCAGACGCTGGGAAATGGTCACGGTGTGGCGCTGTAGCTTGCGTATCAGCCACCGTTGTGGGCCATCGCGTTCCAGCAGGGCCAGCCATTGAGCCAGTTCTTCTCGGTGCGGGGCATGGCGCACCACCACAGTGGCCTGGTTTTTGTCATCAATCAGCTTGAAAGCGTCGGCGGCTGATCGGAATTGCACAGCCAGGGTCTTGCGGTCATCCACCTTGAGCATGGCCGCAACGCCTTTTTCGTCCAGGTTGACTGAGTGGTAAAACTGCTGGAAGTAGTGTTCAAACAAGCCCCGCGCCAGCGGGTTGTCCGCTTGGCCGTGCAGAACGCTGGTGCAAGCATCGGCGGCTTTGCGCATCTGGCCCGCAGGGGGCTTTTCTGGCGGCACAAACACCACCACTCGGCCTTTGCAAAGGTGCCCTTGCGCATTCCGTAGCTGGCCTTCGCGGTTGCAGCGCCCAGCAGCTTGAGCGATGGAGTCCAGCCCGGCCAAGGCGCGGTAAACCACCGGAAAATCCAGGTCCACTCCAGCCTCTACCAATTGGGTACTGACCACGCGCAGCGGCTGGGTGTTGGTGCCTTCGCGCTTGGCCCGCAAGCGGGCTTTGATCTGGTCGATCACGTCCTTGCGGTGCGCGCCGCACATCAAGGCGGACAGGTGCAGCGTGCCTTCAGGCAGCAGGCGGTGTAGCTCGCGGGCTGCTTTGCGGGTGTTGACGATGGTCAGCACGCAGTCTTCCTGCTTGATGCGCTCGGCCATGTCTGCCCATGGAGTGGGTGTGCGCCAGTCTGGCGGTAACTCCACCTGTACCCGGTCCAGTTGGCGGTAAAGGTGGTCGGGGTCGTCGGTGATTTCGCGCACCTTGTCCAGACCATCGACATTGCGGCTGGGATCGAAATAGTTGCTGCGTGCCAGAGCTGGCTGGGTGGCGGTACACAGCATCACGGTCACGCCGTAGTGTTTGACTAGCAGTTTGAGCGTGCCCAGGATGGGGTTCAAAAATGCGGGCGGCAGTTGTTGGGCTTCGTCCAGAACGATGATGCTGCCCACCAGGTTGTGAAGCTTGCGGCAGCGGGATGTTTTGGCTGCAAACAGCGACTCGAACAACTGCACATTAGTGGTGACCACCAGCGGTGCATCCCAGTTTTCGCAGGCGAGGCGGCTGCGGGCCGTTTCAGTCGTGCTGGGCCCATCGGCCTGGCTGTGGTGCTCAATCAGCACGTCGTCACCCAGTTCTGCAAACACGCCCCGGAACACTTCGGCGGTCTGCTCGATGATGCTGGTGTAGGGGATGGCGTAAACAATGCGGCGCTGACCATGTGCCTTGGCATGCTCCAGTGCAAACGCCAGGCTGGAGAGGGTTTTGCCACCGCCCGTGGGCACGGTGAGTGAAAAGAAGCCTGGCTCCAGCAGTGCCTTGGCCCGGCACTGGTGCAGGATGTCTGCACGCAGTTTGTTGACGGGCGTGGGTATTGCGGATGCTGCTTTGGTGGTCATGTGTTGGTCAAACGCAGCCAGCATTTGTGCCAGGGTGGGGAAGCCGCTGCGGCGGGCGGGTTTGCCTGCATCGAAGTAAGCCTCTGTATCCAGAAAGTCGGCATCCACCAAGCAAGAAAACAGCATGCGTACCCACAAGGCAAAGCCTGCTTCACCCCCCGGAATGCGCGGAGCGGCGGGTAAAGCGGGGTGAAGAATGGCGTGGTGTTCAGGGGGCACATCGGCCAATGCGGTGCGCAGCTCTTCCTGGCTGTCTGCGTTTTTGAGCCGCTCGTTCAAACCACCATGCCAGTCGTCCAGTCCAGCGTGATGACCTGCAATCAAATAGGCCAGCACATGCCCCAGCGGCAGCCCTTTAGGCTGGTTGAGTTGCTGGATGGCCCACAGCGCTGCCGGCGGCAGAGTGGGTTTTTTCACGCCCGCTGACGCGGCCTTCAATGTGTCCGTCTGGGTTGTTCGATTGCGCCAGATAGCGTTGAAACCCAGGCCGGTATTTGCCCAAGTCGTGCCAAAGCCCTGCCAGTTCTGCCCAATCTGGACCGAAGACTTGGGCAAAACGGCGGGCCAATGCCGCCACTGCCCGCAAATGTGCTTCCAGATCATGCGGACGCTGACCAGCTGTTGTGGGGGCGTGGGCAATTGGATGCAGCCCGGCATTTTTCTGCGTGTCTTCCATGTGTCACTCCCGTTGCCCCATCTCTGCGGGGCCTGGGCCACATCATCACGCACTTTCGTATCAAAAATTAAGACGGAAAATCCCCGTCTTTAAAAATTTTGAAAACCATCACCCCCGCATCAACGCCTCAATGTCCGCCACCTCCACCGGCACGCCCCGGGTGATGAGTTCGCAGCCGTCGGGGGTGACGATGGCGTCGTCTTCGATGCGGATGCCGGTGTTCCAGAAGTGCTCGGGTACGCCGTCTGCGGGGCGTACATACAGGCCAGGCTCGATGGTGAGCACCATGCCGGGCTGCAGGATGCGGCTGGGGCGGTTGACGATGGTTTCGCCGCTCAGCGGGTCTTTGCGCTGGCTGGTTTGGCCCACTTCGGTGGGCTCCACATAGCTGCCGCAGTCGTGCACATCCATGCCCAGCCAGTGGCCCGTGCGGTGCATGTAGAACGGAAAGTAGGCGCGGCTGGCGATCACGTCGTCTACGGTGCCGGCCTTGTCGCGGCTCAGCAGTCCCAGGTCCAGTAGGCCCTGGGCCAGCACCTTCACGGTGGCGTCGTGCGGGTCGTTGAAGCGTTGGCCCGCCCGGGTGGCGGCCACGGCGGCGTGCTGGCTGTCCAGCACCAGTTGGTACAGGTCGCGTTGCGGGGCAGTGAAGGTGCCGTTGGCGGGGAAGGTGCGGGTGATGTCGCTGGCGTAGCCGTCCAGCTCGCAGCCGGCGTCGATCAGCACCAGTTCGCCGGGACGCACGGGCGCGGCATCGGCCCGGTAGTGCAAGATGCATGCGTTGCCCCCAGCTGCGACGATGCTGCCGTAGGCCGGGAACTGGCTGCCGTGGCGGCGGAATTCGTGCAGCAGCTCGGCGTCCAGGTGGTATTCGCGCACATCCTGCCCGGCGCGGGTCATGCGTGCGCAGGTTTGCATGGCGCGTACATGGGCGCCAGCGCTGATGGCGGCGGCGCGGCGCATGGTGTCTTGCTCATGGGCGTCTTTGATGAGGCGAAGCTCGTCGAGCGGACCGCACAGGTCGCGTTGGGTGTCGGGACACAGGGCGCCGAAGCGCACGCGGGCGCGCACGGGCTGCAGCCAGGCGTTGACCTTGCTTTCCAGCCCGACATGGGTGGCAAACGGGTACCACACGGTGTGGCGGTTTTCCAGCAGGCGAGGCAGCTCGCGGTCCAGCACGGTGACGGGCAGGGCCGCGTCCACGCCCAGCGCGGTGGGCGCGGCTTCTGGCCCTAAGCGAATGCCATCCCAGATTTCACGCTCGGCATCTTTGGGCTGGCAGAACAGGGTGGTGTGCAGGTGGCCGTTGCCGTCGGTGGCGAGCACCAGCCAGGCGTTGGGCTCGGTGAAGCCACAGAGGTAGAAAAAGTAGCTGTCGTGCCGGTAGGGAAAGTCGCTGTCGCGGTTGCGGGCGTATTCGGGCGCGGTGGGCACGATGGCCACAGCGTCCGGGCCCAGCAACCGGGCCAGTTGGGTGCGGCGGTTGCTGTAGAGCGCCTGCGGTGTGTCAGAAGGCCGGATGGTGGAAGCGGTGTTCATGGTTCCCATTCTGCGTGACGCAGCCGTGCGTGGTGGCGTGGAGGTGTGAGCTCAGGCGGTGTGGTTTAGCTCGGCCAGTCGCTCAGGCGTGCCCACGTCGGTCCAGGCGCCGTGGTACAACTCGGCGGTGACGCGGCCTGCATCCATGGCTCGGCGCAGCAGCGGTGCCAGCGGCGCTTGGACGCCAGCCGGGTTGCCCCAGGGTAGGTCGCACCAAGGCTCAGCAAACAGTTCGGCCCGGTACAGCCCGATGGTGCTGTAGGTGTAGCGCGGGGTGCGGATGTCGTCGGGCGGCAGGTTGAGGGCGCGACCGGCATGGTCGATGCCAAAGTCCCCTTTTTGGTTGTGCGCCGGGTTGGGAACCAGCCACAGGTGGGCCAGCGCGGTGCTGGCCCTGAAGCGTTGCACGGCTTCGGGCGCAAAAGCAAATTGGGGTGCGAACACATCGCCCGCCACCACCCAAAACACCGGGTCGGGCTCCGCCTGGCTGGGGAACAGCAGAGGCAGTGCGCAGGCTGCGCCACCGGCGGTTTCGAGGGCGCCGCCAAAGGCGGCCTGTTCGTCTGAAAGATGCAGATTAAATATTGATGAATTTGATAGCTTGAAAGTACCGCCATTCATGCGGTAATCGCCAAAAAATTCTGAAATTTTTCCCCCAAGCCACGCAGTATTCACCACCAGGTGGCGGGAGCCTGCCGCCAGCAAGGCGCGTACATGCCACATCAGCAGCGGTTGGCCTTGCACCTGCAGCAGGGGTTTGGGGCAGGTGTCGGTGAGGGGGCGCATGCGCTCGCCGCGGCCAGCGGCCAGGATCAGCGCTGGTGCGGCTGGGGTCTGCCCGCGTACCAGTTGGTGGTGGTTCTTCGTGGTGGGTTGGAACCAGTGTTGCAAGCGCTCCATCAGCCGGTGTGCCCGCTGGCTTTGGTTCCCGCTGAAGTGGCACACATACACATCCAGCGTCACCTGCCCGCGCTCGGGCCAGGTGTGGATGCATACATGGCTTTCGGCCAGCAGCAGCGTGGCCGTGACGCCGCCGGGTCCATCGGGTGTGGCGTTGAAGGTGTGGGCGAGTTGCGCCACAGGTTGCAGGCCGCTTTCCAGCACGGCGGCTTGCAGTTCCTGCAGCAGCAGGTTGGCATCGGTCAGACGGAGGGGCGGGCATTGGCACGCGTCGAGGTCGGCGGTCAGGTGAAGGCCTTGCATGTGCGGCAATGTAAAGCACGCAGCCATGGGGCGAGGGTGGTCGCGTTTGGACGGGATGCCGTGGGACACTGTGGCATTGATTCAGACCGCAAATCCCTGGAGGAACAACAACATGGCCTTCGCATCACGTGCCATCCCATTCAGCCTGATGATGGGCGCTTTGACTGCTGGGGCTTGGCACGCCCCAGCCACAGCGGCGACACCGTTCACAAGCGGCGCTTCGCTCAGCAGCTGGCTGGTGGTGCTGAAGCCATCGGCAGATGCGGAGACGCCAACGGCAGATGTGCCGCAGCGCGAAACCGAAACCGCCCAGCGCGAACGGGCGCATGCGGTGTGGCAACGCCAGCATGCCCGCCAGGTGGAGCGACTGCAGCAGGTGCTGACGCAAGCAGGTGTGGTGGCAAAGGCCACAGGTTCGGCTGGTACCGCGTTGCGGGTGGACCTGAATGCCTCGGAGTTGCCCGACCAGGCCACACGCCGTCTGCGTTTGCACCCGGATGTGCTGGATGTCGTGCCCAACGAGCGCTTGCGCAGGCGGCAAGCGGCGGCCGTCACTCCCAACGACACGCTGTGGAGCCAGCAATGGCATTTGCAGCCTGCCTCCACCTACGCCGGGGCGGCCAACCTGCCAGCGGCCTGGGCCAAATGGACCGGGCAATCCAAGGCGGTGACGGTGGCGGTCATCGACACCGGTGTGCGCTACGACCACCCCGACCTGGCGGGCCACCTGCTGCCCGGTTACGACTTTGTGAGCGAGGTGGACTATGCCAACGACGGCAATGGCCGCGACGCCGATGCGTCCGACCCCGGCGACTGGGTCACGACTGCAGAAACCCGCACCACCCTGTTCGCAGGTTGCGATGCCGAAAACAGCTCCTGGCATGGCACCTTGATTGCGGGAAACATTGCCGCGCAGGCACAAAACGGCGTGGGTGTCGCTGGGGTGAACTGGGGCGCGCAGGTGGTGCCGGTGCGGGTGGCCAGCAAATGCGGGGCGTTGCTGAGCGATTTGCTGGATGGTTTGCGGTGGGCGGCTGGTTTGCCAGTGGCGGGGGTGCCCGTCAACGCCAATCCGGCGCGCATCATCAACCTGAGTTATGGGGGGAGTGGGGCGTGCAACAGCGCGTACCAGGAAGCCATCAACGACGTGCGAGCAGCGGGTGCTCTGGTGGTGGTGGCTGCGGGCAACGATGGGTCCACCCTCAGCCGACCGGCCGATTGCGCCGGTGTGCTGACCGTGGCCGGTGTGCGGGCCGATGGCGCCAAGTCCAGCTTTTCCAGTTATGGCGGCAATGTGGGGTTGGCGGCACCCGGTGGTACAGGTTTGGGCGGGTTGGATGCCGGCATTCTGTCCACCACCAACACCGGCACCCATGGGCCGGTTGCTGCCAGCTATGACGCTGTGGCGGGGACCAGTTTTTCTGCACCGTTGGTGGCGGGTGTGGCGAGCTTGCTGCTGGGCATTCAACCGGCCTGGACGGTGGCGCAGCTGGAAGACACGCTGAAGCGCACAGCCCGAGCTCACACCCAAACACCTTCCTTGGTCAGTTGCGCACCCACGATATTCAGCCAGGGTGTTTGCAATTGCACCACGGCAGCATGCGGTGCGGGCTTGCTGGATGCCTCCAATGCAGTGGCGGCAGCACTGGGTACCTCTGGCACCACCGGCTCGGGTAGCACGGGGGCATCGACGGGGTCAACCACCGGTACCACTTCCCAAAGCTCAGGTGGCGGCGGCTCTGTGGGCTGGCTGTGGGGTTTGGGGTTGTGGGCCTGGGTGTTGGGCGTGGTCCGCGCCAAGCGGCAGCTGGCAAGAGAATGCGGCGCAGGTTGAGCGAGCAGACTCACGGGCAGGGTTGGACCTGCTTGCCTTCCAGGCCTTCCGGTCCCAGGCGCTGCACCAAGGCAATGGTCTGAGCCAGTTGGGCCTCGGTGGCTGCTGGCCATTGCGCAGTGGTTTGAATGGCCTCTGCCCGTTCTTGCACCACCTTGGCACCCCGCACGCCAGCTCGGGTGACCTCACGCAACACCTGCTGAGCAGCACCTTCGGTGGAGTAAGTGCCCATGGCCAGGCCAGGTTGGAAGACCGGGGTTTGTACTTCGCGGAAATCGATGCCCAGCAACTTCAGTTCGGCTTTTTTGGCGCTCATGACGGCGGGAGTGGTCAGCTTGCCGGAATACACAATCCAGCGCGGAGGGAGGGTGGTCGAGCGCAGGTCCCAGCCTCCGTCTGGTTGGGTCGCCAGCAAGGCAATGCGTAGCACACTGGTTTGCTGCTCGTTCAGTGCGGCCACGCGAAAGCACCGTTTGGCGAGCTCGGATTCGGGATTGGCGGGCGTGCTGTGTGCCGTTGATGCGGGTACGGTCTCGGGCTGGGGTTGGTTGGGCTCCAGCGTTCCAGTGGTGGCGGAAGAGTCCTCTGACGGGGTCGGCATGGGCCTCACCGCTTCCCCTTTTTCTGTCAACAGCACAATGCGCTGCGGTTCCACTTGCTGGTTCAGCCGTTCGGGTTCCCGGGTGGGGTCTGGCAATGGCAGCCCTTGGAGGTAAGGCGTCAGCCAACCTTCTGCCCAAGCGGCATAGCCCAGGTTGGCCAACACCAGCAGCAGCGCCGCGAGCCTCAGCATGGCGGTCCAGCCATCAAGTGGCGTGGGCGAATGCTCACCTCTGCGCTGTGCAGGGTCCGCACACCATGTGGCCCTTCGATCAACAGTTCGCCCACTGCGTTGACGCCGCGTGCCATGCCGCTGCTTCCGTCCGACAGCACCACCGGCAAACCGGCCAGGGCATCCATTTGGGCAAAGCGGGCCTGAAACGCCACAAAGCCTTCGCGCTCGAATTGCAGCAACGCACGCAGCACGGAGGGCGCCACGCTTTGCAGCATGTCGGCGGCATCGGTGTCCGGCATCCAGTCTGCCCATGCGGCGGGGGGGACTGGCGCGAGGGGGTTGGTCGCAGCGGGGGGCGTTGGCGCTACCGGTAGGGTCAGCAGGTTGATGCCTATCCCCACCACCACTTGACGTGCTGCGCCAATGTGTGCAGTTTCCACCAGAATGCCGCCGAGTTTGGTCTGGTACACCCACACATCGTTGGGCCACTTCAGCTGCAAAGGGGGGGTATCACCGCCAGGAATGCCTGCCGACCGGTGCAGCGCCAACAATCCTTCCACCACCCCCACACCGACGGCCAACGACAAGCCACTCCAGTTGACGGGGTTGAGCGGCACCGATACCGAAAAGGTGAGGCTGCTGCCGGGAGCCGACTGCCAGGCTTTGCCCATGCGCCCGCGCCCTGCGGTTTGCGTCAGGGCCACCATCAGCGCTGGAGTGGTGTCGCCACCACGGGCCCGCTGCATCAGCGCGGTGTTGGTCGAGTCCACCTCTGCCAGCACGTCCAGCACCACGCCACTTTGGGCGTGTTCTGATGGGTTAGAGGGGTGTTGCTGGCGGTGAGCTTGCCACATGTGCCCCAGTGGTTCCCACAAGGCCTCTGCGGCCTGGTTAAGGCGGGCAAACAGATGCTGGCTGGTGGTGGGGGGCGGGGTGGTGTCCATCAGCTTGCAACGGCTGTGTCGGTTGGGATGGCGGGCCTTGTTTTGCGAGCGGTCCGGCGCTTGGGCTTCAGCAGCGTGCCGGTGCAGTCGGCTGCGCCGCACCAGCAGGGGTATTCGGCCTTCAAGGCCGGGGTCAGGCGCTCGTCAATGGTCAGGCCGTAGTCGTAAAACAATTCTTCGCCTGCGGCAATGTCGCGCAAGGCGTCGATGAACACGCGGTCGCCCACCTGCCGGGCCACGCAGTTGGGGGCGCAGCTGTGGTTGATCCAGCGGGAGCTGTTGCCGCCAAATTTGGCGTCGATCACCTGCCCACTGTCAATGTGAAAGTAAAACGTGTGCTGGGGGTTGGCGGGGTCGTGCGGGTGGCGATCCAGTGCTTCTTCCCAACTGATCACCTGGCCGGTGTACTCGATCAGCCGCTCACTGGCCTTCAGGTTGGCCACTGCGTAAACGCCCCGACCGTGGATGCCTGAGCGGCGTACCTGCAATCGCCGCATGCCCGGTGCGAGCCGCTCTGTTGAGTCAGATGGGGAGGTTGCTGAGCGTGGAGCAGGCATGTCGGCAAAGTTTGATAAGGTTTTGACATGCATGTGCGCGTGTGCGCACACCTGTGAGCGTGCACCCGGGTGCGCGCGACGCCGATTCTAGATAGAAGATGACCACCTCCCCGTCTGCCAAAACCCTTGTCATTGCCGAAAAGCCTTCTGTGGCTCAAGACCTCGTGCGCGCCCTGACCCCTGTGGCAGGCAAGTTCG
>Ga0228698_1000016_pt1 | contig 207343 bp, 180 predicted proteins | sample McNCre117_Aug_MG_FD_178015 | JGI IMG/M metagenome (GOLD analysis project Ga0228698, IMG submission 178015) | Freshwater microbial communities from McNutts Creek, Athens, Georgia, United States - 1-17_Aug_MG | ecosystem: Environmental > Aquatic > Freshwater > Creek | place: USA: Georgia... | reverse complement strand
CCGGCCTCCTGCTCCTTCAGGATGCCGATGATCTGTTCCTCTGAAAACCTGCTGCGCTTCATGTCGTCCGTCCTCTCGATGGGCCGGACTCTACTTCAAACTGGAGGAGTTTTCTCGAGGCAGGTCACGCCGGGACCAGTAGTCCCGCCGCCACAGCTTGTAGTCATCGACCATCGCCTGATTGATCATCGCCATGTGGGTGACGTGCTTCTCGTTGGCGAAAAACGGCACGAGGAATTTGCGGATGACCCCGGCCTTATAGGCATGGTCGGTCTTCTGCGTCGCCAGCCAGTCCTCGGCCACCTGCTGGAAGCCGATGTGGTGCGTGACGTTGCCGCAGGCCGAGCGCCAATCGCTGTTCGGGTCTTCCAGCCAAGCCTGATAGGCCTTCATCGTTAGAAGTGCGGCTTGCCGCTTGTCATCAGTGCCGAGGCTGCAGCGAGGCCGCTTGTCGCCAAGCTTCAGCAAGTACCAAGTCGTCCTGCTTTTCGTCGCCCGCTGTGCGATCCAAGCCTCGTCCGTGACCTTGGTGATGTTTACATATGTTGGATTAGAAGAAAAAGGCCATCCCATTGTTGTTGTTCTTTAAATGTTTCATGCTCAAAGCGTATAGACCAGCGCTTCGGTATGTCAATTTAAATAACAAGCGCCTTTTGTGGCTATTCCTCCAAAATATCCTTGTCGATATCGTATGTTAATTTGTAGGAAAAATTCTGAGCATCTTCGTCACGATGTCCGGATACGAAAACCTGAACCTTGCTTGATCCAAGCCATGCACCACAAACAACATAATAGTGAGAATTTTCTATATTGTATGGAATAGACAGTTCAGGCTGTCTTTTAATGTGCTCAATCATCGACCGCAGCTCTATCTGATCACCCGTTTTGCCCATAGCTTTGGGAATGGCGACAAGACATTCTGTAAAATTACTGGCGGCGTAATTTGTTAAGAAAAAGCCTTCTGCGTTGGGCCTCCACTTCAGAACTGTGGAGCGATCGAACGTAAGAATATCTTGGCGAACTTTGTGTCGCCGGTCATGCAAGGACAGGCGATAAGCGGGTTCACCATCTTGATCCCAAACTCGCCTGATCCGCACCTCGTAACGGCCCGATGGCGATGTGGTTGCCTTCACCTTTCCGGGAAAGGCAATGGGCGACGGATTGATATCTGCCGCCAGAGTAGACATGGATGGAATGCAGAGAACGCTGGTGACGATGAAAATCGCACAGCAGTGCAATCTGCAGACGTTACCAGCGTTCCCGATCATTTTTTCCTCTCTATTTTTTCTTGCTCTCCGGCAACTTTGTGATAGTCACTACAACGCTCACAGGCCCCGGCTTCAAGCTACCCACTAGATGACGAAACGCCACAGGGCTCAAGTCGATGACACGGTTTCCCGGAATCGGAACACGATGACCATTTTCATCGACGTCATAAAGCCCTTTATCGTTTACGACGACGTCCACGTAACGAGATGGGTCGCCTGCCAACGCAACACGAACCGTTGACCCCATCGGCACTGAACCGGGAAAGACCGCAGCCGTCATACGGGTTGGGTCCATGATCTGTCCTGTAGCGGTTTGCTGACCAGCGAAATGATCCGTGGGTCCTTGTGAAGGGTCGCTGTTGCCGTAGAACGAAGCGTTGCCTCTTATCGTATCCCCAACTTGCGGCCCTGTTTTCGCTTGGGTCTGCGAGGCATCTTTAGGGTCTTTGGAAGCAGCGCCTCCTGTCGTCCACTCGCCACAGCGGTCTCTTGGTTCACAACTTACATCATGCCCGTCCTTGCGAAAGCTGCTCCGTCCTAATCCCCAGGCCTTGCGAAGCTCGTTGCCCGAGATACCGGCGTCGAGGAAGCCGTCAGCCATAAACAGCAGTCGGAAGCTGTCGGAATCGTGATCCAGCGGCTGCAGGCCGGTGTGAGCGAGGTGGATATAGGCCAGAGTCGTCTCGCCTTTGGCAAGGGCGCGGCTGGCGTTGTGGAAGTGGTCCAGAACATGATCGGGCATGGGGTGATCCCAGGCCACCGACAGCAGGGCGAGGATGCGTTCCTCTTGCCCGTCGATTTCGAGGCTGCGGCGGTCCCAGTCGTCTTGGATATATTTGACCAGCAGGGTGCCTTTGCCGAGTTCCAGTCCTTGGTCAGTGAAGGTCAGGGTGCGGTGGGTGGTGCGGAACCGGCCTTTGGCGAGCCAAGCCTGTTCCAGACGCTTGTGCAATTGCATGCGATGTCCTTCTCAGAAAAGAAAAAGCCCCGGCCTGGAAAGGCGCGGGGCTTGGGTCGGATGAGACAATAAAAAAGCAGAGCCGCTGGTGAGGGGATCGCCGGATCATCCGGTCAGTCCGCTCGCGGTTCTGCTTCCTGCGCAATGTCAAATTTTTCGCCGACGGCGTCAAGAACAAAATGCGAACACGCAACCTTCTGCGCTGCCGTCAGCGCCATCAAAAATGTGTGTTAAAAGATGTGTAAACGAACTGCGTCCGCCGTCAAAATAAGCCGTTGATCTGCTTAGATTTCGCGAGACGCCGCTTTGCAGTGCAGAGCGGAAAAAAGCAAAGGCCTAGCTGAATTAACAGCTAAGCCTTTGACTTTATTTGGTGGAGCCAAGGAGGATCGAACTCCTGACCTCTACAATGCCATCGCGTAGAATATATGGTGAACAAAATAGACAACTCATTGATATGCAACGATGAAATATAGCACACCCATCGCATGTGCAAACGGATGTACAAATCGGATGGCGCGTATCGCCGCTAAAAAATCTGCGAGCTTACATCGTGTAAGCCGAGTGTCGCCCTTCCAACTGCCCGATCTTACCGCCGTAAGATCGCCCTCAATGGCGAGATCAGGGTTTGGCAGTTACAGTTTGCACATCTGTTTGCCAATGATCTACGGCTCTGATTTGAAAAGATAAATCGGCAGATCGTTTGGCAATTGGCCGTTAGCGTGTGGTCAAACTCAATACGGAGAATGACCGATGAATACGCTGACCAAGCTCAAGTTGACCAACGCCACTCGCAAGCCCGTCGAGGAAACTCCCGAGCAGCGCATGCGGGGCCGCATGATCGCTCACCTGTCCGAACAGCTCGAAATGGCGAAAGCCCTCGTTGATGGCCGCACATATTCGGCCACGCGCACCATCCGCCAGAAGGACGAGCACGGACAGTCCGTGACCGTCGACCGCCCCAAGCGCTTGCGCCCTGCCTACTGGCACGATCTTTCCGGCAAGTGGTTCCTCGAACTGCGCTATGCCAATGCCGTACTGATCTTCGGCAAAGACCAGACGGCCATCGAGGTCGGCACCAAAGATCGCCTCGTTCCGACCATCGAGACCGTCATTGAAGCCGTCAAAGTCGGTGAACTCGACGAGGCGATGAAAACCGCGCTGGCGACGCGCAAGAAGCCGGGCAAGCCCGCATAGCTGTTTCGGCCCGAAACTGTTTCAGCCTGCCGTGCATGTCGCCATGCACGGCAGTTTCATGGCTTATTCTAACGGCCACCCTCGCTATTTCCGAGAGCCATACTAATTCCATCAGCGGAATTCCTGCTATCGGGGAGTACCTCCCACGGCTCGCACCATATCGGCAGCCAGGGCCAGTTGCTGGCTGTGCAAATCGATCAGTGCCCGTTCGGCATCCAGTGACGCTGTCTGCGCCGTCACCACTTCTAGATAGCTGGAGGCACCGTTCTGGTAACGGCTCAAGGCCAGATCCAGAGTGTGCTTGGCTGCCTCGGCCGCTTGCCGCTGATGAGTTTCCTGCGCCTCGTACTGGCGGGAAGTGGCAAGATCGTCTTCGACCTCGCGGAAGGCTGTCAGCACGGTTTGGCGGTAGTTGGCTGCCGCCTCGTCATATTGAGCCTTGGAGATCGTGACATTGGCCTGCCTGGCGCCATTGTCGAACAGGGAGAGCACACCCGTCAGCGGCCCCAAGGCCCAGAAGCTGTTGGAGGCCTGGAACAGGTCGCCATAAGTCGACTGGAAGCCGAACGAACCACCCAAGGTGATCTGGGGATACATGGCGGCGCGAGCGACACCGATCTGTGCGTTGGTCGCGGCCATGCGGCGCTCGGCGGCGGCAATGTCTGGCCGACGCTCCAACAAGGCGGACGGCAGGCCGGCCGAGACCTTCGGCGGCTCCAGTCTCGTGTCGGCGGCTTGCATGGTGAAGCGTGACGGGACTACTCCCAGCAAGGCCGCGATGGCATGTTCGCCCCTGTCGCGTTGCCCTTGCACCACGTCGAGTTCGACCTTGGCATTGGCCAGTTGATTTTCCGCACGGCTCATATCCATGCCGGTGGCATAGCCATCCTCATGCCGCGCCGCGATCAGATCGCGCGCCCGCCTGTAAGCCTCGACGGTTTGGCGCAATAGCCCGAGACGTTCGTCCAGCCCTTTGAGATCGAAATAACTGCCGGCAAGGCGGACCTGCAGTCCTAGCAACAAGGCCTGTTGGTCGAAGTGGGCCGCTTCGGCTCCGGCCTCGTCGGCCTTGATCCCATTGCGCACCCGGCCGAACAGGTCCAACTCGTAACTGAGGGATGGCCCGACCGTATAATTCCTGTAGGTCGCCTCCTTGCCGGTGGTCAGAGGACGTTGGGCGGAGACACGGTTGTTGCTGGCCCCGGCGGACAAATCCACGCTTGGCAATTCGGCGGCGCTGGTCCGGTCAACCAAAGCCATGGCCTGGGCATAGCGGGCCGAAGATGCGGCGAGGCTGGGGTTGTCTGCCGACAGACGTTCCTCAAGGCCGTTTAGGCGGGCGTCGCCGAACATTTCCCACCATTTTCCGGCGGAAGGCACATCGGTCCCGGCCTGTTTCCAGTCTTTGAGCTCCTTGTACTGATCCCCCACATCAACGGTGGGAGGGACATAGTCCGGAGCCAGGGAACAGCCCGTAAAGGACAGCAAACCCGCCAGCACTAGCGCCAGATTATTTCGCCCCATTGGCCTGCTCCTCCTTGGCTGCCGGTTGGACCGGATCGCCGTTTTGCAGAGAGTCCGGAGGATTGTTGATCACCGATTCGTCCACCGACAGACCAGCGGTGATTTCCACGGCCTTGCCCAGATCGCGACCCAAGGTGACGGGGCGTAAGACAGCCTTGCCGGCACCGTCGAACAGCGCGACCTGGGTTCCCTTGTCGTTGATCATCAAGGCGCTGGGCGGCAAGGTGACGGTATGTTCGGCCCGTTCGACGGGGAACCCGGCTTGGGCATAGGCACCCGGCTTCAAAGCACGGTCAGGATTGTCCGCTTGCAGTTCCACCAGCAAGCTCCCCGAGGCCGGATCGACGGCTCCGGCGGAACGGATCAATGTCGCCTTGAAACTGCGGCCGGGATATTCGGGAAGGGTCAGGCCGACCTCCATCCCCTGGCGGATTTGCCCCGAATAAAGCTGGGGCACCCGCACGAAGGCCCGGATGCGGCTGACGTCGTCGATAGTGAACAGAGGCGTGGCCGAAGCGTTGCCGGCAGCGACCAAGGCACCAATCTGGGTCGAGCGGCTGGTCACCTGCCCATCGAAGGGCGCCAGGATGCGGGTGTAATCGGTCAAGGCCTTCAGCCGTTCGACATCGGCGTGGGCGGCGTTGGTGGTGGCCGTCTTGGCGGCCAGATCGCCCAGCTTCTCATCGGTCTCCTGCTTGGAAACGGCGTCCTTGGTCAGCATGTTGCTCCAGCGGGTCGCCGTGGATTTAGCCAGCTCCTGGTTGGCGCGAGCGGTTTCCAGTTGCGCCGTGGCCGTCGCCAATTGCTGCTCGACCTCGGGGGCGTCCAGGACTGCCAGCAGTTGTCCTTTTTTGACCGTGTCGCCGATATCCACCGACCATTGGCGGATGTAGCCGCTGGTCCTTGCGTAGATGGGGGCGCTGTTCAGCGGCTGAAGGGTGGCTGGCAAGGTCAAAGCTCCGGCTGCGGCGGCCGGTGTCGGATGAATGAGCGCGACGGTGGGCACCACCTGCTTGGCGGTCCAGTCAGCCAGCTGTTGCTCGCCATGAACCCTTGTTGCGATCCCGTTCGCCGCCACGGCCAGAACGACGAGAGCCACGACGGCTCCGCCCAGTTTCATCCGGCTTTTACCGAATTCAGACATGTACGTTCTCCAGATCAACGGGTGCGGAAATAGCAGAGGATTTGGCCTTGGTGCGATGGACCAGGCTGAAAACCACGGGAACGAACAACAGGGTGGCGAAGGTAGCGACCAGCAGACCGCCGATCACGGCCCGGCCCAGGGGAGCGTTCTGCTCGCCGCCGTCGCCGAAGCCGAGGGCCATCGGCACCATGCCGATGATCATGGCCAGGGCGGTCATCAGGACGGGGCGGAAGCGCACCTGCCCGGCCTCCAGCGCCGCCTTCACCGAATCCCCCAGTTCCGCCAGACGCTCGCGGGCAAAGCTGATCACCAGGATTGCGTTGGCGGTGGCCACGCCCATGCACATGATCGCCCCGATCAGTGCCGGCACCGACAGGCTGGTGCCCGAGAGGAACAGCATCCAGATGATACCGGCCAGAGCGCCCGGCAAAGCGGTGATGATGACGAAGGGATCAAGCCAGCTTTGGAAATTCACCACGATCAGCAGATAGATCAGCACGACGGCTCCCAGCAGGCCGAAGCCGAGGCCCGAAAAAGCGGTGGTCATGGTGACGAACTGGCCGCGCAGCACGGCTTTGGTGGCCTTGGGGGCTTCGGGTTGAAGCTCGGACAGAACCTTATTGATGTCCGCCGAGACGGCCCCCAGATCGCGCCCGGCAATGCTGGCGAAAACATTGATGCTCGGGCTGATGTTGTAGTGGTTGACCACAGCCGCCGTGCTGCTGCGCTGGATACCGCCGACACCGCCCAAAATCTGGCTGGAACTGCCGCCGGCCCCAGAGACCGGAATATTGGCCAGATCCTCGATCGAAGCGACCATCCGCTCCGGCGTCTGCGCGACCACCGGATAAGTGACGCCATTCTGGGGATTAAGATAATAGACCGGAGATGCCTGCGCTGTTCCGGCCAGGGAAGTGGCGAGGCTGTTGGTCACATCCCGTTCGGACAGGCCCAACTGCGCCACGCGGCTGCGGTCGATAGTCACATTGAACTGCGGATAGCGGGTCGATTGCTGGATGCGGGCGTCGACCACGCCGGGAATGGCGGCGATCCGACGCAGGATTTTCTGGGCATAAGCCTCGCTGGCCTTGGCGTTTGGACCTTGGACCAGAACGTCGATAGGGGCCGGAGCACCGAAATTCAGGATTTGCGCCGTGATGTCGGCGGGCAGGAAGGCGAACTGGGTGCCCGGGAAGGCCTTGGGCAAATCCTCGCGCAGCTTGCGCATATATGAGGCGGTCGGAGCATGGCCCCCGGCCAACTGGATCAGGATGTCGCCATCCTGCGGACCGATGGTCCCGGAGTTGTTATAGACCGAATTGATGATGCTGTAGGGCTGGCCGATATTATCCACCACCGACACCAACTCGCCGGCGGGAATGGTCTCGCGGATGCGCCGTTCGATCAGATCGAACTGGGCCGAAGTATCCTCGATGCGAGTGCCGATGGGAGCCCGGACATGCAGCGCCATGGCCCCGGCATCCACCGCCGGAAAGAAATTCCGCCCCAGGAACGGCAGCAGCAGAAACGACAGCGCCACGGCGGTCAAGAATACCGCGATCACTGTCTTCGGTCGCGACAGGGCCTGTTCCAAAAGCTGGATATAGGCGGCACGGAAGCCCTTGAATTTTTTCTCGAAGCCACGCTGGAACAACACCAGGGGATTACGCGTGTTGGGATCCCCGGCTTCGTGGATATGCCCCGGCGCGTGCGGTTTCAGCATGTACATAGCCATGGTCGGCACCAGGGTGCGCGACAGCAGAAACGAGGCGATCATGGCGAAGACCACCGACAGCGCCAGCGGTACGAACAAAAAGCCGGAAACGCCGGGCAGAAAGAACATCGGCACGAAGACGATGCAGATGGACAGCAACGAGACGAAGGCCGGGGTGACGATCTGCTGGGCGCCGTCGAAGATGGCCGGAAGCACCGGCTTGCCCTGTTCCAGATGCCAGTTGATGTTTTCGATGGTCACCGTCGCCTCGTCCACCAGAATACCGACGGCCAGACTCAAACCGCCCAGGGTCATGATATTTAGAGTATTGGCGGTCGCCCAAAGGGTGGCGATGGCGGCCAGCACCGACAGCGGAATCGACACGGCGACGATCAGCGTCGAGCGCCAGGACCCCAGGAACAGCAAAATCATCAGCGAGGTCAGGGCGGCGGCGATGGCGCCTTCGTGGATGACGCCCTGGACGGCGGCCTTGACGAACAGCGACTGGTCGCCAACCGGCACCACTTTCATGGTTTCGGGTAAGACCTGCTGGATCCCCGGCAGCGCATCCTTGACGCCCTGGACGATCGACAGGGTCGAAGCGGAGCCGATCTTCAGGATCGACATCAGCACCGAGCGGCTGCCGTCCACATGCACCACGTTGGTCTGAGGCGCGGAGCCGTCGCGCACATGGGCGACGTCGCGCATATAGATGGTGGCGCCCTGAACCACCTTGACCGGAAGATTGTTCAGTTCCTCGGGCGAGCCGGGAGCGTTGTTGAGGCGGACGGCGTATTGGTAATCGCCAACCTTGACGAAGCCGGCCGGAGTGATCTGGGTCTGGGCGGCGACGGCGTCGCTGATGTCCTGGGCCGACAGTCCTTTGGCCTGCAAGGCGACCGGATCGATGTCGATCTGGATCTGGCGCAGGCTGCCGCCATAGGGATAGGGCAGAGCCGCGCCGGGAATGGTGACCAGCGGCGGGCGGATCTGATTGACGCCCAGATCGAACATCTGGCCTTCCGACAGCCCCTTGCCCGACAAAGCCAATTGCAGGATCGGCACGGTAGCGGCGTTGTAGTTCATCACCAGCGGCGGCGTGATGCCCGGAGGCAATTGCCGCAGCATGGTCTGCGATACCGATGTCACCTGCGAGGTGGCGGTGGGAATATCGGCGCCGGGATGGAAGAATATCTTCACGATGCCCATGCCGGGCAGCGACTGGCTTTCGATATGTTCGATGTCGTTGACCGTGCTGTTGAGCGCCCGCTCATAGGGGGTGATGACCCGACCGGCCATATCCTCGGGCGACAGCCCGCTATAGGTCCAAGCGATGGCGATGACCGGCAACCGGATGTCGGGAAAAATATCCACCGGCATGCGCAGCACCGACAGCACCCCCAAGATCAGGATGAGGATCGCCATGACGATGAAGGTCAGCGGTCGAGACAGAGCAATGCGGACAATTCCAACCAATTCACGTACTCCGGCTCAATGCGTCAGGAGGTTCAGCGATCATACGGGTCGACACATCACGATCAGGGCTTGAGCCCCGGTGGCCTTTCGCTGATAGGAATGATTTACCAAGGATCGTTACCGGCGATTAGACGGAATAATCTGCAAGGGCTTATGAGAATTGCTCATCAATGAAAAAGCCTGCCGCGCTGAGAACGCGGCAGGCTTCTCGGGACGTGACAGCGGGGGCGACGTCACGTCCCCGCTGGAAAGTCCGTTGATGCGGCCAGCTCGCTTTGCGCCTCAAAGCCGGCAATCCGTTTGCGCAAGGTGGCAATGGTGGTTTCCAAGGCCTGTGAGCCGAGCACGAGGCGCATCGGTGCAGGCTCGGTATCCACGCTCTCGATGATGCGCGCCGCCATGCGGGCCGGATCGCCGGGAGCCAAGCCGTTCTTCGGGTCCAGCATGCGCAGGAAGGCATGAGCCGGCGTATCATCGTAAAGCGGCGTCAAGGTCGCCACTTGGGCGCTGCCATAACGGAATTCGGTGCGGGCGCCACCAGGTTCGACGATGGTCATGCCGATGCCGAAGCCGGCGACCTCCTGGGCCACCGATTCCACGAAGCCCTCGATGCCCCATTTGGTGGCGTGATAGAGCGAGTTCCCAGCGAAGGCGACTTGTCCGCCGTAGGTCGAGATCTGAATGATCCGCCCGCCGCCCTGGGCCCGCAGATGCGGAATGACGGCGCGGATCAGTTGGATCGAGCCGGTCAGATTGGTGGCGATGATCTGGTCGATCTGCTGATCCGTAAGTTCTTCGGCGGCACCGAACAGGCCGTAACCGGCATTGCTGATAACCACGTCGATGCGTCCCAGCTTGGCGAAGGAACCCTCGACAACCCTGCGGACGGCATCCCGGTCGGTTACGTCGAGGACTTCGGCGAAGAAGCTGTCGGGATAGCGCTCGCTCAGATCGACGATCTTCGAGGTGTCGCGAACGGTGCCGACGACACGATCGCCGCGCTCGAGAAGCTGGTTGGTCAGTTGGCGGCCGAAGCCGCTGCTGACGCCGGTGATGAACCAAGTACGCTGTGACATCGGATGTCTCCCAGGATTTATACCGGCCAACACTTGTTTTGACTCGTTGGCCGGTATCATGAGCGCATTGAGCGCGAGGCCAAGCGGCGGATGCCGCGCCCGGCGAGGGGCTTACGGCAGGTCAATTTATTGGCCTGCCGGTATTAAGGCGTTTGCGGCTTGGTGACCTCATCGACGACCCGCAGCCCGTTGAGGGTGCGGGGATAGCCGATGAAGGGCAGCAGTTGAGTCAATACGTCGATGAGCTTGGCGCGGTCGTTGCCCACATGCAGATTGGCGGCGACATGGCCCTTGGCCTGCGGCTCGCAGCCACCCAGCGCGACCAGCATGCTGAAGGTCAGAAGCTCCCGCGTCGGGATGTCGATGCCGGTGCGCGTCAGGGTGTCGCCGAAGCAGTTGGCCGACAGATAGTGCTGGAAATGCAGCATGTCCTCGGGCGCGGTGGCATAAAGGGTCTCGACCATCTCGTCGCCGATGATCTGCTTTTGCACCGCCAATCCCTTTTCCATCCGGGTCTCCGGCGTGGTGGTGGATTGGCCCGGCAGCGGCAGGGCAACGCCCCGCTCGGTCAGAACCTCATTGGTGACATGAAGGAAATCGAAGACCTTGGCGATGCCCACATAGGGCACGGCCTGATAGAGGATTTCCTTGGCCTCGACCGGAGTGACGCCGATGCTCAAGGCGGCCCCCAGCATGGCGCGATATTCACGCACGGCCTGACAGGCGATGATCGCCGCCAGCTGCACCATCAACCGGGTCCGCTGATCCAGAGTGCCGTGACGCAAAACTTCGTCGAAGGCGAAATTGTCGAAGCTCTCGATCAGTTCGGGATCGGTCACGGCCAGGGTGGAAACATGGCCGGGAAACAGTTCGTCGTGGTTTCTTTGGGCGCGTTCGTTCGGTGCCATCATGATCTTCCTTTATCGTCCGGTCATGGCCAGTGCGTATTCGGGCAGACGCGCGCCTTGCAGCGGAATCTTCGCCGCCGCCGCGTTGATTTCGCTCAGATCCTCGGCGGTCAGCTCGACGCTGGCGGCCCCCAGGTTTTCTTCCAAGCGGTGCAGCTTGGTGGTGCCGGGGATCGGTACGATCCAAGGCTTCTGGGCCAGCAGCCAGGCAAGGGCGATTTGGGCGGGAGTGGCGGCTTTCCGCTGGGCCACATCCCACAGCAGATCGACCAACGCCATGTTCACGGCCAACGCTTCGGGAGTGAAACGCGGAACGGTCCGGCGGAAGTCGGTACTGTCGAACTGGGTCGTCTGGTCGATCTTGCCGGTCAGGAAACCGGCCCCCAGGGGACTGAAGGGAACAAAGCCGATGCCAAGCTCCTCCAGCAACGGCAATATCTCGACCTCCGGCCCGCGATACCACAGGGAGTATTCGCTCTGCACCGCCGTCACCGATTGGACGGCATGAGCCCGGCGGATCGTCTGGGCGCTGGCTTCGGACAGGCCGAAATGCTTGACCTTGCCGGCCTGGATCAGCTCCTTGACCGCTCCGGCGACATCTTCGATCGGCACGTTCGGATCGACGCGATGCTGATAGAACAGGTCGATGACGTCCGTCTTCAGCCGCTTCAGCGAAGCCTCGGCGACCTCGCGGATATGCTCGGGCCGACTGTTCAGCCCGCCGGTCCGTTGCTGGGTCTGGGGATCGAGATCGAAGCCGAACTTGGTGGCGATCACCACCTTGTCCCGCAAAGGCGCCAAGGCCTCGCCCACCAACTCTTCGTTGACGAAGGGACCATAGACCTCGGCGGTGTCGAAGAAGGTTACACCCTTCTCGACGGCCGCCCGCATCAGCCCGATCATTTCCGGCTTGTCGGCGGCAGGGCCATAGCCGGAACTCATGCCCATGCAGCCCAGACCGATCGAGGAAACTTCCAGGCCGCTTTTGCCAAGGATGCGCTTTTGCATCATCGCTCTCCCGTTACGCCTGATATTGGTCGTCGGCGACCTTTTCCATCCAGTCAACCACCTTGCCGCCCTGGGATTCGGCGATGGCGATATGGGTCATGGCGGTGGTGGCGGAGGCTCCATGCCAATGGCGCTCACCGGGAGCGAACCAGATGACATCGCCGGGACGGATATCCATGACCGGGCCGCCTTCGCCCTGGGCCCAGCCGTTGCCAGCGGTGACGATCAGGGTCTGCCCCAGCGGATGGGTATGCCAAGCCGTTCGGGCCCCCGGCTCGAAGGTGACGAAAGCCCCGCCGATGCGAGCCTCGCCGCTTCCCTGGAACGGCTGGTCGATACGCACCGTGCCAGTGAAATAATCGTCGGGCCCCTGCACCGAAGGCTGGGAGCCGTTGCGTTTGATGTCCATGATATCAACCTTTCCCAAAACAGGAGCAGCAGCTCCCTCAAGTCGTCTTGAGCAAAATTTATCAGCTGCCGGACCGGACCATTAGGTGGTAAGGCTTGCATGGACTTATGAGGGAGGCTCATCAATGGCCCGCGAAAACGTCAATGATCTCCTCGTCTTCCTGGCCGTGGCCCGTGAACGCAGCTTCACCAAGGCCGCCGCCAAGCTGGGAGTGTCACAATCGGCGCTCAGCCATACGATCCGTTTGCTCGAGGAGCGGATGGGCATTCGCCTGCTGACCCGCACCACCCGCAGCGTCTCGCCCACTCAGGCCGGTGAACGGCTGCTCCTCGCCATCGGCCCGAAGTTCGATGAGATCGACGCTGAACTGGCCGCCTTGAGCGAGCTGCGCGAAAAACCCGCCGGCTCCATCCGCATCACGGCTGCAGCCCATGCGGCCCAGACCATTCTCTGGCCGAAGCTGGAAAAATTTCTGCCCAGTTATCCCGACATCAAGGTTGAGATCATCACCGACTATGGCATGCGCGATATCGTCGCCGACCGCTATGACGCTGGTGTGCGCTTGGGCGAACAGGTCGCCAAGGACATGATCGCCGTGCGTATCGGCCCTGATTTCCGCATCGCTGTGGTCGGAGCGCCGTCTTATTTTGCCGGCCGGGAGCGTCCCAGGTCGCCGCAGGATCTTCTGTCCCACAGCTGCATCAACCTGCGCCTGCCGACCTATGACAACAATCTGACCTGGGAGTTTGAAAAAGACGGCAAGGAACTGAACGTCCATGTCGAGGGCCAAGTCACCTTCAGCTCCAGCGATCAGATATTACATGCCGCCCTGAAGGGCTTCGGCATTGCCTATGTTCCCGAAGACATGGTGGCGGCGCACTTGATCGAAGGACGGCTGATCCAGGTTCTGGAGGATTGGTGCGCCCCGTTCCAGGGCTATCACCTCTATTATCCCAGCCGGCGTCAGTCGTCTCCCGCCTTCAATCTGGTGGTCAACGCCTTGCGCTATCGGGACTAGGCTCATCCCAACTTGGCGATTGATGAGCTGAATTCATAGGCCCATACGCATCTTCCCATCTAATGCATTGACCTGTTTTCGCACAGACTACGCCCCAGCAATCCACCTATAGGGCAGTCATGCACACAGGCTTACCTCCATGCGGTTTACCCGTCGCGCGCTCTATCGCGCCTTCACTCTGCTGTTTTCCCTTCCGGTCTTTGGAGGTGTGACCATGCAGACTTCTCATCCTCAACGGATCGGCATCATCGGCGCCGGCTGGCTCGGCGGAACCGTAGGCCGCATGTGGGTCGAAGCCGGGCACGAGGTCATGTTTTCGTCCCGGCATCCGGAGCAATTGGCCGCCATGGCCAAACGATCTGGGCCACGCGCCTCGGTCGGCAGCTTGCGCCAAGCCGGGGAATTCGGCTCGATTATTTTGATCAGCGTGCCCTACGACGCCTTGCCGCAGATCGGCATCGACTTGCAGGATGCCTTGACCGGCAAGATCGTTCTCGACGCCTGCAATCCGGCGATGAGTAACAACGGTGCCTTGGCACGCGAAGCCATGGAACTGGGCGTCGCCCGTTGTTCGGCGAAATATCTGCCGGGAACGAGGCTGGTCAGGGCCTTCAGTGCCGTCGATGCCACCGACGTCGAGGCCTCGGCCCGGCGGGGCTCGAACAAACTTGGCGTCCCCATCGCCAGCGATGACACAGAGGCGATCAAGGTTGTCGCTCAACTGGCTTTGGATGCAGGTTGCGAGCCCGTGATCGTCGGCGACCTTGCCTCCGCCACCCGTTTTCAGCGGCACGGCCCCGGCTTCCGGGCCAATACCACAGCCCTAGAACTACGCAGATTGTTAGGTTTGTCGGCAAACGCCTGACGGCTGCCCGGGCTGTTTTATAAATTTCACCCAATTCTCATCAAGGAACTTCAGATGGACAACTTCACATTCTTCAATCCGACGAAGGTCGATTTCGGCAAGGGCAAAGAGCAGCTGATCGGCCAGCATCTGGCGGAGCATGGCATCAAGAAAGTCTTGCTGTGCTATGGCAGCGAGCGCATCAAGCGTGACGGCCTGTTCGCCGTGGTGAGCAAAAGCCTGGCCGCCCATGGCGTCGAGCTGGTCGAATGCGGCGGCATCGTCAGCAATCCCCTTCTCTCGAAAGTGCGCGAAGCCATCACCCTGGCACGCAGCACCAAGGTCGATGCCGTCCTCAGCGTTGGCGGCGGCTCTGTCCTCGACAGTTCCAAGGCGATCGCGGCCGGAACCCTTTATGACGGCGACGTCTGGGATCTGTTCATCGGCAAAGGCACCATCGAAGCCGCCTTGCCGGTGTTCGACATCCTGACCCTCGCGGCTACGGGCAGCGAGATGAACTGCGGTGCCGTGGTCACCAACGAGGAAACCAAGGAAAAATTCGCAATTCAATCGCCGCATTGCTTCCCCAAGGTCTCCATCGTCAATCCCGAACTGATGCAGACCATCAGCCGTGATTATCTCGTCTATTCGGCGGCCGACATCATCGCCCATTCGATCGAGGGCTATTTCACCGCTTCTGTGCAGCCGAAATTTCACTCGCGCATGGTCGAAGCCATCATCACCACGGTGATCGAAACCACGGAAACCCTGCTGGTCCATCCCGCTGACTATGACGCCCGCGCAGAATTTGCCTGGGCCTCCACGCAAGCCCTGAATGGCCTGATCTATGCCGGCACCTCAGGCTTCAGCTATCCCAACCACATGATCGAGCATGCCCTTTCTGCCCTCTTCAACGTGCCCCATGGAGCCGGCCTCTCGGTGGTGATTCCGGCCTGGATGAAGTGGTATCACGGCCGCAACCCGGCCCAGTTCGAGCGCTTTGCCCAGAGCATTTTCGGCGTCGCGACGGCTGAGGAAGGCATCGCCGCCCTTGAAGCCTGGTTCGATAAGATCGGCACGCCCACCCGCCTGTCGCAATTGGGCATCACCCAGGCCGACCTGCCGGCCACCATCGAGAACGTGCTGGGCAATGCCAGCTATTTTGGAGTGGCGGATATCTACACGCGGGATGTGGTCACGACCATTCTGACCAGCGCACTGTAAGAATCTTTTGCTAGCATGGCTGGGCCGATGGCCCCGTCATGCCGGCCTTTTTTGCCATTTGCAGGACTGCATTTTTCCAAACAATGTCGCTTTACTGGCTCAATACCAAAAAGCTGCCAGTCAGGTTTAGGTCCTTAGCGGTCATTTTAGGTCTTACGGACGTAAGAAGCCTGGTAAGCTCGCATAGCTGTTTCGGCCCGAAACTGTTTCAGCCTGCCGTCCGTGGCGACATGCACGGCAGAGCCATGACGATTTGTCCTCGCTGCCCGGCATGCCATATACTGCGCTGGTTGAAATGCCGCCCATTGGAGCGCCCTGGTTTGGAATATGACGCTGACCGACTTTCTGCGGCGGCAAAGGAACTGATTGATCGCTACGGCTTAAAAACTGCCGAGGCTGCACTGGATCATATCCAGCGCATGACGGCCAACGCCAATATGCGAGATGCCGACTATGCCCTGTTACTGCTCAATGAGGTCGAGCGGCAAATTGCAGCTCGGAAATCCCCGTAAACGCCTCAAGCCTATTCCCAGCACTTGGGTAGCTGGTGCGGGGAAGCCGAGTACTGTACGGGCGTTGCCGGGCTGCTGCGACGCTGGGCTTACTTGGCGTAAGCCCGTTCTACCTATGCGGTTTCGGGCTGCGCCGAATGACTGCCCCATGCCGAGCCATTTTACAGAAAAATTAATTTAGAATCAGTTAGTTGCAGAACCCTCAATCTATCCCAAGCATGTGGCAAGCGTGGCGTCGATTATTGCCAGAATGCTGCGCCCACCATCAATAGTCATCGCCCGTACCCTCTGGGCCGTTCCAATAGCCCTTCAGATCTGGAGCATTGGGTTTCTCCGAAGGGTAGTGCTTGAGTGGTACGACGAACACCACGCCGAGGATGGATACCGCAGCCTCGGTCCGAGATGCATTTACAACTACAAATGAATTTCGCACATAAGCCCCTTTCATACCAGGAGCAGACTGGCTGCGAACAAAGCCATATCGAAACCCTTCTTCTCTATCTGGCCTGTTTCCCTGTAGCAAAGGAACGGCCCATTCCCGTGCTTCCTTCGGCATGCGTTTGACCATTTCCTCCAAGTTCTCAAATGCCATGACATCTGCGTAAAAGACGGTGCTGATGTCCCCTCGCCGGACCCCCATATAGATCTTGAGTGCCGGACGCATGGGGCGACCCGCTTTGCTGACGGCTCCGGCATTGCTCCAGTACTGGACTTGCGCCCATTCCCAGCCACCGGATCGAGCCGCTAACCGCGCCTCGACGTCTTGGCGAAGTGCCGATTTTTTTTGAGCCGCCGAGTGGCTCTCCTTGTTGGGTTTCTTGAGCGATGGCTCGTTCGTTCGGACGTGGCGAAGCTGCGTCCTTTAATGACCCGCGAAGTGGGTCTGGTTGTTCTGGCGAAGCCGACGAAGAAATAGGTCTTAACTTAAGAGCCGCATCTGATGCAGGTCTTAAGTTAACTGTTAAGTTCTGATCAGTTAACTTAAGACCTGTATGGTCATCACAAAAAAGATCTGGAGACATTGCCCGTAATGCGGCCATAGCTTGTTCAATATCAGGATTATTCAAAGTCGTTCCCTAAAAATATAAAACCCCGCAAGCCAGTGTTTTGGGAACGACATGGCGGCTTGCGGGGTTCTGGTTACAGCCAAATTCCGGTAAATGGCTGCCTGTTAAACTCGTTGTTCGTTCCCGTTACTATTTAGCAAAATCGAGAATGGCGCGATCAATTTAATTAATGGCTAGATAAAAAATTAAAGGTACATGGGGCTTTTGCTGTAGCGCCCGAGCAGTTCTTGCCAAACCTTCTTACAGAGCTCATCGAGCAAGTTTGCCTGAACGTGCTGGCAGGTCTGTCGCGTTTTCGCAGAAGCCCTGCTCAGATTGGCGGCCAATCTGAGCAGCGCATCGGGACAAACCTCGCGCTGCCTTGCCATCGTGCTGGACATGTAGCTCTGGCTACGGCCAAGCCATGCCCGGCTAAAATGGTATTGGCTATCGGTCATGCCGATAGTCCGCAGCCCGTTGTAGATTTCTCCGATGATCATGCTGATGCCTCCGCTGGTGGTCAGCATATTTATCCCCGCTCAGCATGGGCAGCTGTTCTGGCAGCGAAAAATCGGGCGCACGAATTGGACGGCAAGCGAGATAGAAGTTGCCGATATCGCGGATTGGCTACGTCCTGCTGCCCAGTTACGCGGGCAGCAACCAAAGCCTTTTAGTGAATTGATTTCGTTTAAGATATTTCCGCATATCAGAAGCCAAGACCTTTCGGGCAGCAAGTTGTTTCGGCCCGAAACAACTCAGAAGTCATCCAGCAGGGCTTCGCGCGCGGCTATGCCATCGCGCTTGAGCACAATGTCCATTGCCGAGAAGGTGGAAATGTAACCATCGGCGAAGAGCTCGAACAGGTTCTCGGTATGCACGAAAGACGGCCAAGCCGAGATCAGGCAGACATTCTCGTATGTCATCACCGCGTAGACCTCCTCCAATAGTTCTATCGCTGCCATGGCAGTTTCCGTCTCAGCTTCAAGGCCGAGGCGACGACGAGCGAAGGACAAGGGCGGCACATACCGGGAGAACGGACCCCATTGGATGTCCTGGCAGGGGAACGGACCAGATGCATCATCGGGCAAATCCTGCTCGGACAAGCCTCCCTTCATCAGCGCATCAATGACGAATTCGCGTATCTGGGTTGGGTACTCTGTGCTGAACTGCACCACTTTGCCGTAATGCCGCAGGAAATTAACCTCTGCATATCGGCGCGTCCGCAGGACAGGCAGGAGCGGCTTTTGGACGGCATCGAACATGCGCTTGGCTTGCTCGACGCCCAAAGCGTCATTGCAGCCTTGAAGCCCGCAAAGCAATGGGACGGTCAGCACCTCATCTCTGACGCATCGGCCCATCTGTCCCCGGAGGGCAATAGCGGCGAGGATTTGCGCCCAGAGAATGGACAGCGGCGAAGGGCAAAAGAACAGGAAGCGTGGCGGTGAGAAATTGGCTTCCCGATAAGCCCGGCTGACCAATTCGCCAACGTAGCGGCGATCATAGGTATGTTCTTGATCCAGCATGCCTTGCCAGTGGCTGACGAAGCGGCGCGCTGCCGCAGCATTTTGCTCAGTGAATTTTCTCTGCATTGTTCTCCCTCGAAGACGCCCGCTGCAACGTTAGCGGCGCAGCTATTTATGCATCTACGGGGTTCCTACATTTAACGACGTTCATTTCGTAGATCGGTCCGCCCAGCCTGCCTTACGTTTGCTTAAACGTCCGTTGGAGGAAACGTAAGGGCATGGTCTCGGGACGCTTCGTCAGCTATTTGCGGGTCTCTACCGACCGGCAAGGCAAGTCGGGGCTCGGATTGCAGGCGCAGCGTGACGCCGTCGCAAATTACCTGAATGGCGGGCAGTGGGAGCTGGTCGCAGAACTGGTCGAGGTCGAAAGCGGAAAGCGCCAAGACCGTCCTCAACTGGATGCCGCTCTGACGACCTGCCGCCTCCACCGAGCAACGCTGGTCGTCGCCAAGCTCGACAGGCTGGCCCGCAACGCTAAGTTCCTGCTCCATCTGATCGACAGTGGCGCGGACGTGGTGTTCTGCGACTTGCCCCACGTCCCGTCAGGTCCAACAGGGCGCTTCCTTTTGACCCAGATGGCCGCTGTAGCAGAACTAGAAGCCGGATTGATCAGTCAGCGGACGAAAGCTGCCTTGGCTGCGGCAAAAAGCCGTGGGGTGAAATTGGGCACCCCGGGCAACCTGACCCCCGAAGGGCGAGCACGAGGCGCGAAGGCTGGGCAGGCTGTTTCTATACAACTGGCCAAGCGCCGGGCCGCTGATCTTGCTCACACGATCAACCAATTCATTGCCCAGGGCATCACTTCCTCCAGCCATTCATAGCTGCGCCCTTCGGCCAGTGAGAAGGTGGCGAAGGTCGCCCGCAGGCTATAGGGGCTGTAGGGCAATTGGTCGGCACGAACGGGGAATTTGCAGCGCTCAACGACGGCATTGAAGAGATCGCCGAGATTGATCCGCTCGCCGCTAGGCAGACTGAACACCGGCTTACTTGCTGTAAGCTCGCCCGCAGCAGCGGCATGCCGCTTTTTAAGGGCGTTGAGGCGGTTTACAGCCTCGTCTCGCAACGGAACCTCACGCTTGCCGGTCTTTGTGTCCTCGGCCACGTAGAGCAGGTTTACGTCGAGCCGAATGTCGGACCAAGTCAGCTTCTCCGCTTCGTGGGGCGCGCGCAGGCCGGTATAGCGGTTGATCCAAACCCAATCCCCCAATAGCCGCCGCTTTTCCTCCGTCTGCGGATCACCGGCTTCCGCGATCCAGCGGTCGATCTCGCGCATGAGCAGATTGAAATCATCGCCGAGGAAGGCGGGGCGGGGATTGGGCTTGCTGGCTTCGGCAGCAACCTCGGGAACAAGCTGCTTGTCCATATGTCCGCGTTTGGCGGCATAGCTGAGGATTTGCCGTAGGGTCGGATATTCCCGGTTCAGCGTCGTCGCGCTGGGTGCGCCGTAGCCCTCCGCCTGTTTATCCGAGATCTTTGTGCCGTTGTGCTTCCGTTGCCAGTAGTCGCGCCGCCAGATCTTGTAGTCATCGACCATCGCTTGATCGATCATCGCCATATGGGTGACGTGCTTTTCACCATCGAAAAACGGCAGCAGGAATTTGCGGATAACACCCGACTTATAGGCATGGTCGGTCTTTTGCGTCGCAAGCCATGTCTCGGCAATCTCTTTAAAGCCGACATGGTGGGTGACGTTGCCGCAGGCCGCGCGCCAATCACTGTCGGGGTCTTCAAGCCAAGCTTGATAGGCCTTCATCGTCAGCAGCGAGGCCTGCCGCTTATCGTCCGTGCCGAGGCTGCATCGCGGCCAGCGGTCGCCGAGCTTTAGCAAATACCAAGTCGCTCTGCTTTTCGTAGCGCGTTGGGCGATCCAAGCTTCGTCCGTGACCTTAACCGTATTCACGTAAGCCGGACTAGAAGATAAAGGTCGCGCCATCGCCGTTGTTCTTTAAATAAACCATACAGACAGCGTAGCTACCTCTGTAATGGCGAGTCAATTTAAAGACAACGGCAGGCACTATTCTAGCCATCTATGGAGCTATATGGATCGTGTTTTCTGTGTGCAAATTCCTGTACAAACGACTTCTATCGGCCATTAAAATAAGCCGTTGATATGCAATAATTTTATATTAGAAGCATCTGCAATGCAAGGCGCAGAAACAACAAAGACTTAGTTGGTTTCCCAACTAAGTCTTTGTTTCTACTTGGTGGAGCCAAGCGGGATCGAACCGCTGACCTCTACAATGCCATTGTAGCGCTCTCCCAGCTGAGCTATGGCCCCGAATTCTGGGTCGCGGCACCGCCGCGGTGGAGCCGGAACATATGGATTTCAGTGGGGGTGCGCAAGCAAAAAAGTTAACCCAGCTGAAATTTTTTTCCGGCGCCTTGGATGGGCTTGGAAAAACAGGCGTTAAACCTCGTCTTCCATGGCTTCGTCCATATGGTCGATGACCTCGGCCATATCGTCATCATCCTCGCCCAGGTCCGAGGTGTCTTCGATCAGATCGTCTTCGGCCTCGTCGCTGTCTTCGGCTTCGATGGGCTCCAGCTCCTCGGCGGCCCGGGCGGCGGCGGCGGCGGCCGACTTGGCGGCCTTGGCTTCGGCAGCGGCAGCCGCAGCCGACGAGCGGCGGGGCTTGAAGGTCACTTCGGGCTCGACCGTCGCGCTGCATTTCGGGCAGATGATCGGCGAGTGGAGCATGTCATAGAAGCGGGTCCCGCAGCTTTGGCAGGTGCGCTTGGCACCCCATTCCGGTTTAGCCACCCGTGTTCTCCTTCGATATAGACGCGAATCTTGTTTGTTCGGGCCATTTGCCATGAGTGGCGGGCCGTGTCAAAACGAAAAATCACCATAGCGTAACATGCGCCGCATGTGGGACTCCCTTGTGCGGCGAAGCTGTGCTAGACAGCCCTTTCATTTTGACCGAGGCAGGACCCGCCATGTCGTCCCTTTCGCTGACCTCCACCGCCGCCCAGCCCCTGTCGGGAACCGTCCGTGTTCCTGGCGATAAGTCGATCTCGCACCGGGCCTTGATGTTCGGCGCGCTGGCGGTGGGCAAGAGCACGGTCGAAGGCCTGCTGGAGGGCGAGGACGTGCTGCGCACCGCCGAGGCCATGCGCAAGCTGGGGGCCGAAGTCACCCGCCATGACGACGGCACCTGGGAGCTGCATGGCCGTGGCGTCGGCGGTCTGACCGAGCCGACCGACGTGCTGGATATGGGCAATGCCGGCACCGGGGCGCGGTTGCTGATGGGTCTGGTGGCCAGCCATCCCTTCACCACGGTGTTTACGGGCGACGCCTCCTTGCGTTCGCGGCCGATGAAGCGGGTTTCCGAACCTCTGAGCCGCATGGGCGCCGGTTTCGTCGGTCGCTCGGGCGGACGGTTGCCGATGGCGGTGATCGGCACCGACAGCCCGCTGCCCATCACCTACGAGCTGCCGGTTCCCTCGGCCCAGGTGAAGTCGGCAGTGCTGCTGGCGGGGCTGAACACCCCCGGCACCACCACCGTCATCGAAAAGGAAGCCACCCGCGACCATACCGAGCTGATGCTGAAGGGCTTTGGCGCCGAGGTCTCGGTCGAGATTCGCGCCGACGGTGCTCGGGTGATTTCGCTCAAAGGCCAGCCCGAGCTGAAGGGCCGCGCCGTCAAGGTTCCCGCCGATCCGTCCTCTGCCGCCTTCCCGGTGGTGGCGGCGTTGCTGGTGCCCGGCTCTTGCATCACCGTCACGGCGGTGGGCACCAATCCTTTGCGCTGCGGCCTGTTCCAGACCCTGAAGGAAATGGGCGCCGACATTCGTTCGGTGAATGCCCGCGACGAGGCCGGCGAGCCGGTGGCCGATCTGGAAGTGCGCTTCTCGGCCCTGACCGGCGTCGATGTGCCCGCCGACCGGGCTCCCTCGATGATCGACGAATACCCCGTGCTGGCGGTGGCGGCGGCCTTCGCCAAGGGCACCACCCGCATGCGCGGCCTGTCCGAGCTGCGGGTCAAGGAAAGCGACCGTCTGGCGGCGGTGGCCAACGGCCTGAAGGCCTGCGGCGTGTCGCTGGAGATCGAGGGCGACGACCTGATCGTCCATGGCAATGGTCAGGCTCCCCAGGGCGGCGCCACCATCGCCGTCAATCTGGATCACCGCATCGCCATGTCCTTCCTGGTCATGGGCATGGCTTCGGCCCAGCCGGTGACCGTCGATGACGGCACCGCCATGGATACCAGCTTCCCCGGCTTCGCGGCTTTGATGAACGGCCTGGGCGCCAAGATCGCCTAAGGGGCCCTATTTCATCGAGTGAAGGCCGAACATATTGCCTTCGGTATCGCTGCAATGGCTGATGAAGCCGTGGGGGCCGATGGCGAATTTGGGCCGATGGACCTGACCGCCGGCGGCCACGACCCGGGCTTCGGGGATGGCGCAGTCTTCCGTGTGGAAATAGACCAAGCTTCCGCCGCCGTCCGGCTTGACGCCCTCCAGCTTGACCAGACCGCCTCCGGCCCCCGGTTCGCCCGGAGCATGGGGAAAAGACCAATAGTCCAAGGGCGAGCTGTGCAGCTTGGTCAGGGGATAGCCGAACACGGCTTCATAGAAGGCGCGGGCGCGGTCCATATCCTCGACATAGATCTCGAACCAGCCGACGGGGTTTCCTTGCATGCTGCTCTCCTCTGCGGTCAGGTGGTGATCGGGGGGGAATTCCAGTTGGGGAAGGGCTCGACGAACTGGCGGGTGGCGACGAAGCTGGTCTTGCCGGTCATGCCGAAGCCGTCCAGGGTGCGGGTGAAGACCTCGGTGATGCCGCTTTGCAGGGGCGTCGCCAGGGCGTCGTGGGTGCGGATGATCAGGTCGAAGCGCTTAGCCCGCCCCTTGACCAGCCCATCCAGCTGTACCGGCCCCAAATGGGTCATATCCAGGTCGATCAGGAAGCGGGTGCCCTGTTCGGGTTTGTCGGGATCGTCGCGGCCGCCGCCTTCGGGGCGGTCGCGCACCACCAGCCGCAGCTTCTCCCAACGATCCTCCATCTGCAGCGGCAGGGTATAGCTGCGCCACAGATCGTCGCCGCTGCCGGGCAGGCGCATGGGCTCCTGGCTGGCGATGGGCTGGTCCTCCAGCAATTGCAGGGCGGCATGCCGCTCTTCCTTGGCGACCGATTGCAGCAGGGCCGAGGCCAGGGTCTGCTGGTCGGCCCGGGCGCTGGCGATCCGCACCAGCGAGAACAGCTGCGCCGCCAGCCGGGGGCTGGTGATCTGCGGCAGGTGCCGCGACAGGCTTTCGGCCAATTGCGGCGCTTTTTGCCGCAACTGATCCAGGCCATCCTCCAGACCCGGCCAGCTTTTGGCGGGGCCCGTGTCGGCCTTGGCCTGGGGATCGGGGGCAGGGGGCGCGTCCGGCTTGGCGACCAATTGCAGGACCACCTGCGCTCCCGGAGGCAGCTCCAGGGTCGCTTCCAAGGACAAGGTGCCCACTGGCGTCTGGATCAAGGGGCTTGATGGGCGGCTGTTGGGTGCGACGGTGCCGGTCAAGACATCGCCTTCGGACAAAGCCGGAGGAGATGCGGGCGGTTGAGCCTGGGGTTGCGCCTGGGTTTGTGCCTGGGGCTGTGCCTGCGTCGTTTGCGCCTGGGGGGCATTGGGCGTCACGGGCTCTTGAATCGTGACCGTGACGGTTGCTTGCGTTTGGGGCTTGGTCAGGGGCTGGGGCGAGCTCTGAGCACTGTCTGCTTCAGGCGCTGCCTCTTGCTGCCCGGCTTGCGGAGTTGGCGGTTCTTCAGGCTCTGAAACAGCCTGGGGACTGGGGTTTTCTATTGGTAACTGCTGCGGTTGCGATAATGTTTCGGGCATCTGCACCGAGGCGATCCGCAGGGTCAGGCCGGTTCCCGGCGGCAGAGAGGTGGGTTGGGGCTGATCAGCGGCAACAGGCGGTGATTTCAGAACGGTGGCGCGAATCCCGGCGGGTACCATCTGTGGCGGCGCATCCGGCGGGGATGCCGCAGCGGTCATCGTCAAGGGTGTCTGGAATGCCGTTTGTTGGGGCGCCAGTTGGCTTGGGGCTTGCTGCATCTGGCCGTTGGCGGCCACCGGCTGGCCGTTGATGGCGACTAGGCGGAATTGCGGCTGCGCTCCTTGGGCGGTGACCAGCAGGGTCAGCTGCGCGTCGGGCGGCACCGGTAGGGGCAGTTTCAGGTCCAGGCTGCCTTGGGGCGTTTCCACCTGGACGAGGCCCGGCTGCAACAGCGCCAGCACCTGGGCGTCGATCTTGGCGGCGACCGGAAGCTGGGTCAGTTCCGGGGGGATCTGCGCCGGATTGGCGGGAAGGGCCGTGGTCGGCAACGGGGCCGCAGGCGTCGCTGCTGTGGCTGCGGGAGCAGAAGACAGCGACGGCGGCAGCGGGATCATCGCCCTCTCAGCAGCTTTTCGGCGATGGCCTCCACGTCGGTGGCGGCCTCGGAATTGGGCGAACGGGTCAGCAGCGGCGTCTGGTTGCGGATGCTTTCGCGCACCTTGATATCGCGGCGGATGACGCCGGCCAGCGGCGGGCTCATCTTCAGGAAGCCCTCGCAGGCCTTCAAAAGGGTATTGTAGATGCGTTCACCCTCGCGGGTCGAATTGGCCATGTTGACGACGATGCGCATGTCGGTGCCGGGGCGCTCCATATGCGTCACCTTGATGAAGGCATAAGCGTCGGTCAGCGAGGTCGGCTCGTCGGTGGTCACCACCAGGATGGTGCCGGCATTGTTGGCCAGGGCGCGCACCGTGCGTTCGACACCGGCGCCCAGATCCAGCACCACGCGGTCATAGGCGCAGGCCAGCAGGTTCAGATCGTCGCCCAGCACCTGCAGGCGCGAGAGGGGGATATTCGCCAGCGAACCCGAACCGGAACGACCGGCGATGACGTCGAAGCCGCCCTCGGGATATTGCACGGTGGCCTGGTTCAGGGTCAGCCGTCCGGCGACCACGCTGCCCAGATCCTGCTTGGGCATCAGTCCCAGCTGGATATCGACGTTGGCCAGACCCAGATCGCCGTCGAACAGCAGGCAGCGCTGCCCGGCGCGGGCCAGGGCGTGGGACAGGGTGATGGAAAACCAAGTCTTGCCCACGCCGCCCTTGCCCGAGGCGACGGCGACCACGTTGCGGCCCTTGGCTCGTTGAGCCGGGCGGGGGGCCAGGGTGGGGGCGGAAGTTCCGGTCATTCGCTGGCCTCGGTCCAATGCGGTTCATGTCCCGTGTCGGGAGCGGTCTTGGGTGTCGCCGCCTCGGCTTCGGGCGGTTCGGGCAAAATCATCTTGGCCATGGCGGCGGCGCTGATGGCCGAGACGCCGTTGACCACATGGGGCGTGGCCGAGACGTCGCAGAACATCAAAGGCGCTGCATCGGCCGCGGCAATGATTGACCCCAGGCGGCGGGTGGTGTCAAGCCGCGTGGCAAGCAGGCGGGTGGCTCCGGCGCTGCCGAAGGACTCGGCGATCTCTCCGGCCTCGACGGCATCGCCGCCGGCGGACATCACCAAAATCGGCTCGCAGTTGCCAGCCTCGGCCAGCGCCGACAGATATTCCATGTCGGTCAGCTTGAAGGGATTCAGGCCCGGACTGTCGATGAAGACGATGTCATAGGTGCCATAGGTCTGCTCGACGGCGCGGCGCAGGGTCTCGGGCCCACGGGCCGAGATCAGCTCGATTTCGAGAATGCGGGTGAAGGCCGACAGCTGCTCGGTGGCTCCGGCGCGGATATTGTCGGTGGTGATGACGCCGACCCGGCGATGGCGCAGGGCCGAGCGGGCGGCCAGCTTGGCCACCACCATGGATTTGCCCGAGCCGGGCGGCCCCACCAGCATGAAGGGACGCGGCGCTCCATGATCGGGCAGCGGCGCGAAGGCGAAGCCGGCTTCCAGCGCGGCGGCGCAGGCGGCCACCGGCTCGTCGGTGCCGCAGGTATGGACGGCATTGACCATGCGCTCCACCAGCCGGGCGGGCACGCCATGCTCGTTCAGGGCGTCGCGGACGATGTCGGCCGCCGGGGTGCGGTTGGCCTCGGCGATCATCTCGCCCAGGGCTTCCTCGATATCGCTGGGCTCTAGGGCGGCGGTGATGCGCACGCCCTTGCCGCCGGCGGCCCGCTGGGTCGAGACGATGATGGCGTCATCGCCCAGCTCTTCGCGGACGAGGTGCATGGCCTCGGCCATGCTGGGGGCGATATAGGATTTAAGCCGCATTTAGAGCTGCCCCACGGTCTTGATCTTGGCCTTCGGATGGATCTCCGACTGGCTCATGATCACGGTTGAGGGGCGGAAGCGTTCGATGATCGAGCGCACATAGGGGCGGATGGCCGGGCTGCAGAGCAGTACCGGCGACTCGCCTTGCATGGCGAAGCGCTCGAAGGTCTGGCGCGTCTTGTTGATGAAGTCTTGCAGCTTGGACGGAGCCATCACCAGCTGACGCTCCTCTCCCTGGCCCTGCAAGGACTCGATGAAATTCTGCTCCCATTCCGGCGACAGGGTGACCAGCGGGATGAAGCCCATGGGGCCCATGTTCGCCTCGCTGATCTGGCGGGCCAGACGGGTGCGCACATGCTCGGTGATGATCATCACGTTGCGGGTATGGCTGCAAGCCTCGGCCACGCCTTCCAGGATCGAGTTCAGATCGCGGATGCAGACTCGCTCGGTCAGCAGGTTCTGCAGCACGCGCTGCACGCCGCCCAGGGAAATCTGGCTGGGGATAAGATCGCCCACCAGCTTCTGGCTGGGCTTGTCCAGCTCGTCCAGCAGCTTCTGCGTCTCGGAATAGGTGAGCAGTTCGGACATATGGTCCTTGATCACCTCGGTCAGATGGGTGGTGATGATGGTCGCCGGGTCCACCACGGTATAGCCGCGGAACAGGGCTTCCTCGCGGTTCGAGGGCTCGATCCAGACCGCCGGCAGGCCGAAGGTGGGCTCCTTGGTCTTTTCGCCGGGCAGGGTGATCTCTTCGCCGCGCGGGTCCATGACCAGCAGCATGGCCGGGCGCAGATCGCCGCGTCCGGCTTCGACCTCCTTGATGAACACCACATAGGTGTTGGCGGGAAGCTGCATATTGTCCTGGATGCGCACGGACGGCATGACGAAGCCCATTTCCGAGGCCAGAGCCCGGCGCAAAGCCTTGATCTGGTCGGTCAGGCGCTGGCCGCGCGGGCTGTTGATCATCGACAGCAGGCCATAGCCAAGTTCCAGCCGCACATTGTCGATCTTCAAGGCGGTCGAGATCGGTTCCTCGGCGGGCGGCGCTTCCGGCGGCGCGGCGGCGGCGATGGCGGCTTCCTCGGCCAGACGCACGCGTTCCTTCTTGTCCAGGAAATAGGCGGCGGCGCCGGTGGCGGCGGCCAGCATCAGGAAGGGCGGCATCGGCATGGCCGGCAGCAGCGAGATCGCCACCAACAGGAAGGCGCTGACGCCCAAGGCCTTGGGATAGCCGGCCAGCTGGCCGAACAGGGCCTTTTCGGTGGCTTCCTGCAAGCCCGCCTTGGTCACCAGCATACCGGCGGCGGTCGAGACGATCAGGGCCGGGATCTGGGTGACCAGACCGTCACCGACGGTCAGCTTGGTGTAGTAATCGGCGGCCTGGCTGAAGGGCAGGCCGTTTTGGGCCATGCCGATGATCATGCCGCCCACCACATTGATGCCGGTGATCATCAGGCCGGCGACGGCGTCGCCGCGCACGAATTTCGAGGCACCGTCCATGGCGCCGAAGAACGAGCTTTCGCCTTCCAGTTCGCGGCGGCGCTTGCGGGCGGTGGGCTCGTCGATCAGGCCCGAGGACAGATCGGCGTCGATGGCCATCTGCTTGCCGGGCATGGCGTCCAAGGTGAAGCGAGCGGCCACTTCGGCGATACGGGTCGAGCCCTTGGTGATCACCACGAAATTCACGATGATCAGAATGCAGAAGACGATGATGCCGATTACGAAATTGCCCGCCATCACGAAATTGGCGAAGGCCTGAATCACGTGACCGGCGCCCGCTGTGCCTTCATGGCCGTGGGCCAGGATCAGGCGGGTCGAGGCCATGTTCAGGGCCAATCTGATCAGGGTGGCGATCAGCAGCACGGTGGGGAACGAGCTGAATTCGGTCGGCTTCTCGATGAAGATCGCCGTCATCAGGATCATGACCGCGAAGGTCAGCGAAAAAGCCAATGACACATCCAGCAGCCAGCTGGGCATGGGCAGGATCAGCACCACCAGCAGCACCACCACGCCCAGCGCGAACACCAAGTCGCCCCGCTTCAGCGCCGAGACAAGGCGGTTCAGCGCGGCGCCCATCTGGGCGCCACCTGCTCCGCCGCCTTCTCCTCCGGCGGCTACGGTGACTTCGGCGTTCTCGGCCAAGGACGGGTCTCCTTACTCCGAGGGATCAGGCGTCGGCGCGGTCGGACTCGCCACCCGAGGGCGGCGGCACGGCGATGCCTTCGTCGGTATATTGGCGAAGCTTGTTGCGCAGGGTGCGGATCGAGATACCCAGGATGTTGGCCGCATGGGTGCGGTTGCCCAGGGTGTGCTCCAGGGTGTCGATGATCAGATCGCGCTCGACATCGGATACGCTGCGGCCGACCAGCGCCTTGGTGGTGCTGGCATTGGCGACGGCGGCCACCGAGGCAGCGACCTGGGCCGCCGGGTCGGCAGGTTGGGGGGCGCCGGTCAGCAGGATCGCGTCAGTGTCGATCTCGTCGCCGCCGGCCAGCAGCACGGCGCGATGCATGGTGTTTTCCAGCTCGCGGACATTGCCGCGCCAGACATGGCCCAGCAGCATCTTCTTGGCTTCGGCCGACAGCGGGCGCTGGGCCACGCCGTTCATCTCGGAGAATTTGCGGATGAAGTGATTGGCCAGCAGCTCGATATCCAGCGGGCGTTCGCGCAAGGACGGCAGACGCAGGGTCATGACGTTCAGGCGGTAGAACAGATCCTCGCGGAAGGTGCCCTTGCGGACTTCCTCTTCCATGTTGCGGTTCGAGGTGGCGACGATGCGCACATCCACCTTGACCGGGCTGGAACCGCCGACGCGGTCGATTTCCTTTTCCTGCAAGGCGCGCAGCAGCTTGGCCTGCAGACGAATGTCCATTTCGGAAATTTCGTCCAGCAGCAGGGTGCCGCCGTTGGCTTCCTCGAACTTGCCCAGACGCCGGGCGACGGCGCCGGTGAAGGCGCCCTTTTCATGGCCGAACAGCTCGGATTCCAGAAGGTTTTCCGGGATGGCGGCGCAGTTGACGGCGACGAAACGCTTGCCGGCCCGCTTGCTCTTCTTATGAACGTGACGCGCCACCAGCTCCTTGCCCGAACCGGACTCGCCGGTGATCAGGATCGAGGCGTCGGACGGAGCCACCTGCTCGGCCATGCGCAGCATCTGCGACATCACCGGGTCGCGGAAGACGATGGCGTGGCTTTCCTCGGTGACGGCGGCCAGCACGGCGGCGATCAGGTCGGCGTCGGGCGGCAGCGGGATATATTCTTTGGCGCCGGCGCGGATGGCGCGCACGGCGGCTTGGGCGTCGGTGCCGATGCCGCAGGCCACCACCGGAACGGTGATGCGCTCCGAGGTCAGGCTGTCCACCAGGGATTTGACGTCGAAGATGACGTCGATCATCACCAGATCGGCGCCCTGGCCCGAACGCAGCACTTCCAGCGCCGACTCGACGGAGCCGACATGCGAGACCTTCGCGCCGCGCGAAAGGGCGATGCGGCTGGCGGCGCCAACCTGCCCGTCCAGGGCTCCAACGATCAGAAGCTGCATGCTGGCTGTCTCCCCCGGCCGATTAGCTGCGGTCGGTCTTGATGATTTCGGTCATGGTCACGCCCAGGCGGTCTTCGACCACCACCACTTCACCACGGGCGACCAGACGGTTGTTCACATAGATGTCGATGGCTTCGCCGACCTTGCGGTCCAGCTCGACCACGGCGCCGCGGCCCAGCTTCAAGAGCTGGTTGACCTGCATGGTGGCCTTGCCCAGCACCGCCGAGACCTGCACCGGAATGTCGTAGACCGCTTCCAGATCCCGCGCCGAGCGCGGACCATCCGGCAGGTCGGCGTCCATCCCGTCGGACTTCAGCTCGTTCAGTTCAAAATCAGCCATTGCCGTCTCCTAACCTCTCATCACGCCGGTTCGCCGCTGGGCTGAGGCTCTTCCAGCCCCAGGGCGCGGGCCAACACGGCCTCGATCTCGGTCCAGCTGCGTTCCAGATCACGTTCGGCCCCGCCGTCGCCCCATTCCACCCGGCAGTCTCCCACGCCCAGGCGGGGATCGCCAGCATAGACCAGCTTGCCTTCGAAGGCGACTGATTGGGCGACCTGTTCGGCGCGTTCCTGCACCAGGGCCAGCAGCTCGGGATTGACGCGCACGGTCACCCGCAGATCGTGATCAATCTGGCCCAGGCATTCCTGCAGCAGGGCCTCCAGCTCGTCGACGCCGTGATGGCGGACCATCTCGGGGAACAGGCGGCGGACCACGGTGACGGCGACGACGATGGCGTCCTTCAGATATTGCTCGTTGGCGGCGGCCTGGGCGGCCATGACCGCCTGCAGCCCATCGGCCATGCCCTGCAAGGCCAGGGAGAGCAGGCGTTCGGTGAAGCTTTCGGCTTCCTGTAATCCGGTGGCGCGGCCCTGCTCGAAGGCCTGCTCGCGGGCGAGCATCAGCTCTTCTTCCGAGAAGGTCGGCGGCGGGGGCGGCGGCGGCTCTTCCTCGACCATGGGCTCGGCGTCCAGGCCATAGCCTTCCATGGCTTCCATAAGCTGCATTTCGGCCACCGTGCGCGGCGGCGCGCCGAAGTCGGAGTCGAACAGGAACTTTTGCAGCTTGGCCATGGCTTAGTACACCAGCTCGTCTTCTTCGCGGCCTTCGGAGATGACGATCTGGCCGCTGGAGGCCAGCTCCTTGGCCAGCACCACCACGATGCTCTGCGCCTGATCGACGTCGCGCAGACGCACGGGGCCCAGGGCGTCCATGTCGTCGCGCAGCATCTTGCCGGCGCGTTCGGACATGTTCTTGAAGAACAGATCCTTGACGGTGTCCGAAGCGCCCTTGAGGGCCAGGGCCAGCTTGTCCTTTTCGACGCTGCGCAGCAGGGTCTGGATGCCGGCCATGTCGATGCGGATAAGATCCTCGAAGGTGAACATGAGGGCCTTGATGCGCTCTGCGGATTCGCGGTTGCGCTCTTCCAGGGCCGACATGAAGCGGTTTTCTGCGTTGCGGTCCAGGTTGTTGAAGATGTCGGCCATAAGCTCGTGAGCATCGCGCCGCGCGGTGCGGGCCAGGTTCGACATGAATTCGGTCCGCAGGGTCTTTTCCACGCCGTCCAGCACTTCCTTCTGCACCGCTTCCATGCGCAGCATACGCATGATGACTTCCATGGCGAAGTTTTCGGGCAGCAGCGACAGCACGCGGGCGGCATGATCGGGCTTGATCTTGGCCAGCACCACGGCGACGGTCTGGGGATATTCGTTCTTGAGATAGTTGGCCAGCACCGTCTCGTTGACGTTGCCCAGCTTGTCCCACATGGTGCGGCCGGCGGGGCCGCGGATTTCTTCCATGATGTTGTCGACGCGGTCCTTGGGCAGCGTCTTCATCAGCAGGCGCTCGGTGCTCTCGAACGAGCCCACCAGCGAACCGGTCGAAGAAATCTGATCGGCGAATTCGACGAACAAACGCTCGACCAGGGCCGAGTTGATGTTGCCCAGATTGGCCATGGACTGCGAGATTTCCTTGATCTCTTCGTCGTCCATCATGCTGAAGAGTTTCGACGACTGTTCTTCGCCCAGCGACAGCATCAGCATCGCGGCTTTCTGGGGGCCTGTCAGGCCTCGGTAGTCGTCTTTGGTTCGAGCCATGGCGTCACGCCTTCAAAACAAATCTGGGTAAAACAAATCTAGGGTTCACTGGATATAAGATGGTCAGCTGTCGGCATACATCCAGGCACGGATGATCGACAAAGCCTCTTCCGGATGCTTTTCCACGATCTCGCCGATCTTGCGCAGCGACGAGGCCTTGACGCGGCCCTCCACCTTGTCGATGTCGATCAGTTCGTCGACGGTGTCCAGCTCTTCGGTCAAGAGGCCGGCAGGAGTGGGTGGACCACCGGCGGCGGCCAGCAGGGGCGGGGTCATGCCGCCGTCGGCCAGCATGCGCCGGCCATCGGCACCGGCCGGACCGGCGGCCATGCTTTCCACGGCGCGGCTGACCAGCGGGCGCAGGACCAGCAGCAGGAACAGGATGGCGACCACCGACAGGCCCAGGTTCGAGGCGACCTTTTCCACCAGATCGCGGTCGAAGCCGAACAGCTTGTTCTCGGCGCCGTCGGGCTCGGGCTCGTCATGGCCGAAGAAGGGCATCGAGACCACTTCCACCTGATCGCCGCGATTGGCGTCATAGCCGATGGCGGTGCGGACCAGGGCGGACAGCTGCTCCAGCTCTTTGTCGTCGCGGGCCTGATAGGTCATCTTCTTCTGACCTTCGGCGGGCGGGCCATAGCGGCCATCGACCAGCACGGCGGCGGTCACACGCTTGATGGCGCCCATTTCCTTGATCTGGCTTTTGACGACCTTCGAGATTTCATAATTCTCGGTGGTCTGGGTGCGGCTCTGCTTGCTCTGGCTTTTGGCGCCGGCATTGTTGGCGTTGGCGTCGGGCAGGTTCTGCGACACGCTGACAGAGGAATTTTCGGAATCCTGGGTCTGATTGTTCTCTTCGGTGGTGACGGTCGAGCGCACCACCTTGCTGTCGGGGTCGTAGGTTTCCTGGGTGGTGCTGATGCGGTCGTAGTCCATCTCGACGGCGACCTCGGCGCGGACCTTGTCGACGCCGATGGACTTTTCCAGGATGTCCTCGATGGTGCGCTGCAGGCGCTGTTCGGTGGCCAGCTTGTTCTCTTCGGCGGTGGCGGCCATGGTCTGGGCGTCGTTGGCGCCACGGGCCAGCAAGGTGCCCTTGTCGTCGACGATCGAGATCATGCTGGGCTTCAGCTTGGGCACGGCGGCGGCGACCATATGCTGAATGGCGGTGACCTGACCCTTGTTCAGGCGGCGGCCGCCGTCCATCTTCAGGACGATCGAGGCCGACGGTTCCTGGGTCTCGCGGCTGAAGGCCTCGCGCTTGGGCATCACCAGATGCACGCGGGCCATCTTGACGCCGTCGATGGAATGGATGGTGCGGGCCAGTTCGCCTTCCATGGCGCGCAGCAGATTGACGTTCTGCATGAAGCTGGTCGAGCCCAGCACGTCGCCCTTGTCGAAGACTTCATAGCCGGTCGAGATCGAGCCGCCGCTGGGCAGCTGCTGCTCGGCCATCTTGACGCGCAGGTCCAGCTTGCGGTCCGAGGGTACCCAGACTTCGGTGCCGTCGCGGCGCAGCTCGTAAGGGACCTTGTCGGTCTGCAACTTGGTGACGATGGCGTTGGCGTCCGACAGCTCCAACCCGCCATAGAGCAGCTCCATGGGCGGGGTGGACATGCGGGCCATGACATAGATGAAGAACGCCAGAACGGCGACGCCGCCGCCGGCGATCACCGTCAGTCGCATCGTCCCCAGATTCTTCAGCGATTGCAGGAACGAATTCACGCTAGCACTTCCCTTGGAGACGCGGCCCCCCACAAGAGGAGGCTTCGCGCACAGCTTATTCCATGGGAAGGACGCTAAACTCCAAGAGTGAAGTTTAGGTTAACAGCTAGGTAAATCTTGCCGGGCTGGTTCTGGAAAGCGGCTTAAACGCTGATGTCCAGGCCGTCCAGGCTGCCGCTGGCCGAGCTTTGCGCGCTGGCTGCGGAGACTTCGGCCAGGGCCTCGATCTCGGCGTCATCGTCAGTGTCGTCCGACGATGCCTGCTGCTGGCGCTGCTGCTGGTCCTGCTGGTCCGAGCGAAGCTGGAACTGCATGGCCGAGGAGTCGGCGGACAGACCGGCGTCCTGCAAGGACTGCTGCAAGCTGGCGGCATCGTTCTTCAGGGCGTCCAGGGTCTGGGGATTGTCGGCGGTGATGGTGGCCTTGACCGAGCCGTCCTGCTGCATCTCCAGCTTCACATCCACCCGGCCCATATCGCCGGGATGCATCTGCACGCTGATGGTGTCGCTGCTGGTGTTGATGCCTTTTTCGATCTGCACCTTCACCTGTTCGACGGCGTTGGGCAGGGTCGCCGGGCGGGCGGCGCTGGTGGCCTGGCTGCTGTTCAGCGCCTGGGCGAAGCCGGTTCCCTGGGCCTGGCCGGTCACCGTCTGCATCTGCGGCAGGGTGACGGGGGCGGACTCTCCGGTGGTGGCCGAGATGACCTTGCTGCTGGCGCTTTGGGCGGCTTCGCTGATGGAGATTTCGGCCGCCGGGGCCTGGGTCTCGCTGACCGCCTGCACGGCGGCCTGACCGGCTGCCTGGACAGTCGCGGCAGCCAGCGGGTTGGCGTCTTCTCGGGCCTGATCCTCCTGGTGGGAACCATCCGAACTGGTCTGGCCGCCCGCGGCGCCATCGGCGGCGGGCTGCACCGCCTGGGCCGTCAGAACGGCAGAGGCGGACAGGTCCGGGGTCTGGCTGGCCGGAGTGGTGGCGTCGATGGCGCTGGCCGAGTCGCTGTTGCCGCTGGTCTGCACCGTCACCTTGTTGGCGCCGGCCAGCTGGGCCAACTGCTGGGCCTGGGCGGCGGCTTGGGGCGAGGCAGCCTGTTGCGCGGCCTGCTGCTGGGCGGCCTGAGCCGCGGCGGCGGCCTTCTGGTCGTCTTCGATGGCGGCGCTCTGCAGATCGCCCAAGGCCTGACCACCGGCGGCGGCGGCCATGGCCAGGGCGGTCTTGCTCTGGTCGGCGGTGGTCTGGGCGGCATTCGCCTGGGTCGGATTGGCCGCAGTCTGGGCGGTCTGAGCCTGGTTGGCGTTGCTGGTCTGGGCCTTGCCGTTCTGCGGTTGTGCGGCGGCGGCCTGCTGCTGGTCGGGGGGCACGGCGCCGACCTGAAGATTGCCCGAGGCCGCATCCAGCGCGGCTCCATCCTGGGTGCCGCCATCCGAGGCGCTTTGGGTCTGGGTCTGCGACTGGGTTTGGGGCGGCGCGGGCGGCGGAGCGGCTATGGCCATGGCGGCGCTGGGATCGGTGGCGTCGGTCGCGGTCTTGTCGTTGTCCTGATCGTCGCTGCCAGAGCTATTGGCCGAACTGCTCGACGAAGACTGGCTGCTGCTGCTCTTGCTGCTGCTTTGGATCGGGCGCTGGGGCTGGCTCAACAGGCTGCTGGTGACGCCGAAGCCGCTGCTGCTGTCCTGTCCCACGGACAAGGCGCTGCTGGCCGAGGCGGTGTTGGCATTGGTCCCGCTCTTGGCGGCGCTGGGCGACATCTGGCTGGAATTGTCGGCCAGCACGGCCAGAAGACCGCTCATGCCATTGGCCGAGCCGGTCTGGTTGGCGAGCAGGGCCGAAAAGCCACTCGATCCCAGCTGCTGGCTGGAGCGGTCGCCATAGGACTGCTGCAAGCTCTTCTTCAAGGTCTGGACAGAGACGGCATCGACGGTCATTGCTTCGTTCCTCAAAGCGGGCCTAAAAATCGGCTTCGATCACGAAGCAAGTTCTGGGCCATCATCAGACATGTTGTTTTTCAACATGTTATCTTTGCTCTTCGCTGCCGCCCGGCGGAAATTTCCCAAAGGGCGGCGGCGGAAATTGCCTAGTGCAGGGGCGGGTCGGCGCTGGCCAGCGATCCAGCCAGCGATCCCGCCAGAGCCGCCGACAGGCTGCTTAAGCCCAATGTCATTTCCGACGACACCAGATAGGCGTCGCGATAGGTGTTCAGAACCACCGCGTCCTGGTCCATATCGGCTTGGTTCAGGCGGCGGCGATGCTTGCTCAGGCCGGCCTTGAGAATCCGCTGATAGCTGGCGCTGTCGCGATAGCGGGCCAGGAAGCCGGTGTTCTCGGCCACCAGTGCGGCGGCGGCCTGGGTCAGGCTTTGCTCCTCGCCCGAGGCGGTGGGAATGGCCTTGCCCAGGGCTTGCCCCAGCAGCATGGGGGCGCTGCCCGGTAGTTGGATCGGCTGGGCCGACAAAAGCCCCGCGCAGCCGGTGGCGATCTCGCCCAATCCCAATTGGGGTGCCAGCGATCCGGTCACCAGCAAGGGGCCGCCATCCACCGCCGTCAGGGAGAGTCGTTGGCCGTCATGATCGGTTTGCAGCTCGGCCTGAACCATCTCTTGGGCGTCTTGTCGCAGGCGGGCGGCGATCTGGTCCAGGCTGGAGCCGCCGTCGAAGCGCAAGGCGATGCGGCGGCTGCCCCGCTGGGTCAGGATCAGATGCGCGGGTGCTAGCAGCGCGAAGCTCATGGGCAGGGGCTTGCTAAGATGATGATGACGCCGCTCGGGCAGGCAGAAGAAATCGTTGAGCCCCAGGAACGAGGCAAAGCCGGCGCTGGTCAGATCGGCGGGCGGGCGCAATCCCAGCAGCGGTGCGGCCTCGCCTCCGGCCCAGATGGCCTGTCCCGGCTGGGCGGTGAAGCGCAGCACCCGGCGATTGCCGGCGGCGCGGACCTGTCCGGTCAGGCCGCTGTCGCGCATGAAGAAGCCCACATCCCCCAGCGACCAGTCGGGCTGCAACTGGACTTCCGCCAACAGGCCGGTCTGATCTCCCAGCCGCAGGGTCTGGGTCAGGCCCAGGGGCGTGTCTTCGTCGGCAAAGGGGGCGCTCAGAAGCATGGGGCCGTGATTGTCGGAATCCCATTCCACCTGCACGTCGCAGCTGGCCATCTGATGGGTGGGCATCAGCCCCAGCCCTTCGCCCACCGGGCCGGGTTCGAGATAAAGATCGCAGCCGGCGCCGTTGTTGATGCGCAGCACATGGCCTTGGCGGGCGGCGACCAGACTGGCCTTCAGGCCGCTCTCGCGCTGGATGGTTGTCGCCAGCGACCGCAGGCTTTCATTGGGGGAAACGGCGATGCCGTAACTGTTGCCGAACTGATCGCAGAATTCCAGCCGTCCCGACAGCCGCAGGGGCTTGTCTGGTTCGGGGTTCTGGGCCGAGTCATAGCCGCTGCATTTCTGATCGCGGATGGCCAGCCGTCCACCGTTCAGGAAGATGTTCACCCGCCCGCTTTCATCCAGATAGGCGCAAGGGGCGTCGCTTTTCAGATGGCGGGTCAGCCAGCGATCCAGGGCCTCGACCATCTGCGCCACGGTCCAGCTGGCGCCGACCGCCAGCTTCAATCCCTGAAGATGACGGCGCATCAGCATGTTGACCGAGACGGCGGCCAAGGGATGATTGGCCTCGTCCACCAGGGTCAGCACGGTGTCGCCGCCGCTTAAGGACAGGCGCTCCTCGGCGGGGTTGAGGAAGATCCGGGTGCCGGCGTAATGAGAACTGGCGGTGGCATGAATGGCGATGGCGCGGTTGAAGCTTTTGTTGACCTCTTGCTGCAGCAAGAGAGCCAGGGCATCCAGCTTCTCATGCAGCCCGCCCAGATGATTGTCCCGCAGGGACAGCAGGCCGAACAGCCGTCCGGCGGAAATCTGCGGGCCGATATCCTTGCCATCGACGGTGACGCGCCGTCCGCGGGCGAATGCCAGCTTCTTGGCGAAGGGGCCGTCGATCAGGGCTTGTCCCGATTTGGTATAGATGGCCGCCGAGCCGTCGCCGCGCAGGAAGCTGACCACGTCCAGCAGGGTGAACAGCATGGCCAGATGGCTGTCCCGCTGATCGATCAGGCCCGAGACATCCGAGCCATAGGCGGAATCGATGCTCAGGCGGCAATTGATATTGGCCAATCCGTCCAGGGCGCTATTGACGTCCGTGACGGCCTCTTCGATGCGGCCCTCGGTCTGGGATTGCAGGGCGGTGATGCGCTTGCCGATCTCGGCCAGCCCCTCGGTCAGCCGATTGGCTCCGGCCAGGATGGCGGCGGGGCTGTTGCCATGGGCGGCCAGCCGGGTCAGCCAGTCATCCAGCGTCTCGCCGCCAGCGCCTCCCATCAGCTGTTCCAAAGCCTGCGAGAATTGGCTGACGGCTTCGGCCTCGGCCTCGGCGGCGGTGGCGGCCTGAATGCCGCTTTCGATGCCTCTCGAGACCTCGCCCTGGATCGCGGTGAAGGGAATGTCGAGCCCCAGCATCCGCTCGACGGCACTGGAAGCCCTGGCCTGCTTGGCCTTGGGCGGAAGCTGTGGACGGATGGGCGCCTGCGCCGCAATAGCCGCTTCCGTCCCCAACGCCATCAGGTTGGGCGACAGAATCACTCCCGGCGAGGCCGTTGGCGTTTGCGGCAGATTGACGGTCATCGCCATGGCGGCACCCGGTCCGATCAGGCGGTCGCGTTATAGGCGACCGAGGAGTTGGGGCCCCAATGCACCGCTCCCGACTTGGTGTACAAGGCTTCGCGGCGACGGGCTTCCAACACGGCGTTGTTGATGACGCCGAACACCTTCTCGGTGGCCTCCATATTGGCCTTCAGCAGCATGGCGTTTTCGGCGCAGCGCTTTTCCAGGCAGCGGATCAGCTCCAGCACCTTTTCGCGCTGTTCGGGCGGCGCGCCGCGCATGGCGGTCGGGTCCGACAGCAAGGTGCGCAGGCGGTCGTTATAGATCTTGGTGGCTTCCTGCTTGCGGGGCTGCAAGGCCGCCACCCCTTCGGGATTGGTCTTGCGCAGGCAGTCGTTCTCTTCGATCAGCAGGGAATCGTACATGCTGATGGCCTCGACCATCTGCACCATCAAGGGCGGCAGTCCGCGGGTATCCACCACCGGCGTCGCCGATTGCGGCGCGGTGTTCATCGCTTGCGGGAGGGCTTGCGGGAGGGCCTGTTGCGGGGCGGCTACGGCGGCCTGCGGCATCGGTGCTGCAGGGCGGCCGGGCATCGGCGGGGCAGCCGGACGGCCGGGCAGCGAAGGAGCAGCCGGGCGGCTTGGCATGGGGGCCGCAGAGCGGCCGGGCAGGGCCGGTGCGGCAGCAGCCGGAGTCGGGGCTGCCGGGGTCGAGGCCGCCGGGGTTGGGCGCTTCAGCAGCGAGGAGAGCAGTCCGCCGCCAGAGGGAGCGGGCGCTGGCGCTGCGGCGGGCGCACTACCGGGCAGGGCTCCGGGAAGACCAGGACGCGGGGGCAGCTTCGGCGGTGCCTTGGGCATGTTCTGCGGGAAGCTCATCGCGATTTCTCCTGCTCTGCAATCAGGGTGTCCATGATGTGCTGGCTCAGGCCCAGTCCACCGCGCTTGACCACCTGCTTGGAATATTCGTCGGTCATCATCGACTGGAACATCTCTTCGCCATGGCCGCCGCCGAACATGGCGTCGGACTTGATGCCCGAGAACATGTGACCCAGCATCTGCGACAGGAACACCTGTTCCAGATCGTCGGCGGTCTTCTTGATGGCGGCGCGGTCGGCGCCCTTGCCGACGGTGCGGCGGATGCTGCTGCTGTCGTCGCCGCCGGCATCCAGAGCGGAATAGGCGCGGGAGGCTATGGCGGTGACGGGCGAGGCGGAGGCGGACGAGATCATCACATCACCTGCAGATCGGCTTGGAGGGCACCTGCGGCCTTGACGGCTTGCAGGATGGTGATCAGGTCGCGCGGACCGATGCCCAGAGAGTTGAGACCGTTCACCAGGTCATGCAGGGTCACGCCGTTCTGCATCACCGCCAGCTTGTTGTTCTGGCCTTCGTCCACCTGGATGTCGGTGCGGGCGACGGTGGTGGTGGTGCCGGTGTTCGAGAAGGGCTCGGGCTGCGAGACCTGCGGCGTCTCGGTGATGCGGATGGTCAGGTTGCCCTGAGCGATCGCCACCGTGCTGATGCGGACATTCTCGCCCATGACGATGGTGCCGGTATGTTCATCGATGATGACGCGGGCCAGGGTGTCGGGCTGCACGCGCAGCTGCTCGATATCGGTCAGCAGGGCGACGGTGTTGCCGCGATAGCGTTCGGGCACGAACAGGCGCACGGTCGAAGGATCGGTGGGACGCGCGGCCTCGACGCCCAGATAGGCATTGATGGCCTCGGCGGTGCGCCGCGCGGTGGTGAAATCGGGATTGCGCAGGGTGACGGCGACGCTTTCCATGCGGCCCATGTCGAAGGGCACTTCGCGCTCGACGATGGCGCCGTTGGCGATGCGGCCCGAGGTGGGCACGGCCTTGGTCACCGAACCGCCCGAGGCGCCGCTGGCGGAAAAGCCGCCGGTGGCGACCTGACCCTGGCCCACGGCATAGACTTCGCCGTCGGCGCCGATCAGCGGCGTGACCATCAGGGTGCCGCCCAGCAGGTCCTTGGCGTCGCCCAGGGCGCTGACGGTGATGTCGAGGTTGGTGCCCTGGCGGGCGAAGGCCGGCAGGCGGGCCGTCACCATCACGGCGGCGACGTTCTTGGGCTTCAGGGCCAGCTGGCCGCTGCTGCTGGTGGGCAGCGTGTTGACGCCCAAGCGATTCAGCATGCCGATCAAGGATTGGCGGGTGAACTCGGCGTTATCCAGGGTATCGCCGGTGCCGTTCAGGCCGACCACCAGGCCGTAGCCGACCAGCACGTTCTCGCGAACGCCTTCGAAGTCGGCGATATCCTTGATGCGTGAACTGGCCTGGGCCGGTTGGGCCAGAGCCAGGGCGGCGAAGGCCAGGGCCGAGACCATAAGGGCCTTGGCGATCCTGACGACGTCGATGCGATGGGTGGTCACGCTGTTCATTTTCAAACCTCTTGGTCCGTTCCCGGACATTGATCCGACAAGCTCTATGCGAAGATCGTGCCAGATGCGAAAGTGGCGGAAATGCTAGGGGTGCAGGTGGTTTTTTCAGGGGTGGCGGCAGTTTCGTCCAGGGGAGATCGGGCCGGGCGGCAGTTTCTTCCCGGTTATTGCGGCAGCGGTTTTCCTCGTCACCCTTCCCAAGTCGGGGTGCTGCGTGTAGACTTGCCCCGAGGGCTTCTCCAAGCATTTGGACTCGCATGAAGATCAATGGGTACGGACCGACTTCTGGAACCGGGCAGGCGCGTGGCGCCGGCAAGGCCGCTAAGTCGTCGACCGACGCCTTCGCCAAGCATCTGTCGGAAAACTTCGCCGCCGCCGAAGAGGCGCATGCGGTGGAATCTCCTATGGTGGTCGGCAATATCGATGCGCTGCTGCTGGTTCAGGCCGCCGGCGACAGCCTGGAGCGCGAGGCCCGGCAGAAGCTGATCCGCCGTGGCGAGGACATTCTCGACCAGTTGGACGAAGTGCGTCACGGCCTGCTGATGGGCTCGATCCCCAAGGAAAAGCTGGTGGCCCTGACCCAGTTGGTGCGCTCGCGCCGCGACAATGTCGCCGACCCCCGTCTGGCCGCGGTCTTGGACGAGATCGAGCTGCGGGCCGAGGTCGAACTGGCCAAACTGACCGCCCGCGAAGGCGCCTGATCGCCGCTTTTCCTTTTTTCCCAAGCCTATAAAGCGCTGGTTTGCCGTAAACGAACTTGCGGAGCCCTCGGCTCGTCCTTATAGTCCGCGGCAATTCTGTTGCTGGATGACCAGCGCCGTACTAGATGTGGGGAAGGCATGACTGTCACGCTGTCGCCGGATTATCGTCCCAGTGAGGACGAACCCTTCATGAATGACATGCAGGTGGAATATTTCCGCCAGAAGCTGCTGAAGTGGCGTCAGGAACTGCTGCGGGAATCCGACGAGACCCTGATGCATCTGCAGGAAGGCGGCATGCAGGAACCCGATATCGCCGACCGCGCCCAGGCCGAGTCGGAGCGGGCCCTGGAGCTGCGCACCCGCGACCGTGCCCGCAAGCTGATCGCCAAGATCGACTCGGCGATGGAGCGGATCAAGGACGGCTCTTACGGCTATTGCGAGGAAACCGGCGAGCCCATCGGCGTCCGCCGGCTGGACGCCCGTCCCATCGCCACCCTGTCCATCGAGGCCCAAGAGCGCCACGAGCGGATGGAACGCACCCACCGCGACGAGTAGTTTTACCCGATCTTAACGCCCCCCTGGCTCTCATAAGAGCTTAGCCAGGAGGGTGTCGTGGGTTATCTCAAGGATTTCGATCTCGAACAGCTATGCGAACGTCATGGCTGTCTGTATCTGGTGTCCATCGGCGCCGGACGCGGCCGCACGCCCGGCGTGCTTGACGCACTGTCGTTCCGCCACGCCTATGTGATCGAGCCCCAGCATCAGCAGGCGCTGGTCTCGGCCATTCAATATTCTTCGAACCGCGATATGACCATCATGGCCTCCAAGGCCCTGAACGGCCTGCGCGAGGTGTTGCCGCAGATCCCCGCCGATGCGCCGGTGATCTTTTGGCATGACGCCCACGACCCCTCGCCGCAACAGGCCGAAGCCTCCTTCGATCCCGCCAAGCTGGCGGGCTATCAGCTGCCGCTGGAGCAGGAGCTGCGTCTCATCAAGGCCAGCCGCGACATCTCGCGGGACATCTTCCTGGTGGACGACATCCGTCTTTATGAAGATGCCGCTTACGAGCAGCCCGAACTGCCCGAGGGCACGCCGCCCCTGAACCCGGCGGTGCGCAATCTGAATTTCGTCGCCGACATCCTGGGGGCGACCCATCGGATCGAGCGCCGCCTGAGCGGAACCGGCGCTCTTTGCGCCTTTCCCAAGGGCTGAGAGCGGCATCTTTACCGCTTCTTAAGCCCTTGTCGTGTCTGGTAAGCGGGTAACAAACCGGGCGCGCAAGAAATGCTGACAGGTCTGGCACTGTCCTCCACCCTGTCGCGGATGAAGCAATATGACTTCCGTTTGTCGGAAGGCGGCTTCCGCGATGATGAAATATTCAATTCCGCCCTGGCGGTGCCTGGACGCTATATCCTGGAAGTCGGGCGGCGGATGCTGCAGGACTTTCCCTTTGCCGACTGGCTGGTGGTGGCCAATCCGCATCTGCCCATGCGCGGTGAATTGCTGCAAAAGCTGGTGACCGACTGCGGCGTCAAGGCGCCCGGCATCGGCACCGATCCCGCCGGTTTTCCGATTTTCTACATGCTGCCGCGCGATCTGTTCGAGGATCTGTCGCGCTTCCTGCTGTTGCTGTCGGCCACCGACGGCGGTCTGGATGCCCGGCTGCTGGGTGGGGTACTGGGTGACGCGGTGACGGTCAAGCCCTGCGGCCTGCCGATCATCGGCGATCTGCCCGGCTTCGGCGCTAATCAATGGCTGAACGGCGACCGGCGCATGCTGTCGACCGAGCTGACCTGCGGCAAGGCCATCAGCATCATCGAGAGCAATCCCGACTGGAAGCGCCTGCCCTTCGTGGTGCATTACCCCATGCACGCGGGCGACGTGCTGTTCTTCGCGGTGGCCTCGAAGCGGGCCGAGCCGAATTTCTTTTCCAAGCAGATCGTCTGTACCTCGTACCGCGACATCCCCGAAGCCTGCGGCAGCCAGCTGGAAACCATCCCACTGCCGTTGCCCTGGATTTCCCGCGACGGCTCGGTCTCCGAGCTGGAATATTTCAAGGCGACCTTCAATCGCCTGGGCCCCGAGGTGATCGATCATAACTTCATCGTCTTCTCGCGGCTGCTGAAGCCCTATTCCCGTTCGCCCTTCCATCTGGTCGATCACGCCGCCTTCGCGCTGGGCGATCCCATGGATGACTATAAGCGCACCATCTATGGCCGCCCCACCGCGCCCGACGCGGTCTGCGAACGCCCGGCCCAGCCCTTGCGAGTGCTGTTCCATATCAATGGCGGCTGGTCCTTGAAGAATCTGCCCGACCCCATCTTCCGCGCCGTCACCAAATCGCTGGTGGCGCTGGGCTGCGAGGTCTCGGTGGTCGATCGCCCCGACCTGGAGGGCGGTGGCGTCCGCTCGGTCTCGGCGGGCGTGACCTCGACCCTGATCCCGGCGGTCAAGGATCATCACATCTTCGTCGGCATCGACAGCTTCCCGCATCACTTCGTGCGGCAATGCATGGGCTGGCCGACGGTGGCGCTGTTCAGCAATACCAAGCGCTGCAATTCCGACGCCTTCTATGGTCCGAACTACCGTTCGTCCGACCGCTATCTGTCCTGCAATCGCTGCGGCGGCTATGACGTCTGCCCGATGTTCAGCCGTGACGATTGCGTCAACTACGCCACGCCCAGCCAGATCGTCGAGGACATCCTCGATCTGGCCCAGGGTGTCTATGGCTTCCAGCCGTAAGGGGGAGGGGCATCATGTTCGCAGGCATTACCTTCTCGCTGACCGGCTATCAGCAATTCGCCTATCGCTTCGGCCAGGGCGGCTATCGTCCGGATGAAATCTTCGATTCCGCCTGGAGCGTGCCGTCGCGCTATCTGCTGGAGGTCGGGCGGCGCATGCTGTCCACCGATCCGAAAGCCGAGCTGCTGGCCATCGGCAATCCGCTGCTGCCCTTTACCTCGGCGCAGCTGGCGGCTTGGCTGCCCGATACCGGCGGCCAGCCGGCCATCATCGCGGATCAGAACAATTTCCCGCTGATCTATGTCCTGCCCAAGCGGCTGTGGACCGAGACCGAGCGTTTCCTGCTGCTGCTCTGCTGCTCGGCGGCGAAGATGGATCAGGCGTTGCTGACCCATCTGCTGGGCGGCCCCATCGCACGGGTCAAGGTCAATGTCCGCGCCATTCAGGCCTATCCCAACGCCAGCCGCACCGGCTGGTTCCACGGGGTAGGCCGTCAGCATATGCAGCAGATTCTGTCCAAGGCGGCGCTGAAGATCATGGAGCGGCGGCCCGACTGGCGCAGCCTGCCCTTCGTCAGCTATCAGCCCTATCACGCCGGCACGGTGCTGTTCTACAACTTGGCCTCGCGGGCCATGGAGCAAAGCCTGTTCGACAAGCAGATCCTGTGCGCCTCTTACGCCGATATCTGGCAGGCCCTGCCCAGCCGGCAAGAGCCGGTCTGGTTGGATATGCCCTGGCTGCCCCGCGACGGCTCGATGGACGAGCTGACCTATCTGAGTAAGGCGCTGGAGACCTTGGGGCCGGACTTCACCGGCAGCCATTTCATCGTCTTCATGCGCTATTCCCGCATCTACAACATCACGCCCTTCCATCTGGCCGACCATATGAAGTTCGCGCTGGGGGATTCCATGCTCTCTCCCGAGGGCAGCATCCATGCCCGCCCGCCGGCGGTGACCGGGCGCTGCGCCTTGCCGGTCGAGCCCTTGCGGCTGCTGATGCATCTGACCGGCGGCTGGGAGCTGAAAAGCTATCCCAAGCATGACCTGCTGCCGCTGCTGCGCGGCCTGCAGGCGTTGGGCTGCGAGATCACCCTGATCGACAAGCCCGAGATGGTCGAGCATGGCTTCACCAGCATCAAGGCCGGCGAGACCGGGCCGCTGACCGAGGCGGTGCGCAACCACCATATCTTCGTCGGCGTCGACAGCTTTCCCCATCACTTCGTCCGCCATGTGCTGGGCTGGCCGACCATCGGCCTGTTCGCCAACACCAAGCCCTGCAACTCGGATGCCCGCCATGCCGAGGATTACGCGGCGGTGGACAGCAACCTGCCCTGCAACCCCTGTAGCGCCGAGCGCGATTGCCCGCTGTTCGGCCGCAAGGATTGCGGCAACTTCATCACGCCCGACCTGCTGATCGCCAAGATTCTTGGTATGGCGCAGCAGGTCTATGGCGCCAGCCTGTAAAGGGAGACGGAAATGTCCGTGCGTGTTCTGGCTTTCTTTGACAGCCGCTATCAGACCTCGCCCCTCGGCACCGCCGAAGAGGCTTGGCGCCCCCTGAAGGAAGCCCGCCCCGTCAGCCGTCAGCATTTCGCCCTGGATGCTCCGTCCAGCCTGGGCATGTATGATCTGGGCGATCCCCAGGCCGCCGCCGCCGTGGTGGCGTCGGCCAAGTCCGCCAATATCGAGGGCTTCGTGGTCGATCTGCGCTGGACGGCCCAAGGCTATTGGACCGGCGCCGAGGCGCTGGCGCCGCTAACCGGCCCGGATTTCGGTCTGGCCTTCCAGTGGAAGAATGGCGACGACGCCTTCTGGACCGCCGAGGCCTCGGTCGAGGAACGGGCCGCCCGCGCCCAGACGATGATCAAGGCGATCTCGGTCGGTACGCCGGCTTTGATCGGTGGCCGGGTGGGGCTGATGGTCGAATCGCCCAAGCTGCTGCAGGGCCCGGCCGAGGCCTTGCGCCTGCTGCGCGCCGCCGCCGCCGAGGCGGGCTTGCCCGGGCTTTATCTGATGGCCAGCCGCGCCGAGGATGCCAAGGGAGACTATCTGAAGGTTCAGGGCTATGACGCCTTGGTGGACCCCAGCGTTCCCGCTTGGCCGTCCTGCCCGCCCAACAGCGAGCCCAACGGTCTCGACTATCTGGAGGTCATGGCCGGGCTCAAGGATTCGGTGGAATATACCGACCGCTTCTATAACTACATGCTGTTCACCGTCGCCCGCATGATCAACCGCGACAAGCGCGGCAAGGTGCTGCCCCGGGTGTTCGCCGCCTATTACGACTGGCTGGAAAAGCCTGAAGGCGGCGGCATGCATCTGCAATTCAAGGGCGGCGGCCGTACGGCTCCCAACGATCCCCACTATTTCAGCATGTTCGTCGAGAACGCCATGCTCTGGGCCCAGGGCAATCTGCCCGAGGACGAGCAGGTGGTCTTCATGGACAGCTGGAACGGCTGGGCCACCGGCAGTCAGATCGAACCCAGCCTGCTGGATGGCGAACTGATCACCAACGCCGCCCGCAACGGCATCGACCGTGGCCGCTTCATGGCCATGGGCCGCGCCAGCATGCCGAAATGCCAGCTGGACGCCGATCTGCGCGAACGTATCAAGCTGCTGTGCGAAGCCGCCAGCAATCTGTGACCGGAGACCAAGTCATGATCGTCGAAAGCCTTGCCGACGCCCGCAAAGCCATCCGCCGCAAGGGCGTAAGCTCGGTGTCCTTCGTCGGCTTCGGCGGCCTGCTGCTGCGCCGCTGCATGAATATGGAAGCGGTCTACGAGCATACGCTGTCCTTCGTCCGCCTGCCCGAGGGCACGCATCTGCCCATCGATTCCTATGTGCAGCATCGCAATCTGGCGGGCAACAAGGCGCTGTTCGACCGCTTGCAGGACAAGACCCTGCCCGGCGTCGGCATGAAGCAGGTGTTCGACCGGCTGGCTCTGCGGGCTATGGCGCTGCCGTTGGATTTGACCCCGGCGCTGATCGAGGCCGAGATCAAGGCCGAATGCGATCTGGCCTTCGTCAATCCCGAGATCCGCAGCCTGTATGACGAGGCCCGCACCCTGGGCAAGCGGGTCGGCATCCTGTCCGACGACCGCTGGAGCAGCGAACAGCTGCGTCGCATCCTGGCGGCGGTGGCGCCGGATCTGCGCTTCGACTTCATCTATAGCGTCGTTGATGGCGCTTGCGGCGGCGCGACCCTGTTCCGCCACTATCTGGCCGAAGAGAAGATCGCCGCCAAGCAGGCGGTGCATATCGGTCAGGAGTTCGACAATATCGCCCTGCCGACGGCGGGGGTGAAGCGCATTCCCTACAGCCTGCCCAAGGACCCTTGGGAAGGGCTCTATGAGCGCGAGGAAACCACCGCCCGGCTGCTGCAAATGTCGGACTCGCGCTTCCGCTGGCGTCTGGATGGCGGTCTGCGTCTGGCTCGTGGCCTGACCATGGCCGAGCTGGGACAGTCCGACTGCCAGTCCCGTGTGGCGGCGGCGGTGCTGGGCCCGTCGATGCTGGGCTTCCACATCCAGGCCGAGGCGCTGGCCGACAAGCTGCGGGCCGAGGGCCGCAAGGTCCAGGTTCTGTTCCTGGCCCGCGACGCCTATTTGTCGCACCGGGTCTGGGGCGAGCTGGGCAAGTCCGAAGCCATCTATATCGAGCTGAACCGCCGCATCGCCATGATCGCCGCCTCGGAAGGCGAAGACGGCTATGGCACCCTGTCCAAGCTGTTCGAGGCCATGAGCGGCGTCACCGTTCCCGCCGTCGAGCAGTTCTTCAAGATCAAGCTGTCGGCCAAGGCCAAGGCGGTCTTTGAAGAGGCCGGCGGCCAGCTGACCGGCCCCGAATTCGCTTCCCGCATGGCAGTGATGGTGGGGGGGCGCAAGCGCCTGCTGACCATCGCCGGCAACATGCGCGAGGCCATGTTGGACTATCTGCGGGTCAAGCTGGGGCCGCTGGAGGACTGCCAGGATCTGATCCTGGTGGATATCGGCTATACCGGCAATATCCAGCGCGGCCTGCGCCGGGTGTTCGACCGGCTGGGGCTGAAGATCCGCCTGCATGGCCTGTATCTGATGCCCCATGGCGAGGCCTTCGCCACCCTGCCCGAGGGCGATACCGTCCAGGGCTATTTCGACGACACCGTGATGATCCCTTCGGTCAAGCGGGCGGTGATGCGCGACGGCCCCTTGGTCGAAGAATTCTGCTGCGCTCCCGTGGGCTCGACCCGCGGCTATGCCGACGGCAAGGAAATCCGCGAGACCGATGTTCGCCTACCCCAAGAAATCGCCTTCTGCATGCAGATGCAGGAAGAGGTCTTGCGCTTCATCACCAGCTTCCGCCGCATCCTGGGGCGGCTGGGGATTGATCCGACGTCCGATTTTGAACGCTTCCGCGCTTGGTCGGCGGCCATCATGGCCCGCTTCGTCGCCATGCCCACCGGACTGGAATGCCAGACCTTCGGGCCGCTGCTGCATGACGTGAGCCTGGGCTCCAAGGGTTTGATCGCCACCATCACCACTCAGGATATCGAGAATCTGATGGGGACGCTGCCCTTCCCGGCGGTCTGCTCCATCTCGCATCCGCCGGTCTGGCTGGGCGGCAGCATGATGGCCCATTCGGCGGCCTCGGGCCTGGCCTATTCCATGTGCGGCCTGGGTCTGGCCCATAACGATCTGCTGTCCGACGTGCCGGTGGGGCAGATGATGGTGCTGATCCTGAAGGGCGAGCAGGGGACGCCGGTGCCGGTGTCGGTGCTGCTGACCCCGTTCGGCGATATCCGTCTGCGGATTCCGGTGCTGGCCAAGGATACCGACAGCATGATCGGCATTCCGCTGGTGGCGCAGATGGAGCGCGGCATCATCCGCTCGCTGATGCGCCAAGAGGGTGAGACCGTCGCCGCCGCCGCCGAGACCCGCTTCGGCCAGCCCTTGCCGATGGAAGAGGTTCAGGTCTTCCGTGCCCTGCTGGACGGCAGCTATGTCCGCGCCACCGAGCCGGAAGCCTATCTGCTGCTGCCGGTCCCGGCCTCGGACTCGACCATCAGCCTGATCAATCTGCAATTCACGCCGCTGTTCCGCTGATCGCGGGCGCCGAACGCCGCTGGGAAGATTCTTCCCAGCGGCGATTCTTTGTGGCGAATAAGGTTGGTGAAGGGCCGATATTTTTACTTATGTTCGACAAAAATGAAGGTAAATATAAGTAATATATATTGTGTTTAATGATTACTTACTGTTTTGTCTTGGTCAATATTCAAATTTAACCACTGTTTAATGAGTTCTAAATTTGATAGGCAAAAATTACCTACTTGCCATTATTGAATAGGCAGAATTTTCCCAGTAAAAAATATCTTGATTTATTTGTGCCATTGCTGATCATTATTCTGTCTGCGGATTTTGTCCGCGCCCGTTTCGTGCTTATCCTGACAGGGTCGGCCGGAGCGGTAAGAGGTAGAGCGTGCCATGAACAAGATGCTGTCCACTGCCGCCGAACGGCAATTCGCCCCCCCGGGCCTCGATGACGAGGTTCTGCTGGAGCGTATGCGTTCGGACGACGTCGAGGCCTATCGGGCCCTGGTCGAGCGCCATATGGATCGCATGTTCGGCGTGGCGATGCGCGTGTTGAAGAACGAGGCCGATGCCGAGGACGTGGTGCAAGACGCCTTCGTCAAGGCCTGGACCCATCGCCATCGCTGGGAGGCTGGACGCGCCAAGTTCAGCACCTGGCTGTATCGCGTGGTGGTCAACCGCTGCATCGACCTGCGCCGCTCGCCTCGGGAAGAGTGGATCGACGATGTCCCCGAGCCCGAGGACGACGCCGAGGACGCTCTGAGTGGAATTCACCGCCGCCAAGTGTACGGACGGCTGGAGGATGCGCTGGGCCGTCTGCCTACCCAACAGCGGGTGGCGGTCGTTCTCAGCTATTACGAGGACCTGAGCAACGCCGAAGTGGCCGAAGTGATGAACACTTCGGTGACGGCTGTGGAATCGCTGCTGAAGCGGGGCCGCAAGCGTCTGCGCGAAATCATGCGCAACAGCGAAGGCGATGTGAAAATTGTTTTTGCGGATTAACCAATCTTCAAGAGTTGTCTGGTCAAATCCGCAATCAATGGGGTGAGTAGGGACCACAAACTCAAACCGCGGCCGCATTCCCAAACCGCTGTAAAGCGGGGTCGCAACGAAACAGGAGATGTAATATGCCCGTCATTTCGACTAACAATGCGGCCAACTCCGCGCTGAATTACCTGAACAACAACTCCTCGAAGGAATCGGGTCTGCTGTCGCAGCTGGCCTCCGGCTCCCGCGTGGTGCAGGCTTCCGACGACGCCGCCGGTCTGGCCATCGGCACTCAGCTGCAGGCTTCGGTGACCACCTATGCTCAGGACCAGACCAACGTCCAGCAGGGTACCGCCATTCTGCAGACCACTGACGGCGCTCTGGCGCAGATCAGCAACATCCTGCAGCGCATGATGTCGCTGGCGACCGAAGCCGGTTCCGGCCAGGTGACCAACTCTCAGCGTACCCAGGACATCAACACGGAATACAGCCAGCTGCAGTCCGAAGTCACCTCGATCGTGCAGAGCACCCGCTATGCCGGTCAGAACGTGCTGTCGGGCACCTTCCTGTCCTCCGTGAACTTCCTGGTCGGCACCACCAGCGCCGATACCATCAACATCAACATCAGCAGCGTCTCGCTGGCCAGCCTGGGCGTCACCGGTTCGGTGACCACCGCCTCGGCCGCTCTGACCGCCATCACCGCCATCAACTCGGCGATCAACACCATCACCCAGGAACGTGCGAAGATCGGCGCCTACGAGTCGCGCTTCAACTTCTCGCTCCAGGACATTCAGACCAACGTGCAGAACCTGAGCGCCTCGCAGTCGGTGATCATGGATGCCGACGTCGCTTCGGTGAAGTCGACCCTGTCCTCGACCGACGTGAAGACCCAGGCTTCGGTGGCCGCCTTGACCCAGGCCGCCCAGCTGCCGCAGGAACTGCTGCGCCTGATTCAGGGTTAATAGGCTGGTCCCCTAAGGGGGGTGGCCGGGCAATCCTGAGTCGCCCGCCTGCATTCCTGTTTCAAGATGCCGTGGTTTCGAGACGAAATTCGTCTCGGGACCGCGGTATTCTTGCTTTTAAAAGGCGTGTGATTCCAAAGGATTGTAGGAAAACATCAGATCGGGACGATTTTTTGCGCCCGCTTTTTTCCTCTGTGGCGTTGAACAAGTGACAAGGCTGCGAAACAGCGCGCTTCAAAAGCGGTGCCGGATCGCAAACCCCGAAAGGGGCGCCGAGACGCCTAGGAGGTAATCATGCCCGTTATTGCCACGAACAATGCCGCCAATGCGGCCCTGAACTATCTGAACAACAACTCGAGCAGCGAGTCTTCGCTGCTGTCCAAGCTGGCCTCGGGCTCGCGCATCGTCAATGCGTCCGACGACGCGGCTGGTCTGGCCATCGGCACCCAGCTGCAGGCTTCGGTGACGACCTACAGCCAGGACTCGACCAACGTTCAGCAGGGATCGGCCATTCTGCAGACCACCGATGGCGCTCTGGCTCAGATCAGCAACATCCTGCAGCGCATGATGTCGCTGGCGACCGAAGCCGGTTCCGGTCAGGTGACCAACAATCAGCGGTCGCAGGACATCAACACGGAATATAGCCAGCTGCAGTCGGAAATCACCTCGATCGTGGCCAGCACCCGTTATGCCGGTCAGAAGGTCCTGTCGGGCACCTTCCTGTCGTCGGTGAACTTCCTGGTGGGCACCACCAGCGCCGATACCATCAACGTCTCGATCACCAGCGTCTCGCTGGCCAGCCTGGGCGTGACCGGTTCGGTGTCGAGCTCGACCACCGCTTTGTCGGCGATCTCGTCGATCAACTCGGCGATCAACACCATCTCGCAGGAACGCGCGAAGATCGGCGCCTATGAATCGCGCTTCAACTTCTCGCTCCAGGACATCCAGACCAACATCCAGAACCTGAGCTCGTCCCAGTCCGTGATCATGGACGCCGACGTGGCCGAGGTGAAGTCGCAGCTGTCCTCGACCGACGTCAAGACCCAGGCCTCGGTGGCCGCCTTGACCCAGGCCGCCAACCTGCCGACCGAGCTTCTGCGCCTGATCCAGGCCTAAGCTGTCTCATGAGGTGAGTAAGTAGGGCATGCTAAAAGCCGCATGAGAGGAAACGCGGAACTGGTAAACCGTATTTTAACCAGTTCCGCGGAATCCTGGACACTCCGAGCGAGATGCTTGAGATGAATATTCAAACCATTTACGGTTTGTTTAGATGATTCTCTCAGTATTCATCACAGGCGATACAGCCGGAGAATTGTTCCCCGTCCAGACCCCCCAGGGGATGGGACGGCTCATAGGAGGCCCGCATGCCTGTGATTTCGACAAACAACGCCGCCAACGCCGCGTTGAACTATTTGAACAACAACGCGAATCAAGAAAGCCAGAAGATCGCTATGCTGGCGTCCGGTTCGCGCATCGTCAACGCGTCGGACGACGCTGCCGGTCTTGCCATCGGTACGCAGTTGCAGGCCAGCGTGACGGTTTATTCCCAGGACGTGACCAACGTCCAGCAGGGAACCTCGATCCTTCAGACCACCGACGGCATGCTTGCCCAGATGGGCAACATCCTGCAGCGCATGATGGCTCTGGCCACCGAAGCGGCCTCGGGCCAGGTGACCGACACCCAGCGCACCCAGGACATCGGTACGGAATACAGCCAGCTGAGCCAGCAGATCGACACCATCGTGGGCAGCACCCGCTATGCCGGTCAGTCGCTGCTGTCGGGTTCGTTCCTGTCGGGTATCCGCTTCCTGGTGGGCACCACCAGTTCCGATACCATCAGCGTGACCCTGTCGGCTCTGAGCGCCACCGCGCTGGGCATCACCGGCAGCGTGGCCACCACCTCGGCGGCCCTGCAGGCGATCACCTCGATCAACTCGGCGATCAACATCGTGACCAAGGAGCGCGCCGCGGTCGGCGCCTACGAGTCGCGGTTCAATTTCTCGCTGCAAGACATCCAGACCAACGTGCAGAACATCTCGGCTGCTGCTTCGGTCATCATGGATGCCGACGTGGCGCAGGTGAAATCGGCTTTGTCGGCCAACGACGTTCGCACCCAGGCGAGTGTCGCGGCGCTGACCCAGGCGGCCCAGTTGCCGCAGGAACTGCTGAAGCTGCTGCAGTCCTAAGCTGAGGCAGTAGCGCCGGTCCCGTGCGGGCCGGGCCGGCGGACAGTAGGCGAGGGGAATCAGCGGAGCTGGTTCCCCATCGCTGCAAGAGGCGGCAGGTTGGCCGCCTAATGGCTTTTTAAGGGTTGCTGCGCTAGCCTGGGGGTGCCTGCGCGATTTACGAGGGTCAGCAGCGTGAAGGAGACGGCGTCATGAGCACCTCATCCGTGACCAGTTCGACGGTCAGCACCGGCGCGGCCGTTGACGTCAGCAGCCTGACCAAGGGCTCCTACACCGTCAGCCTGAACGAAGCTGTGACCACCAAGGTTCAGCCCTATCTTGATCGCGCCGATTCGGTGCAAACGGAAATCGTCAGCAACACCACGACGCTTTCGGCTTATCAGAGCATGCAGTCGCTGCTGCTCAGCCTTGAGAGCTCGGTGGCCAATCTGACCTCGGAAGCGACCCTGGGCAGCAACGCCTTCAAGGCGCGCGCGGCCGCCCTGTCCAGCTCGAGCAGCAGCGTCACGGCGTCCAGCCTGCTGACCGCCAGCGTCTCGTCGGGCACCAATACCGGTTCGCACACCCTGGTGGTGCAGCAGCTGGCCCAGGCCGAAGTGGACAGCAGCGCCACCCAGTCGGTCTCGTCGACCACTGCCTTGGGCTATACTGGCACCATCACCATCGGTGAAAGCGGCAAGACGGCCAAGTCGCTGTCCATCACCTCGTCGATGTCGGTGACCGACATCGTGTCCAGCATCAACAGCTACAGCAGCACCACCGGCGTCACGGCCTCGGTGGTGGCGGTGGACAGCAGCCATTCGGTGCTGGTTCTGTCGGGCGCCGATACCAATAAGCCGCTGACCCTGACCGACACCTCGGGCAATGTTCTGTCCAGCCTGGGGCTGATCGGCAGCACCATTACCGGCAGCAAAGCGGTCAGCTCGACCAGTAGCGCCCTGGATTACACCGGGTCTTTCTCGGTGGATGGCGGCGCGAACGGCAGTTTCTCGGTCTCGGTGACCGCGACCATGACCCTGGCCGATATCGTCTCGGCCATCAATACCGCCTCGGACAGCGCCGCCGGCTCTGGCTCTGGCTCGGGCGATATCCAGGCCTCGATCTCATCGGACAACAAGCTGGTTTTGAAATCCTCGGCGGGGGACAGCCTGTCCTTCTCGAGCGTCACCGGCGAGGCGCTGGCCAATCTGGGCATTCCCCAGAGCGGCGCTTTGAGCCAGAGTTATGCCTCGCAGCCGGCCAAGCTGACGGTGGACGGCGTGACCGGCATCGAGCGCGACAGCAATACCATCACCGACGTGATCAGCGGCGTGACCCTGAATCTGGCGGCGGCGGACAGCACGACCACCATCACCCTGAATATCAAGGCCGACACCGACAAGGTGACCAGCGCCATTTCCAGCTTCGTCTCGGCCTATAATATCTGGGAAAGCTTCGTCACCGCGAATGAGGCCACCACCTCCAGCGGTACGGCGTCCTCCTCGGCGGTGCTGTTCGGCAACCAGACCATGCGCGAAGCCAGTCTGCAGATCGACAACACCCTGACCGGGCTGATCCGCAGCAATTCGCTGGCCGGCCTGGGCGTGACCATCAACAGCGACAATCTGCTGAATATCGATTCGAGCACCCTGGCCGAGCAGCTGACCAGCAATTTCAGCGGCGCGATGAACCTGTTCAATTCGGTTGCCACCACCAGCGATACCTCGCTGCAGCCCTATGGCACCAATTACAGCACCTTCTCGGGCAGCTTCAGCATGACCATCGGCACTGACAGCAGCGGCAATGTCTCGACGGTGTCGGTGGGGGGCGACAGCTCGCTGTTCACCATCAGCGGCAATATCATTTCGGGCAAAAGCGGCTCGGCCTATGCCGGCATGTCGTTTAATTACAGTGGCACGGGCGGGACGATCACGGTAACGTCCACCCAAGGCGTTGCTTCGCAGCTTTATCAGGTGGCCAATAAATTCGCCAACGCCAGCAGTGGCACGGTGACAAGCCTGATCAGTTCGCTGGAGTCCCAGAACACCACCTTGACGTCGGAGTACAACAATTACATCACCGACGCCAACAACTACGCCAGTTATCTTCTGAGCTGGTACGCGACGACGGAATCCAAAATCAACGAAGCCGGCCAGACGGCATCGCTGATCAAGCAGCTCCTGACGGCGCAGTACAGCTCGAATTAAGTTTAAGGTTTCGGTCTAGGGGTTTACAGGGCGTTTGAATAATAGCTATTGTGATCTCCCAGGAGCACACGGATGCAGAACAAATACGCCATTAATGCCTATCACAATGCCCAGCTGACCACGCCGCCTCTGACGGCGGTGGTGATGCTGTATGACGGCATCATGGTTCGTATCGCCGCCGCTGGCGAAGCGGCGCGTAAGGGGGACCACGACCGTCAGTTCAAGATGGTCATGAGCGCGGCCCGCATCATCGACGGGCTGAACCGCTGCCTGGACATGGAAAAGGGCGGCTCGGTGGCGGTCTCGCTGCGCGAGATGTACGAATCCGTGGCCCGCGCCCTGTTCCGTTCGGTGGGCCGCGAAGGCGGCGCCGAGGTGGCCGACCGTCTGGTGGCCGCCGTGCGCATGACCCGCGACGCCTGGGCCGAGATCGCCGGCCTGCCGCCGTCTTCCACTTCGACCACCGTCAGCGAACTGCCTCCGGCCCTGCGCGAGGAGTAAGGGTCTTGTCGCCGCAAGAGCTGCAAGACATCGTTGACCGCTTGGGGGAAGACCCGGCGGAGTGGCCTGCCTCGGTCGCCCGCGAAGCCCGTCAGCTGATCGAGAAAAGCGACGAAGCCCAGGACATTCTGGACCAGGCCGCCCGCCTGCGTCTGCAATTGATGGATGCCGGGCACGAGGCTCCGGCCTTCTTCGCCGATCAGGTGGTGGCCCTGGCCTTGGCTCTCGACCCGGCCAATCCCGACGCCGAAGACCTTTCCTAGCGGGAAGAGATCGCGCAAAAAACCCCCAATCCTGGGGCTTTTCCCTACAATCACCTTGAAACCGGGGGCGAGTCACTGTACACACTCCCGTTCCTGGCGCCGGCACCCCTGGAGGCCGCGCCTTTTTGTATGGAGAAGTTCCATGAGCGATACGAGCTCTTTCAACGCCGTCGTGCGTGCGCAGGTTGGTAAGGGGGAAGCCCGCGCAACGCGTCGTTCGGGTCTGGTCCCCGGCGTTATTTATGGTAACAAGCAGGCTCCCCTGGCCATTGCTCTCGATCCCCGCATCATCATAGCCGAGTTCAACAAGGCCGGCTTCTACAGCCGCCTGTTCGACATCACCGTTGATGGCAAGGTCGAGCATTGCGTCTGCCGCGACGTTCAGCGTCATCCGGTGACCGATCAGGCCGTGCATATCGATTTCCTGCGCGTTGCCGCCGATGCCAAGATCCATGTCCATGTGCCGGTTCACTTCGCCAACCAGGACAAGTGCCCTGGCCTGAAGCGCGGTGGCGTCCTGAACGTGGTGACTCACGAAGTCGAGATCATCTGCTCGGCCAATGCCATTCCCGACGACATCAAGATTGATCTGTCGGGCCTGGAGATCGGCGCTTCGGTTCACGCCGAAGGCCTGCAGCTGCCGGCTGGGATCACCATCGTGACCCATCACAAGGACATCACCCTGGCCACCATCGCTGCCCCCACCGTGGCGGTCGCGCAGGCCCAGGAAGAACCGTCCGCCTGATAAGATGTGGTTGCTGGTCGGGCTGGGAAACCCTGGCGGGACCTATGCCCGCAACCGCCACAATATCGGCTATATGGCGGCGGACGAGATCGTCCGCCGCCATTGCTTTTCCTCGTGGCGCTCGAAGTTCCAGGGGCAACTGTCCGAAGGAACCATCGGCGGCGAGAAGGTCTGGGTGCTGAAGCCCGAGACCTATATGAATTTATCCGGCCAATCGGTGGCGGCGGCGGCTCGCTTCCACAAGATCGAGCCCGGTCACATCATCGCCTTTCATGACGAGATGGACCTGCCCCCGGCCAAAATCCGGGTCAAGAAGGGCGGCGGCGCCGGCGGCCATAACGGGCTGAAAAGCATCGACGCCCATCTGGGCAAGGACTATTGGCGCGTGCGTCTGGGCATCGGCCATCCTGGCGACAAGGCGCTGGTCACCCCCTGGGTGCTGGGCGACTTCGCCAAGGCCGATCAAGAGTGGCTCGATCCGCTGCTGGACGCCGTGGCTCAGAACATTCCCTTGCTGTTCCAAGGCAACGAGAACGGCTTCATGACCAAGCTGACGCAGGCGGTGCCTGCGCCGAAACCGAAAAAACCAGACTCCAGCGGAGGCCCCTGATGGGATTTAACTGCGGCATCGTCGGCCTGCCGAACGTCGGCAAGTCCACCCTGTTCAACGCCCTGACCCAGACCGCGGCGGCGCAGGCGGCCAATTATCCGTTCTGCACCATCGAACCCAATGTCGGCCGCGTGGCGGTGCCGGACCCGCGCCTGGAAAAGCTGGCGGCGGTGTCCAAATCGGCCAAGCTGATCCCGACCCAGCTGGAATTCGTCGATATCGCCGGCCTGGTGCGCGGCGCCTCGCGCGGTGAAGGGCTGGGCAACCAGTTCCTGGCCAATATCCGCGAAGTCGACGCCATCGTGCATGTGCTGCGCTGCTTCGAAGACGGCGACATCACCCATGTGGAAGGCACTGTCGATCCGGTGCGCGACGCCGAGACCATCGAGACCGAGCTGATGCTGGCCGATCTCGACAGCCTGGAGCGCCGGGTGGTGCAGAACCAGAAGAAGGCCAAGGGCGGCGACAAGGACGCCAAGGCCCAGCTGGACGTCATGGAGCCGGTGCTGGCTGCCCTGCAGAACGGCAAGCCGGCCCGCTCGGTGGCCTTTGACGACGAGCAGCGCAAGATCCTGAAGACCCTGGGCCTGCTGACCAGCAAGCCGGTGCTTTATGCCTGCAATGTGGAAGAAGCCAGCGCCGCCGAGGGCAACGCCTTCTCGGCCAAGGTCGCGGAAATGGCCAAGGCGCAGGGCGCTGCCCATGTGGTGATCTCGGCCGCCATCGAGGCGGAAGTCTCGCAGCTGGCCGACGAAGCCGAAAAGCAGGAATTCCTGGAAACCCTGGGTCTGGAAGAAACCGGCCTGACCCGCGTGATCCGCGCCGGCTATGACCTGTTGCACCTGATCACCTTCTTCACCGTCGGCCCGAAGGAAGCCCATGCCTGGACCCTGCCCAAGGGGCTGAAGGCGCCGCAGGCGGCGGGTGTCATCCATACCGACTTCGAACGCGGCTTCATCCGCGCCGAGACCATTTCCTATGACGACTTCATCGCCTGCAACGGCGAGTCGGGCGCCAAGGAAGCCGGTAAGATGCGTCTGGAAGGCAAAGAATATTTCGTCAATGACGGCGATATCTTCCACTTCCTGTTTAACGTTTGATCCCTCGTCGGGCGGGATTTTGTTTTTCCCGGCTTCGCCGTAAGTCCCTCGCCGGGCGCGGGCATCCGCCCGCTTGGCCGCACCCTCAATGGGCGCTGGTGATAGGCTGTGCGGGTGGTATGGATGAGCTTCCCCCGAAGCTGTTCTTGGGGGGCTTTGCCTTAGCCTCGGCCTTTGGTCGGGGCGCCGCTGAGTTTGACGACTTTGCGGTAATGCGGGCGCAGGCGGGTCTGGCCGGGTTTGCTTTCCAGCGGCGGGCAGACGATCACTCCCAGGCAGTCCAGATAAGGGCGCAGCCGGATTAGAAAGCCGGTCAGCGGCGTCACCATCCCGACGGCGGTCACCGGGGGCTGCACCTTCAGGCGGGCATTCAGCCGCAGTTGGCCTTTGTTCAGTTGGATCACCGGCCCCAGCATCTGGTTGGCCGCATCCATGATGGCCTTCAGGTCGATGCGGGCCTGGGGCGATTCCGAGCTGAAGGGCAGGGGGCAGAGATCGGCGGACAGATCCATATAGGCCTGTCCCTGGGGCTCTTGGCCTTGATTGTCCTGATAGCGCACGGCAAAGCGAAACTGCTGCCAAGTGAAGGCAAAGCCGAAGCTGTGGCTGGGTGGGCCGTCCACCTCGGCCAATCCCAGGTGATGGATGTCCAGCGGCAGGGACTGGTTCCCCAGGGTCAGGAATTTCGCTTCGATCTGCGTCATCGCTTGCCTATCCGTCGCGCACTGATGATTCTGGCAATCTAGCACGGCGCGGCGATGGGAAAAATACCGGCAAAAGGCGGCCGTCACGCAAACGCCTTACCCAAACGCGCGCGACGCGTTACACTGCCGCCCAATGAAGAGGAGTGCACCCCTTTGTCGGACAAAAACGATTTCTCGCTGCTGAATTATCTCAAGATGCCGATCCATCCCGAGGGCTGGCGGTTCATCCCTATTTTCGGCGCGGTCACGCTGATCCTGTTCCTGATCTGGAAGCCCTTCGGCTGGCTGGGTGTGATCCTGACGCTGTGGTGCGCCTATTTCTTCCGCAATCCCGAACGCGCCACCCCGGTGCGCGACGGCCTGGTGATCAGCCCCGCCGACGGCGTGGTGCAGATGATCGAGCGGGTACCGCCGCCGGAAGAGCTGGAGATGGGCGATGCCCCTCTGACCCGCGTGACCGTGTTCATGAACGTCTTCAACGTGCATGTGAACCGCATTCCCATGGCCGGCAAGGTCCTGAAGCGGGCCTATCGCCCGGGGCAGTTCTTCAATGCCTCGCTGGACAAGGCCTCGGCCCATAACGAGCGCATGTCGGTGCGTCTGGAGCTGGCCGATGGCCGCGAACTGGCCTTCGTGCAGATCGCCGGTCTGGTGGCGCGGCGTATCCGTTGCGATCTGACCGAGGGTCAAGAGGTCCGCACCGGCGAGCGTTTCGGCCTGATCCGCTTCGGCAGCCGCGTCGATGTCTATCTACCCGAAGGCGTGGCTCCGCAGGTCTGCGTCGGTCAGACCGCCATCGCCGGCGAGACGGTGCTGGCCGATTTCGCCTCCAGTGAAGAGCAGCGGGTCGGAGAATTCCGCTGATGTTCAAGACCCGCCGCCCGCCGCGCATTCCCGGCCTGTCCATCAACAAGCTGATTCCGAACATCCTGACCATGCTGGCGCTGTGCGCCGGCCTGACGGCGATCCGGTTCGGTCTGCATGGCAATTGGCAGGCGGCGGTCATCTCGATTTTGGTGGCGGCGGTGCTGGATGGGCTGGACGGGCGCATCGCCCGCCTGCTGCACGCCCAGAGCAAGTTCGGCGCCGAGCTGGACAGCCTGTCCGACTTCATCAGCTTCGGCGTTGCGCCGTCCATGCTGCTGTATCTCTGGACCATGCAGACGGCCGGCGGGCTGGGCTGGGTGCTGGTGCTGCTGTTCTCGGTCTGCATGGCGCTGCGGCTGGCCCGCTTCAACACCATGATCGGCGAGCCGGATCTTCCGGCCTTCGCCTATAATTTCTTCACCGGCGTGCCGGCCCCGGCGGCCGCGGGTCTGGTGCTGCTGCCGATGATTGTCAGCTTCCAGACCGATGCCAGCCTGTTCGCCAGCTGGCCGGTGAACGCCCTGTTCCTGGTGGGCGTGTCGTTCCTGATGGTCAGCAAGATTCCGACCTTCTCGGGGAAACGTTCGCGACTGCCTCATCAATATTTCCTGCCGCTGATGCTGGTGGTGGGATTGCTGGCGGCGGGGCTGGTCACGGCGCCCTGGACCACCCTGTCGGTGGTCGAGCTGCTTTACCTGATCAGCATTCCCATTTCGGTGCGTGCCTTCTCGCGGCTGAAGCGTCAGGCTGAGGAAATGCGCGGAAATGAAGCGGAAAGCGTGGAAGATTAACGAGCCGTAAACAAAACTGTTGCGTTTTTGCCACGCTGTCTCCGGAAAGCCGGCTTCTTTAGAAAATAGGGATATGACTCGGTTGAGTTGTGAAGCGCCTTACGCTACATGATGATCAACCTTATGTTTGTCCTCTTCCCCGAAGGGTGAATGAAAATGCGCGTTCTTACCGGTATCCTCGCTGCTGGCCTGATGGCCGGCGTCTCCTCCGTCGCTCTGGCTGAAAACGCCGGTGGCTGGTACGTCGGCGCCGAGACCGGCCTGAACTCGGTTCCGAACCTGACCATCAAGGAAAACGGCACCTCGGCCAAGAGCAAGTACGACTATGGCTATGGCGTGCTGCTGAACGGCGGCTACGGCTTCGGCAAGTTCGGCCCCGGCTCGATCCGCGCCGAAGGCGAACTCGGCTGGCGTGCCAACGGCGCCGACAAGATCGGTGGCCGTGACGCCAAGGGCAGCCTGGACGCCGCCAGCCTGATGGCCAACGCCTATTACGACTTCTCGACCGGCACCAACTGGACCCCCTACCTGGGTCTGGGTATCGGCGCCGCCGACCTGCGCGCCGACAAGCTGCGCAGCAACAACAACGGCATCGACCTGAAGGACGACAGCCTGGTCTTCGCCTATCAGGGCATCGCCGGCGTCTCCTATGCTCTGAACGAGCATCTGTCGCTGAACGCCGACTACCGCTACTTCCGCACCACCGAAGGCGAGTTCAAGGACGTCGCCAACGCTGGTCAGAATGGCAAGCTGACCTATCAGGCCCACAGCGTCCTGGTCGGCTTCACCTACAAGTTCGGCGGCTCCGAGAAGCCGGTCGTGGCTGCTGCTCCGATGGCTGCTCCGGCCCCGGCTCCGGCTCCGGCCAAGCCCGTTCAGCAGGTGATCGCCAAGTCCTATCTGGTGTTCTTCGACTTCGACAAGTCGAACATCACCCCGGAAGCTCAGAAGATCATCGAGCAGGCCGCTGCTAACGCCAAGTCCAGCAACGCCACCAGCATTGCTCTGACCGGCCACACCGATGCCTCGGGCTCCGAGAAGTACAACATGGCTCTGTCCCTGCGCCGCGCCAACGCCGTCAAGGCCGCCCTGGTCAAGCTGGGCATCCCCGAGAACGAAATCTCGGTGGTCGGCAAGGGCAAGAATGACCCGCTGGTTTCGACCAAGGACGGCGTCAAGGAGCCCCAGAACCGTCGCGTCCAGATCCTGCTGCCCTAATCGGCAGACCGGACCGGTCCAAGAAAAAGCCCCGTGGAATTCCACGGGGCTTTTTTTATGGTCCCAGCTGTCGGGATAAGGAAGCCGACAAAAAGAAAGGGCGCCGTCGGGCGCCCTTTGCTGTTCAGACCGGAAGGGTCTTATTGTTCGGCGGTCTTGACCGCATGCTTGGACTTCTTCTTGGTCGGGGCCGGGGCCTGCTTGGGGCCGGGGCATTCCTCGACATAGCGGTCATAGCCGATGGCGGTGGTGGCGAAGCTGTCCAGCTCGTGGGGCTGTAGCGCCAGCGCCTTGTCCAGATTGTCCGAGGCCCGCTGGCAATAGTCCGGGTCGCTCATCACCCGCTGCCCGGCATCGTTGGCGACGCGGGTCATCCAATTGTCCAGATTGCCGCCGGCCCGCTGGAAATGGGCGCGCACTGCATGGGCGTTTTCGCTCAGCTTGCCACCGAACTTCGAGACGAAGCTGTTATAGCGGTCATGGATGCTGGGGGTGGGATCGTTGGGGTCGCTGCTCTGACAGTTCAGGGCGGCGACATTGAACTCCTGCTGCAAGGTGCGCAGATGCCCGGCCTTGGCCTCTTCGGCATTGAAACAGGCCGAACCGGCCAGAGCGGGAGAGGCAGACAGCAGGCCGCAGAGAACGGCGGTAACGGTAAGACGGGACAGCAAGATACCCCCCACAAGAGGCTAGAGAAACTTGCGGGGATATTGCGCCAAGCCCGACGGAAAGATCAACCAGACAGAATGCCCGGGTCGGAAATCTTTACAGCTGCGAGATGCCATAGGCGCAAAGGCAGCCATAAACCAGTAGCGTGCCCAGCAACATGCGGCCCACCGGCGGGTCGCGGCGCTTGTCGGACAGACGCAGCAGGAACAGATCCTTCAGGATGGCGAAACGGGTAAACATGGGGAAGATCCCTGTGAAGTGATGTCGTTGGAGACATCCTGCCGGGGATATGTTTCCGCCCGATGGCCGATTTGGTTACAGATGGTTTCCGCCGAGCTTGTCCAAAACCTTACCAAGGGCCGCCTCATCCTGCCAGGTGACGGTGATGCGCAGCACGCCGACCTTATCCCGCTGTTGCAGGGGGACGCGGACATAATCCTTGGTGGTGGTCACCAGGGCGGCCCCCAGTTTGTCAGCCTCGACCAACAGCTCGGCGATCTCGTTGGGGTGATAGGGGTGATGGTCGGCGAAGCTATAGGCGCCCACCAGCCGAGCGCCCAACGCCTCCAGGCTGTCGAAGAACTTGGCCGGGCGGCCGATGCCGGCAAAGGCCACCACGGTTTCCCCCCGCAGGGTTTCGGCCTCGACCTCGGGTTCCAGGACTGCCCGTAGGACCGGCAGGCCATGCAGGCGGGGCAGCAGGCCGGTTTCGTCCTCGCCCAGCAGGATAATCGCATCGGCCCGCGCGAGCCCGCGCTCGACGGGTTCGCGCAGCGGTCCGGCGGGGATGCAGTGGCCATTGCCGAACCCCACCGCGCCGTCGATGACCAGCAGCGACAGATCCTTGATCAGCGAGGGATTCTGGAAGCCGTCATCCATGATCAGGCAGCGGGCGCCATGGGCGGCGGCGGCACGGGCGCCGGCAAGCCTGTCCTTGGACACCCAGCAGGGCGCCGCCTCGGCCAGCAGCAGCGGCTCGTCGCCGACTTGAGCATAGCCATGGCGATGCGGGTCCACCAGCATCGGCCCGGCCAAGGAACCGCCATAGCCGCGGGACAGATAGTTGGCCCCCGGCAGGAACTCGGCCAGGGCCAGCGCCACCGGCGTCTTGCCGGCCCCGCCCGCCACCAGATTGCCGACGCAGATCACCGGCACCGGAGCCTTCTGCGGCACCAGCTTGGCATAGTCGCGGCGGGCCAGCTCGGCATAGAGCTTTCCCACCGGCGACAGCAACGTGCCCAGGGCTCCGCCCTTGTACCAGAATGCCGGCGTCTTCATGGGCGATCTCCCGGATGGGGCAGATAGGGGGCCAGTTCGGCCAGCACGGCGTCGAGAACGCCAGCCTCGGCGGCGGCGAAGCCTTGCGCCTTGGCACCCAAGGCGGCGGCCTTGCCGGGATCGGTCAGCAGGATTTGCAGGGATTCGGCCAGTTCGTCTTCGTCGGCAACTTCCCAGGCGGCGCCCTCATCCCGCAGGCGGCGGGCCATTTCGGCGAAATTGTCCATATGTGGGCCGAACAGTACCGCCGCACCCAGCCGGGCGGGCTCCAGGGGGTTCTGGCCGCCCTTGCCGCCCAGGCTCTTGCCCATCAGCGCCACGGGGGCCAGGCGATAGAACAGCCCTAGCTCGCCCAAGGTGTCGGCCAGCAGGATCTCGCTGTCGGCGGAGATGGGCTGATGGGCGGCGCGGCGGCTGACCGTCAGTCCCTCGGCCTTCAGCTCGGCGGCGATCTCGGCTCCGCGCTGGGGGTGGCGGGGCACCAGGATGGTGAGAAGATCGGGGAAGCGAGCCTTCAAGGCCCGGTGGACCCGCCCGGCCATGGGCTCTTCGCCGGGATGGCTGCTGGCCAGCAGCCAGCGCGGGCGATCCCCCAGGGCGCTGGTCAAAGCCGATAGCTCGGCCTGGTCCACCGGCAGCGGCGGCGCGGCATATTTCAGATTGCCCCGGCAGCGGGCCTTGGGCGCACCCAGCGCCAGCAGCCGCTCGGCATCTTCCAGGGTTTGACCCAGGCAGAAGCGGAAGCAGCCCAGCAAGGGACCGATTAGGCTGGGATATTTCTGCCAACGCACGAAGCTGCGGTCCGAGATGCGACCATTCACCAGCAGCAGCGGAATGGAGCGCCGGGCGGTTTCCATCAGCAGATTGGGCCAGAATTCCGACTCGCACCACAGGGCGGCATCGGGTTTCCAGTGATCGAGGAAGGAGCGCACCCAGGCCAGCCGGTCCACTGGAATATATTGATGCAGCGCCCCCGGCGGCAGCCGCTCGGCCATCAGCTTGGCCGAGGTGACGGTGCCGGTGGTCACCAGCAGGGTCAGCCCTTGCGCCACCAGCCGCTCGACCACCGGCAGCATGGAGATGGATTCCCCCACCGAGGCGGCATGCAGCCAGACCAGCTTGCCATCGGGGCGAGGCAGGCTGGGAATGCCGTGGCGTTCGCCGAAGCGGGCGGCGTCTTCCTTGCCGCGCTTCAGGCGGCGGCGCAGATACAGCTCCACCAGCGGGCCGCCCAAAGTGGTGAGGCTGCGGTAGAGGCTGTAGATCATGGGGTGGGCTCGATCGGCGCGGGAGCCACCGGCTCATGCCCCATCAGGGCATCGGCGCGGTCGGTGATGGCGTTCAGCTCGGCCTCGATGCGGGCCAGCAGGGCAGCCTGTTCGCCGGCGTCGGCCTTGGCCGGAACGGTGATGGGCTCGCCCCAGACAAAGACTCCGCGGCTGAAAGGCAGAGCCACCTGAAAGCGGTCCCAGCTGCCCAGCAGCTTGCGGCGCTTGGCGGAAAAGCTGCAGGGGATCACCGGCACACCGGCCATGCGGGCCACCTGGGCGACGCCTTCCGAGGCCCGCATGCGCGGGCCGCGCGGACCGTCGGGGGTGATTCCGACGCACTCGCCGCCCTTCAGCGCTTTCAGCATGGCCCGAAGCGCCGCCGATCCCCCCTTGGAGGACGAGCCGGCAATGGTCTGAATGCCGAAATGGCTGACGGTGCGGGCGATGATCTGGCCGTCGCGATGCTGCGAGATCAGCATATGAATGGGAATAGCGCGGTTCCAGCAATAGGGCATCATCAGGATGCGGCCATGCCAGAAAGCCAGGATGAAGGGCTTGCCCTCGGCCCAATGGGCGCGGGCCGCCTCGCCGCCCTCGATGGTCCAATGGCCGGTCAGCCGCACCAGCCGGATATAGAGCGAGCCCAGCCAGCAGAGCAGGCCGCGCACTTGGTCGCTCTTGCCGATCCGCTTGACCAGTCCCTTGAGCGGCCCCATGCCTCAGCCCTCCACCACCGAGGCGTCCTCGGCGAACTGCAGGGCATAGAGGCGGGCATAGATGCCGTCCTTGGCCAAAAGCTCGGTATGGGTACCGCTTTCCGCCACCCGGCCGCGATCGATCACGTGGATCAGATCGGCGCTGACCACCGTGGACAGGCGATGGGCCACCACGATGGTGGTGCGGCCCTGCATCAGGGTATCCAAGGCCCCTTGGACCATGCGCTCGGACTCAGTATCCAGGGCCGAGGTGGCCTCGTCCAGCAGCAGGATCGGCGCGTCTTTCAGCATGGCGCGGGCGATGGACAGGCGCTGGCGCTGGCCGCCCGACAGCTTGACGCCGTTTTCACCCACCACCGTGTCATAGCCCTGAGGCAGGCCCATGATGAAGTCATGGGCGGCGGCATGCTTGGCGGCGGTTTCGATGTCCTGCTGGCTGGCGCCGAAGCGGCCATAGGCGATGTTGGCGCCCACCGTGTCGTCGAACAGGGCGACTTCCTGGCTGACCAGGGCGATATGGGACCGCAGCGAGGCCATGGTGACGGTGCGGACATCCTGACCATCCACCGTCACCGCGCCGCTGCCGATATCATAGAAGCGGGGGATCAGATTGAGGATGGTGGACTTGCCGCCACCCGACGAGCCCACCAGGGCCACCGTCTTGCCGGCGGGAACCTCCAGGCTGAGATCGTCCAGCGCCTTGCGCTCGCCGCCATAGCTGAAGCTCACATGGTCGAAGCGCACCGCCCCTCCCGCAATCGTCAGAGGCACGGCGTCGGGGGCGTCGGTGATGCTGGGATGCAGGTCCAGAATGGCGAAGACCCGCTGGGCCGCCGACAGGCCTTCTTGCAGATTGGTGTTCAGATTGGCCAGCCGCTTGATGGGCTCGTAAGCCGTCAACAGCGCCGTCATGAAGGCGAAAAAGGCACCGGCGGTGGTCACGCCCGAGATCACCCGATGGCCGCCATACAGAATGACCACGGCCACGGCGACGCCGCCCAGGGTTTCCATGATCGGGCTGGAGGCGGCGCGGACCCGGCTGGCCTTGTAGACCAGACGGAACAGCACTTCGGACAGGCCCTCGATCTTGCCCTGTTCATAGGACTCCATGCCATAGGCCTTGACCATGCGCACACCCTGGAAGCTTTGCTCCAGCATGGTGTTGAACTGGCCCATCTGCTCTTGGGTGTTGGCGGTCACCTTGCGCATGCGCCGGCCCAGCTTGGCGATGGGCTGGATGGCGATGGGGAAGACGAAGAAGGACACCGAGGCCAGCATCCAATCCTGCCAGAACATCACGCCGATCAGGATGATGGCGGTCAGGGTGTCGCGGCCCAATCCCACCAAGGCATTGGAGACGGCGCCGCGCAGCAGATTGACGTCGACGGTGAAGCGCGAGACCAGCACGCCGGTGGATTCGCTATGGAAGAAGGCCAGATCCATGCTGGTCAGATGGGCGAACAGCCGGTTTTGCATATCGGCGATGACCCGCAGGCCGTACCACGAGGTCAGGCTGGATTGCAGATAGGTCGCCGTGCCCTTGAACAGGAAGGTTCCGATCACTGCCGCCGCGATGGGCCAGAGCATGGCGGCATCCTTGGCGACGAAGACTTCATCCACCACCGGCTTCATCAGCCAGGCCGACATGCCGGTCGCCGCCGAGGCGATGCCCATGCAGAGCAGCGATCCCAGCACATGCTTGCGATAGGGCTTCAGGCCTTCGCGCATCAGGCGGCGGATCAGCATCCAGGTGGAATGGTTGATCTTGATCTTTTGCTTCTGGCCCAAGGCGTTCGCGTCTCTTGTTGCGGATGGTGCGGCACCATAGCATGGGGGCGGCGGAAAGGGAATTCAGGGGGGACAGCCAGTTGCGGAGAACCGGCGGGGCCGATAGATTGGCGCATTCTTCACTTTTGACGGCCTTGCCCAAGATGCCCGACCTTCGCCGCTGGCTGTCCCAAATGATCCGCAATCTGAATTTGTGGGAGTTCACCCAGGCTGCCGAGTTGGGCACGAATGAACATCGGCTGATCCCGGTGGGCGAAGTCTTCCTCAAGGGCAGCCCGGCCATGGTGGCGCGGTCGCTGACGCTGCCGTTCCAAATTTTCCGCGATTTCAGCCGGGCCGAGGAACTGACCGGCATGTCGAAGCGCTTCGTGCGCGACGTGCTGTTCCAGGAACCGGACGAGGAATGGGACGAGGCTCTCTGCCTGGACGCCTTCCTCTGGCATGGCAATTACTGGCATTGGATCATGGAATGCCTGCCCAAGGTTCTGCTGGCGGAAGAGCAGGGCTTTGCCGGGCTCTATCTGATTCCCGACAATGACCTGTTCGCCGAATCCATGAGCCTGCTGGGCATCGCGCCCGAGCGGGTGCGGCGGAACAAGGGCGCTTTGCTGCGGATCAAAAATCTTTATGTCAGTCCGCGGGTCGAGGGCGTCAAGCTGATCGAGCATCTGCCCCTGCTGGCCAAGCTGCGGGATCGTCTGGTTCCCAAGACCGAAGGGGCTGCCGACAAGCGGTACTATCTGACCCGCAATCTGCCGGGGGTGACGGTGCGGCGCATCGTCAACGAAGATCAGATCCTGCCGCTGCTGGAACGCTTCGGCTTCGAACCCTATTGCGGCGACGGGCGCAACATGGCGCAGCAGATGGCTGACTTCGCCCAATGCCGTGCGGTCTTCGGCCCCCACGGCGCGGCTTTTACCAATGCGCTGTTCATGCCGCCGGAAGGGCTGCTGCTGGAAGCCACCTCGCCGCACTATATCTACCACCATATCCAGCCGGTGATCCGCCTGCTGCGGCATCGGCATTTTTCGCTGGTGGCGGTGCGGGGCGATCCGGGCTTTCCCCTTTCGGACGAGCCCAATCTTTATATCGACCCGGTGGTGCTGGAGACCATCTTGCTGCGGGAACTGGAGCCGGTGCGATGAGCGGCGAGGTGCGCAAACGCTCGGTGCTGATCGCCGGTCACGCTACCAGCATCTCGCTGGAGGCCGAATTCTGGGACGCCTTGAAAGAGATCGCCGAGGCGCGGGAAACCTCGCTCAACGCCTTGGTGGCCGAGGTGGACGGCCAGCGGCAGGGAAACCTGTCCAGCGCACTTAGGGTCTTCGTGCTGAAAAGCCTTCAGACGGCGTCTTCGCCGTAGGGGTCGATCTTGCGGCCGCAATGAGGGCAATGGCTCATGGAGCCCTTGGCGGCCCGTTCCAGCACGCGGATGGCCTCGTCATGGGATAGGCCCAGCTTCTGCCGGGTTTCCTCCAGCTTGCGGCGGTCGCGGCGGGTGATCTGATGATCCTCGGCCATCACCTTTTCGACGCTTTCCAGATATTCCTCGCGGCGCACGCGCATCTGTTCGGAAAAACCCGAGGCGAGAACACCGGCAGGCAAGGCGATCATGCCCAGCCCGATCACGGCGGTGCAGGCGCCCAGCAGCCGTCCGGCTGCAGTCACCGGCACCATATCGCCATAGCCCAGGGTGGTCATGGTCACCACCGCCCACCACATGGCGGCGGGAATGTCGGAAAAGACGTGGGGCTGGGCCTGATGCTCCAGCAGATACATCAGGCTGGAAATGAAGACCAAGATCACCGCGAAGACGAACAGCACCGCGCCGATGGCCCGCGCTTCCTGGCGCAGCACGGCGATCATGATGGTCATGGCCTGGGAATAGCGGGTCAGCTTGAAGACGCGCAACAGCCGCAGCACCCGCATGGCCCGCAGATCGACTTCGAAGAAGATGCCCAGATAGAAGGGCATGATGGCGACCAGATCGACGATCGCCATGGGCGTCAGCATATAGCGCAGCCGCCCCAGCAGCGGATGGTGGAAGCGGGGGTCGTCCAGATCGACCGCCGTCCAGACCCGCAGGACATATTCGATGGAAAAGACGATGACCGACAGCTTGTCGAAGGCATGGAACAGATGCCCATGCACCACCGCCAGATGCTCGACGGATTCCAGGATCGAGAAAACGCAGTTCAGGGTGATCAGCGTCACCAGGGCATAATCCACGGCGCGGGTCAAAGGCCCTTCATGACCTTCACCGCCCAGCATGGAATAAACTTTACGCCGCAGCCGAACCATTGCCGGCAGGCTGTGGCCATGTGCCCTGACCGTCACCAAAACATCCTATTTGCTTGCCGCCTGCGCTTCAGGAGCGGTGGAAAGCCGCACTCTAATATGTGCGGCTTCGGGATGGAAGCGCGACAGAGCCATATCTTACTCTTGTCCATAGGCCGAAAGGGCGTTCCCAAGATCCCGCATCTGCTGTGGTGAATAGCCCGAGAACCCCAGCACCAGTCCTTGTTGCGGGCTTTGCTGGTGATACAGGCTGGAGAGCGCCCGTCCCCCCATGCCAAGATTTTGCGCCGCCGTCAGGCGGGCCTGGTCGTCCTCGTGATCCGGCAGGCGGGCCAGCAAATGCAGCCCCTGGGCCGGAACCGTCACCTCATAGGGAGGCGGCAGGGCCGAGGCCAGGGCGTCGCGGGCGTCTTCCGCCAGCTTGCGGACCCGGCGCAGATGGGCGGCGAAATGGCCTTGGGTGATCAGGTCGGCCAAGGCGGCTTCGGCCAGAACCGAGGGCTGACGGTCATTGCGATGGCGTAGGGCGACCATGGGGTCCAGCAGCTCGGGCGGCGCCACCAGATAGCCCATGCGCAGGCCGGGCATCAGCACCTTGGAAAACGAGCCGAGATAGATGACCCGGCCGCTGTCGTCCAAGCCCTGAAGCGAGGTCAGCGGCGGGCCGGCATAGCGGAATTCGCTGTCGTAATCGTCCTCGATGATCCAGGCCTCGCGCTTTTTGGCCCAGGCGATCAGGGCCAGGCGGCGGCGCATGCTCATGGGGACGCCCAGGGGGAACTGATGGGACGGCGTGACATAGGCCAGCCGCGCCATGGGGCACAGAGCGTCGCCGGCCATCGGGTCGAGCCCTTCGCCATCCACCGGCACGCCGGCCACCAGGGCTCCGAAGCCGCGCAGGGCGGTCAGGGCGCGGGGATAGCCGGGGTCTTCCATCCAGGCGGCGTCTCCCGGCTTCAGCAGCAGGCGCAAGGTCAGATCGAGTCCCTGCTGGGTGCCGCTGGTCAGGATGATCTGTTCCGGCGTGCAGCGCACCCCACGGGCGGTGCGCAGATAGTCGGCCAGGGCTTGGCGCAGGGCCAGGCCGCCGCGAGGATCGCCATAGCTGTAGAATTCCGGGCCGGGCCGGGTCAGGTGCCAGTTCAGCAGACGGCGGAACTGGGTCAGGGTGCGGCGGTCTTCGATGGCGCGGCCCAGGGTGCCGGGGGCATCGATGGGAAATATAGGCGGCGGCGGTGCGGGCGGCGGCGGCGCATCTTCCAGCAAGGGGACATGCCGGGCGACGAAGGTGCCGGCGCCAATCCGCGACTCGACGAAGCCGTCGGCCTGCAATTGCTCGAAGGCCCCGACCACGGCGGCGCGCGACATCTTCAGCCGTTCGGCCAGGGCGCGGCTGGGCGGCAGCTTGGTGCCCGGAGCCAGCTGCCCGGTTTCGATCAGGCGGCGCAAGGCGGCATACAGCTCGCGCAGGCGGGGGCCTTGGCCGGGCAGTACCGGGATCAGTGATGACCAGTCGGGCAAATTGGTCTTGGGAACTTGCATGGAATTGGCTCTATTTTGATCCAATGTCAAAGCGCATCTTGGCCCTGGTTCCTGATTGGAGGCAAGCGCCATGACCGATTTCTCCCCCACCGACCGCAGCAAGTTGACCCGCCTGCCCAAGCGCGGCAGCTATGACCGACAAGCGGTGTTCGATGTCCTGGATGCGGCCATGACCTGCCATATCGCCTATGTCATCGACGGTCAGCCCTTCTGCACCCCGACCACCTTTTGGCGGCATGAGGATGTGCTTTACTGGCACGGCGCCTTCATGGGGCGGATGGGCAAGCATCTCAGCCAAGGTGCGCCGGTCTGCGTCACCGTATCGCATCTGGACGGACTGGTGATGGCCCGCTCGGCCTTTCATCATTCGGTGAATTTCCGCTCGGCCATGTGCTTCGGCACTGCTCGTCCGGTGTCCGACATGGCCGAGAAGACCCGCGCCCTGACCGGCCTGATCGAGCGGTTCTATCCCGGCCGCACCGAAGTCCTGCGCCCCATGCAAGAGCCCGAGGTCAAGGGCACCCTGGTGGTCGCCATGCCCATCGAGGAAGCCTCGGCCAAATGCCGGGCCGACACGGTGGGAGACGACGCCCCCGACTATGCCCTGCCCATCTGGGCCGGGGTGATCCCGGTTCAGACCGTGCTGGGGGCGGCTCAGCCCTGCCCGCGCCTGTCGCCCGAAATTTCCCGTCCGGCGCATCTCGATCATCTGGCCGAGGGGGCGCGGCTGGACCAGGCCTTCCTTACGGCGATGCGACCATAGGATGACGACATGCTGACATGTCGGTTTCCCGCTGGATTGTTTGTCGGCTTGTGATTAATGTTCCCATGGATTTTTCCCGGCAAGGCCGCCGATGAACGGCGCGCCGGAACCTTCCCGAGACGCCCCCGTCGGGCGACTAATAAGCAGATTGGAGGAGAGCATGACTGTTCGCGTCGGCATCAATGGTTTCGGACGCATCGGCCGCATGGTGTTCCGCGCCGCCGCCAAGGAATTCTCGGACATCGAGATCGTCGCCATCAACGATCTGCTGGATCCCGAATATCTGGCCTACATGCTGAAGTATGACTCGGTCCATGGCCGCTTCAACGGCGACATCTCGGTCGCCGACGGCGCCCTGATCGTCAACGGCAAGAAGGTCCGCCTGACCCAGGTCAAGGACCCGGCCGAGCTGAAGTGGAACGAAGTCCAGGCTGATCTGGTGATCGAGTCCACCGGCCTGTTCCTGACCAAGGAAACCGCCGAAAAGCACATCGCCGCTGGCGCCAAGAAGGTGGTGATGTCGGCTCCGTCCAAGGACGACACCCCGATGTTCGTCTTCGGCGTCAACCACGACACCTATGTCGGCCAGACCATCGTCTCGGCGGCGTCCTGCACCACCAACTGCCTGGCTCCGGTGGCCAAGGTGCTGAACGACAACTGGGGTGTGAAGCGCGGTCTGATGACCACCGTTCACGCCGCCACCGCCACCCAGAAGACCGTCGACGGCCCCTCCTCGAAGGATTGGCGCGGCGGTCGCGGCATCCTGGAGAACATCATCCCCTCGTCGACCGGTGCCGCCAAGGCCGTCGGCGTGGTGCTGCCGGCTCTGAACAAGAAGCTGACCGGCATGTCCTTCCGCGTGCCCACCTCCGACGTGTCGGTGGTCGATCTGACCGTCGAGCTGGAGAAGCCCGCCAAGTATGCCGACATCGTCGCCGCCATGAAGGCTGCGTCGGAAGGCGCTCTGAAGGGCGTTCTGGGCTTCACCGATGAGAAGGTGGTCTCCACCGACTTCGTCGGCTTCCCCATGCCCTCGATCTTCGACGCCGAAGCCGGCATCCAGCTGGACGAGACCTTCGTCAAGGTCGTGTCCTGGTACGACAACGAATATGGCTACACCGTCAACATGCTGCGCTTCGTGCGCCATGTCGCCGGCGTGAAGTAAGCCTTATTCGCCAAAACAGAAGCCCGCGCCCCGTTCCCTGAAAAGGGAGCGGGGCCGCAGGCCATCTTATCCTTCCCGCCATCGGAGGATCGTCCTCATGTTCCGTACTCTCGACCAACTGGACGCCAAGGGTAAGCGCGTCGTTCTGCGCGCCGATCTGAACGTGCCCGCCAAGGACGGCAAGGTCACCGACACCACCCGCATCGACCGCTCCGCCGCCACCATCCGCGAACTGTCCGAAAAGGGCGCCAAGGTCATCATCCTGACCCATTTCGGCCGCCCCAAGGGCCGCGAAGAGAAATATAGCCAGAAGCTGCTGCTGGAGCCGCTGGCCAAGGCTGTCGGCCGCACCGTCGCCTGGGCTGACGATGTCATCGGCCTCGAAGCCGTCGAAGCCGTCAAGTCCATGAAGGACGGCGACATCCTGCTGATGGAAAATGTCCGCTTCCATCCCGAGGAAGAGAAGAACGATCCCACCTTCGCCCGCGCTCTGGCCGATCTGGGCGACGCCTATGTGAACGACGCCTTCTCGACCGCGCACCGCGCCCATGCCTCGACCGAAGCCATCGCCCGCCTGATCCCGGCCTTCGCCGGCCGTCTGATGCAGGCCGAGCTGGAAGCCCTGGGCAAGGCTCTGGAAGCCCCGGAAAAGCCGGTGGCCGCCGTGGTCGGCGGCGCCAAGGTCTCCACCAAGCTGGACCTGCTGGGCAATCTGGTGGCCAAGGTGGATTACCTGATCATCGGCGGCGGCATGGCCAACACCTTCCTCTATGCCCAGGGCCTGTCGGTCGGAAAGTCGCTGTGCGAGAAGGAACTGGCGGATACCGCCCGCGAGATCATCACCAAGGCCAAGGCCGCCAACTGCCATATCGTCCTGCCGGTCGATGTGGTGGTGGCTTCGGAATTCGCCGAGAACGCCCCCAACAAGGTGGTCCCGGCCAATGCCGTTCCCGATGACATGATGATCCTGGATGCCGGTCCGGCCAGCGTCGAATCCATCATCGATCGTCTGAACGGCTGCAAGACCCTGGTCTGGAACGGCCCGATGGGTGCCTTCGAGATCGCTCCCTTCGACGCCGCCACCAATGGCGTCGCCAAGGCTGCGGCTCAGCGTACCAAGGAAGGCAAGCTGCTGACCGTGGCTGGCGGCGGCGATACCGTCGCGGCCCTGGCCAAGGCGGGCGTCGAGGAGACTTTCTCCTACGTCTCGACCGCCGGCGGCGCGTTCCTGGAATGGCTGGAAGGCAAGGTCCTGCCGGGCGTTGCCGCTCTGGAAGTCAAGGCTTCCGGCGGCTGCGGTTGCGGCGGCAAGCATTAAAGCCAATTTCGATGAATCGAAAGTGGCTTTAATCTCTGCGTGAGGCGGCCCGTCCCGAGCCCGCTCAATCGCCGCGCAGGCTTTCTGTAAGAAGCCCCCCTGCCTGGAAACAGGCGGGGGGTTTTTATTTTTGCGGCCAGTCCTTCATGGCCTTCTTGCGCTCGGCCAAGGCCTTCTTGCGGTCGCCGGGATGCAGCGAGCTGTGGGTGACGGGGTCCAGCTTGCGCGGTTGCAGCTTGCCGCCGATCCAGACCTGGCAGGTGGGGCGGTTGGTGTCCTTGAAGTAATAGGTCTCGGTCGGCTTGGCCAGATTGGTCCGGTCATAGAGCAGATGCCGATAATTCGGCGTCACCACCTGTAATGCCGCCGGCCCTTGAGGATCGGTGAAGCGCACGACGACGCGGTTGGTGGGAGTGGTGACGAAATCGCCGATACGGCAGGCGGCGCTCAGCAGCGGATCGAAGGTGCCGGCCTGCCAATAGGGTTTCTTGCGCACCTCGGCCACCGTGTCCTTGCTCTCGTCGATGGAGGGCAAGCGTTGGAACGGGCCATAGCCTTCCAGCGGCTCGGTGTTGTGGGGCTTGCTCAGATGGCCGGGATTGGGATGGGCGACCTGCCCGGCGGAGGGCGGGTCTTCCGATGGCTGAGGCGGGTTGAGCGGCAGTTTCGCCAGCGCCGGAGCCGTTGCCAGCAAGAGCAGGAAAACGGCGGCGGCGGGGCGGTTCACCACCGCATCACCGGCGTCTTTTTCTTGGGCTTGCCGTCGGGGCCCAGCTGGCTGACGGCGTCGGCGGCGCTCTTGGGCTTGGTCATCAGCACCCATTCATTGACCATCATGAAGCGGGGTGCGAGGAAGCGATAGGCGCGGCGCAGCATTTCGGGAGTGTCGGGGGTCGCCTTGACCTGCACCTTGTCCCATTCGGTCAGAATGTCGTCCCAGGCCATCAGGCGGGCATGCAATTCATCGCGCTGATCGCGGATATAGGCGATCTGGCTATTGAGATTGCGCAACACCGCCAGGATTTCGCCGGTCTGGGCATCGACCTCCAGGAAGCTTTCCTGGAAGCTTTTCAGGGCTTGGCCGCACAGCTTGGTGATCTGATCGGCGATGTCGGCCACCGAACGTTCGCGGCCATAGAGACGGCGGAAGGCTTGCAGCTTCTCGACCATGTTCTCGATGCGGCGCATGTTTTCGCGCAAGGCTTCGATATAGGCCAGCTCGTGGGCCAGGGTCATCACATGCTGCACCACCTCTTCCTTGCGGTCGCGGCCCAGCCCCAGCTTTTCAGCGGCCTCGCCAAAGGCGGTGTTGACGTTCTTCTTGATGTTGGGGTCGTCGGCCAGCTGCAGCAGGGCGTCCGGGTCGGTGATGACCTGATCGCCGCCGGTCAGCCAGTTGACCAATTGCAAGGTGACGCGCTGATAGGCGATCTGCATATGCCGCTGCGACAGCTCCCACGAGGCTTCGCGGGTGAATATCTCGGACGGCAAGGTATCGCCCAGCCGCAGGCCCTTCACATATTTCAGCGACTTGGCGCAAAGGTTCAGCATCTGGGAATCGGCACAGTCCTTGGCCAGCTTCAGTTCCTTGCGGATGCCGGGCAGGGGCAGCGACACTTCGTTCTTGGCGAACTTGATGTTCATCACCGGCTCGCCGGTCTGCTCGGACAGGCGGAAACAGACATCTTCCAGCTTGGCGAAGAAGCTGTTCTCGAACCGCACCTTGGGCGGCTCGTTGCTGTCATCGGCGGGCTTTTGCGAAGCGTCGCTCTGCTCGGTCATGGCTGCCTATCCCCAAAGCCGTCGATGCCGGATTACTGCCCCCGCAGATCCAGCCATTCGCGGCTGCGCTTCTTGGCCTGCTGAACCTGCAAGGGGTCGATCTTGTTGCCCAGGATGTCGCGTTCGAAGGCGGCGTTCTTGTCACCTTCCTGAGCCGCCAGATCCAGATACATATAGCCGCGGGCCGCATCCTTGGCGACGCCCTTGCCATAGCCGTACATCTGGCCCAGCTGCCGCAGGGCGGGGGGATAGGACTGATCGGCGGACTGCTGCAGCAGCGCCAGCCCGACGCCCATATCCAGGGGCGCGGTGATGCCGCCCAGATGCGCCATGCCCAGGGCATAAAGTGCGGGCGGGAAGTTCTGGTCGGCGGCGGCCTCCAGCCAGTGGATGGCTTCGACGGTGGCGGGCGAGGGTGCATGGGCGTTCTTGCCCGAGGCTTCCTGGCCGTCCAGCAGCAGCATCGCCACCTCATAGCGGCCATCGGGGCTGCCCAGCTGAGCGGCCTTGCGGAACCAGATGCCGGCTTCGTTCAGATTGCGCACTACGCCCAGGCCGTATTTATACAGCTTGCCCAGGGCCAGCTGGCTTTCCACATCGTTTTGCTCGGCGGCCTTGCGGAACCAGATGGCGGCTTGGGAGTCGTCTTTGGGGAAGCCGTCGCCGTTATGATAAAGCTCGCCCAGCGAGGCCATGGCGCCGACGATGCCGGCCTCGGCGGCCTTGCGGTACCATTCGGCGGCTTCGGCCAGGTTCTTCTCGCTGCCCTGGCCCTCTTCCTTCATCTGGCCCAGCTGATAGGCGGCTTCGGGCAGACCCTTCTCGGCAGCCTGGCGAATCCATTTATAAGCCTGGACCGCATCGGCCGAGGTGCCTTTGCCTTCCAGCAGCAGCAGGCCCAGGTCCAGCTGCGCCTGAGGCTCGCCAGCCTTGGCCGAGGCGGTCAGTTCCTTCACGGCGCGGGCATAATCGCCGCGGGCCATGGACTGCGCGCCCGAGGTCTCGGCCTGGGCAGGAGAACAGGCAAGAGCCGACAGAATCAGCGCAAGGGCGGAAGCGGAGCGGAACGCACGGGACAAGGGCATGGGAAGGACTCGGTGATGGAAACTTGGAACAAGCCCTTATTGTCCCACTTCAGGGGCTGGCTGTAAATCGGCCGCTCTCTTTATGCATGGCGGCATAAACGGAATCCATGGCCCGCGCCAATTGGATGTCGGCATCGGACAAGCCGCCCAGATCATGGGTCGTCAGGGTGACATCCACCCGATTATAGACATTGCGCCAATCGGGATGGTGGTTCATCCGCTCGGCCATCAGCGCGACCCGGGTCATGAAGGTGAAGGCGTCGGCGAAATCGGGGAAGCGATAGGATCGGCGGATGGCCTCTTCTGCACCTTCGGGCATATCCCAGTCAGGCAGTTTCAGCAGGATCGAGGCATGTTCGGCGGCTTCAAGACGGCGCGGCATGATGGGCCTCCCGCGACAGGGTCATGTCTTAATGATGGGGCCTTAGTGGGTCTTGGACAAGGCGTGGCGCACAATCTTGCGCATCACCGTCGGCAGTCCTTGTTCGACCAGCTTGTCCAGCGGACACCAAAGACCCAGGGCCAGCTCGGGCTTCTTCACCAGTCCGGTGGCGACCGTCAGTTCCAGATGGAAATGGGTGAAGCTGTGGCGCACCAGTCCGGGCAGCAGGCTCCAGTCCGCCTGGGCCGGAGCCAGGGCGGTCGCCTCGGGCAAGGGCCAGTCCTCGGTCCGCCAAGGAGTCGAGGGAATTTCGATCATGCCGCCCAGCAGGCCGCTGTCGGGGCGGCGGCGCAGCAGCACCGCGCCATCCTTGCGCAAGGCCCAGAAGGCGATGCCCTGGCGGGTTTCCCGTTCGGGCTTGGGCGTCTTGGCGGGTAGTTCCTCGGCGATGCCCAGGCTCAGGGCGCGGCAGTTCTCGCGCCAGGGGCAAAGCACGCAGGCAGGCTTGCGCGGGGTGCAGACGGTGGCCCCTAGATCCATCACCGCCTGGGCATAGTCGCCGGGGCGGGTCGTCGGCGTCAGGCTGGCGGCATGGGCCTTCAGCCGAGGTTTGACGCCGGGCAGGGGATCGGTTTCGGCGAACAGCCGGGCCATTACCCGCTCGATATTGCCGTCCATCACCACCGCCGGTTTCTGGAAGGCGATGGCGGCGATGGCGGCGGCGGTATAATCGCCGACTCCCGGCAGCGCCCGCAGCGCCTCTTCCTGATCGGGAAAAATGCCGCCCAGCTCTTCGGCCACCAGCCGGGCGCATTTATGCAGATTGCGGGCGCGGGCGTAATAGCCCAGTCCGGCCCAAGCAGCCAGCAGGTCCTCGACGGGGGCGGCGGCCAGATCCTCGACCCTGGGCCAGCGCTTCACGAAGGCCAGGAAATAGGGGATCACCGCCGGCACGGTGGTCTGCTGCAACATCACTTCCGACAGCCAGACATGATAAGGATTGGCCAAGCGCCCGCCCGGCGGCATGCGCCAGGGCAGGGTGCGGGCGTGGCGGTCATACCAATCGAGCAGGTCTTGGGGGGAAGCGGGCGACATGGGCGGCAGGATAGCATAAACTGCCGCCATGTCCGCTAAGACCGAGCCCCCTGCCGCCGCCAATTCCGCTCCGCCTGAAAAGCGCGGCAGCGCCGGACCGCGTGCGGTGGCCGAGATGATCGATCGGCTGGCCAAGAAGCCGCTGGGCAAGCGGGGCTTCACCGAATCCGCCCTGGTCTCGGGCTGGCCAGCCATCGTCGGCGAGATGCTGGGGCAGAACACCCTGCCGCTGAAGATCGTCTTCCCGGTGGGCGAACGGACCGGCGGCACTTTGCATATCCGCGTGGCCTCGGGGGCGCTGGCGATCGAATTGCAGCATTTGCAGCCCCTGATCCTGCAACGCATCAACGGCCATTTCGGCTATGGCGCGGTGGTTCGGCTGCAGATGGTGCAAGGCCCGCTGCCGCCGCGAAGCCGCCGCCGGGTGCTGGTTCCGCCCAAGCTCAGCCCTGCCGCCGAGCAGGCTTTGACCGATCAGGTGGCCCGGGTTTCCGACCCCGATCTGCGCGAGGCTTTGGCTCGGCTTGGCCGCCACCTTGCGCCCAAGGACTGACTCACCCTAATATCCCGCCCTAAATATTCCGGCGATTTTCCGATTCGGAGGTAAGCGTGACCCGTCTGTTCAAGACCCTGGCCCCCGTGGCTCTTCTCCTGGCCGTGCTGCTGAGCGGCGTGGCTCCGGCCCGCGCCGCCGATATGGGCAGCTGGCCCGGCATCGACCATGTGGTCGGCAAGGCCGATGCGCCCAACACCATCATCGAATATTTCTCGCTGGGCTGCCCCCATTGCGCCGACTTCCATGCCGAGACCTGGCCGAAGCTGAAGGCCAAGTGGGTCGATACCGGCAAGGCCAAGTTCATCTTCCGCGACTTCCCGCTGGATGGCCGCTCTCTGGCTGCCGCCATGATCGCCCAATGCTCGAAGGATCATTACGAGGCCTTCGTCGACGCCTATTTCCGCACCCAGAGCAGCTGGGGCACCGCCGAAGACGCCAAGGGCGCCCTGAAGGGCATCGCCCGCCTGGGCGGCATGGGCTCGGATCAGGTGGATGCCTGCTGGAGCGACTCCAAGCTGATGGGCGACATCAAGGCCCGCCAGGATTTCGCCCAGGAAAAGCTGGACATTCATTCCACCCCGACCTTCTTCGTCAATGGCAAGAAGCTGGAAGGCGCCAAGCCTCTGGCCGAATACGAAGCCTTACTGAAGTAAGCATGCGGCTTTTCCCTCACCCCCCATCCCCCTCTCCCGCTTGCGGGCGAGGGGGGGTAAAGGTGCTCCCTCTCCCGCAGGCGGGAGAGGGTTGGGGTGAGGGATTCGCCTCGGTGCTACGAATGACGCGATGATCCATTTCACGCGCCTGCGTCTGTCGGGCTTCAAATCCTTTGTCGATACGACCGAGATGCCCATTCATGCGGGCATGACGGGGGTGGTCGGCCCGAACGGATGCGGCAAGTCGAACCTGGTCGAGGCCCTGCGCTGGGTCATGGGCGAGACCTCGGCCAAGCAGATGCGCGGCGGCGAGATGGATGACGTCATCTTTGGCGGCACCGCCAACCGCCCGCCCCGCAATCTGGCCGAGGTCGGCCTGACCCTGGACAATCGCGACCGCAACGCTCCGGCCCATTTGAATGATTCGCCCGAGCTGGAAGTGGTGCGGCGCATCGATCGCGGCCAGGGGTCGCTTTACAAGATCAATGGCAAGGAAACCCGCGCCCGCGATGTTCAGATCCTGTTCGCCGACGCCGCCACCGGGGCACGGTCTACCGCCATCGTCAGCCAGGGCCGCATCGGCGCTCTGATCAATGCCAAGCCGTCGGACCGCCGCAGCCTGCTGGAGGAAGCGGCGGGGATCGGCGGGCTGCATTCCCGCCGTCACGAGGCCGAGCTGCGCCTGAAAGCCGCCGAGGGCAATCTCGAACGGCTGGAAGATGTGCTGACGACCCTGGATACCCAGTTGCAGGGGCTGAAGCGTCAGGCCAAGCAGGCGGCCCGTTACCGCACCATTTCCCAGGCTATTCGCGAGACCGAGGCCAAGCTGCTGGCGGCGCAATGGAGCCTGGCGATGATCGCCCTGGACGAGGCCCGCGCCGGTTCCGCCGAGGTCGAGCGGCAGGTCGCCACCCTGACCGGCCTGGCCGCCGAAGCCGCCACCCGTCAGGCCGAAGCCATGGCCGGATTGCCTCTGCTGCGTCAGGCCGAGGCCGAGGCCGGGGCCAAGCTGCAACGCTTCATCCAGGCCCGCGATCAGCTGGATGCCGAGGAGGGCCGTCTGGCCGCCGCCAAGCGCGATATGGAATTGCGGCTTCAGCAGATTTCCGCCGATCTTCAGCGCGAAACCGCCCGCGCCGCCGATGCCGAAGGGGCCGTCGCCCGGCTCGAGGATGAAAAGGACAGCCTGCTGTCCGCCTGCGCCGACGAAGGTGATCAGCAGGCCGAGGCCGAAGCTGCCGTCGAGGCGGTCTCGACTACCGCCGCCGAGATCGAAAGCGCCCTGGCTCAGGTGATGGAAGAGGTCGCCGCCGCCGATGCCGAACGCGCTGCCGCCTTGCGGGCGGTGGGCGAGGCCGAGGCTCGGCGCGAACGTCTGTTCAAGCGCGTGGCCGAAGCCGCCGAGCAATTGGCCCGTGCCGAGGCCGAATCCGTCGATCCCGCCGAATTGAACGGCGCCGAGATGGATTTGGAAGAGGCGCTGGAATATCTGGAAAGCTGCCGCGAACGCACCGAAGAGGCCGAGCGCAAGCGCCACGAGGCGCAATCCGCCCGCGACAAGGCCCGCGAATCCCTGCAAGCCCTGTCGGCGGTGCGCTCCAAGCTGACCGCCGAAGCCGACGGTTTGAAGGCGGTGCTGGCCCAGGCCGGGCATGACGGCCAGCGGCCGGTGCTGGATGATCTGACGGCGGTGTCGGGCTATGAGGCCGCCTTGGGCGCGGCGCTGGGCGAAGACCTGTCGGCTCCGGTCGAGGTAGATGGCGCGCCGGCCTGGAAGGGCCTGCCGCCTCTGTCCGATGCGCCCTCTTTGCCGGCGGGGGCCGAGCCCCTGTCCCGCTTCGTCACCGCTCCGGCGGCCTTGGCCCGGCGTCTGGCTCAGGTGGGGGTTCTGCCCGATGGAGCCGACGGCGATGCTCTGCGTCTGGCCCTGAAGGTCGGGCAGCGTCTGGTCAGCGCCGATGGCGGGTTGTGGCGCTGGGACGGCTTTACCGTGCCGCCGGGAGCGCCTTCTGCCGCCGCCGCCCGTCTGCGCCAGCGCAATCGCCTGCGCGAGCTGGAAGCCCAGATCGAGGATGCCGAGCTGGGGGTGGAAGAGGCCGAGATGAAGGCCGACGAGGCCGGGCAGACGGTGGAGCGTCAAGCCGCCGCCGAACGTCTGGCCCGCGAGGATGTCAAACGCGCCGAGGTCGAGGTGGCCAAGCTGCGTGAGGTTCACGCCAAGCTGGCCCAGCGGGCCGCCGCCGCCCAGTCTCGCCTGACCGCCCTGGCCGATCAGGAAGCCGCCGCCCGCGCCGATCTGGACGAAGCCGCCGAGGCCGAGGAAGCGGCCCGCGCCGCCGTCGCCGCCTTTCCGGAAAGTGACGATGGCCGCGACCGGGTGGCCTCCTTGCGGGCCGATCTGGCCGAGAAACGCACCCATCTGGTGGAGGCGCGGTCTTTCCTTGACCGCCTGCTGCGCGAGGCCGGCGACCGCCGCCGCCGTCTGGAAGCCATTGCCGTCGAGGAAATCTCCTGGCGGGAACGCCAGAACGGCGCCGCCCGCCATCAGGAAGAGCTGACCGAACGCCGGGAAGCCGCGCTGGAGGAAATGGAGCGTCTGGCCGCCTTGCCGCTGGAGATCGAGGAACGGCGCTATCAGCTGCTGGACGAAATCGCCGCCGCCGATGAGGCCCGTCGTCTGGCCGCCGAGACCCTGGCTCAGGGCGAGCAGTTCCTGGCCACCGCCGATCGGGCCCTGCGTGAGGCCGAGCAGGCTCTGGCCGCCACCCGCGAAGAACGCATCCGCCGCGAAGCCGCCATCGCCGCCGCCGCTCAATCGGCCCGTACCCTGGCCGAGCGCATCGCCGAAAAGCTGTCCCTGACGCCCGAAGCCCTGATGGAGCAGGAAGGCGCGGTGGAAACCCAGGGGCTGGACGAGATGGAGCGCCGCCTGGAGCGGCTGACCCGCGAACGCGAAAGCATGGGGCCGGTCAATCTCCGCGCCGAGGCCGAGGCCGAAGAGCTGGAGCAGCAGATTACCGGGCTGACCTCCGAGCGCGACGATCTGATCGCCGCCATCGCCAAGCTGCGCCAGGGCATCGCCGAGATCAATCGCGAGGGGCGCGAACGGCTGCTGGCCTCGTTCGAGGCGGTGGACCAGCATTTCCGCCGCCTGTTCACCAGCCTGTTCGGCGGCGGCCGCGCCCATCTGACCCTGACCGAAAGCGCCGATCCCTTGCAGGCCGGCCTTGAGATCATGGCCAGCCCGCCGGGCAAGCGGCTGCAGATCTTGTCGCTGCTGTCGGGCGGCGAGCAGGCGCTGACCGCCTTGGCGCTGCTGTTCGCCGTCTTCATGACCAATCCCGCCCCGATTTGCGTGCTGGACGAAGTGGATGCCCCCTTGGACGACGCCAATGTCGACCGCTTCTGCACCCTGGTGGCCGACATCGCCAAGACGGTGAAAACCCGCTTCCTGGTGGTCACGCACCACCGCATGACCATGGCCCGCATGGACCGTTTGTTCGGCGTCACCATGACCGAACGCGGGGTCTCGACCCTGGTCTCGGTGGACCTGCAAACCGCCGAAGGCCTGCGCGAGCCGGCCTGAACACCACAAAATGCGCCAATGACCCCCAATTCCTAGGGTTTCCGCCCTTGACAGTGCGATGGGCAAATCATATGGTGCCCGCGCTTTTGGCTCTCATGCGGTCAAAGGGTATACGCGGAGCGTGCGAAAATGACGGACGAACCCGATGCCCCCAAGCCGTTTGACGATCTCGAGACCCGCTTGCGCGCTGCGCGCGAACGGGAAAATGTCGAGACTGGTCGGGGACGCGAGAAGCAGGGCGGTGCGAACAGCGCGGGCATGGGCTTCGGCTTTCGGATCGCCATCGAGTTGGTTGTAAACATTGTCGTTGGCACCGGTATCGGCTACTTGTTGGACAGGTGGCTTGGGACCCGGCCTTGGCTGATGGTGGTGTTCGTGTTTCTGGGGGCCGCTGCTGGCGTGATGAATGTTTATCGCGCCGCCAAGGGACTAGACGATTCCGTCGGTCTCGGGCAGGCGAGCCGCAGGGACGAAGGTCAAACGCACGGTCCATAAGAGAGGCGCAAGGTGGCTAATCCGGTCGAACAGTTCCAGATCGAACCCTTGGTTCCGCTGCATATCGGCGGGATCAACGTCTCCTTTACCAATTCGGCTCTGCTGATGGTGATTTCGATCACCCTGGCGACCGCCTTCCTGACCCTGTCAGTGCGCGGTCGCGCCCTGGTTCCGGGCCGCTGGCAGTCGATGGCCGAGGTCTTCTACGAATTCGTGTCGAACATGATCCGCGACAATGTGGGCTCTGAAGGCCGGAAGTTCTTCCCCTTCATCTTCAGCCTGTTCATGTTCGTGCTGTTCGGCAATCTGCTGGGTCTGGTGCCTTACTCCTTCACCTACACCAGCCACATCATTGTGAACTTCGGTCTGGCCGCCACGGTGTTCGTCGGCGTGACCATCATCGGCTTCATGCGCCATGGTACCCATTACCTGCGCATGTTCTTCCCGCACGGCGCGCCGATCCTGACCGCGCCCATCCTGATCCCCATCGAGCTGATCTCGTACCTGTCGCGTCCCTTCAGCCTCGCCGTCCGTCTTTTCGCCAACATGACGGTCGGCCACATCATGCTGAAGGTTATGGGCGGTTTCGTTGTTGCTCTGGGCGTCCTGGGTATCCTGCCCTTCGCGTTCCTCTCCGCCATCACCGTGCTGGAGTTCGGTATCGCCCTGCTGCAGGCTTACGTTTTCACCATTCTCTGCTGCATCTACCTCAACGACGCCATCCATATGCATTGATGGCAGGGGTTTAGATCCGGTCTCGAGAGTAAGTTAGTCGGTATTCGTTTCAAGAAAGGGAAATCTAATGGAACCTCAAGCTGCTAAGATGATTGGTGCTGGTCTGGCCGCCATCGGCATGATCGGTTCGGGTATCGGCGTCGGCAACATCTGGTCGAACCTGATCGCCACCGTCGGCCGCAACCCCGCCGCCAAGGCCAATGTCGAGCTGTACGGCTGGATCGGCTTCGCGGTGACGGAAGCTATCGCTCTGTTCGCCCTGGTCGTCGCCCTGATCGTTCTGTTCGTCTAATCTTTTAGACAGATTAGAGCAGTTTCGGATCGGCCGGCGGCTCCCTGGCGGGGCTGCCGGCTGGTTCGTATGAAGGTCCGCCTTCACGAACAGGAAGTTAAGAGCGATGCCTCAATTCGACCCTACCTTCTTCGCCCCGCAGCTGTTCTGGCTGCTGGTGACGTTCGTCGTCCTGTACGCGCTGCTGTCCACCATCGCCATGCCGAAGATCGGTGCGGTGCTGGATGAACGTCAGCGCAAGATCGACGACAACCTCGACAAGGCCGCCCAGCTGAAGGCTGAGGCCGAAACCGCCATCGCCACTTACGAAAAGGCTCTGGCGGAATCGCGTGCCCAGGCTCAGCAGATCCTGCGTGCCAATGCCGAGGCCCTGACCAAGCAGTCGGAAGCCCGGCAGAAGGAGCTTGGCGACAAGCTGGCCGAGCAGATCAAGGCTGGTGAAGCCCGTATCCTGGCCGCCAAGGACCAGGCTCTGGCTTCGGTCCGCGACATCGCTGTCGAAGTTGCCAAGACCGCCACCCAGAAGCTGACCGGCGCCGCCCTGGACGACAGCCAAGTCGCCAGCGCCGTCGCCAACGCCATGCAGGAGGGCCGCTGATGTTCTTCATCTCTGCCGCCCAGGCCGCCGAACACGCGGCCGAGCATCACGAGGAGGCCGAGGCCTTCCTGTCGCTGCACAGCGCCGAGACCTGGGTCGCCCTGGCCTTCGTCGTCGTGGTCGCCCTTCTTGCCAAGCCGGTGTTCCGCGGCATCACTGCCGGTCTGGACGCCCGTGGCGCGAAGATCAAGGCCCGCATCGAAGAAGCCGAGCGCCTGCGCGCCGAGGCTCAGGACATGCTGGCTACCTACCAGAAGAAGCAGCGTGACGCTCTGAAGGAAGCTGAAGAGATCGTCGCTCATGCCAAGGCTGAGTCCGAGCGTCTGGCCGCCAAGGCCAAGGCCGATCTGGACGAGCTGCTGAAGCGTCGCGAACAGCAGGCTATGGAGCGTATTGCTCAGGCCGAGGCCGAAGCGGCCCGCGAAGTGCGCAATGTGGCGGTCGATATCGCCATCAATGCCACCCGCAAGCTGATCGCCGACACTCTGCCGGCTGCTCAGGCTTCCGCTCTGGTGGATGCCGCCATCGCCGACCTGCCGAACCGTCTGCACTAAGCAAACGGCTCGAACAGGGCAAAAAGATACCCCGGTCGCGCCAGCGGCTGGGGTTTTCTTTTGGGCGGACGGACGCGCGGGGCTCTTTAAGGCTTGCCCGGGCATTAAGGCTTTCCGGGGCATTAAGGCTTTCCGGGGCATTAAGGCTTGCCCGGGCGTTAAGGCTTACCGGTCAGCCGCAGATACATCTCGCGATATTTGTCGGTGGCCGAGGCGGGGCAGCTGACCAAAAACTCCACTCGCTCCTTGGCGGGAATGGTGAATTCCGGCGATTGGGCGATATCGGCGGGCAGATAGCGGTACGAGGCCTTGATGGCATTGGCGTAATGGGTGAAGGCGGTCTGCTTCGCCGCCACCTCGGGCCGCAGCAGATAGGACATGAATTGCAGCGCCAGGTCCTTGTGGGGGGCGTTCTTGGGGATGGCGATGGTGGACAGCCATGCCAGCACGCCTTCCTTGGGATAAGCATATTTCAGGCTGGGCCGATGCTGACGGGCGCGGGCGGTCTCGCCGTTCCAGCTCATGACGATGCTGTTCTGCGGCTGCTCCATGGTGTTCGCCCAGTCGGCGGTGATGTAGCTGCTGACAAAGGGCTTCTGCTTGTTCAGCAGGCCTTCGATCTGGTCCAGATCCTCGGGTGATTCCGTGCAGCGGGGCAGGCCGAGATAAAGGCTGGCCAGCGCCACCAGTTCGGTCGCCTCGCCCAGCATCACCACATGCCCCTTCATGGAGGCCGGCGGCTGGAACAGAGTTCCCAGGCTTTCATCGCCGTTGGGAAGCTGCTTGGTATCTACCGCGAAGGAGGTGCTGCCCCACAGATAGGGCAGGCTATATTGGTTGATGGGATCGTGGGGCGCGTTCAGCCAATTGGCCTGGATATTCCAAAAGCCCGGCAGCTTCGGGCCGTTGATCTCTTCCAGCATGCCCTCTTCGCCCAGCCGCTTGACCAGCCAGTGATCCGGGACGATCAGATCGAAATAGCCGGGCCTCAGCTTCAGGCCGGCATAAAGCTCTTCGTTCGAGGCGTAGGTGGTGATTTCGATCTTGATGCCTGTTTGCGCTTCGAAGCCCGAAAGCACCGATGGCGCGACATAGTCCGACCAGTTATAAAATCGGATGACGTCTTGGGCCTGCGCGTCCCCACTGCTCAGGGCCAAACCGCCCATGGGCAGACAGCCCAAAGTCAGGCAGGTGGACAGCAGTGCGAGGGATCTGCGCATCTGATCTCCAGAGCTGTATGCGCGGTGGGAATTCGTCACAAAGTTATGCCGTAAAGCGTGTATTCCTGCTAGCTTGAAATGGTCTCCGGACGGATGGGGCTGATTTCCATGAGACGGATTAAATTCGGTGTCGCCTTCCGCTTGGTGGTCAGTCTCTTGGCCATCGGCAGCTTCACCGTGGTCGCATGTCTGGCTGCCTTGTCGGCGTTGGGTGTCTTCCATCGCGATTTCCAGCATATTGCTGGCCATCGGATCCCCAATCTGGTGGCGATGTCGCGCATGGCGCAGCAAAGCCAGTCCATTTCGGCCAGTCTTCCGGCACTGGCGACGGCGGATTCCCAATTCCTGCGTCAGACTCTGGCGTCACGCTTCTTGGATCAGCTGGCGCGGCTGGATACCCAGATCAGCGCCTTGTCCCAGGGCGAGAACGAGCATGCCATCGCCGAGATCCGCCGCGACCGCGATCAGATCGTCGAGGCCGTGCATCTGCTGGATGCGCTGGTGGAAGAGCGTATCGCCACCGAAGAGAGCATCAACAAGGCCACCCAGGGGCTGCGGCAGGCACAGGCCATGGTCTTCCAGATCGTGCGCACGGCGATCCCCGGCTCGCCCCTGGACAAAAGCGGCGACGACCTGAACGCCGCCATGCTGGTGCTGATCCAGGTATCCTCGGCGACCACCTTCGAGCAGGTCGAGGAACTGCGGCATGCCTGTCAGGATTATCTGCGGCATGCCGAGGCCGGCTTCCTTAAGATCGACCCCGCCGGTCGTCCGGCCATCCGCTCGCTGCTCACCCATCTCAAGACCGAAACCGAGGACAAGGGCGGCTATGTGACCCTGCGTCAGCGTCAGTTGGTGCTGCAGGACGAGCAGGAAGAGGCGTTGTCGCGCAACAGCCTGGCTTCATCAACCCTGGTGGCGGCGGTCGGGCGTCTGTACGAAAACACCGAGACCAGCGTCGCCGAGGACGAGGCTCATCTGGACCGTCTGTTCCGGGGCGCCTCCTGGCTGCTGTGGGCGGTGGCGCTGTTCTGTCTGGTGGGCACCATGGGGGCCATTCTTTATGTGACCCGCAGTATCGCCTATCGCATCAGCCTGCTGGATCAGGCCATGCATCGCCGAGTGGCGGGGCTTGATGCGGCGATTCCCGATGACGGTGACGACGAGATCGCCGATCTGGGCCGGGTGTTCCGCTTCTATGTCGATACCATCGAAACCCGCGAGGCCTCGCTGAAGGCGGCCAAGGAACAGGCCGAGGCGGCCACCCTGGCCAAGAGCCGCTTCCTGGCGACCATGAGCCATGAAATCCGCACGCCGATGAATGGGGTGGTGGCCATGGCCGAACTGCTGGCGCGGGGCGGCTCGGCCGAGGATCAGGCGGGAATGGCGCGGGTGATCGTCGATAGCGCCCGCTCGCTGCTGGCCATCATCAATGATGTGCTGGATCTGTCGAAGATCGAGGCGGGGCGGCTGGAACTCAGCATGGCGCCCTTCTCCTTGCGAGAGCTGGCCGAAGACGCCGCCGATCTGATGATGTCGCGGGCCGATGAAAAGGGGCTGGGGCTGGTGGTCTATGTCGACCCCCACGGCCCGGACCGCTTCGTCGGCGATCCGCTGCGGCTGCGGCAAGTGCTGATCAATCTGATGGGCAATGCTCTGAAATTTACCCATTTCGGCTCTGTGGTGCTGGAAGCCTCGGCCAGTCTGGGGGAAGGGCAAGAGGCTCTGCTGACCTTCCGCATCCGCGATACCGGCATCGGCATCGAGGAAAATGTGCTGATGCGGCTGTTCCGCCCCTTCGAGCAGGGAGACAGCTCGACCTCGCGGCGCTATGGCGGCACGGGGCTGGGACTGTCCATCTGCAAGCATCTGGTGGAAGCCATGGATGGCGAGATCGGGGCCGAGTCGCAATTGGGCGAAGGGGCCACCTTCTGGTTCCGGGTGCCGGTCCCGGTCGATCCCGCGCCAAGACCGGCTGCGGCGGACCGATTGCTGCAAGGGCGGCGGATTTTGCTGGCGGCCAGGCTGGAGGAAGAGCGGCGGGCCCTGAAGCTCTATCTGGAGCATGAAGGCGGCGAGGTGCTTTGTTACGACACCCCCGAACTTCTGCTGGCGAGCGGGCAGGATGGCGCCTTGATCATTCTCGATGGCGCTTACGGCCTGGATCGCTGCCGCGCCGCCTCTCCGACGGAAGAGGCCTTGCTACTGCTGAACCGCGCGACCGGTTCCAATGACTGGAAGGGGCCGACCCTGCGCAAGCCGGTGCGGCTGTCCGATCTGCTGACGGTCCTGCGGCAGATCTTGTCGCGGGATGTCGTGCCGACGATTCCCGCGCCCCCGGCGCGGATCGAAGCGACCTTGCCGGAATGGCAAGCCCCCGATCACGATGCGGCGGAAGCCGCCGGCGCCTTGATCCTGCTGGCCGAGGACAATCCCATTAACCAGCTGGTGCTGCGCAAGCTGATGGCCCGGCTGGGCTACGCCATGGATATGGCGCCCGATGGCTGCGAGGCCTTGGCTCTGCTGTCTCAGCGGCGCTACGGCCTCTTGATCACCGATTGCCATATGCCGGTGATGGACGGCTATGAGCTGGTCAACCGGGTGCGTGCCGCCGAGCAGGCCGGCGGGCCGCGCCTGCCGATCCTGGCGCTGACCGCCGATGCGCTGTCCGGCACCGAGGAGCAATGTCTGGAGGCGGGCATGGATGGCTATCTGAGCAAGCCGGTGGATATCGATCAGCTGGATCAGGTGGTCCGCCACTGGCTACCCCTGGCGGCGGAGATGCGGCGCCTGAAACAGGATTAAGGTGCGGGATCAGCCGGCGGCCAGCAGATCGGTGATTTCCGCCGCCAGACGCTCATAGGCCGAGCTCAGGGCCTGCAAGGCGGCCTTGGCTTCGGCAGGCTTGTTCTCGTGCAGCAGCAGTTCCACCTGGGAGCAAAGGCGGCCCAGCTCGTCGGCTCCGGCATTCCCGCTGGCTCCGGCGGCGGAATGGGCATGGCGAGCGGCCGTCACGGCATCGCCCTCCTCCAGGGATCGACGGATTTCGTCCAGATGATTGCCGACGGTCTGGCGCAGCAGCTCCAGCATCTCGCGGGCTTCGTCATTGACTGCGCCGAACAGCAGATGGATGCGCTCCAGGTTCAGCGCCGCGCCGATCCGGGGCTTGACGGGCGAGATGGGCGCCGGCTCGGAGACCGGCTTGCGCAGCCGCGCCGCCTGGGGCGCCCAGCGCTGAATGGCGGCATCCAGGCAGGCGGTTTCCACCGGCTTGCTCAGATAGTCGTTCATGCCGCTGTTGCGGCAGAGCTCTTCGGTGCCCTTCAAGGCGTCGGCGGTCAGAGCCAGGATGGGGATGCCGGTATTCATGGCGATGGGCCGGGCCCGCAGGCGGCGGGACAGTTCGAAGCCGTCCATCACCGGCATATGGCAATCGGTGATCAGCAGGGCGAAATGTTCCTTGGCCAGCAGCTCCAGGGCCTCGACCCCGTTGGCGACCATCACCGAGGCATAGCCCAGCCGTTCCAGCACCTTGGTCAGCACCAGCTGATTGGTGGGATTGTCCTCGGCCACCAGGATGGCGGCGCCGGCGGCTCGGGCTTCGCTCAGCTTGGGCGGGGCGAAATGCTTGGGCGCTTCGGGCCGCAGTTGGAAGGCGTCGTCCAGTGGGATGCGCTGCACCGCGCCGCCCACCGCCCGCCAAAGCCTTTGACGCTGCACCGGGCGCGGCAAGGCGGCATAAAAGCCGTTCTGCTGGGCTTGGCTTAGGGCGGAAATCTGCGACATCGAGGCCAGCAGGATCATCTTGGCCGATCCCATGCAGGGTTCGGCCATCAAGGCGGTGCCCAGATGAATGCCGTCGGCATGGCTGATGGCGTCAATCAGCACCACATCGGGAACTTGGCCGCCGACAGCCTGCTGCTTCAGCGCGGACAGGGCGTCGCTTTGTTCGGGAACGCTGGTCAGTTTGGCGCCGGTATAAGCAAGATAGCGCCAGAGCACGCTCTTTTCGGCATCGGGGCCATCGACCACGGCGATACGGACCCCGGCCAGATTGGGCGGCGCGCTTTCCTCGGCGGCCATCTGATAGGCCAGGGGAATGGTGAACCAGAAGCGGGCGCCATGGCCGGGCTTGCTGCTGACGCCGATCTCGCCGCCCATCAACTGCACCAGCCGCCGCGAGATGGACAGCCCCAGCCCGGTGCCGCCGAACTTGCGCGAGGTCGAGGCGTCCAGCTGCGAGAAGGGCTGGAAGAGCTGCTCTTGCTGTTCGCTGGGCAGGCCGATGCCGGTATCCTGGACGCTGATGGTGACATCGTCGTTCCCGGCTCCGATCACCTCGATGTCGATGCGGCCGCGATTGGTGAATTTGATGGCATTGCCGGTCAGATTGATCAGCACTTGGCGCAGCCGCATGGGGTCGCCGCAGCGTTGATCGGGCAGGGCGGGATCGACCCAGATGGACAGGGACAGCCCCTTTTCCTCGGCGCGGCTGGACATCAGGCTAACCACGCTTTCCACCGTCTCGACCAGCGAGAAGGGGATGAATTCCAGCTCCAGCTTGCCGGCCTCGATCTTCGAGAAATCGAGAATATCGTTGATCACCGTCAGCAGGGCGTTGGCGGATTCCCGCAGCACCGACACCAAACCTTGCTGTTCGCCATCCAGCCGGGTCTGGGTCAGGATTTCCGCCAAAGAGATGACGCCGTTCATCGGCGTGCGGATCTCGTGGCTCATGGTGGCCAGGAAGCTGGATTTGGCCCGCGCCGCCTCTTCCGCCTGATCCTTGGCCCGCAGCAGGTCGGCATTGGTGCTGGCCAGGATGCGGGCCGAGCGCCGTACCGAGGCGGTCCAATGCTGGAAGGCCTGCACGCCGAAATAAGAGGCGAACAGAATGATCGAGGCCATCACCCAATAGAGCGCCTGGGTGGATTCCGTGAGGGTCCGGGCGGCATCTTGCACGGCGCTGGCGGTGCCGCCTGCGGCCACGGCCTGATAATGCTGAATGTTCAGATGCACCGACAGATACAGGAACAGCAGCACGCCCGCCAGGATCGCTCCGGCCCCCATCAGGGCATGGCGTCGGCCCAGATTTTCGGCGGCGCGGCCCCAATTGCGTTCGGTCCGCCAGCGATTGACCATGGGACTGAACAGCGCCAGCAAGGGCGCGACCACCAATAGATTCTGCACGAAGGCGCCCAGCCACCAGCCTTCCCAGATGGGCAGGACCTGGCTGGAGCCGATGCCCGAGGTGTTGACCCAGACCAAAGCCCCGGTCGAGCCGAAGATGCCGCCGACGAAGGACAGCATGACGAAGAACAGCACCGAATTCAGCGACCGCAAGCCATAGGACAGCGGCACGGCGCGATAGGCCATGGCAAACAGGGCTAGACCCAGGGGATCGGCAAACGCGAACAGCGCCGCCCAAAGGGGCGACATGCCGGAATAGAGCGCCAGCACCAGGGTCGAGAGATAGGCGGGAACGAAGCCCCACCAGAACCCGAACCACAAGGTCCAGATCATGGAAAAGATCAGCGGCGGATAGAGATCGACATAGACATCGACGCCGGCGAAATGCACCGGAAGCCCTGACCATTCGAAGACAATGCTGGCCAGCCCCATGGCGACGCCCAAGAGGATGGTGCCGACCCAGGCGGTCAGCAGCAGCAGACGTTCAGCGGGATCGGACTGGCGCAGAAAGGCCAGCGGCGCTACCGGCTGATAGACAGGGTCCCCTACGGATGGAGCCACGGGCTCGACGGTCATGCGTCATTCTTCCAGGCAAGAGAGACGTTCCGCATACCGCCGCAGGGTGCCACTACGGCACCCTGCGTGCAACCTGGGAATCATCTCCCCCGGAAAGTTGAACCCTAAAGTTGGCCGCTTTTGGCGACCTGGGACAGGAAGCGATAGCTATCCTTGGGCGTGCGTTGCAGGCTGTCGTAATCAACGCGCACGATGCCGAACCGCTTGGACAGGCCGAAGGCCCATTCGAAATTGTCCAGCAGGCTCCAGCAGAGATAGCCCTTGACGTTGCAGCCGTCCTGCAGCGCCTTGCCCACCGACATCAGATGGTCCTTGATGAAGGCGACGCGGTCGGCGTCATGGACCGAGCCGTCGGCCTCGACCTTGTCGTCATAGGCGGCGCCGTTCTCGGCGATATAGACGGCCGGGTTGCCGTAATCGTCCTTGAACATCTTCAAGAGGTCGTAAAGCCCGTCGGGCTGCACCGGCCAGCCCATATAGGTCCAGCGGTCGCAATGGGCGTCGCCCCAGAAGACGTCGAACGGGCGGCCAGCCTCATATTTCATGGTCATGCGGGAATAATAATTGATGCCCAGCATGTCGATGGGATAGCGGATCGCCTCTTCATCGCCCGGTAGCACGAAGTCCTTCATCTTTTCGGCCAACAGCGGCGGGATCTGGCCGCGCATCAGGCCGTCGAGGATGACCTTGTTCCACACCGCATCCCAGCGGGCGGCGGCGGCGATGTCTTCCGGCTTGTCGGACTCGGCGCCGCAGGGTTGCAGATTGCAGACGGTGCCTAAGGTGACGCCGGAATGTTCGGCGGCGATGGCCCGCAGGGCCGCGCCCTGGGCCAGATTCTGGTGATGCAGAGCGCGCAGGATGCCTTGCTCGCCCAGCTTATGGCCGGGGGCATGTTCGCCGACGCCATAGCCGAAGATGGCCACCACGTTGGGCTCGTTCAGCATCACCCAGTCCTTGCAGCGATCCGCCAGACGGGCCGAGACGGCGCGGGCGTAATCGGCGAAGGGGCCGATAACCTCGCGGCCTTGCCAGCCGCCCTTGTCTTCCAAGGTCTGGGGCAGGTCCCAGTGATAAAGACAGGCCATCGGGCGAATTCCGGCCTCCAGCAGGCGGTCCACCAGCCGGTCATAGAAATCCAGACCCTTGGCATTGATCTCGCCGCTGCCGGTGGGGAAAATGCGCGGCCAAGCGATCGAGAAGCGGTAAGCGTTGAAGCCGGCGTCCTTCAGCAGGGCGATGTCTTCCCCGAAGCGGTGATAATGATCGCAGGCGGTCCAGGCGTTGGAGCCGTCCATGATCTTGCCGTCGCGGGTGAACTTGTCCCAGACGCTATCGCCACGGCCATCTTCGAAGGACGCGCCCTCGATCTGATAGGCGGCGGTCGACGCGCCCCACAGAAAATCCTTCGGGAAGCTATAGGACGCCATGATCAACTCCCATTACTGCTTGATTTCAAAACATTATGCACCAAAGCAGCCCCACGCGCCATGGGGGTTCGGCAGATTGAGGCGTTAAGGTCTCTGGTCAGAAGAACTGTCAGGGAGTACAACAAGAGATAGTTCGACGGGGGAAGGGAACACGGGACGCGATGATTCTGCTTCTGCATCCCATTCGGCGCATCAGCAAGATCGGCAAGAAGTTGATCATCCTGCTGATCGGCTTCAGTTCGGTGATCGCCTTGCTGGTGACTGCGGGCCAGCTGTTCATGGATTACCGTGTGCAGCGCGACGAAGTGAATGACCTTCTCAATCGCGTCACCATCTTCTTTCCGCCCATTGCCGAAGCCGTCTGGAACCTGGACGATCGGCAGATCAAGCTATCCCTGAACTCGCTGGCGGCGCTGCCCAATATCGACCGGGTGGCGGTACGCGACGGCGACAGCAACACCCAGTGGGAGGCGCGGTCCCGCATCTCGTCGCAGCAGATCCAGGTCAGCTATCCCCTGGTGGCGACGGTGCAGGGGCAAGAGCGCCACATTGCCGAGATCGAGATCACCGCTGGTCTGGATGGGCTTTACCGCACCTTGATGTGGAAGGCGGTGACCATCCTGCTCAGCAACGGGGTCAAGACCTTCCTGGTGGCGATCTTTCTTTATGCGGTGACGCGGCATCTGGTGACCTATCGGGTCGAGGAACTGGCCCGCCGCGCCCATGGGCTGGTGCCCCAGCTCAGCCCCGAAGCCATGAGCGTGCCCGGCAGTCTGGTGACCGGCCCGGCCCGCGGCGACGAGTTGGACGAGGTGCGCTGGGCCTTCGACGATATGGCCGAGCGGATGAAGCTGCTGGTCACCGACCTGAACGCCCGCAATCTGCAATTGGCCGCCGAAAACCGTCAGCGCCAGAAGGCCGAGGGCGATTTGCGCGACGCTATCGAAAAGCTGTCGCGCACGGTGGTGCAGCTGGAACGCTTCACCTTCGTCGCCTATCACGATCTGCGCGAACCGATCCGGGCCATCGTCAGTTTCTCGCAGGTGCTGGAGCGCAATTGCGGCGAGCAGCTGGATGATTCGACCCGGCAATATCTCGGCTTCGTGATCGCCGGCGCCAAGCGGCTGTCCAGCCTGATGTCGGATCTGATGGATTACGGCCGCAGCGAAGAGCTGGTGATGGTCATGCAGCCGGTGGATAGCGCCATGCTGCTGGCTCGGGTGGTCGAGGAATTCGCCGATTCCATCGCCGCCCAGCAGGCCGAAGTGGTGCCCGCCCATCTGCCGCAGGTGGTGGCCGATCCGGGGCAGCTGCACCAGCTGTTCCGCCATCTGATGTCCAACGCCCTGAAATATCGCAAGACCGGTCTGGCCTCGCGCATCGATATCGGCGCGATCGAACAGGATGGGGCCTGGCTGTTCCATTTCCGCGACAACGGCATCGGCATCGATCCGCAATATGCCACGCAAATCTTCGAGGTCTTCCGCCGCCTGCACAAGGACGACAGCTATACCGGCACCGGGATCGGTCTGGCCATCTGCAAGCGGGTCATCGAGAACCTGGGCGGCCGGATCTGGCTAGACCTCGACTATCGCGACGGCACCCAGTTCTGCTTCACGATCCCTAAGCGAGACCTGTCCTAATCGGCGCAGCTGACGGCCTGACCATTGTTCAGGTGGGCGAGGTTGCCGGCGATTTGGGCGGACAGGCGGGCGGCAGTCTGGCTCAGGCCTTGGGCAATGGCGGGGCTGGAAAGATCGGGAAGCTCCTCGCGCAGGGCCGAGCGGCACAGGGCGGCGGCACCGTCGGGCAGGCGGCGCAGGCTCCAGCTGGCATCCAGATGCACCGCCTTGTCGGGGCCGGCCTCGAAATGATCGAGCCGCAGGGACAGGCGATATTGCGGCAGGCCGGCGGCGCTGGCGGGCAGCGGCGCCCGATAGGTGTCGGCGGCCTGGGCCCGGTTCCACAGGGCGTCGGCTAGGATTTGCCGCATTTCGTCGGCCAGCGGCGCCACCCAGCGGTCCTGCGAGCGGACTTCGATCCCGCCCGAGGCCGCCACCACCACCATCTCGTCACGGGTCAGCCGCTCGGGCAGGGCGATGGGCAGAACCTCGACGCTCATGCGGGCAGCACCTCCACCCATGCTCGGCTGGGCCGGCGGCGCGGTCAGGGCATGGTATCGTGCCGGCGGCGATCCGGCGCAGGCGGTCAGCAGCAGGGCCATTACGGCGGGTGCAAGACGCTTCACGGCTTGTCTCCAGACTTGCCGCGCAGCAGGGATTCCGGCTGGCGGTCCAGGGTGTCGGTCAGGGATTTCAGCGAGCGGGCCACGGCGGTCATGCTTTGCAGGGCGGCGCGGCTGTCTTGCTGCAAGGGCGCATCGGGGGACAGGCTGTCCATGGTCTTGCGCATGGTTTCCAGATCGGCGCGAATCTCGGGCAGAAGCTGGTTGTTGGTCTGCTGCTCCAACTGATCCATATGTTTCAGGCCGGCTTCCAGCGCCGTCAGGGTGCGGTGGGTGTCCTGGGCCAGTTCGGCCAGCGGCAGGGCGTTCAGCTTGGTCAGCAGGGCTTGCACCTGCCGTTGCAGCTCTTGCAGTTCGCCCGGCATGGTGGGGAAGTCAGGGGTGTCGTCCTGGATGTTCAGGCTGACCCTGGGGGCTTCGGGAAAGAAGTCCAGCGCCACATAAAGCTGGCCGGTCAAAAGGCTGCCGGTGCGCAACTGGGCGCGAAGGCCGCGCCGGACCTGCTCGGCCAGACGGGTCATGCGCACATCCTCGTCGTCGCTGCGGCGGACCAGATTGGGAGTCAGGCGGTCGGGATAGAGATCCACCACCACCGGCACTGCGAAGTCCTGGCTGGCGGCATCATAGCTGACGGCGATGGAGCGTACCTGACCGATTTCGACCCCGCGGAAATCCACCGGCGCACCGACGCTTAAGCCGCGCACCGACTGTTTGAAATGCAGCACCACGGTGATAGGGGGACTGCTGTCCTGGGGCTTGACGGCATCGGCGTGATTGGCGGCCAAGTTGAACTTGGCGCCGTCGCCGGCCGGTGTCACGGCCTCTGATCCGCCCGGCGTTTCAAAGGCGATGCCGCCCATCAGCACGGTGGCCAGGGATTGGGTTTGCAGATGCACCCCGGCGGCGTCCATTTGCAGATCGACGCCGCTGGCATGCCAGAATCGGCTGTCATTGCTGACGAAGCGGTCATAGGGCGACTTGATGAAGATGCCCAGATTGATGCCGTGGCCGTCCGGGGCCAGGGTGAAGCCTTCCACCCGTCCGACCTCGATGCGGCGGAAGAATACCGGCGACCCCACATCCAGCGATCCGATATCCTGGGCTTCCAGCTGGAAGCGGTGTCCCGGCTCGGTCGAGGCCACCACCGGCGGCTGATCCAGCCCTAGGAATTCGGTCTGGCTGTTCCCGGAATGGCCGGGATCGACGCCGATATAGGCGCCTGACAGCAAGGTGTTCAGGCCCGAGACATTGGCGGCGGCGAAGCGCGGCCGCACCACCCAGAAGCGGCTGTCCGAGACGGCGAAATCCTTGGCCTCGCGGGTCAGGGATACGATGGCCGTAATGCGGGACCGGTCCTGGGCCAGCGAGACCGACTTCAAAAGGCCGATCTCGACATTCTTGAACTTCACCTTGGTCTTGCCGGGCTCCAGCCCCTCGGCGGTCGAGAAGCCGACGGTGATGGTCGGCCCCTGATCGAGGAAGACCTTGGCCAGCAGCGACAGCCCCACCAGCGCCGCCACCACCGGCACCAGCCAGACCGCCGAAGGATGCCAGCGGCGGCGTTCGATGATGGGCGGGGCGGGATCGGTCATGGAGTTCCTCGGGGGTTGGGATGATCCCAGATCAGGCGGGCGTCGAAGCTGTGGGCGGCCAGCATGGTCAGCACCACCACGGCGCCGAAGGCGGCGGCGCCCGGTCCGGCCTCGATGATGGCAAGCCCCTGAAAATGCACAAGCCCCACCATCAGGGCCACCACGAAAATATCCAGCATCGACCAGCGCCCGACCAGCTCGACCAGCCGGAACAGATGCGCCCGATGCTGGCGATAGTGATGCTTGCCGTGATGCACGCTCCACAGCAGCACCGTCATGCTGCCCAGCTTGGCCAGCGGAATCAAAATGCTGACGAAGAAGATCAGCGCCGCCAGCCCCGGTGATCCACTGTTCCAGAAGAACAAGATGCCGCTCAGGATGGTGTCTTCCTTCTCGCCCATCAGCGAGCTGCTTTTCATGATCGGCAAAAGATTGGCCGGAACGATCATCACCGCCGATGCCAAGAGATAGGCCGCCGACCGCGACAGGCTGTCGGTCTTGCGAGACTGCAAAGCGCCGCCGCAACGGGGGCAATGGTCCTGGCTGCCCAGGGGCAGCACCAGCCCGCAATGACCGCAGCCGACATAGCCGGACGAGCGGGCGTCGATGACCGGAGTGCGGGGGGCGGGGCTCATGGCTGCTCGTCCTCCCACAGGCTGCGGGGGTCGAAGGTCAGGATCAGGGCCATCAGGATGGTCAGGGCGGCAAAGGCCCACAGGGCCGCGCCGGGAATCAGTCGGGCCATGTGCGACAGCTTCACCAGCGACACCAGCAGCCCCAGCATGAAGACCTCGGTCATGCCCCAGGGGCGCAGATGCTGGATCAGCCGCCAGGTCCAGGCCTTGCGGTCATGCCCCGTCAGCAGCCAGAGCATGCCCAGCAGGTCCAGCAGCGGAAAGGCCAGCGTGGTGGCGAAGACCATCACCGCCACCAGCCGCCGATCGTCCTGCCATAGGGCCAGGATGCTGCCCAACAGGGTGGCGCTGTTGCTTTGGCCCTGCACCTCCAGGGCGACGATGGGAAAGGCGTTGGCCATCACGAAACAGATCAGCGCCGCGACCGCCAGCGGCAGCAATTGGGCGCGTCCCAGCCAGGAGACGCTATAGAGAACCGCGCCGCAACGCTGGCAACGCGCCTTTTCGCCACGCCGTAAGGCGGGACGGCTGTGCAGGGCGTCGCATTCGGGACAGGCGGCCAGCGGTTGGGTCATGACAATTGCCGGTTATAGACCCAGGTCGAAGCTTGCGCCAGCGTCGCACTGGTCAGACGGGGGCATTTCATGTTTCACTGGGGCAAAAGAAGGCTTGTCCGGTAAGGGCGGGAGGGACGGAATGAGCAAATTCCGCGAGGCTTTGGTCAGTAGCCTGTTCGGCAAGGCCCACTTTGCCGATGGCGAGGAATATCGCCGTTTTCAGTACCGCTTCACCTGCACCATCCTGCTGTTCTCGGCGGTGATCACCGCCTTGTTTCACCTGACGGTGATGGCGGGCGTCAATCAGTTCGATCCGACCTATATGCTGGTGTCGCGGAGCTATCTGGCGCTGTCGGTGCTGTATTTCCTGCTGCTGCGCCGCCGGCCGCAAAGTTTGAGCTTTGTTGCCTGGACCTATGCCGTCGCCTCTTGGCTGCTGCAGGTGGCGACCTTGACTCTGAACACGGTCGACGAGCTGCGGATTATTTGGTTCACCCTGAATCTGGCCGGCATCTATCTGGTGCTGGGCTCGCGGGCGGGAGCCTGCGTGACGGCGCTGACGGTGGTCTTCCTGGCGGGCATCAACAGCCATCTGCCGGTGCCCTACAGCGACAACGCCATGTTCACCATCATTCTGGCGACGCTCTATCTCAGCTTCTTCTTCCACGCCTTCGCGGCTCGGTCGATCTCGTTCCACCATGCCATGGTCGAGGCCAACCACAAGCTGGCCGACATGGCCTCGAAGGACCCGCTGACCGGGCTGTTCAACGCCCGCGCCTATTACGCCCTCAGCGATGCCGCCCTGCGTCAGGCCGAGCGCAGCGGCGCCCCCTTCTCGATGCTGTTCGTCGATCTGGATCACTTCAAGAAGGTCAATGACACCTATGGCCACGAGGCGGGCGACGCGGTCTTGCGGGCGGCGTCGCAGACCTTGCGGGAATCCTTGCGGCAAAGCGACCTGATCGGCCGGATCGGCGGCGAAGAATTCTCGGCCCTGCTGCCCGCCACCGATATCGAGGGGGCTCAGGTGCTGGCCGAGAAGCTGCGCCACGAGATCGAATATCTGATGCCCGACATCGGCGGCGGCCAATGCATCGCCATCACCGCCAGCATCGGCGTGGCCGGCGGTACCGCCAAGGGCCAAACGGTGGCCGAGGTTCAGAAGCAGGCCGACGAGGCCATGTATGCCGCCAAGCGGGCGGGCCGCAACCGCGTGACCTGTTTCAAGGTTACGGCTTAACCCAGCCGGATCGCCACCTGCTTGGTGGCCAGGCTGACGGCGATGATGCGCCAGGGGCGGGGATAGGCGACGATGAACTCGGCAAAGGCCTTGTATTCATCCTCGGCCCAGCTGCGGTTGCCGATGAATTCGTCGAACACCAGCACGGTTCCCGGCTGCATCCGCTCGGCCAATCGCCACAGCACGAAGCGGGCCGAGCTATAGATATCGCTGTCGATATTGGCGAAGCGCAAAGGCTGTTGATGCTGTTTCAGGAACGGCGGCAGGCTATCCTCGAACCAGCCGGCATGCAGATGCACATGAGGGGGAACCGGCGGCAATTGCTTGCCGGTGGTCAGGATGCCGCTTCGGCTGTTGACCCATTCCTCGGGCAGGCCTTCGAAGCTGTCGAAGCCATGCAGCTCTTGCCCCGCCACCTCGGCCAGCATGGCGATGGAATTGCCGCGCCGCACGCCGAATTCCAGCACCAGCCCAGGGCCTTCGGCCTGCTCCAGCGCCCATTGCAGCAGGCTGCGGTTGATGGAAAACAGTCGCCAGTCCTTGTCTAGGTGCGGCAGCAGGGCGGCGGCGGATTTGGCCAGATGGGCCTGGGGCTGTGGGCAGGGGCGCGGCGAGGGCGTGCCGCGCAGAATGTCATAGGCGGCCAGCAGGGCCTGATAGCGGCGATTGGCCCCCAGGCAGCGGGTGGCGGCGATCAGGCGCCGTTCCGCCTCGGCCCAGCCCAGCAGCTCCAGTGCCGGGGCATGGCTGGAGAACCAGGCGGCGGCGAAGTCCGGGTCTTGCGCCAGGGCGGCGTCAAAGCATGCCAGCGCCTCGGAGGACCGGCCCAGATAGGTCAGGGCCATGGCCTGTTCATACAGCATTTGCGCGCCGGCGTCGGGGGTCGTCTCGGCCAGGGCGACCGCTTGCTCATACAGCGCCTCGCGGCGATAGGCGGCGGCCAGCGCCTCGGCAATTTCCGCCGAACGGGGCAGGGCTTCCAGCACCGCCACGGCGGCCAGGGGCTGCGAGGATTGCAGATACGCCTGCCCCAGCAGCAGCCCAAGAGCCGCATCGGCCGGGTCGGCGGCATGAAGCGGAGCCAGCAGCCGCGCCGCCTCGGCCGGCTTGCGCCGCTTCAGAAGTTTTTCCGCCAAGGTCTGTGGGGTTTCCGACATGCCGCTCGCTCTCAAAAAGGCGGCCAGCATGTCACGGCGGCCCATGCCCGGCAATTCCTGCCAGGCAGATTTTGCCGAAAGGCAGGATTTGCCGGGCATGCCGGGAGTCTAGGGGGTTGTTTTTTCAAACGCTTCTCATTGGCCCGCTTCGTGCAACTCGGATGTTGCTGTCAGTTGTCTCTTCAAGGAGGTCATGACATGACGGAAAGCCGCATCGCGACCCTGGAATCCCTGGTGCATCGCGCCTCTGTCCTGCTGCATCAGGCCGAGGCCTCGGGGCAGTCCGCGCCCCTGGCCGAGGCTGAGCTGATCATGAGCTTCCTCTCCAGCCGCTTCTCGGAGCCTTTGTCCCGAGAAGAGCTGTTGGAGCTGACCTGCCGCCAGGATTACGACCAACGCGGCTCGCGCATTCTGCTCGACGCCATGCGTCTGCGCCAAATGATGCGTTCCGTCGCCGGGGAGCCGTTGCTGGTCGCCGCAGAGTAGATTTCCGCCATTGGATTCTTCCTTTCGGGGGCGCCGGAATCCGTCTATCCTGACGGGCGTCTGGGCTGCTGAAAATGCGGAGGAGAATTGGCGCCGTCACGTTTTTCCGACATATGGCGTTTTCTCCCTGACGCGGTCGTAGTCGCCTCGCCGGATGGAGGCCTGCGCACCGTCAATTCTCATTTCGAGCGGTTGTATGGATATTCCGCGGCCGAGACGTCGTCTCTGACGCTGTCCGAGCTGGGAATAGACGGGACGGCTCTTTCGGAACATGGTTCCGATAGCCGCCTTCGTCATCGAGATGGCCGCCTGATCCCGGTGCGGGTCAGCGGCGGGCTGGTCGATGTCGATGGCTGTCCCGGCCTGCTGATCGTCATCCGCGATCTGTCCGAGCAGAGCGCCGCCGCCGATTACGCCAGCCGCTCGGCGCTGTTGTACGAAGCCGTCAGCGCCTCGAACCGGGCTGTGATCTTCTCGACCGATCAAGCGGAAATGTTCCGGCGGATCTGCCAAGCCTGTACGGATTTTGGCATGAAATTGGCCTGGGTGGGGCTGTCGCGGGATGGGGTCATGACGCCTGTCTGCATCTCGGGCAGCGGTGCCGAATATCTGGAAAATGTTCAGATTTCCTTGGATGAAAGCTCGGATCGCGGGCGTGGCCCCACCGGCACGGCGGCCAGGACCGGACGCGTGGTTCTGTGCAACGATTTCCTGAATGACCCGCGCACGGCGCCTTGGCACGAGCGGGGCGAGAAATTCGGCTGGCACGCATCCGCCGCCTTTCCCCTGTTTCGGCAAGGCGTCGTCGTTGGCGCCTTGACCCTGTACAGCGATCTGCCGGGCTATTTCGGCGACAGAGAAGTCCGGTTGTTGGACGAGCTGGCGCATGACATCTCGTTTGCCCTGGACCGCTTCGAATCGGAACGCCAAAGAGTGATGCTGGAACGCGAGCTTCAGGCCTCGCGATTGCAGATCATCCGCTCGCTTGGCCGTGCGGGTGAATATCGCGATAACGAAACCGGCGCCCATATCCTGCGCATGAGCTATTACTGCCAAGCGGTGGCGATTGCCGCCGGCTTGGGGGAAGACTTCGCCCGGATCCTCTTGCAGGCCAGCCCGATGCATGATGTGGGCAAGATCGGCATCCCGGACTCCATTCTGTTGAAGCCGGGCAAGCTCGAGCCCGATGAATTCGAAATCATGAAGGGGCATGTGCTGATCGGCGCGGAAATTCTCTCCGACGCCGATAACCAGCTTTTGCAAATGGCCCGCGCTGTGGCGCTGACCCATCACGAGAAGTGGGATGGCAGCGGCTATCCCCATGGCCTGCAAGGAGAAGAGATCCCGATCGAGGGCCGTATCGCCGCGATCTGCGATGTCTTCGACGCCTTAACCTCGCGGCGCTGCTACAAACAGCCTTGGCCTTTGGATCAGGCCATCGACTTCATGCGCAGCAATGCCTCGGCGCATTTCGACCCAAGCCTAGTCGGCGTCTTCCTGGAAATTCTCCCGGAAATCCTGAACATCCAAAGCCGCTTCCTCGACACCGCCGAGGGCTGATCTGACGCTATCTAACGATTTGAGGAAGTGGAGCGGGTGAAGGGAATCGAACCCTCGTCGTAAGCTTGGGAAGCTTCTGCTCTACCATTGAGCTACACCCGCGCTCCGGGTGTCCCGAACATGTTGGGGAGCCACTGTATAAGGCAAAAGGGCCGGGGCTGTCCAGCGCCGGCCCTTTTTTCTTTGTGCGGACCCAGGTCAGCCGACGATGTGATAGCCGGCGTCGACGAACAGGGTGGTGCCGGTGATGGTTTTGGCTCCGTCGCCGGCCAGGAAGGCGGCCACGGCGCCGCAGTCGTCGATGCCCACCAGCTGGTGCTGCGGGGCGCGGGCGGCGGCCATTTCCATCAATTCATCGAAGTGATCGATACCCGAGGCGGCGCGGGTTTTCAGCGGGCCGGGCGAGATGGCGTTGACGCGGATGCCCTGGGGGCCCAGTTCGCTGGCCAGGTATTTCACGGTCATTTCCAGGGCGGCCTTGACCGGCCCCATCATGTTGTAATGCTCGACCACTTTGCGGCCGCCGTAATAGGACACGGTCATCAGGCTGCCGCCGTCCTTCAGCAGGGGCTCGGCCAGCTTGCTCATGCGCACGAACGAGTGGCACGAGATATCCATGGCCAGCTTCCAGCCCTCGGACGAGCTGTCGGTGACGCGGCCATGCAGGTCGTCCTTAGGCGCGAAGGCGATGGAATGCAGGACGAAGTCCAGCTTGCCCCACTTCTGCTCGATCTCGGCGAACACGGCTTCCAGCTGACCGTCGATGCTGACATCCAGCGGCAGATAGATGCTGGCACCCAGTTCTTCGGCCAGGGGGCGGACGTATTTGTCGGACTTTTCGTTCAGATAGGTGATGGCCAGATCGGCGCCCTGCGCATGCATGGCCTTGGCGCAGCCATAGGCGATGGACTGATCGTTGGCGATACCGACCACCAGACCCTTTTTACCCTTCAAGGAGAAAATGTCGCTCACGGTGCTTCCCTTCGCACAAGTGACTTTGTGCGTTGCAGCATAGGACTGTCACAATGCGCCGACAAGCCGTTCTCGGCGAAAGACCCTAAAACTTCACAGGTCTGCCTTGAAACGGCAGGGAAGCTGCCACACTTGACGGCAAGGCCGGGATGGCGCTATCAGAGTCTCAACGTGGTGATTTGGCGACCGGCTTGCGGCCACGTAAAATAAACGGCTAAAGGGTCTGTGCGCTGAGTGAAGCCCTGACCTGATCATCCGGTTGGGGTTTTTTATTGCGTGCGAAGGAGCAGTCCCCATGTCCGAGCGTTCCAACGAATCCTGGCGTCTGGCGACCCGTCTGGTGCGAGGAGGCCTGACCCGGTCTCCGCATAAAGAGACGTCCGAGGCGCTGTATCTGAATTCCGGCTATGTCTATGACAGCGCCCAGGAAGCCGAAGAAAGCTTCGACGGTACTCGCGAACGCTATGTCTATTCGCGCTTCCGTAATCCCACCGTCAGCATTTTCGAAGAGCGGCTGGCCGCCATCGAAGGCGCCGAGGCCTGTCGCGCCACCGGCAGCGGCATGGCCGCCGTGCATGCCGCGCTGTTGTGCCAGGTGCGGGCGGGCGACCGGGTGGTGGCGTCCCAGGCGCTGTTCGGTTCTTGCATGTGGATCATCGCCGATCTGCTGCCGCGCTATGGCGTCGAGATCGAGCTGGTGCCCGGCGCCGATCTGGATGCCTGGAAGAAGGCTCTGTCCAAGCCGACCCGCGCCGTTTTCATCGAAACGCCTTCGAACCCCGGCCTGGAGCTGATCGACATCGCCGCGGTGGCCGAGCTGGCCCATGCCGCCGGCGCTCGTCTGGTGGTGGACAATGTCTTCGCCACTCCGATGCTGCAAAAGCCCTTGGCGCTGGGCGCCGACGTGGTGGTCTATTCCGCCACCAAGCATATCGACGGCCAGGGGCGCTGCCTGGGTGGCGCGATCCTGTCCAGCCAGAAGTTCCTTGAAGATGAGTTGGGCCCCTATCTGCGCCATACCGGCCCCTGCCTGTCGCCCTTCAATGCCTGGGTGCTGCTGAAGGGCCTGGAGACGCTGGAGCTGCGCGTGACCCGTCATGTGGAGAACGCCCAGAAGGTCGCCGAATTCCTGGAGGCCCATCCCGGCATCGAGCGGGTGCTCTATCCCGGCCTGCCCAGCCATCCGCAATATGATCTGGCCAAGCGCCAGATGGCCGCCGGCGGCGCCATCGTGGCCTTCGAGGTCAAGGGCGGCAAGGCGGGGGCCTATCAGCTGCTGAACGGTCTGAAGCTGATCGACATCTCGAATAATCTGGGCGACGCCAAGAGCCTGATCACCCATCCCTGGACCACGACTCACCAGAGCCGCAGCCCCGAGGAAAAACTCCGCATGGGCATCACCGAAGGACTCTTGCGCCTGTCGGTTGGGTTGGAAGACGCCTTGGACCTGACCGAGGATTTGGGGCAGGCTCTAACCGCTTGAAACGAATCGCTTTTAGGTCTATTCCCAAAGAGCAGAAGTCGGTCCCGTGGCTGGCGCGGATGAGCCGCGTCGGGGCCTGAACGCACTAGGGGGAGGAAAAAGATGAAGTTTTCCAAGTTGCTGGCCGTTCTGGCCCTGCCGCTGGTGGTCTCGGGCTGCGCTTCGTTCCCGGGCACGACCATCTATCTGGACGAGCTGAAGGCCACCAACGGCACCGGCTCGGCCTTCACCCAGGCGCTGGCCAAGGAATATGCCGCCTTCGCTCAGTCCGAGCGCGACCAGTATGACTGGATGAATTCCTGGCACTTCGCCAAGAAGGGCCTGGATGCCGCTCATGGCACTTCGGTGCAGCCGGAAGCCCTGGATGACTGGAGCTTTGCCGACAAGGCCGCCGCCGCCGATCTGACCAGCTCGCGCGAGCGTCTGATGAAGGCGCTGGCGACCAATGCGCCGGTGCGCGTGCCGGCCCTGACCGCCACCGCCCAGGTCAAGTTCGACTGTTGGGTCGAGCAGCAGGATGAAGGTTGGCAGACCGCCGACATCGCCGCCTGCCGCAATGACTTCAAGGCGGCCATGGACGCCATCGAGGCTCAGCCCAAGGCCGCCGCTCCGGTTGCCGCCGCCAAGCCGTCTCTGGATCGCTATCAGCTGTTCTTCGACTTCAACAAGGCCAAGCTGACCACCGAAGCCCGCAAGAACATCGCCGAGATCGCCAAGGCCGCCAAGGCCGCCGGCTATCCCAAGCTGACCGTGATCGGTTATACCGATCTGGCCGGTGGGGCCGAGTTCAACATGCGTCTGTCGCTGAAGCGCGCCAACGCCGTGAAGAAGGCTCTGATCGCCGCCGGCGTTCCCGCCGACAAGATCGCCGCCGAGGGCCGTGGCAAGGCCGATCCGCTGGTTTCGACCAAGGACGGCATGCGCGAGCCGCAGAACCGCCGCGTGGTGGTCCGCTTCCCCGGTTAATCCCGGTCGGCAAGAGACAAGAACGGCGTCGGAAGCTTTCCGGCGCCGTTTTTCTTTGTCCAGCCAGCCCTTGCGTCCGGGCCTGCCGGGTTTAATATGACTCAAGAGAAAAGCTGATAAGGCTGCATCATGTATTCCGAGACCACCCGTTCCATCACCGTCACCGTCCGGCCGACCTACCTCGAGGATCAAAGCGTCCCCGCCGAGAACCATTTCGTCTGGTCCTATCAGGTGCGGATCGAGAACAAGGGCGGCGAGACGGTGCAGCTGCGCAGCCGCCACTGGAAGATCACCGACGCCATCGGCCGCCATCAGGAAGTCCAAGGCGCCGGAGTGGTCGGCGAACAGCCGGTGCTGCAGCCCGGCCAGTCCTACGAATATACCAGCGGCACGCCGCTGACCACGCCGTCGGGCATCATGGTTGGCACCTATCAGATGGAAACACCCGAGGGCGAACGCTTCGACATCGCCATTCCGGCCTTCTCGCTGGACAGCCCGCATCAGAAGGTGCGGCTGAACTGACGGCCTCTTGCAAGCCGTGCGGCCCGGCACCACATGCCGCAGGCTGATAAGAACAAAGAAGAGAGTCACGATGCCCAACCGCAAATATCCCCTTCCGGAGCAAGACCGTCCTTCCCGCGATGAGGCCGAGGCGGCTGTGCGCACGCTGTTGCGCTGGGCTGGTGATGATCCCACCCGCGAAGGGTTGCTTGATACCCCGTCACGGGTGGTGCGGGCTTACGAAGAGTTCTTCGCCGGCTATCAGGAAGACCCCGAAGAGATCCTGCGCCGGACCTTCGAGGAAACCGACGGCTATGACGAGATGGTGCTGCTGCGCGACATCCGCTTGGAAAGCCATTGCGAGCATCATGTGGTTCCCATCATCGGCAAGGCTCATGTGGCCTATCTGCCCGACAAGCGGGTGGTGGGCATTTCGAAGCTGGCCCGCGTGGTGGAAATCTATGCCCGCCGCCTGCAGATCCAGGAAAAGCTAACGGCGCAGATCGCCAATTCGATCCAGGATGTGCTGCATCCCCGCGGCGTCGCGGTGGTGATCGAGGCGGCGCATCAATGCATGACCACCCGCGGCGTGCGCAAGCCCGGCGTGACCATGGTGACCAGCCGCATGCTGGGCGCTTTCCGTGACGATCCCTCGACCCGGCGGGAATTCATGGCTCTGATCGGGACGCCTTCGGGGTCCTTGAGCAACATCTGACGGTCTGCCCAGCGCAAGAGTCTCTGGACATGTTCGCCGCTTCGCGCCAATAGTCGCGGGAACAATTGGGGGGCTCTCCTTGCCTGACATCCGTCCGGTCCTGTATGTCACCGGCTATCTGCTGCTGATCCTGGCGGCAGCCATGCTGCTGCCGATGAGCCTGGATCTTGTCCGCAGCCAAGGGGAGTGGCCTGCCTTCCTGGCCTCGGCCATGACCGGGGCTTTCGTCGGACTGGCTCTGATCAACGGCAACCGTCCCGGCGGCGAGTTCCACCTGCGCACCCGCGAGGCCTTTCTGCTGACCATTCTGGGCTGGCTGACCTGCTGCCTGCTGGGAGCCTTGCCCTTCGCCTTCGGCAGCCAGCATCTGCGGGCGGCCTCGGCGATCTTCGAATCCGTCTCGGGCCTGACCACCACCGGCGCCACCGTTCTGAGCGGCCTGGATCATGCGCCCCGCGCCATTCTGCTCTGGCGGGCCCTGCTGAACTGGCTGGGCGGCGTCGGCATCATCATCACCGCCGTCACCATGCTGCCGATCCTGCGCATCGGCGGCATGCAGATGTTCCGCATGGAAAGCTCGGACAAGACCGAGAAGGTCAAACCCCGCATCTCCCAGGTCGGCTGGCATATGCTGGGGGTCTATGCCCTGTTTACCCTGTTCCTGTGGGGTGGGCTGTTGATCGCCGGCATGAGCCCCTTCGATGCGTTGTGCCATGCCATGTCCTCGATCTCGACCGGGGGCTTTTCCACCTCGGACCAGTCGCTGGGCCGCTATGGCGACGGCGCCCGCTGGGTTTGCGTGCTGGGCATGATCGTCGGCGGCGCCACCTTCAGCCTGTTCATCGCGCCCTGGCGGCGCGGCCATTGGGCCATTCTGCGGGACAGTCAGATCCGCTGGTATCTGATGACCATGGCTTTCTTCTCGCTGCTGCTGACCTTCTGGAACTGGGCGGTGCGGGATATGGGGGCCTATGACGCCCTGCGCTCCTCGACCTTCAATGTGGTGGCGGTGCTGACCACCACCGGCTTTCACACCAACGACTATGACAGCTGGGGCGGGTTCGCCGAGATCGTCTTTTTCATGATGGCCTTCGTCGGCGGCTGCACCGGCTCGACGGCGGGCGGCATCAAGATCTTCCGCTATGAAGTGCTGTTCGCCATGGTGCGCAAACATGCCCGTAAGCTGCTGCATCCCACCGGCGTCTTCGTGGTCAGCTTCAACGAGATGGCCGTCAATGACGTGGTGATGCGCTCGGTCCTAAGCTTCGTCATGTTTTATTTCTTCAGCTTCGCCGGATTGTCGGTGGCCCTGACCATGACCGGACTGGACGCCATGACCAGCCTGTCGGCCTCGGCGGCGGCCATGGGCAATGTCGGGCCGGGGCTGGGGCCGCTGATCGGGCCGGGCGGCACCTATGCCCCCTTGTCCGACGCCGCCAAATGGCTGCTCTCGGGCGGCATGCTGTTAGGCCGGCTCGAGGTCGCCACCTTCCTGGTGCAGCTGACCCCTGGTTTCTGGCGGGAATAGGCCGATGCAAGACCTTCGCCCCATCTTCGTGGTGTCCGGCTGGGTGTTGACCCTGCTGGCGGCGGCCATGGCTATTCCGGCGGTGGTGGATGCCGTGCATGCCGACCCCAACTGGCGCATCTTCGCCGCCTCGGCGGGAGTCTCGGCGCTGCTGGGGCTGCTGCTGATCGCCGCCAACCGCACGCGCGGTAAGATCGACCTGTCCACCCGCCAGATGTTCCTGCTGACGGTGGCCGGCTGGCTGTCGGCGGCGGTGGCGGGATCGCTGCCCTTTGCCTTCTCGGGCCTGCATCTGTCGGCGGCCGACGCCTTTTTCGAAGCGGTCAGCGGCGTCACCGCCACCGGATCGACGGTGCTGCGCGGCCTGGATCACCTGCCGCCCGGCATTCTGCTGTGGCGGGCGCTGCTGCAATGGCTGGGCGGAGCCGGGTTCCTGGTGGTCTCGGTGCTGGTGCTGCCCAATCTGTCGGTGGGCGGCATGCAGCTGTTCCGTCTGGAAAGCAGCGCCACCCTGGCCGACCGGGTCATGGGCCGCGCCGTCAAGGTGGCGCGGGGGCTGCTGCTGGTCTATCTGCTGTTCACTCTGCTGCTGACCCTGCTCTATTGGGCGGCGGGCATGAGCCGCTTTCCGGCGCTGCTGCATGCCATGAGTACGATTTCCTGCGGCGGCTTTTCGACCATGGACGCCTCCATCGGCTCTTGGCGCAAGCCCGCCATCGATTGGGTGGCGCTGGGCGGCATGGTGGTGGCGGGCGCGCCCTTCGTGATCTGGCTGCAATTGGGGCAGCGCCGCTGGCGCCAGGCCCTGGGGAACCCGCAGCTACGCTGGTATCTGGGTCTGTTGCTGCTGTCCATGCTGGCAATCGGGCTGTGGATGCTGCTGACCCATGGGATCAAGCCGCTGCCGGCGATCCGCCATGGCGCCTTCGTGGCCGCCAGCGTCATGACCGGCACCGGCTTCGCGACCTTGGACTGGGGCAGCTGGGACGGCCTGCCGGTGGCGGTGCTGTTCTTCCTGTCCTTCGTCGGCGGCTGCGCCGGATCGACGGCGGGCGGGCTGAAGATCTTCCGCCTGCAAATCCTCTATACCAGCGCCCAGGTGCAGCTGACCCGCCTGCTGCGGCCCAACTCGGTGCTGGTGCCCAGCTATGAGAAGAAGCCGGTGGACAGCGATGTGCGGGAATCCGTGCTGGGCTTCCTGTTCGTTTACACCCTGTCCTTCGCGGTGCTGTCGATGCTGCTAGGCATGGTGGGGCTGGACTTCATGTCGGCCATCACAGCCGCCGGCTCGGCCCTGGCCAATCTCGGCCCCGGCCTGACGGCGGCCACCGGCCCGATGGCTGGCTATGCTCCGCAGCCCGACGCGGTCAAATGGCTGCTATCCCTGGCGATGCTGCTGGGGCGGCTGGAAATCTTCACCGTGCTGGTGCTGTTCATTCCCGACTTCTGGAAGCATTAGAGCTGATTTCGATCAGACGAAATCAGCTCTATGTCTTTGCATGCTGCGGCCCGTGCCGGGCCCGCTCAACGCCGCGCGGGCTTATCGCATATTTCGACCCGATCCAATCGGGTCGAAATCCTCTCTAAGGCCGGTCTCGAAAGATCGAAACCGGCCCTGATGTTTGTGCGCGAGATGATCCGACAGGATCAGCGGCGGCTGAGCCAGGGGGTGAAGACCTGGCCGATATTGGGATCGACCTGTGAGTTGAAGCCCAGCATCAGGTCTTCGACCATGTCATAGAGCATCTTGTCGCGTTCGTTCAGCTTCTGGCCTTCCAGGGTGGTGCGATCGCGCTCGGCCTCGCCATTGACCTCGGCGATGGGATAGCCGCGCTCGTCGATGATCTGCAAGGTGGCCTTCAGATGCATGGTGACCTTGCTGGCCTGTTCCTTCTTGAACATGCCGCCCAGGCTCTTGTCGGTGGGCAGAACCTCTTCGACGGCCGAGGCGTCGCGGATGGTCACGCGCAGGCGGGCGGTGCCGCCGACGGGATGAAGCCGGTCCTGAACCCAGCGCAGCAGCGCATCCTGAGGCGCGACGGGAATATCATATTCGATATGCGGCGCCTTGCCGCTGCTTTGGAATTCCGACACCACATCGACCTTGCCGACCGCCAGATTATAGGCGGGCAGGTTCGAGAAGGTCATCTGCGGCATGCGCTGCATGGGCGGATGCACGGACGAACAGGAAGCCAGCACAAGACCGAACCCGGCGGCCAGGGCCACGGTACGCAGACGGCAGAGGAACATCGGAGTCTCGCTCGTTATCAGGGAAAACAGATTGTCCCGGATATTGGCATGTCTCTTCGCCGGGTCAAGCGCCGTAGAGGCTATCCAGGTCTGCGCGGGTGAAGATATGCGCGGTCTTGCAGAACTCGCAGACGGCGGCGATCTCGCCCTTGTCGTCCAGCATTTCCTCGACCTCGTCGCGGGGGAAGGTCTTCAAGGTCGCGGCCAGCTTGGTCGAAGAGCAGCGGCAGCGGGCCTGCAGGCTGCGATGATCGAACAGGCTCAGGCCGTCGGCGTGATACAGACGATAGAGCAGCTGCTCGGACGGCAGGTCCAGATCGAACAGCTCGGATTCCTTGACGCTGGCCATCAGGATCGAGGCGCGGCGCCAGGATTCTTCCTGCTCGGCGGCGGTCAGGATGGGACTGTTGTCGCTGGTGGGCATGCGCTGGATCATGATGGCGGCGGCCTGCCAGCCCTGGCCGTTCTTGGCGGGCTGTGCGGCCAGCTTCAGGCCCGAGGCCAGCTGTTCCGAGCGGCTGAAATATTCCAAGGCGCTGTCGGCCAGATGCTCGCCGGCCAGTTCGACGATGCCCTGATAACGTTCGGTCCCGGCCCCCTGATCGACGGTGAAGGCCAGATAGCCCTCGCCCAGGAAACGGGGAACCGGCGCGCCTTCGGCCTTCTGGGCCTGGGCCAGCAAGGCCTCGTCATAGCGGGCATAACCGCGCAGGGCGCCGTCACTGGTGACATCGGCCACCAGCAGCGGAATCGCGCCCTTGGTCTGGATCTGCAAGGTGAATACGCCGTCATATTTCAGCGAGGCGGCCAGGGTGGCTGCCAGCACCAGCGTCTCGGCCATGAACTGCGCCACCGGGGCGGGATAGTCATGGCCCTTCAGGATTTCATCGACAGACGGCCCCAGACGCACCAGACGGCCACGAATGGCCCCGGCTTCGATCATGAAGGGCTGAACGATATCGCGCTGGGTGCCGCTCACAGCAGGCACCATGACAGCACGCCCTTCTGCACATGCAGACGGTTCTCGGCTTCGTCCCAAACCACGCTCTGCTTGCCGTCCATCACCGAATCGGTGACTTCCTCGCCGCGATGAGCGGGCAGGCAATGCATGAACAGGGCGTCGGGCTTGGCCAGAGCCATCACCGAATCATTGATCTGATAGGGGGACAGCAGAGCGTGGCGGTTGGTGTCCTGGCAGCCCATGGACACCCAGGTATCGGTCAGGATCAGATCGGCGCCGCTGACCGCCCAGGACAGGTCCGGGCTGATCTCGACGGTCGCGCCCTTGGAGCGGGCCCAGTCCACCACCTTGGCATCGGGATGCAGGCTGTCGGGGCAGGCCAGACGGATGGTGCAGCCGAAATGGGCGGCGGCCTGAATCCAGCTGGCGGCGACATTGTTGCCGTCACCGGCCCAGGCGACCACCTTGCCTTCAAGGCTGCCGCGGTGCTCTTCATAGGTCATGACATCGGCCATCACCTGGCAGGGATGCGAGCTGTCGGTCAGGCCATTGACCACGGGAACGCTGGCATAGGCCGACAGCTGATCCAGCTTGGCCGGATCATCGGTGCGGATCATGATGGCGTCGACATAGCGCGAGAGCACGCGGGCGGTGTCGGCGATGGTCTCGCCGCGGCCCAGCTGGGTGTCGTTGCGGCCCAGCACGATGGTGTCGCCGCCTAGCTGGCGGAAGCCGGCTTCGAAGGACACGCGGGTGCGGGTCGAAGGCTTTTCAAAGATCATCGCCAGGATCTTGCCGTCGCAGGGCTTCTTGCCGTGTGGCTGGTCGCCGCGCTTATAGGCCTTGCCGAGGTCGAGGATCTGCCGAAGGGTTTTGGTGTCGAACTGGTCGAGATCGAGGAAATGACGAATCTTCATGATCAGGCTGCCAACTCTCCGCAGCTGCGGTGCAGGATGTCCAAGGCTTCGGCCACATGTGCCGGTTCGATGACCAGCGGCGGCAGAAGACGGATGACGTTATCGCCGGCCCCAACCGTCAGCAGACCTTTTTCGGTCAGCTTGGCGGACAGATCGCCCGAGGGAACGACGCATTTGACGCCCAGCATCAGGCCGGCGCCGCGGCGCTCTTCCAGGATGGTGGGGTATTTGTTCACCAGCTCGCCCAGGCCGGTCCAGAGCAGATCGCCCATGGCGCGGACATGGCTCATGAAGCCGTCGGCCAGCATGACGTCGAGCACGGCGTTGGCGGCGGCCATGGCCAGCGGATTGCCGCCGAAGGTCGAGCCGTGGGTGCCGGCGGTCATGCCGCAGGCGGCCTTTTCGGTGGCGAGGATGGCGCCGACGGGGAAGCCGCCGCCCAGGCCCTTGGCGGTGCCCATGACATCGGGCGCGATGCCGGCCCATTGATGGGCGAACAGCTTGCCGGTGCGGCCCATGCCGGTCTGGACCTCGTCGAAGGCCAGCAGCAGGCCGAACTCGTCGGCGATGGTGCGAAGTGAGCGCAGATAATCCAGGCTGGCCGGGCGGACACCGCCTTCGCCCTGGATCGGCTCGACCAGGATGGCGGCGGTCTCGGGGGTGATGGCGGCGCGAAGCTCGTTCAGATTGCCATAGGACACATGGTCGAAGCCGTCGACCTTGGGGGCGAAGCCCTTGAGGTGCTTTTCCTGGCCGCCGGCGGCGATGGTCGCCAGGGTGCGGCCATGGAAGGCGCCGCCCGCCACGATGACGCGATAGCGTTCGGGATGCCCGGTCTCGTCCTGATATTTGCGGCACAGCTTGATGACGCCTTCCATGGCTTCCGCACCGGAATTGCAGAAGAACACGGTCTCGGCGAAGCTCTGCTCGATCAGGCGGCCCGCCAGCTTTTCCTGGCCGGGCACGCGGTAGAGATTGGAACAGTGCCACAGCTTCTCGGCCTGGGCCTTCAGCGCGGCGACCATATGCGGATGGCAATGTCCCAGCGCATTGACGGCCACGCCCGAGGCGAAGTCGAGGAATCGTCGGCCGTCCGTCGCGAACAGGTAAGCTCCTTCGCCCCGCTCAAAGGCAAGGTCGGCGCGCGCGTAGGTCGGCATGACGGCAGAAATCAAGGCACTCTCCCAAATCCAAGCCGAAAATGGCCATCTATTTTAGGAAAGCGGCAGAATATCCGCGCCCGCGGCGAAAATGTCAACGCCGGGAATCGTTTTGCTGCTCAAGCCTTGAGCTTATAGCCGGTTTTGAACATCCGATAGGCGGTAAAGGCCAGCAGCAGATTGGCGGCGGCCAGCACCAGAGCCCCCACGACCAATGAGCCGTCGGCATGGCCGGTGAAGCCGCAGCGGAAGCCGTCAATCATATAAAAGAACGGATTGGACAGGGCCAGGATGCGCAGATTGGCGGGCAGATGCTCGATGGAATAGAAGGTGCCCGACAGGAAGGACAGCGGCGTGACGATGAAATTGGTCACCGCCGCCATATGGTCGAACTTATCGGCCCAGATGCCGCCGATCATGCCCAGCAGCGACAGCAGCAGCGAGGCCATGACGCCGTGATAGAGGATCAGCAGCGGCGAGGCGATATGCATGGGCACGAACAAAGCCATCACCGCCAGCACCACCACACCGACCGCCAGCCCGCGGGCGATGCCGCCCAAGGCGAAGCCCAGGGTCTGCTCCAGCGGCGACAAGGGCGGCATCAGCACATCGACGATATTGCCCTGCACCTTGGCGATGATCAGCGACGAGGAGGTGTTGGCGAAGGCGTTCTGCGCCATGGCCATCATGATCAGTCCGGGAGCCAGGAATTCGGCGAAGGGAACCCCGTCCACATCCAGGGCGGCGCGGCCCAGGGCCAGCACGAACACTGCCAGGAACAACAGGGTGGTCACCACCGGCGCGACGATGGTCTGGAAATAGACCTTGAGGAAGCGGCGGATTTCCTTGGCTGTCAGGGTATAGAGCCCCAACCAGTTCACAGCACCCAAGTGGCGTGGAGCAGGGGGGATGGCGGGGGAGATGGCGGCGGGGATCGGATCGGGGCTGGTCATGATGGGGGATATTTGCGCTATGCTGGGCTCATGAGCAAGCCCCCTCGCCGAATTTCGGCGTCCTATCTGGAAAATGTCTCGCTGCATTACCTGGAGCGCTTCTCCAGCTCGGCCGACAATCTGCGCCGGCTGCTGCTGCGCCGGGTGGCGCGGGCGGCCCAGCATCATGGCGACGATCCCACGGTGGGCGCCGAACTGGTCGAGGCCCTGATCCGCCGCTATCAGGAAACCGGGCTGCTGGACGACGGCCAATATGCCGGCGCCCGCAGCCGCAGCCTGCACCGCCGAGGAGCCTCGGCCCGCAAGATCCGCCAGACTCTGGTCTCCAAGGGCGTCGATGCGGATGCCATCGACACCGCCCTATCCGATCTGGCCGAGGATCATGACGGCGAGACCGATCTGGCCGCCGCCCGCAATTTCGCCCGCCGCCGCCGCCTCGGCCCCTGGCGTCTGCCCGAGGCCCGCGCCGCCATGCGCGACAAGGATATGGCGGCCTTGGGACGCGCCGGATTTTCCTGGGATGTGGCGCGAACGGTTCTGGACGAAGAGCTGTAAACCCCTTAACTATAGCCTTTCCCGTAATCCCAGTGGTGCCCGTCATGGCCTTTGACCAGTCTCTCGACAAATTGCGCAGCGAAATCGACCGGCTGGACGATTCCCTGCACGACCTGTTGATCAAGCGGGCCGAGGTGGTCGAGCGCATCGGCGAATTGAAGGGCGGCGAGCGCCGCGCCGTGCTGCGTCCGGGCCGCGAGGCCGAGATCGTGCGCCGGCTGGTGGCCCGTCATAGCGGCCGCTTCTCGCGCCATACCCTGATCCATATCTGGCGCGAGCTGATTTCCGGCATGTGCGCCATCCAGGGGCCGATCTCCGTCGCCGTCTATATGCCCGAGCGGGGCGCGGGCTATCTGGAGCTGGCCCGCGACCATTACGGCAGCACCACCCCGATGACCGCCCTGCGCTCGCCCGGCCAGGTGGTCAAGGCGGTGGCCGAGGGCTCCGCCACCGTCGGCGTCATGCCCATGCCCGACCTTGAGAATATGGAGCCCTGGTGGGTGGCCCTGATGGGCGACAGCGAAACCCTGCCGCGCATCGTCAACCGCTTGCCCTTCGCCGGTCCCGGCCCGGGGCGCGGCGACGGCATCGAGGCCTTGGCGATCGCCCGCGTCAGCCCCGAGCCCACCGGCTATGACCGTTCCTGGCTGGGGATCGAGACGGCTCCCGATATCAGCCGCGCCCGCCTGCGTTCGGTGCTGGCTGCTGCCGGATTGGAGCCGACCTCTCTGGCGGCGTCCCAGCGCAACGAAGATAGCTGGCTGCATCTGGTGGAAATCTCGGGCTTCCTCGATGCCGAGGATAAGCGCATCGCCAAACTGACCGAGGGCCGCAACCCGGTGCAGCGCTGCGTGCTGCTGGGCGGCTATCCGGTGCCGCTGGGCCCCGACGACCTGATCGAATAGACGTTACAGCGAAGAAGCAAGACCATGTCCGCTCCCACTCCGCGCCCCGGCATTCTCGACATCGCTCCCTATGTGGGCGGCGAGTCCAAGCTGGCGGGCGTTTCGCGCGTTATCAAGCTGTCCTCCAACGAAGGCGCTCTGGGCCCCAGCCCCAAGGCTTTGCAGGCCTATCAGGCGGCGGCGTCCGACATCCATCGCTATCCCGACGGTCATGCGGTAGCCCTGCGCGCCTCGATCGGCAAGGCTTACGGCCTGGACCCCGCCCGGATTGTCTGCGGCTGCGGTTCGGACGAGCTGCTGCAATTGCTGGTGCGGGCCTATGCCGGCCCCGGCGACGAGGTGCTGCACAGCCGCCACGCCTTCATCATCTATTCCATCTCGGCTTTGTCCTGCGGCGCCACCCCGGTGGCCGCCGACGAAGTGGACCTGACCGCCTCGGTGGATAACCTGTTGGCCAAGGTGTCCGAGCGCACCAAGCTGGTGTTCCTGACCAACCCCAACAATCCCACCGGCACCTATCTTCCGGCTGCCGAGGTCAAGCGCCTGCGCGACGGCCTGCCGCCCCATGTGCTGCTGGTGGTCGATGCCGCCTATGCCGAATATGTCGAGCGCAATGACTATACCCCCGGCGTCGAGCTGGTGGACGGCGGCGACAATGTGGTGATGACCCGCACCTTCTCGAAGGCCTATGCCCTGGGCGGCATGCGGGTCGGTTGGGCCTATTGCCCGCCCGTCATCGCCGATGTGCTGAACCGCATCCGCGGCCCCTTCAGCGTCTCGGGCGCGGCCCTAGCCGCCGCTCAGGCCGCCATGGAGGACGAGGACTATCTCGCCCTGGTCAAGCGCCACAACGATTACTGGCTGCCCTGGCTGTCGGATCAGCTGGCGGCCTTGGGGCTGACGGTGGTGCCCAGCACCGCCAACTTCCTGCTGGTGCGCTTCCCCGAGGTTCCCGGCAAGTCGGCCGCCGACGCCGACGCCGCCCTGCGCAAGCAAGGCATCATCGTGCGCCGGGTGGCGTCCTATGACCTGCCCGATTGTCTGCGCATCACCATCGGTCGCGACGACGAGATGCAAGCCGTGGTCGCCGCCCTGACCGACTTCGTGGGAGGCAAGTGATGCTGTTCCAGAAAGTCTGCGTCATCGGCATCGGCCATATCGGCTCGTCCCTGTCCCGCGTGATCCTGCGCGATAAGCTGGCCGGGCATCTGGTGGCGCTGGACGCCAACCCGGAGCATGGCCGTCTGGCCGTCGAGCTGAAGGCCGCCGATTCCGCCACCACCGATCTGGCCGAGGCGGTGACCGATGCCGATCTGGTGGTGCTCTCCACCCCCGTCGGCTCTTACGCCGATCTGGCCGCCGCCATGGCCCCGCATCTGAAGAAGGGCGCCATCGTCACCGATGTCGGCTCGGTCAAGATGGCGGTGGTCCGCGATGTCGAGCCGTTCCTGCCCGAAGGCGTGCATTTCGTCCCCGGCCATCCCATTGCCGGCACCGAACATTCCGGCCCGACGGCGGGGTTCCCCGAGCTGTTCCAGGGCCGCTGGTGCATCCTGACCCCGCCGCCCGGCACCGACGAGGCCGCCACCGCCAAGGTCCAGGCCATGTGGGAAAGCGCCGGCTGCAAGGTCGAGATCATGGAGCCGCATCATCATGACCGCGTGCTGGCCATCACCTCGCATCTGCCGCATCTGATCGCCTATACCATCGTCGGCACCGCCACCGATCTGGAAGGCACGCTGCAGCAGGAAGTCATCAAATTTTCGGCTTCGGGCTTCCGCGATTTCACCCGCATCGCCGCCTCGGACCCGGTGATGTGGCGCGACATCTTCCTGAACAACAAGGAAGCGGTGCTGGATGTCATCCAGCGTTTCTCGGAAGATCTGACCGCCCTTCAACGGGCGATTCGCTGGGGCGAAGGCGACAAGCTGCAAGAGCTGTTCACCCGCACCCGCGCCATCCGCCGTTCGGTGGTGGACGCCAAGCAGGCTTAGTTATATCGGCTTCGCCGGTGGCCCCTCGCCGGGCGCAGGCATCCGCCTGCTTGGCCGCGCCCTCAATGGGCGTTGGTGAGAGGGCGGATGGGCGGAGAGGACGAGCTTTCCCTTGGGTTCTCGGGCATCTCCCTCACCCCAAACCCCTCTCGCGCTTACGGGAGAGGGGCTTTTCTTTCGCAGCTCTCTCCCCTCTCCCGCAAGCGGGAGAGGGGGCGGGGGTGAGGGCCTTTCCCTTAATCCAGCTGCAGCAGCTGCGCCTTGAGATAGGCGCTTTCCGGCAGATGCGGGTGCAGCGGGTGGTCGGCTCCGGCGCCGGCGACGCGGATGATCCGGCCCGAGCGGCCCGCCTGACCCAGGCCATGGCGGACTTCCTCGGCGAAGGTGTCCAGCGGCATATGATGCGAGCAAGAGGCCACCAGCAGGAAGCCTCCGGGCTCGACCAAACTTGCGGCCAGACGGGTCATCTTGCGATAGCCCTTGGCGCCCGCCGCCAGATCCTTCTTCGATTTCACGAAAGCGGGCGGGTCCGAGACCACCACGCCGAACCGTTCTCCGGCGGCGGCAAGGCGCTCCATCTCGGCGAAGCTGTCGGCGCGGACGGCCTCGATGCTGACATTGTTGAGGGTCGCCGCCTGGGAGGCCAGGGCCAGCGATCCTTCCGAACGGTCCACCGCCACCACGCGCGACGCGCCCGCCAGGGCCGCCTGCACGGCGAAGCCGCCGGCATAGGTATAGAAGTCGATGACGCTCTTGCCCTTGGCCAGCTTGGCGACGGCGGCGCGGTTGTCGCGCTGGTCATAGAACCAGCCGGTCTTCTGGCCTTCGGTCAGATCGGCCAGGAAGCGGGCGCCGTTCTCGATCAGCTCGACCGGGCCCGACAGATTGCCGCGCTCGACCTTTTCATAAAGCTCCAGCCCCTCCAGCTTGCGGACCGGGCTGTCGTTCTTCAGCACCACGGCGCGGGGGGTGAAGACCTCTTCCACCGCAGCCAGGATCAGCGGCAGCAGCCGTTCCATGCCGGCGGTATTGGCCTGGATCACGATCACGTCGCCATAACGGTCGACGATCAGCCCGCCCAGCCCATCGGCCTCGGCATGCACGGCGCGGTAATAGGGGCAGCCGATGGTCAGATCGCGCAAGCCCTTGGCCTGACGCAGGCGCTGGGCCAGGAAGGGGCGGTCGATGGCCGTCTTGGCCTCGCGGGTCAGCATGCGCACTGCGATCAGGGAATGGGGATTGAAGGTGCCCACCCCCAGTTTTTCCTCGCCGGCGTCGATCACCGTGACCAGGCTGCCGGGTGGCAGCGCTTTGGCGGCGGCGTCCATGACGATCTCGTTGGAAAAGACCCAAGGATGACCAGCGCGCAGGCGGCGGCTGCGTCCGGCTTGCAGATGGATCCGAGGGCGGCTGTCGTGGGAATCGATGTCAGTCATGCCCCGCAGCATACAAGGCCGGACGCCGTCCGCAAGAGTCTGGCAGAGTCAAGACTCAAAACCTTGGGAAGACTGGGAGAAAAGCGGGGCATTTTGATCCAGATCAATGGATCGCTTTCGCGACTTAGGCATATTGCGCCGATCTCGGACCCGGGCGCGGGAGCCAGTGCTATTGGCTATTCGTGTTCGGAAGGGGCTACCGCAAAGGCCGGAGAGGGGGAAATTCTCCAGCAATAGCGGCAAATTGGGCTGGTTCCGCCCATCGATTTTCACTTTGACTGGTCGAGACAGGAGTTCGGCATGACCCAAGCGACCACGGCGCATAGCGCTCAAGACGCGACGCCTTATTACGACAATGTGATCCAGAAGTTTGTCCTCGCGGCGACCTTCTGGGGCGTTGTCGGTTTCCTGGTGGGCGATATCATCGCCTGGCAGTTGGCTTTCCCGGTTCTGAACCTGGATTTCGAGTTCATTCAGTTCGGACGCCTGCGTCCGGTTCACACCTCCGCCGTGATCTTCGCGTTCGGTGGTAACGTTCTGTTCGCGACCTCCCTGTTCGTGGTGCAGCGTACCTGCCGCGCTTCGATGTGGGGCGGCGCCGTTCTCGGCAACTTCATCTGGTGGACCTTTAACCTGTTCATCGTTGCTGCGGCTCTGTCCTATGTTCTGGGCCAGTCCCAGGGCAAGGAATATGCCGAGCCGGAATGGTGGCTGGACCTGTGGCTGACCGTCACTTGGGTTGCCTATCTGGTCGCTTTCGTGGGCACGCTGTACAAGCGTAAAGAGCCCCACATCTATGTGGCCAACTGGTTCTTCCTGGCGATGATCATCACCATCGCGATGCTGCATCTGGGCAACAACCTGGCTGTTCCGACCGTGATCTTCGGCGGCACCTGGTGGAAGTCCTACCAGCTGTATGCTGGCGTGCAGGACGCGATGACTCAGTGGTGGTACGGCCACAACGCGGTGGGCTTCTTCCTGACCGCCGGCTTCCTGGGCATTATGTACTACTTCGTGCCCAAGCGCGCCGAGCGTCCGGTGTACTCCTATCGCCTGTCGATCGTGCACTTCTGGGCTCTGATCTTCCTGTACATCTGGGCCGGTCCGCACCACCTGCACTACACCGCGCTGCCTGACTGGGCTCAGACCCTGGGCATGACCTTCTCGGTGATGCTGTGGATGCCGTCCTGGGGTGGCATGATCAACGGTCTGATGACTCTGTCGGGTGCCTGGGAAAAGCTGCGCACCGATCCGGTGATCCGCTTCCTGGTGACCTCGATCGCCTTCTACGGCATGTCGACCTTTGAAGGTCCGATGATGTCGATCAAGGCCGTCAACTCGCTGTCCCACTACACCGACTGGGGTATCGGCCACGTGCACTCTGGTGCTCTGGGCTGGGTTGCCTTCGTTTCGTTCGGCGCCCTGTACTACCTGGTGCCGGTTCTGTGGAACCGTAAGAGCCTGTACTCCATGCGTCTGGTGAGCTACCACTTCTGGGTCGCGACCATCGGTATCGTGCTGTACATCACCGCCATGTGGATCTCCGGCATCATGCAGGGTCTGATGTGGCGTGCTTATGACAACCTCGGCTTCCTGCAGTACTCCTTCGTGGAAACCGTGGCTGCCATGCACCCCTATTACATCATCCGTGCCACGGGCGGCGTTCTGTTCGTCCTGGGCGGCGTGATCATGGCCTACAACTTCATCCGCACCATCAAGGGCGATGTTCGTTCGGAAACCCCGTACGAAACTCCCGCCGCTGCGGCTGCTCGTGGCTAAGGAGATCGACCCATGTCTATTCTGAAGCATCACGCCAAGTTTGAGACCAACGTCATCCTCCTGATGGTTGGCATCCTGCTGACGGTGATCATCGGTGGTCTGGTTGAAGTCCTGCCGCTGTTCACCATCCAGGAAACCATCGAGAAGGTCGACGGCGTTCGTCCGTACTCGCCCCTGGAACAGGTCGGTCGCGACATTTATGTTCGCGAAGGCTGCTACCTGTGCCATAGCCAGATGATCCGTCCGTTCCGTGACGAAGTCGAACGCTATGGTCACTACAGCCTGGCCGCCGAGTCCATGTACGACCACCCCTTCCAGTGGGGTTCCAAGCGTACTGGTCCGGATCTGGCCCGTATTGGTGGCAAGTACACCAACGACTGGCATGTTCGCCACCTGAACAACCCGCGCGATGTGGTCCCCGAGTCCATTATGCCGGGTTACAAGTTCCTCCATCGTCCGCTGGCTGCTGACGATATCGTTGCCAAGATGAAGACTCTCCGCGTTGTCGGCGTGCCTTACACCGAGGACGATATTGCCAACGCCAAGGCTGATCTGGTGGCGCAGGCGACCGACGGTGCCAGCACCGACGCTCTGCTGCAGCGTTACCCGAAAGCCTCCGTGGGCAAGAAGGACAAGGCCGTTGCTGCGGTCACCGAAATGGACGCCCTGGTTGCGTACCTGCAGGTGCTCGGCACGATGGTCGACTTCTCCACCATGAAGCCCGAAGCGATCCGCTAAGAGGAGATGCGAGTGACTCTCGATGCACTAATCGGGGTCCTTCGCCCCTTCTGGGGATTGTGGGTGATGATTTTCTTTTGCGGGATCGTCCTGTGGGCCTATTGGCCGAAAAATCGGGGTCAGATCGAGTCCCATGCGGACATCCCGCTGAGGAATGAAGACGAGGAGCGCTAAAGATGGCGAACGTTGAGAAGGATACCGTCTCTGGCCAGTACACCACTGGTCACGAGTGGGACGGCATTAAGGAACTGAACACTCCCCTGCCGAAGTGGTGGGTGTGGGTGTTCCTGGCCACCATCGTGTGGGCTATCGGCTATTGGATTGTCTATCCCAGCTTCCCGACTGCGAACGGGTACTGGGCCGGCACCTTCGGCTGGCATGCCCGCTCTCAGGTGGCTCAGGACATTGAAAAGGCCAAGGCCGCCAAGAGCGTTTATCTGTCCAAGATCCAGAACGCGTCGCTCGACGACATCGTGAAGGATAAGGATCTGCTGAACTTCGCTCTGACCGGCGGTAAGTCTGTGTTCAACGAGAACTGCGCCGCTTGCCACGGCGTCGGTGGTGTGGGCGCCTATGGCTTCCCCGCTCTGGCCGACGACAACTGGCTGTGGGGCGGTACCCTCGAGGACATCAAGACCACCATCGCTTATGGTGTTCGTAACAGCAACGCCAACTCGCGTCAGAGCGAGATGCCGGCGTTCGGTGGCGGCGACGTCCTGAACGACGCGCAGCTGTCTGACCTGGGCGAATATGTGCTGTCCCTGTCCAAGAGCTCCAAGGACGAAGCTGCTGCCGCTCGCGGCAAGGACATCTTCGCCAGCAACGGTTGCTCGGGCTGCCACGGCGAAGCCGGTGAAGGCTCGCAGGCTGTCGGTGCTCCGGCTCTGGCCTCGGGCGCTTGGCTGTACAAGGGTAAGGACCAGAAGGCCGAGATCGTTTCGCAGATCAAGGCTCCGAAGCATGGCAACATGCCGGCTTGGTCCGAGCGCTTCGACGAAGCCACCATCAAGCAGCTGGCTGTCTACGTCCACTCGTTGGGCGGCGGCAAGTAAGCTCCGTTTGATCGGAAAAAAGACGCCGCGGACTTCGGTCCGCGGCGTTTTTTTATGCAATAAGCCATAACACCTTCGGTTTCCTGTAAAAAATAGGCGGGTATGCCCTGGCGGCACTTGCGTCGGCAGTCGGGGAGGTGTCTCCTATCCTTGTGGTTAAAAGAGGGGGAGATGATGTTTCAAACTGCGGAGTTGGGACAAACTGTCTCACGCGAGGATTTCGACAAGATTGCCGAGCCCTTGCGCACAGAGTTGCTTGCGGTGCAGCAGGAATTGCGCGCCGCCGACTTTCCCGTGATCGTCGTCTTCGCCGGGGTGGATGGGGCCGGCAAGGGCGAAGCGGTCAATCTGATCAATGAATGGATGGATCCCCGCTGGATTGTCACCCGCGCTTATTCCGAAGCCTCGGATGAAGAGCGCGAACGCCCCGGTTATTGGCGCTATTGGCGCGACCTGCCGCCCAAGGGGCAGATCGGACTGTTCCTGTCCTGCTGGTATTCCCAGCCGATCCTGGACCATGTCCATGGCCGCATCGACACCCATCATTTCGACAAGCAGCTGGAGCGTGTCGCCAATTTCGAAAAGACCTTGGCGGATGACGGGGCGCTGATCCTGAAATTCTGGATGCATCTGGGCAAGGATGCGCAGAAGCGCCGCTTCAAGGCCTTGGAAAAAGACCCGCTGCAAAGCTGGCGGGTCAGCAAGTCGGACTGGAGGAACTGGAAGCTTTATGACCAGTTCATCTCGACCGCCGAGCGGACGGTGCGCCGCACCGATACCGGCCAGACCCGCTGGGTGATCGTCGAGGGCGAGGATATTCGCTATCGCAGCCTGACGGTGCTGACCACCCTGCGCGATGCCATCCGCGAGCAGATGGCCGCCCGTGATGCCCGCAAGAAGGTGATCAACGAGGCGCGGGCCGCGTCCGCCGCCAAGCATGATGCCGAGATTGAGCAGGTCCATAGCGATCTGCCCAAGCTGGAAAAGGCCGCCGCCGAGGAAGCCAAGTCCAAGTCCTCGGGCAAGAAGGCCGCCACCGTCAAGCTGGCCGCCGATGGCAGCCTGAAGCCGCTGACGGTGCTGGACGCCCTGGATATGGGGCTGTCCCTGACCAAGGACGAATATGGTTTGGCGCTGAAGCAGGCCCGTGCCGAGCTGGCTTTGCTGTTCCGTCAGGCCAAGGCCAAGAAGATCTCGACCCAATTGGTGTTCGAAGGTGCCGATGCCGCCGGCAAGGGCGGCAGCATTCGTCGCCTGACGGCGGCGCTGGAAGCCCGCGATTATCGCGTCATTCCCACGGCGGCGCCGACCGACGAAGAGCGGGCGCAGCATTACCTCTGGCGCTTCTGGCGTCATGTGCCGCGCGGCGGCCGTCTGACCGTCTTCGACCGCTCTTGGTATGGCCGCGTGTTGGTCGAGCGGATCGAGGGTTTCGCCCGCGACGAGGAATGGCAACGGGCCTTCGCCGAGATCAACGACTTCGAGGAACAGTTGGTCCAGGAAGGCTCGGTGGTGGTCAAGTTCTGGATCCATATTTCCAAGGACGAGCAATATCGCCGCTTCAAGGAGCGCGAAACCATCGCCTACAAGAAGTGGAAACTGACCGACGAAGATTGGCGCAACCGCGCCAAGTGGGAGCAGTACGAACAGGCCGTCCACGAGATGGTCGAACGCACCAGCACCGCCCATGCGCCCTGGGTGCTGGTGGAAGGCAATGACAAGAACCATGCCCGCGTCAAAATCATCAGGACCGTCTGCACGGCCCTGAAAGCGCGGCTGGAGGCATAGGAAGAACTCTGAATGAGCGTGCGTACCCTGGCGGATCTGATTCGCGGTCCGGCCCTATCCATCGATATCGCGGAAGGGGTGGATAAGGCCCTGCAGGTCATGGGCGAGAAGCGGATCAGCTGCGTCTTGGTGCGCAGTGCCGGCCAGATGGTCGGCATCGTCACCGAAAAGGACGTGGTGCGCTCTTATACCGGGGTGAACAGCGGTCGGTTGCTGGGGCTGGGGGATATTATGACCCCCAGCCCCATGACCGTTCCGGCCAGCATGGAGCATCTGGAAGCCTATCGCCTGATGGTGGAGCGCCGCTTCCGCCATCTACCGGTGCATGACGATGACGGCGAGATCATCGGCATCGTCACCGAAAGCGATTATGTCCGCACCCTGGGCAGCGATTATTACATCCGCTTGAAGGATGTCGCCTCGGTCATGGCGCCGGTGACGGTGCTGCCCAGCTGGGCGACTCTGGGGCGGGCTTTGGAAATCCTGTCCCGCTCCGACATTTCCTGCGTGGTCATCGGCGATGGCGAGGGAACCCTGGGCTTGCTGACCGAGCGCGATGTGGTGAGGCTGCTGCGCGACGGAACCGTGCCGGAAAGCACGCGGGTCGATCAGGTCATGACCGCGCCGATCATTACCGTGCGCCGCGACGCCACCTTGCTGGATGCCTCGACGATCCTGGCGGAAAAGCGCATCCGCCGGGTGGTGGTGGTGGACGAGGCCGACAATGCGGTGGGCATCCTGGGCCAGCATGAAATCGTCAAAGGCCTGGAGAACGAATATATCGGTCATCTGGAAGGGGTGATCGAGGAGAAGAACAAGGCGCTGTCAGAGCTGAGCGAGACCCGCGTCAATCTTCAGGAAAAGTCGCGCCTGCTGCAGCAGACCGTCGATGAGCTGTCGGCCACCCACGCCGAGCTGCGGGAATTCACCAAGATCGCCGCCCATGATCTGCAAGAGCCTCTGCGCCGCATCGGTACCTATGCCCAGTTGCTGGAACGCCATATGGGCCAGGGATTGGACGAGGAGGGGCAGTCCTATCTGCGCTTCGTCACCGACAGCGCCAGCCGGGCCCAGCAATTGATGAAGGATCTGGTGCTCTATGCCGGCAAGTCCGACTTGGTGCGCGACCTTGAGCCGGTGGATCTGGGCGAGGCCTTGAGCGTCGCCCTGGACATGTTGCGGTCCGAGGTCGAGGCCAGCGGTGCCGAGATCGTCGCCGACAAGCTGCCCAAGCTGATGGCGCATCGGGAAAGCATTATCGAAATTCTGGTCTGTTTGATCGGCAATGCCATCAAATTCCACCACCCTGGGCGGGCGCCGAAGATTGCCGTGACCGCCAGCCAGACGGCCAGCAAGCAGCAGATCACCATCGCCGACAATGGGATCGGTATCGACAATCGCTTCCTGGAACAAATATTTGGCTTGTTCGAACGACTGCATTCCCGCGAAGATTATCCCGGCAACGGCGTCGGCCTATCGATCTGCCGTCGCCTGATCGATCAGCTGGAGGGGCGTATCTGGGCGGAATCCGAACAGGGGCAGGGAAGCCGCTTTCTGTTCACCCTTCCCCGGAGACGCAAGATCCATTGAAGGGGAGCGCAGAGATGAGGATAGGGCGCGGGGCTGTCGGGTTGATGGTTGGGCTGTTGTTGGCGCTGCCGGCTTGGGCCGCCGATGATATCGCGGCGCGGGCCAAAGCCGGGCAGGAGCAGGAAGCCCGGCCAGAGAACAAGACCTATTTCACCGTCGATTATCCGCCGGCGATGGAACGCTATATGACGGCGGTGATCCGCAATTGCCTGGCAGCGCCAGGGGCGGTGGTCGAAAATTTCGTCATTGTCGCTGATTTGGATAAGGCGGGCCGCTACGGCAATATCGAGGCCGCCCCTGCTCAGCAGACCACGCTGTGCGCGATCCAGGAATTGCGCCAGCTCAAGGCGCCGCCGCCGCCCTCCCAGCCGTTTCCGGTGGTGATTGATTTCAATATTCAGCCCTGAGGCGCAGACCTCTCGACGCCGGGCCAGATCTATCCTATATTGCTAGTTTGGAGACGAGCCGTTCGCTCGTCGCAAAGGATTTCGCCCAATGTTCGCCGACAGCACCCTGACGCCAAAGGAAGCCTTGCGCCTGTGCGCTTTGGGCACCGTTGCGTCCACGCCGATGCGCTACAGCGCCCTGGCGGGGTCGGTGCGGCATTTCTGCAGCCGGGTCATGGGGCCGTCGCTGGATCTGATGGGAACCTCGATCGAGTTGCTGCGTTATGAAGGTCTGGTCGAGGCGGTCGACGGCCAGGGCATGGAAGACGATGCCCTGCTGACCATTTCCGCCAAGGGCCGGGGCGAGCTGAAGACTCTACTGACCGCCAAGCTGCGTCCGTCTTCGGACCTGTCGAAGCTGGTGGTGGCGCTGAAGTTCCGCTTCCTGTCGCTGCTGGACAAGAAGGATAAGGTCGAGCAGATCGATATGCTGCTGGATACCTGCGATTCCGAACTGGCCCGCCTGGAAGACCTGCGGGATGCCTCGGCTTCCGAAGGGCTGGCGCTGAATGCTTGGCTGGACCATGACATCGCCCTGTTGCAGCAGCGGCTTGGCTGGCTGGAAGAGTTCCGCAAGGGGCTTTAAGCCGTTTCTTCCGGGCTTTCCGCAAAACAAAACCCCCGAAGTTGCCTTCGGGGGTTTGTTGTTTCTAACCGACTTAGTTGCAGTCCGGCTTGCCCTTGATGGCCTTCAGATAGGCGATCACGTCCTTGCGGCCCTGCTCGTCCTTCAGATTGAAGAACATGCCGTGCTTCAGCTCGGGGTTACCAGTGACGCCGGCCAGGAAGGCCTTGGGGTCGGCCAGGTAATCGGACAGCTTATCGTCAGTCCAGGTCAGGCCCTTGTTGCTGGCGGCAGCCAGGGCCTCGGAATATTTCGGATAGTCCTTACGGACGCCAGCCTTGTCGCCATAGATGTCATGCAGATTCGGGCCGGTGGGGCGCGACGCCTTGTCGGCTTCGAACACATGGCAGCTCTTGCACTTGTTGGACACCGTCTTGCCGCTCTGAGCATCGGCCGGCAGCGTACATTCAGCGGCGTAGGCGGAGCCCATTGCGACAACGGCGACGGCCAGGCCGGCCACCAGAGACTTGAACACCATGAACTTCCCTCCGACAAGGTAAGAATATTTATGAGGCTATTATCCGCGAGTACGCACGCGTGCGCAACCAGCCTTGTTGTATCTAAAGTTTGTGTCTGATCTGATGGATATAGTTATCGAGCAGGGGGAATGCTCCCTTATCGTATAGATCGATATGACCTCCGTCAGGGATGATATGCGCGGTTGTGCCGGCCCGGTCGGCCAAGCGCAGGGAATGCTGATAGGGCATGGTCTGATCGGCGTCGCCATGCAGGATCAAAAGAGGGCGCGGCGCTTGCGCGATCAGGGCCAGATTGTCGAAGCGATGGCGCAGCAGCAGCCGTGCCGGTGCCCAAGGGTGACGCTCGGAAGCGGCATCCACCAGACTGGTGAAGGGAGCCTCCAGCACCAGACCGGCAAAGCCGCCGTCGCGGCCAAGGCGCACCGCCGGGCCAGACCCCAGGGACTCGCCGTACAGGATGATCCGGTGGCGGGCAATGCCCTGGGCTTCCAGCCAGGACAGGGCGGCGCGGGCATCGGCCAGGATGGCCTGCTCGGACGGTTTGCCAGGATTGCCCTCATAGCCGCCATAGGTGGCCAGGAACAGGCCGGCGGGCCACTGCTCGGCCCGGGCCGCCAGCCGCGCCAAGCCACCGCGATTGCCGTGGAAGAGCAGGATCACCGGCATCTGCGCGTCGGCGGGTGGCCGCCACCAGCCCAGCAAGCCGTCATCGGAACGAGAAACAGCGCTCCAGCCGGAGGGCGGCGGCGGTACCGGCGGGCCGGGGCGAAAGATGAAGCGGTCTTGCAGCAGGGCTAGGGCCGCCACCGCCAGCAGCCAGATCAGCTCGGGCAGGAACAGCAGCCACAACAGCTCTTTCACGGTGCGGTCACCTTGGCCTCGAAGGGCAGGCGACCCTGGCGGTCTTCGATCTCGATGACCCACAGGTCGTAATCGCGGTCGGTCTGGCGGGCGATATAAGCGTCGGCCTGGGCTTCCGTCACCGGATCGGCGCCGGTGCCCCGCAGCCAAGCCGCCTCGCCATCGGGACGGCGGATCTGGGTCAGCACCACGAAGCCATCGCCCAGCAGGTTCTGCTTGATCAGCACCGCGCCTGCGTCTTCGTCACCCTTGCGGGCTACCACCGCCTGCATCCCCTGGCTATTGGCGGCGCGAACCGTCGCCTGGACCCAGAGCTTGGCTTTGAGGCGTGGCTCGGAACTCATTATAACAGTCCCTCAAACGCCGGGCGCGGGCATCCGCCCGCTGGGCTCCTCCGCTTCCCTCCTCCGCTTACGCTCCGTCGTCGCTGCGGGTCGCTCAATGCTCCCGGAAAGAAGCTGGAGCGCCTTAACCGCATTTGGAATAGCCGCAGCTGGTGCAGCTTTCGCAGCCTTCCTGGCGGATCAGGCTGGGCTGGCCGCATTTGGGGCAAGAGCGCATGGAGCTGGCCGAGGCATTGACCACCGCCTTCTTCTGCAGGGGCAGAATGTCATGCTCGGCATTGGGATCGGTCAGGAAGCCGATATTGATCATATGCCGCTCGATGACATCGCCGATGGCGGCCAGCAGCGAGGGCACATAGCGTCCGCCCATCCATTGCCCGCCGCGCGGGTCGAACACCGCCTTCAGCTCCTCGACCACGAAGGCGACATCGCCGCCACGGCGGAACACCGCCGAGATCATGCGGGTCAGGGCCACGGTCCAGGCATAGTGGTCCATGTTCTTGGAATTGATGAAGACCTCGAACGGACGGCGGCGGCCATCCTGGATGATGTCGTTCAGGGTGATGTACATGGCGTGATCGGAATCCGGCCAGCGCACCTTGTAGGTCTGGCCCGGCAGTTCCTCGGGGCGGTTCAGGGGCTGGGTCAGATGAATGACGGCCCCGGCGTCGAAGGCATCCTCGGCGCGGGTGCGGGCGGGCTCCAGCGGCAGCTCGGGCTCGGAGCCGTCGTCGGTGGGCTTGTCGTCCTTCTTGACCGTCAGCACCGAGCCGGTGATGTCATTCGGGCGATAGGTGGTGCAGCCCTTACAGCCCTGGTCATAGGCCGCCATATAGACGTCCTTGAACTCCTCGAAGCCGATGCTTTCCGGCACGTTGATGGTCTTCGAGATGGAGCTGTCGATATATTTCTGCACCGCCGCCTGCATCACCACATGGTCCTGCGGGCTGAGGGTCTGGGCATCGACGAAATAGTCGGGCGGGGCCGCCGTCTCGCCGCGCAGGCGCCGCCAGACGCGCATGGCATAGTCGGTGACTTCCTCTTCCTTGCGGCTGCCATCGGGCATCAGCACTTGGCGGCTATAGGCGAAGCTGAACACCGGCTCCAGGCCCGAGGAGACATTGTCGGCAAACAGCGAGATGGTGCCGGTGGGCGCGATCGAGGTCAGCAGGGCATTGCGGATGCCATGCTGGCGGATGGCGGCGACCACCTCGGGCTCCAGATCCTGGATGGTCTCGCCGGCCAGATATTTCTCGGCGTCGTAAAGCGGGAAGGGGCCCTTCTCGGCGGCCAGCTCGGCGGACGCCAGATAGGCGGCGCGGCGCAGAGTGCCCAGCCACAGCTCGGTCAGGCGCAGCGCCTCGCGGCCGCCATAACGGGCGCGGCACATGATCAGGGCATCGGCCAAGCCGGTGACGCCCAGGCCGATGCGGCGCTTGGACTGCGCCTCATGCTTATGCTGCGGCAGGGGATAGTTGGAGACGTCGATGACGTTGTCCATCATGCGAACAGCGGTGCGCACCAGCCGGGTCAGCTTGGCCTCGTCGATGGAGGCCCCGTCCTCGAACGGCTTGTCCACCAGCCGGGCCAGATTGATCGAGCCCAGCAAGCAGACGCCATAGGGCGGCAAGGGCTGCTCGCCGCAGGGGTTGGTGGCGTGGATCTGTTCCAGGTACCACAGATTATTCAGCCGGTTGATGCGATCGATGAAGATCACCCCCGGCTCGGCATAGGTATAGGTGGCCCGCATGATGCGGTTCCACAGCTCGCGGGCGGGCAGGCTTTTATAGACCATGCCGTTGAAGACCAGCTGCCAGGGCTCGTCCTTCTTCACCGCTTCCATGAAGGGATCGGTGACCAGCACCGACAGATTGAACATCCGCAGCCGCCCGGCTTCATGCTTGGCGTCGATGAAGGCTTCGATATCGGGATGGTCGCAGCGCATGGTGGCCATCATGGCGCCTCGGCGAGACCCGGCGCTCATGATGGTGCGGCACATGGCGTCCCAGACATCCATGAAGCTGAGGGGGCCGGAGGCATCCGCCCCCACGCCCTTGACCACCGCGCCCTTGGGCCGCAGGGTCGAGAAGTCGTAGCCAATGCCGCCGCCCTGCTGCATGGTGACGGCGGCTTCCTTCAGATGCTCGAAGATTCCCGACATATCGTCGGGGATGTCGCCCATGACGAAGCAGTTGAACAGGGTCACCTTGCGTCCGGTGCCGGCACCCGAGAGAATCCGCCCGGCGGGCAGGAAGCGGAAATCGGCCATGGCTTCGCGGAAGGTCTGAGCCCAGGCGGCTTGATCCTTGGGCTCGGCCTGGGCCAGGCAGTCGGCGACGCGGCTCCAGCTATCCTCGATGGTCTTGTCGACGGGGGTACCGTCCTGGCCTTTCAGCCGGTACTTCATGTCCCAGATTTGCTGCGAAATGGCCGCCATCTGCTGCGTCATGAAGTCTCTCCACCCGGACCGAAAATTAGCAATAAGGAGCGGACTCTATGTGCCCTGACGGGCCCGCGTCAAGAAAACTGTTCTCCATTTGTTTTCAACAGCCAAGAGCCTTCGCTTGATGTTGATTCGGAAGAGAAAATTCAGCTTGTCCACATTATCCACAAGGAGGCAGATGTGGATAGCGTGCAAGAGCTTCGGCTTCCAGGGCGCGGGTGGCGGTTTCGACCCGGCTTTCCAGCAGCGGCATCAGCTCCTTGCGGGGCGTGCCGGGAGGAATGGCGGGCAGGAATTCCAGTACGATCCGCCCGGAATGGCGCAAAAAGGCGTTGCGGCCCCAGAACAGGCCCGAGTTCAGCGCCACCGGCACCAAGGGCAGCTCCAGCCCGGTATAAAGGGCGGCGACGCCCGAGTGATATTCGCCGGTGCTGCCCGGCGGCTGGCGATGGCCTTCGGGGAAGATGATGACCTGACGGCCTTCGGCGGCGGCGGCCTTGGCGCCGTCCACCATCAGCTTCAGCGCCTTCATGCCGGCTTTGCGGTCGATGGCGACCATGCCGGTCTTGCTGAGATACCAGCCGATGAAAGGCAGCGACAGAAGCTCCTTCTTCAGCACATAGGCCGGATCGGGCAGGATGCCGTGGAAGATCATGGTGTCCCAGGCCGACTGATGCTTGGCGGCCAGCAGGACCGCGCCGTCGGGCAGGTTTTCGGCGCCGCGGACCTCATAGCTCAGGCCCAGCACGGAGCGCTGCAGGAACAGGGCGCCGGCCAGCCACAGCTTGGCGCCGGACTGCATCAGCTTGCGCGGCCCCAGCAGCAACGGCAGATAAAGCAGGCACAGGCTCAGCGTCCAGGGCAGGAACAGCAGCTGATAGGCCAGCGAGCGGATGGCGGTCACGGGGTCTTCTCCAGCATTTCAGCCCAGTGGCGCAGATGCGCCCCCAGGAACTTGTTATATTCGGCGACGATCAGATGGGCGGTGCCCGGCCAGCGCCACCAATTGTCCAGCTTCACCTTATCGGGAAAGACGGGATGGGCAAGGATGGTGGCCTCGGGCATGGCATAGCCGAATTCCAGCAGACTGCGGCGCATATGATAATTGGCCGTCACCAGCCGAAGCGAGTGATAGCCCTGGGAGCGCATCCAGGCGGCGGTCTCGACCGCATTGCCGACGGTATTGTCGGCGGCATGGCCCAGAGTGATGCAGCAATCCACCTCGTCGGGCTTTTGCTTGGCCAGATGCAGCAGGGCCGCCACATCGACGCCGCGATAGACGCCCGAAACGAACAGCTTGGCCCCCATTTTCTGGCGCAGCAGGCCAAGGCCGGTTTCCAGCCGCTCCGAGCCGCCGGTCAGCACGACGATGGCGTCGGTGGGGGTGGCGGTGTCCTCGACCTGTTGCGGCATGGTGGCGGCGAACCAGAGAAGCCCGGCCAGCCAAGCCAGGGCCAAGGCCAGGGGGGCTCCGGTCCAGCGGAAGATCAGGCGGGCGATGCGACGGAGCGACATGGATAGGGACATGGCGTCACAGCATGCGCGACAGGCTGGCATGCACCGTCAGGCGGGCGGTGAGCATGGCCAGCAAAGCGGCGGCGGCGGGCAGCAGCAGCACCGCCAGCCAGCCCAGGAAGGGCAGGGACAGATCGGGCAGGAAGCCGCCCTCGATGCGCGAGGTGCTGTAGCGCAAAGCGGCTACCACCGGAATGATCATCAAGAGACCGGCCAAGCCCCCCTTCAGCCCCAGCACGAAGGCGCGGTCGGCGAACTGACGGGCGACGTAATCGTCGGTGGCGCCGATCAGATGCAAGACCTCGATCACCGGCTGATGCACCGCCATGCCGGTGCGGGTGGCATAGACGACGGTGGCCGAGGTGACGCCGCCGATCAGCACGACGATGGCGATGGCCAGCCATTCGATGGCGCGGGAAATGCCGATCAGGCGCGACAGCCAGACCCGGTGATCGTCCAGGGAGGCACCGGGCACCGCCTTGCCGAGTTGCGCCGACAGGGCGTCCAGGTCGGGCATGGCCTCGGGCTTGACGGTGACATCGATCAGCGCGGGAAGGGGCAGTTCCTTCAAGAGATCCGTATTGCCTAGCCAAGGGGCCAGCAGCCCGACCAGCTGCTCTTGCGTCAAAGCGCGGGCGCGGGTGACTCCGGGTGCCTGGGACAGCAGTTTCACGGCGGCATCCACCCGCTGGGCGGTGCGTTCGGCGGATTCGCGGGCATTGCCGGGGGCGGCGGCGATCTCGACCGTCAGGGTGCCCGAGACATCGCGGTCCCAGCGGCCGATCAGGCTGTTGAGAATGAAAACGCCCGCCAGGGCGACGGCGCAGAGAAATACCATGGGCGCGATCAGCCAGGGCAGGAAGCGGCTGGTCGGATCGTCCTTGAGGGGCAGGTCCGAGCGGCGGACCAGCAGGGTGCGCTCGCTCATGCGCCGGCTCCCGGCTGGGTCAACTGACCATTCTCGATATGCAGCCGGGGATAGCCCAGCCGCTGCACCAGGCTTTCGTTATGGGTGGCCACCAGCACGGTGGTGCCCAGCTTGTTCAGCTCTTCGAACAGATACATCAGCCGCATGGCGATGTCGTCATCGACATTGCCGGTGGGCTCGTCGGCCAGCAAAAGATCGGGGCGGCCGATTACGGCGCGGGCGATGGCGACTCGCTGCTTCTGGCCGCCCGACAGGGTCGGCGGCTTGGCGTGCAGATGGTCCGACAGTCCCACCCAATGCAAAAGATCGGGGACATATTTATTGACCTCGGCCTCGCTGGCTCCGGCGACTCGCAAGGGCAGGGCGACATTGTCCAGGGTGGAGAGATGGTCCAGCAGGCGGAATTCTTGGAACACCACGCCGACGCGGCGGCGCATGGCCGGCAGCTCCCAGCGTTTGGCGACGGCGGTATCGCGGCCAAACAGGGCGACCCGGCCGCGAGACGGCTTCTGTGCTAGGTACATCAGCCGCAGCAGCGAGGATTTTCCTGCCCCCGACGGCCCGGTCAGGAAGTGAAAAGAGCCGGCGGGCAGGGCAAAAGAAACATCCTGCAAGATTTCCGGACCCAAGTCATAGCGCAGCCCGACACGATCGAACTGCACCACATTACCTTGGTTTGCCGCGTGTTTCCGCACGGTTCCGCCTCTTGAGAAACTGCGCCAGGATTGCACGGGTCCGTCCCATGGTCCAGTACGCCCTTATAGCTCACGCTTGTGTTGTAGCAGCCACGGCCCTATAAAGAACAATGTTTTAGCGGTCTGTCAGGCGATGATTGTTACTTGCCCAAGCTGTGAGACGCATTTCTCGGTTCCCGACGCGGCCCTTGGTCCGCGCGGACGAACCTTGCGTTGCGCCCGCTGCGGCGAGAAATGGCATCAGCAGCCCGAGACCGTTATCGACGAAATTCCCCTGGAAATGCCGCCGGCCAAGTCCAAGGCCAAGCCGGTTGCGCCGCCGCCCGAACGGGTGGCCGATCGCGACTTCGACAAGCCGTCGGAAAGCCCGGTCGCCGGCCTGCCCGGCTTCAATCTGAATCTGGGCGGAGACGGGGCCTCGTTCAGCTTCGGCTCTTCGGCGGGCCTTGGGGGCGGCTTCGGCTCCGACGACAGTCTGGAAGAAGACAATCTGCCGCCGCCGGCCGCCGACGAAGATCCCTTCGCCCATATCGCCGAGCTGATGGCTCAGGGCGCCGAGCCGATCCCGGAAGTCTTCGCCTCGCCGCCGCCCAAGCCGGCGCCCCGGCGCAAGGGCGGTGCGGCCTTGTGGCTGCTGGTCATCGCCATCGTTCTGGTCAGCGTGGCGGGCGCCCTGTTCTGGTTGCAGGAATGGGTGGTGCGGGCGGTTCCCGCCTCGGCCACGCTCTATCAGGATTTGGGCCTGCGAAGCGAAGTGGTCGGCGCCGGGCTGATCTTCCGCGACTATAGCGCCGAGCGCATGCAGCAGGATAATTCCGAGGTGCTGATCGTGCGCGGTGTCATCGCCAACACCACCGATAATCCGCTGGAAGTGCCGCTGCTGCGGCTTTCGCTGACCAACGGCAAGATCACGGTGCAAAGCAAGATCATCAGCCCGCCGCAGACGGTGCTGGATGCTCATGGGGTGGCGGGCTTCCGCATCACCCTGGAACAGCCCGATCCTTCGGCCACCGGCTTTGGCGTAACCTTCGTCAATGCCAAGGATCCCGCCGCGGAAACCGGCGAAGGTCACTGACCGGATCGGGCGGCGCTTGCTGTCCTCGACTCTCCGTCCTGACCTCCTGTATATCCCTAGCCCAGGTTTCGTAAGTTCACCGCTTGAGGGTCTCATGGGCAATGCATGGGCCTGGCGGGTCATCGTGGCATGACCGTCAGAGCGTCAACCATGTCGGATGCGCCGATCCCGCCCGAGGTCCAAGAGGATTTCGCGGCGGCGGTGCGGCTGCATTCCCAGGGCGATGTCGAGGCGGCGGCGGCGCAATATCGCTGGATCATCAGTCGCGGCGTGACCCTGCCGGAGCCTTTTCTCAATCTTGCCCTGATCGAGCTGGAGCGCGGCCGCAGGCCCGAGGCCATCTTGCTGCTGAAGCGGGCGCTGGAGATGCGCCCGGCCTTCAATCCCGCCCGCCGCCAGCTGTTGCGGCTGCTGGATCAGGAGCGGGAAGATCTGCTGCGGGGGCTTTTGCAGCATCAGCCGGATGATCTTGACGCCTATGAGCAGCTGCTGTCCCTGCGGTCTGACGATCCTGCCGCGCTGGCGGCGGCGGCGGCGGCCTATTGGCGGCAGCGGGATGTGGTCCGCGCCGAGGAGCTGGCCCGCAAGTCCCTGGAGCTGCGCCCGAATTCCATGCATACCTGGGTGACGCTGGGCTCGTCGCTGAAGCGCCAAGGCAAGTTCGTCGAGGCGGAACAGGCGTTGCGCAAGGCCTTGCAGCTGGACCCCAATGCCGCGATTCCCCATTGGAACCTGTCGCTGATCCGCCTGCTGTTCGAAGATTATGACGATGCCTGGCCCCATTACGAATGGCGCTGGAAGGTGGACGGCTTTCCTTCGCCCCGGCGCGACTTCGCCCAGCCGGCCTGGACCGGCGGGCCGCTGGCGGGCAAGCGCCTGCTGGTCACCTGGGAGCAGGGCTTCGGCGATACCATTCAGTTCGTCCGCTATCTGCCGCTGCTGAAGGCCCGGGGTGCCACGGTGATCTTCGAGGCTCAGCCCAATCTGGTCCGCCTGCTGGAGGGCATGGAGGGGATTGACGAGCTGGCGGTCTATCAGCAGCCGCTGCCGCCCTTCGATCTACATGTGCCGCTGCTGACGGTGCCGGGCCTGCTTGGGGCGGCATTCGATCCGCGATTGTCCCGCGACGGCTATCTGCGGGCCGCGCCCGAGCTGGTCGCCGAATGGCGGCGAAGGCTGGAGCCGCTCAAGGGCTTGCGGGTCGGTTTGGTCTGGGGCGGCAATCCCGACTATGATTATTCCCAGTTCCGCTCGCCCGGCTTCCAGCGCTTTACCCGGCTGCTGAACGTTCCGGGCGTGTCCTTCGTTTCGTTGCAGGTCGGCGGCTTGCGCCAGGATCTGGCAACCCTGCCCGACGCCGCCCGCCTCTTGCCCGATCTGGGCGGCGCCCTGCGGGATTTCGCTGATACGGCGGCGGCGGTGGAAAATCTTGATTTGGTGATCGCATCCGACACCGGCGTCGTGCATCTTTGCGGCGCACTGGGCCGGCCCGTCTGGGTGCTGTCGGCCTATCCCGCCGATTGGCGCTGGGGGCTGGATCGCACGGACTGCCATTGGTACCGCTCGGTGCGGCTCTTCCGGCAGAAGGGGTTCCGCGACGATTGGCGAGAGCCTTTTGCCGAAATATCCTCCGAATTGCGGAGGGACATGTTGAGGGTGGATAAGGTTTAATCTGGGTTGTAATACCCTGATGTTTGACATGAAATATCGCGGAACGACTGGTTTTCAAACGGAAACCACATATTTGTTGCGGCTTTCCGGCGGGGGGAATGTTGCATTTTATGGGTCGATCCAATAAAACGAAAGTTGCCATGGGGGTGTGATAGTGCCTGTGCCTGTGTCCTATGAGAAAATATCGCGGTCCCGTTCCTGGCGGGATATGGTCTGCTGCCTGCTGATGGCGGGTGCGATGAGCAGCCTGCCTCTGGCGGCTGCCCATAGTCAGGGCGAGCCCCCGGCCCCCACTCCGGCGACCCGCGATGCGGTGGAAAGCGGCAAGGCCGTGCGCAAGGGCGATGTCCCGGCGGCCAAGAGCCTTGATCTGACGACCCAGAAGGCGACCCCGGCGGAAAGCGTGGTCGAGGCTCCGGCCCCCCCGCCGACTCCCGAGGAAGAAAAGGCCGCCCGCGCCCAGCGCGGCCACGAGCGCAGCATGATGCTGGCCAAGCTGCAGGGCACCGAAGAGGTCGAATTGGAAGCCGACCCCAACAATCCGCCTTCGGTGACCGAACCGGTCCGCCTGAACGAGGCGGTGGCCTTCGCTCTGCAGAACAATTACGACTATCAGGCCACCAAGGCCAAGACCGCCGCCGGCCGGTGGGAATATATCGGCGGCTATGCCCAATATCTGCCGACCATCACCTACGAGCATAAGACCGGTTCGGAGCACAGCGCACCGGGCTCTTATCAGGAGCCGGCCTACAACGGGGCGACGGCATCGCGGACGGTGGGCGTCAATACCCATCACTATCGTTCGCGTTCGACCTCCATCCATCAGCCGCTGATCGATCCGACGGTGATCGCCGACATTCTGGCCCGCAAGGACAGCTTCGAGGCCGTTAAGTCCGACGAGCTGGGGGCGCGTGAGAAGACGGCTTACGACACCATCGCCAGCTTCATGCGGGTCACCCAGTCGCGCCTGATGATCCGCTTCGCCGAGACCTATAAGGCCAATCTCGACAAGCTGGCCCAGCGCATGAAGGACCGCGTCAGCGGCGGCGGCGCCCCCGGCGTCGAGCTGGACCGCATCACCGCCCGTTCGACCACCGCCAAATCGGCGATCATCGAGGCGCATTCGGAATATCAGGCGGCGATTACCGAATTCCGCCGCCTGACCGGCATCAGCCCCTTGAAGCTGGCCTTGCCCGAAAGCCTGATGCCGACGGTGCCCGACAGCATCGAGGAAGTGCTGGACCGCACCGTCAAGCATAACCCCGACTATCTGGCGGCCAACCAGCGGGCCGAGGCGACCTTGAGCGAAATGCGCAAGTCCTTCGCCACCTTGCTGCCCAAGTTCTCGCTGGAAGTCAGCGATACCCGGACCTGGAACGCCGGTGGCGTCGCCAATACGCCGGGTTCGGTCTGTACGCTGTCCAGCGCGACCTTGTATCCCAACAATTCGACCGCCTGTACTTATCCCTATGCCAATACCCGTCAGGTGCTGGGGACCTTGACCTGGCAGCTGAATGGCGGCACCGACATCACCAACGGCATGTCCTATCGCGAACGCGCCAGGGCGGCCTCGTTCAGCGCCACCGACACCCGGCAGAAGCTGGAAGAAAGCGCGCGTGTCGGCTATGACGCCCTGAATGCCGCGGTCGGACGTATCGACGCCGTGCGCAGGGCGTCCGAGGCCAATACCAAGGTGGCGGTCTCGTTCGAAGAGCAATATCTGGCGGGCAGCCGCCAGCTGCTGGATCTGCTGGATGCCTATGAGCGGCTTTATACCTCGCAGACCGAGCTGACCCGCCTGCTGGTCGCCGAATCCACCGCCAGCTATCTGGTGCGTCGCCAGATGGGCGATCTGGTCTCGGCCATCCTGTCCTCGGACGAAGAATAAGAAGGAGAGAGCGATGGCGGGCGGCGGCGACGGCAAAGAACAAAATTACTGGCCCGGATTCGTGGACGCGCTCAGCAATGTGGTGCTGACCCTCGTCTTCGTGCTGGTGGTGTTCGTGTTCGCGCTGATGATCACCTCGGGCAAGGTCGCTCAGAAGAGCAAGGCCCTGGCCGAGGAAAAGGCCGCCATGGAAAAGGTCACCAGCAAGGCCGAGATGCAGCTGAAGCAAGAGCTGCAGGACGCCAAGCAGAACAAGGACAAGACCGACGCTCAGCTAAATATCAGCAAGGAAGAGCTGGCCAAGATGCAGGCCGAGCTGGAGCGGCTGCGCAAGCTGCTGGCCGACCAGCAGATCTCGGCCGAGGCCAAGGAAGCCGCCGTCACCCCCAGCATCATCCAAAAGCGGGTGGTGACCAAGAACGACGGCAAGCCGCCGGAGGGCGTTCAGGGCGAGCCGGATATCGCCTCGCAGAACGCCATCGTCATCACCTTCCCCCGTGGCGTGGTGCAGCTGAACGACAAATCCAAGGCCGAGCTGACCAAGGTGCTGGCCGACTACAAGGCGCAGATTTCCGGGGCCAAGGCGATGTTGGATTCCTTCGCCGGCATGGAAACCTATAGCGAAGGCCGCCGTCTGGCCTATTACCGGGCCATGGACGTTCGTAATTTCTTGATGGATAAGGGCTATACTCCGGCGAACAACATCGTCATCAACACCAAGCAGAGCAAGGAACAGGGCGATGCCCGCATCGAGATCCGCTTCACTCGCCAGTGATCTGGCGCTGGCGGCGATCCGGCGGAGCTTGACGGAGCTCAGCTGGCGCAATGTCCGGCGTAGGATGGAAGAGCCGCAGCTCTTCCTGTGGATGATCGGTGCCATTCTGCTGTTGACGGTGCTCTGGGCCTGTCTGACCCCGGTGGACCGGGTGGTCCGGGTCGAGGGCAAGGTGATCCCCGCCGGTCATAGCCAAAGCATCCAGCATCTGGAAGGCGGCATCGTCGCCGCCATCAATGTCCAGGAAGGCCAAGTGGTGCATAAGGGCGAGGTGCTGCTGAGCATCGACGACACCACCGCCAACGCCACCTTGCAGGAAAGCCGCACCAAGCAGGACGGCATGCGCATCCGCGCCGTCCGCCTGGAGGCCGAGGCCCGCGAGGCCGACAGCATGACCTTCCCCCAGGACCTGCGGGGCTCCTCGGAATTGATGGTCGGCGAGCAGCAGCTGTTCAAGGCCCGGCGCCAGAAGCTGGAGCAGGAAAAGCGCATCCTGGAAGAGCAGATTCGTCAGCGCAATATCGAGACCCAGGAAATCCAGGCCAAGAAGCTGCGCCTGGAAGGCGAACTGAACTTGGCGCGGGAGCGGTCCAAGATGATGTCCAGCCTGGCCCAGCATGCGGCGGCCTCGAAGCTGGAAGTGCTGGAAGCGCAGTCCCGCGAACAGCGCTTGAATACCGAACTGGGCGACGCCCAGGCCATGCTGCCCAAGGTGCAGGGATCGATCGCCGAGGCCAATGCCCGCATCGAGGAAGCCCGCGCCCGCTACCGCGCCGAGGCCCAGGGCGAACTCTCCAATGTCCGGCTTGAAATCGATCGGCTGGACGACACCATCAAGGCGCTGGTGGATCGCTTTACCCGGACGGAAGTCCGGGCGCCGGTGGATGGTATCGTCAACCGCGTCACCGTCAATACGGTGGGCGGGGTGGTCAAGGCCGGCGACACCATCATCGAGCTGACCCCCAACACCGATCGCATGATGCTGGAGGCCAAGGCCCGTCCTTCGGACCGCGCCGAGCTGCGGGTGGGGCTGCCGGCCAAGATCCGCATCACCGCCTATGACGTCGGCGAGTTGGGAACCCTGAGCGGCAAGGTGACCGAGGTCAGCGCCGACACCGTTCAGGATGGCAAGATGGAACCTTATTACCGGGTGGTCATCCAGGTGGATGATCTGCCCGAGGCTTATGCGGGCAAGCAGATCGTTCCCGGCATGACCATCACGGGGGATGTGGTCATTGGACGGCGGACGGTCATGCGTTATATCACCGCCCCCTTTGCCAAATTCACTTACAGCGCATTCCGGGATGCCCGGTAACAGATCGGTGGACAGGGTACTATGAAGAATAGATATATCGTTTATCTGCTTCAGGCGCTTGCGCCGCTGATTATGGTGACGCTGACGGCTATCAGCTATCTGGACTTCGTCTTGATGGCCATCGCCGGAAATACCTTCCTGAACGGCTGTATCCTGCTGGTGGGCCTGACCGGATCGATCACCATGATCGTCCGAATCTGGGACCTGAACCGCGAACGCACCGTTCTTCGCCGCTATTCCACCGAGGTCAAGGGCGGCGCCGACATGAAGGCGCTGCTGAACGAGCCCTGGCTCGTCGAGCGCGCCATGCACCGCTTCTTGGACAATATCGCCCAGACCGAAGGCAAGCTGTCTTCGCCGCTGGATCAGCAGGCCATCGAATCGGAACTGCATGATCTGCAGGGCGAGTTTGATTCCAAGATGGAGTTCCCCGGCTTCCTGGTCGGCTTCATGATCGCCATGGGCCTGCTGGGAACCTTCATCGGTCTGCTGGAAACCCTGACCGGCATTTCGACCATGCTGGACGGTCTGGTCAACACGCCGTCGGGCGATTCCGTCGAAGCCGAGTTCTTGAAGCTGGTGGGGCAGCTGCGCAAGCCGCTGGCCGGCATGGGCATCGCTTTCTCGGCCTCGATGTTCGGTCTGGTGGGCAGCTTGGTGCTGGGCCTGACCCAGCTGTCGGTGCGCCGCTATACCAAGGTCGTCCTGAGTGACGCCCGCGATGTGCTGCATGACCTGACCGAGCGCGTCTATGTCGCCGCCGTGGCTGTGGCCGGCGGTACCACGACCCAGGCCGCGGCCGGGGCGGGGAACGGCGTCAGCCAGGAATTCCTGTCGGAATTCATGTCCGAGGTCATGAGCAACATGAACCAGCTGGCGGAAATGTTCAGCCGCTCGCAGGATGCCGCCATCGCGCAAACCAGCCGCGTCGACGGCCTTTATAAGCGCCTTGAAGACGTGACCGGCGCCATCGAAAGCAATGTGGAAGCCGTCAAGCGACTGAACGACCTGTTGGGCTTCGGTCCGCGCATGAAGGAAACCAACGAGGCGGTGCTGTCGGAAATCCGCGAACTGCTGGCCAACGGCCAGGAGCAGCAGAAGTCCATGACCCGCGTCGCCGATACCCTGGCCGCCATCGATACCAAGATGGCTTCGGCCAATGACGGCAACCGCGGCCATTACGATGTGCTCAACACCTACAACACGCAGAATCTCGCCAAGCTTGATGAAGCGGTGGGAATCCTGCATGATGTGAACGATCGGGCGTCTGATAGCGAAACCAAGATGGATCGCAAATTGCAGGCGCTGACCAATAATACCAACAACATCGCCCAAGCACTGCAGGGTCTGACCCAGCGGTTGGGCGAGTTGTCGACTCTCAGCCAGACCCAGATCGGCAATCAGGGCAGCACCCAGGTGTTGTTCCGCGATGCCTCGGCGGAAGTGCAGGCCCTGCTCAAGGAGCTGCAAGACAAGCTGATGAAGATCCAGGAAGTTGAGATTGGCGCTACCCGCCACCTTTATGGTATCAAGGAGGCGTTCGATAATATGGGTGGATCCCTTGAATCGCTGAAGGGCCTGTCCCAGGGCGTGTCCAAGCAAACCACCATGCTTGAAGCTACTCTTGAGGAAATGCGCACGTCGCAGCGTAATTTCGCGCGCGAACTGCGGAACGAGTTCCGGGAATTGGCCCGCGAACAACGCGCTCCGCAGGCAAGCTAAGGTTCGAGAATGGCCGATCAAGAGCAGCCAAAGACGCAACAGATCCAGGCAACCGTCGTCGCGCCTGACAGCAAGGGCCAGTTCAAGCTGAACTTGTCCAAGGGTGCTGTCTCGCGCGTGGATGTGGTCGATCTGGACTTCGTCATCACGACGAAGGACGGCAAGCGTCTTGTGCTGCCCAGCGCGGCCATCGATGCCACCAGCGATCATCCTCCGGCGGTGGCTTTTAGCGACGGCACCGTCGGCGCCGATTCCTTCTATTCCCAGGTGCAGAAGGTCCAGACGCCCGAAGCGCCGGTTCCGGCCATGGCCAGTCTGGTCACGGATACGCCGCAAAAGGGCTCGGACAAGTCGCCGCATCATGACCAGTCGAGCAAGGATGCCGGCGAGTCCCAGGATCAGGCGCCGCTGAACGAAGCGCCGCAGTCCAGCCTGGAACGCCTGCTGCAACAGGCCGACAAGGAATCCCAGGACGTCGGCAATAAGCATAAATATGACGAGGCGCCGCATCCGGCCAGCACTGCCAACCAGACGCCGTCCAACAGCAATTCCGGCAATGGTCAGGCTCCGGCCACCATCGACGTGTCGCCGGTTCTGACCATCTATTTCGGCAATCTGACCGGCACCACCTCCACCACTTCGGGCGGGGTGACGACCATCAATGGTTCGGGCGGCCTGTCGGGAACCTCGGCGTCGGGCCATATCGACGGCCGCGCCATGGCCCAGGAATATGCCCAGACCATTACGGGCACCACCGGGTCGGACATCATCTACGCCAATGGGCAGATGCCCACCAACGCCACGGCGACCCTGTTCGAGAAAACCCTGGAAGTCGATCTGAGCGGTTCGTTCCAGCAGATCACCAGCATCAAGATTACCGGCTACGCCTCGGATGACCTGCATTATCTGACCGGGTCGGGCGTGACCTGGAACACCACCGACAATGCCTGGGAAATCGCGGTTTCCTCGACGGGAACTCTGACGGCCTTTGATCTGAACATGATCTATGGCCTGACCTCGACCTCGTCCACCGACGATCCGGTGCATGAGACCTATACGGTGGTCTTCTCGGTCGATGTCACCCTGTCCAGCGGCGGCGTCACCACGCTGCTGGAAACCCAGGTGCTGGAAGTCCGCGACGTCACCAGCTCGACGGATCTGACTGCTCTGTCCGACAGTTTGGGACACACCGTCTGGGTGCTGCCGGCCCAGGGTATTTCCAACCTGATCCAGGCCGGTTCCGGCAACGACACCATCATTGGCGGTCAGGCCGGCGACACCTTGTACGGCAATGCCGGCAATGACGTCATTCTTGCCGGTTCCGGCAACGACACCCTGATCGGCGGCGCGGGCGGGGATACCCTGAGCGGCGGTGCCGGCACCGATATCGCCAGCTATTCGGACAGCACCAGCGGCCAGCTGATCGATCTGTCGGGAACCTATAGCAGCGGCACCCTGACGGCCGGCGCCCATGCCACGGGCGACGCTTCGGGCGACGTCTATATCAATATCGAGCGGGTGCAGGGCAGCAAATATGCCGACACCTTCATCGGCGGCACCGATTACGGCAGCGAAACCGCGCGCATGATCATCGATGGCGCCAGCGGTTCGGACTATATCGATTACGAATATGCCACCGCGGCGGTGAAGGTCGATTTCCTGCATACCACCACGGCGGGCTATGCCAGCGTCGGCGGTGCGGCGACCAACGATCTCTTGATCAATATCGAAAACGCCATGGGCAGCGCCTATGGCGATACGCTGATCGCCTCGACCACCTCGCAGACCCTGATGGGTTTGGCGGGCGACGACACCCTGATCGGCAGCTCCTCGGGCGGCGATTATCTGGATGGCGGCGCCGGCACCGACGCCATCAGCTTTGCCAGCCAGACCGCTGGTCTGACCATCGATATGGTGGGGTCGGGCACCTGGGGTACCGGTGCGGCCTATGGCAACACCTATGTGAATATCGAAAATGTCATCGGCACCAATTACGATGACACCTTCATCGGCGGCACCAGCTCCGGCTCGGGCCTGATGGATGGCGGGTCCTACGACAATCTGGGCAACTGGATCAGCTATTACCACGCCACGGCGGCGGCCACGGTCAATCTGAGCACCGGCACCAACGGCGGTTCCGCCGTCAACGACCGTCTGAGCAATATCGAAAACATCATCGGCAGCACCCTGGCGGATCTGCTGATCGGTGATTCCAGCAGCAACATCATCCTGGCGGGATCGGGCAACGACACCCTGATGGGCGGCACCGGCGGCTATGACACCCTGGATGGCGGCGCCGGCACCGATATTCTTAGCTTCGCCGATAGCGCCTCGTCCGGCACCATCACCCAAACCCTGGGCACGGTCTCGACTTCGGGCCTGGTGATCAATGTCGCCGACGGCACTCAGTCCACTGGTGACGCCTCCAATGACGTGATCACCAACATCGAAAAGGTGGTCGGCACCTCTTACGACGACACCTATATCGGCGGCACCAACACCGCCATGACCTTCGATGGCGGCTCGGGCAATAACTGGGTGGATTACACCAACGCCCAGGCCGTCACCCTCAATCTGACCGGCAACACCGCCACCGGCATCGGCGTGACCCATCTGGGCGGTGCGGCGTCGGACTTCCTGATCAATGTGGAAAACGTCAAGGGCAGCACCTTGGGCGACGTCATCACCGGCAATTCGTCGGCGACGGGCTCCCTTTGGGGCACCTTGATGGGCAATGACGGCAACGACACCCTGATCGCCGGCAGCGCCAATTATTGGCTGGACGGCGGCCTGGGCACCAATACCCTCAAGGCGACCTATGGCAATACCAAGGCCATCGCCGATTACGAGGATTCCAGCGTCGGCGTCACCGTCTCCCTCAGTTCGGCCTATACCCTGGTTTCCAGCGTGCTGGTGCAATATGCCACCGGCACCGCCGTCGGCTATTTCAACAGCTCGATCGTGCTGATCTCGGACACTCTCAGCAATATCGAGAATGTCTATGGCAGCACCGGCAACGATGTGCTGATCGGCAATACCATGGCCAACACCCTGTGGGGTGGGGCCGGGAATGACACCGTCGCCGGCGGCGGTGGCGGCGATTACCTGGACGGCGGCGCGGGCAACGATCTTCTCAGCTATTCCACCGCCACCAGCGGCGTGACCATCAATATGGCGCTGGGAACCGGCTTGGGAACAGGGCTGGGCGGCGCGGCGGCCAGCGACCAGTTCATCAATTTCGAGCAGGTGCTGGGCAGTTCTTATGCCGACACCATCATCGGCGGCTCGGGCCTGCTGAGCATTGATGGCGGTAGCGGCCTCGATACCATCAGCTATAACGACAGCCACATCACCGGCGGCGTCACGGTCGATCTGTCCGCCAATAAGGCGGTGGTCGGCGGCGTGACCACCACTCTGTCGAATTTCGAGAATATCTGGGGCTCGTCGGGCAACGACACCTTGACCGGCGATTCGGCCGACAACAGCATCCATGGCGGCAGCGGTTCCGATGCCATCGACGGCGGTGGCGGCAATAACTGGGTGCTGTTCGACGATCAGTCGGCGGCGGTGGTCATCGATCTGGCCCACGGCACCGCGCGGACCAGCAGCGGTACCGATACGCTGGCCAATGTCGAGAACGTCATCGGCAGCAATTACGGCGACACCATCATCGGCGACGCCAATAGCGACACCCTGATCGGCGGCACCGCGGGCGACACCATCATCGGCGGCAATGGCACCGGCGTGCTGATGGGCGATCTGGCCTATACCTCGTCGACCGGCGGTAATGACACGCTGATCGCCGGAACCGGCAACAACACCCTGTATGGCGGCGGCGGCAACGATCTGCTGAGCATCAACGGCGGCACCGGCACCAATATTCTGTATGCCGGATACGGCAATGACACGCTGATCGATGGCGGCGGCGGCATCAATACCCTGGTGGGCGGCACCGGCAACGACACCCTGATCGCCGGCGCGGGCACCGACCTGCTCTATGGCGGCACCGGCAACAATTACATGGAAGCCGGCACCGGCCATGCCACCTTGTGGGGCTCGTCGGGGGCCGACACTCTGGTCGGTGTCACCGGCACCGGCCTGCTGATGGGCGGCATCGGCGGCGACACCCTGATCGGCGGCACGGCGGGCGTCTATACCCTGCAGGGCGGCACCGGCGCCGATACCCTGATCGGGCAGGCGGGCACCGCCTTCGCGGATTATTCCGAGGATAGCAGCAGCCACACCATCACCCTGGGCCTGGGCTGGACGGCGGCGGGCGCGGGCGGCGACGCCGCTTCGGACGTGCTTTACAACATCGAGAATGTCATCGGCGGTTCGGGGGCCGACACCCTGATCGGCGACGCCAACGCCAACACGCTGTATGGCGGCGCGGGCAACGACGTGCTTTACGGCAGCGCCGGCGGCGGCGACTATCTGGACGGCGGTTCGGGCACCGACATCGTGACCTTCGCCAATTCCGCCAGCGGCCTGACCATCGATCTGACCAGCGGCGGCCATAGCTCGGGCTATGCCAGCGGCGACACCTTTGTGAATATCGAGATCGTCAAGGGCTCGAACGCCGACGATACCTTCATCGGCGGCACCACCGGTGCGGCCACCATGGATGGCGGCTCGGGCAACAACTGGGTCGATTACGAATATGTTGCCTCGGCGGCCACCATCAATCTGGGCACCACCGCCTATTCCGGCGCGGCGGCCAGCGATCATCTGCTGAATGTCGAGAACATCATCGGCTCGAACTATGGCGATAAGCTGACCGGCGATTCCTCGGCCAACTCGATCCTGGGCGGAACGGCGGGTGACACCATCGCCGGTGGCGGCGGCAATGACTATCTGGATGGCGGCTCGGGCCAGGACGTGGTGGATTATTCCGCCTCGACGGCCGGCCTGACGGTCAATCTGCTGGCGGGCACGGCCTATGGCAATGCCTCGATCGGCACCGATACCCTGGCCAATTTCGAGGTCGTGCTGGGCGGCACGGGCTCCAATACCCTGATCGCCGACAATAATGGCGATACCCTGATCGGCGGCTCAGGCAACGATAGCTTCTTCACCGGCACCGGCAATGACAGCATGGACGGTGGATCGGGGATCGATCTGGTGAACTACGGTTCCCAAACCGGCAGCCTGACCATCAATCTGGGCAGCACCGCGACCGGCGGCTCGATCGGCACCGATACCTTCTATAACATCGAGATCGCCTATGGCGGTTCGGGCGCCGACAGCCTGATCGCCGCATCCTCGGGCAGCACGTTATATGGCAATGAGGGTGACGACACCTTCTGGGGCGGCGCTGGCAATGACCGCTTTGACGGCGGTTCCGGCAACAATGCCGTCAGCTATGCCAGTCAGACCGCCAATCTGACCATCAGCTTGGGCACCACCGCCAACGGTTCGGCGGTGGGCGGCACGGTGGGCACCGATACCCTGGTGAATATCGAAGTGGTGTTCGGCGGCTCGGGCAGCGACATCCTGATCGCCGGTTCGGCGGCCGACAGCCTCTATGGCGGCGCCGGCGCCGACACCCTGATCGGCGGCTCGGGCAACGATCTGCTGGACGGCGGCAGCGGCCAGGACATCGCCGATTATCACACCAAGACCGGCAATCTGGTGGTGACCCTGAACGGCGCTTCGGCGGGCACGGCGGCGGGTGGTGTCGGCATCGGCACCGACAGCCTGGTCAATGTCGAGGTGGTTCTGGGTGCCTTGGGCAACAATACCCTGATCGCCGACAGCCTGGGCGATTCGCTTTATGGCAACAGCAGCGCCGATACCTTCATCGGCGGCGTCGGCAATGACGTCATGGATGGCGGCGGCGGCGCCGATACGGTGGATTACAGCAGCCAGGCCGGCGCGCTGACCATCAATCTGAGCAGCTCGGTCACCGGCGGTACGGTGGGCACCGATATTCTGGCCAATATCGAGGTCGCCATCGGCGGTGCGGGCGCGGACACCCTGATCGCCGGAGCCGGGCATGACAGCCTGTACGGCGGCTTGGGCAACGATACCCTGATCTCGGGTTCGGGCAACGATCTGCTGGATGGCGGCGGCGGCAACGATCTGGTCACCTATTCCAGCATGTCCTCGTCGGTGACGGTGAACATGTCGGCCCTGACCGCGTCGGGCACCGGCGTCGGCACCGATACGCTGGCGAATATCGAAATCGTCCAGGGCGGCACCGGCAACGATAAGTTCATCGGCGCCTTCGGCGGCGTCACGCTGGACGGCTTCACCGGCGCGCAGGACATCATCGACTACAGCGGTCAAGCGGGGTCGGTGACCATCGATCTGGCCGGCGGCTCGGCCATCGGTGGCGCCGGCAGCGATATCCTGACCAATTTCGAGGTCGCGGTGGGCGGTGCCTCCGCCGATACCCTGATCGCCGCTTCGGCGGGAGCCGACAGCCTGTATGGCGGCTTGGGCGGCGATACGCTGGTGGGCGTGCTGAAGAACGACTTCCTGGACGGCGGCAGCGGTTCGGACGTGGTGGATTACAGCGCCCAGACCAGCGGCATCACGGTCAGCCTGAACGGCTCGGCCTGGGGCTGGGCCAGCAGTTCGCTGGGCACCGATATCCTGACCAATGTGGAAATCATCCGCGGCGGCCAGGGCGACGACACCCTGATCGCGGACACGGCCGGCGACAGCCTTTATGGCTGGTCGGGCAACGATACCCTGATCGGCGGCGCAGGCAACGATGTGCTGGATGGCGGCGTCGGCACCGCCAATGTGGCCGACTATTCCACCGCCACCGGCAATCTGGCCATCGCCCTGAACGGCGCTTCGGCGGGCACGGCGACGGGCGGCGGCATCGGCACCGATCTGCTCTATAACATCGAGATCCTGAAGGGCGGCATCGGCAACGATACCCTGATGGCCGACGGCTTGGGCGACAGCCTCTATGGCGGGGCCGGCAACGATACCCTGATCGGCGGCGTCGGCAATGACGTGCTGGACGGCGGTTCGGGCACCAATACCCTGAGCTATGCGGCGCAGACCGCCAGCGTCACGGTGGATCTGGGCGGCGGTCACGCCTATGGCTCGGGCATCGCCACCGATACCTTGAGCAATTTCCGCATCGTGCTGGGCGGTTCGGGCGACGACACCATCATCGGCAACACCGCCGGCGATACGCTGTACGGCAATGGCGGCAACAATCTGCTGATGGGCAATACCGCGTCGCTGAACAGCGATACCTTCTATGGCGGGACCGGCATCGACACCATCATCGGCAGCAGCGGCGCGACCGGAAACTATATGGATTATAGTTCCGAAGCCTCGGCGGTGACCGTCAATCTGGCGCTGGGATCGGCCTGGGGCAGCTCGATCGGCACCGACTATCTGACCAATATCGAGGTGGTGCGCGGCGGGTCTTCCAGCAATGTGCTGGTGGCCTCCAGCGCCAACACCACTCTTTACGGCGGCGCCGGCAACGACACCCTGATCGGCGGCGCCGGAGCCGACTATCTGGACGGCGGCGCCGGGACCGCCGATCTGGTGGATTATTCCTCGGCCACCGGCAATCTGGTGGTGACGGTGGGCAGCCAGGCCTCGGGCGCCGGCATCGGCATCGATACCTTGGTGAATGTGGAAATCATCAAGGGCGGCCAAGGCAACGATACGCTGGTCGCCGACAACAAGGGCGATACGCTGTACGGCCTGACCGGCAACGACACCCTTTATGGCGGCACCGGCAATGATCTGCTGGATGGCGGCATCGGTCAGGATATGGTGGATTACCATTCCCAGACCGCCGGCTTGACCATCACCCTGACCGGTTCGGGCACCGGCACCGCCACCGGCAGCGGTATCGGCACCGACCTCCTGTATAACATCGAGGTCTTCACCGGCGGCTCGGGCAGCGACCTGATCAATGGCAAGAACCTGACCACCTCGGCCACCCTCTATGGCTATGGCGGCAACAACACCCTTTATGGCGGCGCTGCGGCCGACACCTTCTATGGCGGCACGGGCATCGACACCATCGACGGCGGCACCGGCATCGATACCATCAGCTATGCCGCCGAAACCGCGTCGCTGACCGCGAATCTCAGCAGCGGCTCGGCCGTCGGCAGCTCGATCGGCACCGACTATCTCTATAATCTGGAAGTGGTCTGGGGCGGCATTTCCTCGGACACCCTGATCGCCAACAATCTGGGCGACAGCCTGTACGGCTTCAGCGGCAACGACACCCTGATCGGCGGCACCGGCAACGATCTGCTGGATGGCGGCATCGGTACCGACACTGTGGATTACAGCGGTCTGACCGGCCCGATCACCCTGGTGCTGAACGGCACCTCGGCGGGGTCGGCGGTGACGACCGGTTATGGCACCGATACCCTCTATAATATCGAGATCGCGGTCGGCTCGCGCGGCAACGACACCCTGATCGCCGACAGTCTAGGCGATAGCCTGTGGGGCTATTCCGGCAACGATACCCTGGTGGGCGGCGCCGGAAACGACGTCATGGACGGCGGCGCCGGCACCGGCGACGTGGCCTATTACGCCGGTCTGAGCAGCGGCATCACCGTCACCCTGAACGGCACCGGCGCGGGTACCGCCATCACCACCGGCAACGGCACCGACACGCTCTATAACATCGAGATCCTGCAGGGCAGTCAGGGCGATGACACGCTGATCGCCGATACTCTGGGCGATACGCTGTACGGCAATTCCGGCAATGACGATATCTTCGGCGGTTCGGGCAACGATCTGCTGGATGGCGGCTCGGGCCAGGACATCCTGGACTACAGCAACCAGAATTCGGCTGTGCTGGTGGTTCTGAATGGCACGTCGCTGGGGTCGGCCTCCGGCACCAGCATCCATACCGACAGCCTCTATAACTTCGAGGTCGTGCTGGGCGGCTCGGCTGCCGATACCATCATCGGCGATGCGCTGGGCGATACCCTGTACGGCAATGCCGGCAACGACACGGTCATCGGCGGCGCGGCGGCGGATACGCTGTATGGCGGCATCGGCTCCAACACCCTGGATGGCAAGGGCGGCACCGACTATCTGGATTACACGGCGGCGACCTCGGCGCTGACCATCAATCTGGGCTCGGCGGGCGGCACCAGCCTGGCGACGGCGGGAACGGCCACCAACGGCGCGAACTTCACCGATCTGCTGATCAATATGGAAGTCGTCTGGGGCAGCTCGGCCGGCGACACCATCATCGGCAATAATTCCGGCGACAGCCTCTATGGCTTCAGCGGCAATGACACCATCTCGGGCGGCACCGGCAACGACCTGATGGATGGCGGCGTCGGCACCGACACCCTGGATTACCGCAGCGTTGCCACGGCGGTGACGATCGCCCTCAAGGGCGCGGCGGTGGGCACCGCCACCGGCACCGGCATTGGGACCGATACGCTCTATAACTTCGAGATCGCCTATGGCGGTCAGGCCGCCGACACCCTGATGGCCAGCGGCCAGGGCGATACTCTCTTCGGCTATTCGGGTGGCGACACCCTGATCGGCGGCGCGGGCAACGATTATCTGGATGGCGGCACCGGCCAGGATATGGTCGATTACAGCGGCGGTTCGGTCGGCGTGCTGGTGGTGATGAACGGCACCAGCGCGGGCTCGGCCAAAGGCTCCAGCATCGGCACCGACACGCTCTATAACTTCGAAATCGTCAAGGGCAGCGCCGGCAACGATACCCTGATCGGTGACAGCCAGAACGTCACCTTCGTCAACAGCTTCGGCGGCACCAGCACCCTGGGCGACACCTTCATCGGCAGCTCGGGCAGCGACACCATCATCGGCAAGACCGGCGTGGTCAATACGCTGGATTACTCGGCCATGACCACCAGCGTCACCGCCAATCTGGGCGGCACGGCGGCGGGCGGCGGCATCAGCACTGCGGGTACGGCCACCGGCGGCATCCTGGGTACCGATTACCTCTATAATATCGAGGTAGTCCTGGGCGGCACCGCCAATGACAGCCTGATCGCCAACAATCTAGGCGACAGCCTGTATGGCGGCACCGGGAATGATTATCTGGTGGGCGGCACCGGCAACGATGTCATCGACGGCGGCGTCGGCCAGGATATCGTCGATTATCGCGGCCAGACGGCGGTGATGACCTTTACCCTGTCGGGCGCCGGCAATGGTACGGCCACCGGCGGCACGGTCGGCACCGATCTGCTTTATAACCTTGAAGTCTTCTACGGCGGCTCGGGCAGCAACAGCATCATCGGCACCTCGCTGACCAGCGCGGCCACCATCTATGGCGGCACCGGGCTGAACACCATCATGTCGGGCGCCGGCAATGACTGGCTCTATGGCGGTATCAGCAACGACACCCTCGATGGCGGCACGGGCACCAACACCGTCGATTACTCGGGCTTGAACAGCAGCACCGGCCAGACCGGCGCGCTGCTGATCAATCTGGGCTCGACCGGCGGCAATACCTGGGCGACACGCGGCTCGGCCACCGGCGGCACCATTTCCACCGATATGCTGATCAATATCGAGGTGGCGCTGGGCGGTTCCGGCAACGACACCCTTATCGGCAACGGCCTGGGCGATAGCCTTTACGGCGGCATCGGCAACGATACCCTGATTTCTGGCTCGGGCAACGACCTGTTGGACGGCGGCTCCGGCACCAATACCCTGGATTATCGTATCCTTGGCTCGGCGGCTCCGGTCACCGTGCTGCTGAACGGCGCTGCGGCGGGTACCGCCATCACCACCGGTTACGGCACCGACACCCTTTATAACGTCGAGCTGGTCCAAGGCGGCACCGGCAGCGATGTGCTGTGGGGCGACGGTTTGGGCGATACGCTGTTCGGCAATGCCGGCAACGACACCCTGTTCGGCGGCTTGGGCAAGGGCAATATCGACAGTCTGGACGGCGGCGCCGGCACCGACTTGGCCGACTATCACACCATGGCGGTCGGCGTCACCCTGGCCATGTCGGGCACCACCGGCAGCATCGTCGAATCGGTGGCGGCCTCCGGCACCGACCTGCTCTACAACATCGAAGCGGTTCTGGGCACCAGCCTGGCCGACGTGTTGAGCGCGGCGGGCACCACGGCGGCCATGACCCTGTTCGGCGGCAGCGGCAACGACACCATCATCGGCGGCAGCGGCATCGACAGCCTGGACGGCGGCGCGGGTAACGACTTCCTGGATTATCACGCCCAGACCGGCACCTTGACCATCAATCTGGGCACCGGCGGCGGCACCAGCTGGGCGACGGCGGGCAGCGCCACCGGCAGCACAGTGGCGACCGATTATCTGGTGAATTTCGAGATCGTCGAAGGCGGCACCGCCGCCGACAAGATCTACGCCAACAATCTGGGCGATACCCTGTATGGCTGGTCGGGGGCCGACACTCTGTTCGGCGGCACGTCGAACGACGTGCTGGACGGCCGCGGCTATACCAATACCGCCGACACCAGCACCGACTGGGCGGATTACCGCTCGCAGACCTCGGCCCTGACGGTTTGGCTGAACGGCGCCAGCGCCGGGTCGGCCATCGGCGGCACGGTGGGCACCGACACGCTCTATAACATCGAAGGCGTGGCCGGCAGCGCCAACAGCAACTATTACTATATCCAGAACTACTATGACGGCACCGCCAACTTCGGCCACACCCTGATGGGCGGCACCGGCACGGATACGGTGGATTATTCCGGCGTGACCGTGCAGTCGGGCGGCTATCTGGCGATTTATCTGGGGCAGTGGACCTGGAACGGCACAACCATCACCACTACGGCCAGCTATAACGGGACGTCCTATTCCGCCGGTTATGGCGGCGGCGGCGCGGCCAATGACCGCTATATCAATATCGAGAACGTGATCGGCAGCACCGGTGGCGACTATATCGCCGGTTCGACCGCCTCGAACTATATCTATGGCGGCTCGGGTGGCGACACCCTGTCGGGTAACGGCAATAGCGATACGCTGGACGGCGGCGCCGGCTCCGACTGGGTGTTCTATCAGTGGTTGGGCGCGACCGGCGTGACCATTACGATGGGCTCGAACGCATCGGGGACCACTGGCACGGCCGTCTATTCAGGCACCTATGCCGGTACCGATACGCTGCTGAATTTCGAGTATGTCTATGGCGATATTGGTGCCGATCTGATCAATCTGAAGACCGTGACCGCCAGCATGGTGATCGATGGCGCCGGTGGTGCCGATACGATCCTGGCCGGTTCGGGCAATGATACGATCCGTTCTGACCATAGCAGCGACACCGTCGATGGCGGTTTCGGCAATGACGGTATCGTCTATAACATCTATGCCGGTAACGCCGGTGTGACGGTCAATCTGGGCACCTCGGCCCTGTCGGGCGTGGCCTCGGATGGTTCGACCTTCACCGAATATCTCTACAATATCGAGACCGTGGTCGGTTCGTCGGGCAATGACGTGCTGATCGCCGGATCGACCAATTCCCACCTGCTGCAGGAATATTTCGGCCTGAACACCCTGATCGGCGGCTCGGGCGGCAGCATTACCCTGGAAGGTGGCCAGAACGACGATACGCTGATCTCGGGCTTCGGCAGCGAAACCCTGGATGGCGGCGGTTATGGCGGTGGCTCGGGTCTTTATGGCAATGCCAATACCGGCATCTGGTCGTCTTCGACCGCCGGCCTGACCATCAATCTTTACGGTACCGCGGTCGGTACGGCGACCTGGGGCGGCACCGGCGTCGACAAGGTCTATAACATCGAGGATGTGATCGGCAGCACCCTGGCCGACTACATCTATCTGCACGACACCTTCAACCATGTGATCAATGGCAATGGCGGTGCGGACTCGCTGTATGGCGGTGCGGGCAATGACACCTTCGTGCTGACCGCGACTCAGCTGGCTTCGGTCTCTGCGGTGACGGTGGATGGCGGCGCGGGCACCAACTGGCTCTATAGCGCCGGCAGCAATCTGAGCACCGGCTCGATCCCGAATCACATCTCGAACATCGAGGTGATCGATCTGCACAATGACAGCGCATCGTCGGGCAATACGGCGTCGTTGAGCTATTCCGACATCACCAGCATCCTGGGCAGCGGCTTCACCACCCTGACCCTGCTGCTGAATTCGGGCGGCACCTACACCACCAGCGGCACGGAAAACCTGACCTCAACCACCACCTCGACGCTGACCACCAGCAGTTATACCCACACCTTCACGGTGGATCATTACGACGTGGTCGGCAGCACCAGTACCGTGCATCTCGACGTGTATCACTAAGGATGGCCGAGATGAACGGACTGCCGTTCGAGAAAGCCCTGGGCTGCATGCTGGCGGCCCTGGGAAAGCCGCCCGCGCTTCCCAATGAAGACCCGGAGGCCGATGTCGATGCCATCCTGAACGATGTTCTGGATCAGGCGGGGCTGAGCGTTTCGCGGATGATGCTGGGGCAGGGGGCTTTGCCTCGGGTGGTCGGGCTGGGCATGCTGGCCGAGGCGGCTTCGGGGGAATGGCTGGCGCTGCTGCCGCGTCCCGGTTCCGATCGTCCCGAGCTGGCCGATGACGAAGGCAATCTGGAGGCTCTGCCCGCAGATTACGTCTTCCCCGGCGGGCGGGCCTTCATGCTGGAGGCGCGGCCGGAACCCGACCTGAATGTCGAGGTGAAGACCTTCCTGCAGCGCCATCGCAAGCATATGTTCCCCATCATGCTGGGCGGATTGATCACCAATCTGCTGCTGCTGACGACGCCGCTGTTCGGCAGTTTCGTCTATGACAAGGTGCTGGGCAACGGCGTCAGCGATACCTTGTGGGCCATGACCCTGGGGGTGGTGCTGGCCATCGGCCTGGATTTCGCCGCCCGCGCCCTACGCATCCAGCTGGTCGAGCGCATGGCGGTGGGAACCGAGGGCGATATCGACCGCGCCTTGCTGACCGGTCTGCTGCGGCGTACCGGCACCATGCCGCCGGTGGGGCTGGTGCTGGACAAATATAAGCAGATGCAGGCCAGCCGCGATTTCGTGACCTCCAGCTATCTGACCTCGGCGGCGGATTTGCCGTTCCTGCTGCTGTTCCTGGCGGCCATCGCCATCATCGGCGGGCCGCTGGTGCTGATCCCGCTGCTGTTCGGGGGCATGTCCCTGGGGCTGAATCTGAAATTCACCGACGCCGCCCGCGACCATGACCGGATTTCCCGCGTCGCCAACGAGCATCGCGTGACCATTCTGGCCGACCTGCTGGTCAGCCGCGAGGCGGTGGTGACCACCTCTTGGATCGAAGAGATGAGCCGCCGCTGGCGCCGCATGAGCGACGGCGCCGCCAGCGAAGGCGCTCGTGGCCGCTATTGGATGTCCATGGCCATGGCGCTGACCGTCTGGGCCAACAATCTGTCCTATGCCGCCATCATGCTGGGTGGCGCTTATATGGTGCAGGAACATCTGATGACCTCGGGCGGCATGATGGCCGTGACCATGCTCAGCTCGCGCTGTATGATCACCATCAGCTCGGTGGCGATGCTGTCGGCCCGTTTCAAGGAATTTCGCCGGGCGCTGACCGAGCTGAACGGGCTGATCCCCAATATCACGCCGCAGATGACCACGCCGCGTCCCTCGGACCCCAGCGGCGATATGCAGTTGCTGGGGCTGACCTGGAAGCCGCGCCCCGATGCGCGTCCGGTGCTGAACGGGCTGGACGCCCGGGTCAAGCGCGGCGATGTGATCGGGATCGCCGGTCTGCCGGGAGCCGGCAAGACGACCTTGCTGCGATTGATCTCCGGCGCCGAGACTCCCAGCGAAGGGCAGGTTCTGCTGGATCTGTTGCCGGTGGGGCTATGGGATCGCCGCCAGCGGGCACGCTCCATCGGCTATAAGCCGCAGGACGCCCAGCTGTTCGAAGGCACCCTGGAAGCCAATATCCGCGCCGGCAATGAACGCGCCACCGGCGAGCAGCTGCTGGAGGCCCTGCATCACAGCGGTCTGCGCGGCGCCATCGAGCGGGGCGAGCTGAGCCTGGCCTCGGAAGTCGGGCCGCGCGGCGCCAATCTTTCCGGCGGTCAGCGGCAGATGGTGTCCGTGGCCCGCGCTCTGCTGGGCAATCCCAGCATCCTGCTGCTGGACGAGCCCACCACCGGCTTTGACGCTCAGTTGGAGCAGGCTTTCGCGCAATATATCGGTTCGCTGGTGGGCAAGCGCACGGTTCTGGTCAGCACGCATAGCGCCGCCATCCTGAACCTGTGCAGCCGCATCTGGGTGGTGCAGGGCGGCAAGCTGGCCGCCGACGGTCCCCGCGAGCGGGTTCTATTGGGGTAAGGTTTCCGCCTGCAACAGCGCCCCGGCCTCGTCGGCGGGGATCGCCTTGGCATAGAGCCAGCCCTGGCCATAGGTGCAGTTCATCTCGGCCAGACAGTCGTGATGCATCTCGGTCTCGACGCCTTCGGCGACGATCGACATGTTCAGACTTTGCCCCAGCGTCATGATGGTGCGGATGATCTCGATATGGTCGCCCTGCTCCAGCATGGGGGCGACGAACGAGCGATCCACCTTCAAGGTATCGATGGGGAAGCGGTGCAGATGCGCCAGCGAGGAATAGCCGGTGCCGAAATCATCGATCGCCAGACGGAAGCCCAGTTGCTTCAGAGCATCCAGCTTCAGCTTGGCGGCGGACGGGTTCTTCATGATGCCGCTTTCGGTGATCTCGAGCCGCACGCGCTTGCAGGGTAGGCCGGTGCGCTGCACGGTGTCGTGAATCTCGAAGACGATATCCGGGCGCAGCAGCTGGGCCGCCGACAGATTGACGCTGATGAAGGTGTTTTCGGACGCGGGGAACTGCTTGGTCCATTTCACCATCTGCAGGCAGGACTGCTTCAGCACGAACTGCCCCAGCGGTTCGATCAGGCCGGTTTCCTCGGCGATGGGGATGAAGCGATCCGGGGGGATCATCTCGCCCGAGGGATGACGCCAGCGAATCAGCGATTCGAAGCCGGCCACCCGACGATGGGCCAGATCGATGATCGGCTGGTAATAGACCATCAGCTCATGCTGCTCGATGGCGCGGCGCAGGTCGTTGGTCATTTCCAACTGGCGCTTGGCGGTCAGATGCATGCCGCTTTCGAACACCACATAGCGGTTGCGGCCGTTGGCCTTGGCCTCGTACATGGCGGTATCGGCGTCGCGCAGCAGATCGCTGGCATGGCTATAGGCCGGGTCGCCATAGGCGATGCCGACGCTGGTGCTGAGGTAATGGTCGACCCCATCCAGCGCGAAGGGCAGGGATAGGGTGGCGCGCATGCGGTTGGCCACCAGCACGGCGTCTTCGGGCCGATCCAGGCTTTCGGCCAGCACCACGAATTCGTCGCCGCCAAGCCGCGCCAGGGTGTCGGACGCCCGCAGGCAGGTCTGGATGCGCTGGGCCATTTCGACCAGCACCCGATCGCCGGCCAGATGGCCCAGGCTGTCATTGATCAGCTTGAAGCGGTCGCAATCGATGAACAGCACGGCATAGCTGCTCTTTTCTCCGCCCCTGGCCGAGCGGACCATGGTGCGTCCCAGCCGATCCAGGAACAGGCTGCGGTTGGGCAGGTCGGTCAGGCTGTCATGCAAGGCGTCATGGATCAGCTGTTCCTCGGCTCGCTTGCGGACCGTGATGTCCTCGACCAGGCCTTCGAAATAGAGCAGCTTGCCGCCCTCGTCGCGGACGGCGCGGCAGCTTTCCGAGATCCAGATCATCTCGCCATGGCGGGTATAGACCTGGCTTTCGAAATTGCGGACCAGATCATCGCTTTCCAAAAGACGGATGAACTCGCCGCGGCGGGTCGGATCGACATAAAGCTGGCAGGCGATGTTGGTCAGGTTATGGATCAGCTCGGCGGCGGTCTCATAGCCATAGATGCGGGCCAGCGCCTGATTGGCAGCCAGATAATGGCCATCCTCGGTGGTCTGGAAGATGCCTTCCATGGCGTTGTCGAAGATGCCGCGGAAGCGGGCCTCGTCGGCGCGCAGGCCGATGGTCTCGCTGACATCCTGCACCAGCGCCAAGGCGCGGATGCCTTCCTGGGCGGTGCCCTCGTCGCGGGCCGGCCAGACGGTGACGGAACAGGGAATTTCCTGGCGGTTCTGCCCGGTCAGCGACAGGGTCAGCACGATCTTGCCGATGCCTTCCGACAACATGGCGGCCATTTCGTCATGGGCGGCCTGGGCCAAAAGGCTCCATCCCAGGGATGCGGTCTTGTCCCCCAGCATGTCGCGCAAGGCGGAATTGGCGGCGATGACAAGTCCCGATGCGTCGATCCCGGCCATGGGCAGGGGCGAAGCGCCGAACAAGGCTTCGAAATGGGGTGATGCCGTCAGGTTCGGCGAGACTTCGCTTGTCATAATTCAGATATGGTCTCCGGATTGACCGGGGGTCAAGAGCAATCGGCGTGCCACTCCTTTTGTATAAGACTTGAGCCAAACTTTCCTTGGATGGCTCTTTCCCAATGAGCAAAAAAGCGCCATCGATGATTACGCCTTGACCAATCGGTCAGGGTCTTTGGCGCGTCACCTATGCGGGAAAATCGCGCGCCCAGCGGAGGGAAGAATGTTATAGTTCCTCTAAACAGCCGCAGGGGAGGCTGTTGGACAGGGATTGTTGGGCGCCGGGGGGCAAACGATCGGGGTGCGCAATGCGCCCTGGTTATTCGTGTCGAGCAAGGGGCAAGTGTGTCTGATCCGCAAGTGTCGGCCAATGCGTCGGAGCCAATTTTCGCCCGCGCCATCGCCTGCCTAGCCATTCTGATCGGCGCGGTGGCGGTGGCGGCGCATCTTTGGACCGCCTATCGCCACGAGAGCGAGCATGCCATGGTGCTGACCTCGGCCATGAGCGACGCCATTGCGCATCAGGTCAAGGGAACCTTTCGCGGCATCGAAGGCTTGTTGGACGAAGCGGCCAGCGCCGTGCGCTCGGGGCAATGGCAGACTCCGGCCTATCGCCAGCGCATGGCCGGGCGCATGCTGAATTATCCCGAAGTCCGCTGGGTTGGCCGGGTGACCGCCGCGGGCATCTTGTTGCCGGACACCGAACCGGGGATCGGCATCGCGCCCCCGGGTCTGAATGTTGCGGACCGCGATTATTTCATCCATCTGAACTGCGATCAGCCCCGGCTGCGAGTTGGCCAGCCGGTGGTCGGCCGCGCCACCGGCGAGCGCAGCATCCATCTGGCGCTGCCGGTCACCGGCGGCAATGGGGCCAGCGCAAAAGGGGGGTGCGACGGTCTGGTGGTGGCGGCGGTCAATCCCGACAGCATGGCCAATTTGCTGGCGGAGGTGATGCTGGACAGCGCGGGGGGCACCTCGCTGATCCGCTCGGACGGATTGATGGTGGCGCGGGCGCCCAATCATGTGGCGGCCTATGGCCAGGATTTGTCCAAGTCCCTGCTGTTCACCGACTATCTGTCCAAAAACCCGAATGGGCAGGGACGCTTTGTCTCCGAGGCGGACGGCAACGACAAGTTCCTGTCTTACCGCAGCATCAAGGAATATGGGCTGGTGGTGACGGCGGGGGTGTCGCGCTCGCGGGCGCTGGACGGCTGGTACGGCATGGCGGCGCTGGAGGCGGCGGTCTTCGTGATGTTCGCCCTGGGCATCTATATGTGGGCCCGCAGCACGGATCAGCGTCATAAGGTGATGCTCCGCTATCAGGAGGGCCTGGAAAAGGCGGTGGACGAGCGCACCAATCTGCTGTCCCAGTCCAAGGCGGTGGCCGAGGAACGGGCGGCCAGTCTGGAGCGGGTCAATGTCAAGCTGACCCATTTGGCGCGGGTGACGGCGCATCATCTGCAAGAGCCCTTGCGCCCCATCGTCAGCTTCAGCCAGCTGGCCCGCCGCCAGTTGATCGAGGCCGGCGGCGGCGGCGAGGCGGCAGCCGAGATGGACGAGCATCTGGGCTTCGTCGAGCGGGCCGGGCGGCATCTGAAACTGGTGCTGAGCGATTTTCATCGCTACACCGCGCTTTTGACCCGCGCCCCCAAGACGGGGCGCTGCGACCTGCAGGTGGTTCTGGAGCGGGTTCGGACCCAGCTGGCGGTGCCCATCGCCGAGAGCGGCGCGGTGCTGGAGATCGGTTCCTTGCCGAAAGTCACGGCGGATGCCGAGCTGATGGAACAGGTTCTGCTGGAACTGTTGTCCAACGCCTTGCGCTATCGTCATCCCGAGCGTCCGCTCCTGATCGACATCGTCGGCGGTCTGGATCAGGATTACTGGTGGCTGAAGATCCGCGACAACGGGCGGGGGCTGCCGCAAGTCGGGCGGCAACATCTGTTCGAGGCCTTTTGCCGCCTGAATCCCGACGATCCCAGCGCCATCGGACTGGGGCTGGCGGTTTGCCGCGAAGTGGCGGAAATGCATGGGGGCGATATCCATGCGGAATCCCTGGCCGAGGGGACGGCCTTCATCCTTCGGGTGCCTTTGGACACCCGTGCCGAGCAATTGATGGTTTGAGATGATGGACCAAAACGCCATACGGATGCCCCCCAAGCCGGTCGGACGGAATCTGCTGCTGGCCCTGCTGCTGACGGGGCTTGGCTATTACGTCACCGGGCGCTTCGGCTTGGAACTGTCGATTCCGCCGGGTGACGCCACCGCGATCTGGCCGCCTTCGGGCATTGCCTTGGCGGCGGTGCTGTTGTTCGGGCGGCGGGCCTGGCTGGGTATTTTCCTGGCCTCGGTGGCGCTGCATCTGGTCTTGCCGCTCACGCTGTCGGGTTGGGACGAGGTTCCCCTGAAGCTTGGCATGCCGGTGGTGCTGGCGGCGGGAGCGACGGCGCAGGCGGTGGTCGGCGGCATTCTGTGCCGCTGGTTCGGCTATCCCAACCGCTTGGCGGCGGCCAAGCAGATCGGTCTGATGATGCTGGCGGGCGGCATCATTGCCTGTTTCATCAGCGCCTCGGTGGGGGCTGCGTCGCTCAGTCTGGCGGGGATCGTGCCGCTGGAGGCCTTGCCGCGCTTCTGGGCGACCTGGTGGGGCGGCGACGTCATGGGCGTGTTCGTCTTTACCCCCATGCTGCTTTGCTGCGCCTGGGGGCTGCAAAGCAAGGCGCGTCCCGGCGATCGTCGCCGCGCCGCTGTGGTCTGCGTCTGGGTCGCCATCGGCTTTGGGGTGGCTGTCGGCGTTGAAGGCTTTTCGGTCACGGTGGCGCGCGACAAGCTGCAAGACCGCTTTACCCAGCAAAGCCAGGATGCCGCCGGCGGACTGTCGCGGGCGGTCGAGGCGCATCTGCGGGCACTGGCCTCGGTGGAAAGCTATTTCGCCGGCGGCACACGCCGGGGCTTCCGCGAGTTCGCCTTGTTCTCGCAGCGCGTCCGCGCCCAGGCTCCGGCCATGCAGGCGCTGGAATGGCTGCCGCGCATCCGCGAAAGCGAACGCGCCGAGATGACGCGCTGGCTGGAATCCGAACTGGGCTTCCCCTTCCATCTGAAGGGCTGGGGCAAGAGCGGCGTCGGCCCCATCGCCCCCGGCGAGCGGGACGAATATTTCCCCATCGGCTATGCCGAACCCCTTGAGACCAACCGCATCGCCTTTGGTGTCGATATCGCGTCCGAGCCGGTGCGGGCCATCACCCTGCGCCGCGCCGCCGAAACCGGCGAGGTCAGCATCACCGGGCGGCTGTCGCTGCTTCAGGGCGGCAGCGCGGCGGTGCTGATGGATGCGCCGATCTATGAGGGCGGCGAAACGCCGTCGGCGCCGGACGAGCGGTTCCGTCTGTTGCGCGGTTATGCCCAGGGGGCGCTGCTGGTCGACGCCCTGGTGCGGCAGGGCTTTTCCGGCAAGCCCATGGAGGGGATGAATTACTGGCTGCTGGATGTGACCGGCGGCGACTGGACGGTGCTGTCGGACAATAACGGCCAGCCCGCCGAATTCCTGTCCCTGCCGGGCCATGGCCTGTTCGGTCACGCCGAGCAGGTGGGCATGGATTATCCGATGATGATGGGCGGGCGGAAATGGCTGCTGCGGGTGGCTCCGACGCCCGAGTTCTTCGCCAAGGCCGATGTCACCGTCAATTGGCTGGTGCTGTTCGCCGGATTGCTGATGACCGGCATGGTCGGCGCCTTCGTGCTGGTGGCCACCGGTCGCGAGGAAGAGCTTCAGGTGCGGCTGAATGCCGGAACGGCGGCGTTGCGCCGGCAATATGAAAGCATGCGGCTGCTCAACAATATCGCCGCCATGCCCCAGACCCTGCTGGCCGACCAGTTGGCCCAGGCGCTGCGGCTGGGGCTGGACCATCTGGGGCTGGACAACGGCATCGTCAGCCATATCGAGGGCGACCGCTATCTGGTGGTGCGCCAAGTTTCGCCCGCCCGCTCCGGGATCGAGGACGGGGCGATGTTCCATACCAGCCAGACCTATTGCTCGCTGGCCCTGGAAACCGGCGATGCCCTGGCCATCGGCCAGATGAGCAAGTCGATCTATTCAGACCAGCCCTGCTATGGGGCCTTCCAGTTCGAGACCTATATCGGGGCGCCGCTGATCGTCAGCGGACGGCTGTTTGGCACGGTGAATTTCTCGTCGGCGCGGCCTTATCATCGCCCGTTCGAGGATGGCGATCTGGAGTTCATCCGCCTGTTGGCCCGCTGGATCGGCACGGTGCTGGAGCGCGACGAAGCCAGCCGGGCTCTGCTCTCGGCGCATGTCCGCATCTCGGCCATTCTTGACAATACGCCGGTCGGCATTGCCATCGTCGATTTCCGACGCCAGGTGGTGCAGGCCAACCGGGCGTTCTGCGCCACCTTCGGCTTGAGCCAGGACGAGGTGGTGGGCCAGTCGGCCCGCGTGCTTTATGGCAGCGACGAAAGCTTCGAGAATATCGGCGCCAAGGCGCTGCCCAAGGTGGCCGACGGCCTGACCTTCGACGAAGATGTGCCCATGGTGCGCGCCGATGGTCAGCCGATTCTGGTGCGTCTGATCGCGCATATGGTGGATATCGAGAATCCGCAGCTGGGCATCGCCTGGGCCGCCGAGGATGTCACCCAGCGCCGCACCGCCGAGGAGGCCCTGCGTCAGCGCCAGGAATTCTTTGAGCAGATCTTTGAAAGCGGTGCCGCTATCAAGCTGCTGATCGACCCCGAGACCGGCGTCATCGGCGACGCCAATCCGGCGGCGGCCAAGTTCTACGGCTATCCTCTGGACCGCCTGCGCGGCATGCCCATCTGGGAGCTGGACCGGCTGGCCCAGAACGAGTCTCTGGCGATCTTAAGGGCGGCGGGCAAGGACGTGAACAGTTGCGTCGTCTGCCGTCATCGCAGGTCCGACGGCAGTCTGCGGGATATCGAATTCTATGCCGGAGCCTTCCGGGTGCGCGGCCGCAACATGATGCTGGTGGTGATCCACGACATCACCGAGCGCCTGACCAGCGAAAAGCTGCTGGCCCAGGCCCTGCGCGAGAAGGAAAGCCAAGCCCGCGAACTGGCCCGCTCGAACACCGAGCTGGAACAGTTCGCCTATGTCGCCAGCCACGATCTGCGTCAGCCGCTGCGGCAGGTGGCCAGCTATGTCACCTTGCTGGACCGCATGTATGGCGACAAGCTGGATGGCGACGCCAAGGAATTCATCGCCTTCGCCCGCAATGGCGCCGAGCGCATGGATCGGCTGATCGTCGATCTGCTGGAATATTCCCGCATCGGCCGCAAGACCAAGGAGCTTGAGCCGGTGCCGCTGGCCGAAGCGGTGCGCGATGCCGGGCTGTATCTGGACGCCAGCGTCAAGGATGCCGGCGGCGAGCTGGTGATCGAGCCCATGGATGCCGCCTTGCAGGTGCAGGGGAACCGCATCGAGCTGGAACGGCTGATGCAGAATCTGATCGGCAATGCCTTGAAATACCGCTCGCCCGAGCGTGCCCCCAAGGTGACGGTGCGGTGCGTCCGGACCGAGGACGGCATGGCCCAGATCAGCGTCTCGGACAATGGCATCGGCATCGCCCCGGAACATTTCGATCGCATCTTCGGCATCTTCCAGCGGCTGCATGGCCGCGACGAGTATGAAGGCACGGGCATCGGTCTGGCGGTCTGCAAAAAGATCATCGAGCATCACAAGGGCCGGATTTGGCTTGAATCCACCTTGGGAATCGGTACAACTTTCCGGGTAGCCTTGCCCTTGGTGGAGACTGTGACGTGATGGATCAGCATCGCAGTTTAGTGATCCTCCTGGTCGAGGATGATCCCGGCGATGCCGCACTGGCCAAGCGCGCCCTCAAGAGCTGGTCGCATCCCTTGCAGATCCATCATGTGCTGGACGGCATGGAATGCCTGCAATTCCTGCGGCGGGAAGGCGATAAATTCGCCGATGCGCCGCGTCCCGATATGATCCTGCTGGATCTCAATATGCCCCGGCTGGATGGCCGCGAGGTGCTGCAGGCCCTGCAGTCCGACCCGGCCCTGGCCAATATTCCGGTGGTGGTTCTGACCACCTCGGATTTCGAGCAGGACATCTTGCGCAGCTATGAAAGCGGCGCCAACAGCTTCATCACCAAGCCGGTGGAGTTCGACCAGTTCGTCAGCATGATGAAGGCGCTGGAGAATTACTGGTGCAACGTGGTGTCGCTTCCCAGCTGAACTCAGCCTAGAGCGGAACCGCCTGCCCCGGCTGGGCCTGATGCATCCAGGCCAGCATGCGGGGCGCGTCGGGGCTGTTCTCGGGCGGTGCCCAGCGGGCGAAATCCTTGTCGCTGGCCGGAGCATAGGGGCCCGGCTTGAATTCCAGAATGCTGGTGCCGGCGTCCAGGAACAGGATGCTGTGCCAGACGCCGCCATCGATCTCGATGGCCTGGGTCTGGCCGGGACGCAATTCATGGCGGGTCAAGACCTCGCCGCTGTCCGAGAAGGTCAGCAGAGCCAGGGCTCCGGTCAGGATCGTGAACAATTCCCAGCGTCCCTCGTCATGCCGATGGGGGCGGACATAGCTATCGGGATGCCCGGCATTCAGCAGCCGCTGGATGGGGTCCGAAAGCTCGGGATGCAGGTTGAGATTGGTGCGCCGCCGAGGCAGCGCAGCGGATTTTTCGGCCAATGCGGCCAGACAAGCTTGGTCGATGATCTTCATGCCGTCAGTGTAATAAGAAAAGGCCGCCCAAGACTAGTCCTGGGCGGCCTTCCTGTCGGCGAACCAGCCTTAAGCGGCGGTGCTGCTGACCTGCTGCATCTGCAGCATCTGATGCATCATCTGACTCATCATATATTGCAGAGACGAGGTGCTGCTGGACGACGTGCTGCTGGTCGAGCTGCTGTCGGTGGTCGAGCTAGTCGAGCTGGTACTGCTGGTCGAGGCCGTCGTGCTGGACGACGAGCTGCCATCCATGGGCGGCGGGGGCGGCGGCGGGCCGTTCATGGCCTGCGTGTCGTCGGTGTAGCTGGTCGAGCTGGTGCTGCTGCTGGAACTCGTGCTGGTGCTGCTGGTCGAGTCCGTCGAGCTGGTGGACGAGCTGCTATCCGTGGACGGCGGCGGCGGCGGCGGGGGCGGGCCCTGCATGGCCGTGCTGCTACCCGTGCTGCTCGTGCTGCTGCTATCGCTGCTGCTGCTGGTCGAGCTGCTGGAATCGGCGGACTGGCCCTGCAGCAGCATGCTTTGCATGGCCGAGGACATCATCTGGAACATCGACGCGAAGTCGGTGCTGCTGGACGAGGTGCTGCTGCTGCTGTCCGTGCTGCTGGAGCTGTCGGTCGCGCTGGCGCTGCTGGAGGTGGAGAAAGAGGTATCGGTGCTGCCGGATGAACTGGTGCCGCTCGAAGAGACGTTCGAGAACCAGTCGATCTTCGGCATATATTGCGAGCCGGAGACGCTGCTAACCATGGTGTGCTCCTGGGGTTAGGTTCGAAAACGACGCCCTTCGAGCCTGCACGAGCTAACGCACGGACCGTGCCAATTAAAAAATCGTTAGGAATCAGCCCTGGTGACTTGCGCCAGGAGCCGATGGGGGCCTATTTTTGCCCGGCAAATTTTGCCCATCGGCAAAAAGCGCCAGGGTATAAACACATAAATTGTGTTGATCTTGATCAAAGAACACAAAAAATAAAGAATTTTGATGTGCGATTGATTTTCACCTGCTATACCCCTACATGCGATATATCCCCTATCGCTTGAGAGACGAGTCAGTCCGAGGTTTGGATGTCGAACATCATTGAAGAAAAGGTCCTGGAAACCCATCACTGGACCGATCATCTGTTTACCCTGAAGGTGTCCCGTGATCCCGGTTTCCGCTTTGAAAGCGGCCAGTTCGCCATGATCGGCCTGCAGGTCGACGGCAAGCCGCTGATGCGCGCCTATTCCATGGTGAGCGCGGCTTACGAGGACCATCTGGAGTTCCTGTCCATCAAGGTGCCCGGCGGCCCCTTGACCTCGCGGCTGCAGCATGTGAAGCCCGGCGACACCATCTTGGTGAACCGCAAGACCACCGGCACCCTGATCCTCGACAATCTGCTGCCGGGGGGCAAGCGCCTGTATCTGCTGTCCACCGGCACCGGCCTGGCGCCCTTCATGTCGCTGGTCAAGGACCCCGAGATCTATGAGCGCTTCGACGAGATCATCCTGACCCACACCTGTCGTCAGGAGGCCGAGCTGGTCTATCAGGACTTCCTGCTGGGCGAGCTGCCCCGCAACGAGTTCTTCGGCGAGTCCGCCAAGCAGAAGCTGGTCTATTACCCCACCGTCACCCGCGAGCCTTATCGCACCCAGGGTCGCATCACCGATCTGATCAAGAACGGCAAGATGTTCGAAGACCTGAAGGTGCCGTCCTTCAACAAGGACACCGATCGCGTCATGATCTGCGGCAATCCGCAGATGATGAAGGATGTGGTGCACCATCTGAAGACCGAGCTCGGCTGGTCCGAGGGCAGCCATCACGGCCCCGGCCACTATGTCATCGAAAAGGCCTTCGTCGAGAAGTAAGGCTTCAGACGATCCAGCTCATCGCCAGACTGGCGCCCAGGATCAGGGCCCAGCTGGCGAGGGCCAGGATCAGCGGCCGCAATCCCTGGCGGCGCAATTCCTTCAGATCGATCCCGAAGCCCATGGCCCCCAGCGCGGCGGCCAGCATCCAGCCGGCGGCTTGGCCGGCATGCAGCTTGGTATCGGCGGGCACCACGCCCAGGCTGGCCAAAGCGGTCAGAGCCAAAAATCCAAACACGAACCACGGCACCGGAATCTTGGCCTCGGCGGCGGCGCTGTCCGGGCTGCGGCGGGCGAAGGCGGCCATGCTCAGCACCAGCGGCGCAAGCATCAGGATCCGGGCCATCTTGGCGACCGTGGCGGTGCGGGTGGCGTCGTCTCCCAGTTGCGTGGCGGCGCCCACCACCTGCGCGACCTCATGGATCGAGGCGCCCAGCCACCAGCCGGCCTGATCGGGGCCAAGATGCAGCAGCAGGGCCAGGGCCGGCTGCAACAGCATGGCGGCGGTGCCCAGCAGGGTGACGGCGGCCAGGCTATAGGCGACATCGCTATCCTTGCCACGGGTGACGCTGTTGGCGGCGATCACGGCAGAGGCGCCGCAAACGGCGGTGCCGGTGGCGATCAGCCGGGCCAGCTTGGGCTCGACTCCAAGGCGGGCCCCCAGCCAGATGGTGCCGAAATAACAGCTCAGCAGCCCCACCGCCACGCCCAGCAAGGAGGCGACGCCCATGGCGCCGATCTGCCCCAGGGTGACTTGCAGCCCCAGCAGCACCACCGCCAGCCGCAGTAGGCGGCGCATGGCGAAGCCCAGGCCGGGGCGAAGGGTGTCGGGACAGCCGATCACTTGCCGCAGGCCGATCCCCAGCAGGATAGCCAGGATCGCCGGGCTGAGAGCGCCGAGGCCCGGCAGCTGCCGCAGCGCCATGGCCGAGCCGGCCAGCCCCAGGGCCAGGGTGGCTCCGGGGAGCAGGGCGGGCAAGTGGGGCAGGCTGAGGGCGCGGTTCATGGCGGTAATCTCGGGCATTGGCGATGCCTCAGACTGGTCCTTGACCCATTCATCAGTCCAACGCATTGTGTTTGTCGAATTGATCGATTTAGGTGATGGATGACCCTGGAGCAGCTGCGCATCTTCGCCGCCGTGGCCGAGCGGCTGCATTTCACTCAGGCCTCGCAGGCCTTGGGGCTGACCCAGTCGGCGGTCAGCGCGGCGGTGGCGGCGCTGGAGCAGCAGACCGGCGTGCGGCTGTTTCATCGGGTCGGGCGGCGGGTGGAATTGACGCCTGAGGGGCAGGTTCTGTTAGAGGAAGCCCGTCAAGTGCTGCGGGCGGCCCGCCATGCCGAAGAGGCGCTGGCCGAGTTTTCCGGGCTGACGCGCGGGCGGCTGGCGGTGATGGGCAGCCAGACCACGGCGGCTTATTGGCTGCCGCCGCTGCTGCATCGCTTTCGGGACCGCTATCCCGGCATCACCGTCGATCTGTCCATCGGCAACACCGCCCAGGTGGCCGAGGCGGTGCTGGCGGGGCAGGTGGAGCTGGGCTTCGTCGAGGGCGCGGTGGATCATCCATCCCTGGCCCTGCGCCCGGTGGCGGCGGACCGGCTGGTGCTGGTGGTGGGCGGCGAGCATGTCTGGGCGGCGGACCGCGCCCTGGATGCCGAGGAGTTTCAGCGTCTGCCCTGGGTCTTGCGTGAACGCGGCTCAGGCACGCGGGCGGCGGCGGAGGCCTTGCTGGCCAGCCGGGGGCTCTCGGTGACGGATGTGACCGTTGGTCTGGAACTACCGGGAAACGAGGCGGTGTTGTCGGCGGTGGCGGCCGGAGCCGGGGCCAGCGTGCTGTCGATGCTGGTGGTCTCGACGGCGCTGAAGGCGGGGCTGCTGAAGGCGGCGGCCTGCGCTTTGCCGGGGCGCTCCTTCGCCCTGCTCTGGCATAAGGAGCGCCGTTGGAGCCGTGCGGCTCAGGCCTTCTGCGACAGCTTGGCCGGATAGCGGATGGTCAGCATCTCGGCGGTGGCGGTGGCGACCCGCTCGATGCTCATGCCCGGCTTGGGCGGCAGTTGCAGCACGGCCCGCAGATGCATGTCGCCCTTCAGCATGCCGATGAACAGATCGGTGACCAGTGGCTCGTCCCCTTCGGGAATGCTCATCAGGCCGCGGCTGCTGAGGTCGGCGAACATCTCTTCCAGCTTGGCGCGGGCCATGACCGGGCCGACGCTATAGAAGGCTTCCCCCACTTCCGGCAGGCGGGCGGCTTCGCTGATCACCACCCGATGCAGGTTCAAGGCCTCGGGGGCCATGATCAGATTAAGAAAATTGCTGGCGATCTCGTGGATGGCGTCAAAGGCGCTGGCATAGCTGTCCGGCAGGCGGGTGCGCTCGAAGATGCGTTCGCAGCGCTGACGGATCATGGCTTCGAACAAGGCGCGCTTGTTTTCGAAATGCGCATAGATGGTGGCCTTCGAGACATTGGCCCGCGAGGCCACCGCATCCATGCTGGCAGCCGCATAGCCGGACTCCAGGAACACCGCCTGAGCCGCCACGAGGATGCAAGCCTGCTTGCTCATTTGCGGCTGTCCGCAGCCGTCGTCTTTCTTTTTTGGTCGGGCCATCCTTGACCTCTCGAGATTCAATGACTATAAACTAAACCGTTCAGTTCAATTTAGCAAGCCTGCACCGGAGTATGGCGTTATGAACAAGCGGGTTGTCCTTCCGATCGTCGGAGCCGTCGCGGTGTTGGCCGTGGCCGCTGGTGCCATCCAATGGATGACCGTCTGGCGGTGGCAGGAAAATACCGACGACGCCTATCTGGCCAGCGACATCACCACCATCAGCGCCAAGGTGTCTGGTCATGTGGTGTCGGTGGAAGTACAGGACAACCAGCCGGTTCACAAGGGCGACGTGCTGGCCCGCATCGATGACCGCGACTATAAGGCCAAGGTCGATCAGGCCCGCGCCCTGGTGGCGGCCCGCGAGGCGACCCTGGCCAATCTGGAAGCGCGTCTGGCCTCGCAACGGTCCTCGATCAATGCGGCGGAAGCCCAGATCGGCAGCGCCTCGGCCGAGGTGACGCGGTCCCAGGCCGACCTTGAACGCTCCCGCGCTTTGGTGCGCGAGTCCTATGTCAGCCGCCAGCTGCTGGATACCAACAAGGCCGACGCCCTGAAGGCCAATGCCCAGATGAAGGCGGTTTCGGCCAGCGCCGAGGCCACCCGCCGTCAGTTGGCGGTGCTGGAGACCGAGCGCCAGATGGATCTGGCCCAGGTGGACGAGGCCCGCGCCGAGCTGGCCGCCACCGAGCTGGATCTGGAACATACGGTGGTGGTCGCCCCCGCCGACGGCGTGGTGGGCAACCGCAGCGTTCAGCTGGGGCTTTATGTCCGCACCGGCTCGCCGCTGTTGTCGCTGGTGCCGTTGGATCAGGTCTGGGTGGTCGCCAATTTCAAGGAAACCCAGATCGGCAAGATGCAGCCGGGGCAGGCCGCCGAGATCGAGGTGGACAGCTTCGCGGGTCAGAAGCTGACCGGCCATGTGGATAGTTTTTCTCCGGCCAGCGGCGCCAAGTTCGCCCTGCTGCCGCCGGATAACGCGACTGGAAACTTCACCAAGGTGGTGCAGCGCATCCCCGTGAAGGTTCTGGTGGATGCCGCCAATCCCCTGGCGGGCAAGCTTCGCCCGGGGATGAGCGCGGTGGTGACGGTGGACACCAAACGGGACACCGCGAACGGTCAGGGCCCCGCCCCCAAGGCTTTGACCAAGGCTCCGTAAGATGTCCGACTCCGTCGCAGACGCTCCAGAGACACCCGCTGATGCACCCCAAGCGCACCCAGCCGAGCGGGTGGTCTCTGGACGCGACTGGATTGGCTTCATGTCCATGGTGGTGGGCATGTTCATGGCCATCCTCGATATTCAGATCGTCGCCAGTTCGCTGTCGGAAATTCAGGCCGGGGTGAGCGCCGGTGCCGACGAGATCAGCTGGGTCCAGACCTCTTATCTGATCGCCGAGGTGATCATGATCCCGCTGTCGGGCTGGCTGTCCCGGCTGCTGTCCACCCGCGTGCTGTTTCTGGCCTCCTGCATGACCTTCACGGTGATGAGCGCGGCCTGCGCCTTTTCCTGGAACATCAATTCCATGATCGTCTTCCGCGCCTTCCAGGGGTTCCTGGGCGGTGCGATGATCCCGACCGTCTTCGCCACCAGCTTCATCCTGTTCCCGCCCCGGCTGCGGCCCATGGTCTCGGTGATGGTTGGCCTGACGGCCACCATGGCCCCCACCATCGGCCCGACCCTGGGCGGCTGGCTGACCCAAAGCCTGTCCTGGCACTGGCTGTTTCTGATCAATGTGGCGCCGGGCATCTTCGTGACCGTGATGGTCTATTTCTTCGTCCACGGCCAGAAGCCCAACTGGCACATGCTGAAGGGCTTCGACGGCTGGGGCATCCTGTTCGTCGCCGGCTTCTTGGGCTGCTTGGAATATGTGCTGGAGGAAGGCACCCGCGACGATTGGTTCAACAGCGACACCATCACCACGGTGGCGGTGATCTCGGGGGTCTCGTTCCTGCTGATGCTGTGGCGCGAGCTGACCTACAAGAATCCGGTGGTCGACCTGTTCGCCTTCCGCAATCGCAATTTCCTGATCGGCTGCACCTTCAGCTTCATTCTGGGGGTGGGGCTTTATGGCTCGGTCTATGTGGTGCCGCTCTATCTGGGGCGGGTGAAGCAGTATGACGCGCTGGAAATCGGCATCACCATGATGGTCACCGGCCTGTTCCAATTCATCTCGGCGCCCTTGGCCGGCGTCATGCTGAAGAAGATGGATGCCCGGCTGATGCTGGCCTTGGGGCTGACGCTGTTCGGCTCGGGGCTGTTCCTGAACAGCGGCCTGACCTCGGATTGGGGCTATTGGGATATGTTCCTGCCTCAGGCGGTGCGCGGGCTGGCGCTGATGCTTTGCTTCCTGCCGATCAATCAGCTGTCGCTGGGCATGCTGCCCCATCACGAGGTGCAGAACGCCAGCGGTCTTTACAATCTGATGCGCAATCTGGGCGGCGCCATCGGTCTGGCCATCATCAATACGGTGATTCAGAACCGCATGACCCTGCACAGCCTGCGGCTGGCCGAGGGGCTGACCAATGCCCGATCGGTGGTGCAGGAACAGCTTCAGGCCATCACCGACTATCTGACGCCGGCCCTGGGCGACATGGCCGCGCAAGGGGCCAATGCCTTGATCTATCAGCGGCTGCAGCTTCAGGCCATGACCATGACCTTCTCGGATGTGCTGATGGTGATGGCCAGCGTTTTCTACGGCGCCTTGCTGTTGATGCCCTTCATGCATAAAGTCTCGGGCGGGGGCGACGATTCGGGCGCCCACTGACAAAGGGTTCGTCATGCGCCGTCTGCTGCTTCTGTGTCTTGCCCTGTTGTCCTTCTCCTGTCCGGCTTGGGCCGACGAGGTGGGCCGGGTGGTCAAATTGCAGGGGCAGGCTCAGGCCGACGGCCGTGTTCTGGCCGAAGGCGATCGCTTCGATCTGGGGCAGCGCCTGACCACCGGAGCCGAGGCGCGGCTTTATGTCCTGCTGGTGGACGGCACCGAACTGACCCTGGGCGCCCATGCGGCGATGATCGTCGATGAGCTGACGCTCTCCTCGCAGAAGGCCAGCGCCGTCTTCCGTTTGGCTCAGGGTGCCTTCCGGCTGGTGGGCGGCGGCGTCGCCAAGGTTCCCGATCACCGCATGGAGGTGCAGACGCCCCTGGTGACCATCGGTATCCGCGGCACCGATGTCTGGGGCGGCTCGGTCAAATCACCCATGGATGTCTTCCTGATCGAAGGCGGCGTGACCGTCACCACGCCGGGCGGCACGGTGGTTCTGGATCAGCCGGGCCAGGGAACATCGGTGACGGCGGCGGGGCAGGCTCCGGCGGTTCCGGTCTTCTGGCCGTCCAAGCTGAAAGAGCAGGCCTTCGCCACGGTCAGTTTCGGGAAATAGCTTGCCTTTTCCTGATCGGACCACGATATTCCCCAGCGGGAGACTGGTGGTGGACGAATCTGTCGCCAACCCGGTCAGGTCCGGAAGGAAGCAGCCGTAACGAATTCGGTTCGGGTCGCTGTCCAGTCTCCCACCTCTCTTTTCTTCCCGTGGGCGACATGACCGACGCGCCAGCTGCCGCTCCATATCGGGTTCTGGCCCGCAAATATCGCCCGACCGACTTCGCGGGACTGATCGGCCAGGAAGCCCTGGTCCGCACCCTGACCAACGCCATCCAGACCGGACGACTGGCCCATGCCTTCGTGCTGACCGGCGTGCGCGGCGTGGGCAAGACCACCACCGCCCGCATCATCGCCCGCGCCTTGAACTGCGTCGGCACCGACGGGCAGGGCGGTCCGACCACCGAGCCTTGCGGGGTTTGCGAACATTGCCGCGCCATTGCCGAAGACCGGCATGTGGATGTGATGGAGATGGACGCCGCCAGCCGCACCGGCGTGAACGATATCCGCGAGATCATCGACGGCGTGCGCTACCGTCCGACCTCGGCGCGCTTCAAAGTCTATATCATCGACGAAGTGCATATGCTCTCGACCGCGGCCTTCAATGCGCTGCTGAAGACGCTGGAAGAGCCGCCCGAGCATGTGAAGTTCATCTTCGCCACCACGGAAATCCGTAAGATCCCCGTCACTGTGCTGTCCCGCTGTCAGCGGTTCGATCTGCGCCGGGTCGAGATCGAGACGCTGGAGAAGCATTTCTCGGCCATCGCCGGCAAGGAAAACGCCAGCATCGAACCTTCGGCCCTGGCGATGATCTGCCGCGCCGCCGATGGCTCGGTGCGTGACGGCCTGTCGCTTCTGGATCAGGCCATCGCCCATGGCGCCGGTCAGGTGTCCGAGGAACAGGTCCGCGATATGCTGGGTCTGGCCGACCGCGCCCGCGTCTTCGATCTGTTCGATGCGGTGATGAAGGGCGAGATCAACGCCGCCCTCAAGATGATGGCTGACCAATATGCGGTGGGCGCCGATCCGGTGGTGGTGCTGCAGGATATGCTGGAGCTGACCCACTGGCTGACCCGCCTGAAGCTGGCCCCCGACAGCGCCATGGGTGCCGCCGTGTCCGAGACCGAGCGGGTCAAGGGCGGCGAGATGGCCAAGGGCCTGTCCATGGCGGTGCTGACCCGCGCCTGGCAGATGCTGCTAAAAGGTCTGGGCGAGGCCCGCAATGCGCCCTCGCCGCTGCAAGCCGCCGAGATGGTGCTGGTGCGTCTGGCCTATGCCGCCGATCTACCTAGCCCGGCCGAAGCCATCGAGCAGATGCGCAACAACCCGCCGCCTCCCGGTGGCGGCGGTGGTGGCCGTCCTGCTGGCGGTGGCGCTCCGACAGGCGGCTATGCCCAGGCAGTGTCGCAGGCAACGGTCAATGGAGTCGGCCCCTCCGGTCAGCCGGTGATGCGGCTGGTCCAGGCGGTGGAGAGCAATCCGCTGCCCGCGACCTTTGCCGAGCTGGCCGATCTATTCATGGAAAAGCGCGAAGCCGTGCTGGCCGCCGAGCTGAAAAGCAGCGTACATCTGGTGCGCTATGAGCCGGGCCGCTTGGAATTCCGCATCGCCGATGGTGCGTCCAAGGATCTGGCGACACGCGTCAGCAAGCTGCTGGGCGAATGGACCGGGCGGCCCTGGTTGGTCAGCCTGTCCAAGGAACAGGGGCAGCCGACCCTTCGCCAGCAGCAGATCGAAGCCGAATTCAAACGCAAGCAGGACGCCGCCAACCATCCCTTGGTGCAGGCGATCCTGCTGGCTTTCCCGGGCGCCAGCATCGAAGCGGTGCGCGACCTGGTGGACGAAGACGCCGACGGCGTCGAACTGAGCTTGAGTGAACTGGGCGATCCCGACGCCCCCAGCGGAGAGGAAGAATGAAGAACCTTGGCAACCTGATGAAGCAGGCGTCGCAGATGCAGGCCAAGATGGCCGAGATGCAGGCCAAGATGGAGCAGACCGAAGTTTCGGGCGCTGCCGGCGGCGGCATGGTGCAGATCACCATCAACGGCAAGGGCGAGATGCGCAAGCTGAAGCTGGACCCCTCGGTGGTCACGCCCGACGATGTGGAAGTGCTGGAAGACCTGATCGTCGCCGCCTTCAACGACGCCAAGGGCAAGGCCGAAGCCGCCATGCAGGGCGAAATGCAGAAGCTGACCGGCGGTCTGAACCTGCCCGCGGGCATGAAGCTGCCGTTTTAATTCCGGCGAGTCCCTGACGTGCCTTGCCTAGTGGTCCCTCGCCGGGCGGGCGCGTCCGCGCCCTTGGCCGCGCCCTCAGTGGGCGCTGGACAGTTTTAAAAGGATAAGTGCCCCCATGGCCGGTCCCGAGATTGAGCGTCTGGTTCAGCTGCTCGCCCGGCTTCCCGGCCTGGGGCCACGCTCGGCGCGGCGTGCCGCCTTGCATATGCTGAAGCGGCGCGAAGGGCTGATGGAGCCTTTGACGCTGGCGATGCAAGAGGCCCAGGACAAAGTCAAAAGCTGCGACATCTGCGGCAATTTCGACAGCACCGATCCCTGTTCCCTTTGCGCCGATCAGCGGCGTGATCGCAGCATGATCTGCGTGGTCGAGGATGTCTCCGGCCTGTGGGCTATGGAACGCTCAGGGGTTTATCGCGGCCTCTATCATGTGCTGGGCGGCCAGCTATCGGCCCTGGACGGCGTCGGGCCCGATGATCTGAATATCGAGAAGCTGGTCACAAGGGTGAAGGCCGGCGGCGTGGCCGAGGTCATCCTGGCCACCAGCGCCACCGTCGATGGCCAGACCACCGCCCATTACATCGCCGACCGTCTGGCCGGAAGTGACGCCACCCTCTCTCGCCTCGCCCATGGCGTGCCGGTGGGCGGTGAGTTGGACTACCTGGATGACGGCACCATCGGCGCCGCCCTCAAGGCCAGAAGGGTGATTTAAGTCGTCCCTCAAGCGCCGGGCGGGCGCGTCCGCGCCCTAGGCTCCTTCGCTAAAGCTCCGGCGCGCTCAACGCGCTAGTCGGCGGCAAGCCGCCTCCCAGACTTCACTCGTTCCAGGCTTTACTCGTCGTAAGCGACCACCGAGGTCACCGGAACATCCAGCTTCTTGCGGCCGTTCAGGAAGTTCAGCTCGATGATGCAGGCCGCGCCGGTCACCACCGCGCCCATCTTGCGACAGAGCTCGATGGTGGCGTTCAGGGTGCCGCCGGTGGCCAGCAGATCGTCCAGAACCACGACGCGCTGGCCGGGCTGGATGGCGTCCACCTGCATCTCGATGATGTCGGTGCCGTATTCCAGGGCATATTCATGACGGATGGTGGCACCCGGCAGCTTGCCCTTCTTGCGGGCCATGACGAAGCCGCAGCCCAGCTTCAGCGCCAGCGGCGCCGCCACCAGGAAGCCGCGGGACTCGATGCCCACCAGCAGGTCGGGCTGCTGACTGCGCACGGCATTGGCCAGACGGCCCATGGTCACCTGCCAGGCGTCGGGATGGGCCAGCAGGGTCGAGACGTCATAAAACAGAATGCCCGGCTTGGGGAAGTCGGGGATCTGGCGGATATGGTCCTTGATATTCATGGAAATCGGCCATGTCATGCTGTGGAAAATCTGCCGGGATGCTACTCTGCTTTGCGGAACTGGCAAAGAGGCTTGACGCCTGGGTCGTCTCATGTGAGGGATGAACCACCAGAGGGAAAGGATACGGCATGACGGCGCTTTGGCGGACGGTGATCTGTGGTGCGGCAGCCCTGCTGGGTTTGGCGGCGATCTCTCCCTCCCAGGCCGCCGACCCGCATGTTCTGGTGCTGGGCGCGGGCGAGGCCCATGGCGTCTTCTATTCCGAGGCAGGGGCTGTCTGCCGCATCGTCAATCGTGACCGCCAACGTCACGGGCTGCGCTGCCTTGTCGAGCCCAGCGGCGGCTCGGCGGCCAATATCCAGGCCTTGCGCAAGGGCGATATCCAATTGGCGATGGTGCAGTCCCGGACCCTGGCCGATGCTCTGGCGGGGACGGGCGCCTTCGCCAAGGAAGGGCCGTTCGCCGATCTGCGCAGCCTGTTTTCCTTGAGCGGCGAAACCGTGGCGGTGCTGCTGCCCGCCGACAGCAAGATCAAGACCCCCGCCGATCTGAAGGGCAAGCGAGTCAATCTGGGCCGCCCCGGCGGCTATCAGCGATCCATGGCCGAGATGGTGCTGGAGGCCGAGGGGCTGAAGCCCAAGGATATGGCCTCGGCGCTGGAGATGGAGCCGGAAAAGTCGGTCAAGGCGGTCTGTGACAATCAGCTGGACGCGGCGATCATTACCGGCCTGCATCCGGTGGCGGAAATTCAGGAGGCTCTGGATGACTGCGGCGCCACTCTGCTGCCGCTGAAGGACGCCGCCATCGAGACCTATATCAAGGCGACGCCCTCGGTGTCGAAGCAGTTCATCGGCGCAGGCGACTATACCGGCCTGAATGACAGCATCCAGACCATCGGCGCGCGCACGGTGCTGGTGACCAGCAGCAAGCTGCCCGACGCCGACGGCTATGAATTGGTCAAGGCGGTGCTGGAATATCTGGGGCCGATGAAGAACATGACGCCGCTCTTGCTGCCCATCGACAAAAAGCAGATGACCCGCGAGACCATCGTCGCGCCCTTCCATGCCGGAGCGGCGCGGTATTACAAAGAGGTTGGTCTGCCCTGATGAGGGCGATTGCTAAGGTGGGAACGGCCCATGCTGCGGACTGACCTGAACATCCAGCCTTTGGAGACCGAGCAGGACCTGTCGGACCTGCCGGATTTCCGCCTGCGTCAGATGCTGGAAGCCGGTCATGCCTTCCTGGACTGTCAGGTCCAGCTGCGGGCCCAGGGGCGCTCTATCCTGCAAGAGCTGTCCGACGCCTCCATGAGCCCGCTGTCCCACTATCCCCGCGGCGATGTTTATGACAGCCGCAGCCATTCCCAGTTCTATTTTCACAATCACCGGGATGGCGAGGCCGGGCATTTCCATACCTTCCTGCGTCCCTTGGGCATGCCCAAGGGCATCGAACCCGCCGATGACGATGCCGAACGCCCGCCGGGCGACAATGACGCGCTGTCGCATCTGGTGGCGATCTCGGTGGACCGCAAGGGCGAGCCGGTGCAGATGTTCACCACCAATCGCTGGGTCACCGCCGAGACGTGGTACCGGGCCGAAGATGTGATCGCCATGCTGCCCTGTTTCAAGGTCGAGCATGACTACCCTTCGGCGATCCTGAACCGCTGGATGACGGCGCTGATGAGCCTGTTCCGGCCTCAGGCCGAACTGCTGCTGCTGGCGCGGGACGCCACCATCAAGCGCTTGTCTCACCGCCTGCCGGGCATTCCGGTGCTGGAGGACCGCGAGCTGGAGGTGACCTCTTTCATGGCGATCGACGTTCCCGCCCAGATCGCCCAGCTGATGGCGTTGGCCGAGTAAATTCCCCAAAAAACAAAGGCCGCAGATTTCTCTGCGGCCTCGTTTTTTCCCGGATGGGAGCTTGGACTTAGAAGTCCATGCCACCCATGCCGCCCATGCCACCCATGCCGGCGTCGGGAGCAGCCTTCTTCTCAGGCTTCTCGGCGATCATGGCTTCGGTGGTGATGAGCAGACCGGCGACCGAAGCGGCGTCCTGCAGGGCAGTGCGCACGACCTTGGTCGGGTCGATGATGCCGGCCTTGATCATGTCGGTGTATTCACCGAGCTGAGCATTGAAGCCGAAGTTGATGTCGTTGCTTTCCAGCAGCTTGCCGGCGACCACGGCACCATCGGTGCCGGCGTTCTCGGCGATCTGACGGACGGGAGCCTGCAGGGCGCGACGGACGATCTCGACGCCGACCTTCTGGTCTTCGTTGATGGTCTTCAGGCCTTCCAGGGCGCGGACGGAGTACAGCAGGGCGACGCCGCCGCCGGCGACGATGCCTTCTTCCACGGCGGCGCGGGTCGCGTGCAGGGCGTCATCGACGCGATCCTTGCGCTCCTTCACCTCGATCTCGGAGCCGCCGCCGACCTTGATGACGGCCACGCCGCCAGCCAGCTTGGCCAGACGCTCCTGCAGCTTCTCGCGGTCATAGTCCGAAGAGGTCTCTTCGATCTGAGCCTTGATCTGCTTGATGCGAGCTTCGATGTCGCCGCGCGAACCGGCGCCGTCAACGATGGTGGTGTCTTCCTTGGTGATGGTCACGCGCTTGGCGGTGCCCAGCATGTCGATGGAGACGTTTTCCAGCTTGATGCCCAGGTCTTCCGAGATGACCTGGCCACCGGTCAGGATGGCGATGTCTTCCATCATGGCCTTGCGGCGGTCGCCGAAGCCGGGAGCCTTGACGGCAGCGACCTTCAGGCCGCCACGCAGACGGTTGACCACCAGGGTGGCCAGGGCTTCGCCTTCGATGTCCTCGGCGATGATCAGCAGCGGGCGGCCCGACTGCACGACCTGCTCCAGCACGGGCAGCAGCGGCTGCAGAGCCGACAGCTTCTTTTCGTGCAGCAGGATGTAGGGGCTATCCTGCTCGGCGGTCATCTTTTCGGCGTTGGTCACGAAGTACGGGCTGGTGTAGCCGCGATCGAACTGCATGCCTTCGACGACGTCCAGCTCGGTGTCCAGGCCCTTGGCCTCTTCCACCGTGATGACGCCTTCGTTGCCGACCTTGTCCATGGCCTTGGCGATCATCTCGCCGATTTCGACTTCGCCGTTGGCGGAGATGGTGCCGACCTGGGCGATCTCGGCGTTGGTGGCGACCTTGCGGGTGCGGCCCTTGACGTCGGCGACGACGGCGGCCACGGCCAGATCGATGCCGCGCTTCAGATCCATCGGGTTCATGCCGGCGGCAACGGCCTTGCAGCCTTCGCGGACGATGGCCTGAGCCAGCACGGTGGCGGTGGTGGTGCCGTCACCGGCCAGATCGGCGGTCTTCGAGGCCACTTCGCGCACCATCTGGGCGCCCATGTTCTCGAACTTGTCCGACAGCTCGATTTCCTTGGCGACCGAGACGCCGTCCTTGGTGATGCGCGGAGCGCCGAAGGACTTCTCGATCACGACATTGCGGCCCTTGGGGCCCAGGGTCACCTTGACGGCGTCGGCGAGGATATCGACACCACGCAGCATGCGAGCGCGGGCGTCGGTACCGAACTTAACTTCTTTGGCAGCCATTGTTGCAGGTTCCTCAGAATGAAATGGAAATTAGGCGAACACGCCAATGATGTCGGATTCCTTCATGATCAACAGGTCATTGCCGTCGATCTTGACTTCGGTGCCGGACCACTTGCCGAACAGCACGCGATCGCCGACCTTGACGTCGAGCGCGATCACCTTGCCGTCTTCGCCACGGGTACCCGAGCCGACCGCGATCACTTCGCCCTGCATGGGCTTTTCCTTGGCGGTGTCCGGAATGATGATGCCGCCCGCAGTCTTCTCTTCCGCATCGATGCGCTTGACCACAACGCGGTCATGGAGCGGTCGAAACTTCATTCGTAGCCTCCGTAATAGAAAAATAAGGGACAAACCCGAAATTGGGCCGAGGGAGCGCTGTTAGCACTCACCCTCGATGAGTGCCAACGATCTAGGAGACACCCCCCATCCTGTCAAGGGATGAATCGCCGAAATGTCAGAATCGTATGACGAGAAATGCAGGGACGAGGGCTATTTCAGCTCTTCGACCTGGATGCTTTCCCGCTTGGCCGGAGTGGGCGGCGGCGCCGGCGGCGGCTCGGCAGCGCGAGTCTGCTGGGCGGCGGGAGCCGGGGCGCTGCTCTGCGCCTGTCCCGAATCCTCGTCCTTGTCGGCCTGCTTGATGGCATAGGCGATGCCGCCGGGAATCCCGCAGCCGGACAGGCCAAGGCACAAGGGGATCAGGGCGGACAATAGGATCAGGCGGGCGGGGCGCATGGCTCTCGGATCGGGTCTGGTGACAAGCGGTCCATCTTCTCTACACCATCGGAGGGCGGGGGTGACAGGAAGAATCTTGACGTTGGAACGCAACCCGGCCATGACCAAGGGACGTTTTTCCAAGGAGACCGGCATGTCTGTGGACTTTTCCGACGATCATGGCGATTGGCTGTTGCAGGTGGTGGTCACCGACCCGCCCTGGTACGAGAACTGCTATATCGTTCAGCACAAGGCTACCGGGGCTCAGGCCATCATCGATCCGGGCAGCAATGCCGATAAGATCGAGGCGGTGGTCAAGGCCAATGGCGGCCCCGTCGAGGCCATTTTGCTGACCCATGGTCATCCGGACCATCTGGGTGCGCTTCGCCCCCTGCAGGACCGTCTGGGCGTGTCCTGCCGCGCCCATAAGGACGAGGACATGCTGATCTCGCATATCGTCCAATATGGCAAGAGCCGCCTGGGGCTGACGGTGCCGCAGCCGCAGCCGGTGGACTATTTCGACAGCGGCGCCGCTCTGACCCTGGGCGGGCAAAGCTTTCGCGCCATCTTCACCCCGGGCCATACGCCGGGCGGTGTCTGCTTCGATTTCGGCAGCTTTACCGTCACCGGCGACACCCTGTTCAATCAGGGGCTGGGCCGCACCGATCTGCCGGGCGGCAACGGCCCCTTGCTGGTGCAGTCCATCAGCGGTCTTCTGGAGCAGCTGCCCGACGACTGCTATGTCTATCCCGGCCACGGCCCCCGCTGGACCATCGGCGAGGCCAAGCCCTGGTGGGCGGATATGATCGGGTAAAAGAAAAGGCGGCCAAATTGGCCGCCTTTTTGTTTTAGGTCCCTCAAGCGCCGGGCGCGGGGTTTTATGTTTTGGCCCCTCAAGCGCCGGGCGGGCGCATCCGCGCCCTTGGCTCCTCCGCTTCCCTCCTCCGCTCGCGCTTCGTCGTCGCTGCGGGTCGCTCAATGCTCCTGGAAAACGGAGGAAAGCACCTTAGGTGATGCGCAGGCGCGAGAAGGCTTCGGCAAGGTCGTCGCCGAAGTTGGGGCCCTTGCGGATGATCGGCACGCGGGACGGCAGGTTCTCCAGCGAGGGATGGCCCCAGCTGAAGCTGGTCAGCACCGCCACCGGCAGATCCTTGGTGGTCGGCATGGTGGCGAAGGCGTTGGCCAAGTCGATGCCGGTCAGGTCGTCCAGCACGGCCGAGACCACCACCAGATCGGGGCGGGTGCGGACAGCCATCTCGATGGCCTGGAAGGGCGAGCGGACGGTACAGCTGCGATAGCCGCAGGCGGCCAGCTCGCGCTCGACGATGCGGGCGGTCGGGCGGTCGGGGATGACCAGCAGCACTTCGACGTTGGAAATCTTGACGTCGGCGGGGTTGAAGTTGCCGACCACGCGGGCCGGCAGGGCGCGGACCACCTGGGCCGAAGCCGAGGCCGAGGTTTCCACCTTGCCGTCGAGGATGTTGCGGATCTTGTCGATGAAGGTCAGCAGATCGTCGAGGTTCTTGTCGTCCAGCGTCTTCAGCTCGGACATATATTCACCCATGCGGTGGGCGACGATATTGACCATCGGCTGATCAAGGGTTGCGCCGCGCATTTCCACATTGGTCATTTCGCGACGGATCTGGGCCAGCCCGTCCACGGGCGAGGCGGTCCTGGAGCGGACATTGCCGATCAGCACGTCCAGACCGTTGAGGATGTCGCGCACCTCTTCGATGAATTCGGACTCCAGCTGCTGATCCATCAGCGCGACGTTTTCGTCACTCATTGTTGTTCCTTCCCCAGCATTATATTGGTCCAACCACTGGGGCGTACCCTATACGATCCTGTCCGAGGGCTCAATGCAGGTGTGCCGCCGGGTTGGAAGAATCGTAAAAGGGGTAGCAACTATCTTAATTGCGGGCGTGAGAGACCGAGAAGTAATCGACGCCGTCGAAGCCGGACAATTCCTCGGCGATTCCCGATAGGGTTTCGCTGTTGTCTCTGACCCGTCGAATGGCGACGAAGCGCCATTCCATCTGGCCGTCTTTCTGGGTGATGGACAGGGTGCCGCCGGCGATGTCATAGCCCCGTTCCTGGGCGACGCGGCGCAGCACGGCCTCGTGGGGGTGATAGCCGGGGCGGAAGCGCATGGTGACGGCGATGGCCGGGCGCGACGGCAGCCAATGTTCCAGACGCGCTCCCCACATCATGAACATCGCCAGCAGCAGGCCAAGCAGGATGCCGGCGGCGTAAAAGCCCAGACCGATGGTCACGCCGATCACGCAGGTCGCCCAGATCGACGCGGCGGTGGTCAGGCCGCTGATGTTGAAGCCTTCCTTCATGATGACACCGGCCCCCAGGAAGCCGATGCCGGTAACGATGCCCTGAATGACGCGGGTGGGGTCGCCGATGGTCAGGCCGGTCGCCAGGCTGTGGCCGCCGAACCAATAGCCGGGATAGCCGCAGACGATGGTCAGCGCCGTCGAGGCGACGCAGACCAGGCCATAGGTGCGCATGCCGGCGGCGCGGCCGTGATAGCTGCGCTCATAGCCGACCAGCAGCCCCAGCGCCAGCGATCCCAGCAGGTTCAGGAAGATGAGCGCGTTCAGCGAAATTTCGGGCGCCGACCAATAAGCCGCCAAGGCGTCATAGGAAAACAGATTCATCGGGCGGCTCCCGTCACATTCTTAAGGACTGTGAAGGGATTATGACAGAAACGCATAAAGGCGTCTGCTGTCCTTAAGAGAGGCCGGAGATGCAGACTTTGGTGGGGACGGCGGGACTTGAACCCGCAAGGCCGAAGCCGGACGATTTTAAGTCGTCAGTGTTTACCATTTCACCACGTCCCCTTCACGGCGTTCCCTTGGGCGGATGCCGCTCGCAACGGGCGAAGCGGCACGTTATCCTGCAAGCGCCTCGGCTGCAAGGGGGAGGCATCCCCGGGCGGGCGAGGGTCTGGAAAAGCCCGTAAGCCGAATCAAAATCCGAACATCGTCATCCATCCTGCTGAAATGAATCAGATTCCGCTTGACGAGTCCGGCGCGGTTCCTTAAAAGCTCGACCTTCCCGGATTTAGCCACCCGGTTTAAGCTGGCTTGCGAGATTTTTGTTAGAGGGTTCCGTCATGTCCCGTCGTTGTGTCCTGACCGGCAAGGCTGTGTTGACTGGCAACAATGTCAGCCACGCCAACAACAAGACCCGCCGCCGTTTCCTGCCCAACCTGCAGGAAACCGGTGTCCTGAGCGATGCCCTGGGCCAGATGGTTCGTCTGCGCGTTTCGACCCGCGGTCTGAAGACCATCGAGCACAATGGCGGTATCGACGCCTACCTGCTGTCCGTCAACGACAGCAAGCTGTCGGCCGAGGCCCTGCGTCTAAAGCGTCGCATTCAGCGCGCTCTGGAAACCCAGGCTGCCGCTGCCTAATCAGGCTGCCGCAAGGCAAGTCTGAGGCAAGATTTAAGCCCGCATCCCAAGGGGATGCGGGCTTTTCTTGCTTGCTGATCAAAGGGGAGGGGCTGGATCAGTCCAGCCCCTTTTCGACGTTCCAGGTCTGCTTCAGGCGGGCCACCAGATCGGGGCGGGTCTTCATCCAGGCATTGAAGTCGGCGATCACGCCGGGATGCTTGATGCTCGACAGCCGATAGCTGCTGCGGGTGTAGGGCAGACTGGGGTCCAGCACCAGGGCGCCGGGCGTCTTCAGTTCGTGCTCCAGGCTGTAATTGGCCACCGCCACATTGGTATAGGCGCCGTCGATGCGCTTGTTGGCGGCTTGGAAGATCAGGCCGGGCAGGCTGGGATTTTCCTCCAGCCGGGTCTGGCCGCTTTTGATCCGGTCCAGCCATTCATAGGCGGTGAAGCCGCGGACGGTGCCCAGGCTGCGGACCGAGTCGGGGCCGTGCCCCTTATTTTCCGGGCGCACCATGACGCCGTCGATATAGGTCGCCACCGGATCGCTATAGACCACGCCCTTGCCGGCCTTCATGTCCGCTTGCCAATAGTCGTTGTCGGGGAATTTCAGATCCACGACCCCTTCGATCAGTTCGCGGAACAGGCGGGTCACCGGCAGCGGGCGATATTCGAAGACATGGCCGCGTTCGGCGGCATAGGCGTCCAGAAGATCGCGGGCGAAGCCGGCATAGGCCTTGTCCTTGATGGTGTAGAAGGGCAGGTAGTCGATGGCCTCGACCCCGATGACGTAATGCTCGGCCCGAGCCTGGGGGCTGGCGGCCAGCAGAAAAACGGCGGCAGCGGCAAGAAAACGGGGCAGGCGGCGCATGGGCGGACTCGTCAGGATGAATGGCTTTGGAAATATTCTAGAAAAATTCCCATAAGCGGAAAAGGGATTTCGCGTTTCCCTCAGGCCGGTTCGGCGGCAAGGCGCTCCAGGGCCGGGATCGAGGGGGCGAAAAAGGCGGCGCCGGTGACGGGGCGGGTGAAATCCATCAGCCGGTCGTAATGGCCCTGGCCGTCTCCCAGCACCATGCTTTCCAGCATGCGGCGGAAGGGATGCGGGCTTTTGGCATAGGCGACGAAATAAAGGCCGCATTCCTGGCTGTTGCCATAGGGCAGGCTGTGGCGCAGCAGTTCCAGCTCTTCGCCGTCTTCCTCGATGACCACGCGGGCGATATGGGCCGAGGCCGGCTTGGTCTCGTCATCCATCTCTTCGTTATCGGCCTTGCTGCGGCCGACGGCGGCTTCCTGCTCGGCGATGGGCAGACTGTCCCAGCGGGGCAGGGCATGCAGCCAGCGTTGCAGGCTGACGAAGCTGCCGCCGGCATGGGTTGGATCATCCTCGCCCAGCAACGCCACCTCGGCCCGCTCGTCGCCTTGGGGATTTTCCGTGCCGTCGACGAAGCCGGTCAGGTCGCGGTTGCCCAGGGTGCGAAAGCCGTTGATCTCTTCGACCAGCGTGACCGCGCCGCGCAAGGCGCACATGGCCTGACGCGCCAGCTGAAAGGCCGAGTCGGGGCGGGCGGCATGGATATGCAGGAACAGATCGGCGGGGGTGGCGGGCGCTTTGCGCTCTCCGGCCTCCAGCGCCTGAAAGGGCGCCAATCCCTTGGGCGCCGGCGCGGTGAACAGGCGGGGCCAAGCCGTGGCCCCGAAGGCCAGGCTGCTGACCAGGGCCGGGTCTTGGGTCTCGGCGGCCAGCCGGGCGGTCAGGGCCGGTAGGGCGGCGGCGGCCTGCTTGACCTTGGCTTCACCGCCGTCGCTCAACAGCATCGTCACGAAGATCCCGAAGGCTCCCCCTTCGGCGCAGATGGCGGATTGCGGTTGGCTCATGTCGGGCTGGCCTCTTCAACGGCTGGGGGCTCGGTGGGGGGTGGGGTGGCCGCAGGCGTGGGGGCGGCGGCAGTGGGTGCAGTGGGTGCTTCGGCGGGCTTTTGCTCGCGGCGCATGGCCTTGGTGCGCTGATCCAAAGAGATGATGTCCTGGCGCAAGGCCTCCAGGGCTTTGGAGAATTCCGGCTGCCCTTGCTTCTGCGCGGCCTCCAGGGCGGCGACTCGGCTGCCGAGATTTTCCGTCAGCTCGGCCAAACGGCGCTGATTGTCGCTGGCCATGCCGCTTTTGATCTTGTCGACCTCTTCGACGACGTCGCGCTTGATCCAGCGGATTTTCTTCTCGGTTTCCTCTTCGATCTTTTTCAGACCGGCCTCAAGGTCGCTTTGGATTTCCACCTTGATCTCATAGGCGCTTTTGACCAGCGACCCCATATAGACGACAAGGGCGCCGCCGATCACCAGGAATAGGCCGATCACCAGGCTGATAAGAGCAACGGACCAGAACGTCATTACGTTTCCAAGCGGGAAGAGGAAGGAGCCCCTAAGAATCACTCTGTGTCATAGAGTTGCGCTATGCAAATGAATTCATGGACTTGTCTCTTCGGACAGCTGGCGGGCCTTTTCAGGATGGGTTAGCCTGATCGGCAATCAAGAGGTTCAGCGAGGTCGACATGCAATATGTGGAAAACTGGCTCCGCGACCGGGGCGTGACCGAGGTGGAATGTCTGGTGCCCGATATGTCGGGAATCGCCCGCGGCAAGATCTTGCCGTCGCCCAAGTTCCTCTCCAGCTTCGACGGCGGCCTGCGCATGCCGGAAAGCATCTTCGTGCAGACGGTCACCGGCGGCTATCCCGAGGACGATGTCACCAGCGTCACCGACGGCGATGTCTATCTGCGGCCCGACCCGGAAAGCCTGCGGGTGGTGCCCTGGTATCCCGACACCACCGCCCAGGTGATCAACGACTGCTTTTATGCCGACGGCTCGCCGGTGGGGATTTCGCCGCGCCAGGTGCTGCGCAATGTGCTGAAGCTGTATGAGGAGAAGGGCTGGAAGCCCATCGTCGCGCCCGAGCTGGAATTCTTTCTGGTCAAGGTCAACACCGATCCCGACTATCCGCTGGAGCCGCCGATCGGCCGATCGGGCCGTCCCGAAACCGGGCGGCAAAGCTATGGCATCGATGCGGTGAACGAGTTCGATCCGCTGTTCGAGCAGGTCTATGCCTATTGCGAGGCGCAGCAGCTGGACATTGACACCCTCAGCCACGAAGCCGGCGCGGCGCAGATGGAGATCAACTTCAATCACGGCGAGGCGCTGGATCTGGCCGATCAGGTCTTCCTATTCAAGCGCACCGTGCGTCAGGTGGGCTTGCGCCACAATGTCTATGCCACCTTCATGGCCAAGCCGATGCAGAACGAGCCGGGCAGCGCCATGCATATTCACCTGAATGTGCTGGATGCCAAAAGCGGCAAGAACCTGTTCGCCACGCCCGAGGGCGAGGACACCGATCTGTTCCGCTATTTCATCGGCGGCCTGCGCAAGTTCCTGCCTGCGGCCATGCTGCTGTTCGCGCCCAATGTGAACAGCTATCGCCGTCTGGTGCCCGACTATGACGCGCCGATCAATGTGCATTGGGGCCGTGATAACCGCACCGTCGGCCTGCGGGTGCCCACCTCGGGTGCTGCGGGGCGGCGGGTGGAAAACCGCTTGGCCGGAGCCGACGCCAATCCCTATCTGGCCATCGCCGGCTCACTGGCCTGCGGCTATCTGGGAATGACCGGCGAGCTGGACCCCGGCGAGCCCATCGACGGTTCGGGCTATACCCGTGCCCATTCCCTGCCGCGCCAGCTGTCCGACGCCTTGGCCAAGCTGACCCAGAACAAGCCCTTGCGGGAAGTGCTGGGCGAGGACTTCGTCGAAGCCTTCGCAGCCGTCAAGGAAGCCGAATGGGAGGCCTATCAGCGGGTGGTCTCGTCCTGGGAGCGGGAATATCTGCTGCTGAATGTCTAGATCAGCCCAGAGGCGGTGGAGGAGGATGGTCTCCTCCACCTGCCGAGGATGATTACTCGGCGTCGGGATTTTCGTTGGGCTGGGTGACGCGGAAGCGCTTGGGATCGTCGGCCAGCATCTGAATCGACAGAATGCCGTTCGCCGAGCGGATGATCAGTTCCGAGAACCAGCTGCCCGGCTCGACTTCCATGGGCTCGCCCACTTCGATGGCGGCGACGGATTCCACATCCATGCTGATGGTGCGATCGCTGAGGAAGGACACAGAGGCGACGGTCTTCGACTTCATTTTTGCGCTCCTTTGGAACGTCATGGATTATGGATTACGCTGGCGTAACGGCGGTGGGGCGTCAAGGGGACTCTGCGGAACTTTCCACTTCCACCGGAAGAAGCGAGGCGCCGTTCCGCTCGGGGCTGTAGGCCAGCGCCTGGGCCGGACTGGGGGGCGGAATGGGCTGTCCTTCGCGGCGCAGCTCGGCCAGATGATCGGCCAGCGCGCCCGATGCCATGTGGCTGGCATGCTCCAGGCTATGTCCCTCGGCCATGCAGCCGGGCAGATCGGGGAAGCTGATCTCGAAGCTGCGCCCCGGCGTCTTGCGCAAGAAGCCGATGTAACAGCCGTCGGGAGCCGGTGCGCCATCCTCGGCCCAGCTGGGGCTGTCGTCCTGGCTGTTGGCGCGAAGCTCTTCCAGCATCAGCTCCATGCCCTGGGCCTTGCGGCTTAAGCCCTGCCAGAGGCGGCGCTCTTCGGCTTCGATGAATTCTTGGGGCGCTCCCAGCTCGGGCAGACTGCCATAATCCAGCACCGGAAAGGACAGGGCGGCGGACATCCGTTCCAGCAGCTCGGGCAGATTCTCGGAATCTACCATCACCGGCATATCGTCGATGCTATGGGGCTGAAGCTGCTGGTCGCCGATATAAAAGGCGCGGTGGATGGCGCGGCGCTCGCAGCCGTCCACCATGCGGCGGACCACCCGGTAATTCCATTTCATGGCCGTCTCTGGCTCCCGTTCCCTCTTGTTCATCAGTGTGGCGGCGAAATCATTTTCCGGCAAGCTGTCCCAAGGAACGATGGTCCGCCTGCGAATCATCCTTTGGAACCGGCGGAAATACAGGGGGTCCGCGTGAGGTAAAATAATACCGCTGCGCTAATCTGTTGATTTTAAACGATTTAAAAATGTTGACGCCGAGGCGCGATCTCAGCATACTCCGCCCTTCTTTAGAGGAAGGCATGGGCCTTTCTCGTTCAGGGTTTTGCAGTGGGTGACATGAAGACCTATACCGCCAAACCGTCCGAAGTGAACAAGAAGTGGGTGGTGATCGACGCGGACGGCGTCGTTCTCGGCCGTCTCGCCAGCATCATCTCGATGCGCCTGCGCGGCAAGCACCTCCCCACCTACACGCCCAACATGGACATGGGTGACAATGTCATTGTCATCAATGCCGAGAAGGTGAAGCTGACCGGCCGCAAGCTGGAAAACAAGGTCTTCTATTGGCACACCGGTTATGCCGGTGGCATCAAGGGCCGCACCATGGGCCAGCTGCTGGGTGGCCGCTACCCCGAGCGCGTGGTCGAAAAGGCCGTCGAGCGCATGATCACCCGTGGTCCGCTGGGCCGTCAGCAGATGAAGAACCTGCGCGTCTATGCCGGTGCCGAGCATCCGCATGCCGCTCAGAGCCCCGAGGTCGTGGACGTCGCCGCCATGAACCCGAAGAACAAGAGGAGCGCCTAACCCATGGCTGAAGATTTCAGCGCTCTGTCCGGCCTGAAGGCCGCCGCCCCCCAGGCTGCTGCCCCGGTCCGCGAGCCCAAGATCGATGCTCAGGGCCGTTCCTACGCCACCGGTAAGCGTAAGAACGCCGTCGCTCGCGTGTGGGTCAAGCCCGGTTCGGGCAAGATCACCGTCAACGGCCGCACCCTCGAAGTCTACTTCGCCCGCCCCGTGCTGCGCATGGTCATCAACCAGCCCTTCCAGGTCGCCAGCCGCGTCGGTCAGTTCGACGTCGTCGTGACCGTGGCTGGTGGTGGTCTGTCCGGCCAGGCCGGCGCCGTGCGTCATGGCATCAGCCGCGCTCTGACCTTCTACGAACCGGCTCTGCGCGGTCCGCTGAAGGCCAGCGGCTTCCTGACCCGCGATAGCCGCGTCGTCGAGCGTAAGAAGTACGGTAAGGCCAAGGCCCGTCGTAGCTTCCAGTTCTCGAAGCGCTAAGCGGTTCGGAAACGAGCAAACGGAAAGGCCGGAGGGAAACCTCCGGCCTTTTTGTTTTGGTGGCGCTTTCGGCTGGAGGGTTACAGGCTGGCAGTGCGCAACGGGCGCAGCAGCGGGCCGATCTGCACCATCAGCATGGCGGCCAGGATGGCGATAGCGCCGCTGGCCTGAATCAGGCTCATGCGTTCGCCCAGGAAGATCATGCCGCTCAGCATGGTGAACAGCACCTCGCTGGACAGCAAGATGGCGGTGCTGGCCGGGCTGATATGCCGTTGCAGCACGCTTTGCAGGGTATAGGCGATGCCGACTTCCAGCACGCCGATGAAGATGATTTCCCACCAAGCCGCCGTCAATCCGGCGACGATGCCGGGTTCGGCGCTCCAGGCCCAGGCGCCGCACAGCCCGGCGCAGATGACATATTGCAGCACCGCCTGCACGGTGGGCAGGCCGATGCGGTTCGAGCAATGGCCGACCAGCAGGATATGGGCCGACCAGAAAATCGCGCTGGCCACCACCATCAAATCGCCGGTGCTGAAATTCAGGCTGCCGCCACCGCTCATCAGGGTGGTGCCCAGCAAGGACAGCAGCGAGGCCGGCCAGACGATGGGATGGGGGCGGCGGCGCAGAATCAGCAGTTCGATCAGCGGCACCAGCGGCACATAGAGCCCGGTCAGAAAGCCGGTATTGCCCACGGTGGTCTCGGCCACGCCCAGCTGCTGCGTCACCGAAGCGCCGCACATGATTAGGCCGGTGCAGGCCATCAGGACCCAATCCTTCACCGTCACGGCATGGGGACGTTTGCGCCAATGCATCCAGGCCAAGGGCGCCACCACCGCCGCACCCAGCAGCAGCCGGGCGGCGATGAAGGTGGCGGGGGCGATCTGCGCGGCGGCGATCTTTTGCGCCACGAAGGCGACGCCCCAAATGACGGTGGTGACCACCAGCAACAGGCTGGCGACAAGGCTGGACATGGCGATGCTCGACTAATCTGCGATCTCAATCAATATGTGATCACAAAAGCCGGCGGCGCAAGAAAAAAGGCCGGAACCCAGGCTCCGGCCTTCGCAATGCTGCTATGATGCGTCAGCTCAGAAAGCTGCTGGTCATGCTGGTGGCGGCCGAGGTCAGGCTGCCTCCCGACAATGTCATGTTGGCGGCGGCGGCGCTGATGCGGTCGAACTGCGCTTTGTAACGCTCCCAGACGGCCTCTTTCTGGTCGTCGGTCTTGGCGTTCTGGTAATCGACGACATAATGCCGCTGCACCCGGCCCATAGCCTGAAGCTCGTCGCAATTGCTGATCTTGCGATACTCGTTTTCATAGTCCGGGTTGGCCTGCATCACCGCGTCGATCTTGTCCTTGTCCGGCGTCCCGTCCTTGGCGACCACATGGCCGTCGTTGGTGACGGTGAAGCTGATATCCTTGCTGGTATCGACCCCGGCGGCCTTCAGCTTGTCGGTCAGGTCGCTGATATAGGCCTGCCGCTCTTCGTCCGAAACCGACAGCTGCGGCGCGGCAAAGCCGTCCTTGCCGACGATGCTGTGAATATTGGTGATGGTGCCCCAGCCGTTCTGGCTGTTCGAGGCAGGCAGATCCTTCGCCCAAGGCGCATCGATCCCGGCGGCGCTCAGGGCTTGTTGAAAGCTGTTGTCATTGCTGGTCTGTCCGCTTTTCTCGGACTGATAAAGCTGGGCCGCCTGCATGGCGGCGCCGCCGACGCTGGTGATCATGATGCTGCACTCCCCAAACCCTATAAAAATTGCCCATAGGCAAGATTTGCCTAGTGACTACGGGAAGGGAAGGCACGGATTCCGTGCGTTTTCCCCCAGACGCCCCGAATGGTTGTCTGGGGTTGCACGCACTGTGCCAGCGATCAGGCTCCGGCCAGCACCAGCCCGTCGATGCGCAGGGTGGGGGCGTCGGTGCCGAAGCGGAAATGCAGGTCGTTGGCCGGGGTCAGGTTCAGGAAGATATCCTTCAGATTGCCTGCCAGGGTGACTTCATTGACCGGGAAGCTGATCTCGCCATTCTCGATCCAGAAGCCCGACGCGCCACGGGAATAGTCGCCGGTCACGCCATTGACGCCCTGGCCGAACAGATTGGTGACATAGAAGCCGTCCTTGATGTCGGCCATCAGCTCGGCCGGAGACAAGCTGCCGGCGGCCATCCAGAAATTAGTCAGGGACGGCGAGGGCGGGCTGCTGGTGCCGCGGCTGGCATGGCCGGTGCTTTGCAGCCCCAACTGCCGGGCCGAGCGCAGGTCCATGATCCAGCTGGTCAGCACGCCGTCTTCGATGATGGCGCGAGAGCGGTTGGCCAGGCCCTCGGCGTCGCAGGGCTTGGAGCGCAGGCCGCGCGGGCGGTGGGGATCGTCGGTGATGGTGATGCCCTTGGCGAAGATCTGCTGGCCCAGGCTGTCCTTCAGGAAGCTGGTGCCGCGGGCGATGGAAGCGCCGTTGATGGCTCCGGCCAGATGGCCCAGGATGCCCGCCGAAACGCGGGGGTCGAGGATCACCGGAACCTGGGTGGTCTTGACCTTGCGGGCGCCAAGCTTGCGCACCGCCTTGTGACCGGCGCTATGGCCGATTTCTTCGGGTTGGCGCAGGTCCGAGAAATAGACGGCGGTGGAATAGTCGTAATCGCCTTCCATGCCGCTGGCCTGCTCGCCCGCCAGCACCGAGGCCGAGATCGAGCTGTTGCTCAAGGAATAGCAATGGGTAAAGCCGTTCGAGGCGGCCAGCGCCACCGACGAGCGGCCCCAGCCGGCTTCGGCGCCGTTGGAATTGGTCACGCCGGGAACAGCGCGGGCGGCATCCTCGGCACGGCGGGCCCAGTCCACCAATAGATTGGGGTTGGGTTCCTCGGGGTCGCAGATGTCCAGATCGGGAATGGAGCGGGCCAGTTGGTCGGGATCGGCCAGACCGCAGAAGGGGTCTTCCGGCACCGTGCGGGCCATGGCCACCGCACGTTCCACCAGATCCTCCAAGGCCGACTTGCTGCGGTCGGAGGACGAGACGATGGCCTGCTGCTTGCCGATGAAGACCCGCAGACCGATATCGCCGTTCTCGGACCGCTCGACCGTCTCGGGCTTGCCCAGGCGGAAGGCCACCGACAGCGAGGCGCTGTCCAGCAGCACCGCGTCGGCGGCGTCGGCTCCCCGCGCCTTGGCCTTGGCGATCAGGTCGGTCAGCAGGTTCAGGGACTCTTGCGAGGACATAGGCTTCTCACTTCCAGATCGGCTTGCCGCTTCCCGGCAGGCCATAGTCATTCCATTTGCGGGTGACCTGTTCGATCACATCCTGATCCATTTGGATCTGCTGGCCCCATTCGCGGTGGGTTTCCGGCGGCATCTTATTTGTGGCGTCCATGCCCAGTTTTCCACCCAGCCCGGATTCCGGCGAGGCGAAGTCGAGATAATCGATGGGGGTGTTCTGCACCACCATGATGTCGCGGGCCGGGTCCATGCGGGTGGACATGGCCCAGACCACATCCTTCCAATCGCGGGCATTGATGTCGTCATCCACGACGATGACGAACTTGGTATAGATGAACTGGCGCAGGAACGACCAGACGCCCATCATCACGCGCCGCGCATGACCGGGATAGGCCTTCTTGATCGAGACCACCGCCACCCGGTACGAGCATCCTTCCGGCGGCAGCCAGAAATCGACGATCTCGGGGAACTGCTGCTGCAAGAGCGGGATGAAGACCTCGTTCAGCCCTTCGCCCAGCACCGAGGGCTCGTCCGGCGGACGGCCGGTGAAGGTGGAGAGATAGATCGGCTTCTTCCGCATGGTGATGGCGGAAATGGTGAAGACCGGGAACTTCTCGACCGAATTGTAATAGCCGGTATGGTCGCCGTAAGGGCCTTCGTCGCCGTAATCATCCAGCGAGACATGGCCTTCCAGCACGATCTCGGCTTCGGCGGGAACCTTCAGCGGCACGGTCTTGCAATCCACCAGCTCGACCTTCTTGCCGCGCAGCAGACCGGCGAACTGATATTCCGACAAGGTGTCGGGCACCGGCGTCACCGCCGCCAGGATGGTGCCGGGGTCGGCGCCGATGACCACGGCGCAGGGCAGGGGCTCGCGCTTTTCCGCCGCCCAGCGCTGATGATGCTGAGCGCCGCCGCGATGCCTGAGCCAGCGCATCAGGGTGGTGTTCTTGCCGGTCACCTGCATGCGATAGATGCCGAGATTGAAGCTGTCGCGCTTATCCTCGCCCTGATGCGGGCCTTGGGTCACCACCAGCGGCCAAGTGATCAGGGGGGCGGGTTCGTCGGGCCAGCAGCCCTGGATCGGCAGCTTCGACAGATCGATCTCGTCGCCGGTCAGCACCACCTCTTGGCAGGGCGCCTTCGAGACGGTCTTGGGCTTCATGGCCAGGACCGACTTCAAGAGCGGCAGCATCTCCAGCGCATCCTTGAGGCCGGCGGGCGGCTCGGGCTGCTTCAGGAAGGCCAGGGTCTCGCCCACTTCGCGCAATTGATGCGGCTCGCGGTCCATGCCCCAGGCCACCCGCTCGACGGTGCCGAACAGATTGACCAGCACCGGCATGTCATAGGCCGAGCCGTCTTCGCGCACCACATTCTCGAACAAAACCGCCGGTCCGCCCTCGGCCAGCAGGCGGGTTTGGATCTCGGTCATTTCCAGATGCGGGGTCACGGGGGCGGAAACCCGCACCAAGCGTCCGCTTTGTTCCAGTTTGGTGATGAAGTCGCGCAGGGATGAATAAGGCATGGGGTCCGGGCTGTCGGCGGAACGGGGCTGTATTGGAAGGCCTGACGGCGCGTCCGTCAAGCGGCTGCGGCTGGAATTGATCTTAAATCCGAGGTAATGTGCCTTCTTCAGGGGTTTCATACTTAAGACGGGGATCTGTCATGGCTGTTGATGTCGGCACCGACGCGCGGGAACTGCGGCTGCGTCGCCTGATCGAACTGGGCATCGCCCTGTCGTCCGAGCGCAATCACGATCGCCTGATGGAGATGATCCTGTTGGGCGCGAAAGAGCTGACCAACGCCGATGGCGGGACGCTCTATCTGGCCGACGAGAAATGCACCGAACTGCGCTTCAACGTGATGCGCAATGACAGCCTGAAGATCGCCATGGGCGGCACCACCGGCAAGCCGATCCCCTTTCCGCCGGTGAAGCTTTATGGCGAGGACGGGCAGCCGAACCAAAAGAACGTCTCGGCCTATGCCGCCGTGACCGGCACCACCGTCAATATCGAAGACGCCTATGACGCCCAGAAGTTCGACTTCACCGGCACCAAGGCCTTTGACGAGAAGACCGGCTATCGCTCCAAGTCGTTCCTGACGGTTCCCCTGAAGAACCACGAGAACGAAGTGGTCGGCGTGCTGCAGCTGATCAATGCCCAAAGCGAAGACGGCACGGTGATCGCCTTCTCGTCCGAGGTGACCCCGCTGGTCGAGGCTCTGTCGAGCCAGGCGGCGGTGGCCCTGGACAATGAGATGCTTCTGGAAGCCCAGAAGACGCTGTTCACCTCGTTCATCAATGTGATCGCCAACGCGATCGACGCCAAGTCGGCCTATACCGGCGGTCACTGCCGCCGCGTTCCCGCTCTGACCACCATGCTGGCCAAGGCCGCCCACGAGGCGGCCGAGGGCCCCTTCGCCGACTTCAGGATGAACGACGACGAATGGTACGAGCTGGAAGTCGCCGGCGGCCTGCATGACTGCGGCAAGGTGACCACGCCCGAATTCGTGGTGGATAAGGCCACCAAGCTGGAAACCATCTATAACCGCCTGCATGAAATCCGCACCCGCTTCGAAGTGGTCAAGCGCGATGTCGAGATCGCTTATCTGAAGGCGGTGCTGGATGGCGGCGACAAGGAGGCCCTGGCCGCCGAGCGCGACGCCAAGCTGGCCCAGCTGGATGCCGACTATGCCTTCGTCGCCGATTGCAATGCCGGCGGCGAGTTCATGGCTCCCGACAAGATCGAGCGGCTGAAGCAGATTTCGGCCCAGACCTGGATGCGCACCCTGGACGACCGCATCGGCATTTCCTGGGAAGAAGGCCAGCGCAAGCCCAAGGACAAGCCCGAGCTGCCGGTGCAGGAAACCCTGCTGTCCGACAAGACCGAGCATATCATCGGCTGGGAAAAGCAGCCGCTGGGCGAAGGCAACAAGTGGGGCTTCACCACCAAGGCTCCGGCGCAGAAGTTCAATCTGGGCGAAATCTACAATCTGTGCGTCGGCCGCGGCACTCTGACCAACGAGGATCGCTATCACATCAGCGATCACATCGTGCAGACCATCATCATGCTGGAGGCGCTGCCCTTCCCCAAGAACCTGCGCCGCGTCACCGAATGGGCCGGCGGCCATCACGAAAAGATGGATGGCACCGGCTATCCGAAGAGCCTGAAGAAGGAAGATATGAGCACCCCGGCCCGGATCATGGCCATTGCCGATATCTTCGAGGCCCTGACCGCCCGCGACCGCCCCTATAAGCAGCCCAAGAAGCTGTCGGAATGCGTGAAGATCATGTCCTTCATGAAGAAGGACCAGCATATCGACGGCGAGCTGTTCGAGCTGTTCCTGACCTCGGGCGTCTATAAGCAGTATGCCGAGACCTTCCTGCCGCCCGAGCAGATCGACGAGGTGGATATCTCGCAATATCTGCCCAAGCCGGCCTAGGCCTTCATCGACAAAAAAAGCCCTCCGGCCTCAGGCGCGGAGGGCTTTTTCTTTTACTTTGGCTCAACGCACGGATTTATAGTGGTTGATCAGGCCGTTGGTGCTGGGATCATGGCTGCCGACGCTATCGCCGCTGGACAGTTCCGGCAAGATGGCCTTGGCCAGCTGCTTGCCCAGCTCGACGCCCCACTGGTCGAAGCTGTTGACGCCCCAGATCACGCCTTGCACGAAGATCTTGTGCTCATAAAGGGCGATCAGCTTGCCCAGGGTGCGGGGATTCAGCTCGGCATAGAGGATTGAGGTGGTGGGGCGGTTGCCGCTGAACACCCGATGGGGGATGGCGGCTTCCAGCGCCTCGCCGGTCAATCCGGCCTTGGTCAGCTCGGCGCGGACTTCGGCGGCGGTCTTGCCCTTCATCAGCGCCTCGGTCTGGGCGAAGAAGTTGGACAGCAGCAGGGCATGATGGTCGCCCACCGGATTCTGGCTGCGGGCGGCGGCGATGAAGTCGCAGGGAATCAGCCGGGTGCCCTGATGGATCAGCTGATAGAAGGCGTGCTGGCCGTTGGTGCCGGCCTCGCCGAAGATGATCGGGCCGGTGTGATAATTCACGCCCAAGCCGCTTTTGGTGACGCTCTTGCCGTTGCTCTCCATATCCGCCTGCTGCAGATAGGCGGGGAAGCGGTGCAGATATTGGTCATAGGGCAGGATCGCCTGGGCGGCGGTGCCGAAGAAGTCGTCATACCAGACGCCCAGCAGACCCAGGATCACCGGCATGTTCTCGGACAAGGGCGCGGTGCGGAAATGCTCGTCCATCTCGAAGCCGCCATCCAGCAGTTCGAGGAAGCGGTCGAAGCCGACGGCGATGGCGATGGACAGGCCGATGGCCGACCACAGGGAATAGCGGCCGCCCACCCAGTCCCAGAAGGCGAACATATTGGCGGTGTCGATGCCGAAGGCCGAGACCTCCTTGGCATTGGTGGACAGGGCCACGAAATGCTTGGCCACCGCATCCTCGCCCAGCGCCTTGACCAGCCAGGCGCGGGCCGAGCGGGCATTGGCGATGGTTTCCTGGGTGGTGAAGGTCTTGGAGGCGACGATGAACAGGGTCGTCTCGGGCTTGCAGGCCTTCAGCACCTGATGGATATGGCTGTCATCGACGTTCGAGACGAAATGGCTGTGCAGCCCCTCTTGGGAAAAGGGCTTCAGCGCCTCGCAGACCATCACCGGCCCTAAGTCCGAGCCGCCGATGCCGATATTGACCACATCGGTGATGGCCTTGCCGGTCTTGCCCTTCCAAGCGCCCGAGCGGACCTGCTCCGAAAAGGTCTGCATTTGGGCCAGCACCTTGCGAACCTCGGGCATGACATCCTGGCCGTCCACCAGCACCGGGCGGTCGGAACGGTTGCGCAGGGCGGTATGCAGAACGGCGCGGTTCTCGGTGTTGTTGATATGCTCGCCGGCGAACATGGCGTCGCGGGCGGCCTCCAGGCCACATTCCTTGGCCAGACCTTGCAACAGGGTCATGGTCTCGGCGGTGATGCGGTTCTTGGAATAATCCAGCAGGAAGTCCCCCAGGCGCAGCGAAAACCGCTCGAACCGCCGGGCATCGGCGGCGAACAGATCGCGCATCTCCAGGGATTGAGCCGCCTCGTAATGCTTCGCCAGCGCGGCCCAGGACGATAGATTCGTCAGTTCGGTCATGGTGGTTCTTCTGCCCCCTATTTTGAACCGGGGAATCCTAACAGAATTCAGGGATTCCAGCCAGAAGCGTGTTCTTGTCCCTCAAGCGCCGGGCGCTGCCTCCGGTTACTCCGCCGCGTCCAGCACCTGCGGGTCGAAGGGTGATAGGTTGGAGAGGAATTGGTGGGTGCAGGCTTCCCAGCTGAAGGACAGGGCATGGGCGCGGGCGGTGTCGGCGGAAATGCTCAAGGCGGCTTGGGCGGCTTGCGCCAAGTCGGTGTGCAGCACGCCCGCCGGGCTGTTGCCGATCACATCCAGCGGGCCGGGGACCGGATAGGCTGCGACCGGCACGCCCGAGGCCAGGGCTTCCAGCAGCACCAGCCCGAAGGTGTCGGTGCGGCTGGGGAAGACGAAGACGTCCGAGGCGGCGTAATGGGCCGCCAGTTCCTCGCCCTGTTTGGCGCCGGTGAATAGCACCTTGGGATATTTGCGGCGCAGCTCGTCCAGCTGCGGGCCATCGCCCACCACCACCTTGCTGCCCTCTAGCTTGGCGTCGAGGAAGGCCTGGATGTTTTTTTCCACCGCGACGCGGCCGACATACAGGAACACCGGCCCCGGCAGCGCCATGATCTGCGGCACCATCTGGGTCAGTTCCGCGTCCGAGCGGGGGCGGAACAGCTCGGTATCCACCCCGCGCGACCAGCGGCGGATGCGGTCGAAGCCGCGCTTTTCCAGCTCGTCCTGAATGGTCTGGGTGGCGACCATGATGCTGGCGGCGGGGGCGTGGAAGCGGCGCACCACCTGATAGCTGACAGGCAGCGGTACCCGGAAGCGGGCCTGGATATATTCAGGGAACTTGGTGTGATAGGCGGTGGTGAAGGGCACCTTCTTCTTCAGGCAATAGCGCCGCGCCGCCCAGCCCAGCGGGCCTTCGGTGGCGATATGGATGGCGCAGGGCTGATTCTGCTCGATCATGCGGGCCATCACCCGGCCCGGCTTTAAGGCCAGGCGGATCTCGGGATAGGTCGGGCAGGGGAAGCTGCGGAATTGATCGGGGGTGACGAAGACGGTCTGGTGCCCCAGCCGCTCCAGCTCGCTTCTTAGCGTGCCAAGCGTGCGAACGACACCATTGACCTGAGGGTGCCAAGCATCGGTGACGACGAGAATGCGCATGGGGCTTCCTGCTTCTGCGGCTCTGTTTCGGGATCGGGTTCGGTGATCTTGCCGTCGAACAGCGAGAGTTGGCGCATCTCGGCCCAGCGGATGATTTCCAGCCGGCCGTCGAAATGCTCGACCAGGGCGGTGCAGCTTTCCACCCAATCGCCGTCATTGCCGTACCAGATGTCGCCCAGCTGGCGCAGCTCGGCATGGTGGATATGGCCGCAGATGACGCCCTGAACGCCGCGGTGGCGCGCCACCTCGGCCATGGCTTCCTCGAAATCGGCGATGAACTGAACAGCGTTCTTAACGCGGTTCTTCAGGTAAGCCGACAGCGACCAATAGGGATAGCCCAGCTTGCGGCGCACCCAGTTGAACCAGTGGTTCAGCCCCAGCGCCAGGGTATAGGCATGATCGCCCAGATGGGCCAGCCACTTGGCGTATTTGACCACGCCGTCGAACTGATCGCCATGCATCACCAGGAACTTGCGGCCATCGGCGGTGGTGTGGATCGCCTCGTGCAGCACCTCGACCTCGCCGAAATTGAAGTCGGTATAGCCGCGGGCGAATTCGTCGTGATTGCCGGGAACATAGATGACGCGGCAGCCCTTGCGGGCCTTGCGCAGCAGCTTTTGCACCACGTCATTATGGGCTTGCGGCCAGTACCAGCTGCGCTTCAAGCGCCAGCCGTCGATCATATCGCCGGTCAGGTAGAGAAACTCGGATTCGGTATTCTTGAGGAAGTCCAAAAGAAACTCGGCCTTGCAGCCGCGTGTTCCAAGATGGACATCAGAGATCCAAATGGACCGGTAATTGTGGGCTCCGCCGATCATCGTCATGGGTCGCTCGCGCCGGCCTGTCTTATCCGAACTATCGACCATGCTATTAGTGGATTGATGATCGCCTTGTACATATCTATTGATCGAAGACTGTCATATTTCATCTGAACGACGTAAATATGTCATCGAACTTTCATGGGGTTTTCCGTCCTGCAAACGGTATAGACGGCCCCATGCATATGGCACCGAAAGAGCTTCGTGGTGGGGAGATGACGCGTTCGAGGCGCGTTCTCGTCATCTATAATCCCACCGCCGGGCAATGGCGTCGGCGCAAGCTGCAGGCCACGTTGCGTGCTCTCGAGGATTTGGGTTGCCCCCTTACCCTGCACGAGACCACGCGGCGTGGCGATGCCGAAGCTACCGCCCAGTCGATCACGGTCGAGGATTGCGATGTGGTGGTCGCCGCCGGTGGCGACGGCACCATCTCGGAAGTCGCCAACGGCCTGATCAATGCTCAGGGACCGGTGCCGCCGCTGGCCATCATTCCCTTAGGCACCGCCAATGTGCTGGCTCAGGAAATCGGCCTGCGGGGCAAACCCGCCGCCATTGCCGCCACCATCGCCGGTGGGCGGCCCATCAGCGTGCATCTGGGCCATGCCAATGGCCGTCATTTCATCATGATGGCCGGGGTGGGCTTCGATGCCCATGTGGTGGCGAATGTGGATCTGGCGCTGAAGCGGTCCACCGGCAAGCTGGCCTATGTCATCGAGACCCTGGCCCAGGCCTTGCGCTATGGCTTTCCCGCTTGCCGCGCCACTATCGATGGCCGCCTGTACGAGGCTTGCTCGGTGGTGGTCTGCAATGGCCGTCACTATGGCGGCCCCTTCATCGCCGCGCCCAAGGCGCGTCTGACCAGCCCGGCTCTGGAGGTCTGCCTGCTGGAGCGGGGCGGCTGGCGGCATGTGCTGCGCTATGGCGCGGCGCTGGTGCTGGGACGGCTGTCCAAGCTGCCCGATGTCCGCATCGAAACCGGCAGCGCCATCCGTATCGATGGTCCCGAAGGTCTGCCGGTGCAGGGAGACGGCGATATCGTCGCCCATCTGCCGGTCGAGATCGGTGTATCCGAGAAGACGCTGGAACTGCTGGTTCCTTAGAGTATCCGTGTTGATCAAGCGGTTTTTGGCATCCATTGACGCCCTGCCTTGAGCAGGGCGTTTGCCATGACGACGAGCTTTCGCATGATGGCGGTGATTGCGACCTTGGCAGGTTTTCCAGCC